>Ga0209373_10000021_pt1 | contig 415572 bp, 377 predicted proteins | sample Higcelweek5metaG_FD_187173 | JGI IMG/M metagenome (GOLD analysis project Ga0209373, IMG submission 187173) | Freshwater pond sediment microbial communities from the University of Edinburgh, under environmental carbon perturbations - High... | ecosystem: Environmental > Aquatic > Freshwater >...
GCTTTTTCAACAAACTCAAGAACTGGCGTCGGATCTCTACCCGATACGACAAGACAGCAGATTCATTTCTCGGCTTTGTATGTCTCGTATCTGCCAAACTATGGATACCCTTTGTCAACAGAACCTAGTGGGCAGTCTGCCCCTTCGCCGCCGCAGGAGCCGCCGGGCGACGCTGCGCCGACAGATCGAGACCTTCGCGGCGGATATCGGCCATCAGCGCGCGGGCATGTTCATCAAAGCACGCCTGACTGTAGGTATCGGCCCCGTGATGACGCAGGCTGTCCCGCACATCGCGCAGCCCGTAAATCAGGGTGCGCAGGAAATCGTCGCGGTCGTGGGCGCGGCTGGCGTCGGCAATGGCACCGTTCACCAGACGATCAACCAGCGCCACATCGGCCAGCGGATTCGGGTCGTCCTGGTACATCGCCACCCCGTGGAAACGGTCACGCAGGTGCGCCGTCACGCTGTCACTCAGCGAGGACATCCGGCGGGACAGACGGGCGATGTCACGATCCCGGCGGGCAATGATGCTGCGCATCACCGTCACCGCCAGCGTTACCACCAGCACCGCCACACACACCAGCCCGCTGGCCAGACGATAATCACCATTCTGCGCCAAAGTCGCTGCTTCGCCGCAGGCCCAGCCACTGACCGCCGCACTGACCACCCCGACCCCCCGTGCAAACAGCCCCGGAGCACTGAGGCACAGCAGCAGCGTCATCACCAGATAGATCCCCGCCCCGATGGCCGGAGCCGATCCGTCGATCACCGAAAAGCCCTCGCGGCCAATCGCACGCACCACTGGAATGGCGAACAGGATACCGGTTCCGACCGCAGCCGAACCAAAGAGGATTTTCCCGAGCGGGCCAGTGATACGCATGGCAATCTCCTGTTTGTGTGCGGCGCGAGCCTCTGGGCTGGTTTCTGGGGGCATAGTGCTAAGGACTATGGTTCACTATACCCATGGCATGCCTTTTGTCGTGTGCTTTTCATCACAGACCATGACTTTTGTGACGAAAAAAGACGGAACCCTGCGACCAGCCCGCCATACCCCGATACATTCCCGTTCCAGACGTGGCAGAAACGCTCTACCGTGGTCCGTCATTTCCGCCGTTTCAGGACCCCTGTTGATGAGTTTTCTCGACCACATTCACGCCTGCAACCGCAAAGACCTGAGCCTTTTCAAGCCATTGATGATCAATGAGCAGCGTGTGGGCTGGGTCCGGTCAACGTTTGAACCCGAACTTGCCCGTTTCCCGCAGGTGGTCCGACTCGATCACAACGCCGTGAGCCTGTCTCCGGCCCTGTCCAGCCCGGACCTCCGCAGCGCCGCCATCGCCGAGGTCTTTGCCACTCTGGCCAGCGAAGGCCGCTGTCCCCAGCCGCGCGGCGAGCTGTACGCCTGCAAGACATCATGGTCCGCCCCGGAATTGTTCCGCATCGATCGGGCGCAGGTGTCGTATCTGGGGATCAGGGCCTATGGGGTTCACATGAACGGTTGGGTGCAGACCGCCGATGGTCCGGCCCTGTGGATCGGGCGGCGGGCACTGGACAAAAAGGTCGCCCCCGGCAAGCTCGACAACATGGTCGCCGGTGGTCAGCCAGCCGGTCTGTCATTGGTGGAAAACCTTGCCAAGGAAGCCGCCGAAGAGGCCGATGTTCCGGCCGCGCTGGTCGCACAGGCGCGCGCCGTCGGGGCGGTTACCTATTGCATGGAAGGATCAGGCGGGCTGAAGCCCGACACCATGTTCTGTTATGATCTGGAACTTCCCGCCGACTTCACCCCGCGCAATACCGATGGTGAAATGGTCGGCTTTGAGCTGTGGCCAGTGCGCAAGGCGCTGGAGGTCATTGCCGCTGGCGATGACTTCAAGTTCAACGTCAATCTGGTGATTGTGGATTTTGCGCTGCGTCACGGCATTCTGACGCCGGACGACGAGCCGCACTACGAGGCGTTGCTGACCGGCCTGCGCCAGCCATTACCATAAGCAAACCCCGGCGAGACGGGGCGCCATGCACTTCATCCCCTCTGCATGACGCCCTGGCACCGGTTCTTACTGGTCTTCGTCTTCCCGATTGGCGGGATCACCCATCACCACCGCTCCTAACGGCGGCAGCGGAGTGCTCACGTCAATGATGTCATCCAGAAGACCTGCACGAATGGCCATGGCAACCGCCTGAACACGGTTGGCCGCACGCATTTTGCGTTGGGCATTGCGCAGATGACTGATGACGGTTTGGTCAGAGATTCCCAAAATAACGCCGGTTTCCCAGGCCGTTTTGCCTTCAGCAGACCAGGCCAGGCATTCCCGTTCACGCGCGGTGAGCGGGCGGCCCGACAGGGCTGCCATGGCAAGGGCTTTCTGACTGCTCGGGCGCTTGGGGGCCGAGTCCAGACCGGGGGTGGTCAGAAGATCATCCGGGGTCGTAGCCTTGGCATATTCGCGCCGAGCTATGTGCGCTACCATGCTCATACTCCCTAAAAGGGGTTAACGACATGATCATGATAACCACTGTTCATTTGCGTTGTGAACGTCTGATTTGAAAAAATTCCAGTTTTTATCTTCTCTGTCTCGCCATGGGGTGTTTTCCAGAAAGAAAAACGCTCCCTGCGTTTATTGAAGTTTCCTAAATAGGAATAAAGGCTCATTTATACGCATTAATATCTCGCAAAAGTATAAAATCCGGGTGACACAATCGCCACCCGGAAGTTTTTTAGGGGTATTTGGCCCGTCCGTTATCCCTGAGTCGCCGTGAATGGGTCAGGAATCGTGACGTACAAATCACCGCCCTGCTGGCGGAACTTGTCGGCCATTTCCGCCATGCCCTCCTGCCGCTCGCGCCCGGCATGATCGCGGACCTCGTGCGAGATTTTCATCGAGCAGAACTTCGGGCCACACATCGAACAGAAATGCGCTTCCTTGTGGGCATCCTTCGGCAGGGTCTCGTCGTGGAACTCCAGCGCCTTTTCCGGGTCGAGCGACAGGTTGAACTGGTCATGCCAGCGGAACGAGAAGCGGGCCCGCGACAGGGCATCATCCCGCAGCCGCGCCGCCGGATGGCCTTTCGCCAGATCAGCGGCATGGGCGGCAATCTTGTAGGTGACCACCCCCTGCCGCACGTCTTCGCGGTCGGGCAGGCCCAGGTGCTCTTTCGGGGTCACGTAACACAGCATCGCCGTCCCGAACCAGCCGATCATCGACGCCCCAATGGCCGAGGTGATGTGGTCATAGCCCGGTGCAATGTCGGTCACCAACGGCCCGAGGGTATAGAACGGCGCATCCCCGCACAGCTTTTGCTGCAAGGCAACGTTGGCCTTGATCTTGTGCATCGGCACATGGCCGGGGCCTTCGATCATCACCTGCACGTCATGCTGCCAGGCGATTTTGGTCAGCTCGCCCAGCGTTTCCAGCTCGGCAAACTGGGCCGCATCGTTGGCGTCAGCAATCGAACCGGGGCGCAGGCCGTCGCCCAGCGACACCGCCACGTCATAGGCGCGCAGGATTTCACAGATTTCCGGGAAGCGGGTGTAGAGGAAGTTTTCGCGGTGATGGGCCAGACACCACTTGGCCATGATCGAGCCCCCGCGCGACACAATGCCGGTCACCCGGTTAGCGGTCAGCGGAATGTGCGACAGCAGCAGACCGGCATGGATGGTAAAGTAGTCCACCCCCTGCTCGCATTGTTCGATCAGGGTATCGCGGTAGACCTCCCAGCTCAGGTTTTCGGCAATGCCATCGACCTTTTCCAGTGCCTGATACAGCGGCACCGTCCCGATCGGCACCGGGCTGTTGCGCATGATCCATTCGCGGATGTGGTGGATGTTGCGCCCGGTAGACAGGTCCATCACCGTGTCGGCCCCCCAGCGGATCGACCACACCATTTTTTCGACTTCTTCGGCCACGCCCGAGGTCACCGCCGAGTTGCCGATGTTGGCATTGATCTTGACCAGAAAGTTGCGGCCAATCGCCATCGGTTCCAGTTCACCGTGGTTGATGTTGGCCGGAATGATCGCCCGCCCGGCGGCAACTTCGGCCCGCACCCATTCCGGGGTGATCTCGTCGGGGATATCGGCTTCGAACGGCACCCCGTCCCGGCTGAGCGTTTCGCGCGCCTTGGCCAGCCCGAGATTCTCGCGCACCGCCACATATTCCATTTCCGGGGTGATGATCCCGGCGCGGGCATAGGCCAACTGGGTCACCGCCTTGCCATCGCGGGCGCGCAACGGACGCCGTTGCAACGGGAATTCCGGCACTGCATGGGCCGGGCCGACGTTGCCGTTGTCCTGCGGCTGTACCGGTCGCCCGTCATAGGCTTCGGCATCGCCGCGCGCCAGCACCCAGGCATCACGGGGGCGCGACAGGCCCTCTTCGATGCAAATCCGCGCCGACGGATCACTGTATGGCCCCGAGGTATCATACAGCCGCACCGGCTCTTCGCGGGCCGAAGGATCAAGAGTGACCTCCCGGAACGGCACCTGCAGGCCGCTGGTGGTGGTCAGGTAGTGCTTGCGCGACCCCGGAAAGGGGCCGGTGGTCAAAGCAAAATCGCTGGGCAGGGTAATGTGGTTCATTGCGAGGATCTCCCTGGCGTCTGGATGGGAGATCCGGGCGCCGGTTGGGACATCCCCGCCAACTGTCTGGCCCACGCCAGCCCGCTGATGGGGGTGAGAGAGTGCCGGTTTTCAGGCCATCGGGCCTTTTGATGCTGGCACGCTCAGGTTCCTATCCCTCCGCCGGTATGACCCGGATCAGGTTCAAAGGGTTCCCGGCACGCCCAAGCGCCTGGTCTCAGCCGTCCTGATGGAACGGCACCCCTCGGAATGGCTTTAGAATGAGAGGCGTTCTACGGCCTGTCAACCCCGCTCAGAACCGGCAGGCTCGCCACAAAGGCCCGCGTTGCCGCTGCTTCATAGCGTTCCAGATGGCGGATCAGGGTAAAGGGGCGCGGGGCGACCGGCAGCGGCAGCGCATGCAGACGCCCGGCCGCCACATCGTCGGCCACCACCAGATCGGACAACCCGGCGGCACCGTGCCCACTGAGCAGGGCGGTCCGGATGGCCTCGCCATTCGGCAGGGTCAGCGTGATGCGCAAGCGGCGCAGGTCCACTCCCAACCCGTGCAACGCCTGTTCAAACTGGGCGCGGGTTCCCGAGCCATCTTCGCGGGCAATCCACGCCGCCTGCTCCAGCTCGGCAGCGGTCACCGTCGCCCGCCCGAACCACGGATGCCCCTGCCCGACGGCAATCACCAGCCGGTCCTCGGCGCAGACCCGGCGGCTGACGTGCGGATCATCCACCGTGCTTTCCAGCAGCCCCAGATCAACATCCCCGGCCAGCACCGCCGCCAGCACCTGACGACTGTTGCCGATGGCCAGCGTAATCGACACACCGGGATACTGTTCGGCAAAGCGGTGCAAGCGGGGCGGCAGCCAATAGGTTCCGGCGGTCTGGCTGGCGATGATCCGCACCGTGCCATGGCGCAGACCGGACAGGTCGGCCAGCTGCTGTTCAGCCCCGGCCACCTGCCGCAGAATCAGACGGGCTTGCGGGACCAGCAGACGACCGGCTTCGGTCAGGCTGACCGACCGGCCAATGCGATGGAACAACGGCACCTGATGGGCCTGTTCCAGTGTGGCAATCGCACTGCTGACCGCCGGTTGGGTCAGGCGCAACCGGCGGGCGGCACGGGTAAAGTGCAACTCTTCGGCAACGGCCACAAAAATCCGCAGTTGCTCCAGCGTCATCATTCCCGCGTCACCCCATCATCAGGACACCCCCCAGACTGAACAGGCTGATGAACACCGTCGCCAGCGCCGCCAGCAGCATCGGCCGCCCGCCCCGCCGCACCAGCGCCGCCGGAGCCGTCGCCAGCCCCATTCCGGCCAGTGCCACCGTCAACAGCCAGCGATCGACCGTCGCCACCCCGTCCAGCACCACAGGCGGCAGGATGTCACAGCTCGCCACCCCAACCAAGGCCAGAAAGCCCAAAGCAAACCACGGGATGGTCACCCGCCGCCCGGCTCCCCCGGCCTGCCCCGCCTCGACCTGCCCCGCCGCACGCGCTGGCAAAGCCAGCAGCAGCGCAAACACCACCGGTACCACCAGCACCACCCGCGCCAGCTTGGTGATGGTCGCCATTTCCCCCGCCTGCGGGCTGTACTGATAGGCGGCGGCGATCACCTGTGCAACCTCGTGAATGGCAACACCACTCCACAGCCCAAAGGCATGGTCGCCCAGCCCGATCAGCCCGGCCAGCAACGGAAAGCCCAGCATCGACAGGGTGCCGAACACCGTGACCATCGCCACCGCATAGGCCACGTCGGCATCATCGCCCTCGACCGCCGCATTGGCCGCCACCACCGCCGAAGCACCACAAATCGAGGTTCCCGCCGCAATCAGGCGGGTCAGGCGCGCTTCGACCCGTAACAGGTGTCCGCATCCCAGGGTAAAGACAAAGGTCGCGGCCACCGTGCCGACGATCAACGCGCCACCGCTCCAGCCCAACGCCTGCATCTGGCCGAGGGTGATTTGCAGCCCCAGCAGCGCCACCCCGATCCGCAACAGGCGTTTCATCACCAGCGCGATCCCCGGCGCAAACAGCGGCAGGCTGGCCACCGGCTGTCGGCGGACACTGTTCAGGGCAATCCCCAGCACCACCGCCAGAATCAACGGACTGGCCCAGCCCAGAGCGGGCAGCCGGTGCAGTTCGCTGGCCCCGACCGCCAGCGCCCCCGACAACGCCAGCCCGGCCCACGGGCCGTAGCGACGGGGAGCATCAGCAGCAGGAACAGGACAAGCGGTAGGGGACGCGGCCATCAGTGCCTCCGGGGTTTTCTTGATCAACGATCAAAACGTCTCCCTTGGGGATACTCCCGCCCACCCCTTGATAACCAATCTCTAATTTTATGGCATTTGATAAGAAAAATTTATCGTATATCCCTCTACCAACCACAAATACATCACGTATAATGCAGTCACTCCGCCCTACCCCCCTGACCGGCGGCGCTCCGTTCATGCACATCCATTCGGGGGTCCCATGACCACATCGTACACCGCCGATGCCACAGACCAGCCTGCTGGCGGGCAGCGCTTTTTTGTCTCCTACAGCGGCGTCCGCCTGCCGTTCCGGCTGGTGACAGAGCTGACGCCCGCCGAAATCCATAACCGCAACACCTTTTTCCGCGCCGACTATGACGCCGAAGGCCGCTTGCTGGGCTTTGACAAGGTGGTTTACGGCGAAGTGGCGATGTCGCACCGCTATCGCTATTACCCTTGCGGTGCCCTGCAACAGGCAGACATCACCAATCATGCCGACGAGGAAACCACCGTGCTGGAGTTTCCCCAACCGGTCGCCGGATAAAGGATACGTCCTGTATCCTTGCGAAAACCGGTTCCCACTTTTCGCACCCTGCTAAGGCTTGTTTTAAGAAAACGGCTCTAAGATATAGACTGGCTGACAGGGCTACCCCGCCCTGTCAGCCTTCCGCCCCATCACCGCACGCAGGAGCTTTCCGCCCATGCACACCAGCCACCATCTGTCTGGCGACGATGCCACCGATCTGCGGCGCCGGACCCGCTTCATGGAACAGCTGGATATCGCCATCCGCTCGGCCAACCGCGAACTGCTCAGCAAGGCCCTGCCCCAGCTCGACCACGACGCATTCTTTCGACTGGCGGTCGGGGTGGCCAAAGTCCGCGCCAGCTATCTGGCGGCGGTGATGGCGGTGGACTGGCACGCCCCATCTGCGGACGAAATCGCCCGACTGGCCGATCTGCGCGGCCAGTACGAGGAAGCCAAGGCGGGCTTTGATGCCTTGCGCCATGCCGTTGACCGTGGCTATGCCCCGCTGCATCTGGGCGAAATGCCCCACAGCGACGGCGAATAAGGAGAAACCCCGATGGCCACCCACCGCCCGACCTATACGGTTCCGTCACCGGAAAAGCCTGCCGCGAAAAGCAGCCATGACGGTCAGGTCTGCCAGAAATGCGGCGCCATGTTCCGCTGGAAACGCACCCTCGAAGACGATCCCAACTCGCCGCTGACCCTGAAGCTGGTCGAGCCGTCGCGCAAGTGTGACTGCGGCTATGGCAAGGCCCGCCGCGCCTGACCGCACAGATATCCAGCCAGCAGATCAACGATGGCCTGTCCGGCGGCCTCGGCAGAACACGGGGCACCCGGCGGGATCACAGCGGCATGGATCAACGATTCCATCGTTTGCAACACCACCCATGTCGCCAGCTCCGGGTCCTGCGGGACCACTTCGCTCCGGTGTTCGTCCAGCAGGGCGCGGATGCGCTGCCGGATGCCCTGATCGGTCGGGCTCTGGTCTGCTGGAGCGTCGAAAAACGGAAACTCCTTCTCCAGCACCCGGTGTAATTCTGGTGCGACCCGATGGGCCGCCAGCCACGCCTGGACAAGAGATGCCAGTTTGCTGCGCAAATCCCGCGTGTCTGACCCTGCCGCTGAAGGGCTGCCGAGGGCACGCTCCATTGCCACATGCATCTCTGCCGCATGCCGCTCGTGCAGCGCCGTCAGCAGGGCATCCTTGTTGGGAAAATACTGATAGACCGAACCAACGCTGACGCCAGCGCGTTCCGCCACCAGATTGGTGTTGGTTCCGGCATAGCCCCGTTCAGTCAGAACGCGAGCCGTTGCCTCCAGAATGGCCTCCACCAGAGCACGGGAACGGCTTTGACGCGGGATGCGGCGAGGCTGGGGCAAGGAGGGCATGGGGCTGTCCGAACGCGAGTTTGCAACAGGGATCATCCCTCATATCCTTCCAGATATCGAGCAAATACTCATGTTTGGAGGACGTGATGTCCAACAAGTCTCAAAAAACAGTGTCCCCGGCAATTCCATCGCCGCCCGCCGCCAGCGTCTTTCTCAAGGTGCTGCCAATCACGCTGGCAGTGTTCATCGGGTTTCTCACCATCGGCCTGCCCTTGCCGGTTCTGCCCCTGCATGTCTCTGGTGTGCTGGGCATGGGCCCCCTGATGGTGGGGGCGGTGATCGGTACGCAGTTTGTCGCAGCCCTGCTGTCCCGGGCTTGGGCCGGGGCACTGGCCGACACGCGGGGAGCCAAACGCGCGGTGGTGACCGGCTTTCTGGTTGCGTCCTGTTCCGGAGGAGCCTACCTCGTGTCGCTGTCTTTCCTCTCTTCGCCAGCATCATCGGTGTGGTGTCTGCTGGTGGGCCGGGTGTTGCTGGGGTGTGGTGAAAGCCTGATTGTCACCGGCGCCCTGAGCTGGGCGATCGGACTGGTTGGTCCGCAGAACGCGGGCAAAGCCATGGCGTGGATCGGGATGGCCATTTACGGCGCCTATGCCGTCGGCGCTCCCGTCGGGATTGCCGTGCAGCGGGAAATCGGCTTTACCGGCCTGTCGGTCGCGGCGATCCTCCTGCCGCTGATCGCATTGGCACTGGTGGCCCGTGTACGGGCGATTGCCCCGGCTGCGGCGCAACGGATGCCATTCTATACCGTGCTGGGCGTGGTGTGGCAGGCAGGAACCGGGCTGGCGCTGTGCTGTGTCGGCTTTGGTGTGATCACCACGTTCATTGCCCTGCTGTTTGCGGCCCGTGGCTGGGACACTGCATCGCTGACGTTTACCGCCTTTGGCCTCGCGTTCATTGCCGCCCGTGTGTTCTTTGCCCACCTCCCCGACGCCTTGGGGGGTGCACGGGTGGCGCTGGTCTGTGTCCTGATCGAAGCGCTGGGCCAGTTGCTCATCTGGGGCGCAGAGACAGCGGTGATGGCCCATATCGGCGCTGCCCTGACAGGATTTGGCTATTCACTGGCCTTTCCGGGCTTTGGGGTGGAAGCCGTCCGCCGCGCTCCACCCCAGAGTCGGGGGACGGCCATGGGGGCCTATGTTGCCTTCAGCGATGTTTCCCTCGGCATCACCGGCCCGCTGATGGGGGCCGTGGCCAGCGCATGGAGCCTGGACGCCGTTTATCTCGCCGGTGCCGGTGCGGTCGCCCTGTCTGCACTGGTGGCGGTGCGCCTGCTCACGTCCCCTCGTCCGGCCTGACAAGGACGAGACTCGTCCTGTACGCCGTACGGCACCCCAGAGCTGTGAACCTCAAACATGAGTCCACAGTACACGACAAACAGAAAACAGGATCATGGAGCGCTGCTCCACACCTCGCTGGGGCCAGTCGGCCCCAGACCCCACTCATTTGATCATAAAAGAAAAAATTGGGGCCCGGGGGCATCGTCCCCAAGTGAACGGTCGCGGCCTCAGGCCCTGAATGGGTTTGGGCGATAGCCCATTCTTTTCCACAAATTGTCGTGTCCTGTGGCGTCAGGTTTAACGCACGCTGGTCTAAAACAACCCCATCAGGTGGCGGTCGGCAATCACCGCCAGAAAGACCCCGCACAGGTATTGCATCGAGCCAAAGAAGGTCCGCCGCGCCCACAGTGGCCCCGGTTCCCGTGCCAGTCGCCACGACAGCCACAGGAAATGACCACCAAAGGCCAGCGACAGCAGGCCATACACCGCCCCCAGTTCCCCCAGCAGCCACGGCAGCAGGGACGACAGCACCAGCAGCACCGAATTGAGCAGAATCCAGCGGGCGCAGCGGGCGGTTCCGATCAGCACCGGCAGCATCGGCACGCCAGCGCGGGCGTAATCGTCTTTCAGCAGGATCGCCAGCGCCCAGAAATGTGATGGCGTCCACAGGAACAGCGTCACCGCCATCAGCGTCGGCAGCAGCCATTGCTGCGGGTCGGCGGCGGCGGCTCCGGCCAACAGGGCAAAGCTGCCTGCGGCACCCCCGACCACGATGTTCAGCCAGGTGCGCCGCTTCAGCCAGACGGTATAAACCACCCCATAGATGAACGCCCCCAAAAACAGGTGCAGGGCGACCACCCAGTTGAACAGCCCGGCCGCCATGGTCAGACCCGCCACCAGCAACACCGCTGCCACCCAGACCGCCGACCATGGATTGCCAAGACTGCCGCGCGCCAGCGGACGGCGGGCGGTTCGTGTCATCAGCCGGTCCAGATCACGATCATAAAAATGGTTGAACACCGATGATGACGCCGAGCCCAGCATCATCGCACAGCCCAACCCCAGCAACGCCCAACCATCGATCTGTGGCGCGATGGCACCATAACCGACCATGGCGGTGATGCCGATCATCATGCCGATACGCATCTTGCACAATTCGAGATACTGGCGGAGCACCCCTGCCGCCGCCATCGCCCGGCTGCCCGGCGGCAAGCCAGATCGTGGCGGACGCTTGACGTAACGGACCCAATCGGTAAAGCCGGGACTGTGGCGCATGGTGGCCTCCCAGATAGAAACCAGAGCCAGAGAGAATGGATGTCAGTGATAGGCTTTGCCGTGGACCCGGGCGAGAAACTCGTCGGCTCCATGGGTGCCGACCTTGGCAATGATGCTGCCGTAGGCCAGCAAAGCCAGCAGGGCAAACAGAACCCCCAGCATGATGCGGCGCAAAACGGCACGGGGAGGATGTGACATGACGACCCCCACTTAAAGACCACTCATTCAGGTAGGAAATTATCTGGTCATTCCTCTCACCATAAACAAGACAGGGTCTGGACTCTGGTGTTTCTCATCCCCAAATGTCAGACTACGCAAAGGGGAAATATGTGGCGTTCCCGGTACCACCCCCGCTACCGCTGTGTCACCGCACGTTTCCATATCGGATTCAGGAGGCTGGACCATGGCAACAACCGACACGCAGGAAAAATTTACCCGTCCGTTCCACCACGATTCCAACCGCTACTGGTTCGGAGATCGCGCTCCGCCGCCAGTCAATCAGGTGACCGTCGATGAGTCCGCCCACTGGCTGGCCATGGGCTGGTCCGATTTATGGGCCGCCCCCCGTGTCAGCCTGTCCTATGGCGCGGTGTTTGTAGTAACCGCCTATCTGATTTTTTTCGGCCTGTCGGCGGTGGGGATGGAGTCGCTGATCCTGCCGATGACCGCCGGATTCATGCTGGTCGGCCCGCTGGCCGCCGTCGGCCTGTACGAAGTCAGCCGCCGCCACGCCTGCGCCGAAGACATCACCCTGCGCGAGGCCTTTGCCACCTTTTTCCGCCGCAGTGACCAGTTGCTGGTGGTCGGCCTGACCCTGATGGTGATGATGCTGGCGTGGTTCATGGTCGCCCTGCTGATTTTCGCCAGCTTTTACCATTCAGCGCCTCCCAGCATGGACCGCTTTCTCAGCGATATCCTGATGGCGCCGCAAGCTCCGCTGTTCCTGCTGGTCGGCACGGTGGTCGGAGGCGTGATCGCCGCAGCGGTGTTCACCCTGACCGCCATCTCGGTGCCGATGCTGGTCGACCGCGACGTATCCGCCGTCCATGCAATGGCCTGCAGCGTCCGCGCCGTCAGCCGCAACTGGAAAGTGATGATCGGCTGGGCGGCGATGATCGTGCTTGTGACCGGCTTTGGACTGGCAACGTTCTTTGTCGGACTGGCAATCACCCTGCCGCTGGTCGGCCATGCCACCTGGCACGCTTACAAGGCGATCATTGTCGATAATGGCTGATCACGGTTGGTTATTCCGCACGAGAGGCGGGCAAGGGAGAGATCCGGTGACAGACCGTCTCTCCCTTGTTGCGTCCGGGCTGCTCCTGTTGCGCCAGCAGGGCCAGCCCCCGCTCGGTGCAAAAATCGCGCACGGTGGCAATCGCCGCCGGGTCGTCGGTCAGCAGCTCGACCACTGTCCCAGCCGCCAGCCCCTGCAAGGCTTTTTGCAGGCGCAAAATCGGCAACGGGCAAACCAGACCACGGGCATCAATCACCAGCGGAGACGCAACAGCAGACAAAGACACCGGGAAACCTCGTGCAGACCAATCGTCGATAGGACTTTAGCATAACAGACCGCCCGCCACCGCTGCGCTACTGTTTGTCAGAATGCCGGAAACAGGGGCAAGGAATCGATGCGGCACAACCAGCGGCTTGACAGGATCGTGCTCGGCCTGCTGCTGACCCTGCCGTCAGTGGCCCATGCGGACGAGCAGGTCCGTCAGCCGGGACTGGTGCCCTATCTGGTCAGCGGCGACGGTATTGCCGCTCCGCTGACCACGACTCCCGGTGATCCACAACGCGGGCAGGCGATCGTTGCCGGACGCACACAGGGCAACTGCCTGACCTGCCACCGCGCCCCGATTCCCAACGAAGACTTTCAGGGCCAGATCGGCCCCGATCTGCGCGGCGTCGGGCGGCGGCTGTCGGTGGCCCGGCTTCGCCTGCGGGTGGTCGATGCCCGCCGCCAGTCCCCCGACAGCGTGATGCCCCCGTTCTATCGCACCGGCGACGCGGTGCAGGTGGCTCCGGCCCAGGCCGAGACGCCGCTGCTGACGGCCCAGCAGGTGGAAGATGTGGTGAGCTATCTCGCCAGCCTGACGGAGACCCCGCCATGACCTCTCCCCCTGTGAGCCGTCGGACCCTGCTGGCGGCGGCCCTCGCCTGCCCCTTGCCGCTGCTGTGGGCCCGTCTGGCGCGGGCCACGCCGTCACAGGCTCAGGCGCTGATTGCCGGTCTGCGACAGGGGGCGACCCTGCTGTCCTCATCGCTGATCCAGCTGGAGGCTCCCGAACTGGCCGAGAACGGCAACACCGTTCCCTTTGGCATCACCGTTGACAGCCCGATGACCGCCGACGATCACCTGCAACGGCTGCACATCCTGTCCGAGGTCAACCCGTTGCCCGAGATTGCCACCATCCATGTGACTCCGGCCCTCGGCGTGGCACAGGTGCGCACCCGCATCCGGCTGGCCGCCACCCAGACCGTGCTGGTGGTGGCGGTGTTTTCCGGCCAGCGGGTGGCAGTGGCCGGGCGCGAGGTCAAAGTCACTATTGGCGGCTGCGGCGGATGACAGGAGAACTTGCATGACCGACGCCCTCGGCTCCCCCCGGCTGAAAGTCCCCGCCAGCGTGCGCAGAGGCGAGGTCTTTACGGTCAAGAGCATTCTCGCCCACCCGATGGAATCGGGCCTGCGCAAGGACGAGCACGGCCTGTTGATCCCGCGCCGGATTGTGCGGCAGGTGACGGTTTCCCTTGAGGGTCAGGAGCTGATGCGCGCTGACTGGAACCCCGGCATCTCGGCCAATCCCTATTGGGAATTCGCCCTGAAAGCCGACCATGGCGGCCTGCTGGTGATGGAGTGGCATGATGATGACGGCAGCCTCTATCGTGCCGAAGCGGCGATTACAGTGGTTCCTTGATCTGCTGGCGTTCATCCTGTGCAGCAGCGCGGTGCAGGCGGCGGAGGTGGCCTTGCCGTCGCTGCCCACCGACCTTGCCGCCTATCGCGTCGGCCAGAGCTATTCCGGCCTGCTGATCGCCGACCCGACCACCCGCGAGATGGAATGGGACGACGTTGCCAACCCCGGCATGTTGTGGGTGGAACGGGCGCAAGCCCTGTGGGAGCAGCGCGATGGACAGGCTGGCAAGGCCTGCGGTGACTGCCACCATGCGCCCGCATCCCTGCGCGGTGTCGCCACGGGCTATCCGCAGGTGGCTGCCGATGGCAAAACCCTGCACACCCTCGAAGACCGCATCAACCAGTGCCGCCAACAGCAGATGCAGGCCCCACCGTGGCCCTATGACAGTGATGCGCTGGTGGCGATGACCACGCTGGTCAAGGGCCAGTCACGCGGCTTGCCGATGGCGGTGCGCATTGACGGTCCGGCTGCCCGATGGTTCCGGCGGGGCGAACAGGTCTATCAGCGCCGGATCGGCCTGATGCGGCTGTCGTGCCATGACTGCCACGTCACGCTGGAAGGCGCCTCGCTGCGCGCCGAACAGTTGTCGCAGGGCCAGAGCAACGGCTTTCCCACCTATCGCCTGAAATGGCAGGATCTCGGCTCGCTGCAACGGCGGTTCCGCGAGTGCAACAGCAACATCAAGGCCGAGCCGTTGCCCTATGGTGATCCCGACTATCAAGCGCTGGAGCTGTATCTGGCGTGGCGCGGCAACGGCCTGCCGATCGAAACCCCGGCGGTGCGCAAATGAGACTCAGCCGCCGCGACTTTCTCGCCACCCTCGCCGCCTGCGCCCTGCCACTGCACAGCGGGCGGGCTGCCGGGCCGGGACTCGATGACCTGCTGGCCTTTCCGGCGCTCGGGCAAGTGACCCTGCTGCACCTGCCGGACCTGCACGCCCAGTTGACCCCGCTGTACCTGCGCGAGCCGCTTCCCGATCCACAATTTGCCGCCCAACTGGCCGGGCTGGCCGACGACAGTCCGCTGGCCTATGCCCTGCGCCCCGACCGCTTTGAACAGTTGGCCGCCAGTTATGGCCGTCTAGGTGGCGTGGCCCACCTTGCCACCCTGATTGCCGCCATCCGCGCCGAGCGGCCGGGGCGGACCCTGCTGTTTGACGGCGGCGACAGTTGGCAAGGATCGTATGGGGCGTTGCAGTCTCAGGGCAAAGACATGCTGACGGTGATGCAGGCGCTGGGCATTGACGCCATGACCGGCCACTGGGAATTCACCTATGGTGCCGAGCGGGTGCAGGCGTTGTTTGGCCGCCTGTCCTGTCCCTTTCTGGCGGGCAACGTCCGCGACACCACCTGGAACGAGCCGGTGTTCACCCCGTGGACGCTGTTCGAGCGCGGCGGCCTGCTGGTGGCGGTGATCGGGCAGGCCTATCCCTACACCCCGATTGCCAACCCGCGCCACCTGATCCCCGACTGGTCGTTCGGCATCCATGAAGACCTGCTGCGCCAGCACATTACCGAGGTACGGGCGCAGGGGGCTGATCTGGTGGTGTTGCTGTCGCACAACGGGCTGGCGGTTGATTGTGCTCTGGCCGGGCGGGTGGCCGGGCTGGACGTGATTCTCAGCGGTCACACCCACGAGGCCCTGCCTGCGGCGATTCAGGTGGCCGACAGCCTGATCATCACCGGCGGCTCCCATGGCAAAGTGCTGGCCCGGCTGGATATCGAGGTGCAGAACAAGCGCATCAGCGCCTTTCGCTTTGCCCAGATTCCGGTGCTCAGTCAGATCATACCGGCGGACCCGGCGATGGCGGCGCTGGTGGCCTCGTTGCGCCAGCCGCACGACGCCCATCTACGCCAGCCGGTCGGCCATACCAGCCACTGGCTGACCCGACGCGGCACGCTGGGCGGCAGTTTTGATCATTTGCTGTGCGCCGCCCTGCTGGAGCAGCACGAGGCCGAAATTGCCCTCTCCCCCGGCTTTCGCTGGGGCGGCTGTGTGCCCGCCGGGCAAGAGATCACCCGCGAAGACCTGTATAGCCAGACCGCCATCACCTACGCCGCCAGCTACCGGCGGCAGATGAGCGGGGCACAGATCAAAGAGATTCTGGAAGACGTGGCCGACAACCTGTTTCACCCCAACCCCTATTACCGGCAGGGCGGCGACATGGTGCGCACCGGTGGGCTGTCGTACCGGATTGATCCCCGCCAGCCGATCGGACAGCGGATTCAGGATCTGAGACTGGCCCGCAGCGACAACCCGCTGATGGCAGAGGCATCGTATGTGGTGGCAGGCTGGGCCAGCGTGGCAGCGGACGGAGCTGATGGCCCGCCGATGTGGCAAGTGGCCGAGGCCCATCTACGCCATCGGCCAGAGGTCGAACCGGCGTCGCTGGGAGAGGTGGCCTTGATCGCTCCCTCTCCCTAAAGCAGTGAGCACAAAAGCGGTTCCCACTTTTCGCGCAATGCTCTAACCGGGACGCTTACTCGAACGCGTCTTCCCAGGTACCCTGCGTGGCAGCCTTGGAATATTCGGTGGCGCGGTTTTCAAAGAAGTTGGCGTGTTCCACCGCGTTCAGCATCGCGTCCAGCCACGGCAGCGGGTTCTTTTCCACCCCATAGCGCGGCACCAGCCCCAACTGGGTCAGGCGGCGGTCGGCGATATAGCGCAGGTACAGCTTGACGTCGCCGGGGGTCATGCCTTCCACCGCGCCCATTTCAAAGGCGAGATCAATGAAGGCGTCTTCGTGGTGCAGGATGGTTTCGCAGGCTTCGTACAGGTCGTTGGCCAGCGCCTCCTGATCGACGTCGGGATTTTCGGCGAGGAAGGTCTTGTACAGGCGGATGATCGAGTTGCAGTGCAGGGTCTCGTCACGCACCGACCACGTCACGATCTGCCCCATGCCCTTCATCTTGTTGAAGCGCGGGAAGTTCATCAGGATCGCAAAGCTGGCGAACAGTTGCAGGCCTTCGGTAAAGGCCCCGAACACCGCCATGGTGCGGGCGATGTCTTCCTTGGTATCAACGCCCCACACCTGCATGTAGTCGTACTTGTCCTTCATTTCCTTGTAGTGGAGGAAGGCCTGGTATTCGACTTCGGGGATGCCGATGGTGTCCAGCAGGTGCGAATAGGCGGCAATATGGATGGTTTCCATATTGGAAAAGGCCGCCAGCATCATCTGGACTTCGGTCGGTTTGAACACGCGGGTGTAATGCCGCATGTAGCAGTTGTTCACTTCGATATCCGACTGGGTAAAGAAGCGGAAAATCTGCGTCAGCAGGTGGCGTTCGGCTTCGCTCAGCTTGTGGTGCCAGTCCTTGACGTCATCGGCCAGCGGCACTTCTTCCGGCAGCCAGTGAATCTGTTGCTGGGTCAGCCACGCGTCATAGCACCAGGGATAGCGGAACGGTTTGTAGACCGGCTGGGCATCAAGCAAGGACATGATCGTCTCACGGTGGGATGGGAAAGACAGAAAACCGTTGGCCGGTTTTCGCAAAAAATACGACAGGAGAAAACCGGGAGCAGGCCGCGGCCCGCTCCTCGATTCCGCGATCGCTTTGTCGTGCCATGTCACAGGACGCGACAGCAAGGAAACAAGGACGTGGAGCGCTGCTCCACATCTCGCTGGGGCCTTCAGGCCCCAGACCCCATTCCTTTGAATTCAAAGAAAAAATGGGGGTTCGGGCGGTAGCCCGCTCTTGTTACTCAACTGTCGTGTACTGTGGTTATTTACCGCACGGGCTTACTGGCAGGCCAGGCACTCTTCGTAATCGGTGCTGTTCGAGCTGTCGTTGGCCGCCGCAATCGGGCCGGTGGGGCTGGCAATGCCCGCCACCTGCGTCGGGGCGGTCCCCAGACCGCCAGGAATGCTGACCGCCTGCGACGAGATCACTTCCGCCCGCTGGATCGACTTCGAGCGGCAGTAGTACAGGCTTTTCACGCCCTTTTTCCACGCCTGCAGGTGAATCTGGTGCAGGTCGCGCTTGTGCACGTCAGCCGGCAGGAAGACGTTCAGCGACTGCGCCTGATCAATGAAGGCGGCACGGTCGGCGGCATGCTCAATCACCCAGCGCTGATCCAGCTCGAAGGCGGTCTTGAAGATGTCCTTCTCGTCCTGGGTCAGGAAGTCGAGGTGCTGCACCGAACCTTCGTTGACGGTGATCGAGGTCCACACCTCTTCGTTGTCCTGCCCGCGCTCGGCCAGCAGGGTCTTGAGGTACGGATTGCGGACGTTGAACGAACCGGACAGCGTCTTGTGCATGTAGCTGTTGGCGGCCATCGGCTCGATGCCCGGGCTGGCCCCGCCGCAGATGATCGAAATCGAGGCGGTCGGCGCAATGGCGGTCTTGTTGGAGAAGCGTTCCATGAAACCGTAATCGGCAGCATCCGGGCACGGGCCACGTTCCATCGCCAGCGCCTTCGAGGCGGCATCGACGCCTTCCTTCAGGTGCTTGAACACCATCTTGTTCCACACCTTGGCCATCGCCGATTCGAACGGCACGCCCTTGGCCTGCAGGAACGAATGGAAGCCCATCACCCCCAGCCCGACCGAGCGTTCGCGCATCGCCGAGTACTTGGCCTTGGCCATGCTGTCCGGGGCGCGGTCGATGAAGTCCTGCAACACGTTGTCGAGGAAGCGCATCACGTCTTCGATAAAGCGCGGGTCTTCGCGCCATTCGAGGAAGGTTTCCAGGTTCAGCGACGACAGGCAGCACACCGCCGTGCGGTCCTTGCCCAGATGGTCGCGGCCGGTCGGCAGGGTGATTTCGGCGCACAGGTTCGAGGTCTTGACCGTCAGCCCGGCCAGCCGGTGATGTTCGGGCAGGCTGTTGTTGACGGTATCGGAATAGACGATGTACGGCTCGCCGGTTTCCACCCGCGCCAGCAGGATGCGAATCCACAGCGCGCGCGCTTTCACCCGCCGCATCACCGACCCGTCACGCGGGCTGATCAACGGCCATTCGTCGTCCTTTTCCACCGCCCGCATGAAGGCGTCAGTCAGCAGGATGCCGTGGTGCAGGTTCAGCGCCTTGCGATTCGGGTCGCCACCGGTCGGACGGCGCAGTTCGATGAATTCTTCGATTTCCGGGTGGTTGACCGGCATGTACACCGCCGCCGAACCACGGCGCAGCGAGCCCTGGGAAATGGCCAGCGTCAGGCTGTCCATCACCCGGATGAACGGCACCACGCCCGAGGTCTTGCCAACCGCGCCGACCGGCTCGCCGATCGAGCGCAGGTTGCCCCAGTAGCTGCCGATCCCGCCGCCCTTGGAGGCCAGCCAGACGTTTTCCGTCCACAGATCAACAATGCCGTTCAGGCTGTCTTCGGCTTCGTTCAGAAAGCAGGAAATCGGCAGGCCACGGTTGCTGCCGCCATTGGACAGCACCGGCGTTGCCGGCATGAACCACATTTTGGAAATGTAGTCATAGATGCGCTGGGCGTGGGCATCATCGTCGCCATAGGCGCTGGCCACGCGGGCAAACAGATCCTGATAGCTTTCGCCCGGCAGCAGGTAGCGGTCTTCGAGCACGGCCTTGCCAAAGGTGGTCAGCAGGCTGTCACGGGAGGGGTCCGTCTGCACACGCGGATGATGAGCGATCTGAACGACGTTGAGCACTACGAAGCCTCCTGAACCGAAGAAATTGGCGCCCTGCTTACGGAATCCTCCCCCTGCCGCCGGAAAGGGCCCTGCGGAGGAGTGGACAGGAAGGCATGGTGCCTGGGTGTATCTGTTCTGACGAGCGAGCCGTGCCATGATGCACTGCACCCGATCCATATATGGGACGCCAGCGGGGGTCGTCATCAATATGTTGGGGCTGGGCTCCTTTCGACGGCGGGCATATTGACGCTTTGATGACCGTTGCGCAAGCCTTCTTGCAGCCCGGCACAAAGGAACCAAGGGTGAACAAAATATCCTTTCCCGGTCATCGGCAAGGGGAAAGCAAGGCGTTCTCTGGTGTTGGCTGGCCGTTCACATTTTTCTGCCGGGTGAATTTTTTTCTGCCTGCGGTGGGGAGAGCTGATGGTCCTTAGGGACGATGGCGCACAAAATGCGCTTTTGTCACTTGCCATAGCGCACACTGTGCGTATAATTGCTGCTACAAGATGACGGCCAGCCATTCCAGGCTACCCCCCCAATCTACCCCACCGTCATCACGGTCCCGCATACCCGTTGTTTCCGGTTCCGCCTCACCCGTCCCCGCCTGCACAAAAACCGCCAGAACGGTCCAGATGTCAGGGGAAACAGACCACGAGGCCATCTGCAGGGAGGATCACACCATGAGCGCCACCATTATCTACCCCGTTGCCTTTCAGCGCAGTGGTGTTGATCACACCTCGGCAGTCATTCAGAGCGCAAGCCGGGCAACCACCGACGTTCTGGCCGACATGCAACGCGCCAGCCAGGCGTCGGCCCGCCATCTGGATGGGGCCACCCGCGAAATCGCCCTGATGCGGCGGCAGGAAGACCAGTTGGCCCGCCATGCCGATGACATAACCCAAACCTCGCAGAATCTGGGGGCGCAGATGCAGCGCCTGATCGAAGAAACCCGCCGGATGGTGTCCTACCTGCGGGCCGATCATTAGAGTAACGAAAGGAGGTGGAGCGCTGCTCCACACCTCGCCGGGGCCTTGAGGCCCCGGACCCCATTGACTTGATTCTTAAAGAAAAATGGGGGCTTGAGGGCATCGTCCCCAACGGGTTCGGGCGGTAGCCCGCACTGATCCCACCAACTGTCGTGGACTGTGGCGTCAGACTGAACGCACGCTGGTCTAATGGCGCATCATGCTCTTTGATGTAAGAAGCCCCCGAACGGACAGCGACCTTACGGAGATGCCACCATCACATCCTGCACCCCGCCTTCTGCTGTTGCCGCCGAGGCCAGAATGCGGTTTTCCTGTTTCAGGACCACCTGCAGGCTGTTGCCCGCCGGACTGTGGACTCGGCAGCGGACCTTTTCCCCCACCAGCCGTTTTTGCACCGGGCCAGAGCCTTCCAGCGGCGTTTCCCGCGTGCTGCCCATGCCATCAAGGACTTCACACAGCCCCTGAAACGCGACGCTTGTCTGCGCACCGCGCGCGGGAACGCTAATTTCCAGAATATAAACCTGTTCCTTGCTGCTGGCCTGCGCCAGCACCGCCGCGCCATTTCCGCCCTGCGCCACGCTATAGGGCGTTTCGGCCAGGGTCTGGGCAGCATAACTGTGTCCGGAGGCCCTGACCGAAGAGACGGCCAGCGCCCCCTGTCCATCCGAGGCTTCCACCCGCTGCGGCAGGCAATAGACAACAGAGCCAACGGCGATGCACAGCGCCAGCGCGGCCACGCTTCCGGCAGGCTTCACCCACCACGGAAGCAGAACATGTACCCGGTTTGCATTCCCGTCTGTCATGGCCCCCCGTCCCCCGACATACTCCCGCTCTCCCAGCCAAGACCAGCGTGCGTTAAACCTGACGCAGGCACGCTGGTCTAACATTTTGTTCTGTCGCATTGTTTTTGCGAAAACCGGTTCCCGCTTTTCGAACAACGCTCCAGGCCACGCCTGTCGAAACCTGTCACCATCAGACCAACCCTGACCCGCCCACGCCCCCCAGAAAGACAGGAGGGCGAGGAAAAGCGGCATGGATTCTGTAACAGGTATAATTCCCGCATAAGGCGAATTGATAAAGAAAATACTACAGAATATCTCTCTCAAGACACAGAACCGGACAGCAACACCGAAAGCCTCACCTCCTTGGCAATCCCGCATGGTTACAGGGGCTTCAGACGTTCCATCCACAAGATACCCACACCCTTATCCCGACAGTTATCCGGTGATTCTGTGGATAACCTGCCTGTGGATACCCCGAAAAAGAAACAACGGGCCAAAGGGGAACTTTGACCCGTTGTTCTCTGTACCCCGCCGTAGCAAGGGAGGGAAAGTTACGACGGAGACAGCTTGAACACCCAGACGCTGCCGCCCTGGTTGATATCCTTCACCGCCTTGGCGACTTCACCGCCCCACAGGGGCACAGCGCCGCCCCAGCCGGACAGCACCGCCACATACTGGGCACCGTCATCGCCTTCCCAGGTGATCGGCGAACCGACAACGCCCGAGCCGGTGTTGAACTTCCAGACTTCTTCGCCGGTCTTGGCGTTAAAGGCCTTCAGGTAGCCTTCCGGGGTGCCGGTGAACACCAGGTTGCCCGCCGTGGTCAGCACACCGCCCCACAGCGGGGCCTTGTTCTTGGCTTCCCAGACGATTTTCCCGCTCTTGGGATCAACGGCGCGCAGGACACCGATGTAATCGTCATAGGCGGGCTTGATGGTAAAGCCGGCCCCCAGATAGGCCGCACCCTTTTTGTAGGTGGTGTTTTCGTTCCAGATCTCCATGCACCATTCGTTGGCCGGGACATAGAACAGGTCGGTATCCGGGCTGTAGGCCATCGGCATCCAGTTCTTGCCACCCAGGAACGACGGGCAGTTGTTGACCGCCTTGCCCTTTTCGCCCTCCTTGGCCTCGGCCGGATTGCCGGGACGGCTTTCTTCGATGTACTGCGGGCGGCCGGTCTTCATGTCGAAGCCCTTGGCCCAGGTGATCTTGTTGACGAACGGCGTCGCCGACAGCAGGGTGCCGTTGGTACGGTCGGCAACAAAGAAGAATCCGTTGCGGTCAGCCTTGGCCCCGGCCTTGATCACCTTGCCGTCCTTTTTCAGGTCAAACGAGATGAACTCGTTGACGCCGTCAAAGTCCCAGCCGTCATGCGGGGTGGTCTGCAGGTGCCACTTGATTTCGCCGGTATCGGGATTGATCGCCAGCGTCGAGGACGAATAGAGGTTGTCGCCCGGACGCAGGTGGCTGTTCCACGGGGCCGGCTGGCCGGTGCCAAAGAACAGGCTGTCGGTTTCCGGGTCATAGGTCCCGCCCAGCCAGGGGGCAGCCCCACCGTATTTCCACATGTCGCCCGGCCAGGTGGCATTCAGCTTGCCGGTCATCGTTGACGGCTTGCCGTTCAGCTCGCCCATGTGGCCTTCGACGGTCGGACGCGACCACAGCAGTTCGCCGGTTTCGGCATCGCGGGCTTCAACCTTGCCGACCACGCCGAATTCACCACCGGACACGCCGGTGATCACCTTGCCCTTGACGATCAGCGGCGCCGCCGTCATCGAATAGCCGTCCTTGAATTCCGCAACGGCTTTTTTCCAGATCACCTTGCCGGTCTTGGCGTCCAGCGCCACCAGCTTGGCATCCAGCGTGCCGAAGTACACCTTGTCGCCATACAGCACCGCACCACGATTGATCACGTCGCAGCAGGGCATGATGCCTTCGGGCAGGCGGGCGTCGTACTGCCACAGCTCGTCGCCGGTTTTCACGTCGATGGCAAACAGGCGGGAATACGAGGCGGTGACATACATCACCCCGTCGCGGACCACCGGCTGGGCTTCCTGACCGCGCTGTTTTTCACCGCCGAACGAGAACGACCAGGCAGCGTGCAGGTTTTTGACGGTATCCACATTCAGGGCTGTCAGCGGGCTGAACCGCTGGCCCTGCGTCCCCATCCCGTAGGTCACCACGTCCTTGGGGGTCTTGGCGTCGTTGAGAATGTCCTGATCGGTGACCCCGGCAGCCTGTGCTGCCAGAGGGGCGCTGACCGCCAGAACGGTGGCCAGCGCGAAGCCGCTCAATGCGGTCTTGAAGCGAGCGTAGTGAGTCATGGCTTTCTCTGATTACCTCCCCAGGTTCTTGATCGAGCCGTTCTTTTGCAGAAAATGGTATCAACAACAGGCACGATAAAAGTATCACTCAGGACAAAATGTCCCCGCATACAGACAATCCACGCAGGATTAATTCTGCATTTTCAGTGATCACTGATGTGATGGTAGAGGATTTACTTTTCGGCTCCATTGCCAAAAAGTATCATACGCGCCGCCTCTACCGTGCAGTGTCGGTGAATGTCCGATAGGTCATGGTGTTGATGTTGGCGGCGGCCTCTTGCTCGGCCATCGCCCGCACGCTGGCATGCAGCGGCGACTGTTCACAGGTCGGGTCCATCGCGTCGGCCTTGCCCGCCAGCGCCAACGCCTGACACCGGCATCCGCCCCAGTCGGTTTCCTTGTGCTCGCACGACCGGCAGCCCTTGGGCATCCAGGCATCGCCGCGATAGGCAGCAAAGGCGCTGCCATGCAGCCAGATGTCTGCCAGCGAACGGTCGCGGATGCTGTCAAAGGACAGGTGTTTCAGGGTCTCGGCGGCGTGACAGGGCAGAACCGTGCCGCTGGGGGTGACGTTCAGGAACTGGCGGCCCCAGCCCCCCAGACAGGCTTTCGGGCGTTTGGCGTAATAGTCGGGAATCACATAGTCGATCGCCAGTTGCCCCTTCAGCCGCGCGCGTGCGTCGGTGACAACGCCGGTCATCCACGCCAGTTGCTGCGGGCTGGGCATCAACGCCGCCCGGTTCAGCAGGCCCCAGCCATAATACTGCACATTGGCCACTTCGATGCGGCGGGCGCCGATCTGTTGCGCCACCTCGAACATCTGCGGCAGGCGTTCAACGTTATGGCGGGTGATCACCGCGTTCATCGTCAGGGCCACACCGGCCTGTTTCAGGGCGGCAGCGGCGGCATACTTGCGCGCCAGCCCGCCTTTGAAGGCAGTGATCAGGGTGCTGCCCTCTTCGGTGATGTCGGGAAACCCGATCTGGGCATGTTCCAGCCCGGCCTCGGCCAGCCTGTCGGCCATCGCCTGATCGACCAGCACGCCAGAGGTGATCAGGTTGGTATACAGCCCCTGTTCCACCGCATGGCGGACCAGCACCGGCAGATCCCGGCGGGCGGTTGGTTCGCCGCCGGAAAAATGCACCTGCAACACCCCCAGCCGGGCTGCCTGCTCCAGCAGGTCCTGCCACTCGGCGGTGGACAGCTCGTGCGAGGCCCCTTCCAGCGCCACCGGGTTGGAGCAATAGGAGCAGCGCAACGGGCAGCGGTGCGTCAGCTCGCACAGCATCGCCAGCGGCGGTTCAATCGCAACGGCATCGGCCTCGACCGGCAGGGAACCCGGAACAGCATTCATGTGGTGACAAACCCCCGCTCGCACAAATCCTGCAACAATGCCACCACATCCGGGCCGACCACCTCGACCGGTGCCTGATAATCCGTGGCCAGCCGGTCAATGATCGTCGCCAGCGGCGTGGCTCCGTCACAGCATTTCAGCACATCGACCGCCACCTCGTCGGGCAGCAGCATCCGTTCCGGCGCCATCACCACCCAGCGTTTGCGGATGGCATCAAAGCGCAGCTTCACATGGTCAGCCAGTCGCGGCTGGCTGGTATCACTGACAGCAGACCGAGCCATTATCGCGTCTCCCCTTCCCCCGGCACCCATGCCCCCGGCGGGACCATCCCCGGCGCGACATAGGCAGCATACAAGGCATCGAGTTGCGACCACAGCACGTTGCACTTGAAGGTCAGGGCATTGAGCACCCCGTTCTGTTCGTCCACGGTACGGGCGTTTTTCAGCACGTAGTCCAGCGCAAAATCACAATCGCGCGGTGCCTGCGTCAGCCGTTTCTGGAAATAGGCCATCACCGTGTCATTGGTGAAATCGTAGTGCTCCAGCATGCCTGCAATGCGCTCGGCGTGAATTTTCGGCGCGAACAGTTCGGTCAGGCATGAGGCGATGGCGGTCAGGCCGGGGTTGTCCCACACGAAGCGCACATAGGCTTCGACAGCAAAGCGGGTGGCGGGCAAAGCGCCCTGCTGGCTGGTGACGTAATCGCGGTCAAAGCCCAGACTGTCAGTCAGTACCAGCCAGCGTTCGATGCCGCCCTGATCGTCCAGATGGCCGTCATGGTCCAGAATGCGCTGCATCCACGCCCGCCGCACCTCGCGGTCCTCGATTTTGGCCAGCACCGCCCCGTCCTTGCGCGGGATACAGGCCTGATAGCAATAGCGATTGAGCGCCCACGCCCGCACCTGATCCAGCGAGCACTGGCCACTGTGCAGCATTTTGTGGAACGGGTGCAGGTTGTGGTATCGCTGCGCGCCAATCGCCCGCAGGGCGGCTTCCAGTTCGGCGGGAGACATCGGGTCGGCGTCACGCGGGCGGGGACGGGTCATCAGCGGCATCATGTGAGTCATACCCTTACCTCCAGCCCGTCATGGGCCACCTGCCACCCGGCACTTTCCACCGCACAGCGTGCCGCGCTGCCGGGGGTCCACACCGGGTTGGAATTGTTGATGTGAATGTAGATTTTGCGGGCCACCTGCAAATCGGCAAAGGCCGCCAGCGACCCCTCCGGCCCGCTCATCGCCATGTGCCCCATGCGGGCGGCGGTCTTGCTGCCCAGACCGTGGGCGATCATTTCGTCGTCGGTATAGGTGGTGCCGTCAAAGAACACCAGCTCGGCCCCGCGCAGACGATCGGCCAGTTCGGGCGGCAGCGACGCACAGCCGGGAATGTAGAAAAAGCTGTTGCCGTCGGCATCGCTGACCTTCAGGGCAATGGTGTCTTCCGGCACGCTGCCATAGTTGGCGGCGGTCGGGTCTTCCAGCCACAGGGCGATCTTGCCCGGCACACAGAATGCCTCGACCGTCAGCCCGGCCGGGCGGCCATCGGGCAGACACAGCGTCACCGGCTGGTCCAGCACCAGCGGACGCCGCTGCACGTACTGGGGATTGAGCACATTGAAAATCGAATTGGCGTGTAACACCCCCAACACGCGCTGACTGGCGTAAATCGCCAGCGGATGACTTTCGCGCAGGGTCAACAGGCCGGTCACGTGGTCCACGTCGGCATTGGTCAGCACCGCACCAACCACCGGACTGTGCCGCTTGCCCGCCTGTGGCTGCGGATGCAGCGCCGGGGTGTTGAGGATTTGCTGTCGCAGGTCGGGACTGGCGTTCAGCAGGAACCAGTGTTCGCCATCGGCACTGACCGCCAGCGACGACTGGGTAAACGAACGGGCGCTGTGAAAGGCGCTCTGACACTGGTCACAGGCGCAGTTCCACTGCGGAAAGCCACCACCGGCCGCTGCTCCCAGCACGATAACGTGCACCATCGCTCCCTCTCCTGTCGGAGTGCGGGCGAATGAACCCATTCGCAACAACACTTGTGGGACTGTGATCAACAGGCAGAAAAAAGGCGCCCCCGGTCGGGGACAACGCACGGGAGCGCCCCTTTTTCGCAGGAATGGTCGGCTGAACTGTCAGGCGGTTGCGCACATGTAGCCGTTGATTTCCATTCCCACCGAGATTTCGACAACACGCGGGGTCTTCCAGGTACGCATAGAGTCCTCCTTGCTGGTGCCCAGCCCTGTTTTTCCGGCTGGCTCTGTGTTTACCTTCGAAGGCTAACAAGCCTGCGCGCCCTGTGCCTATTCGACCTTGGTAGCAGATGGCTGCAACTGCCCGCGCAACAGCGCCGGATAGAGGTGCACCACCGACCGTTCAAACTCGGCCCGCGTCAGGCTGAGAGCGGAAAATCGCTCGGGGATCGGCAGACGAAACACCTCGGCCTCGGACAGCCCCTGTCGGGCCGCCTGCCGCAGCGTTCCGTCCAGCCAGCGCAGCCAGTCGGCGGTCTGGTGCAACGGCCCGGCATCCTGCGCCACCGGCCCGTGCCCCGGCACCACCACCTTGAACTTCAGCGCCTCCAGCGCCGCCAGCGCCGCCAGCCAGGGGGCAATATCCGCATGGGGCGTGGTCGGCGTGCGGTCATGGAACACCAGATCGGCGGCATAGAGAACGCCGGTGGTTTCATCAAACAACGCCACATCGCTGTCACTGTGCCCGGCCAGCGTCAGATAGTGCAGACGATGACCGCCAACCACTGCCGTATGGGCCTGCAACACCGTCTTTGGCACCACCGGTTCGGTATCGAGCATCCAGTTGCCGAGCAGGCGATACATGTTGGTGGTGAAGTCTTCCCCGGCGGCAGACATCCCGGCAATGGTCTCACTGGTGGCGCTCAGCGTCTCGGGGGCAAAGGCCTGATTGCCGAGGAAATGGTCAGGGTGCAGGTGGCTGTTGATCACCTGCACAATCGGCTTGCCGCCGCTGGTGCGGTCGATCAGGGCGCGGAACTGTTCGCCAAACAGCCGCGACGGGCCGGTGTCGAGGACGATCACTCCCTCATCGGTGACGATAAAGGCGCTGTTGACCATCAGACCACCATTGGCACGGCTGAAGTCTTCGGTGGAGCCTTCGACCACATAGGAGCCGTCGGCAATCTGCCGTGCCGTCAGGTGATAGTCGCGGCGGACCGGATCGGGAGGCTCGGCGTGCACCCTGCCGACCGTTACCGCCAGCAGGGCCAGCCCCGCCGATGCTGCGCGCCAGTTCATTGGCCGCCCTCCTGTGGTGACGGTGGCAGACTCGCCGCCACCAGATTGCCATCACTGTCGCCCCCCTCCAGCCGCCAGACGGTTTTTCCCGGCCGGGCCGGACGCAGGTCAAGGGCGAACAGCGGATTTTCCGCCACCGGCTCGGCGGGCAACAGCTCGGCCAGCGGCGTGCCGTCCTGATCGCGTAGCACCAGCCGGGTCAGGTAAAAGGCCGGAATGCCCGGAGCCAGTCCGGTGTCCATCGGATGGACCAGCGACACCTGTAACCGTTCACTGCCATCGGCACGCGGCCAGCGGTGATAGGTCGCCTCGTTGAGATGACTTTCCCATGCCCGGCTACGTTGCCCGGCGCTGGGGGTGGTACAGCCGCCGCCCGCCGCATCGGCCCACTGGCCGCCGACATGCCACACCCCATCCGCCGTGCGGGCGGCGGCCCGGATCGGAGTGGCCTCCTGCACCTTGAACGACAGGCCAATGCGCGGGCGAGCCGACAGCGGGCGATAGGTCAGGATGCGCGGAATCGGGTTGTGGTCGGCAAACACCACGATTTCACTGACCGGCCCGACGCTGTCGTCAACCTCGACCTCGATCGGCACCTGCATGGTGTTTTCCACCCGCGCCGCCGTGATCACCCGCACCGCCGGATCAAACACCACCGGCTGCCCGGCCAGCACTTCCTGATGCACGCTGTCCCACATCACCGAGGCCAGCGGGTCGGCCTGCCCGGCGTGGGCCGTCCCCAGTCCCCAGATCACCGAAACAGCCACAGCCCATCCCGGCAAGAACCGGGACAGGCTGTTACAGCAGACGTTCTTTTCCCCCATGGCTGCTCTCCCGAGCTTTGATTACTCGTTCACCTTTTGATAGGTCAGACCGTGCTTCTGAAAAATCGCCGCCATGGTGCCATCGGCCACCATCGCCGCCACCACATCGCCAACGGCATAGGCCAGATCGCGGGAATCGACCTTCACCGCCATCCCCAACGGCCACGACTGCATCGACAGTCCCGGCGTGCCGGGGATACTGAGCACCATTTTTTGCCGCTGGTCCGGCGTCAGGTGGCGCAGGGCGTCTTCGATCTGCGAGCGCGGCCCCATCAGGGCAGTCACCTCGCCGCTGTCGATGGCACGGGCAGCATCGGCATAGGTCAGATAGCGGTGGGTGCTGTCGCGCATCGAACCGCCAAAGGCCCCGGACAGGTACAGGTCAGACAGGCTGTCCAGCTCGACCCCCACCCGTTCCTCACTCAGCTCGACCACGCTGAGGGTTGGGCGACTGCGGGCAACGGCAAGGGTTTCCTGATAGTAGGGCGAAAACAGCACCGCCATGTCATTGCGCGCGCCCAAGTTCAGGTCATAGGGGATGTGCATCATCACGTCGGCCACCACCCCGCCGGTCACCGGCCCCCGCCACACGCCGTTGCGCAGATCATCATCAACGTCTTCGTCGGCGGTGATTTCGAGAATGCTGGGGGTCAGCGTCATGCGATGGGCGATTTCACGCCCGATATCGGCATCCACCCCCACCACTTGACCCTTTTCCACGCTGGAAAACGGCGGGAAGTCACGATAAACGCCGATGGTCAGCGTGCCGCGTTCGCGCACCGTATCCAGCGGAGCCGCCTGCGCGGCCCCGGCCAGAGCAACACCGACGCAGAGGATAGCGCCCGTCAGGACGCGCTTAATCCACATGCTTGGACTCGATGTAGGTGCGGATCGACCACAAGGCTTCGCGCGGCAACACGCCATCAAACACCGGCATGTAGGTAATGCCGTTGCGCACCGCCCCCGACTGCATACGCATGATGAACCAGCTATCGCCTTCATCGCCAACATCGAGCTTGCGCAGGTCCGGGGCAATACCGCCCGAGATCACTTCCAGACCATGGCAGCGGGCGCAATTCTGGTTGTAGCCCGAGGCGCCGACTTCCAGCGCCCGTTTGTTGCCGCGATAGGGGTTTTCCGACTCCCACTCTTCGCCCAGCTTCGGCAGGCCGGAAATGTCGACCTGCTGCGGCGTCACGTCGCCGTGGGCATTGGCCGGAGTGTTGAACAGCGACGCGGCCCCAAGGGCGAGCACCCCGGCCACAGCCGACAGGGACAACAGGCGGCGCAAAGGCGCGGTGAGGGTATGAGTCATCGCAGTACGTTCCCATCCACAGAATGTTCGGAGATATGGCCGGTTCGTTTGCTGGCGGCCTGTTCTGTCTCTGTTGTGAGCAAAGGCAGCATCGCCTTCCATTCGACCTTGGTCGCATGGAGGGGAAACCGGGGGGCTTTTACCATTCCCCCACCAGCGACCCCCCAGAGGTCGCAGCATGACCGGAGAGAGAGGCGACGGATGAGGGGTCTGTTTTTATTCCTGTTCCTGCTCTGGAGCCTGAGCACGCCCACGATGGCACAGGCAGAAGAGGCGCTGAAAATCGGCTGGCTGGGGCAGGCGGTGGAACAGCCGCCGCTGCTGGCCAACCTGCCGCCGCCGCCCGATGACGAAGGACTGATCGGGGCCAGACTGGGGGTCAACGACACCAACACCACCGGCAAGTTCCTCAAGCTGTCCTACCAACTGGAAGAGGTCTCCTTGCCGGTCGAGGCCGACCCGGCTGACGGCGTGCGCCAACTGGCCGCCCGGGGGGTGTCGCTGGTGGTGACCGGCCTGACCGGCGAGGCGCTCGACAAGGCCCTTGCCGCCCCCGAAGCGGCAAGAATGACCTTTCTCAACGCCTTTGCCCCCGATGACCGCCTGCGTGGTCCGGCCTGCCGTCCCAATCTGTTGCACACCCTGCCCAGCCGGTTCATGCTGGCCGACGGGCTGGCACAAAGCATGATCGTCAAGAAATGGACCCGATGGCTGCTGGTCACCGGCCCGACCCCGGAAGACGCCCTGTTTGCTGCCGCCATCAAGCGGTCCGCCCAGCGCTTTGGGGCCAAAATCGTCGAAGAAAAGCGGTGGACCGGCGACGCCGACCTGCGCCGGACCGCGCAGACCGAACTGATCGCCTTTACTCGCAGCAAGGACTACGACGTGGTGGTGGTGTCGGACGAGGCGGGGGATTTTGGCGATTACCTGCTGTTCAACACCGATTTGCCGCGCCCGGTGGCCGGAACGCAGGGGCTGACCCCGATGGCGTGGCACTGGCTGATGGAAACCTGGGGATCGGGGCAACTGCAAAACCGCTTTCAGGACCTCGCCCACCGCCCGATGGGCTCGCGCGACTGGGCCGCCTGGGTGGCGGTGCGGGCAGTTGGGGAAGCCAGCGTGCGCAAAAAGACCCTCGATCCGGCAACAATTTCTGCCACCCTGCACGAGCCTGATTTCACCGTCGCCGGGTTCAAGGGCGTGCCACTCAGCTTCCGCTCGTGGAACGGCCAGTTGCGCCAGCCCATTCTGGTCGGCTGGGCGCGGGCACTGGTGACCGTTTCGCCGCAGGACGGCTTTTTACACCCGACCAACGACCTGGACACCCTCGGGCTGGACCGCCCGGAAAGCACCTGCCCACAAAAATAAACCGCAGAAATAAGCCGCAAAAAATATCAGGGAGACCCCACCACCATGACATCCTTCCGCACCGCGCTGTTGTGTGCCGTCAGCCTGCCGTACCTGCTGATCGCCCCCGCCGAGGCCTATACCGTCTATGTGTCGAACGAAAAGGACAACACCCTGTCGGTGATCGACGGCACCACGCTGGAGGTCACCCAGACCATCAAGGTCGGTCGTCGTCCGCGCGGGATCACCCTGTCGGCCAAACACGACAAGCTGTACATCTGCGCCTCGGACAGTGACACCGTGCAGGTACTGGATATCGCCACCGGCAAGATTCTCTACAATCTGCCCTCTGGCGATGACCCGGAACAGTTCGCCCTGTCGCCCGATGACCGCCACCTGTACATCTCGAACGAAGACAACGCTGCGGTGACGGTGGTCGATACCGAAACCCGCAAGGTAACGGCGCAGTATGATGTTGGCGTCGAACCCGAAGGCATGGCGGTCAGCCCCGATGGCAAGTGGGCGGTCAACACCTCGGAAACCACCAACATGGTGCACTGGATCGACACTGCCAAAGGGGCGGTGGTTGACAACACGCTGGTCGGCCAGCGTCCGCGCCATGCCGAGTTTACCCATGACGGGAAACAGTTGTGGGTGTCGTCGGAACTGGGCGGCACGGTGACGGTGCTGGATGTCGCCACCCGCCAGCCGGTCAAGACGCTGACCTTCAGCATCAAGGGGGTGAAGAAAGACCAGATTCAGCCGGTCGGCATCCGCTTTACGCCCGACAATGCACTGGCCTTCATTGCCCTCGGCCCGGCCAACCATGTGGCGGTGGTCGATGCCCACACCTACGAGGTCAAGACCATGCTGCTGGTCGGGCGGCGGGTGTGGCACATGGACATCAGCCCCGATGGCAAGCGCCTGTTCACCAGCAATGGCGTTTCCGGTGACGTGTCGGTGGTCAATCTGGAGGACATGACGGTGGTGAAGTCGGTGAAGGTTGGCCGCTATCCGTGGGGGGTGGCGATTGTCCCCTGATGGCAGCAACGATTCTGCCCCGCTGGCGGTGACCGGGCTGTCCTTTCGCTATGGCGAGCGGGTGGCGCTGGATGAGGTCAGCCTGAGCGCCGAGGCCGGGCGGTTCACCGCCCTGCTGGGGCCAAACGGCGCCGGCAAAAGCACCCTGTTTTCCCTGCTCACCCGCCTGCTGATCAGCCGACAGGGGCAGATTCGCATTGCCGGGCACGATCTGGAACGGGAACCGCGCGCGGCCCTTGCGGCGCTGGGGGTGGTGTTTCAGGACGCCACCCTTGATCTTGATCTGACGGTGGCGCAGAACCTGCGCTACTTCTCGCGCCTGCACGGTCTGCCGCCCCGGCAGGCCGAGCAGCGGGCCGAAGAAGAACTGACCCGCCTCGGCCTGTGGGAACGGCGCAACGAAAAGGTTCGCGCCCTGAATGGCGGCCATCGGCGGCGGGTGGAAATCGCCCGCGCCCTGCTGCATCGTCCGGCAGTGCTGATTCTCGATGAACCAACCGTCGGCCTTGATCCGCCCACCCGGCGCCTGCTGGTCGATCACATTCACCAATTGTGCGCCACCACTGGCATGGCGGTACTGTGGGCAACCCATCTGATTGACGAAGTGGACCCAGCCAGCGACCGGGTGGTGATCCTGCACCGGGGCCGGATTCGCGCCGCAGGTGACGTGCCGGTGGTGCTGGCCGCCGCCCACAGCGACAGCCTGGCCGACGCCTTTCGCCACTTCACCCCCGAGTCCCCCCCGGCACAGGAGGCGCGCTGATGCTCTGGCTGTTGGCCCTGCGCGGCATCGTTGGCCGTGAAATCCTGCGCTTTCTGCACCAGCGGGAACGGTTTCTCGGCGCACTGGTGCGCCCGCTGATCTGGCTGCTGGTATTCGCTGCTGGCTTCCGCGCCGCGCTGGGGGTGGCGATTGTGCCGCCCTACCAGACCTATATCCCCTACGAGGTGTACATCGTTCCCGGCCTGCTGGGGATGATCCAGTTGTTCAACGGTATGCAAAGCTCGCTGTCGATGGTCTATGACCGCGAAATGGGCTCGATGCGGCTGCTGCTGACCAGCCCGTTGCCGCGTTGGTGGCTGCTGGTCTGCAAGCTGGTGGCCGGGGTGGCGGTGTCGCTGCTGCAATGCTGGGCCTTTTTGCTGATCGCCACCCTGTTCGGCATCGAACTGCCGGGGCCGGGCTGGCTGACCGTGCTGCCCGCGCTGATCCTGAACGGCATCATGCTGGGGGCGCTGGGGCTGGTGCTGTCGTCCACCATCCGCCAACTGGAAAACTTTGCCGGAGTGATGAACTTTGTGGTGTTCCCGCTGTTCTTCTGCTCCCCGGCGCTCTATCCGCTGTACAAGATGCGGGAAAGCTCTGAAACGCTGTACTGGATTTGCGAGTTCAATCCCTTCGGCCACGGCGTCGAGCTGATCCGCCATGCGCTCTATGGACAGGTGTCCTGGCCTGACCTCGGGGTCGTGGCAGCGGTGGCGCTGGCCCTGCTGGCGCTGGCGGTGCGGGGGTATGATCCGCGCCGGGGGCTGATGAAGCGCAAGGGGGGATAGAGCCGTGTGTGCGTGACCTCTTGGGGCCAATGCCTTCGCATCCTCCATTTTTTCTTTGATGATCAAAAGAATGGGAGCAGAAGCCTCCGGCCTCGGCGAGGTGTGGAGCAGTGCTCCGCGATACTGTCTCCTTTATGTCCTGTGCTGTCGGTTCAGATTTCAGACTGACGGATCGGCATGAGCTGAGACATAGACATACGTTCCTTTATGGATCATTATTTTCCATAATAGTCACAAAGCGTTTAACGCGGCATTCGCGCCCTGTTACAAAAAACCATGCTTGGGGATTTCCGCCAACGGCCCGCTTCTTGATCAGGAAGCGGGCCGTTGGCGTTTCCCGACCCTTTTTTCTGCCGTCCGGAGTTTTCTCCGGGCGGCATTTTTTTTGATCCTGCACGGAGCATCAATCATGGCCCCCAATACCCCCTACCTCCCGCCGCTGTCCGAGGAAGAACGTCGCCGCCTGGCGCTGGCTTCCATGTATCCGAGCGCAACCCCAACCGAAAGCAAATCAGAGCTTGCAGCATTGATCCAGCGCGCCGCCGCTGAGGACGAACAGGTACAACGTGCGGCAGACTATCAGGACTACATGGATAATCGCTGGCTGCTGAAGCACTATTCGACCATGCCGGTTCCTGAAGCGTGGAAACCGTTTATCGACGCCGACACCCCGCCTGAAGAACAGGAGCCGACACGGAGACGGGTCGCTGAAGCAGGTCAGGGACGTACCCTGCTGACGGGTGGCAGCCTGCCTGAGCGGAACGGTCCCATGAAGGCTGCGCAGGTGCAAACCAACGAAGAGGCCGAAGATGCGGCCCGTCGGGCCGAGCGCGTCAAAGCCGGGAAGCCAAGCCTCTCTGACCTGATCTTCCATACCAAGTATACCACATCAGAGGGTATGGAGACCTTGCCGGAGACGGCAAATCGTTATTATGAGAATACAAAGGATTGGGTCAAAGAGAATCCAGTTGATACTGCTTCATTGTTGCTGAATCCTGTCCCGATTGCCGGAGATGTGGCTGGCGTTGCCGCAGACATCTATCATTATTATAAAAATCCCGATGACATGACTTGGGGCAATCTGGCTCTTAGCGCGCTTGGTTTGGTGCCATGGGTGCCCGGCGGGACGGCCATGCTCCATGCAGCGCAAGAGATCGGGAGCTCAGCTGCCGGTGTCCTGCACTCCATGCCCAGAGGATTGAGAGAGGCCAGCGCTCTGGCAAGCAGTGTCGTACCTTTTGGGGTCATGACCAAGTCGGCGCAGGATGTCCGGAAAGAGCTTGAGATTCTCCGCCTGGGGGGACAAGTACCCGTCAAGGTCGGGGAACTCAGTGCGGATCAAATGAGGGAAATCCTCAAGGTTGTGCCCAAAGATGCAGGTCAGGCATTCCTGCTCACTGACAAGATGCTGGAAGCAACCCCCGGACTGGCATCCCATCTGTTTAAGCGCCACAGAGATGACAGGACCAGATTGCTGCACAGAATGGCGGAGTTTCCATCAAAGGGAAAGATTAGGCCGAACACGGACCCTAATCAAGCGCATCGACCGATGATCCTGTTACCCAGTAGCAAAACAGAGGGAAAATATGATATCCTTATTATCGATGCGATGGAGGAACCTGGTAAAATAAAACCAATAACTCTTTATGAAGGTGGTTATGACTACAGTGCAAATGCCAACAATAGCAAAAAAGCAAGAAACAACTCTGGGTATAGAAAATAGAATAATATAAACAAATGGGGGGCATATGCATATTTTTTGAGATCGTCAATGCCGCCCTCCACCATTTCCTCTTGGATCAAACACAGCACAAGGGCGACCCTCATCATGCACCAGAAACCAGACCGTTTTGAGATCGCCCTGACGCTGGCGGCCAAATTTCACGGGAAGCAGAGGATTGTCTGCGCTTCCCCTGATGATTTCATGGCCAGCGTCGATGTCTTTTACCCGATTGCGAATGGTAGAGAGCCTTTCCCCCTACCACCGGGCATGACCCTTCCGATGACCACCTTTGATGCGCGCCTCACTCTGGACGTGATCCTGCCCGGGGGACGGAAGATTCCGTATGCCCTGTATAGACGAACGATGCATTCTTCCGATGTCTGCAAGACGCTCAGGTGGTCCGAGCATCGGTCCAGAAAGATTCCGAAGCGGCTTGTCTTCTGCGCCGACTTCGGGGGCGTTTGTGTGGATGATCAGAACGGCACAGTGATTGGCGGGCACACCGTCTTCTCATACTGTCGCCCACGGGACAAACAACTCTGTGCCCTTGCTGACGAAATTCATGCCTGGCAGAATCTGTACGAATGCGGTGTTCATCTTGAGCTGGAAAGAAATCTGGCTTTCGACTGGGATGATTTTCATGCCAAGGGCATCGCGGTCTGTGACAAAGCGCAGCAACTGCTCGGTCGCCGCAGTCAGGTCTTTTATCGCAGACTAACTGAGCTCCCCCCTCCGAACGATGAAAACAGTCTGGTGGTGTTTCTGCCTGACTGACAGAGCGCGGCAACCCAAACAGGAGAGGGCGGTCCCCATCATGCACCAGAAACCAGACCATTTTGAGATCGCCCTGATCATGGCATCAAAACTCCATGGATCGCGGAGGATTGTCTGTGCTTCCCATGGCGATTTCATGACCTGCTGCCGTGCGTTTTATCCAATCGCCAATGGAAAGAATCCATTCCCTCTGCCTCCTGATGTTGTTCTTCCAATCGAAACCGTTGATGCGACACTCACCCTGGACGCAGTCCTCCCCGGTGGCGGGATTGTCCCTTGCATCCTGTTCGAGCAGACATTGCACACTGCCAAGATCAGAACCAAAATCAAATGGCCCGAGCCTTCTTCCGACGATCTTCCAGAGCGCATCATGTTTTGTCCTGATTTCTCCGGGGTTTGCGTGCAAGATCAGGACAGTGCCGTTATTGGGGCATATGATTTTTTCTTGGACTACCTCCCCAACGATCAACAATTGCGTACTCTTTCCGATGAAATTCGTGAATGGCAAGACCTTTATGAAGATGGTGTACACATTGATCCAAAGAACAATACATCTTTCGACTGGGAGGATTTTCATGCCAAGGGCATCGCGGTCTGCGACAAAGTGCAGCAACTGCTTGGTCGCCGCAGTCAGGTCTTTTATCGCAGAATAACTGAACTCCCTCCTCCGAACGATGAAAACAGTCTGGTGGTGTTTTTGCCTGACTGACAGAGCGCGGCAACCCAAACAGGAGAGGGCGACTCCCATCATGCACCAGAAACCAGACCATTTTGAGATCGCCCTGACGCTGGCGGCCAAATTTCACGGGAAGCAGAGAATTGTCTGCGCTTCCCCTGATGATTTTATGGCCAGCGTCGATGTATTTTACCCGATTGCCAATGGCAGAGAGCCTTTCCCCCTGCCACCGGGCATGACCCTTCCGATGACCACCTTTGATGCGCGCCTCACTCTGGACGTGATCCTGCCCGGGGGACGGAAGATTCCGTATGCCCTGTATAGACGAACGATGCATTCTTCCGATGTCTGCAAGACGCTCAGGTGGTCCGAGCATCAGTCCAGAAAGACTCCGAAGCGGCTGATTTTCTGCCCCGATTTCGGAGGATGCTGTGTGCGCGATCAAAACGGCACGGTGCTTCTTGAGTACCCCATATTCTCATACCGTCGCCCACGAAACAAACAACTCGATGCCCTTGCTGACGAGATCCATGCCTGGCAGAATCTGTACGAATGCGGTGTTCATCTTGAGCTGGAAAGAAATCTGGCTTTCGACTGGGATGATTTTCATGCCAAGGGCATCGCGGTCTGTGAGAAGGTCCAGAAAGTGCTTGGTCGCCGCAGTCAGGTCTTTTATCGCAGACTAACTGAACTCCCTCCTCCGAACGATGAAAACAGTCTGGTGGTGTTTCTGCCGGACTGACGGAGCGCGGCAACCCAAACAGGAGAGGGCGGTCCCCATCATGCACCAGAAACCAGACCGTTTTGAGATCGCCCTGACGCTGGCGGCCAAATTTCACGGGAAGCAGAGGATTGTCTGCGCTTCCAGCGACAGCTTTTTCGACAGCGCCCTTGCGTTTTACCCGATTGCAAATGGAAGAGAGCCTTTCCCCCTGCCACCGGGCATGACCCTTCCGATGACCACCTTTGATGCACGACTGACTCTGGATGTGATCCTGCCCGGGGGACGGAAGATTCCGTATGCCCTGTATAGACGAACGATGCATTCTTCCGATGTCTGCAAGACGCTCAGGTGGTCCGAGCATCGGTCCAGAAAGATTCCGAAGCGGCTTGTCTTCTGCGCCGACTTCGGGGGCGTTTGTGTGGATGATCAGAACGGCACAGTGATTGGCGGGCACACCGTCTTCTCATACTGTCGCCCACGGGACAAACAACTCTGTGCCCTTGCTGACGAAATTCATGCCTGGCAGAATCTGTACGAATGCGGTGTTCATCTTGAGCTGGAAAGAAATCTGGCTTTCGACTGGGATGATTTTCATGCCAAGGGCATCGCGGTCTGTGACAAAGCGCAGCAACTGCTCGGTCGCCGCAGTCAGGTCTTTTATCGCAGACTAACTGAGCTCCCCCCTCCGAACGATGAAAACAGTCTGGTGGTGTTTCTGCCGGACTGACGGAGCGCGGCAACCCAAACAGGACACAAGAACGATCCTGACCATGTTTCAATAATTGAAGTCACCCTGCGATCACGAACTCCGAGAGGCTTTGCCGGAAGTACCCTCGCAGAAAAGGGATATGATTTCCTGTTTTCCCTGGAGGGCGGTGGTCGTAGCACGCTATCGCCGGAAGAACGTGAGAAGGTCTTTGCCGAGCATGAATACCAAGGCCCCTAAACCGTAAAGACAAGCCACCCCAGGCAGCCCTCATGATACGTGGTGAGGGCTATCTTTTTCCCGTCCCGAAAGCCCCCATCACATCCATCGGTCTTCAGGGAGAATGAAGGGGAGTGTTCTTACAATAGATCTTTCAACATCCTCCCTCAGGTATGTTGACATACATATAAATTCGAATTTTATACATGGAAAATCAAAATGAATTTTTCTTATAAACATACTATAAAGAGTCCATGAAAATCTATAAAATGGCATCTGGACTCTTATTAATTTCAAACGATCATCATCAATGCATAATGAGTAGTATTTATTATATATATTGCAATATCCAGTTAATATTGTTGATTTATCTCCATGCATAAATATTGTAATACAATTGTAAAAATAGGTAAATATCTCATCCTCCTCTAAAGAAAAATGATAAATCGCATCAATCGGCTCCGGGCCAAACTGTCTGATGTAGCTCTTCTGGAATTCCTCGGGTGAGGGAACATCCTGCTGCCGGTAAATCGTTTTCAGCGCAACGGCCATCACTCACCTCTTTTCACAGGCTGCCGTGTATCGTGGTGAAGACCACACCTACAGCCCTCATTGTTTCGCCTGTCGCATGTTTTTGCAGAAGCCGGTCCCTGCGTCCCGTACAATGAGATGACAGGCCAAATCCGTCAAACACAGCGCAAGGGCGACTCCCATCATGCACCAGAAACCAGACCATTTTGAGATCGCCCTGACGCTGGCGGCCAAATTTCACGGGAAGCAGAGAATTGTCTGCGCTTCCCCTGATGATTTTATGGCCAGCGTCGATGTATTTTACCCGATTGCCAATGGCAGAGAGCCTTTCCCCCTGCCACCGGGCATGACCCTTCCGATGACCACCTTTGATGCGCGCCTCACTCTGGACGTGATCCTGCCCGGGGGACGGAAGATTCCGTATGCCCTGTATAGACGAACGATGCATTCTTCCGATGTCTGCAAGACGCTCAGGTGGTCCGAGCATCAATCCAGAAAGATTCCGAAGCGACTTGTCTTCTGTGCCGATTTCGGAGGATGCTGCGTGAGCGATCAGAACGGCACGGTGCTTCTTGAATACCCCATATTCTCATACCGTCGCCCACGAAACAAACAACTCGATGCCCTTGCTGACGAGATCCATGCCTGGCAGAATTTGTACGCATGCGGTGTCCATCTTGAGCTGGAAAGAAATCTGGCTTTCGACTGGAATGATTTTCATGCCAAGGGCATCGCGGTCTGTGAGAAGGTCCAGAAAGTGCTTGGTCGCCGCAGTCAGGTCTTTTATCGCAGACTAACTGAGCTCCCTCCTCCGAACGATGAAAACAGTCTGGTGGTGTTTCTGCCGGACTGACGGAGCGCGGCAACCCAAACAGGAGAGGGCGGTCCCCATCATGCACCAGAAACCAGATCATTTTGAGATTGCTCTGACACTGACATCTAAATCTCACGGGAAGCAGAGAAACATTGCAGATTCCCGTGATGATTTCATGGCCTCGTGCGATGCGTTGTATCCGATCTCAAATGGATGCCAACCTTTTCCCCTGCCTGCACATTTTACCCTTCCGGTTGGGGCAGTCCATGCGAGGCTTACGCTGGATGCAGTCCTCCCTGACGGCAGGATCATCCCGTTCATCTTGTACAAAAAGACCCTGGACAGCACCGATATCAGGAACAAGATCAAATGGCCCGAGGAGCGTTACAAACGGATTCCGAAACGGATCATATTCTGTGCAGACTTCGGCGGAGTTTGCGTGAGAAACCAGGAAGGCAGAGTCATTGGAGCCAGTGACGTCTTCACGGATTATGTTCCGTGGGATAAAAAACTCTGTGATCTAAGTGATGAAATCCATGCGTGGCAGGTTTTGTACGAACGCGGCGTCAGCCTTGATCGGGAAAAAAATATAGCCTTCAACTGGGAAGACTTTCATGCCAAGGGCATCGCAGTCTGTGACAAAGCGCAGCAACTGCTTGGTCGCCGCAGTCAGGTCTTTTATCGCAGACTAACTGAACTCCCCCCTCCGAACGATGAAAACAGTCTGGTGGTGTTTCTGCCTGACTGACGGAGCACCGCGCCATGATGGTGTTCCCTTTCTGTCGTGTCTCCCCCCTATAGCGCCACCACCCGATCAACCAGCGCCAGATCATCCGGGCTGTGGGTGGCCATCAGCAGGGTAAACGGGCGGCGCTGGCGTTCGCTGCGCAACAACGCCCGCATCGCCTCGGCGGTGGTTTGATCCAGCGAGGCAAAGGCTTCGTCAAGAATCAGCAGGTCGGGCTGCATCACCAGCGCCCGCGCCAACGCCGCCCGGCGCTGCATCCCCAGCGACATCTGCGCCGGATAGAGGTCTTCCGCCCCCGCCAGCCCGACCGCCTGCAGCATCGCCGCCACCGCCTCTGCCCCACCGGGAGGCTGGCACAGCAGCAGCGATTGCCGCGCCGTTCGCCACGGCAACAGGCGCGGGTCCTGAAACACCATTGTGACTCGCACAGCCTGCTCAAGATGGCGCTGGCCGTGAAAGTCCTTGTCCAGCCCGGCGACAATGCGCAGCACCGTTGACTTCCCGCGCCCCGACGGTCCGGTCAGCGCCACCGCTTCGCCCGCCCGCACGCAAAGGGCAAAGCGTTCCAGAATCAGCCGGTCACCGAACTGCTTGCGCTCGATCGTCAGATCAACCCCGCCACCGCACACAGCGTGCCTCCCATCGCCGCAGGACACCCCATTCCACCGCCTGAATCACCGCGATGAACGCCAGCGAGTAGGCCAGAATGCCCGCCACATCGAACACCTGAAACAGAAGGTGAATCTGAAAGCCGATCCCGTTGGAGCGACCGAGCATTTCCACCACCAGCACGATTTTCCAGATCAGCGCCAACCCTGACCGCGCCGCTGCAAACAGATAGGGCACCAGATGCGGCAACAGGATATGGCGCAGCCGCCGCCAGCGGCTCCACTGAAAGACAATCGCCATCTCCTCCAGCGCCGGATCAAGCGCCCGGCTGCCTTCGCGCACCGTTACCGCCACATGCGGCAGCTTGTTCAGTGCCACCGCAAAGACGGCGGCGGCTTCGGTCAGGCCGAACCAGATGTAGGCGAGGATGATCACCACCAGTGCCGGCAGATTGAGCAGCACCAGCAACCAGCCGCCAAACAGCCGGTTGATCAGCGGCGACCTCCCCAGCAGGCAGCCGACCGCCGTTCCCAGCGACATCGCCAGCACAAAACTGACCACCACCCGCCCCAGCGTTGCCAGCAGATGCCGCCACAACTCGCCGCTGGCCGCCGCTTTTTCCAGTGCCGCCAGCACCGCAAGCGGCGTCGGCAGATGGGCCTGCGGCCAGTGCCCGGCAGCTCCGGCCCACAGGGCCAGCGCCAACACCGCCGCCAGTATCCCCGGCAAACTCCGGTTAAGCATGCCAGTGCGCCATGCTGTTGCCATCAAGGGTCAGCGGGGCAAACATCGCCGGGTCCAGCGCGCTCACCGCGCCGGTCACCGCCTCGCCGCCCAGCGCGCGCAGCAAGGCAAACTGCTGGCTGCACGCCTGCTGCTGCGCCTCGCCCCACGGAGCCGGAATCCCGGCCCGCCAGCCTTGCCGCAGGCCAATCGCCACCGCCGGGCTTTCGGCGGCCATCTGTTGTTCCAACCCCAGCCACGCCGCATCATCATCACGCAAGCGGCGGCGAGCGGTCAGCAGCGCCTCGTAGAACTGCCGCAGGGCCGATGCGTTCGGGCGGCTCCAGTCCTGCCGCACCACATAGCCCAGCCACGATGGCGTCACCGCTTGCCCGCTCAGGGTTTGGGCGCACTGCTCCACCGAGGCCAGCACCCGGAACCCCTGCGCCTGCAAGCGCACCACAGAGGGCCAGAAGGTCAGCACCGCATCCAGCGCACCATCGGCCATCTGCGCCGACAACAGCGGCGGAGCGGCAAACACCACCGTCGCCGCGCTGTCGAGCGCAATGCCCTGTTGCTTTGCCAGCGCGTTGACCACCAGCCAGCTTTTATCCAGCGCCCCGCCCGCCACGCCGATTCGCTTGCCAGCCAGATCGGCCAGCGAGGCAATCGGAGCCTCGGAGCGCACCACCAGCGCCCCCAGTGCCGATGAATAGGGCAGAAAGTGCAGGGGCTGTTCCTCGGCATGGCTGCGCGCCGCCCATAGCCAGTCGGACACGATGGCATCGACCGCCCCGCCCAGCAGGGCAATCTTTCCGGCCTGCGGGCTGGCCAGCGGCATCACCTCCAGCCGCACCCCCAGCGCGCCCGGATCAGAGCGGTCGGGCAGACTGTCCACTTCCCACGACGCAGTGCCAGTGGCCAACAGCCCCAACCGCAGCACCGGCGGCGAGGCCGCCGCAGCCCGGCCAGAACGCAGCACCAGCGGTGCGGCCAGCGCCGCCTGTATCACGGTGCGACGGGTGATCATGGCATTTGCCCCCCTTGCTTTTTTTTCTGCCGTCCACCCTACGCCAGTCATCGGCGGGGCAACCATTCGACTTTCGAGGGATGGAGGTTCGCCCAGCCTGTTCTAAACTGTGTTTTTCCCCTTGCGGCAAGGGACTCCCCGCCATGCTCCGTCTGTTGCTGTCTGTCCTTTGTGTCCTGGTCCTGCTGCCGGTCAGCCCCGGCGGGGCGGTTGACATCCCTGACGGCTACCGCGCACCGCCCTATCTGGCCGCCACCCCCGACCACCTGCCCGGCGCCACCACCATCACCGCCGCGCAGGCACTGGCCTTGCAGGAACAAGGCGCGGTGCTGATTGATGCCTCGCCCCTGACGCTGGGCAGTTATGGCGAGCAGGCCGACCAATGGATTGTGAAGGCCGACCATCCGTCGATTGCGGGCAGTGTCTGGCTGCCCAACGTCGGGGAGCAACAGCCCTCCCCGGCCATTGAACGCTGGTTTGCCGCCGAGCTGGCCCGCCTGAGCGGTGGTCGCCGCGATGCACCGCTGGTGTTCTTTTGCCGCCCCGATTGCTGGATGAGCTGGAACGCCGGACGCCGCGCGCTATCGCTGGGCTATCAGCGGGTCTACTGGTACCGCGACGGCATTCCGGGCTGGGAACTGGAGCTGTTCCCGCTGATCCCCGCTGCCCAACCGCAGCCGTTTTATGATGCTGGTCCCTGATTGCTGCTTATAGGCGGCCTGTCGTCCTCCTCATTCAACCAAAGTCGAATTTCGCCCGCCGCCTGCCAGCGCAATGATGCTCGGGACATTTCAAGGGGCGAGGCGCACTGCTGACCCGATCCCCAACCCAACCGAGTACACACAACCAACCGAAAACAGGGACGAACGTCATGCTGAATCAGGCTCTGGAAAAGATTAAGGCCGCCATTACGCTGCGCCCGCGCTATGGAAACTTCATTGGCGGCGAATGGGTTGACCCGGTGAAGGGCCAGTACTTCACCAACATCAGCCCGGTGAACGGCCAGCCGATCTGCGAAATTCCGCGTTCGACCTCCGAAGACATCGAAAAGGCGCTGGACGCCGCCCACGCCGCCAAGATCGCCTGGGGCAAGACCCCGGTTGCGGCCCGCGCCAACATCCTGCTGAAGATCGCTGACCGTCTGGAAGCCAACCTCGAAACCATCGCGATGGTCGAGACGCTCGATAACGGCAAGCCGATCCGCGAAACGATGGCCGCCGACATTCCGCTGGCGATCGACCACTTCCGTTACTTTGCCTCCTGCGTCCGCGCTCAGGAAGGCTCGCTGGCCGAAATCGACGACGACACCGTTGCCTATCACTTCCACGAGCCGCTGGGCGTGGTCGGTCAGATCATCCCGTGGAACTTCCCGATCCTGATGGCCGCCTGGAAGCTGGCTCCGGCCCTCGCTGCCGGCAACTGCGTGGTGATGAAGCCCGCCGAGCAGACCCCGTGGTCGCTGCTGGTGCTGGCCGAGCTGGTCGGTGACCTGCTGCCGCCGGGCGTGCTGAACATCGTCAACGGCTTTGGCATCGAAGCGGGCAAGCCGCTGGCCTCGTCGAACCGGATTGCCAAAATCGCCTTCACCGGGGAAACCTCCACCGGTCGCCTGATCATGCAGTACGCCTCGGAAAACATCATTCCGGTGACGCTGGAACTGGGTGGCAAGTCGCCGAACATCTTCTTCCCCGACATTTTCGACGCCGACGACGACTTTGCCGACAAGGCGATGGAAGGCTTTGCCCTGTTCGCCCTCAATCAGGGTGAAGTCTGCACCTGCCCGTCGCGTGTTCTGGTGCACGAAAAGATTTTCGACGAGTTCATGGACCGCGCCGTGACCCGCGTGAAGGCGATCAAGCAGGGCAACCCGCTCGATCCGTCGACCATGATCGGGGCGCAGGCCAGCGTCGATCAGCTGGAAAAGATCATGTCCTACATCGACATCGGCCAGCGCGAAGGCGCCCAGCTGATGACCGGTGGCAAGCAGGCCAAGCTGGGTGGCGAGCTGGACGGCGGGTTCTATGTCGAACCGACCATCTTCGTCGGCAGCAACTCGATGCGTATCTTCCAGGAAGAAATCTTTGGCCCGGTGGTGTCGGTGACCAAGTTCTCGTCGATGGAAGAAGCCCTGCACATCGCCAATGACAGCGCGTTCGGTCTGGGTGCCGGGGTGTGGTCGCGCAACGGCAACGTCGCCTACCGCATGGGCCGCGAAATTCAGGCCGGTCGCGTGTGGACCAACTGCTATCACCTGTACCCGGCCCACGCCGCCTTTGGCGGGTACAAGCAGTCGGGTATCGGCCGCGAAACCCACAAGATGATGCTCGACCACTATCAGCAGACCAAGAACCTGCTGGTCAGCTACAGCGCCAAGGCCCTCGGGTTCTTCTAAAACCGGGGACTACCGTGGGGGATGGCCCGCCAGCCCTCCCCCACCGACGGCGCCATCGGTGCCGACAGGGTGTGATCCAGCCCTGATCCCTTACCGGATCGAATGGATTTCAGGACCATCACGGGTCTTTCAGGCGGTGCGGTTGCTGTTTCCCGACGGCAATCAGGGGGTACAGCCCGAAACGTGGTGTTGATGGGCAGAGCAGTAAGCGCAAACGTGGGCACCGGTTTTGCGCCCGATCGCTGCGTCACTGCTCTGGCGTGTTACAGCAGACAGGGGTCACGCATGCCTCCTGTTTGCCAGCCTCATCGGGGCTATTCTCTCAAAAGACTGGGGCGGGCATCTGTGGTGCCCGCCTTTTTTTCTCTACAGGAGTCTTTCATGAGCACCACTGACACGGCCTCTTTCACGCCACCCCCGCGCGTTCTCGCCACCCCGCTGGCGCTGGAATGGATCAAGACGCTGAGCGACAAGCACGGCCCGCTGATGTTCCACCAGTCCGGCGGCTGCTGTGACGGCTCGGCCCCGATGTGCTACGTGCAGGGAGAGTTCAAGGTCGGCGAGCGGGACGTCTGGCTGGGCGATATCGGCGGCTTTCCGGTTTATATCGGCTGGTTGCAATTCGAATACTGGCAACACACCCAGTTGATCATCGACGTTGTACCGGGGCGCGGGGCCAGTTTCTCGCTGGAAATCCCCGAGGGCATCCGTTTCCTGACCCGATCCCGCGTGTTCACCGATGAAGAATCGCTGGCCCTCGATGCCGCCGGCCCCGCCCCCCGCGGTACCCACCACGGGGTATGAGGAACTGCTTTGCCATTTGTCTTCTGATGTTCATTTCTGTTCAGGAAAAGCACCCTGATCGTTGAAGCAGTGGTGGATTTTTAAGCATGAAGAGGGCACTCTACAGCCATCCTCCTTAAAACGATGGTCCTAATGCAACAAGGCCAGGGAGGGGGGGGGAGAGCGGAGGGCGCCGATGGCAGAGATTTGGAATCCCGACCATACCGACCGGCATCTGCGACGGGCGATGGTCCTTTTGGGATGCGCGGCCGTACTGTTCGTGGTGATCAGTGTCCTGCAAATCCTGACTGTCCGCGACGGCGTGCGCCGCACCACCCACGACCTGGTCGAACAGAACATCATTGCCAGCCAGCAGGACCTGCAGAAAAGCATGGAACTGCTGGTCAGCGATTACAGCTATTGGGATGAAGCGTTCGACACCATCACCCAAAGTCTTAATCCCGACTGGCTGCACAGCAATTATGGTCCCGACCTGACCAGTTCCTATCAGGTCAGCGCCGTTTATCTGGTCTATCCACGCGGACCGATCCGGCAATTTGCCAACGATGCCATCGAGGATATCGACAGCAGCACGCCAGCGGCAATGACCCTGATCGGGTCCTTGCGCGATCTGGCATCACAAAGCCGCCTTATCACCCCCAACATCACCGGCCGCCCGGCGACCAGCTCGGGATTTTTGCTGATTGATGGCGTTCTGTATGTTGCCGCCACCTCGGAACTTCGGCCTGCCGTCAACGTCCGGGTGTATGACCGGGAAAGCGTGCCCAATGTGGTATTCCTCCGCCCGCTGAATACCGCCTGGCTGGAACAGCTGACCTCGCGCCTGTCCTTGCCCCATGCCAGTCTGGTCCGCATCACGCCCACCGAAACCACCGTCCTGCTGCACACCCACGATAGCATGCACCCGGACAATAGTCCGCCGCTGACCCACGCCCTGTTCACCAACCCAAAGGACTTGCTGAAAGCGTCGGTGGTCTTTGCCAATCCGCAAGGGCTGGAAATCGCCCGGCTGGAATTTGTGCCGCCAGACATGGCCCCGACGCTGGTGTCACCGACCGCCCTGATTGGCATTTTTGCCAGTTGCGCCCTGTTGCTGGTCGGTGCCCTGTTGATGCGCCAGATGAGCCGGACATCGCGGGTGGTCGCAGCCCAGAACGAACGCCTGCATTACGAAGTGACCTGTCGGGTGGCGGCGGAAAAGGAATTGCTGCGCCATCAGGAGCATCTGGAAGAAACCGTCGCCCAGCGCAACACCGCCCTGTCGCGCGAGGTTGAACGGACTCATGCCCTGCTGCACGATCTGGAAAACTCGCTGCAACGGGTGCAACGGATCATCGACACCTCGAACGAGGGCTTTGTCCATCTCGATCAGGCCGGACGGGTGATCGGGATCAATCAGGAAGCCCTGCGCCTGCTGGGCTACAGCGCGACCGAGATGATGGGAAAATCGCTGGAGCCCATCCTGACCCCCGAGGGGCTGGCCATCTTCCACGAACAGATGCGCCTGCGCAGCTCGACGCAGTTCCGCTCCTACACCCTGACGTTCCATCACAAGGATGGAACACCGGTACAGGTTGACGTCATGGCGTCGAGCGAATTTGACAACGGCAGCCTGAGTGGATCCTTCGCCTTCTTCCGTGACATCCGCGAACGGCTCCATCAGGAAGAAACCCTGAAGGCCGCACAGTTGAGTGCACAAACCGCCAATCAGGCCAAATATGCCTTCCTGACCCGCATGAGCACCGAACTGCGGACCCCGCTGAACGCCATCATGGGCTTTACCCAACTGCTGCTGACCAGCACTCCGCCACTGCCGCCACGACAGCGCGATCAGGTGGTCCGCGTCCATCAGGCGGGCGAAGCCCTGCTGTGTCTGGTCAACGAAACCCTCGATTTTTCCCGCATCGAAAGCGGGCAAGTCATCCTGAAGCTGGAAAATGTCGCCCCGGCGGTGATTCTGGCCGAGTGTGCCCGTCTGGCCGGAGTTCTGGCCGAGCAGATGGAAGTCACCATTCACCTGCCGGGAGAAGAGGGCGACTCGCTGGCGCCTGCTCTGGTGCGGGCCGATCAAAGCCGCCTGCGCCAGATTCTGCTCAACCTGATCAGCAACGGCATCAAGTACAATCGTCCGGGCGGCACCGTCACCCTGTCCGCCCGACCTCTGAACCGGCAGTTCTATCGCCTGCGGATCGAAGACACCGGCTGCGGCATCCCCGAGAGCCTGCTGCCCCACCTGTTCGAGCCGTTCAACCGCCTTGGACACGAAAACTCCAGCATCGAGGGTACCGGTATCGGTCTGGCAATCAGCAAAAAGCTTGTCGAAGCCATGGGTGGTCGCTTGCTGGCCGAACCGCAGGAGCAGGGCATGCTGTTTGCCGTTGACCTGCCGCTCGCCACCTCGCCGTCGCGCACCACCCCACCGTCGCGCACCACCAACGAGGCCTCTCCGGCCCTGTCCGGCGGCGTGATCGTGCAAGCCAGAACGCCCCCCGCGCAAGTGCTGATCATCGAGGACACCCCCGGAGACCGGGCTTTTCTACAGCAGGTTCTTGGCCCCTACCCCAGCTATCACGTTCACGCGGCCAGCTCCTGCGCTCAGGCTGTTCCCCTGATCGAAATGGCTCCGCCGGACCTGTTGATCGTCAGCCTGCCAGCCGAAACAATGGCCGAGGAAGCCGTGGCCCAGGAAATCAGATCCCTCCTGTCGCTGGAAAACTGCCCCTTGCTGGCCTTGCTCCCCCGCACCCGTGGGGCCGATCTGGCGCGCCTGAAGCAACTGGGCATCACCGCCAGCCTCGGCAAGCCCATCCAGCCCCTTGCCTTGCTACGGGAAATCGAGCGGCTGCTGTCTGCCTGAGCATTGTGCGAAAGGTGGGAACCCCTTTTGCACTCACTACTCTATAAATCGTCGTCGTGGTCAAAAATGCGTGCAAACTGCTGTTCAATCCGCGCAAAGGCGGCCAACAGCACCGGGTCAAAATGCTGGGGACAGGAATAGCCATCGCCCTGCAACAGAACCCGCAGGGCAGCCTGATGATCCAGACGGGCTTTATAGGGTCGTTGCATGCGCAGGGCATCATAGACATCACACAGGGCGGTCAGACGGGCCGAGAGGGGAATGTCCTCCCCCCGGAGCCCTTGCGGGTAGCCCGAGCCATCGAAATGCTCGTGATGACCCAGCGCGATTTCGGCGGCCAGTTGCAGGACCGGATGCTGCGTTCCCTCCAGCAGGCCATGGCCGATGGCCGCATGCCCCCGCATGATGGTCATTTCCTCGGGGCTGAGCAGGCCGGGCTTGTTGATCAGCCGGTCCGGAACGCCGATCTTGCCCAGATCATGCAGCATCGCCGCCCATCCCATGCGCTCGCTCTGTGCCGATGGCAGACCAATTTCGTCAGCCAATAAGCGCACGTAACGGCCAACACGCTGGCAATGCGCCCCGGTTCCGTCATCGCGCAAACGGGCACAGGCCACCAAACGTTCCAGTAAAATGGATTCCGCCTGCGAGAGGTCGCCCTGTTGCGATACCGGTGCCGCCAGCAGGGGCGAGGCGGGGACGGGAGAGGCGGGAGCGAGAGAGGCGGGGCCAGCCGGTTGATCAAGACGGTTCTGCAAACAGACGATCCGTTGACGCTGTTCGGCAGCACGAACCGCCCGCATCAGGGCCGCCAACAACCGCCCGTGATCGATCGGCTTTTGCAAAATGTCATGCACCCCCAACTCACCGGCCTGCCGCCACAGGTCCGGGGTGCAACTGCTGCGGCCAGTCATCATCACTGCCTCCAGCGCTGTCCCCTGCGCCTTCAGGTGCTCCAGCAGGTCGAAGCCGGTCATGCTGGTCAGGTGGATGTCAACCAGTCCGACATGAATATCGGGATTGGCGCTGAGGGCATCGAGTGCCTGTCGCACGCCATGACACAGGATCGGGGTATAGGAAGACTCCTGCAAAAAATCCCGCAGAAACTCTCCGACATTCGGATCGTCCTCAATCACCAGAACAGCGACAGGAGCAAAGAGTGATCGCACAGCACAGCCCAGTTCGTGACGGTATCTCCCGCATGACAGGCCATGTGGAGCCAATCTATCCGGTGATATCCATTAAGCAGCCCATAGCTGAACAGAAACTGAAATGAAGGACAAGCACAACCACAAGATAATTTCGTTCCAGAGCTGTGAGCCTCAAATGTGAAACCACAGGACACGACAAAAAGAAAACAGGGTCATGGAGCAACACTCGATGGTCGTCAGCCTGCCGTTGGCAGCGCCGTTTCATCCTTATAGCTGTCCATCACGAAATGGGATCGAAAGCGAATCACATTGGCATCGTTGGTGAACAGGCGCTCGCACAGCCGTTGGTAATCCTTCATGTCGCGCAATGACAGAATCAGCACCACATCCGGCTCGCCAGTCACCGCCCATGCCGACAGCACCGCCTGTTCCTGCCGCACGCGTGCAACAAAATCCCTGCGCTGAGGCCCGCCGTGGTGATCCAGCATCACCTCGACCATCGCCCGCAACCCCTGTCCGACCTTTTCACCGTCCACAAGGGCAACGGTGCGCAGGATGATGCCGTCTTCCTTGAGCCGTTGCACACGTCGCAGGCATGAAGACGGCGACAGTCCGACTTTTTCAGCCAGAGCGGCATTGGTGATCTCGGCATTGGCCTGCAATTCGGCCAGCAAACGGTGATCGACCGGTTCAAGAAACTGCCTGTTTGCCATTTTCCACCAGATCTAGCATTCATATTGACAGAACTATTCACAAAAATGGTGTCTTTGACCACTTTTTGCATCAGACATGACGTATTTTATCCATCCTGTCGCCATGTTTGCAAAGGGATGAAGTGACATGCAGGCCGTCATACAGGCTGTCCGGGGACTGCTGAAAGATACCCTCAGGCTCTACTGGTCGTTGTTGAAGATCATGATACCGGTGATGCTGGCGGTGAAAGTGGCCGTCGAGCTGGGCGTTATCCCCTGGCTGGGGGCCATCTTTGCCCCGGTGATGATGCTGGTCGGATTGCCGCCCGAAATGGGCGTGGTCTGGGCCACCACCTGTCTGGTCAATCTGTACGGTGGGGCTGCTGCTCTTTTGGGCGTTTTGCCTGAAACGCCGCTGACCGTTGCCCAGATGACGGTTCTGTCGGTGATGATGCTGGCCGGGCACGGGCTGCCGCTGGAGCAGCGGATTTGCCAGAAAGCCGGAGCCTCGCTGATCGTCACCGCCGCCCTGCGCCTTGGCTTTGCCCTTGGCTATGGGGCGATCCTGTCAGCGATCTATAACGGCTTTGACCTGTTGCAACAGCCGCTGGACATCACCTTTCTGCCGCACCACTCCCAGCAGGAAGGCTGGGGAGACTGGCTGCTGGCCTCGGCAGAATCCCTGCTGTCGATGCTGGGCATTCTGGTCGTGCTGCTGCTGGTGCTGCGCCTGATGGATGCCAGCGGCCTGACCAGACTGCTGACCCGCCTGCTGTCGCCGGTTCTGCGTTTGATGGGCATTGGTCCGCAGGCCACCCCGCTGACCATGATCGGGGTCCTGCTGGGGCTGAGCTATGGCGGTGGGCTGATCATCCGCGACAGCCAGGCCGGTCGCCTGCCGCCACGCGACACCTTTCTGGCGATTGCCTTCCTGTGTCTGTGCCACAGCCTGATCGAAGACACCCTGTTCATGATGGCTCTGGGGGGGCACTGGTCAGGCGTTTTGCTGGGCCGGGGCATTGCCGCCATCCTGCTGATGGCTGTTCTGGCCCCGCTGGTCCGCGCTTTGCCGCCGGAAACCTTCCGCCGCTGGCTGTTTTCCGGTGGAAACGCCCCGCTTTCGGCCCAAACGCCCCCACAAGCCGCATCCTGACCGCTGGCAAACAGCCATTTTACCCATGATGCCCGGATTCACAGCACGCCGCTTCCTCTTTGCTCAATTTTGCGGCATGTATTCGGGACTACGGATGAATACCGGCGCGCATCTGCCCTATTCTCGCCAAAAAGCCGACTGGCACGGTTTTTGTTAGAGGAAAGGCACTGGTCACGATACCCAGGGTCAAAACGGGTGTTCGTGTCTGTTGGAGATTGCTCGGCATTAAGCCGCTTCGGGGGTTACCGATGAACCATCCTAAAAAATCATTTCTGGCGGGTGCGGCTGCTAGCGCAGCTGGTCTGCTTTACTCCTCGGTCGCCATGGCGGACGACGCTGCCGAGGCAGCGGCACCCACTCTGAACTCTGGGGATACTGCCTGGTTGCTGGTGTCTTCCGCTTTCGTGCTGATGATGACCATTCCGGGCCTGGCCCTGTTCTATGGCGGCATGGTGCGCAAGAAAAACGTCCTGTCGATCATGATGCAGAGCTTTGCCATCACCGCGGTGGTGACGGTTCTGTGGATGGTTGTCGGTTACTCGCTGGCCTTTACCGAAGGCACCCCGGTCATCGGTGGCCTGTCCAAGGCCATGCTGACCGGCATCCTGCCGACCACCCTGTCCGGGACCATCCCGGAAATCCTGTTCGCCATGTTCCAGATGACCTTTGCGATCATCACTCCGGCGCTGATCACCGGCGCCTTTGCTGACCGCATGAAGTTCTCGGCCATGCTGTGGTTCACCGTCCTGTGGGTGCTGATCGTCTACATCCCGATCTGCCACTCGGTCTGGGCGACCGGCGGCTTCCTGTTCGATGCCGGCGTGCTGGACTTCGCTGGTGGTACCGTGGTGCACATCAACGCCGGTATCGCTGGTCTGGTGGCCTGTATCGTGATCGGCAAGCGTCAGGGCTATGGCGTTGACAACATGGCTCCGCACAACCTGACCCTGTCGGTCATCGGTGCCGCCCTGCTGTGGGTGGGCTGGTTCGGCTTCAACGCCGGTTCCGCCCTGACCGCTGGCGGTCTGGCTGCCACCGCCATGATGACCACCCAGGTTGCTACCGCTGCTGCTGCCGTGGCCTGGATGCTGGTTGAATGGGGCGTGCGCGGCAAGCCGAGCGTGCTGGGCATCATCTCGGGTGCCGTTGGTGGTCTGGTTGCCATCACCCCGGCCGCTGGCTTCGTCACCCCGACCGGTGCCCTGCTGATCGGCCTGATCTCTGGTGTTGTGTGCTTCTGGGGCGCCACCTGGCTGAAGCATGCCCTCGGTTACGACGACTCGCTGGACGCCTTTGGCGTGCACGGTGTCGGCGGGATCGTCGGTGCCCTGCTGACCGGTGTGTTCGCGGCGGAATCGATCAACGGCAAAGCCGGTCTGCTGGAAGGCAACGCTGCCCAGTTCGGTCTGCAGGTCTACGGCGTCGGCGTCACCATCGTCTGGTGTGCCATTGCCACCTTCGTCATCCTGAAGGTTCTGGACATGGTGATCGGCCTGCGCGTCTCGCCGGAAGAAGAGCGTGAAGGTCTGGACCTGACCCAGCACGGTGAGTCGGTGCACTAACGCAAATCCCGAGCAGGGGCGAAAGCCCCTGCGACATGAACAGAGCTAAAGCGGGGGTCGTGACCCCAAGGGAATGCCCCCCGCTCTAAAGAGCGTTCTCCGCCGGTCTTTTCACGGGCCGGACCAGAACGAGCCAGGGACGCAGTCGGGAAACCGGCTGCGTCCTTGTTTTATTCCCCGGCAGGCAAAATATCCTGTGATAAGATGTTGCGAAATATCAGGGTCTTCTGATGTCAGCAGCATGCAACAGATGATCTCTCGTTCCTTCCCCCACACGACGAGGGTGTGATGCGTCAGGTGCTTGCGTCAATTTCTGCCGTGCTGGCCGGTGCCGGCATCATGATGTTCGGGTACGGTTTACTGGCAACGCTGTTGTCGGTCCGCATGTCGATGGAAGGCATCCCGCCCTTCACCGCCGGTCTGGTGATGGCAGCGTTTTATGCCGGTCAGATCATTGGTGCCCTGCATGTGCGCCGCTTCATCGAAAGCCGGGGCCACATCCGCATCTTTGCCGCCTTTGCCGCCCTGTTTTCGGTGGCCGTCCTGCTGCATGTGATGATCATCGACCCGGTGGTCTGGGGAGGATTGCGCTTTGTTGAGGGCTATCTGGTCGCCGGACTGTTCATGTGTGTTGAAAGCTGGCTCAACGACCGCGCCACCAACGCCACGCGCGGCACGGTGTTCAGCCTGTACATGATCATCCTGTACGGAGCCAACGCCGCCACCCAGTACCTGCTGACCACCGCCGACATCCGCAGCAGCACCTTGTTCATTCTGGTGGCGATGCTGTTCTGTCTGGCTCTGGTGCCGATTGCGATGAACCGGGCACCGGCTCCGGCCCTGCCCGCCCATTCCCCGTTCGGTATCGCCAAACTGCTGGCCACCAGCCCGCTGGGGATGGCTGGCTGCTTTACCTCGGGGCTGGCGCTGGGTTCGTTTTATTCCATCTCGCCGCAATACGCCGCCGAAATGGGGCTGGATACCTTTGGCATCGCCACGCTGGTTTCCAGTGGCATTCTGGGCGGCATGCTGGGGCAATGGCCGGTCGGCCGCCTGTCTGACCGCCTTGAGCGCCGCAAGGTGATCAGCGGGGTGGCGATGGGTAGCGCCGTCCTCAGCCTGATGCTGGCCGCCCTGTCACTGTGGATCGGTGCGGGCCATCTGGGCAGCGTCCACGACAACCCGGCTCCGTTCGTGCTGATTGCCCTGCTGGGCGTTGGCCTGTTCACCCTCTATCCGCTGGCGGTGGCCCACGCCAATGACTTTATCGAGCCGCAACATTTTGTCGCCGCTTCGGGCGGGTTGCTGATGGCCTTTGCCGTCGGGGCCACCATCGGCCCGATTGCCTCCTCGGCCCTGATGGAGATCATCGGCCCGGCCGGGCTGTTCCTGTTCATCGCCGTTGCGGGGGTTGGACTGGCCCTGTTTGCCCTGTGGCGGCACAAGGTTGCCCCCCCGGCCCCGATGGACAGCAAGGGCCGTTACAAGACCACCACCAGCACCTCGCCCCTGCTGGCCGAGCTGGACCCGCGTGCGGACACCGAACAACTGTCGTTTTCCTTCGAGCCGCCGCCCCCCGTCAAAGACCCCCGCTGAGGCGTTGCCATGACCCTCAGCCCCGAAACCCGCGACCGCCTGCAACAGCACGCCCCGCGCACCTGGCAGCGGATGCTGTCAGGACGGCGGCTGAACCTGATCGAGCCCAGCCCGCTGGATATTGAACTCAGTGATATCGCCCTCGGGCTGGCGCGCAATACCCGCTGGAATGGCCAGACCAGCGGCGACCATGCGTGGTCGGTGGCCCAGCATTCGGTGTTTGTGGTCGAGATTATGCACGGTTTCCGGCCTGCGCCATCACCGGCCCTGTTGCTGGCCGGGCTGCTGCACGATGCCAGCGAATACGTCACCCACGACATGATCACCCCGTTAAAGGCGGTGGTCGGGGACGTGTTCCGTGAAGTTGAATTGCGCCTGACGCGGGCGGTGCATCTGCGCTTTGGCCTGCCTGCCGACCTGTCTGCCGAAGACAAGGCGCTGATCAAAAAGGCCGACCTGATCGCCGGAGCCACCGAAGCCGTTCAGTTGGCGGGCTTTACCGCCGATGAAGTGCGGAAAGTGCTGGGGATCAAGGCCAAACCGCTGACGGACGTGACCCTGACCCCTCTGCCCAGCAAGCAGGCCGAATGCCTGTTCCTTGAACAGTTCCGGCTGCTTGACGGGCGGCAGCAGGGACCTCAGCCGCGCCCGCGATAACCGGCCACACCCTGCTCGGGGATCCACACCCCGGCGGGGGCTTCGCCGGTCTGCCAGAACACGTCGATCGGCATCCCGCCGCGCGGATACCAATAGCCGCCGATGCGCAGCCAGTGCGGTTCGATGGCGGCGGCGATGCGCTTGCCGATATAGACGGTGCAGTCTTCGTGGAACGCCCCGTGGTTACGGAACGAGCCGAGGAACAGCTTCAGGCTTTTGGATTCGACCAGCCGCTGATTGGGGATGAAGTCGATCACCAGATGGGCGAAATCAGGCTGCCCCGTTACCGGGCACAGGCTGGTGAATTCCGGCTGGGTAAAGCGGGTGACATAGCGGGTATCGGGGTGCGGATTGGGCACGGTTTCCAGCACCGCCCGTTCCGGGTCATCCGGCAGGGCGGTATGGGTTCCCAGCTGGGTCAGGCCCGAGGGGTCGGAATTGGTCATGATTGAAAGGCCTCAGTTGCAGGAAGTTAAGCTTTGACAGCCCCGGCACCGCGTGCCTTGGGGGCATCGGGATCAAGCGGCCAGCGCGGGCGCGGCTTGAAATCCAGCGGGTCGCTCTGGCCCAGCGCCAGCCGTTCGGCGGCGGCCCAGGCGATCATGGCGGCGTTGTCGGTACACCATTTCAGCGGCGGCGCGACGAAATCCAGCCCTTCACGGGCAGCCAGCGTGGTCAGCTCGGCGCGCAACGGCGCGTTGGCCGCCACGCCTCCGGCCACCACCAGCGCCGTTCCCTGCGGCCAGTTGGCGCGGAAATGGCGCACCGCCCGCCGCACGCGGTCAAGGGTGCTGTCGACCAGCGCCGCCTGAAACGATGCCGCCAGATCGGCTTTGTCCTGTGCGCTCAACGGGCCGGGCGGCATCTGTTCGATGCTGCGGCGGACGGCGGCTTTCAGGCCGGAAAACGAGAAATCAAAGCCGGGCCGCCCCTTCAGCGGGCGCGGCAGGTCGAACCGGCGGGGATCACCACCAACGGCAGCCGCCTGCACCGCCGGGCCACCGGGATAGCCCAGCCCGATCATCTTCGCCACCTTGTCAAAGGCTTCCCCGGCAGCATCGTCAATGGTGGTGCCCAGACGGCGGAACTGGCCGACGCCCTCGACCACCAGCAATTGGCAATGCCCGCCCGATACCAGCAGCAACAGATAGGGGAACGGCACGTCGTGCGACAGGCGCGGGGTCAGGGCATGGCCTTCCAGATGGTTGACCGCCAGAAACGGTTTGTCGTGGACCATCGCAATCGCCTTGGCGGCCATCACCCCGACAATCACCCCGCCAATCAGCCCCGGCCCGCCGGTCGCCGCCACCGCTGACAAGTCGCCATAGCCGACTCCGGCACGCTGCATTGCTTCGGCCACCAGCGCCTGCAAGGCCGACAGGTGGGCGCGGGCGGCAATCTCGGGCACCACACCGCCATAGGGCCGGTGATCCTCCAGTTGCGACAGCACCACTTCGCTCACCACCCGCTCGCCACAGGGGGCGTCAGCCCGCACCACCGCAGCCGCGGTTTCATCGCAACTGCTTTCGATTCCCAAAATATAGCACGGAGTCATTGCATCAGGGCTCGCAAGGGACATACTGTTGGGCGACGCCATTCGGCTCATTTCCTTTCCATGGGCACGCCTTGCCCTTACACCACCTGGATCATGACCACCAGACCCAAGTTAGTTATCGGCACCCGCGGAAGCCCCCTCGCGCTGGCTCAGGCGCACGAGGTCCGCGACCGTCTCATCGCTGCCCACTCGGAGCTTGCCGAGCCGGGGAGCATCGACATTCGCATTTTCACCACCACCGGCGATGCCATCCAGAACAGAACACTGGCCGAGATCGGTGGCAAGGGCCTGTTCACCAAGGAGCTGGACGAAGCGATGGTGGCAGGCACCATCGACATCGCGGTGCATTCGATGAAGGACGTGGCGACCACCCTGCCGCCGGGGATCGATCTGCCGTGCATTCTGGAACGCGAAGACCCGCGCGACGCCTTTATCTGCCACAAGGCCAGGACCCTCGCCGACCTGCCACCGGGTGCGGTGGTCGGCACGGCTGGGCTGCGGCGGGCCGCTCAGGTGCTGCACCGCTATCCCCACCTGAAGGTGGTGCCGCTGCGCGGTAACGTCCAGACCCGGCTGAACAAGCTGGGCGACGGAGTGGTTGATGCCACCCTGCTGGCGATTGCCGGGCTGAACCGGCTGGGCATGAGCCAGCACGCCACCGATACCCTCAGCGTTGACACCATGCTGCCTGCCATTGCGCAGGGTGCCATCGGCGTCACCTGCCGCGAGGACGACCTGACCTGTCACCACTATCTGCTGCCGCTGATTCACGGCGAAAGCAGTGCGCGGGTGCGCTGTGAACGGGCTTTTCTCGCCGCGCTGGATGGCTCCTGCCGAACCCCGATTGCCGGGCTGGCCGAAGTCCATGGGCGGGACATCGTGTTCCGTGGCATGGTTCTCCGCCCGGACGGCAGCGAAGCGGTGGTGGTCAATCATCGCGGCCCGTTGTCCAATCCGGTCGCCATCGGAGAGGCCGCTGCCGCAGACGTCCGCCAGCAGGCGTCGTCCCTTCTGGCCGAGGCCGTCTCTGCTGGCAAAGCCTGAGACAACAGCCCCATGCACGTCGCCATCACCCGCCCGCTTGAGGACGCCGACCGCACCGCCCATGCCCTGCGCCAGCGCGGTCTGACGGTGATCCTTGAACCGTTGCTGGTGGTGGCACCGTGTGCCGTCCCGCCCGCCGCCCTGGCGCAGATGGCCTGCGCTCAGGGTTGGCTGCTGACCAGCGCCAACGGCGTGCGGGCGCTGGCCGAAGCCCTGCGCCAAACCGGAGCCGCCCTGTCGGCGCCGTGGGATCGTCCGGCGCTGTGCGTCGGCGATCAGACCGCCCGCACCGCACAGGCGGCGGGCTTTACCAACGTTCATTCTGCGGCGGGCGATGTCCAGTCGCTGGCCGCGCTGACCTGCCGCCTGTTGCGTCCGCAACAGGGGCCACTGTTCCACGCCGCCGCCTCGGTGCAGGCGGGCGATCTGGCGACCCTGCTGGGCGAGCGCGGCTTTCATGTTGACCGGGCCGTCCTGTACGAGACCCGTCCGGCGACGGCGTTTTCCCCTGCCTTTGCGCAGTGCGTGCGCCAGCAGCAGCTTGATGCGGTGCTGCTGTATTCGCCCCGAACGGCACAAACCTTTGCAACCCTTGCCCGAGAGGCTAAACTTTCGCCTCACCTGTCTACGGTCACTGCCTATTGCCTGAGTCCGGCGGTGGCAGAGGCCCTGTCCAGCACGTCCTTGTCTGACGCGTCTGAACTCCGGGTGCGGATTGCCCCGCACCCGACGCAAGACGCCCTCCTGAGCATCCTTGATCAGGACCGCGCCAGCAGCATGAAGGGAGATACCCCATGAGCGACCGGCCCTCGGCCCCGTCTGAGCCTACCTCCGCCCAACCGACCGATCCGGTTGAAATTGCCCTCGCCCGCGCCGCCGAGCGCAGCGGGCAGGATGCCGCCGCCAAAAAAGCCAGCGGAGCGCGGAAGGCGAAAATCATTGGCGGTGTCAGCGCCGTTGTGCTGGTGGCGGCTCTGGCGGGCTATGCCTCGCTGCCGCTGTGGATTGGCTCGCTGCCTGCCGCCCTGCAACCCCATGCTGCCGCCCTGCTGCCAAAAGCCAGCCTGACCGTTCAGAATGGGGGCACCGAAGAGGTCGCCGCCCTGCAAGAGGCTCTGGGGGCGATGCAGACCAAGCTGGCGGCGCTGGAAAAGCGCGTCACCACGCTGGAACACGGCCACGAGCAGATGAGCAGCGCCGCCGTTGCGCCTGCGCCTGCCGTTGGCGATGGGGCCGGGGCCATTGCCATCAGCCCGACTGGCCCGGTGGGTGGTGCTCAACCGCATGCCCCGGAAGCCAAAACCGACGCCAAAGCCGACACCAGCGCGCTGGAAAAGCGTCTGGGGACGCTGGAAACCACGCTCGGCACCACCCTGAACGAGCAACTGGTGGCCTTGGGCAAGGACATCAACGAGCTGAAGGCCAACCGGGCGCAAGCCTCCAGCGTGCTGGCGCTGGCTGACCGCGTTGCAGCGGTCGAAGGAGCGATTCAGCAGGCGATGGCCCGGCAGGATCAGGCGCTGGCCTTTTTGCTGGCGGTTGGTCAGTTGCGTGCCGCCGTTGACGAAGGCCGCCCGTTTGCCGACGAGCTGAAAACCGCCCGTGCGGTGGCGCCGAGCACCATTGATGTTGAAACCCTGACCTCGGGCTTTGCGGCACAGGCGGCGAGCGGCGTGGCGACCACCATCCAGTTGCAACAGGATTTTGCCGCACAGGCTGGCGCAATCATCCGCGCCGGAGCCTTGCCGAACGAGACCGCCGACTGGTGGAGCCGCACCATGGACCGGATGATGAGTCTGGTGTCCATCCGGCGGACCGATGGTGATGCCGTCGGCACATCGCCCGCCGCCGTGGTCAGCCGGGCCGAAGCCCTGTTGAAGCAAGGCGCCCTGAGCGGAGCCATCGCCGAACTGGCGGCTCTGGACGGTCAGGCCGCCACCGCTGCGCAACCGTGGCTGACCGCCGCCAAGGCCCGTCTTGCCGCCACCAGTGGTCTGTCGGACCTGACCGGCGAAGCCCTCGCCGCCCTGACCGCCACCACCAGCGCGCCTCCTGCCCCGCCCACTGCCGGCAAAAAGGAGGGATGAGCATGGTTCGTCTGATCTCGTTCCTGATCGCCGTCGGGCTGGCCGTTGCTGGCGCCGTGTGGCTTGCCAACCACCCCGGCGAAGTGATGGTGCAATGGCTGGGCTGGCGGGTTGACACCTCGGTGCCAGTACTGCTGGTCGCTGCCGTACTGCTGGTGCTGGTGGTCTCCCTGCTGGTCCGTCTGGTGCTGGGGGTGCTGACCGTCCCCGGCGTCATTGGCCGGTTCCGCTCGCGCCGGGCCCTGAAGCGCGGCCTGCTGGCGCTGGCCGAGGCCGAAAGTGCCCTGCTGACCCACGACGCCGCCAAAGCGGCCAGGAAAGCCGCGCAGGCCAAGGCCCTGCTGCCCAACCAGCAGGCCGCGGTGCTGATTCAGGCCGAAGCCGCCCTGTTGCGCGATGATCTGGATGGCGCTCAGGCGCTGTACGAAGAGCTGCTGGAAACCCGTTCCAGCGCGCTGGCTGCCCTGCACGGGCTGTTGGCGCTGGCTGAAAAGCGCAACGACAAGGTGCTGCTGCGCGATGTGGCCAGCCGGGCGGTGGCTGTCAACGAACGGGCCGCCTGGGCCGTCCGTCCGCTGTTCACCGTTCTGGTCGATGCGGGCGACTGGGCGGCGGCGCAAAAGACACTCGACCTTGGCTGCAAGCGCGAGGTGTTCAGCGACGCCGAACGGGCCCGCCTGACCGCCACGCTGCTGTGTGCGCAGGCCGATGCCGCCTTGCTGCGCGGGGAAACCCACGAGGTCGCCCGCCTGACCAAAAAAGCCATCTCGGCGGCCCCCGGTTTCCTGCCAGCCGTCCTGCGCCATGCCCAGTCGCTGATCAGCGATGGCAACGGCAAAAAGGCCGCTGCCCTGCTGATCGAACCGTGGCGCACGGCGCCGCATCCGGCGCTGGCTGCGGCCTATCTGTCGCTGTGGCAAGGCGAAGAGGCCCTGAAATGGGTGCAGCATGTCGATGCGCTGGCCGACAGCAACCCCTCCCACCCGGAGAGCTGCCTGCTGGCCGCCGAAGCGGCCTTGCAGGCCGAACTGTGGGGGCAGGCCCGTACCCGCCTGAAACCGCTGCTGGACCGTGGCCTCCACGAGCGGCGGCTGGCCCTGCTGATGGCCCGCCTCGAAGAAAGCGAACATGGCAACGCCGCCGAAGCCCTGCGCTGGTACAAGCAGGCTGCCGCGTGGGACGCCCACTCTCCCGCCCCGGCTGCGCTGTGGCAGTGCGACCAGTGCCATACTCCCGCTGCGGACTGGTCGGTGCATTGCCCCACCTGCAACACCATCGGCAGCGTCACGGCAAACGTCTGAACGGACCAGAGCCGTGTACGAACCGTGGGAACCGGTTTTCACAACACCAATGCGACAAGCCAAAGGGCGAGAGCGGTGAGCACGATCAACGTTCAAGACTCATCGCTCTCGCCCGGAGTCGCCCCGTCCTTTTGACCGTTCCATTCCAAAAGGCAGAGGCGAAGGGCAAGCGAACCTCTACGGCCTGCGGCTTTATCAGGCTTAAGGCCTAGTCCTTTCCGCTAGACGCCCTCCCGTTCACCGCGCAGGGCATCCACCGCTGATCAGTACCGGCGGGCAGGGTCTTTTTCGCCTGCAGCCAAATGAAATGGCTTTTAGCAGTCTCAACAAGGGCATCCTGCCATTTCCGGTGCTGTCGGCCCCCGCACAGACAGGAATTGTGCCTGTTGCATTCTTGCCAGCCAGTGGCAACAACACCATATTGAACGGATGGGCTTTCGCCATGGCCGCTATGCCGTCAGATGTATAAATCCCTGTTTGTGTCTGACCGGCCATTGCGCTAACACTATGGCTGCAGAAAGTCTGTTTACAAAAAAATCAGGGCTGCGGACGCTCGCGACGGGCGCTCGTGCAGGTGTTAAACACAGGGGGCCGGAGGCAAGGCGTGCTCATCCAATGGAATGATGCCTGGCGCGTGGGCAACAGCGCGATCGACTACGACCATCAGATGCTGGTGAACATCACCAACCAGTTGTGGGACATCAAGAACAACCCCCGGGTCAGGAACGCGGAAATCGCCCGCATTCTGGGACAGCTGGTTGAATATGTGAAGCGGCACTTCGAACGCGAAGAAGCCATCTTTCTGGCGTCGGATTACCCGCACAAGAAAGAACACATTGCGATGCACCGCGAACTGACCAAGGTCGTGGAAGACATCGGCGTGGTGTTCAACCGCGAACCCGACCTGCTGAACTTCGATGAAATCATGGCCTTCCTGAAGCGCTGGCTGATGGACCACATCGTCAAGCACGACATGGGTTACAAGGATTACATCGGCGAGGGTGCCAAGAAGCGTCGGCACGTCGCCTGATCAACCTCACCTGATCGCACAACCAGAAAACGGGCTGGATTGCCATGGGGGGCAGTCTGGCCCGTTCTGTTTCCGCCACGCTTCCGCATCACGCTCCCGGATACACCAGCGCAATGGTTTCCGGCGCGACGGTGATATGAACCGGCAGGCAGGCGATAGAGTCGCCATCGGCCTGCACCGGAGCCCCCACCGGAGCGGTCAGCATCACCTCGTGGCAGGCGCGGTAGGTCACCTCGGGCCGACGGGACAGGCTTCCCGAGGCCAGCGAGACGGCATAGCCCAGCACCGCCAGCAGCCCCCGCCGAGGCAAGGCCAACAGATACAGTTCATCACTCTGCAAATTGCCATCCGGCGCAGCCACGAACGGGCCGCCATACAGCCGCCCGTTACACACCACCACCGTTGCCGCTTCGAACGGCTGCTGGTCACAATACCCCTGAAGGCGCGGAAAGGGATAGCGCACAGCCTGCCATAGTGTCTCGAAAACATAGGCCAGTTTGCCCGTTCGCCGTTTCAGCCCCAACCGGACATGCTCCACCACATGGGCATCAAAGCCCGCGCTGGCCATCAACAGGACATGGCGCGCCGGACCGGCAGCGGGCTGCACCAGAGCCAGATGGACAGCCTGTGGCGTTCCGGTGGCCAGGGTGCGGGCCATGTCGGCAGGCGTCAACCGTTGCCCCACCTCCAGCGCCAACACGTTGGCGGTTCCCAGCGGAATGATTCCCAGCGGCAGCCGCTGATCGGCGGGATGCTGCATCAGGCCGTTCAGCACCTCGTTCATGGTGCCATCGCCGCCCGCGGCCACCACCATGTCGACAGCACTGAGAGCGGCTTCGGCGGCAAAGCGCTCGGCATCGCCGCGTTGCTGCGTCTCGCGCAGCACCAGCGAGCAGCCCAGCGCCTGCAAGGCTTGCAACGTCTTGTTCAGACGCCTCTTTTTGGCACCACCGGCGGTGGGATTAAAGATAATCATCAAGCGGCGAGCGGATGGGGGCAAGGGCGCAGAAAGTGTCATCATCCACCCGGACATGATGTTTCATTCAATAAAAGCAGACAGTAACTACCACACCAATACAGAACAAGATGATGATATTTTTCTACAATAAAAATGACAGAATCATGACCGCAAGGTGAAATATTGGCGTCACAGCCTGTTTGGTGTTTTTTACCGCGTCCGTCTGGACTACCTATTCCGGAACAGTTCCAACGCCGCCCCTGGGGAGAGACGGCTCGCTGGATCGGGGAACAGGATGAACGCGCTTTCCTATCTTGTGGGGGCCAGTCCCTCAGCGACCCTTATACCGCCCGTCACCGGCACGCCCAGCGGGCAGACAGCCGACGGGCCGCCTTCGGTGCCGCCACTGGTGCCCGATGGGCACGAGGATGACGACCAGCCGGACGGCACCGCCGAGCATCGCTATCGCACCGTGTTCCTGTCCGATATCCATCTTGGCACCCGTGGCTGCAAGGCCGAATTCCTGCTCGACTTTCTGCGCACCGTCGATAGCGACACCCTGTATCTGGTCGGTGACATCATCGACGGCTGGCGTCTGCGCCGCAGCTGGTACTGGCCGCAGGCCCATAACGATGTGGTGCAGAAACTGCTGCGCAAGGCACGCAAGGGAACGCGGGTGCTGTACGTCCCCGGCAACCACGACGAATTCGCCCGCGACTACGTCGAAAATGATTTCGGCCACGTCCGCCTGTTGCCCGAAGCCATCCACCAGACCGCTGATGGCCGCCGGTTTCTGGTGATCCACGGCGACCAGTTTGACGGGGTGGTGCTGTACGCCAAATGGCTGGCCCTGCTGGGCGACAGTGCCTACACGCTGGCCCTGACCCTCAATCACTGGTTCAACCTCATCCGCCGCCGCTTTGGCCTGCCCTACTGGTCGCTGTCGCGCTACCTGAAGCACAAGGTCAAGAACGCCGTCAGCTTCATTGCCAAATACGAAAGCACCATGGCCGACGAAGCCCGGCGGCGAGGGCTGGACGGTGTGGTGTGCGGCCATATTCACCACGCCGAGATTCGCGACGTCAACGGCATCACCTACTGCAACGATGGCGATTGGGTCGAAAGCTGTACCGCTCTGGTCGAACATTTCGACGGGCGGCTGGAAATCCTCGACTGGACCAAACCGCGCGCGGGCAGCGATGTTGCTGCGCTGGCCACTGCCGGGGCCTGACCCCGCCACACACAGGAGCCCACCATGCGTATTCTGCTGGTTTCTGACGCCTGGATGCCGCAAGTCAACGGCGTGGTGCGAACCCTGGCCACCCTGCGCGATCACCTGACCACCCGCGGCCATGCGGTGGAGATGATCACCCCCGACCGCTTTCGCACCGTTCCCTGCCCCACCTATCCGGAAATCCGGCTGGCGATCCTGCCGGGCCGGTCGATGGCACGGATGATTGATGCGGCGCGCCCCTGTGCCATCCACATTGCCACCGAAGGCCCGTTGGGGCTGGCGGCGCGGTCCTATTGCGTCCGGCGCGGCATCCCGTTCACCACCGCCTTTCACACCAAGTTTGCCGACTACCTGCACGCCCGTACCCGGATGCCGATTCGCTGGTCCTATCGCGCCCTGCGCTGGTTCCATGGCCCGGCACAGGCGGTGATGGTCGCCACACAGGGCATCGAAGACGAATTGCAGGCGCACGGCATCGGCAACATCCGCCGCTGGACCCGTGGCGTTGATACCGCCCTGTTCGCGCCGCAGGACAACACCCTGTACGCCGACCTGCCGCGACCGGTGTTTCTGTATGTCGGACGGGTGGCGGTGGAAAAGAACATCGCCGCCTTTCTCACCCTCGATTTGCCGGGCAGCAAGGTGGTGGTCGGCGATGGTCCCCAACTGGCCGAGCTGAAACGGCGCTATCCGGCGGTCCATTTTGCTGGCGCCCGCCACGGGCAGGACCTCGCCCGCCACTATGCCTCGGCGGATGTGTTCGTCTTCCCCAGCCTGACCGACACCTTTGGGCTGGTGGTGCTGGAAGCGCTGGCCTGTGGCCTGCCGGTGGCCGCCTACCCGGTCGCCGGGCCGCAGGACGTGGTGGCCGATCAGGACCCGGCGGCGCCGGTGGCCGTCCTTGACCACGATCTGCGCGCCGCCGCGCTGGCCGCCCTCGAGCTGCCGCCGGATCGCTGCCGCCAGTTTGCCGAACACTGTTCGTGGGACCGCTCGGTTGACCAGTTTCTGGACAACCTTGCCCCGTTCCCCCCGGACAGCGCCTTCGGCCCCCCGCAGGCGGCAGCGTAGCGACCGGATCAGCCGCCCGGATTAGCCGCCCGAATTAGCCACGACGACGGGCCAGCGGCTCGTTCGGCTGCAGCTCGCCATCCCACGGGAACAGCAGCCACATGTCCTGCGGCACCGGCACTGCATAGGTATCGACCGCCGGTTCGCCCTTCGGCTTGGCATAGACGGTGGCAAGGTGCGCCTTGGGAATGTGCGCCTTGACCAGACGCGCCGTTACCCCGCTGTCGACCAGATCGTCGATGATCAGCCAGCCTTCCCCGTCACCAACCAGCGCACGGTCAATATCCTTGGCAATGCGGGGGTCGCCCTGCACCCGGTCGTCATAGGAAATGATGCTGATGCTGTCGACCACCCGCAGGTCCAGTTCACGGGCAATGATCGACGACGGGATCAGGCCACCACGGGTGATGGCAATCACCCCCTGGAACGGGCCGATGTCCATCAGCTTGTGCGCCAGCATGCGGGTGTCACGGTGGAACAGTTCCCAGGCGATGGGCAGGTAACGGTTGGCGGTGTAGTCAGTCATGATTGTCTCATCTGCGGGGAAAAACGAAAAAAGGGGTTTGCCACGCCCTTTTCGGGGGACGCAAGGAATTTTCGTGCTTGTCCAGAAGGCTTCCATTCTAAACAATGGCGGCAAATTCGGAAGCCTGTCTGTGAACCACCGCGCAGACGGCTTGCGCCCCCCCCTGATCCGACCGGCTTTCAGCCTGAACGATCGTCAGAGGATAGCCTACGCCAATGCTGCACACTGTTACTGCTCCGCGCGGCATGATCGCCGCCCCGCACCATCTGGCAGCTCAATCCGGGCTGGACGTTTTGCGTGATGGCGGCAACGCCATCGAAGCAATGGTAGCAGCGGCAGCGACAATTGCCGTCGTCTATCCCCACATGAACGCGCTGGGCGGGGACGCCTTCTGGATCATCCATGAACCGGGCCGCCCGCCGATGTCGATTGACGGTTCGGGCGCGGCAGGCAAGGCGGTCGATATCGACCTGTTCAAGAGTCAGGGCTTCAGCAGCATTCCGGCCACCGGCCCGATGGCCGCGATCACCGTTGCCGGGGCGGTGTCCAGCTGGCAGTCGGCGCTGGAAGTGTCGCAGAGTCGCTGGGGGGGCTCGCTGTCCCTTGAACGATTGTTAGGCGATGCCATCACCTATGCCCGCAGCGGCTATGCCGTTTCGGCCGCCCAGCGCCGGACGACCGTCCGCCTGAAGACCGCCCTTTCTGCCCTGCCCGGATTTGCCGACCACTTTCTGACCGCAGGAGAGATCCCGGATGAAGGGTCGGTACAAAAGAATCCGGCTCTGGCCGAGACGCTCGGCTATCTTGCCCGCCATGGACTCGACGATTTCTATCGTGGCGAGGTTGCCCGCCTCATCGCCGCCGACCTTGCCCGTATCGGCAGCCCGCTGAAAGGCGAAGACATGGCCCGCCACCGGTCGGTGCGCCGCCGCCCCTTGTCGCTGCCCCTGCCCGGCGTCACCCTGTTCAACGCCCCGCCGCCGACGCAGGGACTGGCCTCGCTGATGATCCTTGGCCTGTTCGAGCGCCACGCCAGCGCCGCCCCCGACGCCGACAGCTTTGAACATCTGCACGGACTGGTCGAAGCCACCAAGGTGGCCTTCAAGGTGCGCAACGCCCACATCACCGACCCGCTGTACATGAGCGTTCACCCGACCACCTACCTGAACGACCATGTGCTCGACAAGCTGTCGGAAGAGATCAGCCGCCGCACCGCCGCGCCGTGGCCCGCCGCCCTGCGCGATGGCGACACGGTGTATCTGAGCGCCGCCGACAGTCAGGGCCGGGTGGTCAGCTTCATCCAGTCGATTTACCATGGCTACGGCTCGGGGATGGTGCTGCCGGACAGCGGCATCCTGTGGCACAATCGCGGCCATGCCTTCTCCCTTGATCCGCGCAACGTGCAGGCGCTGGCACCGGGCCGCAAGCCGTTCCACACCCTGTCGCCGGCGCTGGCGAAATTCCAGGATGGCCGGGTGATGGCCTATGGCACCATGGGCGGCGACGGCCAGCCGCAGACGCAGGCGGCGCTGTTCACCCGCTATGCCCGCTATGGCCAGAGCCTGCAACAGGCGGTCACCGCTCCGCGCTGGGTGCTGGGCAAGACGCTCGATGGCGGCAAGCAGCACGACCTGAAGGTCGAAAGCCGCTTCGATCCGGCGGTCATTCAGGCCCTGGGCCGCGCGGGCCATGACGTGTCGGTGCTTGGCCCCTTTGAGGACATCATGGGCCACGCCGCCGCGCTGGTGCTGCGCCCCGATGGCTGGCTGGAAGGTGCCGTTGATCCGCGCGGGGATGGCGTGGTGGCGGGGTTTTAACAGGGTGAGACAGTGAGGTAACAAGGGATGTGGAGCGCTGCTCCACACCTCGCCGGGGCCTTGAGGCCCCGGACCCCATTACTTTGATCATCAAAGAAAAAACGGGGGATCAGGGGCATTGGCCCCAAATGAACGTTCGGGGCCTCCGGCCCCGGGCAGGTGCGGACGGCAGTCCGCCGTGTTTCACTGACCGTCGTGTTCCCTGCACGAAAACAGGTCAGGGGGATCGGCCAGCGCCCCGTCAACCAGCGGCTCGGCCCCGATGCCGATCAGGCGGAACAGGGTGCCATCGACTTCCCGCTCCAGCAGCGGACGCACCGCCGTCAGCAAAACCCCGGCCTGTTGCGAGGGTGTCGGCAGCCGCAAATGGCGGCTGCGCTGCTTGAAATCCCGGCTTTTCAGCTTCAGCACCACCCCGGCGGCGGCCATCTGGTGGCGGCGCAAGCTGCGCTCCACCCGTTCGGCCAAGGGTGCCAGCGCCGCCAGTAAATCGGCCGGGCGGGACAAGTCCTGCTGAAAGGTGGTCTCCGCCGAGATCGACTTGCTTTCCCGCTCGGGCGTCACCGAGCGAGTATCCTGCCCGCGCGCGATCCGCCATAGCCACCCGCCATGGGCACCGTAGCGGGTCTTCAGCTCCATCTCGCTGACCTGCTGCAAATCGCCGATGGTGGTAAAGCCGTCCCCTTGCAGACGCCGCTCCATCGCAGGCCCGACGCCATGAATCGCCCGCACCGGACGCGGAGCCAGAAAAGCCACTGCCTCGGCCCGCCCGATCACCGAAAAGCCGCGTGGCTTTTGCAGGTCCGAAGCAGTTTTGGCGAGGAACTTGTTATAGCTGAGACCAACCGACAGCGAGATGCCCACCTCCTGCTCCACCCTCTGGGCAATGTCGGCCAATGCCTCGGGGATGTCTTCGCGGTGGGACAGGTCGAGATAGGCTTCATCCAGCGCCAACGGCTCGATCAGACTGGTGACCGAGTGCAGGATACGATGAATGTCGCCTGACACCCGGCGGTATTTGCCATGATCGGGCCGCACAATCACCGCCTGCGGGCACAGCTCGCGCGCCTTGTACATCGGCATCGCCGACCGACAGCCGTATTGGCGGGCCAGATAGCAGGCGGTCGCCACCACCGAACGTGGATCGGTGCCGCCGATCAGGATTGGCTGATCGCGCAATTCGGGCCGGTCACGCTTTTCAATCGAGGCATAAAAGCTGTCGCAATCGACATGGGCAATCGCCAGATCGCGCAATTCGGCATGCCAGACCACCCGCCCACTGCCACAGGTGGGGCAGCGGGATGGAGGGCTGGTGGCATCAAAAGATTCGAGACAATCCCGGCACAGGGCCGGAGCCAGCGCGCTCACCGTCACCCATCACGCCGGACGGCGGACCACCAGTTGGACGGTCGCGGCCTGCCCCTGATGCAGCGGCCCCTCGTCCAGCAGCGGCGCCGCCTCATCCAGCAGGAGGATGTCAGCCCCGGCAAAGTCGGCGCGCAACTGGTCGGCGGTGTACAGCAGGCTCAGGTCCCTGGGGCCGCCGCTGCTGTGCGCCAGTTGCTCGGGGCGGAAGGCTTCGAGAATCACCAGACCGCCGGGCCTGAGCGCCGCCAGCATCTGCCGGTGCGCCGTTGCCCGCAGCGCAGGCGGCAAGTGCAGGAACACCGACACCACCGCATCGAACGTGGCCTGCGGCCAGTCCCACGTCGCCAGATCGGCACAGGTGGCCTGCAAGGTCACCTGCCGTTCCAGCGCCAGTTGCAGGGCCTTTTTCACCCCTTCGGGCGAGGCGTCAACACTGCTGACCATCAGGCCGTTTTGCGCCAGCCACACGCCATTGCGGCCTTCGCCATCGCCCACCGCCAGCACGTTCATGCCGGGTTTCAGGCGGAAAGCCTGAGCGCACAGAAAGGCGTTTGGCCGGGTGCCATAGACGTAGTGGTACGCCCCAAAGCGTTTGTCCCAAAAGGCTCCCGGATCGGTCAGGGACGGGTCAACCCGTGGTGCAGAGGTCATGGCAGCGGCTCCAGTGTGCAGCATCGTCCGGGGAGAATACCATCACCAGAACGAAAAGGGAACAATCGGACCGGTTATTCCGCCGCCGTGCGGTCGGTCGTTTCCCGCACCACCGCCAGAAAGGCATCACCATAGCGCGCCAGCTTGCCCGCGCCGACGCCGGGCACCCGTGCCATCTCGTCGGTATCACGGGGCCGCGAGCGGGCGATTTCCACCAGCGTGGCATCATGGAAAATGACATAGGGCGGAACACCCTGCTCGCGCGCCAGCTCCATCCGGCGACCGCGCAGGGCATGGAACAGCGCCTCATGGCGCGGATCATCAAAGCTGACCTGCCGCCGCTCGCCCTTGGCCGCCCGGCTGCGCGCCGCCGGGTCCTTGCGCAGCAAAACCGGCTGTTCCCCGCGCAGGATCGGCCTGACCTCGGGGCTGAGGCGCAAGGCGCCGTGGCCTTCGACATCGACCACCACATGGCCCAGCGCCACCAACTGGCGCAACACCGATTGCCATTGATCCTTGCCCAGATCAGCCCCAACGCCCCACGTCGGCAGGCGCTGATGGCCCAGCGAGCGAGTCCGTTCAGTCTCGGTGCCTCGCAGCACGTCGATCACATGGCCGCTGCCATAGCGCTGGCCGGTGCGGTAAATCGCCGACAGGGCCTTTTGCGTTACCTGCGTGCCGTCAAACGTTTCGACCGGCTCCAGACAGGTATCGCAATTCCCGCACGGCTCGCAGGTGTCGGCAAAGTATTCCAGCAGCACCTGACGGCGGCAGCGGGCGGTTTCGCAAAAGCCGAGCAGGGCATTCAGCTTGCGGCGTTCAATCGCCTTGATCTCGTCGGGGGCCTCGGAGCCTTCGATCATCTGGCGAACCTTGGCCACATCCTGCAGGCCATAAACCATCCACGCATCCGACGGCAGCCCGTCGCGCCCGGCGCGGCCGGTTTCCTGATAATAGGCTTCCAGCGATTTCGGCAGGTCCAGATGGGCGACAAAGCGCACGTCCGGCTTGTCGATCCCCATGCCAAAGGCAATGGTGGCGACCATGATCAGCCCGTCTTCGCGCAGGAACTTGGACTGATTGGCCGCGCGCACATGCTTGTCCAGCCCGGCGTGGTAGGCCAGAGCCTCCAGCCCCTGTTCCCGCAGCCAACCGGCGGTTTCTTCGACCTTGTTGCGCGACAGGCAATAGATGATCCCGGAGTCGCCGGGGTGCTCTTCGCGGATAAAGCGCAAAAGCTGGGCCTTGGGATTGTCCTTCAGGCCAATGCGATAGCGGATGTTGGGGCGGTCAAAGCCGGAAATGAACTGAGCGCCGTCGGTCAGATGCAGGCGCTCGACGATCTCGCGCCGGGTCGGGCCGTCGGCGGTGGCGGTCAAGGCCACGCGAGGAACGCCCGGAAAGCGATCGGCCAGCGTTGCCAGTTGCAGGTATTCCGGGCGGAAGTCGTGGCCCCACTGCGACACGCAATGCGCCTCGTCGATGGCAAACAGGGCCAACGGGCAGCGCGCCAGATTATCGAGGAACGCCGGTTGCAGCAGCCGTTCGGGGGCGACGTAGACCAGATCGATCTCACCGGCCCGCATCGCCCGCTCGATCTCGACCACCGCCCCAAAGGAGATGGTCGAATTGATCGCCGCCGCCTTGACCCCCAGTTGCCGCAGGGCTTCGACCTGATCCTGCATCAGGGCAATCAGCGGGCTGACCACCACCGCCACCCCGGACCGGCACAAAGCAGGAACCTGATAGCACAGGGACTTGCCGCCGCCGGTCGGCATCAGGACCAGCGCGTCACCGCCCGCAATCACATGGTCGATAATTTCGCGCTGGGGACCGCGAAAAGACTCGTACCCAAAGACCGAGCGTAAAATGGAAAGGGGATCGTCCACCATGGGCGGCAGTTATAGGGCAAGTTGGCAGGCGGGGGAACGGCTATTTCGGTCAGGAGGGCAAAGCCGGTGACAGGCGCTTTTTGGCTTCGACCAGACAGTTGACCACACTGGCGACCTCGAACGGCTTGCACAGGTAATCGTCAAAGCCCATGCCGCGCGCCTGGGCGATGTCCTGTGCCCGCACATTGGCGCTGATCGCCACCATCATCACCGTCTGATAGTCCGGCATCTGGCGCAGGCGCTGGGCCACCACGTCGCCGGTCACATCCGGCAGGTTGATGTCGATCATTACCAGATCAGCCAGATGATCCACCGCCCAGCCCAGAGCCTCGCTGCCGGTGCTGACCGTCACCAGTGTTACCCCGCCGACCACCGCCAGCAGGTCCTGCATCAGTGCCTGATTGGCCGGATTGTCTTCGATGTACAGCACCTGCAACGGCGTGCCGTGGCGCAGGATGGCCGTTTCGGTGCTCCACCATCCCATCTCGCCGTCGCCCATTTTGCGCGGTGTCCAGCCAGCGATGGACGCCGCCGTCAAACGCGGAATGGTGAACCAGAAATGGCTGCCTTCGCCCTCGGTACTGGTGACGCTGATGCTGCCGTGCATCGCCTCGACCAACCGGCGGGTGACCGCCAGCCCGACTCCGGTGCCTTCGGCGGCCTGGCTGGAAGCCAGAACCCGGTGGAACGGGTCAAAAATCTTCGGCAGGTGGTCAACCGGGATTCCGATGCCGTTGTCTTCGATGCTGATTGTCAGGTGCGATACCCCCTGTTCGCGCAACCGCAACCGCACCATACCGCCCGTGCGGTTGTACTTGATCGCGTTGGACAGCAGGTTGATGACGATCTGCTTCAGCCGGACCCGATCCCCCAGCACCACCAGCACTGGCACATCACCCGGTGCCGGTGGCACGGGCCGCTCATCCAGAAACATCTGAATGCTGCGTTTTTCGGCCAGTGGCGCCAGCATGTCGAGGCATTCGATGGCCAGCGCCGCCATGTCGAGCGGCTCGGAAGACAGGTCAAGATGTCCGGCTTCGATACGGGCCAGATCCAGCACCTGATTGATCAGCCCCAGCAGATGATCGCCCGCATCGATGATGTGCTGGACATACTGCGTCTGCGACGGATCGAGCGGTTGCGCCCGTGGCAACAGCAGCAACTGGGCAAAGCCGAGAATCGCATTCATCGGCGTCCGCAACTCATGGCTCATGTTGGCGAGAAATTCCGACTTGGCGGCGTTGGCCCGTTCGGCCTCGCCATAGGCCAGACGCAGTTTCTCGGCGTCGTCGTATTGCCGGGTGATGTCGTGCCCGGTACCGCGATAGCCTAGCACCTTGCCGGTTGACGACAGGAACCGCTTGCCCGCAATCGCCGCCCGCAGGTGGCCACCATCTTTCAGGTGCAGCATCACCTCGAACGTCAGCCGCGACTGGCTGTGCACAATCTGTCGTCGCAGTTCCGGCCAGGCAGGCGAAATGACCGTCACCACCCCCATCTCGATCAGATCATTCAGTGAACGACCGGCAACGCTTTCCCAGCTGAGGCCGGTATGGGCCAGAAAGCGTTCCGAGATGATGGTCAGCCGCCCGTTGTGGTCACTTTCCCAGAACCAGTCAGACGACACCTCGGCCAGATCACGAAAGCGGTTTTCGCTGATGCGCAGGGCGTTTTCGATGGTCCGCCGTTCACCAATCTCGCGGTGCAGGTGGCGGGTTCGCTCATCCACCCGGCTTTCCAGATCCTCGTTGATCAGACGCAGGCTGTCTTCGGCCCGGCGGCGGGCGATCAGCTCCAGCTCGGCAGACCCGATCAGCCGGTTGAACGATTCCACCAGATAGCCGATCTCGTCACTGTGATGCCCCGGAGGAATCCGGATTGGGCGCAGACTGTCCCCCGGCTCGGGCGGGATGTCCTGCAAATCGTCAACAATGCGTTCGACCGGCAACAAGGTGGTGCGCAGATAAACCCAGGTCAGGATGGCGCACAGCAGGACGGTCTGCACCATCATCAGCGCCAGCCCCAGCAGCACCCGACCCAGAAAATCCTCGCCGCCGAGGGCGGGCGAAACCGTCACTTCCAGGTAGCCGACCGGCAGCGGCTGGTTATGGTACAAGGGGCCAAACAGCGGGCGGCTGATCTGATAGTCCTCACCCAGCAACAGGCGCAGAATGCCCAGCGTCCAGCCATCGGGCATCTGAGGCTCATGCAGCTTGGCACTGGCCAGCGTGTCGTGGAAATCACTGACAATCCGCGCCTCGGCGACCGGATTGCGCAGGGACAGGCCATCCACCACACTGGACGCCAGCCCGGTATCGATCGAATAGGCCGCCATCGCTGCCGACGGCATGGCCGCATCCACCAGATGATTGACGGTGCGCTCGATGTTCACCAGCTGGTTCTGTTGATCCTGCCACCCCTGAAACAGGCTGAGTACCAGTCCGACGACCAAAGCCACCATGGCGGTCCGCCGCAGGAACGTATGGAGCAACTTGCGTTTGAGGCGCATCCGGAAGGCTCTCCGCTGTTCGGGCTGGCCCAGGGGTCAATGCAGGATGTTTGCATTGCCCATTGTGTTCGCAAGATTGGGATTTTTCCAGAGAGAACCATTTTCTCACGGCCCGATCTGCGATATGGTCCCAGGAAGAGATTATGGCTCGCTGGCAACACGAGCCATAAGGAGCACGTTCCGTAACAGCTTTTTCCCTGGTGAACCAGAGCCCACCGCACCGGAAAAGGCTCTGACCGCAGGCATGAGAGATACGCCCATGGCGTGGTGGATCCACCGCTGGAGAGCCGCCTTCGGAATCCTTGCCGCCATCCTGGTGGCGGGAGGCCTGTTTGCGGCCTGGAACACCGGCGCCTCGGGAGAAGCCATGCGGCCTGCTGCCGTGGCCGGGACTGCGGGCACCAGCGGCAAGGACATCTCTCCCCGGCCCATCCAGATGCTGACCCTGTTCTGGCCTCCCTACACCGGCGAAGCCTTGCCCTATGGCGGTGAAAGCACCCGTATCCTGCGATCGGTCTTTGAGCGCGAAGGCATCCCGGTCGAAGTCGGCTACGTGCCCTGGCCGCGAGCCCTGACCATGTTCCAGCAAAAACAGGCCGACATCCTCTATCCCGAATACGCCGAACGGGCCGGGCAGGACGGGTGCCTGTTGTCGCAGGCCTATCAGGTAACCTCGCTGTCCCTGGTGGAACGGCGTGACATGCCACTGCGCTGGAATCTGCTCAGTGACCTCAGTTCCTATACGCTGGGAGTGGTGCGGGGCTACATCAACAGCCCCGGCGTTGACGCTCTGGTTCGCACCCATCGCCTGCAGGTGGAGGCCGACAACAACGATACGACCAATATTCGCAAGGTCGCTGCTGGCCGCATTGATGGTGCCTTCATCGACCCACAGGTCTACCGCTATTTGATGGAGCAGGACGTCAGCCTGCAGCCACTGCGCGATCTGGTTCGTCTGGGCGGGAAATCGGTGGCCCTCCGCACCCTGCATGCCTGTTTTCAGGATACCGAACGGGGTCGCCATCTGCGCGACATCTTCAATCGCGCCATCACCGAACAGGCATCAGACAAACAATGACCGCCCCCCTCATCGCCCTGCTGGGCTGGGGCGATCAGGCCCCCGGATTACTGGTCCTGTTGCAGCGGCTGGGATCACCGGCGCAGATGGTCATTGACGACACCCTGCTGGCCCGGCAGGCGATTGGCGATCAGATGATCGTCCAGACCACCGAACGTGCCCTGCGCCGCCATACTCCGGCGACCCTGCACCTGATCAATGCCGTCTCCCCCATGCCGGGCGGACCGGCGTTACAGCGCCGCATGGCTTATGCCCCCTATCGACAGGCCGGTTTCCATTTTCCCCCTGTCCGCGACCCTGCGGCGCTGGTGGCGGACACGGCGGAAGTTGCCGACGGGTGCCAGATTTTCGCCGACGCCATCGTGCGTCCGGCGGCATCGCTGGGCTTTGGCGTTGTGCTGGGGCGGGGGGCCATTGTCAGTGAACACAGCCACCTTGCCGACCATGTGCTGGTTTCAGGCAGGGCCTGCATCGGTGAACAGGTCCACATCGGCGAAGGGGCCTTTATCGGCGCAGGCTGCACCATTCTGGACGGAGTGGTGATCGGGGCGCGGGCCATCATTGCCCCCGGAGCACTGGTGCAGAGCGATGTTCCGGCAGTCCACATGATCACCGGATAAGACTTTCTGAACACCGCATCCCGGATGCAGGCACCATCCGGGATGCGGCAGGACAGCGTTACTCGGCGGCCTGCGTGGCGGCGACAGGCTGCATGCTGCCCTGATCGCGCAGGCGCTGATGCAGGAAAAAGGCCTTGTCCAGCATATGCGGCGTCTGACCGCCGACAGTGCGGGTGGCTTCGGCGACGTAATCGGCGATTTCGTCGCGGTAGGACGGATGGACGCAGTTGGCAATCACCACCTTGGCCCGTTCCCGTGGGGCCAGATTGCGCAGATCGGCCAGCCCCTGTTCGGTGACGATGATGTCCACATCGTGCTCGCAATGGTCAACGTGGGTCACCATCGGCACGATCGACGAAATCCTGCCGCCCTTGGCCACCGACTTGGTGACGAACACCGACAGATAGGCGTTGCGGGCAAAATCGCCCGAGCCGCCGATGCCGTTCATCATTTGGCTGCCCATCACATGGGTTGAATTGACGTTGCCATAGATATCGGCCTCAAGGGCGGTATTGATGGCAATCAGGCCCAGACGACGGATCACTTCCGGGTGGTTGGAAATTTCCTGCGGCCGCAGGATCAGGCGGCTTTTGTACTTGTTGATGTTGCGCAACACCGAGTCATGCTTGTCCGCCGACAGGGTGATCGACGAGCCCGAGGCATAGGTCAGTTTGCCGCAGTCGAAGAGGTCAAAAGTGCTGTCCTGCAACACTTCCGAATACATGGTCAGGTCATGGAAATGGCTGTCGCCAAAGCCATGCAGCACGGCGTTGGCAATCGAGCCGATCCCGGCCTGCAACGGCGCGAGGTTCAGCCCCAGCCGACCGCGCTTGACTTCATTGTCAAGGAAGCCGATCAGGTGATTGGCAATCGCCTTGGTTTCGTGGTCCGGCGGCTCGATTTTGGCGGTCGAATCCTTTTTGTCGGTGATCACGATGGCGGCAATGCGCGACGGATCGACCGGGATATAGGGCAGACCAACGCGCGAACGGGTATCGACCACCGGGATCGGCTCGCGGTACGGGCGGCGGGTCGGGATATAGATGTCGTGCAGACCTTCCATTTCCTCGCCCATGGTGATGTTGATTTCAACAATCACTTTTTCGGCCAGCATGGCAAAGGTCGCCGAGTTACCCACCGAGGTGGTCGGAATGATGCCGCCGTTTTCGGTGATCGCCACCGCTTCGACAATCGCCACATCCAGCGGCCCCAACTGGCCCGAGCGCAGCAGCTCCACCGTTTCCGACAGGTGCTGGTCGACGAACATCACGTTGCCGGCGTTGATTTCCTTGCGCAGGGTCGGATCGGCCTGAAACGGCATCCGGCGGCGGGTGACCTTGGCTTCAGCCAGCGTCTTGTCCAGATCATTGCCCAGCGAGGCCCCGGTGATCAGGGTGATCCCCAGCGGTTCGCCTGCCAGCGCCCGGTCGGCCAGCGCCATTGGTACCGCCTTGGCCTCGCCTGCACGGGTGAAGCCCGACATCCCGACCACCATGCCGTCGCGAATCAGCATTGCCGCCTGTTGCGGGCTGACCACCTTGGACCACAGGGTTTCGTTTTTGATGCGCGAACGGTACATGCGACAGGCTCCACGAAACAAAATTTCGCAACATTAGCGAAGAGTGAAATGATGCATCACATTCACTAAAGTGCACTGCAACATGGTGTGATATTTCGACATGCAGCCATGCGTTTACAAAACAAAGGCCCCAAAGACCACCGGACTCATCAACGCATGGCACCATGCCTTTTACGCATAAAGGCCGTCAGCGTGGGGCAAATGTATCAATCTCTTCGGCCATCTGCACATCCCGCATCGACAGACCACCCACATCGTGCGAGGTCAGAATCAGCTCTACCCTATTATAGAGATTATATATTTCCGGGTGATGATCCCGCCGCTCGGCCAGCAGCGCCACCTGCGTCATGAAAGCGAACGCCTGTTTGAAATCGATGAAATGGAACCCCCGTTTCACCGCCTGTCGCCCGGTGACAGGTCGCCACAATGGCAGTCTTTCCGCTAGGGAAGCTCGCTCAATGGGAGACAACAAAGCCATCACCCGCCCTCCTTTTCGTGCAGTGCACCATCAGCGACTCATGCGTTTCGGCACCAGCCATGCGGTCAGTATAGCGCAAACGGGAGGAATAGCTTGCTGCAACCGGGGGCCTGTGTATCCTGACCAGCCTTTCTCCAGACAGCAGGATCGCCCGCCATGAACGACAGCTCCCTTCCCTCGTTCGGCCACGCCCCCTCTGCCGCCGATCTGGACCGGCTGGCCCGCGCCGCGCTGGCCTCCATCCCGGCCCCGTTTGCCGATCACCTGCCCCACATCGTGATTCAGGTCGAGGAATTCCCCGACGACGAGCTGCTCGACGAGATGGAGGTCGAAGACCCGTTCGACATCACCGGCCTGTATCAGGGCATTCCGGTCGGCGAGCGCACCCAGGCGCTGGCCACCCAGCCGGACATGATCTTTCTGTTCCGTCAGCCGCTGCTGGCCGAGTGGTGCGAAACCGACCAGACGCTGGAAGAAATCATCACCCACTTGATTGTTCATGAAGTCGGACACCATTTCGGATTGAGTGACGACGACATGGAGTATATCGAAGACAGCGCCGACTAGAGCAAATCCCGAGCAGATGGCTTCATCTGCGACGACGTATTTGCTCAAAATACACGTCCCGCCTGCCATACCTTTCGCCTTGATACCCCTGTCCTTGATACGGTTTGTCCATGACCTTTGCGCCTGTTGCCCCCCTTGCCGCCGAACACCTGTACCATGTCGTTGATCCGGCCCTGTTGCCCTATCAGCGCAGCGATCAGGCCGAGGCGATCACTCATCCGGTTGGCCAGTCCCGTGCCGTCGAAGCGGTCCGCTTCGGGCTGGGGATGACCGGCGAGGGGTACAACCTGTTCTGCATGGGGCCCGAGGGCACCGGCAAGGCCAGTCTGGTCCGCTCGTTCGTCACGGCCGCCGCCGCCCAGCGGTCGCAGCCGGAAGACTGGTGCTATGTGCACAACTTCACCACCCCGGAAAAGCCGCGCGCGCTGGCCCTGCCTGCCGGAACGGCGCGCGCCTTTGCCAAGGCGATGGATTGCCTGATCGAGGAGCTGCGCCACGCCATCCCCACCGCCTTTGACAGCGACCAGTACCGCGCCCGCCGCCGGGCGATCGAGGACGAGTTCAAGGCCCGGCAGGAAGCCCTGATTGACGCCCACCGCGACACCGCCAAGGGGCGCGACATCGCCCTGATGCGCACCCCGATGGGGCTGGCGCTGGCGCCGATCCATGACGGCGAGGTGGTCAGCGCCGACGACTTTGCCAACCTGCCGGAAGAACAGCAGGCCGAGTGGAAGGCGCGGATGCAGGGTCTGCAGGACGAGCTGGAAAACGCCCTGCGGCAAGTGCCGCGCTGGGAACGGGAAAAGCGCGAGCAGGTCCGCACCCTCAACAAGGAAACCGCCGATGCGGCGGTCAGCCACCTGATCGACGACCTGCAACAGGACTACGACAGCGCCTCGCCCGCCGCCGCCTATCTGCGGGCGGTGCACGACGACGTGCTGGAAAACGTCGGGGCCTTCCTGCCCGATGGCGACGACGACAAAAACAACCCGATGCTAAAGGCGGCCAACGAAGACGGCCCGTTCCGCCGTTACAAGATCAACGTGCTGGTCAGCCACGACGACAGCACCGGCGCGCCGGTGATCGAGGAAGACCACCCGATCCAACCGAATCTGGTTGGTCGTATCGAGCACCGCCAGCAGTTCGGCGCGCTGGTCACCGACTTCAACCTGATCCGCGCCGGAGCCTTGCACCGTGCCAACGGCGGCTTCCTGATTCTCGAGGCCCGCAAGCTGCTGACCCAGCCGTTTGCGTGGGACGACCTGAAGCGGGCATTGCGCAAGCGGGAAATCACCATCGAGGCCCCCGGCAGCTCGTGGGGGATGTGGTCCACGCAGGCGCTGGAACCGGAAGCGATCCCGCTGGATGTGAAAGTGATCCTGCTCGGTGAACCATCGCTGTTCTATCTGTTGAGCGAGATGGACGCCGATTTCCGCGAGCTGTTCAAGGTGGTGGCCGACTTTGATGTCGATATGCCGCGCGAGCAGCAGACCCTGCACGACCTTGCCCTGCTGCTGGCCGACATGGCCAGGCGCAAGAACCTGCGCCCGCTGGGAGCCGATGCGGTGGCGCGGGTGATCGAATACAGCAGCCGCCTGAGCGAAGACCGCGAAAAGCTGTCCACCAACATGGGCGAACTGGCCGATTTGCTGCGTGAGGGCGACTATATGGCGGCGCAGGCCGGGGCCTCGCTGGTCAGTGCCGAGCACATCCGCGCCGCCATCCGGGGCCGCGAACGCCGCGCCGACCGCATCCCGCTGGCGATGCAGGAGGAAATGGAGCATCACACCATCCGCATCGTCACCGACGGCGACGCGATCGGGGAAATCAACGGTCTGGCGATTCTGGAAGCCGGGCCAACCATCTTTGGCAAGCCGTCGCGCATCAGCACCCGCGTCCGCATGGGCCGGGGCGAGCTGATCGACATCGAACGCGAAGCCGAACTGTCCGGGCCGCTGCATTCCAAGGGGGTGATGATCCTGTCATCGTTCCTCGCCTCGCGCTTTGCCGAGGACCAGCCGCTGCCGATTCACGCCACCATCGTCTTTGAACAGTCCTATGGCATGATTGACGGCGACTCGGCGTCGTCCACCGAACTGTATGCCCTGATGTCGGCGCTGTCGGGGATGCCGATCCGCCAGTCGCTGGCCGTCACCGGCTCGGTGGACCAGTTTGGCCGCATTCAGGCCATCGGCGGGGTGAACGAAAAGATCGAGGGCTTCTTTGACCTCTGTCAGGCACGCGGCCTGACCGGCCAGCAAGGGGTGCTGATCCCGGCCAGCAACGTCCGCCATCTGATGCTGCGCGAAGACATTGTGGCCGCCTGCGGCAAGGGTCTGTTCCACATCTATCCGGTGGAAACCATTGATCAGGGCATCGAGTTGCTGACCGGCGTGGAGGCCGGAACGCTCAGTGCCAGCGGTGAATGGACGCTGGGCAGCATCAACCGCGCCATTGCCGCCAAGCTGTCGCTGTGGGCGCGCAAGCAGCGCGAGCTGGACGCCGGGGGCGATGGCCGTCGGCGGGACAAGTAACCCCCGTTACAGCAACCGCCCCTGCGCTGGCAGTGGAACCGGCGCAGGGGTGGCGCACAGCATCCCTGAGTGTGGCCGTAACGCGCCCTGTACCTGCGCAAAGGGATAAGGCCCCAGCCACAGAGTCGCTGCCTGCGCATCGGGCAGGAACACCGGCATCCGGTGGTGAACCTCGGCCATCGCGCCGTCTGCCGCGCAGGTCAGCAGGCAAAACCGCTCGCCGCCGTCCCACAGGGCGGCGGCCAGTAATGGCCCCTCCCCGTCATGCGGGCCGACATGGTGCAGGCGTTTGTCGTCGCCCTGCCACTCGTCATAGCCAGCCATCGGCACCGCTACCCGCTGTTCCAGCCAGCCCCGGAACAGCGGCTTGTCGCGCAGGGTTTCGCTGCGGGCGTTGATCACCGGCTTCTGAGTCCCCGACGTATCCCCCCACGCCGCCAGCACGCCAAAGCGCAACAGCCGGAATTGCCCCCGGCTGCCGATCACCAGTGCGGCATCGGTCGGGCGCACCAGCGCGGGCAACGGTGGCAGTGGCCCGGACAGCCCAAAGCGCCGCCGTAGGGCGTCCTCGGGGATCGACTGGGAAAAGCGCGAGCAGATGACGGGGACTCCTGTGACAGGCTGGCCTGTTCTGGGAGGGCTCCCCCCGAGAGCAGTTTCCTTGCCGGTGATATTGGCGTACCAATGACGGCAGGATAGCCTTTTTCAGTGGAGCGACAAGGCCGTGAGCACTTCTCCCAAGACCGTTGTCATCACCGGAGCCAGCAAGGGCATCGGCCAGGCCACCGCCCTGCGGTTCATGACCGAGGGATGGCGGGTGATCACCTGCGCCCGAGGTCCGGTTGACGCCTCGGTACCGCGCACCGAACACTGGCAGGACCACCTTCTGGCCGACCTGACCGACAGCAGCGGCGTCGAAGCCTTTATCCGCGACGTCAAGGCAGCACTTGGTGGCCAGCCGTTGCACGGGCTGATCAACAACGCCGGGATCAGCCCGAAGACGCCGTTCAAGGAACGCCTCGGCATCCTCAACGGCCCGATTGAAGGCTGGCGGGAAGTGTTCGAGCTGAACTTTTTCGTGCCGCTGCGGCTGGCGCGCGGGCTGGCCTCGGACCTGCACAAGGCGCGCGGCTCGATCGTCAACATCACCTCGATTGCCGGGCACTACGTTCACCCGTTCGCCGGATCGGCCTATTCGACCTCCAAGGCGGCCCTGTCCGGCCTGACCCGCGAAATGGCCGCCGAGCTGGCCCAGCTCAACATCCGCTGCAACGCCATCGCACCGGGCGAAATCAAGACCGAGATGATCAGCCCGGAATACGAAGCACTGATCCCGCGCATCCCGCTCGACCGCATGGGCACCCCCGAAGACGTCGCCGCGCTGGCCTTCCGCCTGTGCTCGGACGAATTCAGCTATATCACCGGTACCGAGATTTTCGTCACCGGCGGGCAGCACCTTTACTAGGGGGTAAGTCCGCGACAGACTGTTTCCCCCATGGCAACAGTCTGTCGCCAAAAGGTCACCAACCAGCCCCGCAGGCTGGATTGACAATTGTAACTGATGTGGTTACATATACCCCATGAGCAAGAACTGCCGCTTTGCCTTTGCCGTCCATGTTGCCGCCGTGCTGGCGCTGACCCCGGATCAGCCCTGCACCTCCGACTGGCTGGCGGGCAGTGTCAACACCAACCCGGTGGTGATCCGCCGCATCCTGTCCACCCTGGCCAAGGCCGGACTGGTGCGGTCGGTACGCGGCAGTCAGGGGGGAACGATGCTCAGCCGCCCGCCCGAAGCCATCACCCTGCTGGAGATTTCCCGTGCGGTTGATGACGACGAGCCGGTGGCCCTTCACCCCCAGACACCCAATCCCGACTGTCCGGTCGGGGCCTCCATCGTCCCGGTCCTGCGCGAGGTGATCACCCGCGCCGACGCGGCCCGTGCGGCCGTGCTGGACCAGACGCGCCTGTCCGATGTGGTTGCCGCCATCCACCGTGCGGGCAACTGCACCACAGGGCCGGGAGGCGTCCCCCTCTTCCTTCTATGATTTCTGCGGAGCAATCATGACCAGCGTTGCCATCGTTTATCACTCGGGCTTCGGCCACACCGCCGCCATCGCCGAGTCCGTTGCCACTGGCGCGCGCAGCGTCGCCGGCACCGACGTCCACCTGATTTCGGTCGAAGAGTACGAAGCCAAGGCCGCCGTTCTCGACGCCGCCGACGCGATTGTCTTTGGCTCGCCGACCTACATGGGCTCGGTGTCGGCCAAGTTCAAGGAATTCATGGATGCCACCTCCAAGACCTGGTATGGCCGTGGTTGGGCAGACAAGATCGCCGCTGGCTTCACCGTTTCGGCCAGCCAGAGCGGTGACAAGCTCGCCACCCTGATGCAGCTGTCGGTGTTCGCCGCCCAGCACGGCATGGTGTGGGTCGGCAACAGCATCCTGCCGGGCAACAACAACTCCAAGGGCAGCGTCGAAGACCTCAACCGTCTGGGCAGCTTCCTCGGCGCGATGGCGCAGGCCAACGCCGACGAAGGCGCCGACGTCACCCCGCCCGCCTCGGACCGCAAGACCGCCGAACTGTTCGGTGCCCGCGTCGCCGAGTCCGCCGCCCGCTGGCTGCGCGGCAAGTAAGCCGACAGTTGGTGGAGTGCTGCTCCATACCTAGCCGGGGCCTTTAGGCCCCGGACCCCATTCATCTGATAGTCAAAGACAATGGGGGATTGGGGCATTGGCCCCCAGGCAGGAGTGGACTGCCGCCCACTCTTTTCCGCATCTGTCGCACACCATAAACAACGCCCTCGGCCCTTGGCACGGGAGCGTTGTTTTTTATAGCACATACGGAGAGAGAAAAAGAGGAACAAACCCCTTCAGCTCATACACCCAATTTGCTTAAGGTCGATACAATCCACACTAATTCTTCCTTGAAAATAGTCCACGCCCTCACGTACCATCGCAGAAACGCGCGAGAATTTCCCTCAATGAGAGCATACAACATGCATAAACTAATTTCTGAAATAGTAGAAGAATTAAACAATTTTATAAAATTAGTTAATTCAAAAATAAAAGAAAGTTCTACAGATAATGAAATATTATTAATAAGAAAATCATTAATAGAGATTCCAGAGTCAATCATCAACAATATTAATTTAATTTACAATAGTGAATACGATGAAATAATTCAAAAGAATAAGGGACTAATAGAGGCTAGCATTAACAGTATAAAAAATATAAATTCAAATTTTACAGGCAGAATTAATGATAATAATACTGAAATACATAAATTATTTTTTGAATACTTTATCAAAATGAAACATGTCATGAGTGCATTAGACTATATATTCAAAAATGAAGCAGTAATATCTTCTTTTAAAAAACAGAATGAAATTAATAACAGAATCAATAATGCAGAGGAAAATATAAGAAAAATAGAATCGCAAACAAAATCTGCAAACACTACGCTTCAGCGCATTGAAGAAGTCTCTACATTAGTAAACGCACTGCCAAAGGACATAAATACTTTACATGAAACTATTGAAAAAGCAGAAAAAATTATAATAAATTTTAAGAAAAATGAAAATGACTATAAATCAATATATACAGAAATGGAATCAAAAAGAAAAGTAGCAAATGATATTCTCGAAAAATGTGAGATGGCTTACGCAGGGTCAACTTCTATTGGACTTGCATCAGCATTTAAAAATCGATCAGAAGTATTAACAAACTCAATGAGATATTGGGTGCTTGGCTTGGTCACAGCACTATCATCAGGTGCTTACCTTGGATCCACGCATCTAATCGCACTTTCTCAACTCCTCAAGGAGACAAATCCATCCATGACAATTGTCGTACTTAACTTACTACTCTCTCTACTATCCATTGCCCCCCCCATCTGGCTTGCATGGCTGGCGACCAAACAGATTGGACAACGTTTTCGATTGGCTGAAGACTATGCGTTCAAAGCCTCAATCTCGAGTGCCTATGAAGGCTTCAGGCGCGAAGCTGCCCGGTTCGACCGAGACATGCAGGCCAAACTCCTTGCCTCTGCGCTAACACGTTTTGATGAATTGCCTCTGCGCTTGGTAGAAACTGACAGTCATGGTAGTCCATGGCACGAGTTGGCTTCATCAGAAATTGTTAAACGTGCAGTCAAGCTAGTCCCAGACTTCGCAGAACAAGTGAGAGATTTAGCCAAACAAACCCTTTCCTCCAAAACGCAAAAGACAGAGTCCAATAAGGACGAATAAGCCTCCCGTAACACCCCAACGGTAACCTTCACAATAACGATGCGTTTTTAAGCATGGGGTCCGGGGCCTCAAGGCCCCGGCGAGGTGTGGAGCAGCGCTCCACGATCCTTCCTCGACCATGAACAACGCCCCCGGCCTTTGGCACGGGGGCGTTGTTCATTGGAGGGGGAAAGGGGCGCTGCGATCAGGCAGCGGTGCGGAAAGACTGGTCACTGTCCTGTTCGCTCAACGCTGCGCGGGCGGCCAGGGCCGGTTCCAGCACATCAAGCATCGACAGGCCGTCGCGGCGCATGACGGCGCGCACGATGGGGTCACTCAGCATATCGGCCAGCTCTGGTTCATGGCCGGGGTTTTTCCACAGGTCCGGGGCGGGCATGGTCATGGTCCTCGTCTCAGGCAGTGGGCGGCGCGCCCATCTTGCGCGCACTGATACTGTCTTCTATTAGCAAGGTCGAATGACCGTTTGATGGTCATTTGATGGCAGAAAGAAGACAGCGGCCCACCGCCTGACGATTCCCCTTATCAATCAATGGTTATTTGGTTTTCCACCCGGCCTTGGCAAAGGCATCAGCCAACGAACCGAGGTCCGCCGCCGGGGCCTTGCCGCCCTTGGCTCCCCCTTTGGCCGCACCAGAAGACACCGAAGCCCCCTGAGCCGACCAGCCTTGTCCCTTGGACGGCACCTTGCCAGCCGCCGGAGTCGAACGCGGGCGGTCTTCCTTCGGGCCGATTTCGTCGGACATGCGGCGGGTCAGGGCGATACGGCTGCGCTTCAGGTCCACTTCCAGCACCTTCACCGTCACCACATCGCCGGTTTTCACCACCTCACGCGGGTCTTTGACAAAGCGGTCAGCCAGCGCCGAGACGTGAATCAGGCCATCCTGATGCACCCCGATATCGACAAAGGCCCCGAAGTTGGCAACGTTGGTAACGGTGCCTTCCAGAATCATCCCCGGCTGCAAGTCCTGAATCTTTTCGACACCCTCCTTGAAGGTGGCGGTCTTGAATTCCGGGCGCGGGTCACGGCCCGGCTTTTCCAGTTCCTTCAGAATGTCGCTGACCGTCGGCAGGCCGAACCGCTCATCGACAAAGCTCTGCGGATTCAGGCCACGCAGGACGGTGACATTGCCAATCGCCTGTTCGATGTTGCAGTTGGCCGCCTTCAGGATACGCTGCACCACCGGATAGGCTTCCGGGTGGACCGAGGAGGAATCCAGCGGTTGGTCCCCGCCGCGAATACGCAGGAAGCCGGCGCACTGTTCAAAGGTCTTCGGGCCGAGGCCGCTGACCTTCAACAGCTCCTTGCGGCTGGCAAAGGCGCCGTTGCTGTCGCGGTGGCTGACGATGTTGCGGGCGACACTTTCGCTCAGGCCCGACACCCGCGCCAGCAGCGGGGCAGAAGCGGTGTTGACGTCAACGCCGACGGCGTTCACGCAGTCTTCCACCACCGCATCCAGCGCACGGTCGAGCCTGGCCGGGCTGAGGTCATGCTGATACTGCCCGACGCCAATCGACTTCGGTTCGATCTTCACCAGTTCGGCCAGCGGGTCTTGCAGGCGACGGCCAATGGAGGCCGCCCCGCGCAGGGACACGTCCACCCCCGGCAACTCGCGCGAGGCATATTCCGACGCCGAGTAGACCGAGGCCCCGGCTTCGTTGACCACCACCTTGACCAGCTTGTAGTCCTTCATGCGGGCGATCAGGTCGGCGGCCAGCTTGTCGGTTTCGCGTGAGGCGGTGCCGTTGCCGATCGACACCAGTTCAACGGCGTGCTTGCGCACCAGCAGTTCCAGCGTGCGCAGCGACGGTTCCCACTGATGCTGCGGCACATGCGGATAAATGGTGTCGGTGGCAACCAGCTTGCCGGTGGCATCGACCACCGCCACCTTCACCCCGGTCCGGAAACCCGGATCAAGCGCCAGCGTCGCCCGCTGGCCCGCCGGGGCCGCCAGCAACAGGTCGCGCAGGTTGGCGGCAAACACCCGGATGGCTTCCTCTTCGGCCAGCTCGCGCAGGCGGCCCATCAGGTCCATTTCCAGATGCAGGCCCAGCTTGACCTTCCACGTCCAGCGCGCCACGTCGCCCAGCCACTTGTCCGCCGGGCGGCCTTTGTCGGTGATGCCAAAGCGGAAAGCGATCTTGCGTTCTGCCGGACCGGCCTCACGCGGGTTTTCCGGGTCGTCGGGGTGGACCAGCGCCAGCCGCAGCATGCCTTCTTCCCGGCCCCGGAACATCGCCAGCGCGCGGTGGCTGGGCACCTTGGCAATCGGTTCGCGGTGGTCGAAGTAGTCGGCGAACTTGGCCCCGGCCTCCTGCTTGCCATCGACCACCTGCGACACCATGATCCCGGCGTTCCACAACAGGTCGCGCAGCTCACCGACCAGCGTGGCGTCTTCGGCAAAGCGTTCCATCAGGATTTGCTTGGCGCCTTCCAGTGCCGCCGCCACATCGGGCACGCCCTTGTCGTCGTCGGTGGCGGGCTTCAGGTAGCCTTGCGCCTCGACCTCGGGCACCAGCAGCGGGTTGGCCAGCAGGGCCTCGGCCAGTGGCTCCAACCCCTGTTCACGGGCCATCTGCGCCTTGGTCCGCCGCTTGGGCTTGTAGGGCAGGTACAGGTCTTCGAGGACGGTCTTGGTTTCGGCCTTCAGCAGCGCCAGCCGCAGGGCGTCGGTCATCTTGCCCTGCTCGTCGATCGACTTCAGCACGGCGGCCCGCCGGTCCTCCAGCTCGCGCAGATAGCGCAGGCGCTCGTCGAGGGCGCGCAACTGGATATCGTCCAGCCCGCCGGTGGCTTCTTTGCGGTAACGGGCGATGAACGGCACGGTTGAACCGCTGTCCAGCAGCTCGACGGCGGCATCAACCTGAGCCTCACGGCAAGCAAGTTCCTGGGCAATACGGGCAGAAATCGAAGGAAGCATGAAGCTGGTCCATAAGAAAGAACAAGGCGTGTACGGTAGCCCAGAGCCACAGCGGAGGAAAGCCCGTAACAGGATTCCCTGGCGATGCCATCAACAGATCGTGCTACAGTGAGGCACCATGACGCCGGGGAGAAACATCAATGTCACTTGGTTGGGATACCTATCTGTATCAGCTGGAAGACGGTCGTCCGGCTGCGATTACCCTTGACCTTGACGCCTCGCCAGAGGAAAGCCAGGGGCTGACCATACTGGTGCGGGCACGGATCGTGCTGCGCCAGCCTGCCGAACACGGCCTGATGGTGGCCGAGGAAACCGATGCGCTGGCCGAGGCCGACGAAGCCTTTGACGAGCTGGTCGATACCCTCAGTGACGGCGAAGGCGTGTTCGTCGGGTCACTGACCATGGGTGGGCAGTGCATCATGCATGCCTATCTGCCGGGCGACACGGTCATTCCTGCCGAACTGACCCTTGGCAGCTATACCGCACAGGTTCACACGCAGGATGACCCGGAGTGGAGCGTGTTCCTTGAGGGACTCTATCCGTCCGAAGACCAGTTGCACTGCATCATCAATCGCCGGATTGTTGACCAGCTGGAAGAAGACGGCGATACCGTCACCATCCCGCGCGAGGTGTTCCACAGCGCCTTTTTCCCCAACAGCAACGGCGCTCAGGCCTTTGCCGACGAAGCCGCCACCGAGGGCTATCGGCTGGACCAGATGGCGCAGGACCCCGACGACGGTTCGGTCGAAGTCCGCCTGTGCCGGGAAGAGCCGGTGGACCTGAAGTCGATCAACGAAACCAGCCTGCTGCTGGTCCGGCTGGCCGCCACCTGTGGCGGATATTATGACGGCTGGGAAGCGGCCACGATCGCCCAGCCGCACTGATCATCACCCCGTATTTCACGCTGGCGGCAAAATTCTCCCCCGTTTGCCGCCAGCCGCTCCGCAACCGGATAAAGCCAGACCGGATGTTTTTTTCGTCCCCCTTGCCCGGCCACCTTTCCCGCCGCTCGGTCCTCCGCCATCTGGCCGCGGCAGGTGGGACGGCGTTGACGTTGCCACTGGCAGGATGTCTGGAAGAACCCCAACCGGCCCTGCGAGTGGCCACCAACCAGTGGCTGGGCTATGAACCCCTGTACATTGCGCGGGAACAGGGCCTGTTTACAGCTGATCAAATCACCCTGATCGAATTCACCTCGGCCAGCGCCATCATGCGGGCGATGCGCAATGGCAATACCGAGGTTGCCGCCCTGACCCTGGACGAAACCCTCCGCTTGCAGGCTGATGGCCTTGATCTGGTGGTCCTGTGGCCTGCGGATCTGTCGAACGGTGGCGACAGCCTGATTTTGCACGCCGACCACAGCCTGCAACCTCCGTGGCAACACATGCGGCTGGGAATCGAAGTCGGAGCAGTCGGACACTATTTTCTCTATCGCCTGCACCAAAAACTGTCCCTGCCAAGGGGGCTGTTCGACATCCTGCCCCTTCCCGCCGGCGAGCACGAAAGTGCCTTTCTGTCCGGCCACGTCGATGCGGTCATAACCTTTGAGCCGATGCGCAGCCATCTGCTGCGGGCTGGTGGCATCGAAGCCTTTAGCAGTCGCCAACTGCCGGGGGAAATCGCCGATGTGATCGTCACCACCCGGCACGTCGCCGCCCAGCGCCTTGATGACCTGCGCCTGCTGGCACAGGGGTGGTTTGCCGCACGCACCATGCTGATCAACCAGACGCCCACCGTGCTGGAACACCTTGCTGACCGCCAGAAACTGACCGGCAGCGAAACTCGGGCTGCCCTGAAGGGCATTCTGTGGCCCGACCTGCACGAGGCACTGGACCTGATCCGCAATCCGGGAGAAGGTCTTGCACGGACCATCGAGCACCTGGAAGACTATCTACTGGAAACCCGCGTCCTGAAAACCCGGCGCGGCCATGGCAGCCTGCTGGATCTGGATGTTTCGGCGCATGTGTTGAGTGAGTTCACCCCAAGATGATTTCGCTACGCTTTGCCTTGCCGCTGGTGGTGGTGATCGCGACGATGATCCCGTTGATCATCTCGCACCTGATTCTGTTGCCCCGCCAGGAACAACGGACCGACCTGATGGCGCAGGAAACCCTGCGCCACGAAATCACCCGTTTGCAGGAAAGCGTCGAAATTCTGGTCCGCGATACCGGCCCCGAACAGGTCCGCACCGCCTTTGGGGCCGTCGGAACCCTCGAAGGGCTGCAAAGCGCCCTGCTGGTTGATGACACCGGCACCATTGTTGCCGCCTCGGCCCTGGAACTGATCGGCCAGCCGTGGCGCAATGGCCTGTCGTCCCCGCTGGTCGAGCGCATCGAAAGCATGGCCCCCCGGCGCGGGCTGGTGCTGCAACCGCTGGAAAACCACACTCTGCTCGGCTATGCGCCGATCTGCGGCTGGTCAACGGACAGCATGCGCGAAGACCGCTGTGGCTTTCTGGTCCTGCACATCACCTATCGGCTGGCATGGGAACAGGCAACGCTGTTCTACCACGAACAACTGTTTGCCTTTGCTGCCGCCTCGGGGGTCGGGGCGCTGCTGTTGTTTGCCATCCTGCATTTCGGCCTGACCATGCGACTGGGCTATCTGAATTCGGTCATTACCCGCTTTCAGGCCGGCAACCTGTGGGTCCGTCCATCGCTGTCAGGCAATGACGAAGTCGCCCAACTGTCCGCCGAACTGAGCGACATGCTCGACACGGTGGCAGAAAACGACGCCAACCTGCGCAAGGTGATCCGCGTCATCGAACAAAGCCCGTCAGCCGTCACCATCGTCGATGCCGAAGGCCGTATTGAATATGCCAACCACGCCGCACTGGCCCGCTATGGTGCGCTGTCGGTCGAAGTGGGGCGGCAAGCACCGCTGTTTGACTATGCCGCCGACGATGACCGCGTTCAGCAGGCCCTGTCCCGCGCGCTGGCGATGGGCGATGACTGGGATGGCGAGTTGCAACGGCGGGTGGACAAGAACGGCGAGCCTGTCTGGGACCGGGTCACCGTCCACCCGTTGCGCGACGAACGCGGCCTGATCACCAATTTCATCATTTCCGAGACCGACGTCACCGAATTCAAACGAGCCAGCGCCGCCCGCACCAATCTGGAACGGCAACTGCGCCACGTACAGAAAATGGAAACCCTTGGCCGTCTGGCTGGTGGGGTAGCCCACGATTTCAACAACATCCTGACGCCGATTTCCGGCTATGCCCAGATGGTGCTCGACAGCACCGACCCCGAGGACAAGAACCACCGTCGCCTTGAGCGCATCCTGAACGGCGTCCGCCGGGCGCGGGATCTGGTCGGGCAATTGCTGGTGGTCAGCCGCAAGGGCGAACAGGACCTGATCCCGGTCGATCTGGCAGGCCCGGTGCGCGAAGCCGTCGATCTGATGCGTGCCTCGGCCACCGCAGATTTGCGGGTGGAGTTTTACGCCGATCCCGGCCTGTGGCCAGTGCTGGCCGATCCATCCCGCATCCATCAGGTGGTGATGAACCTGTGCACCAATGCCGGGCAGGCCATTGGTCAGCGATCGGGCCTGATTTCGGTGGCGCTGGAGAACATGATCCACGATGCCAGCAACGATCCGCCCGACTGGCAGGGCGGTGCCGGGGTCAGCAGTGGCGTTGCCGTCCTGTCATCGGGCCGTTATGTCCGTCTGACCATCGAGGACAACGGCCCCGGCATGTCGCCTGACATTGCCGAACGCATCTTTGAACCGTTCTTCACCACCAAAAAGGCCGAGGGCGGCTCCGGGATGGGGCTGTCAATCGTGGACGGAATCGTCTCGCAACTGGGCGGGCGGATCACCGTCTACAGTGAACCCGGTCTGGGGACCGCCTTCCGCATTTACCTTCCCGCCGCCGACACCGGCATCAGCAGCAGTGACCCGGACGTTACCCCGGCTCCGACCAGCCCGCCCAGCCTGCCGGTTGGTCAGGGAGAATGCCTGTTGCTGGTGGACGACGAACCGGAAAATCTGGCCGCGCTGGGCGAATATCTGACCAACTGCGGCTATCGGGTCAAGGCGATTGCCGACCCGCTGATTGCGCTGGAAACCGTCAAGGCAGCCCCGAATGACTTCGACCTGCTGATCACCGACTTTGCCATGCCCGGCCTGCAGGGCGACCAGTTGGCGCTGGCGGTCAAGACCTGGCGCCCGACCATGCCGGTGGTGATGATTTCGGGCTTTTCATCGAAAGTCACCCGCTGGAACCGGGAAGTGTTCGGTGTCGATGCCTTTGTGCCCAAGCCGATCGAACTGCCCTTGCTGCGTCAGACCCTCTATGACCTGCTGCATCCCCCGACAGCATCGTAAGAGAGGGGAGATTACAGGGCAGGCACCACCCGCGCCCCGCTGATGATCTCCTGCTGGATCTGTTCCAGCCTGCTGCGCACCTCGGCGGGCAGCAGGCGGCGGCTTTCGGGGCCTGCGGCCAGACTGATGCTCCAGTCCGACAGGCCGAGGTCAATCCGCCCAGCCACCCATTGATCGGTGTTGCAGGTCAGCGCCGCCTGTTCGACCACCGCATCAACATGCTTGACCACCGCCGTCAGCATCGAGCCGGGGAACAGGTCGCTTTGATCGGTATCGACCCCGATCGAATAGCGTTGCCGGTCAGCCACCGCCTGATAGGCCCCCAGACCGGTGGCCCCGGCAGCGGCGAACACCACATCGGCCCCCTGATCCATCACCCCTTGCGCGGCGGTATAACCGGCATAGGGATCGCGAAAGGCGGTTTCGGTATCCGTCCCGGTCATCACGGTCAGCACCGATACGGCGGGATTGACAAACTGCGCCCCGGCGCGGAACCCGCCCTGAAAGCGTTCGATGCTGGGCAGATCAAGCCCGCCAATGAACCCCAGTATCTGAGTGCGGGACATCAGGGCCGCCGCTGCTCCGGCCAGAAAGGCACCTTCCTGCTCCCGGAAATGCACATCCTGCACGTTCGAACCACTGACCACCGCCTCGATGGCGGTGAAGCGCACCTGTGGAAACTCGGCGGCCACCTGCCCGACGGCAGAGGCGAACTCGCTGCCAACGGTGATCACCATATCCGCGCCTTCGGCGGCCACCCGCACACTCTGCAACCGCAGCGCCGGGTTTTCTGCTTCGAGCTCGCGCACCACCAGCCCGGGATGTTCACGAGCCTTGCGCACGCCGCGCCAGGCGGACTCGGCAAAGCTTTTGTCGAACTTGCCGGTCACGTCAAAGACCACCGCCACCTTGCACGGTGCCCCAGTCCTGTTTGTCCCCTGCCCGTCACTGGCGCGGACGATCCCCGGCGTCACCGCCAGCAGGCCGCCAGCCAGCCCCCCTGCCAGTACGGACATCATTCCCTGCGACAAGAACCGCCGCCGGCTGATCTGCCTCATCTCAGGCCCCCATGCGGGTGTAACGGGGCGTCTGCGACCACGGCAGGAGCGCACTGGAACGCATCCCGACCGGCTGATGCTGCCAGGGAGGCGGACTGGCCAGCAGCCGCTCAAAGGCCTCCTGCTCCAGCGGCTTGGCAAAGTAATAGCCCTGCCCCAGATCACAGCCTTCGTGGCGCAGGAAGTCGGCATGTTCCAGCGTTTCGATCCCCTCGGCCACCACCTCCAGCCCGAAATCGTGGGCCATGCCGATGATCACCCGGCTGAGGCGGGCATCTTCCTCGTTTTCCATCAGGCCGCGGACAAAGGACTGGTCGATCTTCAGGCAACTGACCGGCATCTTTTTCAGGTAACTGAGCGAGGAATAGCCGGTGCCGAAGTCGTCAATGGCCAGATGCACGCCCAGATCACGCATCGCCCGCAGGCGCTGCATGGCCTTGGTTTCTTCCTGCATCAGAACGCCTTCGGTAATCTCGATTTCCAGCAGGTTCGGCGGCAGGCCGGTGTCTTCGAGTGTCTGCGCCACGATGCCAACCACATCCTGACACAACACCTGCACCGGGCTCATGTTGATCGCTACCCGCAGGTCTCCCAGTCCGGCAGCACTCCAGGCCTGCGCCTGTCGGCAGCCTTCCTGCAACACCCACGTCCCCAGCGGCAGGATCAGGCCGGACTGCTCGGCCACCGGGATGAACTCCATCGGGCTGATCCGCCCCCGCTTGGGGTGCTGCCAGCGCACCAGCGCTTCCATGCCGGTGATCAGGCCGGTCTGCATCTCGACCTTCGGCTGGTAGTGCAGTTCCAGATGGCCGTCATCAATCGCCTGCCGCAGGTCCGAGCGGATCGCTTTCCGGCGGTGCAGGGCCTCGCCCATGCTGCTGTTGTAAAAGGCCACTGCCGGTGTCATCGCATCCTTGCTGCTGGTCATCGCCAGATCGGCGTTGTGCAGCACATCCGCCGCACACAGACCATCGTGCGGATAACGGGCAATGCCCAGCACCGGCTGGGCTTCCATTTCGATCACGTCCAGCGGCACCGGTGCCGCCAGCACCTTGTGCAGCCCGTCGAGATAGGCCGAGATTTCCTCCGGCTCGACCAGCCCCGGCACCAGCAGCACAAAATCATCACTGCCCAGACGGGCCGCCAGATCCTGCGCCCGCGCCGCCCAGCGCAACCGGTCGGCCATCGCCAGCAGCAACTGGTCGCCCACCTGATGGCCAAAGGTATTGTTGATGTCACGAAAGCCGCGCAGGTTGATGGCAATCACCGTCCCGCAGGCCTCGGCCCGCTGCATGTCCCGGCTCAGCTTTTCTTCAAACAGACGCCGGTTGGCCAGCCCGGTCAGCGGATCATGGCTGGCCACATGGCGCACATGGGCCAGGGCATCGCGGAACACCACCAGCGCCCGCCCCATGTCCGAGACTTCATCATGGCCCCCGGTGGGGATCGGTGCTGCCAGATTTCCGGCGGCAATCGCCCGCATGCTGTCAGCCAGCGTTTGCAGCCGCCCGACCACCGACGTTCCGACATAGCGCCACGCCACCATCATCGCCGCCACCAGACTGAGCCCCGATGACAGCAGCAGGATCAGTTTGCTTTGCCCCAGCCGTTCCATCACATCGGCATGGCCAACCGAAATCCGCGCCTGCGATGCACTCATCAAGGTGCGAATGTCGCGATCCAGAGCCGTCGCCAGCACCTGAATGGTTGCCAGCCGGTCGGCGGCCACCTGACGCGCCTGAATGTCCCGCCGCTTCAGGTCAAAGATACTGCCATCGGCCAACGCCAGCGTCCGCAGGCGGTCAATCAGGGGCAGCAGCTCGACGGCTCCGGTATGCGAGCGGATCAGTGCCGGTCGCAGGCTGTCCAGACGGTCAAAGGCTCCCCGCACCCGCTCTTCCAGCGCACTCATCCGTTCGGGCGTGCTGACCTGCCAGACCTCGGCCAAAGCCGCCATGATGCGGTTGGCATCGGACAGAACCGCCATGTCGGCATCCGAAGACAGCAAGCCAACCAGCACCCGGTATTCCTGTTGCAGCACGTCGATCTGCTCGGTCTGAATGCGATAGCGCGTCCGCAAGGCCAGACTGTGCTCCATCGCCGACAGCAGGATTTGCAACTGCACGCTGGTCCGCCCCGCCGTGCGTTCAATGCTGGCCAGCACCGGGCTGGTCGCCCCCTGTTGGCGCTGGACCTCCTGCACCGCCTGCATCATCGCTTCTTCGGCAGCCGCGGTTCGCCGCCATTGCTCGTGCAGGTCGGCCTGATCATCGACGAACAGGACTCCGGGGGCGGTGGCGATCAACTGGGTCGCATGCTGGCCCAACCGGGACAAGGCAACGATGGCCGGGACTTCGCCTTCCACCATCTGCGTGGTGGTCTGGCTGCTGTGGTCATTGGTAACCCACGCCACCAGACTGGCCACCAGCGTCATGCTGGCGACCGTCATCAGCGCCAGCCAAAGGCGCGCACGAATGCCAAAGCGGATGGGGCGCACGGTTGTTTTCTACCCAGGCCATTAAAGCAAATCCCCAACAGGCGTAACCACCTGCGGCAATGATCAAGTGTGTGGATAGAGAGTCTGACTGCCTGAAACCAGTGACAAAAATCTGACAATTTTCCAGATAGACAAGAAAATTCCCTTGGGCTTTTTCCCTTTTCAGGCGACTGAAAACCCAAGAAAATTCAATATCATCCAGAGAGAGCACGACCAAAATCAGCGGCCATCAAGGCATTATCCATCACCGTTAATGTATGCCATCAGAACAGGAGCATCCATTACTTTATCGCAATGCAACATAATGGAAATATGCCTGAAATATTTCTACACAAAACACGCCTCACCACAGACAATACCCACTATTTTCTTATAACTTTCATCACCTATTCCCCTTTCCCTGCATACCCTAGCGGAAGTGGTTACTCCTGTTACTACCCCCCTCCCTGGAGCAGCGTACGTTAAACCGGACGCAGGCACGCTGCTCTAACCTTTTGTTTTGTCGCATTGTTCTTGCGAAAACCGGTTCCCACTTTTCGCACAATGCAGGTTTCTTAATGTCGCATTGTTGTTGCGAAAACCGGTTCCCACTTTTCGCACAATGCAGGTTTCTTAATGTCGCATTGTTGTTGCGAAAACCGGTTCCCACTTTTCGCACAATGCTCTCATGGAAAGGCGGAACACATGACCCTCAACCACGCCCGAATCAGCGTCAAAGTGTGGGCCCTGATGATCGTTGCAGCCACCTGCATGGTCCTTGGGACAGCCTATGCCATGATCACCCTGCACAGCGCGATGCTCGCCGATCAGCAGGCATCGTTGCAGCATATCGTACAGGCCGCCCACGGGCTGGTGGCCGGACTTGAAAGCAAGGTTCGCAGCGGGCAGATCACCGACGCCCAGGCCAAAACCCTCGCCCGTGACAGCCTGCGGACCATGGTTTACGACGGCAACGAATACCTGTTCGTGCTTGATACCAGCGGAACCCTGCTGGTCAATCGGGCGACTCCCGATCTGGAAGGCAGCGTGATTCTTGACCGGACCGCCGCCGACGGGACGCCGGTGTTTCGCCAGATGATCGACCTCGCCACCGCAGGCACCAACGGCTTCATCTCGTATCAGTGGCCAATGCCCGGTGTCAGCACGCCGGTCGCCAAACTCTCCTATGTGCAGGGCTTTGGCCCGTGGGGGTGGGTGATCGGGACCGGGGTCTACCTTGACCGCTTTGAAAATGCCTACATGCGGCAGGTGCTGGAATTTGCCACCATGGTGGTGATCGCCATGTCGCTGATCGGGGCGATTGCCTACCTGCTGGTGCAGAATATCGTTCCCCCCCTTGGGGCTTTGGCCCACCGGATGCACGCGCTGGCCGATGGCGACCTGTCGGTGGATGTCCGAGGTCAGGACCGGCAGGATGAGGTCGGGGAAATGGCGCGGGCGATGGTGGTGTTCAAGGATCATGCACTGGCCCGCCGAACCCTGGAGCAGCAGGCCCGACAAGCCGAACAGCGTGCCGCCGCCGAGCGCAAGGCGATGATGCTGCAAATGGCCGATGACTTTGAAAAAGCCATCTGCGAAATCGTCCATGTGGTGTCCTCGTCGGCCAGCGAGATGGGCCAGACCGCCGCCGCCATGTCGGCCACCGCCGAGGAAACCAGCCGCCAGTCCGCCGTCGTTGCCGCTGCCGCCGAGGAAGCCTCGACCAACGTCAGCGCGGTTGCCTCGGCCACCGAGCAACTGAGCCGGTCGGTCCACCAGATCGCCAGCAGCATCGGCCATGCCGCCAGCATTGCCCGTTCGGCGGTTGACGAGGCCGAACGGTCCAACCGGATGGTGTCAGACCTTGCCGCCACCGCCGACCGCATCGGCCATGTGGTGACCCTGATTGCCGGGATCGCCAATCAGACCAACCTGCTGGCCCTGAACGCCACCATCGAAGCCGCCCGTGCTGGCGATGCCGGCAAGGGCTTTGCGGTCGTCGCCAACGAGGTCAAGGTTCTGGCCGGACAGACCGCGCAGGCCACCGAAGACATCGCCCATCAGGTCGGCGCCATTCAGGATGAAACCCGCCATGCGGTGGCGGTTATTCAGGGCATTGGCAAGACCATCTCGCAGATCAGCGACACCGCCTCACTGATTGCCAGCGCCATCACCCAGCAGGAAGCCGCCACCGAGGAAATCAGCCGCAACGTGCAGATGGCCTCCGCCGGGACCAACGAAGTCTCAGCCACCATTTACGGGGTCAGGGACGCCGCCGAAGAAACCGGTCAGGCCGCCAGTGATGTGCGGACCTCTGCCGACCAGTTGGCGGGCAATGCCACCTTGCTGCGCGACAGCGTTGATACCTTCCTGTCCGGGGTCCGCGCCGCCTGATCCTTTTCTCTTCCCTGTTTTGTACGAGGCCGATCATGACCTTTCCGCATCATCCCCCCCGTCCGCTGGAAGAAACCCGTCAGCAGGTCACCCGTGCCGTCACGGACCTGTCCTGCCAGATCGCCCACAACACCCTCAGCCAGACCATCGACGCGGTGCGCCATGCCCGCACCGCGCCACCGGCACCGGAAACGATTCTGCACCTTGCCGCCCTGTCGGCCAGCGCCCGCCACGTCGGGCAGCATGTCGAAACCATCCGCTGGACCACCGAACAAATCTGTGCCCGTCCGGCCCTGCCGCAAGGACGTGTCCATGCCCGGGCGGCATCGGTGGCCTCGCTGATTCACATCTTTGCCAGCATCAGCGACGTCCTGAAGCCCTTTGCCACCATCAGCGAAGCGCGCGGTTAACGCATTGTGTGAAAAGCGGAAACCGGCAACAAGCCCCCCTCTGCGTTGAAAAGGAACCGACCGTGCACTGGGCCTCGACACACCTGTTTGACCAGACCTTTGACGAAACCTTCGCCCTGCTGGAAGAAACCCGCCATCACGTCGATATGGTCGCCCATGGCGGCCTCGACGGTGTACCGCAAGACCAGATGCTGCGGACGGTGCGCGACCTGTCTTACCTGACCAGTCAGGTCACCGGGATGATGTCGCTGTTGATGCTTTATCGCAGCGCCGCCAATGGCGAACTGGATGACAACGGCTTTCAGGCCTGTGTCAGCACTCTGGGGCAGGAACTGGAACAGACCGGCCAGACGCTGGCTCAGGATTGCCTGACCAGCGGGGGCGATCACCTGCCGCCGACCCTGCTGACGCTGGTCGAACGCGGTGATCGCCTGCGGCACCGTATCTACAGCCTGCAAGGAATGGAGCAGGCAATCCATTCCTGACACCGCGCTCCCGTCTTACAGGATGGTCGCCCTGTCGCCCACCGCCAGCGAACCGCCGTCGATCACTTCGGCATAGACGCCAAAATCAATGTGACCAAAGCCCGCCTTCAGCGCGCGCGGAATGTTGATGTCCACCTTGCCGCTGTCCGGATTGACGCTGGTCGCCGGGCAGCGGTCAATCCGCTGGGTGATGCGCAGGCGCACCCCGCCCACCTCCAGCTCGCGGCCAATCCAGGTGAACTCTTCCCACGGACGCAGGCCCGCCAGCATCATGTTGCCCCGGAACCGGCGCGGGTCGAGGCTCTGGCCGGTGACCCGCTCCAGATCGCGCAGGCTGGCTTCGGAAAACAGCGACAGCACCTTGTTCTTGTGATCCGAGAACATGTGGCCGCTGGCCTCGACCAGCTGCGGAGTCCCGCGCACACCGTCTTTCAGATAGGCGGCCAGAAACTGGGCAATCATCACCCGGCCAATCGGGGTGCTGAGATCACCACGCGCCACCTGCCGACCATTGCGTTCAATGGTCAGGGTGTGGGCAACCTCGATCCAGCGGGTGGTCAGCGCCGCCAGCGCCGGGTTTTTGGCCAGCATCAGGAAATTGTGCTTGGGCAGCCATTCCGGGGCCGACGGATCGAACGGCGTGTTGCCATGGGCAATGGCATAGCGCCGATCACCGGGAATGCCGTCGCCGGGGGTCAGGGTGATCTGTTGCAGGTCTTCCGGGCTCAGCCCCTTGACCGGATAGCGCCACAGGGCAGCCACCGTAGCGGTGCCGGGCGTCTGGGTGTCGTGTTGCGTTTCCATGGCACCAGAATTTCCTCACCGGCCCGGCCCTGTCAACTGCTGTGCAGCATGGCATACCCGATTCTGGCGGTCTGTTTCCCGCACGCAGCCTCCCCCTTGCGCAAAAGTGCAGCCTCTTCTTATATATCCCCGACAGAAAGGCGGGTTTACCCTGCCTCCTTTCTTATAGGACGGCGGGAAAGCCCGCCTCTGGCAGAGGATTGCGCGTTGCCTGTTCAGGGACCGCACCCTGCGTCGCTCAGACCGAGGACATGACGATGGATTTTGAAAAGTTTACCGACCGCTCCAAAGGTTTCATCCAGGCAGCGCAGACCATTGCCCTGCGCGAAAACCACCAGCAGGTGACGCCCGAGCATCTGCTGAAGGCTTTGCTCGACGACAAGGAAGGCATGGCCTCGAACCTGCTGAAGGCTGCCGGAGCCAATGCCGCCAAGGCCAAGGATGCCGTTGACGAAGCGGTGAAAAAGCTGCCGAAGGTCGAAGGCGCGCAGATGTACTATGCGCAGCAGACCTCCAAGCTGCTCGATCAGGCGCTGGTGATGGCGGAAAAGGCTGGCGACAGCTTTGTCACTGCCGAATACCTGCTGCTGGCGCTGGCGACTCAGTCCGGCACCGATGCCAGCCGCATCCTGCATGACGCCAAGGCCGATCCCAAGGCGCTGAATGCCGCCATTCGCGAGATGCGCAAGGGCCGCACCGCCACCAGCGCCAGCGCCGAAGAGCAGTACGATGCCCTGAAGAAATACGCCCGCGACCTGACCAGGGCCGCCCGCGAGGGCAAGCTGGACCCGGTGATTGGCCGCGACGAAGAAATCCGCCGCACGGTGCAGGTGCTCAGCCGCCGCACCAAGAACAATCCGGTGCTGATTGGCGAACCCGGCGTCGGCAAGACGGCGGTGGTCGAAGGTCTGGCCCTGCGCATCATCAACGGCGATGTGCCGGAGTCGCTGGCCGGAAAGACCCTGATGGTGCTCGATCTGGGGGCGATGGTCGCCGGGGCCAAGTTCCGGGGTGAATTTGAAGAACGCCTGAAAGCGGTGCTGAACGAAGTCACCACCGCCGAAGGTCAGATCCTGCTGTTCATCGACGAAATGCACACCCTGATCGGTGCGGGCAAGGCCGACGGGGCGATGGATGCCGCCAACCTGATCAAACCGGCGCTGGCCCGTGGCGAGCTGCATTGCATTGGCGCGACCACCCTCGACGAATACCGCAAACACGTTGAAAAGGACGCCGCGCTGGCCCGCCGGTTCCAGCCGGTGTTTGTCGCCGAACCGACGGTCGAAGACACCATTTCGATCCTGCGCGGCATCAAGGAAAAGTACGAACTGCACCACGGCGTGCGCATTTCCGACAGCGCGCTGGTGGCGGCGGCCACCCTGTCCAACCGCTACATCACTGACCGCTTTTTGCCCGACAAGGCGATTGATCTGGTCGATGAAGCCGCCAGCCGACTGCGGATGGAGGTTGACTCCAAGCCGGAAGAACTGGACGAACTCGACCGCCGGGTGATCCAGCTCAAGATCGAACGCGAAGCCCTGCGCAAGGAAACCGACGACGCCTCGCGCGATCGCCTGATCACCCTTGAAGACGAGCTGCGCGACCTCGAAGCCCAGTCGGCCGCCTTTACCGAACGCTGGCGGCAGGCCAAAAACGCCCTCGCCGGGGCCACCAAGCTGAAGGAAGCCCTTGAACAGGCCCGACTGGAAAAGGAACAGGCCCTGCGTCAGGGCCAGTATCAGCGCGTCGGCGAGCTGGAATACGGCATCATCCCCGATCTGGAAAAGCGTCTGAAGGATGCCGAAGACGCCGAAAAGCGCGGGGTGGCCGATGGCAACGCCCTGCTGAACGAAACGGTGCGGCCGGAAAACATCGCCTCGGTGGTGTCGCGCTGGACCGGCATTCCGGTTGACAAGATGCTGGAAGGCGAACGCGACAAGCTGTTGCACATGGAAGACACCCTTGCCAAACGGGTGATCGGCCAGCGCGAAGCTCTGGTGGCCGTCTCCAACGCCGTCCGCCGCGCCCGCGCCGGGCTGGGCGACCAGAACCGCCCGATCGGCTCGTTCCTGTTCCTCGGCCCGACCGGTGTCGGCAAGACCGAATTGACCAAGGCGCTGGCCTCGTTCCTGTTCGACGACGAAACGGCGATGGTCCGCATCGACATGTCGGAATACATGGAAAAGCATTCGGTGGCCCGCCTGATCGGCGCACCTCCGGGCTATGTCGGCTATGACGAAGGCGGTGCCCTGACCGAAGCCGTTCGCCGTCGCCCCTATCAGGTGATCCTGTTCGACGAAGTCGAAAAGGGCCACCCCGACGTGTTCAACGTGCTGTTGCAGGTGCTCGATGACGGTCGCCTGACCGACGGTCAGGGGCGGACGGTCGATTTCCGCAACACCCTGATCATCCTGACCTCGAACCTGGGGGCCGACATTCTGGCCAACCAGCAGGAAGGCGAGGACAGCGGTCAGGTACGCGGCGAGGTGATGGAGGTGGTCCGCTCGGCCTTCCGGCCCGAGTTCCTCAATCGTCTTGACGAAGTTCTGCTGTTCCACCGCCTGTTCCGCGACAACATGGCCGGGATCGTCGATATCCAGCTCGCCCGCCTGCGCAAGCGGCTGGAAGAACGCAAGATGGCGCTGGAGGTCAGCCCCGGCGGTCTCGACTGGCTGGCCGAGAAGGGCTATGACCCGGTGTATGGCGCTCGCCCACTGAAGCGCGTCATTCAGCGGTCACTGGAAAACCCGCTGGCGATGTTGCTGCTGGAAGGCCGCATCCGCGACGGCGAAACCATCCATGTCGCCTCCGAAGCCGGTCTTCTGACCATCAACGGCATCGGCATCCCGGACGACAGCGTACCGCTGTCCTCGCCGCCGCGCACGTCGGTGCATTAAGGGGCAAAGAGGACTGTGGAGCGCTGCTCCACGTCCTTGTTCCCAAACTGTCGTGTACTGTGAGCTGACGCAGTGTTTTTGCGAAAACCGGTTCTGCCTACAGATGGCAGAAAAACGCCTGCGAGGCGGGACCGTAGGCAAACCACGGCTCGACCGTGATGCCCGTGCTTTCGGTGAATTCGCGCAAGGCCCGCCGCTCGCCGTGGGCATTGCTGGCGCGGAACAGGTTGTAGTCATCCATCAACAGCACCGTCCCCTGCACCAGCCGGGGGCGGATGACCTGCAGGGCATCAACTGCTGAAGCGTAGAGGTCGCAATCAATGTGGACCACCGCCGCCGGAGCCGCTCCGATCTGGTCGGCAGTCTCGGCAAACAGGCCGGGGATGAAACGCGCGGTCGGCTCGGTCAGCCCGGCAATGGCACAGCGGCGGCGAACCAGCTCAAGGCTGGTCTGAAAGCTGCCGGTGGCCAGGGTGTCTTCACCCTCGGCATTGTCCGGCATGCCGCAGTAGGTATCAAAGGCGTAAAAGACCGGCCTGTGCCGCAGAAACTCGGCAACGGTGCCGGTGCGCTCGAACGGCAGGCTGTCGGATCGTTCCAGCCGGTTACGGAAAAACCGCCATGACAGCCAGCTATTGAACAGCGACGCCCCCTGATAAACGCCGAACTCGTAGTAATCGCCGCTCAACTGGGTGGCATGAACATAGCCCCACGCCCGATGCAACGCCCCCAGCGCATCATTCCGTTGCAGGCTGGCCGCAATCCGCCATTGGCGATAACGGATTTTCAGGGTGTCTTTCAGATGGTGAAGCATTACCGGGAACTTTCTGCCGCAACGAGAAACGGCACCCCGCCGTCAAGGGAGGGGTGCCGTTTGCAACTATGGGCGAAAGGATAAAACCTTACAACCCTTGAGGAGACGGGTCAGGAGCGACCGCCGCCCAGCACCTTGTACAGGGTGACCAGATTGGACAGGCGCGACACCTGCACCGACACCAGATCCTGCTGGGCGCTGTACAGCGAGCGCTGGGAATCGAGCACCGTCAGATAGCTGTCGATGCCGCGATCATAGCGCGCCTGCGACAGGCGATAGCTGGTCTGGGTGGCATCGACCAGATTCTGCTGCGACTGCATCTGTTCGGTCAGCGTCCCCTTGGCAGCCAGAGCATCGGCCACTTCGCGGAAAGCGGTCTGAATGCTCTTTTCATAGCTCGCCACCGCGATGTCACGGCTGGCCTTGGCGCTGTCGAGGTTGGCCTGATTCTTCCCGGCGTCAAAGATCGGCAGAGTGGCCGACGGACCGAACGACCATGCCTTGGCCGCACCGGTGAACAACTGATCCAGCGACAGGCTGGACAGGCCAAAGGCACCGGTCAGCGAGATGCTGGGGAAGAACGCCGCCCGTGCCGCACCGATGTTGGCATTGGCCGATTTCAGCGAATGTTCGGCCTGCATGATGTCCGGACGACGCAGCAGCACGTCAGACGGCATACCCACCGGCAGATCGGCGACCAGCGCCACCTGATCCAGCTCGCCCGGCAGGGTGGCGAGGTCCACCGGCTGCCCCAGCAGCAGGGCCAGAGCGTTGCGGTCCTGTTCGACCTGACGCTGATAGATCGAGCGGTTGACCCGCGCCGTTTCAACGGCGGTGCGGGCCTGCGCCAGATCAAGTTCCGAGCTGACACCGCTGTCAAAGCTGCGCTGCACCAGCTCCAGCGAGGTCAGACGGGTCTGCAGGGTTTCTTCGGTCAGCGCCAACAGCTTGCGATCCCCCAGCAGGGTCAGGTAAGCGTTGGAAACCTCGGCAATCAGCGAAATCTTGGTCGAAGCGGCGGCTTCCTCGGTGGCGAGGTAGCTTTCCAGCGCCGCGTCGTTCAGGCTGCGCACCCGGCCAAAGAAATCCAGCTCGAACGACGACACGCCGAGATTGGCACTCACCGAGCGCGAGGTGTTCGACGCCTGCGGCACCTGGCTGCTGGAGGCCTTGGAGGTGCGGGCCACCGTCTCGCCCGCGTTGGCGCTGACGTTGGGTACCAGCGCCGATTCCTGCACCCGATAGGTCGCACGGGCGACGTCAATGTTCAGGATCGCTACTCGCAGGTCACGGTTGTTGTCGAGCGCGGTCTGGATCAGGCCCTGCAGGGTGCTGTCGGTGAAGAAGCTCTTCCACGAGACATCACTCCACACGGCAGCCCCGGCTTGCGCGGAAGATGCCTTGGTGGCCGGACCGGTGGGCCAGCTTTGCGGCACCGGCATGTCGGGCCGCTGGTAATCCGGTGCCAGAGAACACCCTGCCAGCAGGGCGGCGGCACACGTTGTGAGAAGGGCAGTTTTAAACGTCATTGTCATTCTTTCGCGGTGTGCTGGAGCAAATCCCGGGCAAGGGGAACAGCTGCGACAACGTATTTTCGTACAGAAACAGGAAACCAGAGCGTTTTGCGGGCGATGGAAAGACCGCAAAACGCTCTGTCCATCAGGCGGCCGGAGTGTCAGGCGACGCGGCAGACTCTTCGCCTTCGTGCGGGCGCTTTTTGGCGAAATAGCGCAGCACCAGAACAAAGAACAGCGGCACGAAGAAAATCGCCAGCACGGTGGCACTGATCATACCGCCCATCACGCCCACGCCAATGGCATTTTGCGCCCCCGAGCCCGCACCGTGGGCAATCGCCAACGGCAGCACGCCAAGGATGAAGGCCAGCGAGGTCATCAGGATCGGGCGCAGACGCTGACCGGCGGCTTCGATGGCCGCTTCGACCAGTGATTTTTTCTCCCGCTCGTAAATTTCCTTGGCGAATTCGACAATCAGAATGGCGTTTTTCGCCGCCAGACCGATGGTGGTCAGCATCCCCACCTGGAAATAAACGTCGTTCGACAGTCCACGCATCGACACCGCCGCAACGGCCCCCAGCACCCCCAGCGGCACCACCAGCATCACCGAGAACGGGATCGACCAGCTTTCGTACAAGGCGGCAAGGCAGAGGAACACCACCAGAATTGAAATGGCGTACAGGGCGGGTGCCTGAGCTCCGGCCATGCGTTCTTCATAGGACAGACCGGTCCACGACAGCGAGATTCCCGGCGGCAGTTGCTTGGCAATGCCTTCCATGATCGCCATCGCTTCACCCGAAGAATGGCCCGGAGCCGGAGCCCCCATGATTTCACGCGACGGCATGCCGTTATAGCGTTCAAGCTGCGGCGAACCATAGGTCCACTTGCTGGTCATGAAGGTCGAGAAGCGCACCATTTCACCGGCACTGTTGCGCACTTCCCAGCGGTTCAGGTCATCAGCCTGCATGCGGTACGGGGCATCTGCCTGCAGATAGACCTTTTTGACGCGACCGTTATCCATGAAGTCGTTGACGTAGGACGACCCCCAGGCGGTTGACATGGTGGTGTTGATGTCAGACAGCGACACCCCCAGCGCACTGGCCTTTTCACGGTCAACGTTGACCTTGAACTGCGGGGTATCTTCCAGCCCGTTCGGGCGCACCCCGATCAGGGCCGGATTCTGCGACGCCATCCCCAGCATCATGTTGCGCGCCTGCATCAGCTTTTCATGGCCGAGGCCGCCACGATCCTGCAATTGCAAGTCAAAGCCCGAGGCGTTGCCCAGTTCGGTCACCGCTGGCGGGGTAAAGGCAAAGATCATCGCATCCTTGACCGTCGACAGCGCGCCCATGGCCTTACGGGCAATGAACGCCGCCTTCTGGTCCGGGCGCTGACGCTCGTCCCAGTCCTTCAGCTTCACGAAGCCCAGACCAGAGTTCTGACCACGGCCCGAGAAGCTGAATCCGGCAACGGTGAAGATGCTGCTGACGTTGTCTTTTTCAACATTCAGGAAATAGTCTTCCACCGAACGCAGGGCGGTCAGCGTGCGTTCCTGGCTGGCGCTGGCCGGGGTCGAGACCTGCATGAACATGATGCCCTGGTCTTCGTCGGGCAGGAAGGCACTGGGAAGGCGCACGAACAGGAAGCCCAGCGCCACCAGCAGCGCAATGTAGATGCCAACAAAGCGCACCGGGCGTTTCAGCACGCCGGTCACCCCACGGGTATAGCGGTCACGGCTGGCATCAAAAGCACGGTTGAACCAGCCGAAGAAGCCCTTCTTTTCCCACGCGTGGCCGGGCTCGACCGGCTTCAGGATGGTGGCGCACAACGCCGGAGTCAGCACCAGAGCCACCAGCACCGACAGGGCCATTGCGGACACCAGCGTCAACGAAAACTGCCGGTAAATGGCCCCGGTCGAACCGCTGAAGAAGGCCATCGGCACAAACACCGCCGACAGCACCAGCGCAATGCCGATCAGCGCGCCAGTGATCTGGCCCATCGATTTGCGAGTGGCTTCTTTCGGGGACAACCCCTCTTCGCTCATCACGCGCTCAACGTTTTCCACCACCACGATCGCATCATCGACCAGCAGGCCGATCGCCAGCACCATGGCGAACATGGTCAGGGTATTGATGCTGAATCCGCAGGCCGCCAGCACCCCAAAGGTCCCCAGCAACACCACCGGCACGGCGATGGTCGGGATCAGGGTGGCGCGGAAATTCTGCAGGAACAGGTACATCACGAAGAACACCAGCACGATGGCTTCGATCAGTGTCTTGACCACTTCTTCAATCGAGATTTTCACGAACGGCGTGGTGTCATAGGGGAACACCGCATCGACGCCCTCGGGGAAGAACGGTTTCAGTTCGGCAAAGCGCACCCGCACCGATTCAGCGGTGTTCAGGGCGTTGGCACCGGTGGCCAGCTTGACCGCCAGACCGGCGGCAGGCTTGCCGTTATAGCGGGCCGAAGTGTCATAGCTTTCCGAGCCGAGCTCGATCCGGGCGATGTCCTTCAGGCGCACCTGCGACCCGTCACTGTTGACCTTCAGCAGGATGTTGCCGAACTGCTCGGGAGTTTCCAGACGGCTCTGGGCCGAAATGGTGGCGTTGATCATCTGGCCCGGCACCGATGGCGTGCCGCCGATCTGACCGGCAGACACTTCACTGTTCTGCGCCGTCAGGGCCGCCGTGATATCGGATACGGCCAGCTTGTAGCTGATCATCTTGTCCGGATTCAGCCAGATCCGCATGGCAGCCTGCGAGCCGAACACGGTGACTTCGCCGACGCCCGGCAGACGGCTGACATCGTCCTGCACGCGCGACACCAGATAGTCGGCCAGTTGCTGGGCGGTCAGCTTGCCGTCCGTTGACACCAGGCCCACCACCATCAGGAAGTTCTTGGTCGCCTTGGCAACGCGCACCCCCTGGCTCTGCACCACCGCCGGCAACAGCGGCATGGCCAGCTGCAGCTTGTTCTGCACCTGCACCTGCGCGATGTCGGGGTTGGCTTTGGGTTCAAAGGTCAGGGTGATGCTGACGTTCCCCGCCGAGTCTGAGGTCGAGGACATGTAGCGAAGGTTATCAATCCCGTTCATCTTCTGCTCGATGACCTGTGTCACCGAGTTTTCCAGCGTCTGCGCCGATGCACCGGGATAGGAGGCGGAAATCTGCACCGATGGCGGTGCAATACGGGGATACTGTTCGATCGGCAGACTGAGGATCGACAGCGCCCCCGCCAGCATGATCACGATGGCGATCACCCACGCAAAGACGGGGCGATCAATGAAAAAACGCGCCATGGGGCGGGCCTCCGGTTATTTCTGCCCAGCGGCAGCAGGCGCAGCCTGCCCCGCCGGAGCAGCGGCTGCGGTGGGATCGACCGGACGGACTTCGGCACCGGCACGGATTTTTTGCAGACCTTCGATCACGATACGCTCGCCCGCCTGCAGGCCGCTGTTGATCAGCCAGGCATCCCCGACAGCCTGCGCTGTCTGGACCGGACGGGTGGCAACCTTGTTGTCAGCCCCGACAACCCACACCGCCGCCGAGCCATCCGGCAGACGCACCGTTGCCCGTTGCGGCACCAGCAAGGCATTCTCGCGCACGCCCTGTTCGACGCGGGCACGGACGAACAGGCCCGGATACAGTTCCTTGTCCGGGTTGGGGAACACCGCCCGAACCTGCACCGCCCCGGTGGTTTCGTCCACCGTCACGTCGGCAAACTGCAACTGACCGTTATGCTTGTAGGCCTGGGTCGAACCATCAAGGGTCAACGTTACCGGCGCCTGATCGGCCTGGCCCTTTTGCAGCAGACCGGCAGATACCGCCTGCCGCAGACGCATCAGGTCGGAGCTGGACTGGCTGACATCGACATAAATCGGGTCAAGCTGGGTAAGGGTCGACATCGGGGTGGTCTGGTTGGCGGTCACCAACGCCCCTTCGGTGATGGCCGACTTGCCGATGCGGCCGCTGATCGGTGCATAGACCTTGGTGTATTCCAGATTGATTTTGGCGGTATCAACAGCGGCCTGCGCCACCATGATGTCGGCCTTGGCCTGATCCAGGCTGGCAACGGCGTCGTCGTAGTCCTGTTTGGACACGGCGTTGATCTTCACCAGATCGGCATAACGGGCGGCCTTGGCTTCGACCGATTTGGCAGTTGCGCGCGCCTTGGCCAGATCGGCCATCGCGCTTTGCACCGCCGCCTGATAGGTCGAGGGGTCAATCTGGTACAGCTGCTGTCCGGCCTGGACTTCGCTGCCTTCGGTAAACAGGCGCTTCAGTACGATGCCGCTCACCTGCGGACGCACTTCGGCAACGCGATAGGCAGCGGTGCGGCCCGGCAGGTCGGTGTACAGCGGGACCGTCTGTGTTGCCAGCGTCTGCACTGTCACTTCCGGCGGCGGCGGAGCAGCGGGGGCGGCGCCTTGTTGTTGCTGGTTGTCACAGGCAGCGACAGCCAAAGCCAGCGAGAGCACAAACGGGAGGAAGACGGCTTTGGACGGGAGGGGCATTGCGGTGTTCCCAAACTAAGGAGGTGTCCATCGACGGGGAGTGGACTTTCCACGAAATTGAGTGTATCGTACAGTACAGTACAAAAGCTCGCAAGGGCCTTCTTAAAGTGAAAAAGTAGCGAACAGGCCCCCGACAGGGACTGAGGAGACAGCCGGTGACCGAAACAAAACCCCTCACTCGTGGCGAAAGCCGCCGCCAGGCCATGCTGGCAGCGGCAACGGAATTATTCCTCGAGAAGGGCTTTGAGCATACAACCCTCTCCGATATCGTTAGCAGATCAAAGGGATCCCGCAGCACGCTCTACGAGCAATTCGGCAACAAGGAAGGCCTGCTGCGGGCCATGATCGAAGACATAACCAGCGATATCTGGGCCGTTATCGTGCCGGACGAAAGACCTCTCCCCTTTACTGAGGAAGCACTGACGGCCCTCGCCCGCCGTTTTGTCACTGCCGCCATGTCGCCACGGGCGGTTGCCGTGTTCCGCATTCTGGTCACCGAAGGCCCGCGCATGCCGGAAATGGCCCTGTTTTTTCTGGAACGTGGGCCGCGCACCATCGAACGCCTGCTGGCCGAACGCTTTGCCGAAGCCCTGCGCGACCGCAAGACGGTCGGCACGCCGCAACAACTGGCGCAGGTGTTCATCGGCGGGGTGATGGGAGTCTTTCATTCCTACAAGGTGGTCGGTCAATATACCGACGACATCGAAAGCAAGATGAACACCCACATCCCGACAGCCGTTCGCCTGTTCCTGAACGGGATTGAAGAAACGCCCTGACGAAAGCACCAGACCTGTGTGCGTTAAATGTGACGCCACAGGACACGACAGTAAGGAAACAAGACCGTGGAGCACGGCTCCACACCTCGCCGGGGCCGTCAGGCCCCGGACCCCATTCCCTTGGCAATCAAGGAAAAAGGGGATGCGGGCAGTAACCCGCATTGTTTCACCGACTGTCGCGTCCTGTCACGACATCGAAAGCGTAGAGCGGTTTCGCTCATCGTGAAAATGCTCTCGCGTGCTCTGACAGCAGTTGCGCAGAAATCTCCATCGCCTCTTCACGGGATGCTGCCAGTCTCAGCGGATAACCCCAGAATTTGGTGAAGACGACGCCGAAGGCCTTGAACGTCATGCGTCTGGCGGCGTTCGGCTCAATCACGATCATGGCCAGCACCAACCTCCGCAATTCGGCCTTGTGCTGCTTCATCCACAGCGATATGCGCTTTTTTTCTTCCTGACCATGCTCGTGCTCTGCAGTCGGGGCGGAATCGGTCAGGATCACGAACGGTACGCCACGCTTCAGATTCGCCGCAAACGCCTCAAAGTCCTCCTCGTGGCCGCGATCAGAATCATGGCCATAATTCATCCAGACGAGTGGGAAATTCGTGTTGTCCAAGGGCATGGATCATCTCTCTTTGCCGGGGTGGAAACTATCGATGTGCGCGGATGTGCCGCCACGACGCCAGCAGTGCGACCGTGCCAGGAAGCGTGACGGCCAGCAGCTCCAGTCCAACCAGATGGCCCCCGTCGCGCAAGCCATCAGCGACGCCAGCGAGCGTACTGATGGCCGTAAGGAAGCCCCCGATGATCAGCATGGCCCGGTCGGTCGCACGCCGTGCCGCCAGCGCCAGCAGCGGCGGGAGGACCCAGGCACCGTAAAAGAGAGCCACGCCCCACAACGCAGCGGGATCGAACGTCATGGCCTGCATCGTCCCGCCGCTTTTGACGTAATCGTTCAGAAACGAGAAAGACTGGAGTGTGACGAAGATCGTGGCACCGACTGCCGGGACAAGCCACGCAAGAGCGAGTTCAACGGGTTTCTTTTCCATCACCCCAACATTTCCTTCCGATTTTTCCTGATGGGACAGCCTGGTACTGCGCCATGATGGAGGGTCACACATCCGTCATCACGGCAGCCCCCTCTTGTCCAACAAAGACTAAATCCGCCAGCGCATGGCGTCATTGCGGAATTCAGACATTATATGTATCAATTCCGCCAGAATGGATCACGCTGCAGGCCTTAGATGTACCTTGATGTCCAGAGTGACTGGCTTTCCCATGTCGACAGCGTTCCACGCGCCATCGTCGCGACGAACGCCGTCGCCAGTCTTGAGAGACTGGAACAATCGCGGCAGCACCAGCATCAGAAGGCACAACTGCTTTTTACCATCCGCGGCATCATCAACTGCGAGATTCATGACGCGGTCTGGATCGTCCCGCCGCAATGCGCCGTGTGGATTCCGGGCGGACTGCCCCATACCGTCTTCGGTTCCGGCGAGGTAGAGTGCATCTCGCTGTTCATCGAACCTCCCGTGGCATCGAACCTGCCGAACAAATGCTGCACGATCACGGTGTCAGGCTTTTTTCGCCATCTGCTGGTGCGGGCCAACGAACTGCCGGAACTCTATGATATCGACGGCCCGGACGGCCGGATCGTTTCCGTGATCTTCGACGAGCTTGCCGCAGCCCCGGTCGAAGACTTTCGCCTCCCGATTCCCGACGATCCGCGCCTGAAAAAGCTTACCGATCTGTTGATCGCAGCCCCTGCGGATCATGCGAGCGTGGCGGAATGGGCCTCGCGCATCGCAGTCAGCGAGCGCAGCCTGAACCGTATGCTGGCCGAACAGTTGGGGATGAGTTTCGGCCGCTGGCGCCGACAGTTGCACGTTGTGCTCGCCCTGCGACATCTGAGCGCCGGTCAGACGGTTCAGGCCGTCGCCATGGATCTCGGTTATGAAAGCGCCAGCAGTTTTGTAACCATGTTCCGAAAGATGGTCGGCAAACCGCCAGGCCGCTATCTGCTCGAGAGGCTCCGGCCCTCCCCTCGCGATCACAGCGCGTGACACGAACGATCAGGGCAGCTTCAGAATCGCCGGGTGGCGACTCTCGTGGGCTGTGACGTCAGATGTAACGCTCACGGCTCCAGCCCATAAGGCAACACCCCCCGTCAGTGCGCTCTGACGGGGGGTGTTCCAGCAGCCGGGGGACAAAACAAGGCTGCTGGTGGGGGGTATCAGCAACCGGTTACTGATAGGTCCGCTGATCGTCGATCACCTTGCCATCGTTGGGCAGGCTGCCCGGTGCCACCAGCTCGATCACCGCGGACAGTTTGGTCACCGCCTTTACCGTTGCCGCCACCAGTGCGATATCAATCGCCTGATCCGTTTCCAGCCGGACGGTCATCGTGTCGCGGTTATCCTCGCTGCCGACCACCACCCGCGCCTTGCCCAGACCCGGATGGGCTTTCAGGATCTCTGCCACCTGTTCGGGATGGACGAACATCCCCTTGATCTTGGTGGTCTGGTCGGCCCGTCCCATCCAGCCCGCCAGCCGCATGTTGGTCCGCCCGCACGGGCTGGGACCATCAAGGATTTTCGACAGGTCGCCGGTGGCAAAGCGGATCAGCGGATAGGCCGCCGACAACAGGGTGACCAGCACTTCCCCGACTTCGCCCACCGGCAGCGGATCGCCGGTTCCGGGGCGGACGATTTCGACAATCACCCCTTCATCCACCACCAGCCCGTCACGGGCAGAGGTTTCATAGGCGATCACCCCCAGATCGGCGGTGGCATAGGCCTGATAGACATCGACGCCATATCCGGCCAGCAGCTCACGCAATGACGGCGGCAAAGCCTCGCCCGACACCAGCGCCTTGGTCAGGGATGCATGATCCAGCCCCAGCTCGCGGCATTTTTCCAGCAGGGTGCGCAAAAAGCCGGGCGTGCCGCAATAGCCGGTGGTGCGCAGGGCGGCCAGCGCCTCGGCCTGTTGCTCGGTCTGGCCGACGCCCGCCGGAAAGACCAGACAGCCCAGCGCCCGCGCCCCGTCGTCAAAAATCCAGCCCCCGGGGGTAAAGTGATAGCTGAACGAGTTATGCACCAGATCACCGGCGCGGAATCCGGCGGCGTGCAACGCCCGCGCCGCCCGCCAGAAATTCGGCTCGTTGCCCTGTGGTTCATAGATCGGGCCGGGCGACTGGAACACCCGTCCAATCGCCTCCCCCCGCGCCACCAGCCCGCCAAACGGCGGCCTGGCGGCCTGCAACGCTTTCAGGGCGCTTTTGCGGGTAACCGGCAACCCGGCCAGCGCCGCGCGCGAGGTGATCGCCAGCGGATCAACACCGGCCAGCGCCTGCTGATAAAATTCGGTTGTTGCCTGCGCGTGGGCAATCTGGTCCGGCAAGGCGGCGAACAGTTGCCGTTCGCGCTCAGCCGGAGAACAGATTTCCAGATCATCAAAATAGGCTGAAAGACCATCCGTGGACATCAACACGCCCCCCTTTGGTGAAGACCAACGTTACAACCAGCGTTTCCGCCGCCGGTAATGCTTCACATCACGGAAGCTCTTGCGGTCTTCCCCGGCCATACCAAGGTAGAATTCCTTCACGTCGTCATTTTCGGCCAGCTTGCCCGCCTCGCCTTCCATTACCACCCGGCCATTTTCCAGAATGTAGCCAAAGGTGGCATAGCGCAGGGCGACCATGGTGTTCTGCTCGGCCAGCAGGAACGACACCCCTTCCTTTTGGTTGAGGGTGTGGACGATTTCAAAGATTTCATCGACCAGTTGCGGCGCCAGCCCCATCGACGGTTCATCGAGCAAAATCAGCTTTGGGCGACTCATCATCGCCCGCCCGATGGCGACCATCTGCTGCTCACCGCCCGAGGTATAGCCTGCCTGACTGCTGCGCCGTTCGCGCAGGCGGGGGAAATAGTCATAGACCATTTCCAGATCCTTTTTGATCTCGGCGGAACCGTCACGGCGGGTATAGGCCCCGGTCAGCAGGTTTTCCTCAACGGTCAGATGACCAAAGCAATGGCGGCCTTCCATCACCTGCACTACGCCCATTTTCACCAGATCGTTGGGAGTCAGCGCATCGACCTGACGGCCCTGATACTCCACCGAGCCTTTGGTGACTTCGCCGCGTTCGGCACGCAGCAGATTGGAAATGGCTTTCAGGGTGGTGGTCTTGCCCGCGCCGTTGGCCCCCAGCAGGGCCACGATGCCGCCTTCGGGGACCGCCAGCGACACCCCTTTCAGCACCAGAATGACGTGGTCGTAAATCACTTCGATATTGTTGACCCGCAGGATCGGCTCGGCGGGGGCGGGCTGGGCAAGCGGTAACGCAGCCTGAGTCACGGCAGCTCTCCTTTGTTGGTCACCGGGTGCTGGTCACGGGGAGGACGCGCTGGCCCTCCCCGATCCGGCCATCCTTATTCCTTGGAGCAATCACGCGGGGTAATGCCCTTTTCCTTGGCATAAGCCATCGCCGATTCTTCGTACATCGGACGCAGGAAGCCCTCGCGGCGCGGCATGATCCAGTCAGAGGCCGGCTGCCATTCCTTGCCATCCCACTGGGTGATGATCACCGAGCCGCCGCCTTCGTGGTCATCACACGACAGCTTGACCGGGTTGATCATGCCCGAGAAACCAATCTGCTCCAGCCGTTCGGGCGACAGGTTGATGTGCTCGACGCCCCACTGGATCTGCTCGCCGGTCAGCGGCTTTTTGCCGAACTTGTCCTGCGCCACCTTGATGCCTTCGGCGGTCAGCAGGGCCGCGCCCAGACCACGGTTATAGATCACCGTGCCATGCTCGGCGGCTTCGCCCTTGGCCTTGCCGGCATCAAAGACCTTTGCCTTCAGGTCCTTGTAGACCCCAAAGCTGTTGCCCGGCAGGATGAACTGCGCCGCCTTGAAGCCCTTGGCGACCTCGCCCGCCGCGTTCATGTCCACTTCGGACCCCGACCACCAGACCCCGATGAAGTGATCCATCGGGAAGCCAACGGCAGCGGCTTCCTTCAGGGCGGTGGCGTTCATCACCCCCCAGCCCCACATGATCACGTAATCCGGCCGCAACTGGCGGCCAATCTTCAGCCAGGTGGCTTTCTGTTCAAGGCCCGGATGCGGCACCGGGAACAGGCTCAGTTCAAAGCCTTCCTTGGCGGCCAGTGCTTCGAGGGTCTTGATCGGCTCCTTGCCATAGGCCGAGTCGTGATAGACCAGCGCGATCTTCTTGCCCTTCAGTGCACCCTTTTCCTGCTGCCCGATGTACTGGACGATGGCATCGGCCCCGGCCCAGTAGGTCACCGGCAGGGTGAACACATAGGGGAACACCGAGCCAACCGAAGCATCGGCGCGGCCAAGGCCCGAGGTGATCAGCGGAATCTTGTCGGCGCGCACGCGGTCAAGGATGGCATAGGAAATGCCGGTGGACAGCGGCTGGAACGCCGAGGCCCCGGTCGGACCCTGGCCCTTCATCTTTTCATAGCACTCAACGCCCTTGTCGTTGTTATAGGCGCTGTCGCATTCGTCATAGAGGATCTTCACCCCGCCGATGCCGCCGTCGCGTTCGTTGAGCAGGGTGAAATAGTCGGCATAGCCGTCAGCCCACGGAATCCCGCCCGGAGCATAGGGACCGGTACGATAGACCATCCCCGGCACATACTGGCCATCCTCGGCGCGGGCTTCGCCCCCCGCCAGCACACCAACTGTCAGGGCCGCGGCCACCATCGTGTAAACCGACGCTTTGGTAAACTTGCTCAGACGCATCGTTGTGTCCTCCCATGGACGGATTATGCGGGGATTGTTTCCCCTGCGTATTCAGACACACCTGTCAACCATCCCCCGACCCCGGCGGGTCAGTAGGGGAACGGCCACAGGCGCAGCTTTTCCTTGGCGATCTGCCACAGACGGGCCAGCCCGTGCGGCTCGACGATCAGGAAGAAGATGATCAGCGCCCCGAAGATCATGAATTCGAGGTGCGAAATGATATCGACCGGGATGTTCAGCCCCAGCAGGCGCGGGCCGTTGGTCAGCAACACCGGCAACAGGGTGATGAACGCCGCCCCAAGGAACGACCCCATGATCGAGCCAAGGCCGCCGATGATGATCATGAACAGCACCTTGAACGACACTTCGATCGAAAAGGCCAACGGCTCGACCGAACCGGTGTACAGGAACGCCCATGCCGCCCCGGCAATGCCGCAATAGAACGAGCTGAGCGCAAAGGCTGCCAGCTTGGTCCGCATCGGACGGATGCCGATGATTTCGGCGGCAATGTCCATGTCGCGGATCGCCATCCACGCCCGCCCCAGATGGCAGCGCATGATGTTCTTGGCCCCCAGCGCCAACAGCACCACCAGCGACAGCAGGAACAGGTACTTGGTGACCGGGTGCGCCATCGGGCCGGTGATCACCACACCGGGGAACAGCTCACGCGGGGGGGCCGAAATGACGCCCGAGGTCGAATAGTTGGTGAACCATGGCACCTTGTTGAACAGCCACAGCAAAAAGAACTGCGCGGCCAGCGTCGCCACCGCCAGATAAAAGCCCTTGATGCGCAGCGAGGGAATGCCGAACAGCACCCCGACGGCGGCAGTGACCAGCCCGGCCCCCAGGAACACCAGCACCATGTGCAGGTGCATCGGCTCGGCGAGGCCAAAGGTGGCACCGATGTCCCAGGTGGACAGCTTGTAGGCGGCAAAGGCGCCGGTGGCCATGAAGCCGCCGGTTCCCAGCGACAACTGCCCGGCATAGCCGGTCAGGATGTTCAGCCCCAGCGAGGCAATCGACATCACCAGAAAGGGGATCAGGATGGTCGCCATCCAGTATTCGTTCGCCACCATCGGCACCGCCGCAAAGGCCACTGCCAACAGGGTGTAATAGGCAATCCGGTCCTGCCGGATGGGGAAAATTTGCTGGTCGGCGGCGTAGGACGCCTTGAATTGACCTGCTTCACGGTAAAACATGGCCGTTCCGTCCTTTTGTTACACGCGCTCGATGATCTTGTCGCCGAACAGGCCCTGGGGCCGGAACAGCAGGAAGGCCAGCGCCAGCATGTAGGCGAACCAGTCTTCGATCCCGCCGCCAATGGCGTCGGCCCAGAACACTTCGGCCACCTTTTCACCGGCCCCGATGATCAGCCCGCCGACAATCGCGCCGGGGATCGAGGTAAAGCCGCCAAGGATCAGCACCGGCAGGGCTTTCAGCGCCACCATCGCCAGACTGAACTGCACCCCCAGCTTGGCCCCCCACATCACCCCGGCCACCAGCCCGACCACGCCAGCGACGGTCCAGACAATCGCCCAGATGGTTTTCAGCGGGATGCCGACCGACAGCGCCGCCTGATGGTCATCGGCCACCGCGCGCAGCGCCCGTCCGATGCGGGTGTACTGGAAGAACAAGGCCAGAGCGGCCACCAGCGAGCCTGCGACCACCGCCGCCACGATGTCAAAGGCGTTCACCTGAATGGGACCCATGTTGATCGGGTTCTGCGGGATGCCGATGTTCAGCACGCGCATTTCCGACCCCCAGATGGTCTGCCCCAGTCCGTCGAGGAAATAGGAAACCCCGATGGTGGCCATGAACAGGATGATGTGCGGCTGGTTGACCAGCGGACGCAGCACCACCCGTTCGATTCCCATCGCCAGCACCAGCATCACCAGCACGGTGAGCGGCAGGGCGCCGTACCACGGAATGCCCTTGTCCATGAATCCGGCGAAGAACAGGGCGGCGAACAGCACCATCGCCCCCTGGGCAAAGTTGAACACGCCGGACGCCTTGAAGATCAGCACAAAGCCCAGCGCCACCAGCGAATACATCACCCCGGACAGCAGGCCGCCGATCAGCACCTCGACAAAGAACGACGGAGCCGCGCCAATCATGGCAAACGGAGCCACCAGGATATTGTAGAGAAAGTCCATGGTCGCCCCCCGTTAATGACCGCCGAGGTAAGCGGCAATCACATCGGGATTGCTGCGTACCTCGTGCGGGGTGCCGTCGGCCAGCTTGCGGCCATAATCGAGCACCACCACGCGATCAGAGATATCCATCACCACCCCCATGTCGTGCTCGATCAGCACCATGGTGGTTCCGAATTCGTCGTTGACGTCGAGGATGAAGCGGCACATGTCCTCTTTTTCCTCGACGTTCATTCCGGCCATCGGCTCGTCGAGCAGCAGGATTTCCGGCTGTGCGGCCAGCGCCCGCCCCAGCTCGACCCGCTTTTGCAGGCCATAGGGCAGACGGCCAACCGGCGTCTTGCGGATGGCTTCGATTTCCAGAAAGTCGATGATCCGTTCACAGAATTCGCGGTGGGCAATTTCTTCTTTCTGCGCCCGCCCCCAGTACAGCATCTGGTCCAGCAACGACGATTTCATCATCGTGTTGCGACCGGTCATGATGTTGTCGAGCGCGCTCATCCCCTTGAACAGGGCGATGTTCTGAAAGGTGCGGGCAATCCCGGCGCGGGCGGCATCGTGCGGTTTCATCTTCAGGCGTTCCTTGCCCTTGTGAAACACCTTGCCTTCCTGCGGGTGGTAAAAGCCGTTGATCACGTTCAGCATCGAGCTTTTGCCGGCGCCGTTCGGGCCAATGATCGCCAGGACTTCGTGCTGGCGGACGTCAAAGCTGATGTTGGTCAACGCCCGCACGCCGCCAAAGCGCAGGGAGATGTTCTGAACACTCAGGATCACATCGCCAATCGGGCGCTTGCCGGACGGAGCGGCGGCGGAGGCGGTGGACGAGAGGGGTGGTGCAGACATGAAGGCACCCTCCTGTGCTGAATTTTTCTGATCGGGCAGCCGGTGCGCGCGCGGGGTCAGCCCGCCTTGCGCAGGGGTGCGGTTGCCGCCGCGGTCACCTCGGCATCGGCCAGACGCAGGTCGGCTTCGACCTTGCCCTTGCGGCCATCCTCAAAGGTGACTTCGGTGGAAACGTGCACGCTGGGGCGGCTGCGGTCGTACAGGGCCTCGATCTGCTCGGCATAGCGTTCGGCGATGAAGCGGCGGCGCACCTTGCGGGTGCGGGTCAGTTCGCCATCATCGGCATCCAGTTGCTTGTGCAGCAGCAGGAAGCGATGAATCTGGCACGACGACAGCAACGGATCGCGGGCCAGATCGGCGTTCACCTGATTGACGCAGTCGCGGATCAGCTCGTACACCTCGTCACGTGCCGCCAGATCCTGAAAGCCGGAATACGGCAGGCCGCGCCGTTCCGCCCAGTTGCCAACCGCCTCGAGGTCGATGTTGACAAAGGCACAGGCATGGTCGCGCTGGTCGCCAAAGGCCACCGCTTCCTTGATGAACGGAAAGAACTTCAGCTTGTTTTCCAGATATTTCGGCGGGAACATGCCGCCGTTGGTCAACCGGCCCAAATCCTTGGCGCGGTCGATGATCTTCAGGTGGCCGCGCTCGTCGAACAGCCCGGCATCGCCGGTATGAACCCAGCCATCGGCGGTCTTTTCTTCGGCGGTCTTGTCCGGCTGCTTGAAATAGGCGTGGAACACCCCCGGCGAGCGGAACATCACTTCGCCAGACTCGGCAATGCGGATTTCCACCCCCGGCGCAGGCAAACCAACGGTATCGCTGAACACCTGACCGTTGGGCTGGACGCAGATGAACACGCTGGCTTCGGTCGAGCCATAAATCTGTTTGATGTTGATCCCCAGCGCCCGGTAAAAGCTGAAAATCTCCGGCCCGATCGCTTCCCCGGCGGTGTAGGCCAGCCGGATGCGCGAAAAGCCGAGCACGTTTTTCAGCGGGCCATAGACCAGCAGCGCCCCCAGCCAGTATTTCAGCCGTTCGACCGCCGACACCGCTTCGCCATCGAGAATCCGCACCCCGACCTTGCGCGCCAGTTCCAGCGCCGCCTTGAACATCCACTGTTTGGCGCGCGAGGCGTCCTCCATGCGGATCATCACCGTGGTCAGGATGTTTTCGTAAATGCGCGGCGGGGCAAAGAAATAGGTCGGCCCCAGTTCCCGCAGGTCGGTCAGCAGCGTTTCACCGCTTTCCGGGCAACTGACGGTAAAGCCACAGACATAGGCCTGCGCCATCGAAAACAGGTGGTCGCCCACCCATGCCATCGGCAGATAGGCCAGCACCTCTTCGTCGGCGGTCAGGCCTTCCATTTCAACGTTGTTGCGGGCGGTGATCAGCACGTTGTCAAAGCTGAGCATCACCCCCTTGGGCTTGCCGGTGGTGCCCGAGGTGTACAGCATCACCCCGATGTCGCTGCCCTTGCCCTGTTGCAGTTCCTGTTCCAGAAACGTCGGGTGGCAGGCGATGAACTCGCGGCCCTTTTCGCGCAGGGCATCGAGCGAGTGCAGGAACGGCTGCTGATAGTCGCGCAGGCCGCGCGGGTCTTCGTAGAGGATGGTGCCGAGGCTGGGGCAGCGGTCGATCACCTCCAGCAGCTTGTCCACCTGCTCCTGATCCTCGACCACCGCGAAATGCGCCTCGGCGTGTTCCAGCACGAACTGCATTTCGCTGGCCACCGAGTCCTGATAGACCGGCACCGGGGTTCCCCCCAGCACCTGCGCCGCCACCATCGACCAGTACAGTTGCGGCCGGTTGTCGCCGACAATCGCCAGCGTATGACCGCGCCGGAACCCCAGCGCCGCCAGCCCGCCCGCCAGCAACAGCACCTCGTCGTAGACCTGCTTCCAGCTCCACGTCTGCCAGATGCCGTAATCCTTTTCCCGCATCGCCGGATGGCTCGGGCGGGTGTGGGCGTGATGGTGCAGCAGCTTGGGCAGGGTGTCCATCGCCCGGGTGGTGGTGATGGATGGGTGTGCCTGAGTGCTCATCGCCCGGCCTCCTGTGGCAGAGGGCGGCCAGCGGCCCGGCATCGCACGGATGCAGGCAGGCACCAAGGCGCAGACACACGGCGGGCGTGAGTCATCAACGTCTCCTCGGACATGGTTCGTCTCCCTGGGCGGTGCCGTTGTCCGGCTTGATGCCCTTTATTCTGCCGGTCCGTCGGGGGCGTTATGCCTCCTGCAACGGGCCGGTGGTGATCGGTACGGGTTTCCTGCGACTTTTGGCCTGTTTGTGGGTCAGCAGGTCCCTGTTCCCGCCGCCCGGCTCAGAAAATTGCATACATGAAACCCAAGCCTTGTATTACTTAAACCCAATCGCAGCGCACGGTCAAGCGCCGCCATCATATTTTTGGAAAAATGTCAGGAAACATGCGGATTTCAGCGCACTGCACAATGAATTTTGCGGCGCTGCGGCATATGGAAAATGTGGCTATTCCGTAGCGTCAATGCGGGGAGAATCGGGATGGAGATTGTAAAATTGTATACAATTTAAGGGGCGGTAAAAAAGAGGGGCGGAGGAGCAGATCGAGGCACGAAGCCTTGCATTCCATCACAACAACACCCCAAGATGTTTGCAACCTTACCTTTTCCCGCAGGAAATCCCGATGAGCGAGACATTCACCTTTTTCTGGTCCGGCCCGTTTAGCCAGTGGCATCCCTGTAGCTTTTCCGAAGGCGACGTCCCCTATGCCTGCGCCGAGCAGTACATGATGGCCAAAAAGGCCCTGCTGTTCGGGGATATGGATATCCACGCGCAGATCATGGCCGCCCCCACCCCGCGCAAGCAAAAGGCTCTGGGGCGCAAGATTCAGGGCTTTCAGGCGGAAGTCTGGCAGCGGGTTGCCCGGGCCATCGTCTATCAGGGCAACTATTACAAGTTCACCCAGGACCCGGAGCTGCGCGCCGTTCTGCTCGCCACCGCCGGAACCACTCTGGTCGAGGCCAGCCCCGAGGACCGCATCTGGGGGATTGGTCTGGCCGAAGACAACCCTGCCGCGCTTGATCGTAGTACCTGGCAGGGCAGCAATTGGCTGGGTGAATGCCTGACCGATCTGCGGGAAGACTTGCTGGCGATTGACGGGCGGACTGGCACCCCGCTGCAACCGTCCCTTTCTTAGGCAATCACCTGTTTCCCTTAAAGCAACAATCGCCTATCCTGAGACCGATAGTCTGACCTCCCATCTACTACCGGTGATTGTCGCAATGAGCTTTTCTCTCTTCCATTCTCCCCGCGCTGTACGCCGGGGCCTGCCCGCCGCAGGAGCCTTGGCCTGTCTGGCCGGTGTCCTGCTGCTCGGCAGTCCAGCCGCTTCGGCGGCGGAGCTGATCGGCCACGTCAAAAACGCCGATGGCAGCACCACCGTTACCCGTGATGGTGCCCCCAAGCCGCTGGCGGCGGGCGACAACCTGTATCAGGGTGATGCCATCAGCACCGGCAAGGACAGCACGCTGGGGGTCACCCTGCGCGATGACACCACCATTGCGCTCGGTCCCAGCAGTGCGCTGACACTCGACGAAGTGCTGTTTGACCCCGCCGCCGAAAAGGTCGGCATGGGGGTGCGTCTGGCGCAGGGGACGTTCTCGTTCCTGTCCGGGCAAATCCCCAAGCTGGCCCCGGACAAGACCGTCATCACCACTCCGGTTGCCACCATCGGCATTCGCGGCACCCGTTTTCTGGTTGAGGTAAACAGCCATGACTAAAGCCCTTCGCCTCCTCCCCCTCGCCGGTCTGTTGCTGCTGGCGGCGTGCAGCGGCGACCGGGTGGTGCTGTTGCCCGACCCCAACGGCCATGTCGGCCGGGTCGAAGTCACCTCGACCGCCGGTCAGCAGGTGCTGACCGAAGCCAGCGCCGGGACCGAAGTCGGTTCCCGCACCAGCGCGCCATCGGCACCGAAAGCGGTCAGCGCCGACGACATTCAACAAACGTGGGGCAAGGCGATGGCCGCCATGCCGCCGCAGCCGACCACTTTCCTGCTGTATTTCAAGTCCGGCACTTCGGAACTGACCGACGAATCGCGCGCCGAGTTCCCGCGCATTGTCGCCGAAGTCACCAACCGCCCGCACGCACGCCTGATCGTGGTTGGTCATGCCGATACGCTGGGGTCGGACCAGATCAATCAGACCATCTCGCGCGAGCGGGCCGAAGAAGTGATGAAAATGCTGACCGAAGCCGGTGCCAAGCCGGAAGGGGTCGAAGTGGCCTCACACGGCAAGCGCAACCCGCTGGTCAAGACCGCCGATGGCGTGTCCGAACCGCGCAACCGCCGGGTTTCGGTGACGGTGCAGTAGGAAAAAGCGGACTGCCGTCCACACCTGCCCGGGGGCCAATGCCCCCGGACCCCCATTCCTTCTTTCAATATCAAATTAATGGGGTCTGGGGCCTAAAGGCCCCAGCGAGGTGTGGAGCAGCGCTCCACGGACTTACTTGCTCACCCCTTCTCGAACACCAGCGAGAAGTTATTCGACGGCATGGCGATCACCTCGCGCAACGTCAAGCCATGGCGAGCGGCCTCGGCACCCACTTCGGCCATGTCGCGGATGCCATAGCGCGGGTCGCGGTCCTTCAGCCACAGATCAAAGCGGGCGTTGGACTCGGCGGTTTGTTGCCCGTCGATCAGATAGGGGCCATAGGTGTACAGCACCCCGCCCTTTGGCAGCACATGCCCGGCGCCTTCCATCAGGCAACAGGTGCTTTCCCACGGCGAGATGTGGATCATGTTGATGCACACCACCGCCTCGGCGCGGAACACCAGCCACGGCAGGTCACAGACTTCCAGCGCACGAGCCGCACGCAACTGTTCCAGCCCACAGCCCTCGGCACGCATGGCCGCCGCCCAGGAATCGATGCTGACCAGATTGGATGTGCTCTGGTCGGTCGGCTGCCACGCCAGATGCGGCAACGCCGCCGAGAAATAGGTCGCGTGCTGGCCTGATCCGGCGGCGATTTCCAGCACCAGCCCCTTTTGCGGCAGGATTCGTTGCAGGACATCGAGAATCGGACCGCGATTGCGCTCGCAGGATGGCGAAAACAGGCGGCCATCACGAAAGGTTGGCGACTGGATCGTGGCAGGGCTGGTCATTGGCACGGAACCTCGCTAAAGTGCGCCCGCCCGAGGATAAAGGGCAGAAAGGGTATCGTATAGTCCTTTTGTACCGTGAACCAGCTACGGATTCCCCCTGCTGATGCTTGATGCGCTGAAATCACTGTTGTTCTCCAACCGCTCGATAGGTGACCACGACCCGGTGGCTCTGGCCACCACGGTTTTGCTGGTCGAGGCGGGAATGATGGATGGCACCTTTGGCCCGGAAGAACGGGTGTCGGTGCTGGCGTTGGTGCGGCAGCGGTTTTCCCTCGACGATGCCGGGGCAGCCCGGTTGTTGGCCGTAGGGGAAGCGGAAGCCGCCCGCAGCGCGGAGCTTTATTCACATACAAGGACTGTGAAAGATAATCTTTCTTACAATGAACGTCTGGACATTATCGAGATGGTGTGGGAAGTGGTCTATGCCGATGGTCACCTGCACGATTTCGAGGCCAACCTGATGCGTCGTCTTAACCGCCTGCTGTTTGTCGAAGATGCTGACAGCGGACTCGCCCGCAAACGGGTGCTGGACCGGCTTGGTCTCAGCTCGTCCTGACTGTTGGCTCCCTGCGCGGCTCAACCGGAGATCCCCTCCCCATGGCTTACGTCGTTACCGAAAATTGCGTGAAGTGCAAGTACACCGATTGCGTGGAAGTCTGCCCGGTGGACTGCTTCTATGAAGGTGAAAACATTCTGGTCATCAACCCGGACGAATGCATCGATTGCGGTGTGTGCGAACCGGAATGCCCGGCAGAAGCGATCTTCCCCGATTCCGAAGGCATTGCCGCGGAATGGGCCGAATTCAACCGCGACTTCTCGACCCAGTGGCCGAACCTGACCCGCAAAAAGGCTCCGCTGCCGGATGCCGACAGCTGGCAGAACCGTCCGGGCAAAAAAGAACTGGTCTCGACCAAGCCGGGCGACAGCGCCTGATCCGGTGCGACTCCCCGTTTCGGGCTGCGCAGCGTATTTCCGCGCGCAGCCCGGGGGATCTCTGCCCTGCCGCCTTCCGGTGATTATTCTCCGGGCAAGGGGTGGTCAAAAAATATGCATAGAAACATCTGATTTTCCTTGGCTTTTCCCGCAGTATGGCTGCCATGCGGGTTTTTGACGGTTTTTTTACCTGACTTCGCCCCTGTGCCGTGCTATACAGTTCGCCGTTCGCTGGGAGCTGTTCAGCGGCGCATTTTCCTCATCGGGTCAACAGACAGTCCAGGGAGTGACCATCGTCGCTCCTACGGGTGTCGTCAGCGCTTTGTGAGCCGCACTCTTGTGTAGCTCCGGCGCCTTTGTCGTCTCTGGGGAAGATTTCCGCATGCCTGCGGAACGACTACAGGTGTTGCTACCCGCCCAGTCATGCCGACCCTGGGCGGTTTGTCGTTAAGGTTCCACCCTTCGGGGTGTGTAAAACGGCGTTGCGTACTGTCTTTGATGGGCCACGATGCGACCACGGTTTCCATAGCGCACCCCTTTCGAGCTGTGTGCTGAGTCCCAAGCCTGTCTGCCACTCCGGCAGGTTTCGGACTCAGTACACAGGCTGTCAGGTTCAGGCATCCGCGTTGCCCTTTTTTCTGGAACAGTTACCGCTCTGACTGTCGGCCCCTTTGGGCCCGGTACGTACGGCATGAAAAAGATAAAGAGAACAACATGACCACTTCGAGCTTTGTCGCTGGTGATTACGTGGTGTATCCCGCCCATGGTGTCGGGCGCGTGATGGATATCGAAAAGCAGGTCATTGGCGGTCACGAACTGGAACTGTTCGTCATCACCTTTGAACGCGAGCGGATGACCCTGCGCGTTCCGGTGGCCAAGGCCAAGAATGCCGGTCTGCGCAAGCTGTCGACCCGCAAGGTGATGGAAACCGCCCTGACCACCCTGCAGGGCCGTGCGCGCATCAAGCGCGCCATGTGGTCCCGCCGCGCCCAGGAATACGAAGCGAAGATCAATTCCGGTGATCCGTGCGCGATTGCCGAAGTGGTCCGCGACCTGCACCGCTCGGCCACCCAGCCGGAACAGTCGTACTCGGAACGCCAGATTTATGAACAGGCGCTGGAGCGTCTGGCCTGTGAGCTGGCCGCGGTCGAAGACATCGCCGCCGATGCCGCAACGGCAAAGCTGGAAAAACTGCTGCTGGCCGCTTAAGCCGCGTCAGTCTTGCCAAATTCAGGGCGCCTGTGGACTGACCACAGGCGCCCTGAGTGTTTTTAGAGCATTGTGCGAAAAGTGGGAACCGGTTTTCGCATAAACAATGCGACAGAACAAAAGCTTGGAGCAGCGTGCCCGCGTCCGATTTAACGCACGCTGCTCTAGGCCTGTTACCCTGCTTTCCCTTTGCCTTTTGGGCACGACCTCCCTTTATTGGGGGCCGAGTACCAACGGGCGTGCTCACCTTGGTAAAACATCCGCACGATCCCGGCAAACCGGCCCCGGACAGTGCGCCAGAACGAGACAGCGGTCATGGTTGCGATTCCCTTCCTGAAAATGCACGGCCTTGGCAATGACTTCGTGGTGATCGACCTGCGGCATGTCCCGGTGGTGATGACCGAAGACCTCGCCCGACGAATTGCCGACCGCCATCGGGGGGTCGGCTGTGATCAGGTGATCACCATCGAACCGCCGCGTTCAGCCGGGGCGACTGCGGTGATGGGCATCCGCAACCCCGATGGCTCCGAAGCCGGAGCCTGTGGCAATGCCACCCGCTGCGTTGCCCACCTGCTGATGAGTGAAAACGGCACGGACCAGTGCGTGGTGGAAACCATTGCCGGTCTGTTGCCGTCGCAACGGGCGGCCAACGGTCTGGTGACGGTGGACATGGGCCCGGCCCGCTTTGACTGGCACCAGGTGCCGCTGTCCGAAGCCCGCGATACCCTGCACGTCGGCCTGAGCGAAGGCGCACTGCACGACCCGGTGGCGGTGTCGATGGGCAATCCGCACGCGGTGTTCTTTGTCGATGATGCCGACGCGGTGCCCCTGACCACCGACGGCCCGCGCATTGAACATCACCCACTGTTCCCGGCCCGCACCAATGTCGAAGCGGTGCAGGTACTGGGGCGCGACCGCCTGCGCATGCGGGTGTGGGAACGCGGGGCGGGGATCACCTCGGCCTGTGGCTCGGGGGCCTGTGCGGTGATGGCCGCCGCCGTCAAGCGCGGCCATGTGGACAACAAGGCCGAAATCATCCTCGACGGCGGCAGCCTGTGGATGGAATGGCGTCCGGCGGACGGCCATGTGCTGATGACCGGCCCGGCCACCACCGTCTTTCAGGGGGCGCTGGACGCCAGCCTGTGGAGCGACCTGTCCGGCGTGATCCGCGACGGAGTGCAGCACGGATGAGCGACCAGCCCGCCAACAAGCCGGAACCGCAGGTGGTGACCTTTGGCTGCCGGATGAACACCTATGAATCCGAGGTGATGCGCGACCATGCCCGCTCTGCCGGGCTGGACAACGCGATCATCATCAACACCTGCGCCGTCACCAGGGAAGCCGAACGGCAGGCCCGCCAGACCATCCGCAAGCTGCGGCGGGAAAACCCCGAGGCCAAGATCATCGTCACCGGCTGCGCCGCGCAGGTCAATCCCGAGTATTACGCCGGGATGGGCGAGGTCGATCAGGTGCTGGGCAACGCCGAAAAGCTGCAACCCGAAAGCTATCACCATGGCATCAACAACCCGGTGCTGGTTGATGACATCATGGAGGTCCGCACCACCACCCCGCACCTGCTGGAAGGCTTTGAAGGCCGCACCCGCGCCTTTGTGCAGGTCCAGCAGGGCTGTGACCACCGCTGTACCTTCTGCATCATCCCCTACGCCCGTGGGCCGTCGCGCTCGGTGGCCATCGGGCCGATTGTCGAACAGGTGCGCACGCTGGTCGCCAACGGCTATCGCGAAGTCAGCCTGACCGGGGTCGATATCACCGCCTATGGTGCCGACCTGCCCGGTCAGCCGCCGCTGGGGCAGATGGTGCGCCGCCTGCTGCAACTGGTCCCCGAGCTGCCACGCCTGCGCCTGACCTCGCTCGACCCGGTGGAGGTCGATGATGACCTTTTGGAGCTGTTCGGGCGCGAACCGCGCCTGCTGCCGCATGTCCACCTGTCGGTGCAGGCCGGCGATGACATGATCCTGAAACGCATGAAGCGCCGCCACCTGCGCGCCGATGTGATCGACATCTGCCGCAAAATCCGCGCCCTGCGCCCGGATGTGACCTTTGGCGCCGACCTGATCGCCGGATTCCCCACCGAAGACGAGGCGATGTTTGACAACACGCTGGCGATCATCGGCGAAGCCGGTCTGACCCATCTGCATGTGTTCCCCTATTCCTCGCGCCCCGGCACGCCAGCGGCCAAAATTCCCGGCCTGCCGAACGAGGTGGTCAAGGAACGCGCCGCCCGTCTGCGCGCCGTTGGCGATCAGGCGCTGGCCGACTGTCTGGCCCGTCAGGTTGGCAGCACCGTTGCGGTGTTGCTGGAAACCGACACCACCGGCCACAGTGAACAGTTTTTGCCGGTAAGGGTTGACGTTCCGCTGGAAGCAGGCACCATCCGTACGCTGCGGATTACCGAAGCCAGTGCGACCGAGTTGAAGGGGATTCCTGTCTGATGAGCGATGTGACCCAACCGAAGAAAAAAGGCTGGTTAAGCCGCCTGTTTGGCGGTGAGACAACCGCGCCCGCCGCTCCGGTTGCCGAAGCCCCTGCGACGGACGATCTGCCCCCGGAGGAAAGCACCACCCCTACCGCCGAACCGGTGGCAGAGGTCTCGCCTGTCCCCGACCTGACGCCGGAACCCACGCCGGAACCCACCCCGGACCCCGTGGCCGAGCCGGAGCCGGAGCCGGAGCCGGAACCCGAGCCGGTCGTTATTGAACAGGCTCCTCCCCTCCCTGAGAGCAAGACCCCGGAGAAGAAGAGCTGGTTCCAACGCCTGAAAGACGGCCTGTCGCGGTCGTCGTCGCGGCTGACCACCGGCATCACCGACCTGTTCACCAAGCGCAAGCTCGATGACGAGGCGCTGGAAGAGCTGGAAGAGCTGCTGATTCAGGCCGACCTCGGCGTGAAGACAGCCGCCACCCTGACCGCCGCCCTCGCCAAGGGTCGCTTTGGCAAGGACATCACCCCGGAAGAAGTCCGTCAGGCGCTGGCCGACGAAGCCGCCCGCCTGCTGGAGCCGGTCGCCCGGCCGCTGACCATCGACGCCAGCCGCAAACCGCATGTGATTCTGGTGGTGGGGGTCAACGGTGCCGGGAAGACCACCACCATTGGCAAGATGGCGAAACAGTACCGCGAACAGGGCCTGTCGGTGACGCTGGCGGCGGGCGATACGTTCCGCGCCGCTGCCGTCGAACAGCTCAAGGTGTGGGGCGACCGCACCGGCTGTCCGGTGATCGCCCGCGATACCGGTGCCGATGCCGCCGGTCTGGCCTATGACGCGCTAAAGGAAGCCACCGCCCGTGGCGATGACGTGCTGATGATCGACACCGCCGGTCGCCTGCACAACAAGGGCGAGCTGATGGAAGAGTTGCGCAAAATCCGCCGGGTAATCCAGAAACTGGTTCCCGACGCCCCGCACAGCACGCTGCTGGTGCTCGATTCCACCGTCGGCCAGAATGCCCACCAGCAGGTGAAGGTGTTCGGCGAGATGGTTGATGTCAGCGGGCTGGTGATGACCAAGCTCGACGGCACCGCCAAGGGCGGGGTGGTGGTGGCGCTGGCGCAGGAATTCGGCCTGCCGGTCCACTTCATCGGGGTAGGGGAAACGGTTGATGACCTGCGGCCCTTTAATGCCACCGACTTTGCCCGCAGCCTGATGGGTCTTTCCTGATATAACCATGGATAGACAACAAAACGCGCAAACACTCATTGGGTGCTTGCGCGTTTTGTATGTGTCTCTATGCTCATAATTTCCCTGTGCTTATTCCGGGTGCTTTTGCCGGAATGAACGGTTCTGTGCTACTTTCCCTGTACATAAAGGATCGGGACTTTCCCGGAGTAAAATCTTCAGTATGGCTGGCAGAATGCACAAGGGCCGTTGTCACCACTACACGTGTCATCTGTATCAGATCATCAAGTCCTGCCTGTTTCTCCTGCTGCTGATGCTCTGGGGGCCCTGTCCTGCCCTGGCTGGAACCGTGGCACTGACCACCGCCGAGCAGGCCTATCTGAACAGCCATCCGGTCATCACCTATTGCGCCGACCCCGACTGGGAACCGTTCGAGGTGATCACCGCCGACGGTCAACATGTCGGCATCGCCGCCGACCTGCTGCGTCTGGCCGCCGAGCGGGCCGGTGTCCGCTTGCAGCTGGTGATCACCCGCAGCTGGGATGAAACGCTGGCAGCCTCGAAAAGCGGGCGCTGCACCCTGCTGAGTTTTCTGAACCAGTCCCCGGCGCGGGAACAGTGGCTGACCTTTACCGATCCGCTGTTCATTGACAGCAACGTGTTCATCACCCGCGAAGAGCATCCTTTCATCACCGACCCCCACGCCCTGAGCGGGGAAAGCATTGTCCTGCCCTATGGCACCTCGATCGAAGAACGGATGCGCAGCGATTACCCCAACATCGGGATGATCACCGTCAACGACGAGAAAACTGCCATCGAGATGGTTGATGCCCGACAGGCGGCAATGACCATGCGCTCACTGATCATCGCCGCCTACACCATCCGGGCACAGGGCTATTTCAACCTGAAGATTGCCGGGCAAGTGCCCAATTACGAAAACCGCCTGCGCATTGGTGTTGCCAAAGACCAGACCATCCTGCGCGACATCCTGAACAAGGGCATTGCCAGCATCACGCCGGTCGAACGCGAAGCGATCATCAACCGCTTCGTCAGCATCAATATCGAAACGGGCATCGACAGCACGATGATTATCCGGATCGTCGCCGCCGCAGGCGTGCTGGTGCTGCTGGTCCTGTTCTACGCCCTGCACCAGCGGGCGCTGAGTATCCGCTTGCGACAGGCTGCCCGCACCGATGCCCTGACCGGGCTGGCCAACCGGACGTGTCTGAACGAGCTGTTCCCGACCGAAATTGCCCGCGCCCACAGTACTGGCAAGCCGTTATCGGTGATTTTACTGGATATCGACCATTTCAAAAAGGTCAACGACCAGTTCGGCCATCTGGCCGGGGATCAGGTGATCATCGGGGTTGCCACCCTGATCCGCCAGTCGTTGCGGGCCAGCGATCTGGCGGTTCGCTGGGGCGGGGAAGAACTGTTGGTGCTGTGCCGCGATACCCCACCGCACGCCGCCCTGTCGCTGGCCGAACGGGTGCGGCAGGCGGTCGAACAGCATCCGTTTGGCGCACCGGCCCATGTCACCGTCAGTCTGGGGGTGGCCTCGCTGTGGCCCGACGAGCAGGGAGACTCCCTGCTGCAACGGGCTGACGACGCCCTGTATCACAGCAAGCGCGCCGGGCGGAACCGGGTCACCATCGATCACGATGACCACGCCGGGTCGGCCAGAAACTGCCTTTGAAACGAACCACTGTTTTTCAGGGGTGAAACAGCATCTTCTGTTCCGAAGTCTGGATAACTATGGTGATGGCCGCGCGCTGTGCGCTGGCTGGAGTTTGTGCGGAAAAAGGCGCTCCCGGTTTTTCCACACCACAAACGACCGTAACAACAGCTCGCAACAAAAGGCAGTCCCCATGCAAGCGCAGCAGAAACCCTATCGCATTGCCGTCATCCCCGGCGACGGCATCGGGCAAGAGGTGATGGTCGAAGGCGTCCGTACTCTGGAAACGGTCAGCAAGGCCCTGAACATCCCGTTGGTGCTCGACTGGTTCGACTTTGCCTCTTGCGACTACTATCTGGCCCATGGCCGCATGCTGCCGGAAGACTGGTTTGAAACCCTCAGCACCTATGACGGGATCTTTTTCGGGGCGGTTGGCTGGCCGGAAAAGGTGCCGGACCATATTTCGCTGTGGGGATCGCTGTTGCAGTTCCGCCGCTCATTTGACCAGTACGTCAACCTGCGTCCGGTCCGCCTGATGCCCGGGGTGCCGTCGCCGCTGGCGGGCCGGGTGCCGGGGGATATCGACTTTTACGTCGTGCGCGAAAACACCGAAGGCGAATACACCTCGCTGGGCGGACGGATGTTTGAAGGCACCGACCGCGAAGTGGTGATTCAGGAAACGGTGATGTCCCGCCACGGCGTTGACCGCATCCTGCGCTATGCCTTTGACCTGGCCCAGAGCCGCCCGAAAAAGCACCTGACCGCCGCCACCAAGTCGAACGGCATTGCCATCTCGATGCCCTACTGGGATGAACGCTGCGCCGCCATGGGGGCGCAATACCCGGACGTGCGGCAGGACAAGTACCACATCGACGCCCTGACCGCCCAGTTCGTGCTGCACCCCGACCGCTTTGACGTGGTGGTGGCCTCGAACCTGTTCGGCGACATCCTGTCTGATCTGGGTCCGGCCTGCACCGGCACCATCGGCATTGCGCCGTCGGCCAATATCAACCCCACCGGCGAACATCCGTCCCTGTTCGAGCCGGTCCACGGCTCGGCCCCGGATATCGCCGGTCAGGGCATTGCCAACCCGATCGGCCAGATCTGGACCGCCGCCATGATGCTGGATCATTTCGGCGAAAAGGCCGGTGCAGCGCGTATCATGTCGGCGATCGAACGGGTCCTGCTGTCCCCGACCAGCCGCACCCGCGATCTGGGCGGTTCGGCCAGCACCGAAGTCTGTGGCAAGGCGATTGCCAGCGAGATCTGATAGGGCTCTCGAACACGACAATAAGGGGAAAGGGTCCATGGAGCGCTGCTCCATACCTCGCTGGGGCCAGTCGGCCCCAGACCCCATTCCTTTGAATTCAAAGAAAAAATGGGGGTCCGGGGGCATCGCCCCCCGGGCAGGTGCGGACGGCAGTCCGCCATTCTCCACCAGCTGTCGTGTCCTGTGATGTGAAGCCTTACCTCTCCTTGCGCGGCCTAGGCGGTCCGGGAATGCCGCGCTGTTTCTTTTTGATCAGATCAGCCATCCCGACCCCACCGGCCAACGGATGCGAGGCCGCGACCAGCGACTGCAACCGTTCATCCAGAACGTGGGTATAGATTTCGGTGGTGGCGATGTCGGCATGGCCAAGCATCTGCTGCACACTGCGCAGATCAGCGTCATGTGCCAACAGATGGGTGGCAAAGGAATGCCGCAGGACGTGGGGACTGAGCCGTTCGGCCGGCAGCCCCGCCCGTTCCCCGATCTCGGCCAGCATTTTGTAAAAACCATCGCGGGTCAGATGCCCAGCCTGTGCCGTCGGCGAGGGAAACAGGAACTTTTCAGCCTTTTTGCGCGTTTTCCCCCCCGGCAAAGTGGCCGGGCGATGGGGCAACCAGTCCTGAATCGCCTGCTGCGCCGCCGTCGTTAACGGCACCATCCGTTCCTTTGACCCTTTGCCCATCACCACCAGCACGCTCTGGCCCCGCACGACCGCCGCCAGTGGCAGGGTCACCAGTTCGGTGACACGCAGCCCGGTGGCATAAAGGATTTCCACCAGCGCCCGCCGCCGGGCGATGGCGGTGGCAATCTGGTCGGCATCGGCGTCCGGGTTGGGCGCTTCACGGGCGGCCTCCAGCAAGGCGCGGACTTCGGCTTCGGTGAGAAATTTCGGTAGCGGTTTGCCCAGACGCGGCGCGTCGAGGGTGGTGGTCGGGTCGCTGTCGCGCACCCGTTCGGCCAGCAGGAAATGATGGAACTGCCGCAGGGCCGACAAACGCCGGGCGGCGGTGCGGGCCGACAGGTCGCGGGCGGCCAGAGACTGGAGCCAGGCCCGCAAGTCCTCTTCGCGCCCGTGATCGGCCTCAACGCCCCTACTGCCGAGGAACAGGGCCATGTCCAGCAGATCACGACGATAGGCGTCGATGGTCTGCGGGCTGGCCCCACGCTCGACGGCCATCATTTCAAGGAAGGCTTCGACGCGCAGCAGGCCGCTGCCGGAAACCGCTACCGCCTCCCCCATTCCTACAGCCCCGAGGCGATCGCCGCCTGCACCGCCAGAGCGCGGGCGTCAGCGGTCAAGCCAACCTGCCGCAAGCTGTCGATCATCAGGCTGAGGGCCCCATCGGACAGCGCAGCTACCGGCTGGCCATCGGCCACCAGCATCACCAGCCCGATGGTTTCGCCAACGTGCTTTTGCCCGGCAGCCCGGATCAACGCCTGCCAGCGGCTGGCCGACGGCGTTTGACCCGCATCCCGCGCACTGGTGGCCCACAAATCGGCCCACAGGCCGGGGTCCAGACGATCGCCAACCGCTTGCAGCAAGGTCAGCAGGCGCTGTTCGCGCCGGGCGATATCCTCGCTCTTGCCCGCTTGTGCCTTGCGCCATGCCGCCAGCGCATCCGCCGACAGCCCGGAGGAAAAGCCATTGAACGCCAGACGATCCAGCAGGGCGGTCTGTGCGCCATTGCTCTGACTTTGAGCCAGTTTCAGCCACGGGCGCGCCTGCTCTGCCGCCCCGCTGGCCAGCAAAATCCGCGCCGCCGTCCCGGCGAACCAGCCCAGATCGGGCGTGACCGGCATGGTCTGCACCATCGGCCCGTAGAGGCTGGCCGCCAGCAGCGGCATCGCGCGACTGTTGGCCTGCTCCCACGCTTTGGCCACCACCTGCGCCTGATCGGGCACCGACCCTTGCGCCTTCGCCCGCACCCACAACGCCGCCGTGGCCGCCGCAGACGGGTCCGCCGCCAGCGTTTCCAGCGGGCTGGCCGACAGCTTGCCCGCCAGCGCCGCCTTGTCATACAGCCCGGTCAGGGCTTCGCGCGACAGGGCAGCACGCAGGAACGCCTGTTCGCCCGCCACCGCCCGCATCAGGGGATCAATCTTGCTGGTGGCCGCCGCCTGCCCCGACAGGGCCAGCGTGCGCGCCAGCCAGGCGGGCGGCGACACCAGAACGCCGGTCGGGAGCGGCTTGCCACTGCTGCGCAACATCACCGCCGCCAGCGGTGTCGGGTCTTTCAGCGACTCCAGCGGCAGCACCTGCAAGCCGGACAGGCTTTCGGCCACCCAGAAGAACAGCGGATCGTTTTCCGCCTCGCCCTGATCGCGCAACAGGCCGGTCTGCATCGCCGCCCCGTCACCGTGACCAGCCAGATATTCGCAATAGACCATCGCCTTTTGCCACGGCGTGCTGGCCGCCTGTTCCAGTTGTTGCCGCACGATGGCACAGGCAGACTCGCTATCGCCGTTGATCAGCAGGCTGTTGACCTGCGACAGGATCATCACCTCGCTGCGCGACTGGGCGGGGACCAGATCGACCAGCGCCCGCACTTCCTCGGTGTTGCCCAGCAGCAGCAACTGCCGGATGCGGGCTTCGAGGAAACTGCCGTCCTTTCCCCCGGCAGCACTGCCACCGCCCTGCGCCGGAGGCTCGCTGTTCAGAACCAGCATTCGCCGCTGCAGGTCACTCAGTGCCGGAACCTGCTGCGCCATCTGGGCCGCAATCAGTCGTTCGGCAAACCGGCGGCTGGTGGGGGTGCCATCACTCCAGATATCGCCCGGCATTCCGGCCAGCCCCGGTTCGATCAGGCCCTTGCCGTCGATGGTCAGCGGACGCAAGTCCTTGACCTCGAACAGCGAGGCCCGGTTGCCTTCCGGTGCAGGTGCCGAGGGCGGAGGGGTCGGGGCTGGTGTGGCCGCAGGTGCCGGAACCGGTGCCGGTGCCGGAGCAGCAACCGGGATCCCGCCCTGATCCGCCGGAACCAGCGACAACGGTTGTTGCGCCCCGGCCGGTCCGCCCGTCAGCACGCCGCTCACCATCACCCCGGCCACCAGACTGCCCCGGATGGCCCACCCCAGCCCCACCTGCCGCATCATTTGTCTGCCTTATTTCTGGAACCGTTCCGCCGGGATCTGCTTTTCCACCTGCGCCAGCGGCGGGTCCATATTCCACGTCGCCAGGAAGACGACGCCGCCCACCACAGCCACCAGCACCAGAATCACAATCAACCGAGTCAGGAAAGTCATCGAACAACACTCTTGTTTGTGGCACCACCGGTCAGGCTGTCCCTGTCACCGGCCCGGACGAATTTTTGTCATCGAAGGGGGCAGTCTAGCACGGTAACCGTGGCTTTTCTGTGATCCGGCACAAGTCCGGGCCGCAAACAAAACACGGGGTAGCAGTTTACAGACGCCCCGTTAGCGCGGTAAAAGCGCAGGACAGATTTGGCGTGTCCCCCCTTTCCGATGCAGAAAGGCCAGACAGTCTAGCTCCCCCTCAGGCGACTGGCAACGCACGCAAAAATGACAGACAGCATAAAAGGGCGGGGACGAAACGGGAGTGGTTGGCGTGAGTCAAGGTGATGGTCAGACGGGCGGGCAGGACTCCCCGTCTTCCGGGCTGGGCCCCGAAGCCCCACTGGCGCGTTCAGTGGTGCTGATTGGCCTGATGGGTGCCGGAAAAAGTGTGGTCGGGCGTCGTCTGGCCAATGTCCTTGGCGTACCGTTCGTTGATGCCGATGCCGCCATCGAGGAAGCCGCAGGCTGTACCATTGCCGAAATCTTTGCCCGATTCGGCGAACCGGCCTTTCGCGAAGGGGAAACGCGGGTCATTTCGCGCCTGCTGGAAGGCCCGCCGTGCGTGCTGGCCACCGGCGGTGGCGCCTATATGAACGAAGACACCCGCCAGAACATCGCCGCCCATGGCACCGCGATCTGGTTGAAGGCCGACCTTGACCTGCTGGTCCGCCGCACCGCAGGCCGCAGCCATCGCCCGCTGCTGAATCAGGGTGATCCCCGCCAGATTCTCGGCGACCTGATGGCCCGCCGCTATCCGGTCTATGCCGGGGCCGATGTGGTGGTTCAGGTCAGCGATGAAAGCCCGGATGCCACCTGCCGCCGGGTGCTGAATGCCCTGATCGGCCATCTGGGTCACCGCCTGCCCTTGGCGATCCCGTAATTCTTTGCCACAGTTGTTTTTCCTTTTGACCTACAGCGAGCCGTCCCGTGTCTCCTGCCTCATCCCAGACTCTCCGCGTCGATCTTGGCGACCGGTCCTATGACATCGTGATCGGCAGCGGCCTGCTGGCCGGTTGCGGCGAGGTCATTCGCGCCGTTTCCCGTGGCAAACGGGCCTTTATCGTCACCGATGACAACGTGGCCCCGCATTACCTCGATATCGTGCGCACCTCGCTGGAACAGGCCGGGATGCGCGTTGATCACGCGATCATGCCCGCAGGCGAACAGGCCAAAAGCTGGGACAACCTTGGCAGGCTGCTCGATGCCATGCTGGCGGTGCGCAGCGAGCGCAAGACGATGGTGGTGGCGCTGGGTGGCGGCGTGATCGGCGATCTGGCCGGGTTTGCCGCCTCGATCCTGCTGCGCGGTGTTGATTTCGTGCAGGTGCCGACCACCCTGCTCAGTCAGGTGGACAGCTCGGTCGGCGGCAAGACCGGCATCAATGTGACTCAGGGGAAAAATCTGGTTGGTACCTTTTACCAGCCGCGACTGGTGCTGGCCGATACCGCCGTCCTGCGCACCCTGCCCGTGCGCGAAGTTCTCGCAGGCTATGCCGAAGTCGCCAAATATGGCCTGATTGATGACCCCGACCTGTGGGACTGGCTGGAAAGCGGGGGTGGTGCGGCCATCGCCCGACTGGATGAACAGGCCCTGCAACGGGCCATTCTCGCCAGTTGCACCGCCAAGGCGCGGGTGGTGGCCTCGGACGAACGCGAAAGCGGCGTGCGCGCCCTACTGAATCTGGGTCACACCTTTGGTCACGCCCTCGAAGCCGAAGGCGGCTATGGCGGTCCGTTACTGCACGGCGAAGCCGTTGCCGTCGGGATGGTGATGGCCTTTGACCTGTCGGTCGCCATGGGCCTGTGCCCGCCTGCCGATGCCGCCCGCGTGCGTGCCCATCTGGCCGCCGTTGGCCTGCCGGTGGTCCCGCCGCAGGTCAACGGCCAGCCGATGAATGCCGAACGGTTGCTCGCCCACATGGCCAGCGACAAAAAGGTCTCTGACGGCAAGGTCACCTTTGTTCTGGCCCATGGTATTGGTCAGTCCATTCTGTGTCGTGACGTTGATCCGCCCCAGGTTCTTCAGGTGTTGCAGCAGGCCGTTACGGTCCCCACCTGATCCCTTTACGCCCGTTTCCCGCTTGCGGAAACGGGCGTTTTCTTTCCTCTTCCCACTTAACCATAAGGATGCCCTGAACGATGGATGAGGCGATAAGTAGCGGTTCTCTGGAAACCGTTCTGCTGGTTGCCGGTATTATTCTGGTGTTGCTGGCGCTGTCGGCCCTGTTTTCCGGTGCCGAGACAGCCCTGACCGCCGTCTCGCGACCATTGATGCACGAGCTGGAAAAAGACGGCAACACCCGGGCAGCGATGGTCACCCGCCTGCTCGACAAGCGGGAACGCCTGATCGGAACCCTGTTGCTGGGCAACAATCTGGTCAACATTTCCTCATCCGCCCTTGCCACCAGCCTGTTGATGAAGCTGTTCGGGCAGGCAGGCGTCGTCTATGCCACGGTGGTGATGACCATCATGGTGCTGATCTTTTCCGAAATCCTGCCGAAAATGATCGCCCTGAATTCGGTCAACAGTGTCGCCCTGCGGCTGGCCCCGATCATGCGCGTTCTGGTATGGGTGCTGGCACCAGTGGTCAGCGTCATGCAGGCCATTGTCCAGCTGATCATCCGTATCATTCTGCCAAACCGGGGACAAAACCGCTCGGCAGCGATGATGATGGCCGAACTGCGCGGCGTGATTGACCTGCACACCCGCGAAATGGCCGACCAGTCACCGGAAATCCACCACGAGCGCGCCATGCTGCGCAGCGTGCTGGACCTGGCGGACGTCGAAGTGTCGGAAATCATGATCCATCGCCGGAACATCATGACCATCGACGCCGATCAGCCGATTCGGGCGATCATCGAACAGGTTTTCAGCAGCCCCTACACCCGGTTGCCCCTGTACCGCGACAAGCCCGACAACATCGTCGGCGTGATCCATGCCAAGGTTCTGGCCCGCGCCGTTCAGGAACACACCGACCGGGGCACCCTCGATACCCTCGACATCATGGCGGTCGCAACGGCCCCGTGGTTCATTCCCGACGCCACCCGCCTGCTGGATCAGCTTCAGGCCTTTCGCGCCCGCCGCGAGCACTTTGCGCTGGTGGTTGACGAATACGGCACCCTGCAAGGCGTGGTGACGCTGGAAGACATTCTGGAAGAAATTGTCGGGGAAATCGCCGACGAGCACGATATCACGGTGATGGGAATCCGTCCGCAGCCCGACGGCTCCTATGTCATCAACGGCGATGTCACCATCCGGGATATCAACCGACAATTTGACTGGGATTTGCCGGACGAAGAAGCCGCGACTCTGGCCGGTCTGATTCTGCATGAAAGCCGCTCGATCCCCGAAGTCGGACAGACTTTCCTGTTTTACGGCTTCCGGTTCGAAGTCCTGCGTCGTCAGCGCAACCAGATCACCGCCTTGAAAGTGATACGCTTGCCGTCTCGGGATGATGTGGAGTAGTCCGACGGCTGAAAATATTTCTTGACCAAGATGGTCGGATATTATCCCCTATAGGTGGCGAAATGTTGACCCCGCCACCCGGAAGCTCCTGGTGTGGCTTTGGCGGAGGATAGGATCCATGCCGAAAATCGTCCCCGATATCATCAACCCGCAAGGCATCGCCTGCGTGATGCAGTCGATGACCATCCGTGAAGCCGCAATCCTGATGGATGAACGCGGCATTGCCGCCGTGGTGATCTGTCACCCCGGCGGCCGGCTGGCAGGAATCGTCACCGAACGCGACGTGACCGCCCGCGTGGTTGCCATTGGCCGTGATCCTGTCACCACCACCGTTGGCGAGGTGATGACCCCCGACCCCGATACCCTGTTGGCCGATGATTCCCCGCAACAGGCCCTGCGGATGATGCGCAAACGGAATTACCGCCACCTGCCGGTGGTCGATGAAAACCACCATGTCATCGGCATGGTTTCGGTCCGTGACCTGTACGCCTTTGTGCTGGAAGAAATGTCCGAAGACCTGCGCGCCCAGACCGACTATATCCACGGCGAAAGCTATGGGGTGGCGGCGCATTAAAGCATTGTGCGAAAAGTGGGAACCGGTTTTCGCAACAACAATGCGGCACTGAGAACGGCGAATATTTTCAAGTTGACCGTCTATGGTCAACGGCCCGGAAAACATGGAGCGCTGCTCCAAACCTCGCCGGGGCCGGAAGGCCCCGGACCCCATTCGTTGAATAGTCAAGGAAAAGGGGGATACGGGAAAACTGACTCCCGGAGAGGCGTCCCGAAAACAACATCCCGCGCATCAAGGGTAATGCCCCGGCGCGGGATGGTGTCTGTTCCGGCAGCAGGTGATCAGGCCAGACGGCGCAGCAAGCGCAAGAAGGTCGCCTGTTCCCGCGAGTTCAGCGGCGCCAGAATTTCACGTTCCACCGCCTGAGCCCCCTCCAGCGCCAGCTCCACGGCTTCACGGCCTTCTGCCGTCAGCGACAACTGGATACGCCGGCGATCAATGGCATCGGGCGTCCGGTTCACCATCCCCCGCTCATGCAGACGCCGCACCACCCCTTGCATGGTGGCCGCATCCATGGCGATCATCCGGCCCAGACTGTTCTGCGACACAGACCCCTGCTCGTACAGCTTGTACAGCGCGGCAAACTGCGGCGGCGTAAACGCCCCCGGCCCCAGATCGGACAGGAACAGGGCCGTTGCCCGCTGATGAGCCCGCCGCAACAACTGGCTCGTCTGGTCTTCCAGTTGAAACAGGGCTTGCGTGTCACTGATTTCGGTCTGGTCAGCAGTGACCCGGTGAGTGATAGAGCTATTCATACCTGTGCCTCGCGAACCAAAGTACCCTGCATTGTCTTTTTGAGGCAGGGGTTCCTCCCGTGACCAAGAGCAGCCCATAGTCCATTAGGACCAATCTTACCGTCATGTCACAATTCTTGGTATAACCGCGACGCGTCGTTCTTGCAAAGGAATAACGCTCCCCTATGGTTGTGCAGAAGATATAATCCTCTTGGCTGAATTGGCCTTATGTCATTAGACAAAGGACATATCTTGAATGAATGAAAAGGCCCTAAATTGCGATACATCCTCATTTTTAGGGTATGCATACACCCAAATAAAGTGCAGTGCCCATTTTACGGTCAGTCCTGGGCCCTACACCATCGGTCTTCCCCCTGGGCAATACCCGACAGAAGCATTGGTCCAACCACTCTCCTCTCTCCCCCGGACGATTTATTCTATCGCACGGGATGAGAACAAAGGCCGCAAAGGTCGATCACAGAGCTTGGTTTTAGAGTCTAATGTATGAAAACAGGCGCTTGATTCGCATGCAAAAGATGCAATTCACAACAAGGAAAATCAAAGCCTGTTCCCCACCGAAGGCTGACGCCGTCAGGTTACCTTGCGGGCAGCTTCGCGCACATTCAAAGTCGCCTGGTTGATGCGCTGAGACGCCGAGGCAATTTCGCCCAGCGAGCGGGAGACCTGATCCACGCTTTCCGCCGCCGTCTGCATGCTGGCCGCAATTCCGCGCGTCACCGAGCTTTGTTCCTCGACGGCTGCGGCGATATTGGCTGAAATGTCGTTCACCTGCGAGATGGTGCTGCTGATCGCCCGAATCGCCGCAACAGCCTGTTCGGTTGCCTGCTGTACACCGGTAATCTGCCCGGCAATTTCGCCCGTTGCCCGCGTGGTTTGCGTTGCCAGCCCCTTGACTTCGTTGGCCACCACCGCAAAGCCCTTGCCCGCCTCGCCTGCGCGGGCGGCTTCGATGGTGGCATTCAGGGCCAGCAGGTTGGTCTGCCCGGCGATGTCATTGATCAGCCGGACCACCCGGTCAATCTGGCCCGCCGCCGCAACCAGACCTTCAACCAGATCATTGGCTTCGCCTGCTTCCTTGACGGCGGTCTGGGAAATGCTGAGCGCGGTGTTGACCTGCTGGCTGATCTCACGAATCGACCCGGACAGCTCCTCGACCCCGGAGGCCACTTCCTGCACCCGGCCGGTGGTGTCACGGGCAGCGTTGGCGGCCCCTTCGGCGCGACCAGTGGCGAGATCGACTTCGGAACTGATGTCGGTCAGTTCCTGTTCGATCGCCTCTTGCAACCGCTGACGTTCACGGCGACGGGCAATCTGGGGGCGGATGTCCTGAGCATACTTGACCACCTTGAACACCGTGCCCTGCGAGTCCCGGATCGGGGTATAGGAGGCCTGAATCCAGACATCGTCCCCGCTTTTGCTCACCCGGCGGAATTCCCCGATCTGGGCTTCGCCACTGGCCAGCTTGCGCCAGAATTCGCGGTACTCGGGCGTGTTTCTCTCCTCGGGACGAACGAACATGCTGTGATGCTTGCCAGCGAGGTCTTCCCCGGCATAGCCCAGTACGGCACAAAACAGCTCGTTGGCTTGGAGAACGGTTCCGTCCGTCTCGAAATGAATCACCGCCTGGCTTGTCCCGATGGCCTGAATTTGCCCTTCGTAATCAAAACCCTGCATCTTGCGGGCCGTGACATCCGAGGCAACCATCATCACCGATGTGACAGTCCCCTGTGCATTCACAATCGGAACATAGGATGCCTGTACCCAAAGGTATAGGCCCGACTTGGCGACCCGGCCAAATTCAGCGGTAACAGACTGGCCAGAGCGGAGTTTTTGCCACAGCGACCGGCTCTCCTCGGAAGAGCGTTCACGCTCTGCAATCAGAATCGTGTGATTCTGTCCGCGAATCTCTGTCGGCTGATAGCCAAACAAAGAAATAAACTGTTGATTTACATCAAGAATAATTCCGTCGACCGTCATGTCTGCGATGGCATGAGAACGGCCAAGGGCCGCTATTTTCTGTTCTGCCTGAGAATTTTTCTGGAAAAACATAGCAGTTCCCTTTTCACCGAGCCGGTCTGGAGTGGTAGTACGACATAATACATGATTATTCAATTCAAGGAAGTCCAGATTTCCAGTTGAATAATCATTCACATATTTAAAATATGCCTATTTTTTCAATCTTGCAGCTTCGCTTTACAAAGCCATACAATCATCACACCTTACCATAAGGGATAGATGGATAGATAAAAACTATACTAAAGAGAAATTCACCCCCACATCGTCACCCTCACCTCCACACCTGCCGCATCTTTTCCGTGTACATCATGGTCCATTACAGTGACAATAGACCGTTGTTATCTCTGGATACTGATCACGCCCGATGACCGCACATGTCAACACCGTTGCCTTTTCCGGGGTGGATTGCGTCGAGATCGACGTTCAGGTCCAACTGTCCAACGGACTGCCCGCCTTTACCATCGTCGGTCTGCCGGACAAGGCGGTGGGAGAATCACGGGAACGGGTGCGGGCCGCGCTGACCGCCATCGGGCTGGCCTTGCCGCCACGGCGGATCACCGTCAATCTGGCCCCGGCGGACATGACCAAGGAAGGCAGCCATTTCGACCTGCCGATTGCCTGCGCCCTGCTGGCAGCGATGGGGGTTCTGCCGCTGGATGACATCCAGAACTACGTCATTCTGGGGGAACTGGGGCTGGATGGCTCGCTGGCGGCGGTGGCCGGGGTTCTGCCCGCCGCCATCCACGCCAACGCCCGCGACCTAGGCCTGATCTGCCCGGCCTCCCAAGGCTCCGAAGCGGCGTGGGCCGGTGGCAGCGGCGTGTTGGCCCCGGCCAGCCTGCTCAGCCTGATCAATCATTTCAAGGATGGCGACCCGCTGCCCGCACCGGTTCCGGCCAGCGCCCGGGACAGCCTTACCCTGCCCGACCTGCTGGATGTCAAAGGACAGGAAAGCGCCAAGCGGGCACTGGAGGTTGCCGCTGCCGGGGGCCATAACCTGCTGATGATCGGCCCGCCCGGTTCGGGAAAGTCGATGCTCGCCCGCCGCCTGCCCAGCCTGCTGCCGCCGCTGTCGCCGCACGAGGCGCTGGAGGTGTCGATGATCCATTCGGTTGCCGGACTGCTGACCGGCGGCCAGTTGCTGACCCGCCGCCCCTATCGCGATCCGCACCATTCAGCCAGCGTTGCCGCCATCATCGGCGGCGGCATGCGGGCCAAGCCGGGCGATGTCAGTCTGGCCCATAATGGCGTCCTGTTCCTCGACGAGCTGCCCGAATTTGCCCGTGGTGCCCTCGAAGCCCTGCGCCAGCCGCTGGAAAGCGGCCGGGCAGTGATCAGCCGGGCCAACAACCACGTCAGCTATCCGGCGCGGGTGCAGTTGGTGGCAGCGATGAATCCCTGTCGCTGCGGCTATCTGGGCGACGAGTCGATGGCCTGCAACAAGGCCCCCCGCTGCGGCGCCGACTATCAGGGCCGCCTGTCCGGGCCGCTGCTCGACCGTATTGATATCCATATCGACGTCCCGGCGGTCTCGCCCCTTGAACTGACCCGCTTGCCGCAGGGGGAACCCTCGCAAACGGTGGCCGCCCGCGTGGCCGCCGCCCAGCAGGTGCAGAACGACCGCTATCAGGCACTCGCCCCCGGCAGCGCCATCCGCCGCAATGCCGACGCCGACGGCGCCGTTCTGGACAGTGCCACCCCGATGGAGGACGCCGCCCGCCAGTTACTGACAAGGGCCACCGAGCGGATGCGCCTGTCGGCCCGTGGCTATCACCGGGTGCTGCGGGTGGCCCGCACCATTGCCGATCTGGCGGGCAGCGACAGCCTCGCCGCCCCGCATATCGCCGAAGCCCTGTCCTATCGCCGCCTGCTGCCGGGAAAGCAGAGTCTGGTGTCGTAGGGCATAACAGGACAGGACAATTGGTGGAAAAGAATGGGCTATCGCCCAAACCCATTCGGGGCCTGAGGCCCCAGCGAGGTATGGAGCAGCGCTCCATGAAAAAGTATAAAAAACCCGCCCCGAAGAGACCTCCGGGGCGGGTTTTCCAGTATCAGCGACCGGGGAAGATTACTTGTCTTCGCCCATCCGCAGGGCCTGAATGAAAGCGGTCTGCGGGATTTCGACCTTGCCGAACTGACGCATGCGCTTCTTGCCTTCCTTCTGCTTGTCCAGCAGCTTGCGCTTACGGCTGATGTCGCCGCCATAACACTTGGCGGTCACGTCCTTGCGCATGGCGGCAATGGTTTCGCGGGCGATCACCTTGCCCCCGATGGCGGCCTGAATCGGAATCTTGAACAGGTGCTTGGGGATCAGGTCCTTCAGGCGTTCGCAAATCTGACGGCCCCGGTATTCGGCCTGGCTGCGGTGCGCCATGAAGGCCAGCGCATCGACCGGCTCGGCGTTGACCAGAATCGACACCTTCACCAGATCACCCTCGGTGTAGCCCTCGACTTCGTAGTCAAAGCTGGCATAGCCCTTGGAGATCGACTTCAGGCGGTCATAGAAGTCAAAGACGATTTCGTTCAGCGGCAGGCGGTACACCACCATCGCCCGGTTGCCAACATAGGTCAGTTCGACCTGCTCGCCACGCCGTTCGGTGCACAGGGCCAGAATGTTGCCGAGGTAGTCATCGGGCACCATGATGGTGGCCTTCACCCACGGCTCTTCGATGGTGGCAATCTTCACCGGGTCGGGGAAGTCCGCCGGGTTGTGCAGTTCCTTGACGTCGCCGTTGGTCATGTGCATGCGATAGACGACCGACGGGGCGGTGGTGATCAGGTCGAGGTCGAACTCGCGGTCCAGACGCTCCTGAATGATCTCCATGTGCAACAGGCCCAGGAAGCCGCAGCGGAAGCCGAAGCCCAGTGCCGCCGAGTTTTCCGGCGCGAAGTCAAAGCTGGAGTCGTTCAGGCGCAGCTTGGCCAGACTGTCGCGCAGGTGTTCGTATTCCGACGAATCGATCGGGAACAGGCCACACCACACCACCGGAATCGACGGCTTGAAGCCCGGCAGCGGTTGCAGGGCCGGTTTGGCGTCGTCGGTGATGGTATCGCCGACCTGGGTATCGGCAACGGTCTTGATGCCCGCCATCAGGAAACCCATCTGGCCAGCGTGCAGCTCGCCGGTTTCCACCATCTTGGGGGTGAACACGCCGACCTTGTCGACCTGATGCACCGCCCCGGTCTGCATCATGCGGATTTTCATGCCGCGCTTGATCCGGCCATGTTTGACGCGAATCAGGATGATCACACCCAGATAGCTGTCATACCAGCTATCGACCAGCATCGCCTGCAGCGGGCCATCAATGTTGCCTTCGGGCGCGGGCAGGCGCTGCACCAGCGCTTCCAGCACGTTCGGCACGCCCAGACCGGTCTTGGCCGAGATTTCGACCGCCTCGGAGGCATCAATGCCGATCACGTCTTCGATCTGTTCCTTGACGCGCGGCACGTCGGCGGCGGGCAGATCGACCTTGTTCAGCACCGGCACGATTTCGTGGGCGGCTTCGATGGCCTGATAGACGTTGGCAAGGGTCTGCGCTTCCACCCCTTGCGAGGCATCGACCACCAGCAACGAGCCTTCACAGGCGGCCAGCGAGCGACTGACTTCGTAGGCAAAGTCAACGTGGCCCGGGGTGTCCATCAGGTTCAGTTCGTAGGTCACGCCATCTTTGGCCTGATAGCTCAGGCGGACGGCCTGAGCCTTGATGGTGATGCCGCGTTCACGCTCGATGTCCATCGAGTCGAGAACCTGATCCTTCATTTCGCGGTCAGACAAACCACCGCACAACTGGATCAGGCGGTCGGCCAGGGTCGATTTCCCGTGGTCGATGTGGGCAATGATGGCAAAGTTTCGGATGTGACGCAGGTCAGCCATGATCAACGATTCACTTTACAAGAGTTTGCCCAGACCATAGGGCCAAAGCGCCCCCGTTACAACTGGCCTGCGACACTTTCCCGGGGCAAAGTGAACGCATGACGACCTGAAATCACGCCGATTGAGCCAGACGGCGCTCCCCGCTACAGTGGGGGCCTGTTTTTGCTGCCAATGGACCCCAGATGCTGCAGGAAATCACCGCGCCGGATTATGACGTCGATTTCGATGTCGTCTATGCGACGGACCGCAACTTCACCGGCACCCCTGTTTATCAGCGGGCCGCCTTTTACCTGTTGCCCGAGGCTGCCGCCTTGCTGCGACGGGCGATTGCCATTGCGGCACCGCTGGGCTACCGGCTGAAGCTGCTGGATGGCTTTCGACCGTCCGAAGCGCAATGGAAGCTGTGGAACCACACCCCCGACCCCGAATTCATCGCCGATCCGCGCCGGGGATCACCGCACAGCATGGGGGCGGCGGTTGACCTCACCCTGCTGGATGCCGTCAGCGGGGCCGAACTGGACATGGGCACGCCGTTTGACGACCTGCGCCCGCTGTCCCACCACGGCGTGACCGACGGTATTTCCGCCGAAGCACAAAAGAACCGGGTGATCCTGATGGGGATCATGACCAGCGCCGGATTCGATTTTTTCCGTAACGAGTGGTGGCACTACCAACTGTTCAACGCCCGCGCCCGCTATCCGGTCCTGACCGATGCGGCAGCGGGAACCCGGATGATGTGAGGATGCGGATTCTTGCTTTTGATACCGCAGGCAATGGCTGTTCGGTCTGCCTGTGGCAGGATGGGCAAACACTGGCCCTGCGCACCTTGCCGATGTCCCACGGTCAGGCAGAACAGCTGATCCCGATGATTGCCGCCGTCCGCGAAGACAGTGGACTGGGCTGGCAGGATCTGGATGCCATCGCCGTGACCATCGGTCCGGGGTCATTCACCGGCCTGCGGGTCGGACTGGCGGCGGCTCAGGGCCTGACGCTGGCCACCGGCCTGCCGGTGATCGGTATCACCACGCTGGAGGCCTATGCCAGACAGGCCGCCAATGCCGGGTATCGCGGAGCGATTCTGGTCGCCGTTGATGCCCGCCGCGACGACCTGTACCTGCAACCGTTCCACGCCGATGACACTGGCGGTCTGCGCCCGCTGGCGGCTCCGCTGGCCGCGCCGGTCGAGCAGGTGGCACCCCTGCTGGCCGACTGGGGCATCACCACCGCCACCGTTACCGGCGACGCCACTGCCCTGCTGGATGGCATTGCCGCCCTGACCGCCAGCCACCCGCAAGCGGCCGTTGACCCGGCCTGCCTCGCCGGACTGGCGGCCGGTCGCTCAGCGGCCGAGGCTCCGGCCATTCCGCTGTACATCCGTCCGCCGGATGCCGCCATCCCGCAGAATGGCGGGCAACTTCGTCCCGATGTCCCCCATGACTGACGCAGACCAAACCCCAGATCAAACCATCGCCAGCACAGCCCATGCCCCGCTGCTGGCCGCCATCCACGGCGAAGCCTTTGCCGACCCGTGGGACAGCGCGGCCTTTGTCGCACTGCTGAATGATCCGACCAACAGCGCCCTGCTGTTTGCGCAGGACGGGGAACCGGTGGGTTTCATCCTGTGCCGTCTGGTGCTGGATGAGGCCGAAATCATCACCATCGCCACCCGCCCCTGCTGTCAACGGCAGGGATGGGGGCGACGGATGATCACCAGCATGGCTGCATCCCTGCGCGCCCGTGGTGCGGCGACCCTGTTTCTGGAAGTCGCCGACGACAACAGCCCGGCTCAGGCGTTATATGAACAGGGCGGCTTTCAGACCGTTGGCCGTCGCAAGGGCTATTACCCCCCCCATCACGCTGGCGAGCAGGCACGGGATGCGCTGGTCATGTCTTTGGCCCTGTAGGAAGAGGCTCGATCGCCTCTCCGGGTCTTTTCCGCGCCCCCCAAGGATTGCTAACCCTTTTTCTGAATAAGAAGGTGAAATACAGATACCCCTTCTGCGATCACCTCGGGCTCCAGTTTCAGAATAAGGTGACCCAACTCCTGAACGGATTCAGGAACATTGCGTCTGGGTTCCTCGCCTTTCAGGCGTACGGACAAAGTTTCTCCTACCTGCATTTTTTCGAGTTTCAGCTTCGTCTTTACAAAGGTGATCGGACAGACGTCGCTGGTGATATCGAGGAAATAGTCAGCATCACAGGAGTTGGACACTATTTTCTCCTTTATTTGCGGCACAGATGTTGCTAATCAGAGAAATCAAGCACACATTGTCTTGCAGAGACACGAAGATAGTTCCCCCTGCCAGAGATAACGAGGATTTCCTTATGTCCGAGCCGATGACCGAAAAAGAAATGCTCGCCCTGACGGCGGAGATCGTTGCCGCCCACGTGGCGAACAATACGGTCCCGATGGGCGATTTGCCGCAGTTGATCCACGACGTGCACCGCGCCCTGAACAACGTCGGCCAGCAGGCACCGCAACCGGAACGTCCGCAGCCTGCCGTGCCAGTCAAAAAGTCCGTGACCCCTGAATATCTGGTCTGTCTGGAAGATGGCAAGAAGCTGAAGATGCTGAAGCGCCACCTGAAGACCGCCTACAACATGACGCCCGAAGACTATCGCGAGCGTTGGGGCCTATCCGCCGATTACCCGATGGTGGCCCCGAATTATGCCGAGCATCGTTCATCCCTGGCGAAGAAGATCGGCCTGGGGACCAAAGCCCGTCGTCGTGGCGGCGAAGAATAATCGCTGTTAATAACGATTATTAAGCGCGTCTTCTGCCGAATTCCCTGCCCTTTACAAGGGACATTCGGCAGAAGACGCGCTTTTCTTTTGTTTAAAGCGAAACTAGAATGACTACAATGCACCAGCAGTCTATGATCGTTCGCATAAAGGCTTGCGTTGGTTCTGCAAAACCAACATAACAACTCAACAATCGATCCTGTCGTCTTCCCCCAAGGCGGCGTCCGCCCAGCCCCGCCGGGGGCCAATACCAGATGACCACCGCCGCTCGTTACCAAGAGGATCTCCTCTGACGACACTTCCACGATGACTACACTTTGAGGAAAAGCAGTATGGACCGGGGCAACACCATGACGTCTCGCATTGAACAGATGTGCGTCGAACGGGGCATGAAGATGACCGAACAACGTCGGGTCATCGCGCGCGTCCTGTCCGAAGCCACCGACCACCCCGACGTGGAAGAAGTCTATCGCCGCGCCTCACTGCAGGATCCGCATATCTCGATCGCCACCGTCTATCGTACCGTGCGCCTGTTCGAAGAAGCCAACATTCTGGCCCGCCATGATTTCGGCGACGGTCGCGCCCGCTATGAAGAAGTTCAGGACGAGCATCACGATCACCTGATCAACATGAAAACCGGTGACGTGATCGAATTTCATTCAGATGAAATCGAGGAAATCCAGCGCAAGATCGCCGAACAATACGGCTTCAAGCTGGTAGGACACCGCCTGGAACTGTATGGTGTCCCCCTCAAGGACGGCGAAGACAACGCCTGAGGCACCCTCCCTTCCTGTCCTTGAACTCCCGTAGTATCCTGCGGGGAAACAGGGGCAGATCAAGCCCGCACAGCGGGGGGACGCATCCAGCATCCTCCTGCCGTGGTCGGGCGTGCATGCAGAAGGAAGAAGGGCGTGCTAGAGGCGCTAACCCAAGGTGAGCAGGAAATCCGTCTGGCTGAAAGCGATGCTGAAATCCGCGCAGCCCAGTCTCTGCGCTATCAGGTCTTTTATCAGGAAATGGGGGCCAAGCCCTCGGAAGACGTGACCGAGCAGCAGCGTGATTTCGATGCGTTCGATGATGTCTGTGAACACCTGCTGGTCATTGACCGGTCCCGTGGCAAGGGGGCCGAGGGCGTGGTCGGAACCTATCGCCTGATGCGGCAGGAACACGTCGAAAAGATCGGCCGCTTTTATACCGCTGCCGAATACGATATCTCGCCGGTGCTGAATTTCCCGGGCAAGGTGCTGGAACTGGGCCGCTCATGCGTAGACAGTCAGTATCGCACCAAGCTGACCATGCAATTGCTGTGGCGTGGCATCGCCGCCTATGTGTTCCATCACGGCATTGATCTGATGTTTGGCTGCGCCAGCCTGCACGGCACCGACCCGGCCAAACTGGCCCTGCCGCTGTCGTACCTGTATCACAACCATCTTGCTCCCGCCGAGCTGCGTCCGCGCGCCCTGCCGGACCTCTATAACCCGATGGACCTGATGCCCGCCGCCGACATTCACGCCATCCGCGGTCTGGCCTCGGTGCCGCCGCTGGTCAAGGGCTATCTGCGCCTTGGCGGCTGGGTCGGGGACGGTGCGGTGATCGACCACCAGTTCAACACCACCGATGTCTGCGTGCTGGTGAAAACCGACCAGATTTCCGAAAAATACGTCAAGCACTATGACCGGACGGCGCGCTAGAGCAGCGTGCGTTAAACCGGACGCGGGCACGCTGCTCCAAGCTTTTGTTCTGTCGCATTGTTTATGCGAAAACCGGTTCCCACTTTTCGCACAATGCTCTAGAGCACAGGCAGCCCTGACGTCCTCCCCGTTCCTTTTTCCTGACTGTGCCCCCGCGATCCGTTGCCCCCCTGGCACGTGTTGCGGGGACTCTGGCCCGTGATGGCATCCAATGATTGCGATACTCTCTGCCACCTTTCGTCTGCTGCTGTTTGTACTGCTGACACTGGTTTTTCTGCTGCCCTATTGCGGGGCCATGCTGTTCGGGATCGGCTATCGCCAGACAGGCCGTCTGTATTGGCGGCTGGTGGCCCGGCTGGTTCTCAAGGCGACCATCGTGGTGCGGGGTGCCCCGTCAACGCTGCGCCCGCTGCTGATGGTCAGCAACCATGCCGGCTATGTTGACATCGTGATTCTCGGGAGTGTCATCGAGGGCTGCTTTGTTGCCAAGGCCGAGGTCCGTTCGTGGCCGGGCATCGGCTTTCTGGCGCGGCTGGCCCGCACGGTGTTTGTTGACCGCCGCCCCAGCAGCACGGGCCGGGAAAGCTCGGTGATCAGCACCCGTCTGGCCGAAGGTGAACCATTGATCCTGTTCCCCGAGGGCACCTCGTCCGATGGCAACCGCGTTCTGCCGTTCAAAAGCGCGCTGTTCACCGTCGCTCAGGGCGAGATCAACGGCACACCGGTCAGCGTTCAGCCACTGTCGATCACCTATACCCGCTCGGGCGGCCTGCCGATGGGCATCACCGCCCGCCCGTTCTATGCCTGGTACGGCGACATGGATCTGGTGACCCACCTGTGGGCACTGATGTGTCTGGGAGCGTTTCAGGTCGAGGTTGATTTCCTGCCGGTCACCGCCCTGGCTGACCACGGCGACCGCAAGGCACTGGCCCGCTTCTGCGAAACCACCATCCGCCGCAGCCACAGTCTGGCGATTACCGGACGCTGTGAAACCGAGGTCAACCAGACACTATCGCTGTAAGAAAAAAGCAGCGCGGGCAAAGGCCCGCGCCCCCGGGGGTCAGGGATCGGGGATCGGGCATCAATGCCCGCCGTGCTCGTCCCCGACCAGCGCCGCCTTCAGGCGCTTGACGCCGATGAACACCATCCCCAGCACCAGCGGCACCGCCACCAGCGCGGCGATGTCCGGGTTGACCGGCAGACCGGCCGCCTTGGCGCCCTTCAGCAAATAGGCGATCAGGCTCCACAGGTAATAGCTGATGGCGACCACCGACAGGCCTTCGACCGTCTCTTGCAGCCGCAACTGGGCATCGGCCCGGCGGTTCATCGAGTGCAGCAGGTCGCGGTTGTTTTCTTCCAGACTGATGTCAACGCGGGTGCGCAGCATGTCCGAAGCCCGCGCCACCCGTCGCCCGAGGGCATCGGCACGCTCGGCCATTGCCTCACAGGTGCGCATCGCTGGCGCAAACCGCCGGTCCATGAACTCGCGGAAGGTCTGGCTGCCGGGCAGACGCTCTTCGCGCATTTCCTGCACACAGCGGTTGACCAGCGCCTGATAGGCCTTGGCCGCCCCGAAACGATAGCTGTTGTCGGCCACCAGTTGTTCGGTTTCCGCCGCCACATCAATCAGGCGGTCCAGCAACAGCCGCTCGGGATCACGACCAACGACACGTTCGCGCTCGCTGTCGGCCATCGCCCCGATGATGGTCGCCACTTCACGTTCCAGCCGCGACAGCTTTGGGCCCATGCTGCGGGCAATCGGAAAGGCCAGCAGCGCCATCATGCGATAGGTTTCCAGCTCCAGCAGGCGCTGTACCATCCGGCCAATCTGGCCGCGGGTCAGGCTGTCGGCGTTGATCAGGATGCGCCCGAAACCGTCGTTGTGCAGGCGGAAATCACTCCACGCCGTCCCGGCGCCTTCGGCAATCGAACTGCCGACCACCAGATGATCACCGAAAATGTGGGTCAGGTCGTGGGTGTCAGCGCCTTCACAGATCGCCGCATGCAGGGCGACCATCATTTCGCCCGGCATGTCGGCCAGCCATTCGTCGGGCACCAGATCAAGCGCGGTGCCGCCGAACGGGTCGCTGTGGCCAAAGGCATCAAAGCGGTAAAAGGTGTAGGTGCAGAACTCGGTGTGACGTTCCCAGCGCAGCCGCAGCCCCCCGTTGGTGGTCGAGCCGACCTGTTCCGGCCACAAGGTGGCGGCGTAATAGATCGCCTCCGGCTCGGGCGGGGAGACGCCAAAGCGGTCACACAGGTCCAGCAGGTGCGCCCGCTCGGCATCGTACCCATGCTCCCCTGCCATGATCGCCAGATGGGTCACCCGCACCGGAGCCTCGAGGATTTCATAGGGGCGGGCGTGGACTTCGTTGGCCAGCGCCAGCCGCAGCGGATGCTCGCGCAGGATCGCCCGGCGGCCAGTGCCGTCGCGGGCCGGGACGCCATCCCGAACAATTTCTGTGGCTACCAAGTCAATCACCGGTCATTCTCCTGGGTCGAACTGTGTGTCTGCCATCTGTGCATCAGGGCAAGGGACCTGCTGACAGATGGCGTCCCAGGCCCCATATTGGGGGACTGCCATGATGCTGCCGGGCGCAAAAAACGCCAACCGCCCAAGAGAGTAGGAGTGAACCGATGGCCGATCTTTCCATCACGGAAGACCTGTTTTTCAACCGCGCCGGCCTGGACCGGGACGCCTGCCTCGCCACGGTGCGGTCAGCGCTGGACGGGGCGGATGACGGAGAATTGTTCCTGGAATACCGCCAGTCGGAATCGGTCTCGCTCGACGATGGCCGTATCCGGGCGGCCAGTTTTGACACCGCACAGGGCTTTGGCTTGCGGGCGGTCAGTGGCGAAACCTCAGGCTTTGCCCACGCCTCGACGCTGGACATGGCCAGCCTGAACCGCGCCGCCGAGGTGGTCAAAGCCGTGCGCTCCGGCAACAGCGGCACCTTTGCCGCCGGGCCGAATGGCACCAATGCCGCCCTGTACACCGCTGACAATCCTCTCCCCGCCGTTTCCTTTGAAACAAAAGTCAAGCTGCTGTCTGATATTGACAGCTATGCGCGCGCCAAAGACCCGAAAGTCCAGCAAGTGATGGCGTCCTTGTCCGGATCGTGGCAGGCGGTACACATCATCCGCCCCGATGGGGTAGCCGCCGACATTCGCCCGCTGGTGCGCCTGAACGTGACGGTGCTGTGCAGCGATGGCAGCCGACTGGAAACCGGCTCGCACGGTCTGGGCGGCCGGGTCGGCTATGACGGGGTGATCGCCGAAGAGGTGTGGAAGACCTGCGTTGACGAAGCCCTGCGGCAGGCGCTGGTCAACCTCGACAGCATTGATGCTCCGGCGGGCGAAATGGAAGTGGTGTGCGGTGCTGGCTGGCCCGGCGTCCTGCTGCACGAAGCCATCGGGCATGGACTGGAAGGCGACTTCAACCGCAAAAAGACCTCGGCCTTCTCGGACCTGATGGGCAAGCGGGTGGCAGCGCCGGGGGTGACGGTGGTCGATGATGGTACGCTGCCCGATCGGCGCGGCAGCCTGACCATCGACGACGAAGGCACCCCGTCCGGGCGTACCATGCTGATCGAAGACGGCATCCTGACCGGCTATCTGCAAGACCGCCTGAACGCCCGCCTGATGGGGATGGCCCCGACCGGCAATGGCCGCCGCCAGTCCCATGCCCACCAGCCGATCCCGCGCATGACCAACACTTTCATGCTGGGCGGCGACAAGGACCCCGGCGAGATTATCAGCAGCGTCAAGAAGGGCCTCTATGCGGTCAACTTTGGCGGCGGGCAGGTCGATATCGTCTCGGGCAAGTTCGTCTTCTCGTGTACCGAAGCCTATCTGATCGAAAACGGCAAGCTGGGTCCGGCGGTCAAGGGCGCAACCCTGATCGGCAACGGTCCCGATGTGTTGACCAGGGTGTCGATGATCGGCAATGACATGGCGCTGGACCCCGGAATCGGCACCTGCGGCAAGGATGGTCAGGGCGTCGCCTGCGGCGTCGGCCAGCCGACCCTGAAGATCACCGGCCTGACGGTGGGCGGCACGGCTGCAGCGTAACCCCCGGACAGAAAACAGACGCCATCAAGGGAATAGCCCCCTTGGTGGCGTTTTTTGTCTGTCGCTACACACGTTGGGGTAGAGATTGACATTTATAGTAATGCTTATCATTCTTTTTCCCGCATAAGAGGCCATTCGCCAGTGTGCCAAAGCAGGCGCGTGGTGTGCCATGGAGAGATTGAATGGGCATGAAGGATTTCATCCTGGCCGAAAACGCCGGGAAGCAGGCATGGCAAATCATCACCGGTGATTTTTATGCCTTGGGCAAAGCCTCCAATTTCTCTGGCGTCTGCATGACCCTGGTCATCCAGTGGTTCATCGAGCTGAAATTTGCCAACGGGGTCGCACCAGATACACTGGCCCGCTATATGCTGCACGGGAACTTTCGCCGCTACGGCTATTCCACCGTGTTCAAGATGCAGGACCATTACGGCACGATCGGGGATCGCAGTTTTGTTCGCCACCTGAGCGGCGCGGCTCTGGAGTGTGATAATCCGGAAAATGCTGCCAGCGCCGCCGCCCACTGGCGGCTGGTCCGGGAAAAAATTTATGGCATTCAGCGGGACAGCGAGGCCGTTCAGCTGGTGATGAATCCTCAGCCCTACAGCGGATTGCTCGGGTTGTATGGTAACAACAGCTGGCTGATCCGCAAGCTGGGGTCTCCGCGGTGGGCCCATGCGGTCGGTATCCATTGCAACGGCCAGAAAACCTACATTTTTGACCCGAATTATGGTGTTGCCATTTTCGACGCCCAGCAATGGGGGCCGATTTCGCAATTTTTCACCGCCATGTGGTCCGACTACAAAATGAACCGCGGCGATCTGGCCGACATCACCCTGTAACAGCCTGCCTCTTGTCCGGCTTTTCCCTTGCCTTGCCTGACCGGCACCGCCATCATCCGCGCAGTTCTGGTCCTGTGGAGGATGGCAAAAGTGGCAGACGGACAATCCCGGCCGGTGATCGGCATTATCGGCGGTAGTGGTGTGTATGGCATCGAAGGCCTGACCGATGTGGAATGGCGGACGATTGACAGCCCGTTCGGGGCGCCGTCGGACCAGTTGATGTTTGCCTCGCTGAACGGCCAGCCGCTGGTGTTCCTGCCGCGCCATGGCCGCGGCCACCGCATCAGCCCGTCCGAGGTCAACTATCGCGCCAACATCGACGCCCTGAAGCGGGCGGGTGTGACCGAAATCCTGTCGGTGTCGGCGGTTGGCTCGCTGAAGGAAGAGCTGCCGCCCGGTACCTTTGTGATCGTTGACCAGTTCATTGACCGCACCTTTGCGCGCGAAAAGAGCTTTTACACCTCGGGCTGCGTCGCCCATGTGTCGATGGCCCATCCGGTGTGCTCGCGGTTGGGCGATGCCGCCGAAGCCGCCTGTCAGGAGTTGGGCATCCCGCACAAGCGCGGCGGCACCTATCTGGTGATGGAAGGCCCGCAGTTCTCCACCAAGGCCGAGAGTATGCTCTATCGCCAGTGGGGCTGCGACGTGATCGGCATGACCAACATGCCCGAAGCCAAGCTCGCCCGCGAAGCCGAGATGTGTTACGCCACCGTCGCCATGGTGACGGATTTCGACTGCTGGCACCCCGACCACGACGCCGTCACCGTTGATGCGGTGATCCGGGTGCTGCTCGACAACGCCGACAAGGCGCGGTCGGTGGTCAAAACGGTGGTGCCCAAGCTGGCCGACCGTGAAGGCCCGTGTGGCTGTGGCTGTCACACCGCACTGGAACATGCGCTGATCACCAGCAAGGATGCCCGTGATCCCGAGGTGCTGGCCCGGCTGGATGCCGTCGCCGGGCGTGTGCTGTAAGCGGAGCGTCGAACGATGAACGTCAACGGAACTCCGACCCGTACCATCTGGCTGGCCGACGATGGCCGGTCGGTGCAGATCATTGACCAGACCCGTCTGCCGCATGCGTGGGAAGTGATCACCCTGCGCTCAATGGCCGAAGCCGCCCGCGCCATCAAGGACATGTGGGTCCGGGGCGCGCCGCTGATCGGGGCCACCGCCGCCTACGGGATGGCGCTGGCGATGGCCGAGGATGCTTCTGACGCCAACCTGCAAGCCGCCCATGATCACCTCTATGCCACCCGCCCGACAGCGGTGAACCTGCGCTGGGCGTTGCAGGCAATGCAGGACTGCCTGCGTCCCCTGCCCGCCGACCAGCGCGCCGCCGCTGCCTATCAGCGCGCTGCCGCCCTGTGTGACGAAGACGTTGAGATCAATTATGCCATCGGGGGCCATGGTCTGGCGCTGTTCAAGCAGCGGTGGACCGAGCGCAAAGCCGCCGGAGCCGAGCGCCTGAACGTGCTGACCCACTGCAATGCCGGGTGGCTGGCCACCGTCGATTGGGGCACCGCACTGGCACCGATCTATCGTTTCTTTGACGAAGGGCTGCCGATTCATGTGTGGGTGGACGAGACCCGCCCGCGCAATCAGGGTGCCAGCCTGACCGCCTGGGAACTGAACCAGCATGGCGTGCCGCACACGGTGATCCCCGACAACGTCGGTGGCCACCTGATGCAGCATGGCATGGTCGATCTGTGCATCGTCGGCACCGATCGCACCACCGCGTCGGGGGATGTGTGCAACAAGATCGGCACCTATCTCAAGGCACTGGCCGCGCACGACAATGACGTGCCGTTCTATGTCGCCCTGCCCAGCCCGACCATCGACTGGACGCTGGACGACGGCATCAAGGAAATCCCGATCGAAGAGCGCGATGCCACCGAAGTCACCCAGTTGACCGGGCGCACCGCCAGCGGCCAGATCGAAACCATCACCATCACTCCGGCAGGCAGCCCGGCGGGGAACTGGGGTTTCGACGTGACGCCCGCCCGCTATGTCACCGCGCTGATCACCGAAAAGGGCGTCTGCCCGGCGACCCGTGACGGGCTGGCAGGCTTGTTTGGTGTGTGAGTGTGGAGATGTGGAGCCCTGCTCCACGCCTCGCCGGGGCCTTAGGGCCCCGGACCCCGTTACTTTATAGGGATTCCCGTTGGTGATCAGAAACATTGATCTGCGGCAAAAAGTGATCCGCACTGCCCTCAACCTGACCCGGCAGGGGCTGAATCATGGCACATCGGGCAATGTCTCGGTGCGCTGTGGCGAAGATGGCTATCTGATCACCCCGTCGGGCGTCCCCGCCGAGTCCCTGCTGCCGCAGGATATCGTCTATATGGACTTTGACGGCGAGATCGAAGGCCGCTTGCAGCCCTCCACCGAGTGGCATTTCCATGCCGCACTGCTGCACGAACGCCCCGACCTGAACGCGGTGATCCACACCCACGCGCCGTTCTGCACCACGCTGGCGGTGCTGTCACGGCCCATCCCGGCCTTCCACTACATGATTGCCAAGGCCGGTGGTAATGATATCCGGGTGGCTCCCTACGCCACCTTTGGCACCCCGGAACTGTGCGCCCATGCCCTGACGGCGATGCAGGACCGCCGCGCCTGCCTGCTGGCCCAACACGGCATGATCGCCGCCCACGGCTCGCTGGAGGCCGCGCTGGCCCTGACCATCGAAGTCGAAGACCTCGCCCGCCTGTACTGGCAGGCCCTGCAAATCGCCGAGCCGCCGGTATTGGATGATGCCGAAATGGCGAGGGTGCTGGAGAAGTTCAAGACGTATGGCACGCGGCAGGGGCGGTAGGAGCAAATCCCGAGCAGATGGGCTCATCTGCGACAACGTATGTGCATCATGAAGCTTGGTACACCCGCCCGGCCCCACGGGGGTGCGGAGCAGCACTCCACCCCCCTGTTCCCGGCTCCCATACCCGAGAGCCCGTTCTGATTACGGCTCCCGTCCGGCATCACCGACTCCGGTCAAGCACCTCCAGAGCCTCATCCACAGCCACCGCAAAATTCAGGTTGCCTTCCCCGGCAATTTTCCAGGTCGTGATCCCTATCAGCCGCCCACTTTCATCAAACAACCCACCGCCCGACGATCCCGGCGCAATTGGGGCGGTGGTCTGGATATAGCGAATCCCATCTGACACACGCAGCCCCGAAATAATGCCTTCGGACAGGGTGTTTTCCAACGACTTCGGGGAACCGATGGCATAAACCTTTTCGCCCACCTTCAGGTCAGAATAGCGGCGATATTCAGCCACAGGGACAAGACGCTGATCAGCCTTGATGATACATATGTCCTTTTTACGATTCCCAGCATTGGGATTAAAAACAGTGACTTGCCCGTCAATTTTGCCCCCAAGAACGTTATGTCCTTCGGTTACATGGCAGTTAGTAATGGCCAAAGACGACGTCAGGGCAACGCCGGACCCAGTCGCAGCATCTCCCTTGCCGGTGTTGGCAGCGATAAGGCGAAAGACCGAAGGAGACAACTTGACATAGATTTCCACCGGCGACAGCTTCGGTGCCCCGGCTTCAGGAGCCCTGTAGTAGCCGGTTTCAGGGAGTGGCACCTGCACCCGTGTGCCTGATACCGAAGCTTTGCTCCATGCTTCCGCCGACTTGGCAAGAGCCTCGGGCGTGACCCCCATGGCGAGCAATCGTTGGTGAGCAATGACATTCCCTGCATCGGCCGCAGTCTGATACAGGATGCGGGCTCCGTTGACATCCTTACGGACACCCAACCCGGCGCTCAACGCATCAGCAAGGTTGACCAATCCGGAAATCGAACCATTCTCGGCAGCACGCTTGAAATACATCACCGCCTTTTTCCAATCCGGCTGTACATTTTTACCAACGGGATTGGCCGCCATAACCCCCAGTTCATTGGTCGCATCGGCCAACCCTTGGGACGACGCCTGCGACAGCCAGTATATGGCTTCGGTTTGATTATAAGGGATGATCCGACCATCCCTGAACAACAGGCCAATTTCCATCTGGGCCGCAGGATGACCGTTTTTGGCCGCAATCCAGCTCCACGCAGCATATCTGACCGGATCTTTCTGAACTGACAAGCCATCCTTATAGAACTTGGCCATCACAATCTGGGCCTGTACATCTCCTGCCCTGGCATACCAGGCAAAAATCTTGAAGGCACTGTCCAGTGCCCCATTCTGAAATGCCTTGCTGCCAGCCGCCAACCCAGCCGGAGCAGGCTCGCCCGGGTGTCGAGAAAATTCGTCAGCATGCTGCGGAACAAAGATGTCGGGATATCGCTGTAGGGTCTCGAAACGCTCGCCAGCGAGGGCGTAACCGCTATCGGCAGACATCTTGAAGTATTTGCTGGCCTCCTGCCGGTCGATCTCGACCGCACCAGGGATGCCGTCTTCATACATGCCACCCAGCTTGTACAGTGCAAGCCTGCGCCAACTCCGCTCCTCGGTCTTCGCAGACAACTCAAACATCCGTTTGGCTGCAAGCGGATCACGGCTGGTGCCCTGCCCTTCGAGATACATCTCCCCCACCCGGTACTGCGCCGCCGCCTGACCGATTTCGTTATCAGCCGCAGCAACAGCAGAAAAAAGCCGGAAGGCTTCGTCATACCGTCCGGCTTCAGCAGCCTTGTTCGCATTCAGGTAATTATCAGCCTGCGTTGTCTCGCATCCACCAAGAGCAAGAGCCAAGGCCATTACGCTCGGCACCAACCACGAACCCAACCTCATCATCCCCCTCCAACCACCTTTGCATGTTCTGGCAGCCCAAAAGCATGGCCTACCTGCAGGGAGATACAATTATCCCCACCGTCTACAGTTGTGTAGATACCATTGGGACAAATGAAAAACGAGGCAGGTATCACTACCTGCCTCGTTTTATCCGCAAAAAATTGATCTACGCGAAAACCGACAGGTTCCCGTTACACGTCCAGATTGGTCACCTTCAGGGCGTTGTCCTGAATGAACTCGCGGCGCGGCTCCACCACGTCGCCCATCAGGGTCGAGAAGATTTCCTGTGCCTCGTCGGCGTGGGCGACCTTGACCTGCAACAGGCGGCGCACGTTGGGGTCGAGGGTGGTTTCCCACAGCTGGTCGGGGTTCATCTCGCCCAGACCCTTATAGCGCTGGATGGCAATGCCCTTGCGGCCCGCGGTCATAAAGGTGTTCACCAGCCCGATCGGGCCGCGGATGATGTGGCGGGTGTCCTTGATCGCCAGCTCACCGGCCTTCTTGTAGATCTCTTGCAGCTCGGCGCTCATCTGATCGAGGCGGCGGGCTTCGGCGGAATGGACCACCGGCGCATCAACCACATGCCGTTCGGTCACGCCGCGCAGGGTGCGGGTGAAAATCAGGCTGCCGTCATCGCCCAAAGCCCCGGCCCAGCCGCGTTCATATTCGGCGGCGATGCGGTCCAGACGCTGGGCCACATACTCCACCGCTTCCTGAGCGCGAACCGGATCGGCCAGCACGTCGGCATTCAGCGCCCCGGCAATCGCTACCTGTTCCAGCAGGAACGTCGGCACGCGGGCGTTCATGCGGTTGAGGAACTGGCTGATCTGGCGGCCCTTGACGATCAGTTCGCGCAGGTGCTGCCCGGCGATCTGGCTGCCGCTGTGGGTGGTCAGCACCGCATCGGACAGCGAGACGTCGATCAGGTAATCTTCCAGCTCGCGGTCGTCCTTCAGATACCGCTCGGAATTGCCCCGCTTGGCGCGGTACAGCGGCGGCTGGGCGATGTACAGATAACCGCGCTCGATGATTTCCGGCATTTGGCGGAAGAAGAAGGTCAACAGCAGGGTACGGATGTGCGAGCCGTCGACATCGGCGTCGGTCATGATGACGATCTTGTGGTAGCGCAGCTTGTCGATGTTGAAATCGTCGCGCCCGATGCCGGTACCCATGGCGGTGATCAGGGTGCCGATTTCCGCCGAGCCGAGCATCTTGTCAAAGCGGGCGCGTTCAACGTTCAGGATTTTACCCTTCAGCGGCAGAATCGCCTGGAAGCCACGATCACGCCCCTGCTTCGCCGAGCCACCGGCGGAGTCCCCTTCCACGATGAACAGTTCGGACTGGGCCGGGTCGCGGTTCTGGCAGTCGGCCAGCTTGCCGGGCAGCGAGGAAATATCCAGCGCCCCCTTGCGGCGGGTCAGTTCGCGGGCGCGGCGGGCGGCTTCGCGGGCGGCGGCGGCTTCGACCACCTTGCCGACCACCTTGCGGGCGTCCTGCGGATGTTCCTCGAACCACTCGGCCAGCTTTTCCGACACGATGCTTTCGACCACCGGGCGGACTTCCGACGACACCAGCTTGTCCTTGGTCTGGCTGGAGAATTTCGGGTCCGGCACCTTCACCGACAGCACACAGGTCATGCCTTCGCGCATGTCGTCGCCGGTCGGCTGGACCTTTTCCTTTTTCAGCAGGCCGCTGTCCTGGGCATAGGCCGAAATGGTGCGGGTCAGCGCCCCGCGCAGACCGGCCAGATGGGTGCCGCCGTCACGCTGCGGAATGTTGTTGGTAAAGCACAGGGTGTTTTCGTGATAGGCGTCGGTCCATTCCAGCGACACTTCGACGGTGATGCCATCGCGTTCACCGAGAACCGCAATCGGGCTGTCGTGCAGCGGCTGGCGCGACTTGTCGAGATAGCGGACGAATTCCTGAATGCCGCCATCGTAATGGAACACCGTCGAGCGCGGCTCGACATGGCGGGCATCGCTGAGTTCCAGCGTCACCCCGGAATTGAGGAACGCCAGTTCGCGCAGACGATGCTCCAGCGTGTCGTAATCGTATTCGGTAATGGCAAAGATCGACGGGCTGGCGAAGAAGGTCACTTCGGTGCCGGTTTCATCCCCGCACTCGCGCACCCGCACCAGCGGAGCGACCACCGCACCATGTTCAAAGCGGACATAGTGTTCCCAGCCCTCGCGCCAGATGCGCAGGTCGAGCCAGTCGGACAAGGCATTGACCACCGACACGCCAACGCCGTGCAGACCACCAGAAACCTTGTAGCTGTTCTGGTCGAACTTTCCGCCAGCATGCAGCTGGGTCATGATCACTTCGGCGGCGGAAACGCCTTCTTCCTTGTGAATATCGACCGGAATGCCGCGCCCGTTGTCGCGCACCGTCACCGAGCCATCGCCGTTCAGGCGGACGGTGGTGCGGTCGGAATAGCCGGCCAAGGATTCGTCGATGGCATTGTCGACCACTTCGTAAATCATGTGGTGCAGACCCGACCCGTCGTCGGTATCGCCAATGTACATGCCGGGTCGCTTGCGGACAGCCTCCAGTCCCTTCAGAACCTTGATGGAATCGGCGCCGTAATCGGAGCTTTTGGCGGCAGTGGTGGCGTCGGTCATGGTCCTCACTCTGGGTAACGGGGGCAGCGGGGGATGATCGGTAACGGGATCAACGCGCTAAAAAAATCCGAGCTCACATAATATAGGCTCACCGGGACGGAACAAGAAAAAAGAAGGATCACAGGCGGTTCCGGCCAGTTTACCCACCCGGCTGGCAAGGGTTTACGGCAGGGCTTTACCTAAAGCTCCCCCCCACCAAAACACCCCTTTACTGTCCAGCACCAAGAACAGGCACAACAGCATGGTCCTCGCCGACGGCAAAAAACTGTGCCTGGTCGTCAAGACCGGCAAATAAAGACCGGTCCGTGCCGGTCAACCACGCCTGCGCCCCCAGCATCAAAAGTTCCTGATACAAGGCCCGGCGGCGGGTGTCATCGAGATGGGCCGCCACCTCGTCCAGCAGCAACAGCGGAGCCGAGCCGCGACAGGCCCCCTGTACCCGCGCCTGCGCCAGCAGCATGGCAATCAGCAACGCTTTTTGCTCGCCGGTCGAACACAGGGCGGCAGGCATGCCTTTGGTGCGGTGAAAAACGGCCAGATCGCTGCGCTGCGGGCCTTCGGTCGGCGCTCCGGCCAGTTCCAGCGGGCGGTTGCGCGCCAGCAGCAGGCGATAGTCTTCCTCGGCCTGCAACGCCGACCGCTCGCCCAGCCAGCCTTCCAGCAGGCCGTGCAGGGCCAGGTCGGCCTTGGGGAACGGGCCGTCGCTGGCGTCAATGGCGGCGGCCAGACGGTTCAGCAGGTCGCGGCGGGCCGCTGCCACCGCCACCGCATGGCCTGCCATTGCTTCTTCCAGCGCCTCGAACCACAGCCGTTCGCGGCTCTGGTCGCGGATCAGGCGCTGGCGCTGGCGATAGGCTTTGTCAAAGGCCGACAGGCGGCTGGCATGATCCGGGTCAAGGCCATAGACCAGCCGATCAAAGAACCGCCGCCGCCCGGACGAGTTTTCGGTAAACAGCCGGTCCATTGCCGGGGTCAGCCAGACCGCCGACAAGACCATGCCCAGATCGGCCTGACTGCGGGCCGGTTCGCCATTCAGGCGGACAATCCGCCGATCCGACGGCCCAATCGCCCGCCCGGTGCCGATGTTCAGCGGGCCGCTGGCGGTGTGGACCGCTGCCGCCACCGCCCATTCGCCCTGTGCCCCGTGTGGCGCACCATGGCGCACCACATCGGACAGCTTCGCCCGCCGCAAGCCACGACCGGGAGCCAGAAACGAAACCGCTTCCAGCAGGTTGGTCTTGCCGACCCCGTTTGGCCCGGTCAGCACCACCGGGCGCAGATCGGTTTCCAGGCGCAGGCGTTCATAACAGCGAAAGTTCTGCACCGTCAGGCGCGTCACCCCCACCGGCAGGAACGCCGGGCTGCCCGGAACCGGGTCCATCAGGGCGACGATCAGACGCGCATCGGCATCAGCACATACAGCGCCGCGCCATCGTCCGTTTCGCGGATCACTGTCGGGCTGGCGGCATCGGCCATGGCGAACAGGGCGGTATCGCCCTCGATCTGCCCAAGGATTTCCATCAGATAGCGCGAGTTGAAGCCGATTTCGATGATGGCGCTGTTATAGTCGGCCTCGATCTCTTCGACCGCGCTGCCCGCATCGGGGCTGGAGGCCGACAGGGTCAACAGGCCCGGACTGATCGCCACCTTGATCGCCCGGCTCTTTTCGGTCGAAATCGCCGACACGCGATCCACAGCATCGGCAAACAGCTTTTTGCCGACCCGCAACAGCTTGTCGTTATCCTGCGGGATCACCCGTTCATAATCGGGGAAGGTACCGTCAATCAGCTTGGAGGTCAGCACCACGTCATCAAAAGCAAAGCGGATTTTGGTTTCCGACAGCGAGACGGTGACGCCCATGCCGGTTTCTTCGATCAGCTTGCGCAGTTCCAGCACCGTTTTGCGCGGAACGATGATGCCCGGCATGTTGTCGGCGCCTTCGGGGCGACCGACTTCCACCCGCGCCAGCCGGTGCCCGTCGGTGGCCACCGCCCGCAACACGTTCACCCCGGACGAGGTGGTGCTGTGGAAATAGATGCCGTTCAGGTAATAGCGGGTTTCTTCGGTCGAGATGGCAAACCTGGTGCGGTCAATCAGCGCCCGCAGGTCGGGGGCGGCAACGGTAAAGCTGTTGCTGAACACGCCGTCGGCCATCGACGGGAAGTCTTCGACCGCCAGACAGGACAGGGCAAAGCGCGACCGCCCCGAGCGCAGGGTCAGTTGCGAGCCTTCCGGTTCAAAGGCAATTTCGACCTGCGCGCCATCGGGCAGCTTGCGGACGATTTCAAACAGGGTATGGGCCGGGGCGGTGGTGGCACCGGGCCGCTCGACGGCGGCGGACACCCGCTCGATGATGTCCAGATCCATGTCGGTGGCATTCAGCGCCAGCCCTTCGGCGGTGGCTTCCAGCTTGACGTTCGACAGGATCGGCAGGGTATTCCGGCGCTCGACCACGCTCTGAACGTGACCGAGGGACTTCAGAAGCACGCTGCGTTCAATGGTCAGTTTCACGGGTCGTATCACTCGCTGTCATCGCCATCCGCAAACTGCGGTGACGGAAATCATAATCAGGGAGCGGGCGCGACCGGACGACACACGGACATTCCGGGTCGGCCCACCAAGATGGGCCGGGTAGTCTAGCATAGCCAAACCACCCCGCCAGCCTGAATTTTCCGGGTTCCCCAAACGGTAACGATCAGACTTCCAGCATCCGCCGCAGCAGATCGACGTCTTCGGCAAAGGTGTCGTCGCTGCCGATCAGTTCCTCGACCTTTTTCACCGCGTGCATCACCGTGGTGTGGTCGCGGCCCCCGAACTTGCGGCCAATTTCCGGCAGCGAGCGGCTGGTCAGTTGCTTGGACAGATACATCGCCACCTGTCGCGGACGCGCCACCGAGCGCGACCGGCGGGCCGAGCCCATGTCCGACAGGCGGATCTGGAAATGCTCGGCGACCTTTTTCTGGATGTCTTCGATGGTGATCCGGCGGTCGTTGGCCCGCAGCACATCGCGCAGCACGTCCTGCGCCGTTTCCAGACTCAGGTCACGGCCCACCAGTTGCGCGTGGGCGATCAGGCGGGTCAGCGCACCTTCCAGTTCGCGCACGTTCGAGCTGATCTTGTGGGCCAGAAACTCCAGCACCTTGGTCGGCACATCGGTGCCCATCTGCTCGGCCTTGGCGGCCAGAATGCCCAGCCGCAGTTCATAGGTGGTCGGATGGATGTCAGCCACCAGCCCTGAGGCCAGACGCGAGCGCAGGCGGTCGCCGATGTCTTCGAGGTCCGCCGGGCTCTTGTCGGCCGAAATGACGATCTGCCGCCCCTGATCGACCAGCGCATTAAAGGTGTGGAAGAATTCTTCCTGCGTCGAGTCCTTGCCAGAGATGAACTGCACGTCGTCGATCATCAGCACGTCGACCGAACGGAACTGTTCCTTGAAGTCCATCGTCGTCTTGTAGCGCAGCGCCTTGACGAAGCTGTACATGAACTTTTCCGCCGACAGATAGACCACCCGGCGGCCCGGATGCCGTTCCCGAATCGCCCAGGCAATGGCATGCATCAGGTGGGTTTTCCCCAGACCGACACCGCCATACAGGAACAGCGGATTAAAGGCCACCCGGTCGGAATCGGCCACCCGCTGGGCGGCGGCATAGGCGAATTCGTTCGGCTTGCCGGTGACAAAGTTTTCAAAGGTATAGCGCGGGTCCAGCGGAGCCGACAGGCCATCATCGACCGCATCGCTGACCACCGTCGTCGTCACGCCACCGGCAGGCAGCAGGGGGACAGAGGAACGGGCCGAGGGCAAATCCGGCAGGTCGTCGAAATCCGGGGCGGCAAAGCCACCTTCGGCATAGTCGAAATCATCTTCATCAAAGGTCGGCAACGCCCGGTCGACAAACGACGGTGCCGAGCGGAAATCATTTTCAGGCACCGACGGCGCACCGGCAGCTTTCGCCCTGGCGCGGGATTTTGCCGGAGTCGCCTTGGGGGCGGCAGCCTTGCTCACGGTTTTGCTGCGAGCCTTCACCGGGGCAGGCGCCGGGACTTCAACCACAACCGCCTCGGCAACCGGGGCCCGCTTGCGCGTCGTCGCCTTGCGAACGGGGGCTGGTGCCTCGGCAGTCACCGGCACGGGGACCGCGACGGGCATCGGCGCAGCCGCCGCCAGCGAGGTCGGGATGCGAATCAGCTTGCCAGCCTTGCTCACCGCCATCGCCACTGCCGCAACGGCAGCGTCAATACGCACCACCGGAGCCTCGACGGGGGCCTCGACGGGCGCAGGCTGTAGCGGAGCGGTTTTGGTCGCACCTTTGGCTGGCGCTTTGGGAGAGGCAGCTTTGGTCACGGTTTTGCTACGGGCCTTCACTGGGGCAGGAGCGGAAACGGGCGCACTGTCCTCGACCTTCGCCGCGACCTTGCTCGCGGCGGTCTTGCGCGGGGCAGCCTTGCGGGCCGCCGGCTTGACCGGGACCAGAACGGATTCGACCGACGGCGCAGGCAGTGGATCAACAGCCGACGCCACCGGCTTTTTGCGCGGGGTGGCCTTTTTCCGCACCGGCACCGGTTCGGGGACCGGTTCAGGCTGCGGAGCTGCGGCGCGACGGGCGGGCATCCGCGGCGCTGCCGCCTTGGCCACCTCGACCTTCACCGCCCGCACTTCGGGATTCTCCCCCGCCCACAGGGCGCGAATCCGCTCGGCATAATGGGTGTTCACCCAGTCGCGCAAAAAGCGTGTGGGAACCGCCAGCCGGACCTGCCCATCGGCAATGCCCCCCAGCATCATCGGCTTGACCCAACTCTGGTAAGCCGCATCTCCCACTTCTTCCCGCAAGCGACCGCAAACACGGTGCCATTGCTTCACGGACGGGTCATCCACCCGAAGATCAGTCATTAGCATACTCCGCAGGCAGCTCCATCGGAGCCATCACATAAACCCTGTGGATAAGCCGCTCGGGCCACCCACAAGAGACGCCAAAACATCCGTTCATCGCTCTTCTTGGCAAAAGCCAACAACAACAGCGTAAAGAACAGAAAACCACTCGCTTATTGTTTAATAAACGAATGAAGACTTGAATTTTATGAGGATTTGCACCGGAAAGACTGTCCAACAGCCCCTGTGGAAAAGTCTCTGGCACCTCAGGGAGCAGAACTTATCCCCAAGCTCTGACCTTGGCAACGGGCCTTGATGCGAATTGCGAGAATCTTTTGTCTTGACGGACAGAGGGCTTGCCAGCAGCCCGTCATAGGGTTCTCCGTACAGGCAGACTCGCCAACGGGCCGACCCGAAAAACACTCAACTAACTGTTTATAAACGATAAAAATAGAGATAATCCTTGATCACCCTGTGCATTTCGCAAAGTTAAGACCATGATCCTGTCATCAGCACCCGCACAATCCCCCCCATACGATGGGGCTGCCATTATCCACAGGCGACTAGATATTGTTCTGAAACCATCCACAGCCCACCCGCTCGCCGATTCGCAGACGCCATAAACAAACACACGAATCGGCAAGAAAAAATAGCGACTCGGACAGGGTTCATCCCTGTTCAAGATGCAGGCAGACAGAAAAATCAGGATAAAAAAATTGCACGGCCCTGCGGGGGAACCGTGCATTCTGTGGATAAGCCTGCCCGGGGCCTTGAGGCCCCGGCGAGGTGTGGAGCAGCGCTCCATGACCTTTTTGTTTTACAGCAGACGCATATCCTGCGGTGCGTTATCTCCAAAACGACAAACGCCGCCGCAAAAGCCAAGCCTGGCTTTTCCGTACAGCGTTTGTAGAGAGTACCTTGCGCGCAAAGTACGTCCGCAGCTTGTTCTTGCGCTGGAGGAAGCAGCCCACCGGACTGATCCCGCCTGCAAGACCGTCAAACAGGCAGGGGTACCCAAAGGCACCCCTTCCGCTTGATGGCAGCTTAGGCAGCCATCGCCTTGATACGGGCGTTCAGGCGGGACACCTTGCGGGACGCAGTGTTCTTGTGGAACACGCCCTTGGTGACGCCGCTCATCAGTTCCGGCTGGGCGGCCTTGAAGGCAGCAGCAGCGGAGGTCTGATCGCCCGAGGCAATGGCCACTTCCACCTTCTTGAGGAAGGTGCGGATGCGGCTCTTGCGCGCGTGGTTGATCGCATAGCGCTTCGTATTGCGGACGATACGCTTCTGGGCCGACTTGTGGTGAGCCATCGTTTTGTCTTTCCGTAAACAGACTGAAACCGGATCGCATGTCGCGAGAAGCGCGGTTTATATGGGAAGACGCCGCAAAGGTCAATATCTCTCTCGGGTTTTGCTGCCCATTGTGGTGCAGATACCCGCCGATGCGGCCCGGACCTGTCCTGACAGGAATCCCCCGCCGCACACGGTCGGTACAGCGGGGGATTTTCGCAGGAAATCAGGCTGTTTTCAAAGCCTTAACGGCCAGTGAACTTCGGCTGGCGCTTTTCGACAAAGGCGGCCATGCCTTCCTTCTGATCTTCGGTGGCAAAGGTGGAGTGGAACAGGCGGCGTTCGAAATGCACCCCTTCGCTCAGGGTGGTTTCATAGGAACGGTTGACCGAATCCTTCACCATCATCACCACCGGGCGCGACATGTCGGCGATTCGCTGCGCAACCTTGATGGCCTCAGCAACCAGATCGGCAACCGGAACGATACGGCTGACCAGCCCCGAACGCTCGGCTTCGTCAGCGGCCATCTGGCGACCGGTCAGGCACATTTCCATCGCCTTGGACTTGCCGACAAAGCGGGTCAGACGCTGGGTGCCACCAGCGCCCGGCATGGTACCAATGGTGATTTCCGGCTGGCCGAACTTGGCGTTGTCACCGGCCAGGATGAAATCGCACATCATCGCCAGTTCACAGCCACCACCGAGGGCAAAGCCAGCCACCGCCGCAATCACCGGCTTGCGGCACTTGGTGACCCGTTCCCAACCAACGGTGATGAAATCGGCCAGATAGACATCCATGTAGGACTTGCCAGCCATTTCCTTGATGTCGGCCCCGGCGGCAAACGCCTTTTCCGAACCGGTCAGAACCACCGCGCCGATATCCGCATTGGCTTCCATCTCGTCCAGGGCCTGGCCAAGTTCCTTGATCAACTGGGCGCACAAAGCGTTCAGCGCCTTTGGCCGGTTGAGGGTGATCAGACCGACGTTGCCACGAATCTCGACCAGAATCTGCTCGTAAGACATGGAAGAACTCCCCTTTTATTGAATCTCGAGTGAGGTATTGCTGTACAGAGCGTAGGCTGTTTCTTGTTTTAGCGATACGCGACAGGGAACAGAGACTATTTTGCCGGCTTCATCTGGAAGCAGACCGTTACCATCCCTGCGTTTTCATTGATGGCGATCAGCAAGTCTTCGCTTTCACGGCTGTAAAGGACTCCTTCGGCCCTGGACCCGATCAGGTTCCAGCCGATCTGCGGCAAGGTTTCAGCATAGAACGCCTCGACCGCCGAGCGCGTCACGCGCCCATAGGCATAGGCCTCGCCAATGCTCCCTGCCGGTGTGGTGAAAAGATAGTCGCCCATCTGGCAACTGGCCGGAATGTCCGGCACAGCACCGCCAGCCGCAGTCAGTGACAGCCCCGGCATCAGGGGCACATCCACCAGATCATCAATAAAGCCGGTCGATCCGGCAAAGGCGGGGGCCACCAGCCCCATTCCGCCCCCCATATCCGGCGCAGAGAAATCCGGCACAGAGAAAAAGGCCCCACCGGCCACCAGTCCGGCGACGGACAGGCGGCAGCACAGAGTCAGGAGCGGCGACCGGCCAGCGGTCTGAAAACGGCGTAAGTATCGCATGGTTCGGTACGGTATCATCACCTTTGACGCTGACCACAGTAAAAAGTGGAGCGGCCAGTTTGAACAATCCGTTGCACTCCGCCGGTTTCCGCTAGGTCACAGATGCAGCCCGGACAGGGGTTTCCCGCCCGGTCATAGACGGCGAAATGATGCTGAAAATAGCCCAGCTCGCCGTTTACCAGCCGGTGGTCGCGCAGGGATGATCCCCCCGAGGCCAGCGCCTCGGCCAGCACCGTGCGGATCGCGTCCACCAGTGTCTGACAATCGGCAAACGACAGACTGAGGGCAGGACGCCGGGGGTCGATGCCCGCGCGGAACAGCGACTCGGAGGCATAGATGTTGCCCACCCCCACCACCACCGAGGCATCCATCAGCACCGGCTTGACCGGGCTGCGCCGCCCGGCCAGCGCCCGCTGCAACACCAGCGCGTCGAAGTCCTCGCCCAGCGGCTCGGGGCCCAGATCGCGCACCAGCGGGTGGCGGGGCAACTCATCCAGCGTGGTCAGGGTCATCAGACCAAAGCGGCGCGGATCACGATAGGTGACCATCGCCCCGTGGTCGGTCAGGATCACCACATGGTCATGCTTGCCGGGCGGTGCCAGATTGGACCCCGGCGGGCTGACCTCAAAGGTTCCCGACATCCCCAGATGGCCCAGAATCACCTGCCCGTCATCCAGCAGCCACTGATAGTATTTGGCCCGTCGCCAGATCCGTTCGACCCGCCGCCCCTGCACGGCTGCGACAAAGCCATCGGGAAATGGCTGGCGCAAATTGGCCCGCCGCAGCGTGACCGACTCCAGACGGTGTCCCTCCAGCACGGCGGCCAGCCCGCGACAGACGGTTTCGACCTCGGGTAATTCCGGCATGATCCCGGTGTCTCCCTGCTTTTTTCATGACTTTCCATTGGCGAACGGCATTCGGTGGTTGTCGTTCGCGCCAACCTGTCTCTATATAGCGTTCGTCCTGCCCTTAGGCTATTGTGCGCGCCATGACCGAACTCAACACCCCCGCCGACCCGTCATCCGAGTCCCCCGCTGCTGCGCCGTCCGGCGTTGGCGCGACCACGCACTTCGGCTTCCGCACGGTGAAGACCGAGGAAAAGCAACATCTGGTGCGCGAGGTGTTCGACTCGGTCGCCAGCAATTACGACCTGATGAACGATCTGATGAGCGGCGGTGTCCACCGCCTGTGGAAAGATCGCTTCATTGAAATGCTGGCTCCGCGACCGGGACAGAAACTGCTGGACGTGGCGGGTGGAACCGGCGACATCGCCTTTCGCTTTCTGTCGCAGGCGCAAAAGCGGCAAAAGGACGATCAGCCGGATGCCAGCGTGACCGTGTGCGACATCAACGGCGAAATGCTGCGCGTTGGTCGGGACCGGGCGGTCAACCGCAACATCCTGCGCAACATCGAATGGGTCGAGGGCGACGCCCAGCACCTGCCGTTCCCTGATGCCAGCTTTGACGCCTATACCATCGCCTTTGGCCTGCGCAACGTCACCGACATTGATCTGGCGATGCGCGAAGCCCGCCGCGTGCTGAAGCCCGGCGGTCGTTTCATGTGCCTGGAATTTTCCAAGGTGGTGATGCCGGTGCTGGACCAGTTGTACGATGTCTATTCGTTCAAGATCCTACCGGTGATGGGTCAGGTGGTGGCCCGCAACCGCGAGGCCTATCAGTATCTGGCCGAAAGCATCCGCCAGTTCCCGCCGCAGGAACAGATGATCGAGCGGATGAAAAAGGCCGGGCTGTCCCAGTGCAGCTATCGCAACCTGTCCGGCGGTATCGCGGCCATCCATTCCGGCTGGCGCATCTGACGGCGGTACGGACAGGCCCCCAACGACATTCCCACGATTCAGAGTAGCCCGGCATGATCCGTACCGCCCGCAACCTGTCCCGCCTGTTCCAGATCGCCCGCGTTCTGGCGCGCCACGATGCCCTGTTCCCGCTGGAAGACGTGCCGGCCCTGCGGGAGCTGATCGGTGTCGCCCGTGCGGTTTACCGCCGTCCGGCGGAAGGACGACCGGGACAGCGGCTGGCGCGGGCCTTTGCCGAGCTGGGACCGACTTTCATCAAGCTGGGACAGGCCCTGTCCACCCGCCCCGATCTGCTGGGCGAAGAGGTGGCTGCCGACCTGACCTATTTGCAGGACAAGCTGCAACCGTTTTCGTTTGCCGAAGCCCGTGCGATCATCGAAGGCGAATTTGAACAGCCGCTGGAAAGCCTGTACAGCAGCTTTGACGAAACGCCCGTGGCAGCCGCGTCGATCGCACAGGTGCACTTTGCCGTCACCCCCGACGGTCGCCCGGTGGCGGTCAAGGTTCTGCGTCCCGGCGTTGAACAGCAATTCCGCCGCGACATTGCGCTGTTTTACTGGCTGGCCCGCCTGATCGAGCGCGTCCAGCCGCACCTGCGCCGCCTGCGACCGGTCGATACCATCGCCACCTTTGAAGAGTCGGTCAATATCGAGATGGACCTGCGTTTCGAAGCTGCCGCCGCAGCCGAAATGTCGGAAAATTTCGAGGGAGACGAAACTTTCCGCATCCCGGAGATCGACTGGCAACGCACCAGTCGGTCGGTGATGACTCAGGAACGCATCACCGGCATTTCGCTCGATGAACGCGAAAAGATCGCCGCCGCCGGGCTGGACCCGGTCGAGGTGATCACCCGCGCCGCCAATGCCTTTTTCAACATGGTGTTCCGTGACGGCTTCTTTCATGCCGACCTGCACCCCGGCAACCTGTTCGTGCAGGCCGACGGGGTGATTGTGGCGGTCGATTTTGGCATCACGGGCCGTGTTGACCACGAAACACGCCGCATTCTGGGGGAAATGCTGCTGGGTTTCCTGACCGGCAACTATCGCCGGGTGGCCGAAGTCCATTTCGAGGCCGGATGGGTGCCCGCCGACAAGAGCGTCGATGCCTTCACTCAGGCCGCCCGCTCGATTGCCGAGCCGATCTTTGGCAAGCCGATTCAGGAAATCTCGATCGCCCGCCTGCTGGGGCAACTGTTCGCGGTCACGGAAACCTTTTCGATGGAAACCCAGCCGCAACTGTTGCTGTTGCAAAAGTCGATGCTGCTGGCCGAAGGTGTTGGTCGTGTTCTGGCGCCGGAAATCAACATGTGGGAACTGGCCCAGCCGCTGATCACCGACTGGATGCGCAGCAACCTCGGCCCCGAGGCCCGCATCAAGGCGGCGGTGGTCGGCACCGCCCGCTCGCTGGAAAAGCTGCCGAGCATTCTGGTCCAGGCCGAACAGGCCGCCCGCATGATCAGCTCGGAGGGCCTGAAGCTGCACCCCGAAACCGTGCGCGAAATGGCCCGTCAAGGCGCCCTGACCGCGGGCCGCCGCAGCCTGTTCCCCGCCTGGCTGCCGTGGGCGCTGGTGGTGGCCCTGCTGGGAATTTTGCTCAGCCGGTAAGGTCGGCCCTTTGCCGCCATCCGTTGACGTCATGTACCCGCCCGCCTGCCGGACAGTCCGCAGGCGGGCTTTTTGTTCCGCCCGTGCTGGAGCATTGTGCGAAAAGTGGTCACAGGATACGGCAGTTGGTGGAAAAGAGTGGGCTACCGCCCAAACCCGTTTGGGTGCGACGCCCCCAAACCCCCACTTTTTCTTTTATGATCAAAGAAGTGGGGTCTGGGGCCTCAAGGCCCCAGCGAGGTGTGGAGCAGCGCTCCACGTCCTTGTTCCCAAGCTGTCGTGTACTGTGCTGAGTGAAAACGCCCCAGGCGTCCGGTTTACGGTGCAGCGCACAAAAAACAGGCGACCAAGAGGACATGCCTGTTTTCCTTCAGGCTCCATTCCCCTTTAGCCACCGGGGGAAAAACCCCGGACGTTCGGATTTTCGAACACCCCCTCTTGTACTCTGCATGACAAAATGCTCATCTTTTGGGTATGGATCAGGTAAACTGTTGGTAAATACTGGTCTATCAGAAGATACGCATAGATCAATCCGCCATTCGGAAATCCGAACACCCCATTCGGCAAACCGAACGTTTTTCATGGTTCTTTCGGACCACTCCAATAAAAGTGCATCTCCAATACCTTGGAGATATTGGTAGAAACAGCGATCATTCGAATTACGCAGATCTGGCACGCTACGTGCTCATGGCTTTCCCAGGGACGGCTCGGTTTTCGATCGACGCGTCCGTTGACCCTGTCCACCAACGGACACAGCAACAAGAAGTGAGGCATCTGCATGACCAAGACCATTCTTTCCCGCGTCATTGGCCTGGCTCTGGCGGCGAGCCTGTTGAGCGCCCCGGCGTTCGCCGAAGAGCTGACCGGCACGCTGAAGAAGATCAAGGAGAGCGGCACGATTGTTCTCGCCCATCGCGACTCTTCGATTCCCTTCTCGTACCTCGGCACCGATCCGCAGCAGCCGATCGGCTATTCGCACGAGCTGCAGCTGAAGGTCGTCGATGCCCTGAAGCAGAAGCTCGCCATGCCGGACCTGAAGGTCCGCTACAATCTGGTGACCTCGCAGACCCGTATCCCGCTGGTCCAGAACGGCACTGTCGATCTGGAATGCGGTTCGACCACCAACAACATCGAGCGTCAGCAGCAGGTTGATTTCTCGGTTGGCATCTTCGAAGTCGGTACCCGTCTGCTGGTGAACAAGAAGTCGAAGATCAAGGACTTCCCGGATCTGGCCGGCAAGAACGTGGTGACCACTGCGGGCACCACCTCCGAACGCCTGCTGAAGGCTCTGGATGCCGACAAGGGCATGAAGATGAACATCATCTCGGCCAAGGACCACGGCGAAGCGTTCCTGATGCTGGAATCGGGCCGCGCCGTTGCCTTCATGATGGACGACGTGCTGCTGTACGGAGAAATCGCCAAGGCCAAGAAGCCGGCCGACTGGGAAGTCGTCGGCACCCCGCAGTCGTTCGAAATCTATGGCTGCATGGTCCGCAAGGAAGACCCGGCATTCAAGGCCGTGGTTGATCAGGCGATCAGCGACACCTACAAGTCCGGTGAAATCAACGAAATCTACAAGCGCTGGTTCCAGAGCCCGGTGCCGCCGAAGGACCTGAACCTGAACTTCCCGATGAGCGAGCAGCTGAAGAAGCTGATTGCCAACCCGACCGACAAGTCGGCCGAGCAGCTCTAAGCCGCTTGCTGGTGTCCGGCCTTTCCCGTAAAGGCCGGACATCCCGAGGGTCTCACAGAGGCCTTTCCGTCGAGGGCTCCACAGGGGCCTGTCCAACCGTACCCACAAGGGCCCATCCCCCGTTCGGGGTCCATGGTGCCTGCTTTCGGTTTGCGTGACCTCATGGGGCAACTCGCATGAACTATAACTGGAATTGGGGCGTTTTCTTTCAGTCCACCGGCATTGGCTCGGAAATCTATCTCGACTGGTTCGTCACCGGACTGGGATGGACGATTGCCATTTCGCTGGTCGGCTGGCTGATTGCCCTGGTGTTAGGCTCGCTGCTGGGCGTCATGCGCACGGTGCCGAACCGCCTGCTCGCCACCATCGCCACCACCTATGTGGAAATCTTCCGCAACGTGCCCCTGCTGGTACAGTTGTTCCTGTGGTACTTTCTGGTCCCTGACCTGCTGCCCGAACCGCTGGAAATGTGGTTCAAGCAAGACCTGTCCCCCGCCGCCTCGGCCTATCTGTCGGTCGTTGTCTGCCTTGGCCTGTTCACCGCTGCCCGCGTGTGCGAACAGGTGCGCACCGGCATTCAGGCCCTGCCCAAAGGCCAGTTGAACGCAGGCTATGCACTGGGGTTCACCCTGCCGCAGGTTTACACCACCGTGTTGCTGCCGCAGGCGTTCCGCATCATCATTCCGCCGCTGACCAGCGAATTCCTGAACATCTTCAAGAACTCCTCGGTCGCCTCGCTGATCGGCCTGATGGAACTGCTGGCCCAGACCAAACAGACCGCCGAATTCAGCGCCAACCTGTTTGAGGCCTTTACGCTGGCCACCCTGATTTACTTCGTCCTGAACATGAGCCTGATGATGATCATGCGCTGGATTGAAAAGCGGGTCGCCGTTCCGGGCCTGATCTCGGTGGGAGGCAAGTAATGGATTTCTCGGCAATCATTCCCGCCCTGCCCGGCCTGTGGATCGGCATGATCACCACCCTGGAACTGTTGGTTCTGGGCGTCTGTGGTGGTGTCGCCCTGGGAACGGCTCTGGCCCTGATGCGCCTGTCGCACAACAAGACACTGGCCAAAATTGCGGCGACTTACGTCAGTTACTTCCGCTCGATCCCGCTGCTGCTGGTGATCACCTGGTTCTATTTTGCCGTGCCGTTCATCCTGCGCTGGATCACCGGGGTTGATACTCCGGTCGGAGCGTTCAGCTCGTGTCTGGTCGCCTTTGTGATGTTCGAGGCCGCCTATTTCTGCGAAATCGTCCGCGCCGGCATTCAGGCCATTCCGCGCGGCCAGATGGGCGCCGCCTATGCACTGGGGATGACCTATGGCCAGACCATGCGTCTGGTGATCCTGCCGCAGGCCTTCCGCAAGATGACCCCGCTGCTGCTGCAGCAAAGCATCATCCTGTTTCAGGATACCTCGCTGGTCTACACCGTCGGCCTGATGGACCTGTTGAACGCCGCCCGTTCCCGTGGGGACATTCTGGGCCAGCCCCATGAATTCCTGATCTTTGCCGGCCTGGTTTATTTTGTCATCAGCTTCACCGCCTCGCGCGCCGTCAAGCATCTGCAAAAGAGGTTAGCCGTATGATTTCCATCCAGAACGTCAACAAGTGGTACGGCGACTTTCAGGTGCTGACCAATTGCAGCACCGAAGTCCAGAAGGGCGAAGTGGTGGTGGTCTGCGGTCCCTCGGGTTCTGGCAAGTCCACGCTGATCAAGTGCGTCAACGCCCTTGAGCCGTTCCAGCAAGGGGACATCGTTGTTGATGGCACCTCGATTGCCTCGCCGAAGACCAACCTGCCCAGGCTGCGTTCGCGCGTCGGCATGGTGTTCCAGCATTTCGAACTGTTCCCCCACCTGACGATCACCGAAAACCTGACCATCGCCCAGATCAAGGTGCTGGGTCGCAGCAAGGATGAAGCCACCCGGAAAGGCCTTGCCCTGCTCGACCGCGTTGGCCTTGCCGCCCACGCCCACAAGCATCCCGGCCAGTTGTCCGGCGGCCAGCAGCAGCGCGTCGCCATTGCCCGCGCTCTGGCAATGGACCCGGTGGTGATGCTGTTCGACGAACCGACCTCGGCCCTTGACCCGGAAATGGTCAACGAAGTGCTGGACGTGATGGTGCAGCTGGCTCAGGAAGGCATGACCATGATGTGCGTGACCCACGAAATGGGCTTTGCGCGCAAGGTTGCCGACCGGGTGATCTTTATGGATCGAGGCCAGATCGTCGAAGACTGCACCAAGGATACCTTCTTTGGTGACATCAATGGCCGCTCTGACCGCGCCCAGCAATTCCTGGCCAAGATCCTGCAGCATTAAAGATTCACATCACAGTACACGACAGTTTGAAAACAAGAGCGGGCTATCGCCCACACCCATTCGGGGCCTGAGGCCCCGAACCCCCATTTTTTCTTTTATGATCAAAGGAATGGGGTCTAGAACATTGTGCGAAAAGTGGGAACCGGTTTTCGCATACACAATGCGACAGAATAAAAGCTTGGAGCAGCGTGCCCGCGTCCGATTTAACGCACGCTGCTCTAGATTTCCTACTGTCGTGTACTGTGGTCACATTTAACGCACACTGGTCTGGAAATCGTGTTCCGCAGGTTGCGGGCGAACAGCAGATCAAAACCGCAGCAAAGCCCGGTCGCGCAGCAAACGCTGATAGGTATAATCGGCTTGTGCGACCTCTTCCACGGCGGTGCGATGGCTTAACAGCGCGTCGACACTCAGCAACAGGGAGGCAGGCAGGGCTGCCCCGTGGTTCCGGCTGGCCGGACGGATCAGCAGGCTGTCCGGCTGATCCCAGCGCAGCAGGTTATAGGCAAGCTGGGTCAGCCCGTCAGGCTGCAAGCGCAGGAAGTGCAATGACTGCTCGGCTTTGGCGAGCAGGATATCAGGATCATCCTGCCCGGATGTGGCATGAACCGTTCTCGCCATCACCCATGACCGCGTCAATGGCTCGTCGGGTATCCATGGCACCAGACCTGCGGAGATGCAGGCCGCCGTTTGCGGGAAAACAGTCTGCGGGATGGCCATGAATATGGCATCGGCCCCCGGTGACATGACGGCCTCGCTGACACAGGCCACCGCCAGCATCACCTTGAACAGCCCGAACCCTTCGGGTTGGGCACCGTAAAAGACGATCTCGCGCCATGGGGCCTCGATGGCCAGGTTTTCCCCATAATGCCGCAAGGCAACGATCAGCCCGGACATCTGCCCGTTCAGCATCAGGGCATAGCCGCGCCGGGAACTGATGGCATCACACAGGATCTCTTCGGATGGGGGACAGGCATCAGCATTCCCTGCGTCACGCGCAAACTGCATGGCGACATCGCAATCGGCGGCATGGGTCGAGCGAATGGTCAGAGTCAGCATCACAAACACCTTACGGTTGACAGCCTACTATAGCTGATTCCCGTAAAAACGCAGTGCTGGAGACGCCGGAAACACTCCCTCATTTTAGGAGGCATGACCCCAAGAGATACCCTGAATGCTGGTAATTTCTCTTGGGGTACAGATATGCCGCGCCTTCCTTTCTTACGGACGCAGGAAACCCACCGCGTCGTAAACTTCGTCCAGGATCGGTGAGGCGATCTCGTTGGCCCGTTCGGCACCACGGCGCAGGATCGCATCCAGCTCGGCCTGATCAGCCAGAAGTTCGTTCATGCGGGTGGTCATCGGGGCCAGCACCGACACCGCCAGATCGGTCAGCAGGGTCTTGAATTCCGAAAATGCCTTACCGCCCATTTCGCCCATCACATCCGCACGGGTCCGGTCGGACAGGGCGGCGTAGATGTTGATCAGGTTGGCGGCTTCGGGACGCCCTTCCAGACCCTCGACGGTTTCCGGCAGCGGCTCGGGATCGGTCTTCGCCTTGCGGATTTTCTGGGCAATGGCGTCGGCATCATCGACCAGCGTAATGCGCGAATAGTCCGACGGATCGGACTTCGACATCTTTTTGGTGCCGTCGCGCAGCGACATCACGCGGGTGCCTTCGCCAAAGATCAGCGGCTCGGTGATCGGGAAGACCTCCTTGCCGAAGTCGTTATTGAACTTGATCGCGATATCACGGGTCAGTTCCAGATGCTGTTTCTGGTCCTCGCCCACCGGCACATGGGTTGCCTTGTAGGCCAGAATGTCGGCCGCCATCAGGTTGGGATAGGCATACAGGCCAACCGAGACGTTTTCCCGGTTTTTGCCCGCCTTTTCCTTGAACTGGGTCATGCGGTTCAGCCAGCCCATGCGGGCCACGCAGTTGAACACCCACGCCAGTTGCGCATGGGCCGGAACCTGGGACTGGTTGAACAGCACGGCCTTTTCCGGGTTGATTCCCGCCGCGATGAACGCCGCTGCCACTTCGCGGGTGGCCTTGGTCAGCGCCGCCGGGTCCTGCCAGACGGTGATGGCGTGCAGGTCAACGACACAGAAGATGCAGTCTTCATAGTCATCCTGCAGGCGCACCCAGTTGCGGATGGCCCCCAGATAATTGCCAAGGTGCAAGTTGCCGGTGGGCTGGACGCCCGAAAAAATGCGTTTCATACCATCACTCTGGTTGCAGGTGGATGCGGCGCGAGGGACCGCGTTGGGCCGGTCCGTCTGCGGGCTTATCGCAATCATGCCACAAGATCAAGACGACTCCTGCGGCGGCTCCTGTTCCGGGGATTTGGCCGGACGCCGCCGCAACCGCTTGAACAGCGCGAAGTCGGCTCTTTTGACCACCCCCAACACGATGGCTGCCAGCGAGAACACCAACACGGCCAACAGGATCAGGGCAGACAGCAGACCGGCATTCATCACCCCGTGCGTCAGCGGCCACTGCTGCAAGCCCCACTCGGCAGCCTCGACGGCGGCGGCCATCACGCCGGTGGCAAGAAACAGGCGGATGGTCCGCTGCTTCAGGCGGGCATCGGGGACGAACCAGCCGCGCCGCCGCAGGATAAAGAACAGCGTGCCGCTGTTGACGCACGCGCCAATGGCGGTGGCCAGAGCAATCCCGACATGCCCCATCACCTGCATCAGCAGCAGGTTCAGCCCGATATTGACCAACAGCGCCACCGAGGCCGACTTGACCGGCGTTGCGGTATCTTCGCGGGCAAAAAAGCCGGGCGACAGCACCTTGACCAGCACATAGGCCGGAAGCCCAAGGGAAAAGGCCATCAGCGCCTGAGCCGTCGCCAGAGCATCGCTGGCAGAAAAGGCCCCCCGCTCGAACAGGACGCTGACGATCGGCCCACCCAACACCAGAAACCCGGCCATCGACGGCACGGTCAGCAACAAGGCGAACTCCAGCGAACGATTCTGGCTGATCATCGCGTCGTCATGGTGTCCAGCAGCCAATTGCCGCGACAACAGCGGCAGCAGGGCGGTTCCAATCGCCACCCCGATCACCCCCAGCGGCAACTGGTTGACGCGATCAGCATAGTACAGCCAGCTCACCGCCCCGTCGGCCACCATCGACGCCAGCATGGTGTCGATCAGCAACGATATCTGATACAGCCCTGCCCCAAAGGCCACCGGGATGATCCGCTTGATCAACAGCCGCACCCGCGGGGTCAGGGTCGGGCGCACCAGCCGGGGCATCATCCCGGCCCTGCGCGCCGAGATCATCAGCCAGACGAACTGCGCCAGCCCTGCCAGCTCGACGCCCCACGCCAGCGCATGGCCAGGCGTTTCGACAAACGGCGTCAGCGCGGTCAGGGTCAGCATCAGGATCAGGTTGAGCAGGATCGGCGTTCCGGCAGCGGCGGCAAACTTCCCCAGCGAGTTGAGCAGGCCGGAAATCAATGAACAGAGCGAAATCAGCAACAGATAAGGAAAGGTGATCCGGGTCAGGTCCACCGCCAACTCATGCTTGCCTTCGGCGCCGGTAAAGCCGGGAGCGAAAGCATACATCGCCCACGGCATGGCAATCATCAGCACGCTGCAAAACAGCGCCAGTGCCAGCGCCATCACCGAAAAGGCCCGATCCGAGAACAGGCGGGCCTCTTCAGCACCGTCTTTTTCCAGCGTAGCCGAAAACAGCGGCACATAAGCCGCCGCCACCGCCCCTTCGCCAAAAAAGCGCCGGAACAGGTTGGGGAACTTGAAGGCGACAAAGAAACAGTCCGCCACCAGTCCCGCCCCCAGATAATTGGCGATCATGATGTCACGGAAAAAACCCGTCACCCGGCTCAGCATGGTGAAACCGCCAACGGTGGCAATAGAGCGCATCAACGCCATGGGAACAACCTGTTGTCAGAGCATTTTGAGGAGCGCGACACTCTAGAGCATTGTGTGAAAAGTGGGGACCGGTTTTCACATGAACACTGCGACAGACGTGAAGAGAGCATCCTACCGTATACGGCAGAAAGGCAACAAGATCATGGAGCGCTGCTCCACACCTCGCTGGGGCCGGAAGGCCCTAGGCCCCATTTACTTTAGGTACCCTCTCAATCCCACGCCCCCGGCACCACAATCTGGGTTCCCCACCAGTACCAGCGCGGCCCTTTGCCATTCGGGCCGGGGATAGGCAGGGTACAGTTCAGGCGGGATCGTCCCTTGGTCAGGGGTTTGTTCAGGACCAACTCGATCCGGGTACCGTTGCTTTGAGGGCTTTGCCGGGTGGTCAGGGCTTCACCACTGGGGCCATAACAGGTCAGGCGGGCCAGTGATAGCTGAGGGTCGGTGACAGTAAAGCCCACCGCCGGAGGATTCCCCGCCCCCTGCACCGGAGCCAGTGGCACCGCCGGGGTCACATCGCGCACCGGCAAGGCGCGGGCGCTGATGCGGGGCACAAAGAACTCGGCGCTGCCATAATGCTCGTTGAGGGCAAAGCGCGGCAGATAAAAGCGGTTTTCACTGGTCGCCACCACCCCGGACTGCTGACCAAAGGCGGCGCGATAGCCCATCTCGCGCAGCAAGGCCATCGACGGCCCATCGGCTTCCCCATAGGGGTAGGCGAACAGGCGGGGCTGTTGCCCCAGTTCCTTCTGAAAAGCCGCCTGCATGGTCAGCAGATCGGCCCGCTGTTGCTCCGGGGTCAGTGCGGGGAAATGGGCGTGGCTGTGCGAATGCGCCCCGATGGTCACGCCCGCCACTGCCAGCTCGCGCAGTTGCGCCCAGGTCATGTAACCGCTCTGGCCGACGGTCTCGGTGTTGACGAACAGGGTCCATGGCACCCCGGCCGCCCGCAACAGCGGCCATCCGACCTGATAGACACTGCCATAGCCATCATCGACGGTGATCGCCGTCGCCCGGTCCGGCAGCGGCGTCCCGCTTTCCAGTGCGCCGACGATGGTTTCCAGCGGCAGAACCACCGCCTGATCCTGCCGCAGGCGGGCCAGATGGTCGCGCACCTGCTCGGGGCGGATATTGGTGGAAGGGTAGCGGTTTTCCCCAAAGCGATGATACATCACCACCACCGCCTGCGGGATATCCCCCGGCGGCGGCGATGCCAGCGCCTGCCCGGCCCCCAGCATCACCGCCAGCAGCACACAGGCCATCCGGTACCGCATCCTCATCAGGGCCTCCGCCTGCACGTCATGGCATCGAAGGGCTTTCGGCCCCCAGATCGCCGATCAACCGCTGTTCCTGCCCCCATACCCACCGGTTTTTCCCCGCCTGCTTGGCACGATACATCGCATCATCTGCCGCCGTCAGCAAAGCATCGGCATCGGTCGCATCGTGCGGGAACAGGGCAATGCCGATCGAGGCCCCGACATGCAGTGTCTCGCCCTGCCACTGCACCGGCTGACACAGAGTCCGCAACACCTTGTCAGCCACCACCATCACACTGGCCGCATTCTGCACGTCTTCGATCAGCAGGACAAATTCGTCCCCCCCGATACGGGCAGCGGTATCGGTGGTCCGCAGAGCGGCCCGCACCCGGTTGCCGACAGCGGCCAGAACCACGTCTCCGGCATCATGCCCATAGGCGTCATTGATCGGCTTGAAGCCGTCCAGATCAATGAACAGCAAGGCCAGTTTGCCGTCGTGGCGCATGGCATGGCTGGTTGCCGATTGCAGACGATCAGACAGCAACGCCCGGTTCGCCAGCCCGGTCAACTGGTCATAGAGCGCAAGATATTGAATCCGTTCAGCCGCACGATGGCGTTCAATGGCAATCGAGGCGATGCGGGCCGCCCGCAACAGCACTTCGATACTGCTGTTATCCGGCAGATGCGGCATCGCGCCATAGCAGTCAAAGCTGCCCAGCACCGCCTGATCCGATGACAGGATCGGCACCGACCAGCACGAGCGCACACCACTGGCCTCGCAAATCTCGCGGAATTCCGACCAGTTGGGGTCGCGCAGGACATCATAGCTGTAATGCGGATGGCCAAAGTGCGCCACCGGACCACAGGATGCCAGACTGGGGGCCACTTCCCGCCCCTCAAAGACGCTGAGGAAGTCCGGCGACAGCGACGGACCGATGGCACGGACAAAGCGTTCACTGCGGGCATCGAGCAAGGTGAGAGAGGCTCGCTGCTCAGGAAGCTGGGACTCGATCATTTCACACAGCCGTCCCATCAAGCTGTCCAATGGTTCCGCACGGGCCACCATCTCGAGAATCGTGCGCTCGGACTGCAACAGGGCATAGGCGCGATCGCGCTCGGTCACGTCAATGCCGGTGCAGATCAGGTGGGTGGCCATCTCGTCGCCATTGGTCAGATGACTGAACGACCAGCGGATGCTGCGGCGGTCGCCGCTGTGGCTGACCAGACCGGTGCGCAATCCCTGCGGCGGCGTTGTCGCCCCCTGATCCAGACGGAAATAGCCCCATGCCCCCTGATCCGGAATCAGATCGGCCAGACGGGTTCCCAACGCCTGCTTTTCAGGCAGTCCGGTCGCGGTTTCACAGGCACGGTTAAAGGAAACAATCCGTCCGCGCCGGTCGACCACCGCCACCAGCGCCCCGATGGTGCGCAGAACGGTCGCGGTAAACCGCTGTTCATGCGACAGTTTTTCATTGGCCTGCCGCAAATCCGCCATCGCCTGATCGCGTTGTTCCTCGATCTTGCGGCGCTTTGAAATATCGCGCTGAATACCGACAAAGTTGGTCAGCACGCCATCGGTATCAAACACCGGCGAGACCAGCAGTTCGTTCCAGAACAGCGTGCCATCCTTGCGATAATTGCGCAGGACCGCCATGCCTTCACGCTGCTCGGACAATGCGGCCCGGATAGCATCCAGTCCGGGCTGATCGACGTCCGGGCCCTGCAGGAATTTGCAGTTTCGGCCCAGCACTTCTTCCGCCGGATAGCCGGTAATGACGGTAAAGGCCGGATTGGCGTAAATGATCGGACGACCTTCCTTGCGGGCATCAACGATGATGATGCCCTGACTGGACGCCTCGATGGCCCGGTTCCGCAATCGCAATTCCGTCCGGCTTTCCCGCAGGTGACGTTCACGGCGGACCGCCGAGGACACGTCGGACACCTGCATGACGCACACCGCGCCCGGAACATCCGAGTAACGGGGAAGCGGGCGCACCAGCACCGATTGTTCCATCGCCACCGCCCGCACACCGCTCCCCCGCGTCAGCGGTATCGGATAGCGGTGCAGCTGGTTGGACAGTAATGCCGACAGGCCATCTGTACAGGCATCCCGTACTGTTCGCGACAGAACGGTCGACACCTGGTCCCCGAACACCTCCTCCAGAGTCCGGCCATGGACATCGGCAGCCTTTATGCCGCTGGATCGTTCCATCCAGTAATTCCACAGCAGAATGCGGGCTTCGCTGTCAAACAGCGCAACCCCGCAATCAAGAACATCGAGCAGACGAACCTGCCCCGGAGACGCCGACCTGATCATATCCGCACCCTACCCTGTCCCTTGTTCCGTCAACCTGCCTTGTGATCGGGGCAGGTCAACCGCTCAAGGCTTCGAGATACTCGTTGATCTTGGCCCGGAAGCTGGCTGCCGAACGCAAATCAATGGCAAAGGCCAAAAAGCCCTGAATGGCCCGCCGCCGCAAACTGAAATCAATCTGGACCAGCAACAGCACCGAAGACGAGCCATCCAGCGGCGGCTCGGCAGACATCCGCGCCTCGGGCGGGGGATCGCACAGGAACGACAGGAACCCCTGCTTGTCGCCGGTATAGGTTTCCGGCAAAGACGAACTGATTTCACTGTGCAGGGCGTTGGCAATCGTTGCCAGACAGTTGTTCAGGATGATGTTGCCGATTTCGGCCAACGTTTCCTGTTCCAGTTCCGAGATTTCTTCGGCGGGCATGTCTTCGCCAATGATGGCCCGCACCAGTTCCAGGCTGCGTTCTTCGGGAAACAGCAGGGCTGCCGCCCCGGCAATGAAACCGTCGAACGACTGGCGAACCCCGGCCAGAACGTCGGGGATGCTGGCGTCGAAAACCCGCTGTGCCTCGGCAATGCCGACAAAGGCAACCTCGGGAACCGACAGGATGACTTCATCGTTGACCAGACGCGAAAAGGCCCCCGCCGCGCGCCCGACACCCATGTTCATCAGTTCGGTAACGACGTCCTGTTCGTCGGCGGTCAAAATCATGGTCATGGGGCACTCCCGGTGATGAAGGCCGTCAGCACGGCAGTGTCCGGCGGCTTGGGAATGAAGGCCATGCCAAGGTTGCGGGCCCGTTCAATCACGGCATCCTGAATGTTGGCCGTACACAGGGCCAGACGGACAGACGGGGCAGAAGTCCGCAGGTCCTCGGCCAGTTCCAGCCCGGTCTTTTCAGGCATGTTGTAGTCAATGACGGCAAGATCAATGGTCGCACCCGCCACAACCGACAAGGCTTCGTCAACACTGCCTGCTTCGAGAAATTCGGCATCCGGGGCAATGGCCGACACCATCCGGCGCAACGACAAACGGGCGACACGACTATCGTCTACAATCAAAATAACCGGCATAACCAACGATCCTTACCTGTCCAGCAAACCAAAAAAACCAGAACGCACCCACATGACGAGACTGTGATACCAAGAGAGGGCAGCGCTGTACACGCACCACTTCAAGACATTCTCAAGGCAAACCAGACACCCTGCTGGTGGTCCCTGATGAGGGGGCCGACAAGATGCTCCCGCGTCTGTGCTGGTCTGTGCTGATTCTGGGGCCCCTATCCTGAGGGTGTCATTAAGGCTACACTACGACCGTTAGCCAATGAATAATACTGAATTATCTGCTTTTCTACCATTTTTCTCAGGGATGCTCCCATGACCGCAGAAAAAACAAGGGAATGGCTTTCCTCCCTGACGATTTACTGGAATATTCGTATTCTATCCATTGGGCTCCTCGGGTTCTCTTCTGGACTGCCGCTGCTGCTGGTGATGGGAACACTGGCCGCCCGGCTCAGCGAATCCGGCGTCTCGCTGCAGGATATCGGTGCCTTCACCCTCGTCACGTTTGCCTATGGCTTTAAATGGCTGTGGTCGCCAATCGTGGATCAACTGCCGTTTCCCCTGTTGTGCCGCCTGTTTGGCCGGCGGCGGGGCTGGATGCTGGCCAGCCAGCTGGCAACGGCGGGCTGCATTCTGGGATTGGGGTTCAGCAACCCGGTAGAAAGCCTGTGGGCCACCGCCCTGTGGGCCATCGCCCTCAGCTTTGCCTCGGCCACCCAGGATATCGTGATTGATGCCTTTCGGGTCGAGCGCCTGAACAGCGAAGAAATGGGCGCGGGAGCCGGGGTGATCGTGCTGGGCTACCGGCTGGGGATGGTGGTGGCTGGCGGCGGCACTCTGATTCTGGCCGACCTGTGGGGCTGGGCGGGGGCCTACAGCCTGATGGCAGCCCTGATGGGGGTCGGTGTTCTGGCGGCGCTGATCCTGCCGGACCCTCCGCTGCCGACGACAGGGGAAGCCACCCCACGCCCCTCTCTGGCCGAGTGGGTCCGCCATGCGGTCGTTGACCCGTTGCGCGACTTTGCCGCGCGCCGGGGCTGGCTGCTGATCCTGCTGTTCATCGCCCTTTACAAATACGGCGATGCCCTGCTGAGTGCGATGAGCACGCCGTTCTACCTGCAAATGGGCTTCAGCAAGACCGAAATCGGGGTGGTGACCAAGGGCTTTGGCATCACCTTTACCATCATCGGCGGGTTGGGCGGCGGGGTGCTGGTGGCCCGGCTGGGGATCATGCGGGCCTTGCTGGTCTGTGGCGTGCTGCAGGCGGCCTCCAACCTGCTGTTTGCCGCGCTGGCGATCACCGGCCACAACATGCCGGTTCTGATGGCCACCATCGCCGTCGAAAACTTCACCTCCGGCATGGGCGGCGCGGCCTTTGTCGCCTATCTGTCGTCGCTGTGCTCGCTGTCCTACACCGCCACCCAGTATGCGCTGGTCAGCTCGCTGATGGCCACCGCCCGCACCTTTCTGGCCTCGGGCGGCGGCTGGCTGGCCGAGCAGATGAGCTGGTTGCAGTATTTCCTGCTGACTGCACTGGCGGCATTGCCCGGTCTGCTGTTGCTGCTGTGGCTGATGCGCCTGCCACAGACTCCCGCAGGTGTGAGCGCGGTTTCTGCCGCAAAGGATTGACCTGCCCGCACGAAGGGTGTCCACTGCGCCCGTCATTGCATTCTGGCCCTGTTTCTGTCGGAGAACCCCGTTCCGTGTCGCAGGATTCCGCTCTTCTGGCCCTGATGGCCGCTGGCGCCAGCCACTGCGTCGTCGTGATCTCGGACCATGGCAGCCTGTTGACCAGCCTGTTTTTCACCGGTCTGATGGGCAGCCTCAGCCATTGCAGCACCATGTGCGGGCCGTTTGTGCTCAGTCAGGTGGCCGCCCGCATGGAAGCCATCCCGGCGCAAAAGATGCGCGAGTGGCACCGTCTGACCGGGGCTGCCCTGCTGCCCTATCATCTGGGCCGGGGCACCACCTACATGCTGTTGGGGAGCCTTGGGGCCTTGCTGGCAGGCTCGCTGTCCAGCCTGAACGGCCTGCGCTGGCTGTCTGCCGCCCTGTTGCTGGTCGCCGCCCTGCTGCTGGTCGGCTATGCCCTGCCGCAGTTCAAAATTCACCTGCCCGGCCTCCCCGCCGAACGCTGGTGGTCGGCCACCGTCGCCCGCAAGGCCCAATCGCTGTTTGCCTCGCCGGTCGGTGGACGCGGCTATCTGCTGGGAACCCTGCTGGGCTTCATTCCCTGCGGCCTGCTGTATGCCGCCCTTGCCGCTGCCGCTGCCACCGGCGATCCATTGGCCGGAGCCTTTGGCATGGCGGCGTTTGTGCTGGGCACCATCCCGATGCTGTTTGTCGTCGGTCTGCTGGGCCATCTGGCCGGGGACCGCTGGCGCACCACCATGCGGCAAGCCGCTCCCATCCTGTTGTTGTTCAATGCGGCGGCGCTGGTGTGGATGGCGGTCAGCCAGATCCTGTAACCAACCCCGCTACCCCGCCAACCCCGTTATCCCGGAGGTCTCCATGTCACCCCTCAAAACCATCCTTCTGGTTCTGGCTGTTGCTCTGGTTGCGGTCGGCGCCCGTTTCTGGCTGCTGCCGGGACAGGGAACCCCCGCAGCGACCACCACCAGCGCACCGACGGTGATCGGCGGCCCGTTCACCCTGCAGGACAGTAGCGGCAAGACGGTGACACAGGCCGATTTCGCCGGGAAATACATGCTGGTCTATTTCGGCTACACCTATTGCCCCGACGTCTGCCCGACCAGCCTGCAAACCATGACCGCCGCCCTGCAACAGTTGCCTGCCGAGAAGACCGCCAAGCTCACCCCGATCTTCATTTCGGTTGATCCCGAGCGCGACAGTCTGGCGCTGATCGGCCAATACGTGCAGCATTTCTATCCCGGCATGGTCGGCCTGACCGGCACCCCCGAACAGGTCGCCGCTGCCGCCAAGGCCTATCGCGTCTATTTCGCCAAGGTGGCCGACAAGACCGGTGACCCGACCGCTTATCTGATGGATCATTCGGCGATCACCTATCTGATGGGGCCGGACGGAGCCTTCATCACCCATTTCCCCCACGACACCACCCCGGCCCAGATGGCGGCCAAGCTGGCCGGAATTTTGTAATCATGCGCGGTTTCCTGATCGCCGCCCCCCGTTCGGGCAGTGGCAAGACCGTCCTGACCCTTGGCCTGCTGCGCGCCCTGCGTCGTGGTGGGTTAACGGTGGCCTCGGGCAAGGTCGGGCCGGACTATATCGACCCGGCCTTTCACGCCGCCGCCACCGGTCGCCCCTGTCTGTCGCTGGACAGCTGGGCGATGCGCCCGGCCTCGCTGGCCGCCGTTCTGGCCGATCTGGGAGCGGCAGCAGGAACCAATCTGGCGGTGATCGAAGGGGTGATGGGCCTGTTCGACGGCGCGCCGGTGGCCCTCTCGGCGCAGGAACGCCAGTCTGGCGGACACCTGACGGACGGCTCGACCGCCAGTCTGGCCGCCCTGACCGGCTGGCCGGTGATTCTGGTGCTGGACGTCACCGGGCAAGCGGCCAGTGCCGCCGCCGTCGCCCGTGGCTTTGTCACCCACCGCCGCGATGTCAGCGTGGCGGCGGTGGTGCTGAACCGGGTGGCCGGAGCCCGCCATGAAGACACCCTGCGCCGGGCCTTTGCCGACAGTCTGCCCGAAGTGCCGGTGATCGGGGCCGTTCCGCGCGACCAGCGTCTGGACCTGCCGCACCGCCATCTGGGACTGGTGCAGGCCTGCGAGCATCAGGCGCTCGACCGCTTTCTCGATGCCGCCGCCGATCTGGTGGAAAATCACCTCGACATGGCCGCCCTGCGCGCCATCGCCGGGCAGCATCGCGACAGCGGCCCGCTGTGGCAGTCAGCCAGCACCGAGGCCCCGGTCCTGTTGCCGCCGCCGGGCCAGCGCATCGCCGTCGCCCGTGACGAAGCCTTTGCCTTTGCCTATCCGGCGCAACTGCGGATGTGGCAGGCCAGCGGCGCCGAGGTGCTGCCGTTTTCCCCGCTGGCCGACGAAGCTCCGGCGGCAGAGGCCGACGCCGTGTTCCTCCCCGGTGGCTACCCCGAACTGCACGCCGCCCGCCTGGCACAGGCCAGCCGGTTCCGGCAGGGCATGACCACCGCCGCCCGGCGCGGGGGGTGGATTTACGGTGAATGCGGTGGCTTCATGACCCTGGGCGACAGCCTGACCGATGCCGACGGGGTGGTGCACCCGATGTTGGGACTGCTGCCGCTGCACACCAGCTTTGCCGACCGCCGCCTGCATCTCGGCTATCGCCGGGGGGTGCAGGTCAATGACGGCCCCTTTGGTCCTGCCGGGACCATTGTGCGCGGGCACGAGTTCCACTATGCCACCGTCTGCCCGCCGCGACCGGGGGAAGCGTCGCCGCCTGCCGAACCGCTGTTCCATGCCGAAGATGCCGCCGGGATGCCGCTGGGGGCGATGGGCCTGCGGCGGGTGCGCGACGGCCTGCGGGTTGCCGGGTCGTTTCTCCATGCCATTGATGTTGAATAGAGCGTCCTCCGCGAGCGCGAAAACCGGTTCCCACTTTTGCGCTCACTGCTCTAGACTAAAACCGCACAGGCGACAAAGGACACCACCGGTATGGGCGATCATCCCCCCCTCAAACCACGCAACCGCTTCCGCACGGGGCTGGCGGTGCTGGTCGGGCTGGTCAGCGGTGGCCTGTTCCTTACCCTGACCAGCCAGCAGACACCGGCGGCCGGCACCACCCCGCCGCCCAGCCAGATCAAGCCACTGGTGGCCGACCTGTCAAAACATATCGTTGCCATCACCACCGGCTTTTCCGGGACCGATGTGCTGATGTTCGGGGCCACCGACGGCCCCGGCGATGTGGTGCTGGTGGTGCGCGGCCCGTCCGAGACCCAGGTGGTGCGCCGTCAGGACAAGCTGGCCGGAGTGATCTGGGCCAATGCGGCTTCGATGACCTTTGATGACGTGCCGAACTTCTTTCAGGTGACCTCCACCCGGCCAGTCGAAGAGATCCTGTCGCCTGCCGCCCGCCTGCGCCACCGCATCATGCCCGACAGCCTCGATCTGGTCCCCCGCACCGCCATCACCACCAGCGATGCAGAGCAGGAGCAGTTCAGGACCGCCCTGTTGCGCCTGAAGGAACGGCAGGGGCTGTATTCCTATCAACCACAGGCGATCAGCCAGCTGGCCAACCGCCTGTTCCGCGCCGACCTGTTTTTCCCCTCCAACGTCCCCACCGGCGCCTATACCGCCGAGGTCTATCTGGTGCGCGATGGCGATATTGTCAGCGCCGAGATTACCCCGCTGGTGATCTCGAAAGTCGGTTTCAGCGCCGAAGTCTTTCTGTTCGCCTACAAGCACTCCGCCCTGTATGGTCTGGCCGCCATTGTGGTGGCGGTTGCCGCAGGCTGGGTTGCCGGGGTTGCGTTCCGCAAGAGCTGACCCTTTATACGACGATACGACACTCTCCCCCTACCGAGCCCCCTTGCAGAGGTCGCCATGAGCAGTTTGTACACCCAGCACCCCACCGACGATGAACACCACGGACGAACGTTTCTGGTGGTGGTGGACGAGTCGGAAGAAATGCGGGCGGCCTTGCGCTATGCCTGCAAGCGGGCGCTGAACACCGGTGGCATGGTCGCCCTGCTGATGGTGGTTGACCCGCCCGAATTCCAGCATTTTGGCGGCATCGGTCGCCTGATGAGCGAAGAAGCCCGCGCCAAGGCCGAAGAAATCCTGCAACGTCTGGCCGCCGAGGTCAAAGCCGGGTCCGGCCATACACCCACCCTGTACATCCGCGAAGGCGACCGGGCGACCGAACTGCTGGACCTGATCAACGAAGAGCCGGAAATCTCGATTCTGGTGCTGGCCTCGGGCACCGGCCCGGAAGGCCCCGGCCCGCTGGTCAGCAGCCTGTCGGGCAAGCTGATCAACAAGTTGCGCGTTCCGGTCACCCTGGTCCCCGGCCATCTGTCGGACAGCGCGATTGATGTGCTGACCTGATCCTTGCGTCCGGCCACCCTTTACCCGACTACAATAGTCTGGTAAAACAGTCATACATGCACTTCCAATACACCTTATGGACCAGCCCATGTTCATCCAGACCGAACCGACCCCGAATCCCGCCAGCCTGAAGTTCATCCCCGGCCGTCCGGTGCTGGCATCCGGCAGCAGCACCTTCACCAGCATCGAGCAGGCCACCCACAGCCCGCTGGCCCAGCGCCTGTTCGCCATCACCGGCGTTGATGGTGTCTTTCTGGGCGGTGATTTCATCACCGTCACCAAGGCCGAAGCCCGCGACTGGCAGGTGATGAAGCCGATGATCCTCGGCGCGATCATGGAACACTACACCTCGGGCCAGCCGGTGGTTCTGGATGACAGTGCCAGCATTGCCGCCAACACCGTCACCGCCGAAGACTCCGACGTCGTCGCCCAGATCAAGGAACTGATCGACACCCGCGTCCGCCCGGTGGTGGCCCGTGACGGGGGCGACATCACCTATCATGATTTCAAGGACGGGGTGGTTTATCTGGTGATGCGTGGCTCGTGCTCGGGCTGCCCCAGCTCGACCGCCACCCTCAAGCATGGCATCGAAAACATGCTGCGCCACTACATCCCGGAAGTGCAGGCGGTCGAAGCCGTGTCGTAACGGCGCGACCTTGTGTCCAGACACAACAGGCGGCAGGATCATCCCTGCCGCCTGTTGTGTTTTCAGGAAATGCTGTCGCCCGTTACCCCGCCAGCGCCTGATCGTTCAGCGCCAGCAAGCGGCCCTGCCCTTCCAGCCGGGCGGTGATGGTCAGCAACCCGACCGGCTGTGATCTGGCCGGGACCTCGATCAGCAGATGCGGCTGCGGCCCACTGGCCGCGAACAGGCCCCGCTCTACCGTCGCATTGGCCCCCTGAATCTGCGCCAGCGGCAACAAGACCGGTTCAGCGTCCGCCATCGCCTTGGCGGCTGTCTTGCCACCGGACCACATCAGCGACTGAATCTGCCCCTGCGGGGCCAGCTCGTCCAACGGGATGGCAACGGTGGTCTTTGTCCCACCGGCAGAAACCGGAATTCGCAGCCGCAGCAGGTTCTCTGCCGTCCGCAGACAGGACACCGTGACCATCTGCGGCTGTCCGTCGGTGATCAGCATCAAGGATGCCGAGCCACAGCGGGCTTCGCCAAACACGTCGCCGGGCATCAACCCGGCGGTAAACAGGCTGTACAGATAGCCATGCTGCGGCGACACCATCGCCAGACTGGCCGCAGGCCACATCAGGCGGCTGTTGGCCCTGAACAGGGACAAGGCCGATTTGCCTGCCGCCAGCGCCTCGCTGATCGGCACATCCAGCAACGGCAGCTGCACCTGCGACCCCAGATTGACATCCAGCTTGATGTCCTTCAGCAACAGCAATTCGTCATCGGTCGGCACCAGCAACAGCCGCATCAAGGCGGTGCTGCCCCAGACCCGCAGGTGCGCCGGGTCGGCCAGAACGTGATCCCACAACGCCGGAGGCAGCGCCTGATGCTGGCGGATGAAGTCATACGTCCCCTGCCGGATTTCCTCGCACAATTGCAATTGCGCCGGGTCGCGCGGATCGTCTTCGCGGATTTCCACGCCATCGGCATCATAGGCGCTGACCGAGCCTTCGGGGGCACTGCAAATCTGTTCCAGAATCGCCACGTTGCGCCGCAGGGCCAGCGAGGTATGCGGGGCGATCACCTCGTCGCTCAGCATCCCCACCGCGCTGTCGTCATCGGCCAGCCCGGAAAAGCCCTCGCCGGCCAGAATCATGTAGGCCCCGTGCAGGCGGATCGGCAACCCTTGCTGGTCAAACACTTTGCGCAAGGCGTGCTGCACCGTCCCGCCATAGCCGACATCGACCAGCAACAGATCGGTATAGCTGTCGAGGTCCGGCATCTGCCGACGCAGATAGGCCAGCAGGCTGGCGCGAACGCTGTCGGTCACTGCCAACAGTTCGTCAGAAGACAACAGCGCGGGCAAGGCGCGGGCAAAGTCCTTGCCGCTGGCGGTGCCACCGGGCTGGCGGGCAAAGTACTGCGTGATGGCCGGGATCGACCTTTTGAAAAATCCCTCAAGCACCGCCGCGCTCACCCCCGGCACAGCGTGAAAGAATCGTTCCAGTCCTATGTGATCATAGCTGCCCGCGATCACCGCCACCCGCCGGTTGATCGCCAGATAGGCGGCAGGAGGGTGTCCCCTCTGCTGCCAGACCCGCAACGGGAAAAAGCCATCACGGGCGAGAAACGCCACCCCTACCCGCCGGGGCGTCCCGTCGGCAGTCGGTTCAGCCTGCAAGGCCGCCAGCCGCTGTTCCACAAAGCGGTCAAAGGCCAGCATTGCCGGGCCCATGGTCAGCGCACCAATCTGCCGCAGCGGATTGTCCTCCGGCAGCATCGCCATCACCCGCCGTCGCCAGGCTCGCACCCCGCCATCCTGATGCAACGGCACGCCGAACGAGGTACAGAACAGGTCGCGGACATGCGATTCACGCTGATAAACGCTGGCCTCGGCAGTGCTCATCTGCGGACAGTGAAAAGACCGCATCCCCAACGCCCGCGCCGGTTTGATGTCCGCAGACGGGTTATCGCCAATGTGCGCTGCCTGCTGCGGTTTGACCTTTTGATCCTTGAGGTAAATATCAAGCAGGCCGTTGCCTTTGCCCTTGGCGTAATCGCACGAGGCATAGAGAAAATCCCAGCGCAGGCCCGGCGCGCAGTGGGTCAGCAAGTCAGCCAGCCAGTCCCCCGGCCAGTAAATGTCCGAAATGAACCCGACCTTCACGCCAGCCTGCTGCAGGGCCAGATACAGCGCCAGCGCCTGATCGTGCACAAAGCACAGCTCTTTTTCAGCGGCAAACTCGGCCACTGCCAACAGCTCGCGCTGACTGCTTTTCAGCCCGAACGGCTGCGGCGGGAAATGGCGGTAAATGTCACTGATCGAAACGTCGTGCCGGTCGTGGTACTCCAGCGCTTCGTAGCGGGCTTCCTGCTCGGCATTCTGGCGGTATTGCAGGTAGTTGCGGGCCTTTTGCCCGTCGCCGTCAGCGGTCGGCAGGTGATGGTACGCCCGCTCGTACACCCCCACCGGCAGGGCGCAGCGCCGCAGCAGAAAGGTGTCAAACACATCAAAGGAAAAATGCGTGATTTCTCCACGCGCAATCAGCGGCTCGAGGTCCGCGAAAACAGGAAACTTCATGCTGTCTCTCACCACACCAGTCTGCAAAATACAGTCCCATCCCATATGCACGCACCACAGTGGTGTTTCCTGGCGCATTTTTAGCCAGAAAAGAAAAAACAGCCACGCGTCCCCCCTTTTCAAATGCCCGGCCTCCGCTGATACTTCGCACCAGCAGCATCCCCGGAGTCACACGTCATGCGCACCCCTGCCCTGAGGGCATCCCTGGCCCTGTTGCTTTTGACCTGTGGCGGTGCGCCCGCGTGGGCGGTCGATCTCGCCAACACCGATACCACGCCCTATCAGGTGGTTATCGAGGAAAACGGCGAACACTTCCGCTTTACCATTGCCCCCCGGGCCGTCCTGTCCGGTATCTGTTCCGACTGCTCGGTCCTGTTGAGCAACGGGCAGAGCGTCAATGCCGAGGATAACGATCTCATCACCATCAAGAATGGTCAGATGAGTGTTGGCGGATAACGCCAACCGGCTCTTTGCACAATACGCTTTTTCTGCCGCATCCCTGATGCCGTGAAGGATTTCATCCATGCTTGAACTGCTCACCGATCCAGCCGCCTGGGCCAGTCTGATCACCCTGTCGGTGCTCGAAATTGTCCTTGGCATCGACAACGTCATTTTCCTCAGCATCGTCGCCTCGCGCCTGCCGCCCGAACAACGAGCCAAGGCGCGCAAGATCGGGTTGGCAATGGCCCTGATCTTCCGCGTGGTCCTGCTGGGCAGCCTGAGCTGGATCATCGGCCTGACCGAGCCGCTGTTTACCCTGATGGACCTTGCCATTTCGTGGCGTGACATCGTGCTGGTCGGCGGTGGCCTGTTCCTGCTGGTCAAGGCAACGATGGAAATCCACGGCATGCTGGAAGGCGGCGACGAGCACGGGCCGGATGCCGGGCCGCGCCACATCAGCTTTACCTCGGCGGTGATCCAGATTTCCCTGCTCGACGTGGTGTTCTCGCTCGATTCCGTCATCACCGCCATCGGCATGGCCAACCAGTTGCCGGTGATGATCGCCGCGGTGGTGATCGCCATTCTGGTGATGCTGGTGGCCGCCGAAACCGTCGGCCGCTTTGTCGAGAACCATCCGACGGTCAAGATGCTGGCACTGGCCTTCCTGCTGGTGGTCGGGATGGCGCTGGTTGCCGATGGTGCCCATTTCCATGTGCCGCGCGGCTATGTCTACTTCGCCATTGCCTTCTCGGCGCTGGTCGAAGCCCTGAACCTGTGGGCCGCCGCTGCCCGCAAGAAAAAGCGCGCCCAGCAGTAAAGGGGGAAAGGGAACAGGGATGTGGAGCGCTGCTCCACATCTCGCCGGGGCCCCGTTTTGTTGATTGTCGTATCCTGTGAAGGCCTCGACAAAAAAACTCTTGCCTCGGGATTTTTTTTCCCCTACCTTGCCGCTCCTTCCAATGCGGAAGAAGACACGGATGGGGCGTCGCCAAGCGGTAAGGCACCGGTTTTTGGTACCGGCATTCCCAGGTTCGAATCCTGGCGCCCCAGCCAACTTCTCAATCCTCAATGATTTCAGGCAGTTGCAACAGATCAGGCGGCAGCGGTTGTACACGCTGGTAGGGCGGCTGGGGTTGTGATTTGTGGGTCAGGTTTGGCTTTGAGCAACTGATGCTCAGCCAGCGGCCCTCTCCGATTGGCTGATCCGGCAGGAGAGTTTCACAAGGTCGGCCTTGGCCACATCGCCTTGATCATGCGCTTTCCCGGCGGAATGCTGGCTGGTCCAGGCAAGGAGGATAAGATGCCCGACGGCGGAAGCACCGGGATCAGCGCGGATCGTGTCCGGTACATCAAACTCGGCGAAGGCGGTAGCTGGGAGAAGGAATGCTTCAAGCGAGGCATCGTCCGTATGGGCTACAACACCGGCATCCATTTCGACATGCTCACTGATGCCAACCTTTCCGCCTATGGCAAGACCTATACCGACGCGGATAAGGGCAAGGGCAAGGTTACCGAGATCGTCAACGTGGTCCGTATCTTCCGAGATGACCCCGGTGTAATCCTCTGGATCACTTTCTCTGACCGGCTGCTCCGTTGGTGTTTTCTGGACCCCGCCTCAGCGTTGGAACGGCACTCCGATGGCAGAGGCACCTTCCGCCGCACCCTGGATGGCTGGCACTCCCGCGACCTAGCGGACCAGCCGCTGCGTATGGAAACGCTGTCCGGTCACATCACCCAACTTGCGGCCTACCGAGGCACCTGTTGCGACGCCAAGGACCCGGAGTATGTCGTCCGCAGGATCAACGGCGAGCGTCGCACGGAGGTGGTCGAGGCTGAACGCCTGACTGCCGACCTCCGGCGGGTAATCATATCTATGATGAAACTGCTAACGCCGCAGGACTTCGAGTTGCTGGTTGATCTGGTATTTTCGGGCAGTGGGTGGCGTCGCCAAGGTGGCGTCGGGAAAACAGAAAAACTGGTGGACATGGAGCTTTGGCTGCCAACGACTGATGAACACGCCTTCGTACAGGTCAAAAGCAAGGCCAAGCAGCGGGAGTTTGACGAGGAATACGCTGAGGCCTTTACCGAAATGACCCAGTTCGGGCGCATGTTCTACGTCTATCACTCCGGCCACATCACCTGCTCCGACGATAAGATCACCATCCTCGACCCGGAAAAGTTTGCAGCTATGGTCCTGGACGCGGGGCTGACCTCTTGGCTCATGCAGCGGGTTGGCTAACCATTTAGAGCGTTTTCACACCGAGCGAAAACGCCCTTCCCTTTTAGGGCCGTATTTTCCGAGCCGTTGACCGTCGACGGTCAACTTAAAAATACTCTAACCTTTTGTTTTGTCGCATTATTTTTGCGAAAACCGGTTCCCACTTTTCGCACAATGCTCCAGGTTTTTGGTCCCGTGTACCACGGAGATGGGATGTGCGGGGCCTCAAGGCCCCGGCAAAGTATGGAGCAGCGCTCCACGGTTTCCCCCACCTGTTCTCAGCGGAAGAAATGCGGGACGAAGCGGCTGCTGTCCTTGGTGATCATGCCGTCGTCTTCGCGGATGCACAGGCCGCAGGCCTTGGCCCCAACCATCCACACCCCCAGCACCGCATGCCCCCGACCGGCTGCCGCCAGCGGGGCGCGCGCCTGCCAGACATAGCCTTCGCTGCCATAGTGGCCACCGCTGGCCGCAACGGTCGAGCCATCGGGATCATAGATGGTGACGTTCTCGCCCTCGCGCCCCAACAGAGCCTTGCGCACCAGCCCCTGCGGAGCCAGCGGTGCCACCGCCGAGCGATCGAAGCTGGCGGGCAACAGGTTCGGATGATGGGGGAACATTTCCCACATCTGGGCCAGCAGCGCCTTGTTCGACAGCACCATTTTCCACGCCGGTTCGATGAACGACATGCCGGCGGCAGCAATGTGGGCGGCGAATTCTTCCTGGGCCAGCCATTCCCATGGATAGAGCTTGAACAGCCGTCGCATCGGCTGTTCCTGCATGTCCACGAACTGGTGGCGGTCCTTGTCCCAGCCGATATCGGACACCGCAATCAGCGACGTTTTGAATCCGGCGTCCTGAGCGCAGGCCTCGATATAGCGCAGATTGCCTTCGTCTTCGGCGTGCGGCATCACGCATGACAGGTGCAGGGTGCGGCGGGGATCGGCTGACGGCAAGCCGTGCAGCATCTGGGCAAAGCGGTCGGTCAGGGCTTCGTCCAGCGAATTGAACTGGTCGGCATCGGGAAACACCGCTTCGCGCCAGTGATGCTGCACAATCGCCGACTCGAACAGCGAGGTCGGGGTATCGGCGTTGTATTCCAGCATCTTGGGCTCGCCGTCGCCGGTCCAGGCAAAATCAAAGCGACCGTACAGGTAAGAATCATCCCGCCGCCAGCTTTCCGTCACCAGCTCCGCCGCCAGCCCGGTGATGCCGAACAGCGGCAACAGCCGGTCTTCGACCACCGCCTCAACCGCCTGCAAGGCCATCTTGTGCAGGGTGGTGGCGGCATCGTCCAGCCGGTCGATTTCGTCGAGAGTAAATTCCCAACAGGCGTTTTCGGTCCAGTAGGGCAGCGAATCGATGGTGTGATAGTTCAGACCAACCCGCTCGACCTCTTGCCGCCAGTTCGGGCGTGGTGCGCACTGATGACGCTGCATGTGTCAGCCTCCCCGGCTTGCCGATGATGATGCAGAAGACCCGAAGCCGCCCCGCGACACCGATGGGCTGGCAATGCCCACCGGCGATGATTTGCGCGATGAGCTGGCATCGGACGAGTTATCGTTGCTGGCTTTGGGCGTGCCGAAGATCCCCCACGCCGAAATCGACGAGCGCGGTCGGCTGCTGCTGGTCGAACTGCCCGTATTTCGGCTCGAGCTGCCCATGTTGCTGGCCGCGCTGTCCGTGTAGCTGGGTGAGTTGTCGATAATGTCGGGCGAGCTGTCGATGGTGCTGGGCGCGGGCGAGGCGGCACTGTTTGAACGGCGACTGCCAGACGAAGACGAAGACGAAGACGAAGACGGAGACGGAGACGGAGACGGAGAAGAAAAAGGCGACGAAGAGCGGGCAGGAGGAGAAGAGTACGAAGACGAAGACGACGTATAAGGCACCGACGAATAGGACGATGGCCACCACGACCCACCACGGTCCTTGCGCGGCGGTTCCTGCCATTGCTTGTAAAGCGGCATGGCGGAATAGACCGGACGCCGGTGATCCATCACCCGGCTGATCATGAAGCCGGTCAGCAAGGGGGCCCACAGCGAACTGTTGCTGACCTGACGACAGCCGCCAGCGCTGAACTCTCCTTCGCAGGTGGACTGGCTCTGAAAGGTCGGTACTGCCGTGGTATCGGACATCACCGCATCATAGGTGTTCCGACACAGCTGCCGGTCCCCCATGCTGGACGCATCGCCCAGGCACTCGTCCAGCGATCGGTAAGAGCGTGTCTCCTCTGGCTCATCCCTGGATGACCCGGCCCAGTATCCCAATGCCAGAAAGGCCGCCCCGCACAGCAGCCAAGGAAAGACTTTCATGCTTTCACTCCCCCGAGGCCTGCCCCGTTCCGGCAGGCCTCCTGCGTCTTTACGCTGCCCGTGCGGGCAGGCTCACCGTTATTTTTTCAGCGCCGCCAGCCGGTCCACCGCCGAACGGCTGTCGGTGGTGCCTTTGCCAGCCGCTTCGTTCAGGGCCTGCTGAACATAGCTGTTGGTCGACGCCGGAGCGTCCTTCAGTACCTGACTCTTCATCCGCTGGGATTCCGCCTGCTGGCGCAGGGCGGCGGCCTTTTCGGTCATGGCGTTGAAGCCAACCCGCAGGCCGGTCTGCTGACCGCTTTTGTCGCGCAGACCAGCAACGCGGGCAGCCTGTTCGGCCTGAGCCTTGGCGCGGTCAGCGTCGATTTCGGCCCGCTTGAGGTCACGGCGGGCATTTTCCAGATCCGAACGGGCCTTTTTCAGCGCCACGCCCTTTTCCTGATAGGCCTTTTCCGCTTCGCGCAGCAGGGCTTCGGCTTCAACCACGTCCTGCTTTTCCTTTTCCATTTCGGGAACCAGCTTTTCCAGCAGGTCCACCAGCTCGTTCAGGCCGGTGTTGATGGCGGTCTTTTCGGCTTCGGGGGCGGTCTGCAACCGCGCCTGCAGGCTTTCGGCGGCGGTGAAATGCTGCTGATAGCGCTTCTCGACCGCCTCGAATTCCTGCACTTCGCGGTTATAGGCGGCGCGCAGCTCGGCAATCAGCTTGCCTGCCGCATCCAGATCATCTTCCATCACCCGCAGATCAGCCTGAATGGCCGCATCGGTATCGAGCGTTGCCAGCAGGTTGGTGGCCTCCTGGGCCAGATCACGCGTCTTGATGCCGATCAGGTGCTTCAGAAAATCCAACATGAGAAAACTCCGCAAAGACGCCGGATACAACAGCGTGGGACAGGAATGACCCGCATCAAGCGGGCGTGGCATCAGATATCAGGGGGCGCGGACGCCTTAGAGCATTTTCCGTTCTCTCTGGATCACTTCAAATGCTCTAATACCTTGTATTTTAAGCAAATACGTCGTCGCAGATGGACCCATCTGCTCGGGATTTGCTCTAGTAGGTCATCGCACCGGCGTTCAGGATGCCGATGGCAATCGACAGGCCGCCGATGAACACCCCGTAAGAGACCTGATTGTTGGTAATTCCATCACGCAAATTGCGCAGAATTATGGCAACGACACCCCAGGCAACCAACTGTGTCACCAGAGCAATACCGCCCCAGGTCAGAAAGTCGATCAGGTCCGAGGTGTGGGCCAGCACCGTGTACAGCGGCAAGGTCAGGCCGATCATCGTGCCGCCACAGGCACAGGCTGCTGCCGTGTTGCCCTGACGGATCAGGCTCAGTTCCTTGTAGGGGGTGATGACCATATAGGCCCCCATGGCGACGGCAAACACCGCCACCGCAGCGCCAAAATACATCAGATAGTTCAACATGCCGTCACACCTTGATTGCGGAGTTTGCCCAGACAGGCCCGCGCACCCTGCCAGTCAGCACCGCGCGCGCGGCAAAGATCTATCATATCAAGGCGATTGAGGCACTCGCAAAGTCTCCCGCCATGGGTGATAAAAGCACCTGCTGACAGTTTAGCGCACCTGCGCCGAGCGGGTGGTCTGGTGATCGACCGCCTGTAACTCGCCCACCACCGCCCAGAAATCTTCGCGGCAGGCGGCGGCTTCTTCGCGGTCGGGGGGCGTAGCGGTGCTTTCTGCCGACCAGCAGGCAAAACTGTCCTGCGCCACCCCCAGCAGGGTGGTCCGCTGGGCGGTCCGCGGACCGAGACTGACTTTCTGCAATTCGGCACGGGCCACCGCCAGATCGCTGGCAAGAGCCTGATCATCGGCAAGGGCCGGGGTCAGGGAGGCAACGATCAGCAAGGCTCCGGCAACGGAAGCTCTGGCCAGCGGTAGAGCCAGCACCGAACCAAACGACTGCACAGAGGACAACATGGCAAGGGAATCCTTGGGATACCTGTGATGCTGTGACTCTGCGCCGGGATTGCGGCAGTCCGATGGCGGAGGCAGGGAATGTTTGTGGTCATGCGGTGGCATGCGGAACACAAAAGCGGCGCCCCCGTTCCCGAGAGCGCCGCTGTTCGTCAGGGCGTGCCTGGACCAGCGTGCGTTAACTCTGACGCATGCACACTGGTCCAGGTTTTTGTTTTGTCGCAGTGATTTTGCGCAAAACCGGAACCACTTTTGCGCTCACTGCTCTATCAAGCCGTTACAGGGCCGCCAGACCACGATCCACATCGGCGATCAGGTCGGCAATGTCTTCCAGACCGACCGACAGGCGCAGCAAGCCGGGGCCAATGCCCTGAATGGCCTTTTCCTCGGCGGTCAGACGCTGGTGGGTGGTGGTCGCCGGGTGGCAGGCCAGACTCTTGGCATCGCCCAGATTGTTGGAAATCTTCACCACCCGCAGGGCATTCAGGAAGCGGAAGGCCGCATCCTTGCCACCGGCAAAGTCAATCGCCAGCACCGAACCGCCACCCGACATCTGCTTTTGCGCCAGCGCATACTGCGGATGGCTTTCCAGATCGGGATGCAGCACGCGGGCCACCCCCGGCTTGCCTTCCAGATGGCGGGCCAGCGCCACCGCGTTGGCGCAATGACGTTCCACGCGCAGGGCCAGCGTTTCCAGCCCCTTCAGCAGGGTCCAGGCATTGAACGGGCTGAGCGTCGGGCCGGTGTGACGCAGGAATGGGCCGCACACGTCTTCGATAAAGGCTTTGGTGCCGAGGATTGCCCCGCCCAGACAGCGGCCCTGCCCGTCGATGTGCTTGGTGGCCGAATAGACCACCACATCGGCCCCCAGCTGCAACGGATGCTGCAACATCGGGGTGGCAAAGACGTTATCGACCACCACCACCGCGCCCGCCTTGTGGGCCAGCGCGCAGACGGCTTCCAGATCAATCAGCTCCAGGCCGGGATTCGACGGGGTTTCCAGCAACACCACCTTCGCCGGAGTCGCCAGCGCCTGTTCCCAGGCGGCCAGATCGGTGCCATCGACAAATTCGGTGACCACGCCCCACTTCGGCAGCAGATCACCGGCAATCCACGAGCACGAGCCAAACAGCGCCCGCGCCGCCACCAGCCGGTCCCCGGCTTGCAGTTGACAGGCCAGCGCCCCGAACACCGCCGCCATCCCCGAGGCGGTCGCGCGGCAGGCTTCGGCGCCTTCCAGCAGGGCCAGACGGTCTTCAAACATCTGGATGGTCGGATTGCGGAACCGGGAGTACACATACCGTGCATGGGTGCCGTCAAAGGCCGCCTCGGCCTCTTCGGCGCTACCGTACACATAGCCGGAATTCATGAACACCGCTTCGGCTGTCTCGTCGAACCCGGAGCGCAGGGTGGCCCCATGCACCATGCGGGTCTGCGCCGCCGCATCCTCGGGAAGCCCCAAGGCAGCGCCACCGGTCGGAAAGACAGGGGAAGAAGAACGGGAAGCAGTCATCAGTACGGCCCTTTCGCCATCATATAACCGGCGCGGTCGGGGCCGGACGATGCCGGGCCGGGACCTTTTAGCGGAAGTTTTTTCGTGGCCGCAAGCCGGTCGCCAAATCCCACGTTCGTTATGTATAACGGACGCCTTTTTCCACTTCAAGCCCGCACCTTGGCGATCATTACCCCTAAAAACCCCATGATCTTTCTGCATACCCCCCATTCTGGACAGTGCCGTTTCATCGACACAACCATAGGATATGCACTTTAGATAGAAAGCACTATCCTTTGGTGTCTCATGCGTCGCAGCCTCGCAGGCGCACACACGTCCAGACGAACACCCAAAAGGGGGGAGGAAACAGACCATGCCCATCGAATGGCGCGACAAGCTGAGTGTTGGTGACCCGACGCTGGATGCCGACCACAAGAACCTGATCAAGATCATCAATGAATTCGAGGAAAAGGCCGATGCCGGCTTTGACCGTCAGGTGCTGTCCGAGACCCTCAAGCGGTTGATGGGCTATGCCAAGGAGCACTTCGCCCGCGAAGAACGCCTGCAGGCCCGCATCAACTACCCCTACTATGACCGCCACTGTCAGGAACACCGCCGCCTGTTGCGCGATGTCGAAGGCCACATCCGCACCTACATGGAGGACACAAGCACCGAAATCGACGGCGAGGTCAAACTGGCCATGCTGCATTTCCTGCGTGACTGGCTGATCAACCACATCATCGAGCAGGACCTGAAGATGCGGCCTTTTCTGGGCGCATCATAAATCCAGCGTCATCCGACCGGCAGCAAGCCGGACAAAAAAGAACACTCATGAGGATAAGGAGAGTCCACCATGCCCATCGAATGGCGCGACAAGCTGAGCGTCGGTGAGCCCACCATTGACGCCGACCACAAGATGCTGATCAAGATGATCAATGATTTCGAGGCCCAGGCCAACATCGACTTCACCCGCCAACTGCTGTCCGACACGCTGAAGTCACTGCTGGAATACGGCAAGGCGCATTTCGCCCGCGAGGAAATGTTGCAGGTGCGGATGGGCTATCTGTACCACGACAGCCACCGTCAGGAGCACCGCCGCCTGATCCGTGACATCGAAGCCTTTGCCCGCACCTACATGACCGATGCCTCGCTGGAGCTGACGCAGGCCGTCAAAATGCACATCCTGCATTTCCTGCGCGACTGGCTGATCAACCACATCATTGATCAGGACCTGAAGATGAAGCCGTTCGTGATGCGTCAGCGGTAAGACCCTCGGGCTCCGGGATGGCACGAGAGGGGTTTGCATCTCGTGCCCGGACCCGGTTCTGTCACCCCTTGGCCACCGCCAGAACCCCGCGCCGTTGCAGGGCCCCCGACCATTCCAGCACCACCGCAAAGGCCACCATCAGCAGCGAGGCGGTCAGCGAGGTCGCCACCTGCACCAGCGGCTGGTCATCCAGTACCGCGTTCACGCCATCGGCCAGCGGGGACAGCAGGATGCCCAGACAGAATACTTCCAGCGAATGCCGCCCCATCACCCGGCAGGCACGGGCACACCAGCTTTCCATCCACACACCGGGGCGGAACAGCCCGGCGATGCAATAGGCCACCGCCAGAAAGTGCAGCAGACGCAACGGTGCCAGCGCCGTTTTGCTGATTGGATAAATCATCTGCCCCAGCCACAGCGGTACCACCCGGTCATGCCACGCCGGGACATGCCACAACAGCACCAGCGCAAAGCACAACAGCAGATAGCCCCATGCCAGCCGATCCACCACCGCCCGCAGGCGGGGCCGGGCCTCCAGCCGGGCCGGGCCGATTTGCAGCAGGGCGCAGACGGCCCCGATGATGAACAACGCCTGCCACGCCCACGGATTAAAGAACCAGCCGCCGTCCGGCCAGGCGCGCAGGTTGATGTCCCACACCTGCGCCGCCGCATAGACCGCCAGTGACAGCGCCAGCGTGAGCCGGGGCCGGTACACCAACAGGGGCAGCACCGCTGCCATGATCAGCAGCAACACCATGTACAGCGGCAGCGGGTCCATCAGGCTGGGCTTGAAGCGCAAGGTCAGCTCGGCCACCAGCGCGCCCTCGGTGTCGTTGATCAGTCTGCCCAGCCCCATTTCACTGATGAAATCCCGTGTCTCGACGTGGGCATTCATCACGAACACGATGCCAACCAGCACCGCAAAGACAAAGATATGGGCCATGTACAACCGGGCCACACGACGCAAAATGCGCACGGCGGCAAACAGATAGCCATGACGATGCAGCCCGGCCGAATAGGCCAGGGCTGCACTGAAGCCGGACAGGAAGACAAACACTTCGGCGGCGTCGCTCAGGCCAAAGGCCCGCATGGTCACCAGCCCGAGGATGTTGTTCGGAATGTGGTCCCACAGGATGAAAATCAGGGCGAGGCCACGAAACACATCAATCCTGTGGTCCCGCTGGCGGTGGGACACCACCGCGCCGGACACCACAGTTTCAGACGACAAAGACACCAGACACCCCACAAGCCTGCACAACGCCCCACCGCGACATAAGGGGTAGACTTCCGGCGTGCAAGCTCCGTTTTATCAGGAGGCGGTCATGAACAGTCCACGACGGGACAGCCGTCAGCGCTTGACCTGGTCATAGACATAGCCGCCGGTCGCACCGGCCGCCGCGCCGATCACTCCGCCCCAGACGGTCGAGCCACCAGTCGCGGCCCCCACCAGTGCGCCGCCCACCGTACCGATGGCCGCACCGGACAGGATGCGCTGTTCACTTTGGGTCATGTTCGAGCACCCACCCAGCCCCAGAGCCGCAACAGACAGGGCAACAGCCACGGCTTTGCCGGCATGGCGCGGGGAAACGAGAGCGGTAACGCGAGACATAACGGCCTCCTGCAGCAAATGGATAAAAGGTACCATCAGAGTGTCGCCCCATATTAAGGCGGGAAAAAGGCAAAAAATGGTTAATTTCGCGGCAGGGATACCAAAGATATTAGGGGGTTACCCAACGGTGTTGCAAAAGCAGGTGAGACAACCGCCGCGCCAGAAAAAACTCTGGAAACGACTCGGGCCGGAACGCGTGCGTGTCGACACGTGTCCGGCCCAAGAGGAAACGGCCCCGGCAACAGGGCGCAAGGCAGATACTCAGGCGTTAGAGCATTTTCCGTTCTCCCTGGATCACTTCAAATGCTCTAATGCCTTGTATTTTAAGCAAATACGTCGTCGCAGATGTGTCCATCTGCTCGGGATTTACTCTAGCCGTCGGCATTCATCTTTTCGACCAGCGCCTTCAGGCTTTCTTCCGCCACCGCGTGTTCCACCTGACAGGTGCCCGCCGCATGGTGGCCGCCACCGCCGTATTCCAGCATCAGCTTGCCGACGTTGGTCTGGCTGGAACGGTCAAAGATCGACTTGCCAACCGCAAAGACGGTGTTCTGGTTCTGGAAGCCGCGCATGATGTGGATCGAGATGTTGCACTGCGGGAACATCGCGTAAATCATGAAGCGGTTGCCAGCGTAAATCGGGTCTTCGTCGCGCAGGTCCAGCACCACCACGTTGCCATGGACGCGGGCACAGCGGTTGACCTGTTCCTTGAACATCGCTTCCTGTTCAAAATACAGGTCGGTGCGTTCCTTGACATCCGGCAGGGCCAGCACGTCGGAAATCGGGTGATCGAGGCAATAATCGATCAGTTCCATCATCAGCTGATAATTGGAAATGCGGAACTCGCGGAAACGACCCAGACCGGTGCGGGCATCCATGATGAAGTTCATCAGGTTCCAGCCTGCGGGCTTCAGCACTTCATCCAGCGAGAACTGCGCCGAGTCGCCCTTGTCCACCGCCAGCATCATTTCTTCGGAAATGCGCGGCAGCTTTTCGGCCCCGCCATAATATTCGTACACCACCCGGGCAGCCGACGGCGCTTCGGGGATGATGATGTGGTTGTCGCGCTTGCCCACCCGCAAGGTTTCCGACAGATGGTGGTCAAAGGCGAGGTGCACGCCTTCGACATACGGCAGGTTGGTGGTGATGTCGTTGCCGGTGATTTCGATCTTGCCGTCCTGCATGTCCTTGGGATGCACGAACTTGATGTCGTCGATCAAGCCCAGCTCTTTCAGGATCATGGCGCAGACAAGGCCGTCAAAGTCGCTGCGCGTGACAAGGCGGAATTTCCGTTCCGTCATCTTTCCCTATTCCTTTTGCATCAGCCGGCCGCGCCCCGCGGTCTGCCGTTGATCGAAAATCAAGCATTCCTGCGCCCCGGCGCAGTCTGGTCTGCGTGCCGACACCATAGCGACATCAGGGGTACCGACGCAATTGCCGTAGCCCGGTCAACCCATGGTTCTTTGGCACGATTCAGCCCACACGCTCTGTCGAAAACACCATACAACCAAATTACGCGGTTGAGGATGGGGGGCGATGGAATTTTATTCGCCCAGCCATCTTGCCTTTTTACCCTGCTCCGCGTATAAGCTCCTCCCTCCAAACCCGAGCGGCGAGGCTGTGTGGGACTCCTTGATTTCAAGGGTCCTACCGGGCATGCCAATCCGCTTTCGAAAAACACCTCTCTTCGGAAAGGACTTAAAATGCCCAAGATGAAGACCAAAAGCGCCGCCAAAAAGCGGTTCCGTCTGACCGGCACCGGCAAGGTGCGCGCCAACGTGGCCTACAAGCGCCACATGATGCGCAACAAGCCCAAGCAGATGAAGCGCCAGGCTCGTGGCACCATGATCCTCAACGATTGTGATGCGCGTATCGTCAAGCTGTACCTGCACGGCTAATTTTTCGGTCAGAATTAAAGGAGAACCGCAATGTCTCGTGTGAAGCGCGGCGTTACCAGCCATGCCCGGCACAAGAAAGTCCTGAAGCTGGCCAAGGGCTACCAGGGCCGCAACTCGACCAACTTCCGTATTGCCATCGAAAAGGTCGAAAAGGGCCTGCAGTACGCCTACCGTGACCGTCGCAACAAGAAGCGCGACTTCCGCGCCCTGTGGATCCAGCGCATCAACGCTGCCACCCGCGAACACGGCCTGCCGTACTCCCGTTTCATTGACGGCCTGAACAAGGCTGGCATCGAACTGGACCGTAAGGTGCTGTCCGACCTCGCCATCCGCGAGCCGGAAGCCTTCGGCAAGCTCGTCGAACAGGCCAAGGCGGCCCTCGGCTGAGCCATGCTGATGGCACCAACCGGTGCCTGACGGCTAAAAATGCTTATACTGAGGGGGGCTGCCTTTCCAAAGGCGGCCCCCTTTGGCTATTTCGCCTACCCCCACCTGACTCACAGAGGGATCATGGACAAGCTGGACGAGTTGCGCGCCGAACTGCTGGCGGCGGTGTCCGATGCGCCTGACGCCGACGCGCTGGAAAAAGTGCGCGTGGCGGTGATGGGCAAAAAGGGCCGCATTACCGACATGATGAAGGGCCTGGGCCAGATGGACCCGGACGAGCGCCGGACCTTTGGCGCCGCACTGAACGCCCTCAAGGATGACGTTGCCACGGCGCTGGATGGTCGCAAGGCTGCCTTTGAAACGGCTGCCCTGAACGCCCGGCTGGAAAGCGAGCGGGTCGATGTCTCGTTGACCGCCCGCCCGGACAGTGACGGCACCCTGCATCCGATCAGCCAGACCATCGACGAAGTAATCGCCATTTTCGGCCAGATGGGGTTTGAACTGGCGGAAGGTCCGGATATCGAAGACGATTTCCACAACTTCACCGCCCTGAATTTCCCGCCCGGCCACCCGGCGCGCGAAATGCACGACACCTTCTTCCTGCCCGAACGGGAAGACGGCAGCCGTCATGTGCTGCGCACCCACACCAGCCCGGTGCAGATCCGCACCATGCAAAGCCGCAAGCCACCGATCCGGGTCATTTGCCTGGGCCGCACCTATCGCTGCGACTCTGACATGACCCATACCCCGATGTTCCACCAGATCGAAGGTCTGGTGATTGATACCAACATCAACATGGGCCACCTCAAGGGCTGCCTGAAGGAATTTGTCGAGGCCTATTTCGAGGTCAGCGATGTGCCGATGCAGTTCCGCCCCAGCTTCTTCCCGTTCACCGAGCCGTCCGCCGAAGTCGATATCGGCTGTTCGCGCAAGAACGGCGAACTGAAGATCGGCGAAGGCGACGGCTGGCTGGAAATTCTGGGCTGCGGCATGGTTCATCCGAACGTGCTGAAGGCCTGCGGCTATGACCCGAACGAAGTGCAGGGCTTTGCCTTCGGCATGGGCCTCGAGCGCATCGCCATGCTGAAGTACGGCATCCCCGACCTGCGCACCTTCTTTGACTCCGACCTGCGGTGGCTGCGCCACTACGGATTCGGTTGCCTTGACGTCCCGACCCTGACCGGAGGGCTGACCCGATGAAATTCACCCTCTCGTGGCTGAAAGACCACCTCGACACCACCGCCTCGGTGGCCGAGATCGGCAAGACGCTGACCATGATCGGGCTGGAGATCGAAGAGATCATCGACCCGTCGTCCAAACTGGACGGCTTTGTGGTCGGCCATGTGCTGACCGCTGACAAGCACCCCGACGCCGACAAGCTGAAGCTGTGCACCGTTGACAACGGTCAGGGCACCCTGCAGATCGTCTGCGGCGCGCCCAATGCCCGCGCCGGTCTGAAGGTGGCGCTGGCGACGCCGGGCTGCGTGATCCCGGTCAGCGGCGACAAGCTGAAAAAGGGCAAGATTCGCGGTGTGGAAAGTCAGGGCATGATGTGCTCGACCCGCGAACTGTGTCTGGGCGAAGACCACGACGGCATCATCGAACTGCCGGAAGACACTCCGGTCGGGGTGCCGCTGGCCAGCGTGCTGAACATTGATCCGGTGTTCGACATTTCGGTGACGCCCAACCGCGCCGACTGCCTCGGCGTGCGCGGAGTCGCCCGTGATCTGGCCGCCGTCGGTCTGGGAACGCTGAAGGCCGACCCGCTGACCGCGCCGCTGGCCGGGACCTTTGCCAGCCCGCGCCGGGTGCAGATTGCCGAGGACACGCTGGCCGCCTGTCCGGTGTTCGTCGGTCGCACCATCCGTGGAGTGAAGAACGGCGACAGCCCGCAGTGGCTGAAGGATCGTCTGCTGGCCGTCGGCCTGCGTCCGATTTCGGCACTGGTGGACATCACCAACTATGTCACCATCGGCTGGGGCCGTCCGCTGCACGTGTTCGACGCTGACACCCTGAACGGTGACCTGCTGGTGCGCTTTGCCCAACCGGGTGAGCACCTGGTGGCGCTGAACGACAAGACCTATGAGCTGACCGCCGAGATGGTCGCCGTTGCCGATCAGGGCAAGGCCCACTCGATCGGCGGCGTGATGGGCGGCATGGAAAGCGGCTGCACCGAAACCACCACCACCGTGTTCCTCGAAGCGGCGCTGTTCGATCCTCGCCGGATTGCCAGAACCGCCCGTGCGCTGACCCTCGAATCGGATGCCAAGCACCGCTTTGAGCGTGGCGTTGATCCGCAGTCGCCGGTATGGGGTGCCGAACTGGCCACCCGCCTGATCCTCGACCTGTGCGGCGGCGAAGCCTCGGAACTGGTGATTGCGGGCGACATGCCTGCTGGCAACGGCCCGATCGACTTCCGCCCGTCGCGGGTCAAGCAGCTGGTCGGGATCGAGGTGGCCACCGCCACCATGATCGCCATGTTTGAACGGCTGGGCTGCTCGGTGCTGTCCACCAGTGACGACCTGCTGACCGTCCAGCCGCCGAGCTGGCGCGGGGACATCGCCGAAGAACATGATCTGGTCGAGGAAGTCGCCCGCCTGAACGGCTATGACAACCTGCCGGTCACCCCGCTGCCGCGCCTGTCGATGCCCAAACAGGTGTTAACCGCCCAGCAAAAGACCCTGCGCGTGCTGACCCGTACCCTCGCCGGTCGTGGCCTGCACGAAACCGTCACCTGGTCGTTCCTGCCGCGCGCACAGGCCGAACTGTTCGGTGGCGGCCAGCCGGAACTGCTGCTCGCCAACCCGATCAGCAGCGACCTCGACGCCATGCGTCCGTCGATCCTGCCGAATCTGGCGACCGCCGCCGGGCGCAATGCCGCCCGTGGCTATCCCAACGTCGGCCTGTTCGAAGTCGGCCCGCAGTTCCATGGCGGCGAACCGGGTGACCAGACGCGGGTGATTGCCGGTCTGCGTGCTGGCAAGACCGGTCCCCGTCACTGGGATGAACGCCCGCGGGCAGTGGACGTGTTCGACGTCAAGGCCGACGTGCTGGCCCTGCTGAAGGCCGCCGGTGTCAACACCGACAGCCTGCAGATCGTGGCCGAAGCACCGTCCTACTACCATCCGGGCCGCTCGGGTTCGCTGCGGTTGGGCAAGGTGGTGGTGGCCCAGTTCGGTGACCTGCATCCGGCAGTGCTGAAGGCGCTGGATGTCAAGGGTCCGATGGTGGCCTTTGAACTGTTCGTTGAACGCCTGCCGACGCCAAAGGCCAAGGCCACCAAGGCGCGCAGCCTGCTGCAAGCCTCGGCTTTCCAGCCTCTGGAGCGCGACTTCGCCTTTGTGGTGGATACCTCGGTGGCCGCCGACGCGATGGTGCGCGCCGCCAGGGGCGCCGATCGCCAGATGATCACCGACGTCAGCGTGTTCGACCTCTATCAGGGTCCGAACATGCCCGATGGCAAAAAGTCGCTGGCGGTGTCGGTCACCCTGCAACCGATGGAAAAGACCCTCACCGATGCCGAAATCGAAGAGATTTCCGACAAGGTGATCGCCGCCATCGAAAAGGCCACCGGCGGCAGCCTGCGCAAGTAAGGTTAAAAAAAGAGAGCGGACTGCCGTCCACACCTACCCGGGGGCCAATGCCCCCGGACCCCCATTTCTTCTTTGACTATCAAAAGAGTGGAGTCCGGGGCCTCAAGGCCCCGGCGAGGTGTGGAGCAGCGCTCCACCTCCTTGTTTCCCTTGTGCCGTAAACACAAAAAAAGACCGGGAAGGACATCGCGCCTTCCCGGTCTTTTTTGTCAGCCCGTGCAGTCTTACTGCACAACGCGCCCCGTACAGTCTTACTGCACCACCCGCCAAGTGCCGTCCGGCTGCTGGCAGGCCTGCCCATAGGCGGCTTCCTCGCGGCCATCGATCATCACGGTGGTCTTGTATTCGCGGCAATAACGACCCGAGTCGGTGCGGCCATCCTTGACCGGCGTCACCGTCCCCGAATGACCGGAGTCCGGGTTGTTCCAGCGGATGGTTTCCCCCACCGGGGCGGCCATCGCATTCTGGTGCGCCCGTTCGGCCTGCATCTGGTCGGCCTTGTCGAGCGACGAGCCGATTTCCGAGCCGATGAACGCGCCCAGCAGGGTCCCGGCAGCGGTGGCGGCAATCTGGCCGGTGCCCTTGCCGAACTGTGACCCGATCACCGCACCACCGACACCACCCAACACGGTACCGGCGGTCTGCTTGGGGTTGTTCTGCACCTGCTGGCAGGCAGACAGGCTGATGGCGGCAGTCAGGGCGGCGGCAACACCCGTGATGCGCAAGCTACGGCTAATCATCATCTGATCCTCAATGTCTTCACGTCAGGCCCGCAGCGCAGGCGGAGCCGGGAGATATGCGTTTACTCTGGCTGAAAACTTTGGCTAAAGCATGGCACAGGTGGGGCATCTTGCCCTATGCTCCGTGGGGTGGCCTGATCAATGGCTCCCCCTGCGTTCTGCGCACGGTCGAGCTGTATCATGCTTTGTCGTAACAGCAACGAACTGAACCAGACATGAACGATTTTTCAGCGGATGTCGACCCCATTGCCCAGTTCAGCGACTGGCTGGCCGAGGCTGGCAAAAGCGAACCCAATGATCCGAACGCCGTCTGTCTGGCCACCAGCACCCCTGATGGCTTTCCGTCGGCCCGCATGGTGCTGTTGAAGGGCCATGACGAGCACGGTTTCGTCTTTTACACCAACCTTGAAAGCCGCAAGGGCGGCGAGCTGGCCGCCAACCCCAAGGCGGCGATGTGCTTTCACTGGAAAAGCCTGAAGCGGCAAGTGCGGATCGAGGGTCAGATCGAGCCGGTCACCGCCGAGGAAGCGGATGCCTATTACGCCTCGCGCGCCCGGGATTCGCGCATCGGGGCGTGGGCGTCGCAACAGTCGCGCCCGCTGCAAAGCCGGTTCGAGCTGGAAAGCCGCATCGCCGAATATGTCGCCAAATTCGGTCTGGGCCGCATTCCACGCCCGCCGTTCTGGTCGGGGTTCCGTCTGGTGCCGGTTCGTATTGAATTCTGGCGGGATCGCCCCTTCCGCCTGCATGACCGGATGATCTATAAGAGGAACCTGAAGGACGAGCCGTGGACCACGGAACGTCTGTACCCATAACACCGCCGTAAAGGACAGCCGCACCGTGAGCACCCCCCAGCCCAACGCCCACTTGCTCCGCTGGGCAACCTATGCCGCCACCGCCACCGCGCTGGTTCTGGTGCTGGTGAAGGTTGCGGCGTGGCTGCTGACCGACTCGGTGGCGCTGCTGTCCAGCACGGTGGACAGCCTGCTGGACTGTGGTGCCTCGCTGGTCAACCTGCTGGCGGTGCGCCAGTCCCTGCAACCGGCGGATGACGATCACCGCTTTGGTCATGGCAAGGCCGAGCCCTTGGCCGGGATGGCGCAGGCGGCGTTTGTCGCCGGGTCGGGGGGGCTGTTGCTGGTGCAGGCGGTTGGCCGTCTGACATCACCGGTCGAAGTGCGGCAAGGGGCGGTCGGCATCGCGGTGATGGTGTTTGCCATCATCGCCACGCTGGCGCTGGTCAGCTTTCAGAAATACGTCATCCGCCGCACCACCTCGGTGGCGATTGCCGCCGACAGCCTGCACTACACCGGCGATGTGCTGATCAATGGCAGCGTGATCGTCTCGATCCTGCTGACCATCTCTCTGGGCTGGACGTGGGCCGACCCGCTGTTTGCCATCGGGATTGCCGGTTTCCTGATGTTCAACGCCTGGACCATTGCCCGCGACAGCTTTGACCTGCTGATGGACCGCGAGCTTCCTGCCGAAGACCGCGAGCAGATTGTCGCGCTGGCGCTGGCAATTCCGGGGGTGATGAACGTCCACGACCTGCGCACCCGCTCGTCCGGCCCGCAACAGTTCATCCAGTTACACCTGACGATGGACGGCCAGCTACCGCTGATCAAGGCCCATGCCATCGGCGATCAGGTCGAAGAGGCCATCCGGGCGGAGTTTCCTCTGGCGGAAGTGATCATCCACCACGACCCGTCAGGGCTGGTTGAACCGGCAGCACATGAGGTCTTCCCAGCCCCATCGCCATCATCGCCGCCGTAAACCCCACCGAGGCGGCGGTATTCCAGCTGTGCGAGCCACCCTGTTCCGGGCGGGTCAGGCTGTCTGCGGGCAACACCCGCAGCACCTGCCGCGCCACCGCCTCGCCCGAGTCGAGCCAGGTAACCGGCCATGGTGCCGCCTCGCTCAGCCAATGGCGGACCAGCGGGTAATGGGTACAGCCCAACACCACCGTATCCAGACGGTGGTCGGTAAACAGCGGCGCAATTTCGGCCTCGACCGCCGGACGCAAATCGGCGGCCTGCTGTACTCCGCCACGAGCGACCACCTGTTCGGCCAGATCAGCCAGCTTTTGCGCGCCGTGGCGCACCACCACGCAATCGGCAGCAAACTGCCGGATCAACTGATCGCTATAGGCCCGCCGCACCGTTCCCGGCGTTGCCAGCAGGCCGATCACCCGGCTTTTGCTCAACGACGCCGCCGGTTTGATCGCGGGCACCACCCCGACAAACGGCATCTGCGGATGGTCGGCGCGCACAGCGGCCAGCGCCGCCGTGCTGGCGGTGTTGCAGGCAATCACCACCACGTCAGGGCGATCCGTTTCATGACGCAACAGGGCATGGATCACCGCCCGCACCCGCGCCTCGATTTCGGCTTCCGAGCGCGGGCCATAGGGGAAAAAGGCCCCGTCGGCGCAATAGCTGTAGCGCGTCGCCGGGGGCAGCGCGTCACGGATGGCAGCCAGAACCGACACGCCACCCAACCCGGAATCAAACACAGCAACCCGTGCCATTGCCTACCGCTCGCTGCCCCACCATCAGGAATTACTTGCCGACCGCCCGGTCATAGGCGGCGATCACCTGCTGACAAACGGCACCGGGGGTAAAGTGCCAGTCGCCAATCTGGCGCACCGGAGTAACTTCGGCGGCGGTTCCGGTCAAGAAGACTTCGCTTGCCCGCGCGAACTCGCTGGGGTCAATGGCGCGTTCGGTGACACTCAGCCCCATGCCGCGCGCCAGCTCGATCACCGTCTGGCGGGTGATGCCGTCCAGAAAGCACTCCGGCGTCGGAGTGTGCAGCGCGCCGTCGATCACCAGAAAGATATTGGCCGCCGACGCCTCGGCCACCTGCCCGCGATGGTCCAGCATCAGCGCGTCGTCCCAGCCTTCGTCTTCGGCGGCATGCTTGGACAGGGTGCTGATCATGTACAGCCCGGCGGCCTTTGACTGGGTGGGGGCGGTGTCCGGGGACGGACGACGCCACTTGCTGACCGTCAGCCGCAGCCCGGCCATGCGGGCATCGGCATCGAAATAGGATGGCCAGGCCCAGCAGGCAATCGCCACATGAATGCGGTTGTGACGCGCCGAGACTCCCATCATCTCCGACCCGCGCCAGGCGACCGGCCGGACATAGCCATCGCGCACGCCATTGGCCTGCAACAGCGCGTCGGTGGCCTGATCGAGCGTTGCCCGGTCATAGGGCAAAGCAAAGCCCAACAACTCGGCCGAGCGAATCAGTCGCTGGCTGTGCTCGGCCAGCTTGAACACCTGCCCGTTATAGGCCCGCTCGCCCTCGAACACCGACGAGGCATAATGCAGCCCGTGGGTCAGGACATGGACTTTGGCCTCCCGCCACGGCAGCATCTGCCCGTCCATCCAGATAAAGCCGTCACGGTCATCAAAGGGGATCAAGGTCATAGCCATCTCTTTCTTTCCGGCCCCTGTCGGACTACTGTGGCGGAGGCAGTCCCGCAGCGATCACCGCCCGTTTCCGGCCCGATACAGGCAAGGGGAAGGCGGTCACCGCCCACAGGGTCACTGCAGGGGTGTTTTGATACAAACGGAGGGTTCTCGGCGATTTTGCGCAACTAAGTTTCGCCAATTCTCCATTATCGGTAACATTGTGCAGCAATATATGTCAATATTGCTGTCCTATCCAGACCAACATGGCAGGCTTGTTCAGAACTCATGAGTGATATCAAAGCAGGGGCGCACCAGCTTTTTCTGCGCGACGAAGAACTCCGCAAGGGCATGGAGTTGCTCTTTTTCGCCTACCGCGACTTCACCGCCGAGGCCGATGCCATGCTGGCGCGGCACGGCTTCGGGCGCGCCCATCACCGGGTGATCTATTTCGTCGGACGCTATCAAAGCATCCCCGTTTCCGATCTGCTGCGCATTCTGGGCATCACCAAGCAAAGCCTGTCCCGCGTGCTCAGCCAACTGGTGCGCGAGGGCTTCATCACCCAGAAGGCCGGAACCCGCGACCGCCGCCAGCGCCTGCTGGAGTTGACCGAAAAGGGGCAGGATCTCGAACGCCAGCTCAGCGAACGCCAGCGCCGCCGCATCGCCCGCGCCTACCGCGAAGCCGGAGCCGAAGCGGTGGACGGTTTCCGCAAGGTGCTGGCCGGGATGATCGATGAACCCGACCGCGCCCGCTTTGTCGGCGATCTGGGGGTTGACCCCACCCTGCCCCGTCCGCGCCGGTCGACGCCCTGACCACCCTCTGCCCCCAGACCACCGAGGCCCGTCATGTCCGCTGTCCTGCCCGAAGAGCAACCGCACATTCTGGTGGTCGATGATGACCGCCGCCTGCGCGACCTGCTGCGCCGCTTTCTCAGCGAAAACGGCTTTACCGTCAGCACCGCCGCCGATGCCGCCGAGGCGCGCGCCCATCTGGCCGGGATGTGCTTTGACGCGCTGGTGGTCGACGTGATGATGCCGGGGGAAAGCGGGCTGGAGCTGACCCGCAGCCTGCGCGACAGCAACGGCCCTCCAGTATTGATGCTGACCGCCCACGGTGATCCGCAAGACCGCATCGCCGGACTGGAAAGCGGCGCCGATGACTATCTGGCCAAGCCGTTCGAGCCGCGCGAACTGGTACTGCGCCTGCGCTCCATCCTGCGCCGTCTGGCCACGCCAGCCCCGGCTCTGGCCGCTCCGGCGGTCGGCAGTGTCCGCATGGGCAGCAGCCTGTTCGACCTCGGTCGGCAGGAACTGCGCACCAATGGCGAGCCGGTCTATCTGACCACCGCCGAAGCCCAGTTGTTGATGGTGCTGGCCAGCAACGCCGGACAGCCCTTTACCCGCGAGGATCTGGCCGATGCCACCGGCATGACCGGCAACCCGCGTACGGTGGACGTGCAGGTCACCCGCCTGCGCAAAAAGCTGGAAGACGACCCCCGGCAACCACGTTACCTGCAAACGGTGCGTGGCACCGGCTATGTCCTGCGTCCGGGGGGCTGAACGCTCATGCGGCTGTTCGGAACGCCCACCTCGCTGAAACGGATGGTGCCTCGGGGACTGCTGGGGCGGTCGCTGCTGATTCTGGTGGTGCCACTGGTGGTGTTGCAGGTCGTAACCTCGGTGGTGTTCTACGAACGGCACTGGGACACGGTAATGCGCCGTCTGGCCAGTGGTCTGGCCGGAGACATCGCCGCCACCCTCAGCCTGTTGCACCGTTACCCGGACCCCGACGGGCAAAGGTGGGTGACGGACTTCGCGCAGGAGCATTTCGAGCTGCAACTGGACTTCAAGGCCGGGGAAGTCCTGCCCAATGACGAGCATTTCCGCGATGCCCTGTCCGAAGAGCTGAACGACAGCCAGAACGAAGACATGGAAGATGTCCTTGCCCAAAGCCTCAGTGAGCGGCTCCGCCGTCCGGTGATGGTCGATATGGCGATTTTTGCCCGCGACATCGACATCTATGTCCAGCGCTCTGACGGCATTCTGCACATCACCGCCCCGCGCAAGCGGCTGTTCAGCTCGACCACCTATATTTTCGTGCTGTGGATGGCCGGAACGGCGATGCTGCTGTTCGGCATTGCCACCATCTTCATGTCCAATCAGGTGCGCTCCATCCGCCGTCTGGCGGTGTCAGCCGATGGCTTTGGCAAGGGGCGCGACCTGCCGCCGATCAAGGTCGAAGGTGCCCGCGAAGTGCGGCAGGCGGCACAAGCCTTCAACCTGATGCGGGAACGCATCCAGCGGCAGGTGGCCCAGCGCACGGAAATGCTGGCCGGGGTCAGTCACGACCTGCGCACACCGCTGACCCGGATGAAACTGCAACTGGCGATGATGGGTGACTCGCCCGATGCCTGCGACCTCAGCGAAGACGTGGCGGAAATGGAGCGGATGGTGGAAGGCTATCTGGCCTTTGCTCGTGGCGAAGGCACCGAAAGCGCCAGCGACGTCGATCTGGTCGAGGTGCTGGAAACCGTCGTTGCCCGCTTTCAACGCGATGAGCGCTGTGCGGTCGAACTGGTCGGCCTGTACACCGCCAGCGGCGAGCGGCGACAGGCCCCGACCACCGTGCGGCGCGACAGCATCGAACGCTGCCTCAGCAACCTGATCGGAAACGCCTGCCGCTATGGTCAGCGGGTGCGGGTGCACTACATCCCGCAAGAGGACGAAGAAAGCTGCTTCATCGTCGTCGAGGATGACGGTCCGGGCATTCCCCCTGCCCTGCGCGAAGAGGTGTTCCGGCCCTTTTTCCGCGCCGACAGCTCGCGCAATTCCCAGACCGGCGGCACCGGCCTGGGCCTGACCATCGCCCGCGATGCCGCCCGTGTCCACGGCGGCGACATCCTGCTGGACGACAGTCAGGAAATGGGCGGCCTGCGCGTTACGCTGCACTTGCCCCTTTAGGGAACAAACAGCCCCTACTTGGTCCCGAACAGACGGTCCCCGGCATCGCCCAGACCGGGGACGATATAGGCCTGTTCGTTCAGGTGATCATCCAGCGACGCCACATAGACCGGCACGTCGGGATGCGCCTCGTTGAACACCCGCATCCCTTCCGGGGCTGCCACCAGCGCCATGAAAATGATCTGCTCCCGGCTGATGCCGCGCTCCAGCAGCACGTTCACCGCGTGCACCGCCGAATGGCCGGTGGCCAGCATCGGATCGACCAGAATGAAGGTCCGGCCCTCGGAGTCCGGCAGCTTGACCAGATATTCATGCGGGCGATGGGTATCATGGTCACGGTACAGGCCGACGTGACCGACACGGGCACCCGGAATCAGTTCCAGCAGGCCATCGGCCATGCCGTTACCGGCACGCAGGATCGGCACCACCGCCAGCTTGCGGCCTGCGATCACCGGCGCGTCCATGGTGACCAGCGGCGTCTGGATCCGTTCCAGCGCCAGCGGCAGGTTGCGGGTGACTTCATAGCCCATCAGCAGGGAAATTTCGCGCAGCAACTGGCGGAAGGTGCGCGTAGAGGTCCGTTCGTCGCGCATGTGGGTCAGCTTGTGCTGAATCAGCGGGTGATCCAGAACGCACAGATTGGGGAATTCTTCGACGCGGCGCATGGGAGTCTCCAACAAGTTATCCGATATCATTTTTTTGCCTGTCGCCCTGTCAGGACAGAGCCGCACCGTCAGCCTGCGCTGGACAGCACGCCATCGCCGGTATATTCGGCCCAGCAGTTGGGCGTTTCCCACACCCGCACCCGATCCAGATGGGCCAGCCCGTGCGACCGTTCAAGCACGCGCGGCTGCAAACGCTGGAACCAGTGGCGGGCCAGTTCTTCGGCAGTGGGGTGGAACGGCACCACGTACAGCTTTGAGCCAACCCGGCAATCGGTGGTGGCCAGATAGCCATCCCGTTCGACCTGCTGCCGCACGCCAGCCACCCACAGGTCAAAATCCTGCGCGGGCGGGGCAAACATCCGCAGCACATCGAGGTCGGCCAACGAGGCCATGAAGCCATGGTCGCACGGCTGATCGATACAGGCGGTCATTTCCTGCTTCATGAACCCGAAATCCAGCACCATCCCGGCCTGCTCGCCGCTTTGATGCAGCTCGGCCTGCGGGCTGCACACTGTCGCCTCGATCGCATAGCGATGGCCATGCAGATGGCGGCACTTCGAACCATGCAACATGATCCGGTGACCGGCATCAATCTCCAGACGGCGCGTAACGTGCATCAACGACATGACAACAGGCTTTCCTGCAACAAAGGGCACAACAGGGGCAACAACAAGACGGTTGGGTCAGGGAATGCCCAGCATCTTGTGGGTCTGCAACGACAGCCGCCAGCGCGGATGGCGCAGGCAGTACTGCAAGGCCGCCGCCGTATGGTCGGCCCGCTGCGGATCATCCAGCGGCTGCAACAAATGGTGCGAGAACGGCAGGGCGGCCAGCGCCACCAGATCCTGACCGGACTGGGGATAGACCACTTTCAGCTCGTCGCCGGTGGTCTGCACCAGCGTCGTCCCGGCTTTCGGGCTGACGCAAATCCAGTCCACGCCGGGTGAGACCGGGCGGGTACCGTTGGTTTCGATGGCGATTTCAAACCCCTTTTGATGGACCGCCCAACACAGGGCTTCATCGACCTGCAAGGTCGGCTCGCCGCCGGTGAATACCACATAGGGCAAGCCGTGTTCACTGGCCGGAATGCCCGCCATCGACGGCCAGCAGGCGGCAATCGCCTCGGCCAGCGCCTGCGGTCCGGCAAAACGTCCACCGCCCGGCCCGTCGGTGCCGAGAAAGTCGGTATCGCAAAAGGTACAGTCAGCCGAGGCGCGGTCTTCGGCCCGGCCAGTCCACAGGTTGCAACCGGTAAAGCGACAGAACACCGCCGGACGCCCGGCCCGCAAGCCTTCGCCCTGCAAGGTGTAAAACAGTTCCTTGACCGTATAGGTCCGCCCGGCTGCCGCCGGATCAGCGTCTGGCAGGGTCATGCCCCTTGCTCCCACTGCCACCAGCCGTTGGCCCGCAGGGTACAGGCCGGGCACTGGCCACAGCCATGGCCCCACGGATGGCGGGTGCTGCGGTCGCCCAGATAGCAGGTGTGCGTCTTGTCCACGATCGCATCGACCAGCGCCCGGCCACCCAGCGTTTCCGCCAGCGCCCATGTTTGCGCCTTGTCGATCCACATCAAGGGGGTGTGCAGCACAAAGCGGCTTTCCATCCCCAGATTCAGGGCCACCTGCAACGCCTTGATGGTGTCGTCGCGGCAATCGGGATAGCCCGAAAAGTCGGTTTCACAGACCCCGGTAATGATGTGCTTGATGCCCCGCCGATAGGCCAGCGCCGCCGCATAGGTCAAAAACAGCAGGTTGCGCCCCGGCACAAAGGTGGTCGGCAAACCATTGCTGCCCATTTCGATGGCGACGTTTTCGGTCATCGCCGTGGCACCGATGGCCGACAGGCCGGTGGCATCAATGAAATGGTCCTGCCCCAGCCGCTCGGCCCACGGGATGAAGTCAGCCCGCAGTGCCGCCAGAAAGTCCTGCCGCACCTCCAGTTCGATACGGTGACGCTGGTTGTAATCAAAGGCCAGCGTCTCGACACGGGTAAAGCGGTCAAGGGCCCAGGCAAGGCAGGTTGCCGAGTCCTGGCCACCGGAAAACAGCACAAGGGCGGAACTGGGATCGAGCGTCATCGTACAACCGACCATCGGGAAAAGGAAAAACCTGCGGGAGTGACCAACCTGTGCGCAAAGCACAAGAACAGCCCCGGCGAGTCCTCCTCTCCGGCACTGCTCCCATCTGTCTGAAACAAAGGCACCCCAACGGGCAGGCACCGTGTTCTGTGCGATGCTCTAGACCAAACCCCCAGCGGGCGCAATCAGTTTTGCAGCCCGCCCGGGAGTTTGTCGGTCGCGGCAACACCCCGCCGCATCACGCACGGGGGCGGGGGCGGGGGCGGGGGCTGTCACGCCCCCGGTGTCAGCCGCCAGCCGTTTTCCATCGCAATGCGGACGGCCTGGCTGCGGTTGGCCGCCCCCAGCTTGCGATAGATGTTGCGGGTCTGCACCTTGATGGTGACTTCCTGCAAATCAAGGGCGCGGGCGATCTCCTTGTTGGTACGGCCTTCGACCACCATCCCGAGGATCAGCTTTTCCCGCTCTTCGAGCTGGGACAGCGGGTTGCTGGTGTCCGGTTCGGCGTCTTCGCTCGGCTTGCGCGGAGCAGAGAAGGCGAACGAGGGGAAATAGCGTTCCCCCGACAGCACCAGCCGCAAGGCGTTGATCATCGCCGTGGAATTCAACGTCTTGGGCAGGTAGCCCGCCGCCCCGCCGTCGGCACAGCTCATCACATCGGCAGCCTCGACCGAACCGGACAGGATAACGACCGGGACGCTCGGGTATGCCTTGACCATCGCCACCAACCCCTGAGTGCCCCGCATTCCGGGCATCTTGAGATCGAGCAGGATCAGGTCCAACACCCCGGCCCCCTGCGCAGCTTCCAGGGCTTCGTCGAGCGTTGAGGCTTCCACCACCTCGACATCGGGGTCCAAAGCCTTGAAAAAGGGCATCAGCCCCTGACGGACCAGAGTGTGATCGTCAGCTAACAGGATCCGCATGCTTGAGCCGTTCCCTACAGCAGCCATAAACCTTAGTTGATCTCAAAGTAGCCTTCCGAGGAAACCTTGCCAAGCATTTGTCATCCGGCAATCACACAACATCCGGTATTTTTTTCCGGTCTTTGGTGTGATTTGCCCACACAAGTCGCGTGAAGAGGCCAATGTTGGGTCGAACTACTCGGGACTTTGGTCCTGAGGAGAAAGGTGGCGCGGCTCAGCCATCGTATAAGACGACATATCCTTTTTGGGACGATTGGCTGACAACGGTGTCCCGTGGACGACAAACCAGGTCGCTTCGGCCAGGTTGGTCGCATGGTCGCCGACCCGCTCCAGATTCTTGGCAATGAACTGCAGATGGGTGCAGGGCGCAATATGGCGCGGGTCTTCCATCATGTAGGTCAACAGTTCCCGGAACAGCGAGGAATAGAGGTCATCAACCTCTTCGTCGCGCTCCCACACCTTCAGCGCCCGATCAGCATCCCGGCTCATGAAGGCATCGAGCGCCTCTTTCAGCAGGTCACGCACCAGCCAGCCCAGACGGGCGACCGATTTCACCGCCGGAACCATCGGTGCCTGATTCAGCACCGCCACCCGGTGGGCGGTCGAGGTGGCATGGTCGGCAATCCGTTCCAGCGCCGACGCCACCCGCAGGGCCGACATCACCAGCCGCAGGTCGTCGGCCACCGGCTGACGCAGGGCCAGCAGACGCACCACCTGTTCATTGATGTGGTCTTCGGCCCCATCGACCTGATCGTCGCCTGAAATCACGTGAGCCGCCAGCGCCTCGTCACGGGTCAGCATCGCCTGCACGGCGGTCCCGAGCTGGGTTTCGGCCAGCCCGCCCATCCGGCCCAGCGTCTGGTTCAGGCGATCAAGCTCATCATCAAAGGCTTTCATGGTGTGCGGGGTATACACCGGCATCATCGTCTCCAACGGCAGGGAGGGGGATCATTCGCACAGCCCCGAAACGGTCTTCGGGGCCGGACAACAGGACAAAACAACGAAAAGAGAAAAGGATCAGAGTTCGGTTTCCGGTTCATGACGCAGGAAATCGCTGCTGCGCGCCCGCTTGTCTGCCGGAGGAGGGCATGGCAGGTAGACGCTGAACGTCGATCCCTGCCCCACGGTACTGTCGATGGTCAGGGCACCCCGGTGGCGATTGACAATGTGCTTGACGATCGCCAATCCCAGACCGGTGCCGCCCAACTGGCGCGAGCGGGCGGTATCAACACGGTAAAACCGTTCGGTCAGCCGGGGCAGATGTTCCTTGGCGATACCGTCGCCCTGATCAATAACCTGCACAACCAGACAGGCATCCCGCATGGCATGGGGCATTTGCGCCGGACCACGGGCCGGACGGTCCACCCGGATCACCAGCGGCGTTCCCGGACGTCCGTATTTGATGCCATTGGCGATCAGGTTGGCAAACACCTGCACCAGCTCGTCTTCGTCACCGGCGACCAGGTCGCTGTCGCTGATCATTTCGACCTGCAACGTCATGTCTTTTTCTTCGGCCAGAAGTTCCAGCCCCATCACCACGCCTTCAACCACGTCTTCCAGCGACACCGTGCCGACCGGCGGCGTGTGCTCGCGCAGTTCGATCCGCGACAGCGACAGCAGGTCTTCAATCAGCCGCCGCATGCGGCTGGCCTGCTGATGCATGATGGCCAGGAACCGTTCGTGGGCTTCGGCGTCATCGCGGGCCGGGCCGCGCAGGGTTTCCACAAAGCCGAGAATGCTGGTCAGCGGCGTGCGCAACTCGTGACTGGCGTTGGCCACGAAATCGGCGCGCATCTGCTCGGCCCGTACCAGCGCGGTAATGTCATGCAGCACCACCACCGCATGGGCCGCCAGTGGCAGTTCGTCGGTCAGCCGTTGCACCTCAACCTGAAAGGTCTGTTCAACCGTCGCCCCCAGCGTCACCTGCACCGCCTTGCTGCGCAGGGACCCGTCCAGAATGCGGTCCACCGCCTCCAGAATGCCCGGGTCGCGCAGGATGGAAATCAACGGACGGGGCTCCAGATCGCGCCCGAACAGGGTGCGGGCCGCTTCGTTGGCCTGCACCACATGGGCATGGCTGTTGATCAGCAACACCGGCGTCGGCAAGGCATCCAGCAGCCCGATCTGGGCCATCGCTTCGGCTTCGGCGCGATTGATCGCCTGCATCGTGCGTTGGCGCAGGCTGCGGGCGGCCATGGCTACATCACGGGCCCCTTCGGAAAAGCGCAGAACGGGGAGCGGCGCGACTGGTCCACCGCGCACCGGCAACGGACGCAAATAGGCCGCGACCGCTTCCCAGTCACCAACCAGCGAGCGCAGGAACAGCGCCGTCACTCCGGCCACGCCCACCAGCGTCAGCGCCGCCGGAATGATCGCCAGTTCGGCCCACACCACCAATGCCGACAACGCCAGCACCAGCGGCGTTGAAAACAACAGCGTCAAACGCGCAACACGGGCAAACGACACCGGCCTTGCCACCGAAGGCAGAGGCGAGGCAAAAGCCTGTTCATCACCACGACCAGAGACTGGTGTTTGCGGAGTGTTGGTGTGTGGGGCCATCAACTCGTCCATCAGAGCATTGTGCGAAAAGTAGGAACCGGTTTTCGCAGAAACAATGCGGCAAAACAAAGACAGAGCATTGTGCGAAAAGTGGGAACCGGTTTTCGCAGAGACAATGCGACACAACAAAGACAGGCCCGGTGTGCGTCATACTTGGCGCGCACCGGTCCAGAAAACGGCTTCGCCGTGTTGCCATCCATAGGACATACAGAGCGCAACAAGGGCCTCGCAGAATGACCGGATAGTAGGGACTCTTTCGTGACAGAACGATGAAATAAATGTGACAGGTGGCGCAACCTGCTCGTTCCACAAGAAAAAGCCCCCCGGCTTTTGGTCCGGGGGGCTTTTTGCAGGCAAAACCGCTGGTCGGGAGATCAGCGCTTCAGGGCATCATGAGCGGCGATCAGCGCCATGTTCACCACGTCCGACACATTGGCGTCGAGGTGAACAATCTGCACCGGAGCCGCCAGACCGATCAGCATCGGGCCGATCACCGTCCCGCCGCCCAGCTTGTGCAGCAGCTTGTACGAGATGTTGGCCGAATGCAGACCCGGCATCACCAGCACGTTGGCCGGGCCGGACAGGCGGGTGAACGGATAGACCTTTTGCAGTTCGGCATCGAGGGCGACGTTGGCCCCCATTTCCCCGTCATACTCAAAGTCCACCGAGCGGCGGTCGAGGATTTCCTTGGCTTCACGGGCGCGGGTGGTTTCCCCGCCCTGCGGGCTGCCAAAGGTCGAATAGCTGAGGAACGCCACCCGCGGCTCATGCCCCATCTGGCGCACCTTGTTGGCGGCCCCGGTGGCAATGTCGGCCAGTTGTTCAGCGGTCGGGGTTTCATGGATGGTGGTGTCACAGATGAACACCGTCCGTCCACGGGTGATCAGCATGGTCAGGCCGAACATCAGTTCATTCGGCCTGGTGTCGATCACCTTGGCGATTTCCTTCACCACCACCGCATGGGTACGGGTCAGGCCGGTCACCATCGAATCCGCATCGCCCATCGCCACCAGACAGGCACCAAAGACGTTGCGGTCCTGATTCACCAGACGCTGGCAATCGCGGTACAGATAGCCCTCGCGCTGCAGGCGCTTGTACAGGAAGTCGGTGTATTCCTTGGTGTGGGACGACTTGGCGGCGTTGTGGATCTCGATCCCGTCCAGCGAGCCGAGGCCCATCGCCTTCATGGTGTCTTCGATCCGGTCTTCGCGACCGACCAGCACCGGATGGCCATAACCGGCATTGCGGAAGGCGACGGCGGCCCGGATGGCCTTTTCTTCTTCCCCTTCGGCGAACACCACCCGCTGCGGGTTGCCGATCACTTCCGAGGCAATGGCGTTCATCGTCGCCGCCATCGGGTCGAGGCGCTCGGACAGTTCGTGGCGATAGGCGGCCATGTCGATGATCGGCTTTTGTGCCACACCGCTTTCCATCGCCGCCTTGGCGACGGCAGGCGGAATGGTGGCAATCAGGCGCGGGTCGAACGGCACCGGGATGATGTATTCCGGCCCGAAGCGCAGACGGCGGCCGGAATAGGCGGCGGCCACTTCGTCCGGCACGTCTTCACGGGCCAGCGCGGCAATCGCCTTGGCGGCGGCAACCTTCATCTCTTCGTTGATGGTGCGCGCCCGCACGTCCAGCGCCCCACGGAAAATATAGGGGAAGCCGAGAACGTTGTTGATCTGGTTCGGATAGTCCGAACGACCGGTGGCTACGATGGCATCCTTGCGCACCGTCCGCACTTCTTCCGGGGTGATTTCCGGGTCGGGGTTGGCCATCGCAAAGATGATCGGCTGCGGTGCCATCGCCGCCACCATTTCCGGCGTCACTGCGCCCTTGACCGACAGGCCGAGGAACATGTCGGCCCCCTCAAGGGCCTCGGCCAGCGTGCGGGCTTCGGTCGGCACCGCATGGGCCGACTTCCACTGGTTCATGCCGCTTTCACGGCCCTTGTAGATCACGCCCTTGGTGTCGCACAGGATGACGTTCTCGTGGCGGCAGCCCATCGCCTTGATCAGTTCGAGGCAGGCAATGCCCGCCGCCCCGGCGCCGTTGACCACCACCTTGATGTCACGCACGTTGCGGCCGGTCAGTTCACAGGCGTTGATCAGGCCGGCGGCGGCAATGATCGCGGTGCCGTGCTGGTCGTCGTGGAACACCGGAATGTCCATCAGTTCGCGCAGTTGCTGCTCGATGATGAAGCACTCGGGGGCCTTGATGTCTTCGAGGTTGATGCCGCCAAAGCTGGGGCCGAGGTAGCGCACGGCGTTGACGAACTGATCGACCTCTTTGGTATCGACTTCAAGGTCGATGGCATCGACGTCGGCAAACTTCTTGAACAGGACGGCCTTCCCCTCCATCACCGGCTTGCCGGCCAGAGCCCCCAGGTCTCCCAGACCCAGAACGGCGGTCCCGTTGGAAATCACCGCCACCAGGTTGCCCTTGGCAGTGTAGTCATAGGCCAGCGACGGATCGCGAGCAATTTCCTTGCAGGGAGCCGCCACGCCGGGCGAATAGGCGAGCGACAGGTCACGCTGGGTGGTCAGCGGCTTGGTCGGCACGATCTCGATCTTGCCGGGCCGCCCCGAGGCGTGCATCAGCAATGAGTCGTGCTCGACATTGGTCTTGGGGGTATCGTCCATGATGTTTGGGCCTGTAGGGTAAGATAGACAACAGCAGCGGATGGAACATCCGCAGGGAAAAACGGTCAGCCGCGCGGATTTCAGCCGCGCGTGTTGACGTGCAGGTCACGGGCACCGTGTTTGACCAGCAGCGACGAGGCCAGCTGTTCGCGGTCGGCGTCGGTGACTTCGACCCACAGCAGGATTTCCCCGGCCTTGACCGCATCGGCAAAGGCGTCGCTGTTGGGCAGGGCAATGGTTTCTTCCAGCAATTCCTTCAGCGCCGCCAGACCGACACCGGCGGCGACAACGCCCCCGATCAGGGCGGCGGTCGGGCCACCGGCCAGCGCCACCAGCAAGCCGGACACCAGCGGCACTTCGTAGCGGGCTTCGTTGACCAGCGGCATCAGACGATCCTGCCAGGCGGCTTCGTTGGTATCGGCCGCTTCGATGGCTTCATGGCTGGACAGCACCGACAGGTTGGCATGGCCAAAGCCTGCAGCCAACAGGTCGTGAATGCAGGCGGTCAGCGGCTCGGGGCGGGCGAAAATGCCGACAAGCTCGCGGGTGGCCTGTTGCCCGGACGGCAGCGAAGACGAAGAAGGGGTGGCATCAGTCACGGCGCAACGATCCTTACCTGATCTGGATAGCCAGCAGGAAAACGCTGGCATCAAAGGCTGCGCATGCCCGTCAACCCGGGACTTTGGCCCCGCCACGGCGCCGGAGAAAATCATCAGCGCATCCACAGGACGGAGTGGGGGGCAACAGCGGGCCACATGGGGCAGCATGCAGCGAGGGGCGGACATTCTGCCCCACCCACACCCGGATGCCTAGAGTATTTTCAAGAGGCGACAGCGAAAGCCCAAAGCGTTTTCACGATGGTCGTTTCCGGTCCACGGCCCGGAAAATTTTGTGCTATTTTCCGCCCCCATCCCCTGCCCATACCGTGGAGTCTCGCGTTGAACCGCCGTCCCGCAGCCTTTTCCGCCCCTGTCCTGACCCGTGCCGCCGCTGACGGCGTGCTGGAAGGTGACGTGCTCGACGCGCCGGTTCTGCCCGAAGGCGTAACCCCGATGATGGGGCAGTACCTGACCATCAAGGCCGACCACCCCGACGCCCTGCTGTTTTACCGGATGGGGGATTTTTACGAGCTGTTCTTTGACGATGCGGTCAAGGCCGCCGAGGCGCTGGACATTGCCCTGACCAAGCGCGGCAAGCATCTGGGCGAAGACATTCCGATGTGCGGCGTGCCGGTCCACGCCCACGAAGCCTATCTCGCCAAGCTGATCCGCAAGGGCTTCAAGGTGGCGGTCTGCGAGCAGATGGAAGACCCCGCCGAAGCCAAAAAGCGCGGCGCCAAGTCGGTGGTGCGGCGCGAGACGGTGCGGATCATCACCCCCGGCACGCTGACCGAAGACTCGCTGCTCGACGCCCGCCGCCACAACTATCTGGCCGCCGTCGCCGACATTGGCAGCGGCAACGAGCTGGGGCTGGCGTGGGTGGATGTCTCGACCGGGGATTTCATGGTCCAGCCGGTTCCCGACAGCCTGCTGGCGGCGGCTCTGGCCCGCCTGATGCCCGGCGAAGTGCTGGTGCCGGACCGCCTGCTGCAAAAGCCGTCACTGTTCGAGGTGTTCAACGACTGGCGCGACCACCTGTCGCCGTTGCCGTCGGTGCGCTTTGACTCGACCAACGCCCGCAAGCGGCTGGAGGCGGTGCATGGCGTCAAGGCGCTGGACGGACTGGGCAACTTCAGCCGCCCGGAAATCGCCGCCGCCGGGGCGTTGCTCGATTACATCGAACTGACCCAGAAGGGCAAGCTGCCGCGCCTGTCGCCGCTGCGCCGTCTGGCCGCCGGGGCGGTGATGGAAATCGACTCGGCCACCCGCCGCAATCTGGAACTGCTGGAAACCCTGACCGGCGAACGGCGCGGCTCGTTGCTGTCGGTGATCGACCGCACCCGCACCGGGGCCGGGGCGCGCCTGCTGACCACCTGGCTGGCCGCGCCGCTGACCGACCCGGCACGCATTGACGCCCGGCTGGATGCGGTCGAGGCCCTGCGCAGCGATGACGGTCAGCGCGAAGCGATCCGCGAGGCGTTGAAACGCTGCCCCGACATCGAACGCGCCCTGTCGCGCCTGTCGCTGGACCGTGGCGGGCCACGCGATCTGGCGGCGATCCGTGACGGGCTGGCCGAAGTCCCGCTGTTGCGGTTGACCCTCCACCGCATCGCTGCCGGGCAACCCCCGGCCCTGCTGGCCGCCACCGCCGAAGCGCTGGGGCAGCATCAGGCGCTGGTGGACAAGCTGGCCCGCGCCCTGTCGCCCGACCTGCCGATGCTGTCGCGCGACGGTGGCTTCATCGCCACCGGCTTTCATCCGGCCCTCGACGAGCTGAAAGCCCTGTCCGGCGAGTCCAAGCGGCTGATTGCCGCCCTGCAGAACCGCTATGTCACCGACACCGGCATCGACTCGCTGAAAATCAAGCACAACAACGTCATCGGCTATCACATCGAGGTTCCGGCCAAAAAGGCCGACCCGCTGATGGTCAAGGGCGGCCCCTACATCCATCGCCAGACGATGGCCAACGCGGTGCGCTTTACCACCGTCGAGCTGTCGGAACTGGAAGACAAGCAGCGTGGTGCCGCCGACAAGGCGCTGGCAATCGAACTGGAGCTGTTCAAGGGGCTGTGTCAGGACATTCTGGGGCAGGCCAGTGACATCGCCCGCGCTGCACAGGCGCTGGCGCGGCTGGACGTGCTGGCCGCACTGGCCGAACTGGCGCTGGAGGGCCGGTACTGCCGCCCGCAGATCACCAGCGGACACGATTTCCGGATTACACAGGGCCGCCATCCGGTGGTCGAAGCCGCCCTTGCCCGCAACAGCGAGGGGCCGTTTGTTGCCAACGACTGCGACCTGTCCGACGCCCAGCGCCTGTGGCTGATCACCGGCCCGAACATGGCCGGTAAATCGACGTTCCTGCGGCAGAATGCGGTGATCACCATTCTGGCCCAGATGGGCAGCTTTGTGCCCGCCGAACAGGTGGTGATCGGGGCGGTGGACCGGCTGTTTTCCCGTGTGGGGGCGGCGGATGATCTGGCCCGGGGCCGGTCAACCTTCATGGTCGAAATGGTCGAAACCGCCGCCATCCTCAATCAGGCCACCGACCGCTCGCTGGTGATTCTGGACGAAATCGGCCGTGGAACCGCCACCTACGACGGCCTGTCGATTGCCTGGGCCACCGTCGAGCACCTGCACGGCCTCAACCGCTGCCGCTCGTTGTTTGCCACCCACTATCACGAACTGACGGTGCTGGCCGACAGCCTGCCGTCGCTGGCCTGCCATTCGATGAAGGTCAAGGAATGGCAGGGCAAGATCATCTTCCTGCACGAAGTCGGCCCCGGCGCCGCTGACCGCAGTTACGGAATTCACGTTGCCCAGCTGGCCGGCCTGCCAGCGGCGGTGATTGCGCGGGCCGAGCAGGTTCTGGCCGCTCTGGAAAAGGGTCAGAAGGGCCACACCCCGGTCAAACATCTGGAAGAACTGCCGTTGTTTGCCGCCGCCGCCCAGCGGATGCCGCTGGTCCCCGACAGCCCCCCCGCTGGCACGGCGCCCGTCCCCCCCACCGTCCTGGCGTCCTGTGCCGCCACCGAGGCCCTGAAAGCCGTCAACCCCGACGACCTAAGCCCCCGGCAGGCCCTTGAGGAACTTTATCGCCTCAAGGCACTTTTGGATGAGTAAAACACAATAGTCTCATGCACCTATAAGAACTACGCCAAACAGCATAGAGTCACATCCAGTATTTGATCTTCAACCTCAAGGAATGATATCACTGCACTCGGTGCGCCGTAGGGAGACGATGCACCGGGTGCAGACCTGGGACCGGGAAACGGTCGGAGAGCCACAGCAGCACGCGAGTCCGTGCACGGTGCTCCGATCACAGGAGGGGATACCGTGACGCCACAAAGCCTGAGCACCTATCGTGCTGCATTTACTGCGTTTTATGAGTCACTGGTCGAGGTCCACCCCGAGGTTTTTTCCCAAACAGGCTTACGACGGATCGGTTCGACCTTTCGGGTGCCCGGCGCAGGCGGCCTTGATGCCCAGACCTTTTACATGCGCCATGTCCTGGAAATGGTCTTTGGTGACGAAGGCGTGGTGCGCGACCTGATCAGCCTGGCCCGTTCAGCCTATCGCGGCATCGAGCCCCCCAGTGAAGCCATCGAAAACATCAGCCGGGTCAAAGGGCTGCACGAAGTCCTCTATCGGGCCACCGAAGCCGCCAGCGCCCTGACCGGCCGGATTGGCGACTGGAAAGAAGGCACTGACCTGTTCGCCAATATCCTGACCAACACCGATTGCGCCCTACAAATGGCCGGGATTTACGACCATACCGCTGAACGGCGTCAGCATGGCGGATCGGACAACAGCCAGACCGGCACCCTCGACCAGAGCGCCATCGACGCCCTGTTTTCCTGAAACATGTTCCGGGCAGATGACGTCATCTGCGACCGCAATCTACAGCAGTCAGGAAACAAGGACGTGGAGCGCTGCTCCACACCTCGCTGGGGCCTTGAGGCCCCAGGCCCCATTCCTTTGATCATAAAAGAAAAAATGGAGGTCCGGGGGCGTCGTCCCCCGGACAGGCGCGGACAGCAGTCCGCTATACTCTTTCAACTGTCGTGGACTGTGATCTGTGGCAAGACACCTGCTATATATGGAACGATCTGTATATCTTAGAAAGGGCGGGAACCGTTCCAGATAAACCTGACACACTCTATCCCGCTCGCCGGAGTATTTGCGGTTACAGACGCCCCCGGTCCACACAAGAATCGGGGGGCTTCGTAGGCATGATACGGACACCTGACAGAGACCATTGTGTCTGAATGGACATGAATACCCTTCATGTCATCAGGGCAATACGTCACCGCCACCCCTCTTAAGTTACATTGCATGAGTATGAAATAAATATTTCAAAACAAGGTATTAACCACACATTGACACCCTGCGTGCATCCTTTCCTCCATAGCTGCCACTCTTCTGTACGCCCCACCTCGGCCTTTTGGCAGCATGGCGTGCGCGGCGGTGCAAAATTATGCTCTAATATGACATCAGACCTTCCCTACCGGCCGATGGAGGAAAGCTCCCCAATGACGACCATTCGCCGCCAAATCCTTATTCCCATGCTCACGATTGTCGTTCTGTCCCTGGCTGCGGTGATCTGGTTTGCCTCACAAACCCTGAGCACCCAGGCAGAACAGCGGGCCGATGAGACCCTGCAGGCCAAAGCGGCCGAGGCCTCTGCCATCCTTGACCGCCTGCTGACCGAAGCCATTACCCAGGCCTCCAGCAATGCCTATTCCGCCTCGGCCCTGCTGGCCGCCAACAGCGGCCCCTTTGACCGGGCCGGTTATGCCCAGACCCTGCTACAGCAATTGCCCCACCGCGAGGGCTTTGCCGGCCTGTATGTCGGCCTCGATCCGAATGCCGACGGGCAGGATGCCAAATATGCCAATACCCCCTATGGCGATGCTCAGGGCCGCTATCTGATCTATGCGTCCCGTGGGGCCAACAACGCCATTGCCCTTTCGGTTGAACCGCTGACCGGCGCCGAAGCCGAAAAGGGCTGGTATGACCGCCCGATCAAGGAAAAGCAGACCATCATCACCCCGCCCTATCTGTACGAAATTCAGGGGAAACCAGTGATGATGGCCACCATTTCCTCTCCCATTCAGGGCAGAAACCAAAATTTTATCGGGGTTTCAACCGCTGACCTGTCCTTGGCCGCCCTGACCGAGCGCGTCAAGGCACTGAAGGTGTATGACAGCGGCCACGCCTATGTCATCGCCCATGACGACACCTGGGTTGCCACCCCGGACAGTGCCGACCGTGGCAAGCCGGTCAGTGATCCGGCCCTGCAGGCCCTGCTCAAACAGGCCCGCCAAAGCGGCTCGGTGATTCAGCCCCTGCAAGACAGGAAAAGCGGGCAGGAGATGCTGGTCACCGCTCAGGCTGTTTCCCTGCCCGGTGTCAAGGAAACCTGGATTACGCTGGTGATGGCCCCGGCCAGCGAAGTGATGGCCGAAGCCAACCGCACCAAAACCATTTTGCTGGTGGTCGGGCTGCTGGCCGTTGTGGCCGGTGTCGCCCTGTCGGTGTGGATCGGTGGGCGCATTTCCGCCCAGATGCAGACCATGACCTCGTGCATGACCGCGCTGGCCGATGGTCAGACCTCGGTGCAGATTCCGCAGGTCGAAAAGCCGGTCGAGCTGAAGGCGATGAGCACCGCCCTGTCAATTTTCCAGAACAACATGGACAGCAACCGGCGCATGGCGGCGGAACAGCAGGTTGCCCAGCAAGCCCAGATCGAGCGGGCCGAGCGCATCCGGGCGATGACCGCCAGCTTTGACCGTGAGGTTGGTCAGACGGTCAACGCCGTCGAAGCCACCGCCCAAAAGCTGGAAGAAACGGCGCAGGCGATGACCTCGGTGGCGCAGGCCACCTCTGATCAGGCCTATCAGGTGGTTGGCGCGGCGGAACAGTCACAGGCCAACGTGGAAACCGTCGCCGCCGCCGCCGAAGAGCTGTCGGCCTCGATCCATGAAATCAGCCGTCACGTTCAGGCATCGTCGCAGATTGCCCGCGAGGCGGTCAGCATTGCCGAACATTCCAAAACACTGGTTCACAGTCTGGCCGAGTCTTCGGTCAAGATCAGTGAAGTGGTGCAATTGATCAACGACGTCGCCAACCAGACCAACCTGCTGGCGCTGAATGCCACCATCGAAGCCGCCCGCGCCGGGGAGGCCGGGAAAGGCTTTGCGGTGGTCGCCAACGAGGTGAAAAACCTCGCCAGCCAGACCAGCCGGGCCACCGATGAAATCGCCCACCAGATCACCGCGGTACAGGGAGCCACCCGCAACGCCGTTGAGGCCAATCAGGAAATCGTCAACGTCATCGCCCGCATTGACGAGGTCGCCACCACCATCGCCAGCGCCGTCGAAGAACAGGGCGCTGCGACCAACGAAATCGCCCGCAACATCCAGCAGGCGGCCAGCTCGACCTCGGAGGTCACCAGCCATATCGGCCAGATGCGGCAAGGGGCAGAACGCACTGGCAGTGCCGCCAGCGGTCTGCTGGCCGAGGCCGAGCAGATGGCCGAACGGGCAGAAATGCTGCGCACCGAGGTGGATACTTTCCTGCGCGATATCTCTCAGGCCTAGAGCATTGTGCGAAAAGTGGGAACCGGTTTTCGCAACAACAATGCGACAGAACAAAAGTTTAGAGTAGCGTGCCTGCGTCCGGTTTAACGCACGCTGTTCTAGACCAGCGTGCGTTAGAGCATTTTCAGGTTGACCGTCTCCGGTCAACGGCTCGGAAAATGCGGCACTCAAAACGGAGAGCGTTTTCGCTCAGTGTGAAAACGCTCTAAACCTGACGCCACAGGACACAACGATAAGGGAACAAGGACGCGGCCACGTCCTTGTTCTCCCTACAGGCTCTGACGGGGCAGCGGGCGGAACGGGTTGGCCATCCTGACCGGGAATTCCATATAAATCCGTGTTCCGACCCCCTTGGTGCTCTCGATATCCAGCCGCCCGCCGTGGGCTTCCATCAGTTTGATCGAGATCGGCAACCCCAGTCCGGTTCCCTGTGTCTGACGGGCAAAGGCACTTTGCACCTGCCCAAACAGGCTGCGGGCAATCACCACCTCTTCTTCACTCATGCCGATGCCTTCGTCTTCGACCACCAGCACCAGCCCGTTCTCCCCCCGCGACTGCCACCAGATGCGCACGTCCTTGCCCGGCTCGGTGAACTTGACGGCATTGGACAGCAGGTTGATCAGGACCTGCTTGATCCGCAGTTCATCCCCCCACAGCATCGGCGGCGGCGGCGTCAGGTCCAGACGCAGGCGCACCCCACGAGCCTCGGCACGGGGACGGACCATCCGCAGGGCGGCCTCCGCCACCAGGGTTACATCCAGCGGCTCGCGTTCCAGAATCAACTCCCCGGCCTCGATCTTTGACAGGTCGAGGATATCGCTGATGATCTGCAGCAGATGCCGCCCGGAGTCATGAATCCCTTCGGCATACTCGCGATACAGCGGATTGCCAACCGGCCCGAACATTTCCTGTGACAGGATTTCCGAAAACCCGATGATCGCATTCAGCGGCGTCCGCAGCTCATGGCTCATGTTGGCCAGAAACTCGGACTTGGCCCGGTCAGCCAGGCGAGCTTCTTCCATCGCCTGACGCAAAACGGCTTCGCGGGCTTTCTGGCGGGTGATGTCAGCGCGCACCCCGACGGTTCCACCATCGGGGGTGCGGGTTTCCTTGATCAGAACCCAGCGGCCATCATGGAGCATTTCCTCCCGCCCGGCACCGGTTCCTCCTGAATGCAGGGCTTTCCGTTCCTCCAGCCAGGCGGCATTACCGCTCATCGGCGGGCCATACTGGCCACGCTCGATTGACGCCTGCGCCAGCACACTGAACGGGACACCGGGTTTCAGCAAATCCCGGATGGTATCATAAATCTCGGCGAAGCGGTCGTTCCACGCCACCAGCCGGTCCTCGGCATCGTACAGTACGAAGCCGTCATCCATTGCCTTGATGGCGTCGCGCAGTTGTGCTTCTGCCTTGAACGCCCGCTCTTCGGCCTCCTTGCGGGTCGAGATGTCCAGCACCTGCCCGATAAAATACAGCGGCCAGCCGTTGCGGTCGCGCAGCAAGACCAGTGACAAGTGCGTCCAGCGGATATCCCCCTCCACCGGCCCGGTAAAGCGGCATTCCTGATCAAAAACGTCGTCACTGCCCGCCAGAGACGCCTTCATCCAGTCATCAACCGCCGAGACCTCCGCCGCACACACCGTGTCAAACAGCGAGCTTTTGAACAACACCGCATCGGTTCGTCCCAGCGTCCGGCACAGCGATGGATTGACCCGCAGCCAGCCACCATCCAGACCAATCAGGGCCATCCCTGAAACAGCCTGATCAAAGACACTGCGGAATCGCCGCTCGCTGTCGCGCAACTGGCGCTCGGCCACCACCCGTTCGGTGATATCGAGAATCGACAGCACGCACTGACTGGCATCCTCAGGACTTTGGGGTGCCCGCAGCGAGACCAGCAGGTTGCGCTTTTCACCACCCTGCCACCACGTCACATCGACGCGAATCACCTGCTCGCCGTTCCACAACGCCAGAATCACCGGCCGCAACAGGCGGCGCAAATGGTCAAGAATCGGCGCGGACCAGTCCCATGTCAGATCAGGCGGCAGGGCCAGCAGGGTCCATGCCGCCTGATTGATGGCATTGACCCGGACTGCACTGAACAGGCTGTCAACCACCGGCGTCAGGTCTTCGGTGCCATTGGCCCGCATGAGGGTGAACCGGTCGAACAAATGCACCAGATTCAGATCCCACAACCCGACATCCGAACTGTCAAAGATGGTCCGGTAGCGCCGGTTGCTGTCGGCCAGCGCCATCGCGGTCCGCTGTTCTTCGGTGACATCGGTACTGGAGCCGCGATAGCCGAGGAACGTGCCATCGGTGGCAAAGACCGGACGGCCAGACACCGAAATCAGGATCTTTTGCCCCGAGGGATGATGCATGCAGAAGCGGAAATCACGGAACGGGCGGTGATGGATCAGGTCATCATAATGGCCTTCCCACACCTCGGGCTCTTCGGCCAGATTGAACAACGACGAGCAATGGCGCCCCAACAGCTGTTTCATGTCCAGCCCGTTACGGTTGACCTCGTGCGACGAGATCCAGCTAAAACGGAAATCCGGCCCTATTTCCCAAAACCAGTCGTTGGCCGCTGCGGCAAAATCGAGCAAGCGATGCTCGGACGTCGCAACCTTTTCCTGTGCCGCCACAAAAGCCGACACGTCGTGCAGCACCGCCTCCAGATGGGTCACTCGCCCGCCATCGTCCTTTTCAAACAACACCGAGGCTTCAAACCAGCGGGAATCGCCGTCACGGGTTACCAGTCGCAACACATGCCGGAACGGGCTGCCAGTGCGCGCATGGCCGCGATAATCGCTGGCAACCTCGTCGCGGTCGGCGGGATGCAGCAGGGTCAGCGGACTCACCGCCCCTTTCAGCAGCTCGTCCGTTGTCCAGCCCAGCAGGCGCTCGACGTTGTTGGTGACATACTCCACCGGCCAGCCGGGCGCATAGCGCAGCCGCAATCCCAGCACCGGACTGGCTTCGACCAGCCGCTCCAGCCGCTCGGCTTCGGCTTCATTCTGCTTGCGCCGGGTGATGTCGCGCCCCACCGACTGAAACGCGCACACGCGCCCGGACGGGTCAAAAATCGCCCGCCGCCGCCACCAGTAATGGCGGCGGATGCCCGACGCCACTTCATAGCTTTCCTCGCCATCCCGAATGGAGTCTTGCGGCGTAAAGCTGCCCAGGTGGCGGATGAAGTCCGCCGCATCCTGTGGCACCAGAAAATCGACCAGCCGCCGACCGATCAAGGCCCGTGGCGCGGCTCCCAGTGCCTGGGCGTAGGCGTCGTTGACAAAACGGATGGTGGTATCGGGATCAAAACGGCACACCATTTCGGTCTGCTCGTCAAAGGCCTCGCGGTACTTGTCCCGCGAATGCTTGATCTTGCAGGCCAGACACTTTTCATCGGTAATGTCTGTGGCGGTCAGGACATAAACGGACGAGTCCGGGCTTTGTTGCCACAGGGCCAGAGTCCACGACACATCAAGCACCACCGTATCGGCACGAGTCAATGCCGCCACCCCCACCGTCGGCAAATCCATCGTCCGCGCAGCATCAAACAGGTCGAGCGGCGTCTCATCGCCATAGCGCACAAACAACAGATTGGGCCGCAAGCCTTCCAGCGCCGCATAACCGCTCAACGTCTCAAAGGCGGCGTTGCACGCCAGCAGACGCCCGTCCAGATCAAACAGGGCCGCAGGCACGGCAAGGGCATCCAGTGGCAGGGAAACGCCGGTCTGGGGCGCAGAGGCTGGCACGGGAGAGGGAGGGGGAGGCACGGACACGGATATCCCTTCCACGATCAAAGGCAGACAGTCATGCGACAAATGCTCGCATACATATGGTGACATTCACAACACGGGTTGTCGTCGCCTGCTCCATCACACTACGGTCCTGTTGATCATGTGGGGTCGCGCAGGGTCAGATAGAAGGTTGCCCCCTCTCCCGGTTTCCCCGTCGCGGTCAGGCTGCCGTCATGCTGCTCTGCAATGGCGCGGGCAATGGTCAGCCCCATCCCCGAACCGCTCACTTCGCTGGCGGTATGCAAACGGTAGAAAGCCTGAAAAATTGCCTCGTCCTTGTCAGCCGGAAAGCCTTCGCCGTTGTCCTGCACGCTGATTTCCCAAGTCCCCAAACGACGATGCGCCCGAATTTGAATGCGTAACGGGCGCTCGGGCGAACGGTACGACAGGGCATTTTTCAACAGGTGCTCGAACAGCAGGGCGATCTGGTCGCCATCGGCCTGAACCATCGGCAGCGGCTCGCACAGAATTTCGGCTCCGCTTTTGTCGATCATCGGCTTCAGCTTGGCCAGCACGCCATCGACCACCATCAGCAGATCGACCGAGGTCAGTGTCAAGGTCTGTGACCGGACTTCAAATGCCTGCAACACGCTGTCAAGGTGGCCATTGAGGGTGGCGGCCCCGTCACGGATAAAGCCGGCATACTCCTGCACATCCCGCACCACCGTTTCAGGTGCGGAGCCGGGACCATTCCCACCGCCCAGCCCACCGCCCAGCAAGGACTGCACCGAGCGTTCCAGCAACTGGGCATAGCTGCCCATCTGCCGTACCGGCTGCCGCAGGTCATGGGCAGCCGCAAAGGCAAATCGCTGGATTTCCATCTCGGAGCGGGTCAGTTCGCTGACCATCCGCTTCAGATGCTCTTCATTGTCCTTGATCAGTGACAGATCGGTGACCGCACCAGCCAGCACCACCCCCCCCTGTGGCGAGGAGCTGAACATCACTCCCCCGGTCACATGCAGCCACAGCCAGCGGCCATCCTTGTGGGAAAAGCGCATTTCCAGCTCGAAATGGCTCTGACGTCCGGCGACGGTTTCCAGCACGGCCACTTCATAGCGGGGTACATCGTGGGAATGGATCAGGCGCTTCCATTGCGCGTGCGGCAGGGGCACCAGCACCGGATAGCCGGTCAGGTCCTGCCAGCGACCACTGAACAGGATATCGCCGGTCCCGGTGTCATACTCCCACACCCCGTCATTGACGCTTTCCAGCAACGAACTCAACCGGCGGGCCGCCGCCAGTTCATTCTGCCGGGTAACGGCCATGCGGGCAAAGATCACCCATGCCAGCAGAAAGATCAGGGCGCTCGACAACAGGACAAAGATCAGTCCCTTGATGGTCTGGACCGTACTGCGCAATGCCGGGTCGTTGATCAGGTCCACCGCCCGGTCAGACAGTAAAATCCACAGGACCGACAGCAGGAAATAACTGCCCGCCAGCCCGATGGCGACCATCACCGGCGACGCTCCGCGCCGGGTGGACGCATGCGCGCGAGACCAGGAAAGACCGGTCTCTGCGTCCTTCACGCCTTTCAGCATATCCGCCACGAACGCTCAATCCTTGCTCAGAAGGCAGCCGGGGTAAACTACACCACACCTTTGCGCCACAAGACACTGTTAAAATGCAAGGAACAGTCCCCCAGAGCCAGACGCCGACTGTTTCATGGCAGACGCTTTCCGGCGCTTTCCGGAAGAGTGGCCCGAAGAATGGCCCCCTCAGGACAACGGAGCATACCGCCGGACCAGATCAGCCAGCTCGGCGAGGCTGATCGGCTTTTTGATCACCGCCACCGTTACCTCCTGCAAGGCTGCGGCGGCCGTTTCCAGATGCCCCAGATGACCGGTCGCCACGATGACCGGCAAGTCAGGGACATGCTGATGAACCCGGGCGATCAATTCGTCTCCCCCACAGCGGGGCATGCGCAAATCGGTGATGATCAGATCGGGGGGATCATCCAGAAACAGCCCATAGGCCTGTTCCCCATCCTCGGCGGTGCTGACCCGATAGCCGAGACGGAGCAGATGGTCACGCACCAGCGAGGCCGCATAGGGTTCATCATCCACCACCATCACATGCGGGATCAGGGCGGAATAGTCCTCATCATCTTCGTGCTGACCACAGCCCCTCCCGTCGGCCCGCTCCTCTGCCGTGCCGGTCGCCGCCCACCCCGGCGGGTGTCCATCCGGCAGGGGCGTCGGCAGGTCGGTGCCCGCAGGCAGCGCAAAACTGCGCGCCCCGACCTCTGGCGTGCCGGAAGGGCTGTCGGCGCTCAAGGGCAACCGGATGGTAAAGCAGGCCCCGCCCTCGCGGTTGGCGGCATCAATGGTTCCGCCCATCGCCGTAATCAGGCTGAAGCTGACCGACAGCCCCAGACCGGTCCCGGTGCCGACCTCCTTGGTGGTGTAAAACGGCTCGAAGATACGATCAAGATGCTCGGGCGCGATGCCGCCGCCACTGTCCTGCACGGCAATCACCAGCCATTGCACCGGACTGGCGGCCTCGCTGCCATCCAGCCCGCCACTGTCCTGCCCCTCGCCATCGCATGACAGGGTCATGGTGATGGTCGCCCGCCAGTTCTGATCCTCCCCGACCTCGCCATAGCGATGATGCTGGTCATCGGCCCGCAAGCGGGATCGCAGGGCATGACGGGCATTGGTCAGCAGGTTCAACAACACCTGTTCCAGATGAACCGTGCGCCCGCGCACCAGCAACACCTGATCGTCTGCCGTCTGGTCCACCACCTCCAGCTGGATGTCTTCGGCGCGCAATTGACTTTCCAGCATCGAAACCGATTGCTCGATTGCCTGCAGCGGGTCGAACAGTTCGACCTCATCGCTTTGCTTGCGCGAGAAGATGCGCATGTGGTCGATGATTTCGCCCATCCGGGCCGCCTGCCCCGAGATGATTTCCAGCGCCGCCCGGCCCGCCGGGTCCACATGCGACCCGTCCGGGCGATCCAGCATCGCCCCTTCCGCTGCCATGCGGATGACGTTCATCGGCTGGCTCAGTTCATGCGCCATGCCCGCCGCCATTTCCCCCAGAGTGGCCAGCTTGGCGGTCTGGATCAGTTGCCCCTGCACCACCTTGCTCTGGGTGATGTCGCGCAGGATGGTCTGGACCGCTGGCCGTCCGCCAAAGGCAATCGGTGACGATGAGACCTCGGCATCAAAGGATGACCCGTCCAGCCGTTGCAGCCGGACATCCAGTCGCTGATAGCTGATCGCCCCGTCCGCCGCCGCTTCACGCGGCTGGGGCAGGAACAGGGCGGTCAGATTCGGCAGCCGGTCCCCCGGCGGGCGATCCGGGTCGGGAACCACAAAGGCACTGATCGGATGCCCGACCAGTGCCGTGGCCTGATCGGCATGGGCCATCACCGTCGCCTGCTGGTTGGCAAACACGATGATGCCGTCCACATGAACCAGAATCGCATCCAGACTCATCTCTGCCACCGACCGATAGCGTTCCTCGCTTTCGGCCAGCGCCTGTTCGGCCTGTTTGCGGGCGGTGATGTTTTGCACCACCGCCACGAACACCGGCGGCTTTTCTTCCTCCATGTACTGGATGCGGGCTTCGACCGGATAGCACGAGCCGTCCTTGCGCTGGAACACCGACTCATAGACCGCCACTTCGGCAGGGTACAGGCGCAACCGTCCCAGCCTGTTTTCCAGACTGGTGCGTGTTTCGGTCGACAGGATATCCAGCGCGGTCATCTCGGCCAGCTCGTCCATCGCATAGCCCAGATTGTGCCGGGCTCCGCGGTTGGCCTGCAGGATGCGCAAGGCTCCGTCTTCGAACACCAGCACGTCGTTGGCCGACTGTTCGAGGATGCGGCCCAGATGCAGGATGGTCTGTTCGGCTTCGTACTGGACGGTAATGTCGGCACCCGTACCCCGGAAACCCTGAAAACGGGCCCGTTCATCAAAGATCGGCGTCCCGTTCAGCGAGACCACCCGCCGTTTGTTGTTCGGCAGCCGAAAGGTATAGGTGAAATCACGGAACGGCTTCATGCCGGAAATCAGCGCGCGATGGTGCTGCCACTTTTCATCATCGGCAGGCAGGTCCGACATGTCCCAGCGGAATCGCCCGATCACCAGCGAGCGGTCGATGCCCATGATGCGGGTAAAACCTTCGGAAATATAGGTAACCCGTGCGTTTTCGTCGCATTCCCACAGCCAGTCAGAGGCGGATTCGGCAAATTCGCGAAACCGGGCCTCGCTCTGTTTCAGGCGCAGCGTGCGTTCGGCAATGGTGTTTTCCATTGCGTCCTGCACCCGGCCGAGATGGGCCTCGCTTTCCTGCAAGGTCGCCATGGTCACCACACTGCGCCGCTGGCAGTCGACGGCAAACCGCCCCAGACGATGCAGCAGGAACAGCAGTCCGCCATAGAGCCCCAGCAACCCGGCTGCCGTCAGCAGGTACAGGCGCGGCATTTCGGCCTCCAGCTGCTCCATCGGGGCCTGCAGATCGACATACAGTTCCAGATCCGCCACGCTTTCCTCCCCCTCGGGCATGGCCAGCGGGGTGAAAACACGATAGGCGGCAGTGCTGCTCAGCGTCCGCCCGGCCAGCACAAAGGTCTTGCGCGCGCTGAAGCCGGGCTGCCCGGTGGGGCGGATACCCTCTGTCAGTCGCTGGGGAGGGGGGGACAGCGCAGACGGCGATTTGGTGATCCTCACCCCCTCGGTGATGGCGGTCAAACTGTCGTCAGTGGAAAAAATGATCTTTCCGTGGGGATCATACAGGGAAAGCTGCAACAGCGGCGTTGCTTCGGACACCAGCCGCAAGCGGGCCTCCAGCCGACGCTGGACCTCCAGCGGCAGCACCGGGGTTTCGCTCAGCAGGCGCGGCAGGGTGACCTCCGCCGAGGTCAGCGAGCTTTCAACCGGCCAGGAGGCCAGCGACGCTGCCAGCGTATCTGCCAGCCGCTGCGCCTGATCGGTCACCCGGTCGAGATTGGCGCGATACTGCATCCAGCTCAGCCCGCCACCACACAGGATGATCAGCAGCATCCCCAGAATCGCCAGCGGGCGAAAGGGGCGCACCACCAGACTGTCGGCGGCCACCGGCAGTGTTTCGGGCGGTGGGGTGGAAGAGGAAACCATCGCGAATGCTCATCCACAGGAAAGCCCCTTCCGGGACTGGGACAGAAAAGCCCCTTCCGGGGCTGGGACAGAAAAGCCCCTCCCGGGGCTAGGAACGGTCTTTCAGAATGCCTGCAACCGGGCCATCTTCCCAAGAAAAAAGGACCACCCTTCAGTGCGAAGGGCAGTCCTTTTCCAGTCAATCAGCAGAACGCCGTCTTACTTCGCCGCGTTGGCGCGTTCGATGGCTTCGACGATGATCGCTTCGGCCTTGGCGGCATCGCCCCAGCCGGTGACCTTCACCCACTTGCCGGCTTCCAGATCCTTGTAGTGAGCAAAGAAATGCTCGATCTGCTTCAGCAGGGTTTCACGCACATCGGTGTAGTTGGCGATGTTGTCGTGGTACGGGTGCAGCTTGCTGTGCGGCACGGCGAGGATCTTTTCGTCGATGCCCGACTCGTCTTCCATGAACAGCACGCCGATCGGGCGCACGCGCATCACCGAGCCAACGGCCACCGGCATGTTGCCCAGAACCATCACATCAGCCGGATCACCGTCGCCAGACAGGGTGTGCGGGATGAAGCCGTAGTTGCACGGATAGTGCATGGCGGTGTGCAGGAAACGGTCGACGTACATGGCGCCGGACTCTTTGCACACTTCGTACTTCACCGGCTCGCTGCGCAGCGGGATCTCGATGATGACGTTGACGTCATGCGGAGCATCTTTGCCCACCGGAATCTTGCTGATGTCCATTTAAACAACCTCGTCCTTGAGATAGCGCCGCCCTCCCTATCGCCCGGAACCTCTGTGTTCCCGACAAGCGGCAGCAAAATGCGGGGTATCCTAGCGACGACTGCAACGGAATGCATCCGGGAAATGCGCTTTCCCCCACCAGAAAAGCGACAATCGGCCCTCATCAGGAACAGCCAACCCGTTCAGGTAGGCAACCCCCGGACAAAAGGCGCACAAAGAGCGCCTTTTCCCTGCCTGCGCTCCCCACCGGAACGGGTGGGAAGAGAGGTCGAATCGCCATCATCCGGCCCCGACTCAGTTGACCGCCGGGACAAAGGTCGAAGACGCCGCCCCGATCTGGCGCGGGCCACCCTGCTGGATTTCCATCACCGCCAGCCCGCGTTCGGACAGGCCGTTGGGCAGGAAACGGAACACCCCGTCAATCCCGGCAAAACCGTTCGGATTGCTGAGCACCTGATTGGTGTAGACTTTAGCCCCCGGCTGGCTCGGCTGACGGGCCAGAACGGCGGCCAGTGCCGCCGCATCATAGCCGAGGCTGGCAATGGTCGGCGCCGACTGGCCATAAAGCGACTGATAGCGGGCCGAGAAGCCCTGATGGGTTCCCGGCGACGGCGCCGGATACCATGCCCCGATCATCGCCGGATCCTGCGTCACCTGTGGGTCATCCCACAGCATCGGCCCGACCAGCTTGACCCGCGCCCCGTTCAGGCCCTGATAGTTCAGCAGGGCCACCACGTCCTTCAGCTTGGCCCCGCTGTCGGGCACCATCAGCACGGTAAACGGCGTCTGCGAGCCGTTGCGCGCCGCCACCAGCCGCTGGACGGCCTCGCTCAACTGGGTCTGATCGGTCGGCGAATAGACCTCGCGCGCCACCAGTTGCGCGCTGTTCGGCTTTGTCCCGGCCTGTGCATTGACCGCCTCGATATAGGCGTTGCCCATCAGGCGGCCAAACGGGGTATCCGGGGTCAGCAGGGCAAAACGGCTCAGGTTGTGTTCCATCGCCGCCTCGACCATCCGCCGCGCCTGTTCGCGCAGCAAAAAGCCGATCACGTACACCCCCGGAGCCGCCACCGACGGATCGGTGGAGAAGGTGATCATCGGCACCTGCGCCTGCAGCGTCTGGGGCCGGATGGCACTGACATCGGGGGCAAACAACGGCCCCAGAATCAGCTCGGCCCCCTGCGCCAGTGCCTGCCCGACGGCCTGCTGGGCACCGTCCGGGGTGCCCTGGGTATCAAAGGGCAGCAGCGAGAACTGTTCGTTGGCCAGATCAAACACCGCCATCTGCGCCGCATTCAGCAGCGCCTGCCCGGTCGAGGCCGACGGACCGGACAGCGGCAGCAGCATCGCCACCCGCACCGGCCGGTTCTGCACCACCGGCTGGGCTGGCGCGGCCTGCTGTTTCGGGGCCGGGGCCTGCTGGGTCGTTGCTGGGGGCTTTGCGGTTGGCGGCGGGGATGATACCTGTGTGGTCTGGCAGGCGCTCAACAGGGCGGCTGCAACCACAATCGACAGCCCCCCCAGTCGCCAGCCCTTTGAACGCGTGGCCTGACGGCGCGGGGGCTGGTCGTGATGACAACCAGGGAACCCGCTCCGTGATGCCTTCATTTGGACCCCAGACTGATGATCCTGAGCTTGACGGCGCACAGCCTCTCTCCGACGGTGGTGCAGACAGTGATATGGACCCTCAGCCTAACGATAGCGGGCTGCCCTGTAAACCAGAGGGTCAGGAGACGTCTCTGGTCGGTCGCCGCTACCGGCTGGTTCCGGGCCTGCATGTGGTCGCCACCCCGATCGGAAATCTGGGCGACATCAGCGACCGCGCCCGCCAGACGCTGGCCGGGGCCTCGGTGATTGCCTGCGAAGACACCCGCGTCACCGGCCTGTTGCTGCGCCATCTGGGCCTGTCGGTGCCGATGCTGCCCTATCACGAGCACAACGCCGACCGCATGCGCCCGCAACTGATCGAACGCATCCGCGCGGGCGAGGTGGTGGCGCTGGTCTCTGACGCCGGAACGCCGCTGATTTCCGACCCCGGCTTCAAACTGGTGCGCGAGGTGCGGGACTCCGGCCTGACAGTGGTGCCGGTACCGGGAGCCTCGGCCCTGCTGACCGCGCTGGTCAGTGCCGGTCTGCCGACCGACCGCTTCCTGTTCGCAGGCTTTCTGCCGCAAAAGGACAAGGCGCGGCAGGACACGCTGGAAGAGCTGCGCGCCATCCCGGCAACGCTGGTGTTTTACGAATCAACCCGCCGCCTGCCGGACAGTCTGGCGACCATGGTCGCCGTCCTCGGCCCCGAGCGCGAAGCCGCCGTCTGCCGCGAGCTGACCAAGCTGCACGAAGAAGTCCGCCGCGCCCCGCTGGGCGACCTGCTGGCGCACTATCAGGCTGCTGGCGCGCCAAAGGGTGAAGCGGTGGTGGTGATTGCCCCGCCGATCGCCGGTGCGGCACAGGAAACCTCGGCGGCCGACCTCGACAGCCTGCTGCGTGCCGCCCTCGGCACCCAGTCGGTGCGCGATGCCGCCGCCACCGTCGCCACCGCCACCGGCCTGAAAAAGCGTCAGGTCTATGCCCGTGCCCTTGAACTGGCGGCAAACCCCGACTCCACGTCCGACAGAGATTCCACGCCATGATCGAAACGCCTCCCACCGCCGACAGCAAGGGCCGCCGCGCCGAAAACGTCGCCGCCCTGACCCTGCGCTTTCTCGGCTGGCAGATCGAAGCCCGCCGCTTTACCAGCGGGCGCGGCAGCGGCGCCGGAGAGGTCGATCTGGTCGCCCGCAAGGGGCCGGTGCTGGCCTTTATCGAGGTCAAGGCCCGCCCGACCACCGCCGAGGCCCTCGAAGCGGTCACCGCCGACCAGCGCCAGCGCATCGCCCGCGCCGCCGAGGGCTGGATCGCCAAACATCCATCCGATGCGCAGGCGCAGATTCGCTTTGACGTGATCGCGGTTCCCGCCTCGGGACGGCCATTGCATCTGGCCGACGCCTGGCGTCCCGAGCCGGAAGACAGCGCCAAACCGCGCGAACGGTGGCGCGGTTTCGCTCAAAACACCTGACTGCATATCTGAAAAGCTGGAATCCGGTCCTGATATCCGTATGGTAGGGGCATGATCAGACTGTCGCGCATCTTTCGTCATTTTCTGTTCCCGGTCGGCTGCATGCTGGCCGGACTGGCATTGGCGGGATGCTCGCCGGTCGGGCTGGTGATTGGGGCCGGGGCGTCGGTGGCCAATACCGCCACCGAGGACCGGGGTCTTGACGGAGCCAGTTCCGACACCATGATCGACAGCACCGTGCGCGGGGCCCTTGGCCGGGAGGGCTATGGCTATTTCTCGGACGTCAACGTCACCGTGCGCGAACGCCGCGTTCTGCTGAGCGGCTTTGTCCGCAGCGAAAACGACCGCAAAAAACTGGTCGAAGCGGCCAGCAAAAGCGATGGCGTCGCTGAAGTGATTGACGCCCTGCGCGTCGGTCCGTCGCCCGAAATGTCGGACAGCGCCCGCGATAAATTGATCGAACAGGAAATTTCCGCCGGTCTGCTGTTTGACGGCAACGTCAAATCGAACAACTATATCGCCGAGTCCAGCCAGCGGGTGGTGTTCCTGATGGGGGTTGCCCAGTCGCAGGCCGAACTCAATCGCGTCATTGCCCGGGCGAGGAACACCGATTTCGTGCGGGCTGTCTTTTCCTTTGTCCTGATGAAGAACGACCCGAAACGTGTCGGGCCGAATGAAACGGTCACCTCGGTGACCATCACCCGTCCACAAGGTATCCCCGGCCCGCTGGTCCGCTCGGAGTCCGACTCGCCTGCTGCAAAGGAAAACCGCTGATCATGGCTGTTCCGGTTGCCCCGGTTTCCCTCGTCACGGCACCCCGTCTGGCTCTTGCCATGCTGGCCGATCAGCCCGACGACGCTGTTCCCCTTGCTCAGGCGGCCCTGTGGCTGGCCGCCCTTGACCATCCGGGCAAGGGACTGGACACCTATACTGATCACCTGCAGGCGCTGGTCGATGCCCTGCGGGACCGCCTGCAGGCCAGCCCTGCCGAGACGGCTGCCGACCGCGCCAGCGCCCTCAGTGCCGTTCTGGCCACCGATTGGGGCTATCAGGGGGACGTCGAGACCTACGAAGACCTGCAAAACGCCGACCTGATGCGGGTGATTGACCGGCGACGCGGCTTGCCGGTGTCGCTGGGCATCCTGTACCTGCATGTGGCCCGGGCGCAGGGCTGGGATGCCCACGGGCTGAACTTCCCCGGCCATTTCCTGATCCGGCTGGACGGCGAAGCAGGCGACCGCGCCATCATCGACCCGTTCCACGGCGGCCCGGCCCTGAGTGTGGCCGACCTGCGGTCGCTGCTGAAGGCGATGACCGGTCAGGCCGCCGAACTGACCCCGGACATGTATGCGCCGCTGTCGAACCGGGCGGTGCTGATCCGCCTGCAAAGCAACATCAAGATGCGCCTGCTCGATGGCGGGATGCTGGATGCGGCAGGAGAAATCCTGCAACGGATGCTGCTGTTCGCCCCGCAGGATTACCGGCTGTGGCGGGAAAACGGCTTGCTGTACATGCGGCGGGGCAATCTGGAAAGCGCCCTCGACTCGCTGGAAACCTACCTGACCCTCGCCCCTGACGGCGACGACCGCACCCGCATCGCGCAGGTGATGGCCGAGTTGCGCCAGCGATTGCAGTGACCTATCTGTGCATTTCCAAGCGTTGCGGGCAGCGGAGTTCTCCGGCCCCTGACACACTCCAACGGGGAAGGAGCCCTGCGGCATGAGTCTGGCCATTGCCATCCAGATGGATCCGATCGAGACCATCAACATTCACGGCGATTCGACCTTTGCGATGGCACTGGAAGCCCAGCGCCGCGGCCATCGTCTGTGGCACTACCTGCCGCAGCATCTGGCCCTGCAGGATGGCAAGGTGATCGCCCGCGCCCGCGCCCTGACCGTCCGCCGTCAGGAAGGCGCGCACTACACACTGGGCGACTGGCAAGAGCTGGATCTGAGCCAGGTTGACGTGGTGCTGATGCGGCAGGACCCGCCGTTTGACATGGCCTATATCACCGCCACCCACATTCTGGACCACATCCACCCGAAGACGCTGGTGGTCAACAATCCGACCGAGGTCCGCAACGCCCCGGAAAAGCTGTTCGTCACCCACTTCCCCGGCCTGCTGCCGCCGACCCTGATCACCAGCGATGCCCAGCGCATCCGCGAGTTCCGCGCCGAGTACAAGGACATCATCGTCAAGCCGCTGTTTGGCAACGGCGGGGCCGGTGTGTTCCACATCAAGCCCGATGATGAAAACCTGAACTCGCTGATCGAGCTGTTCAGCCAGCAGTCGCGCGAACCGCTGATCGTCCAGCGCTACCTGCCCGAGGTCCGGCAGGGCGACAAGCGCATCATCCTGATCGACGGCGAACCGGCTGGTGCCATCAACCGCGTGCCCGCCGCAGGGGAAGCCCGCTCCAACATGCATGTCGGTGGCCGCCCGGAACAGTCGCGCCTGACCGACCGCGAGCTGGACATTTGCGCCACCATTGGCCCCGAGCTGAAAAAGCGGGGGCTGATCTTTGTTGGTATCGACGTGATCGGCGACTACCTGACGGAAATCAACGTCACCAGCCCGACCGGCCTGCAGGAAATCGGCCGCTTTGATGGCGTTTGCATCGAACAGCAGATCTGGGACGTCATCGAAAACAAGGTGACCGCCAAGGGCCTGCTGTAAGCCAGCCGTTCTGCCCCCTGCCCCGTTAGAGCAAATCCCGAGCAGATGGGTCCATCTGCGACGACATATTTGCTGGAAATACAAGATATTAGAGCATTTGAAGTGATCCAGAGAGAACGGAAAATGCTCTAGCCACCCGGCTCGCGGGCAGGGGAGCAGGGATTATGTTGGTGGTCAGTCATGTTGATCATCAGACAGCTTGCATGTCTCGCCACATCACAGAATACTCTGGTATGTTGTGATGAGACGACGGTGACAGATGAAGAGAACCATCGGGCTGGCCATTGTGGTGCTGCTGACCTGCATCGCGGTCCTGACCGGACTCGATCAGTATCAGCGTCTGCACCACGATCAGGCCATCACCGAGACTCTGGACCGCCAGCTTCCCCCGTTTCAAGCCCGCTTGCAGGCCCGGCTTGACGGCATTGTGGCCGAAAACCGCACGATGGCCGCCGCCATTGCCACCCAGCCGGACCTGCCAGTCAGTGCGGTGACCGCTTTGGCACAAGGGGCCGTTGCCCGTCAGCCCCGCCTGCTGAGCGTGCTGGTCGCCCACAGGCTGAAGGTTGGCTTCGTTTATCCAGCCAAAGGCAACGAAGCGGTGATTGGCCTTGATTACGCCCTGCACCCGGAATTCATGGGCTCGATCAATCGCGCCATCGCCACCCGGGACACGGTCGTTGATGCTCCGGTCAGCTTGATGCAAACCGGTCGCCCCGGACTGGTGATCCGCACACCGATGTTCGACAAAGCGGGTGATCTCAGTGGCTTGATCTCGATGGCGGTCGATATCGAAGGCTTGCTGATCGAATCCGGCCTGCTGGAACCAACGCTGGATTTCAGTATCTCGATCGAGCAGCACACCAACGGACAGCCTCCAACACGGCTGTTCGGCACCCCGGACGACACACAACACCCCACCAGCACCGCCCGGATCATTCTGCCCGATGGTGTCTGGACCCTGTCGGCGACCACCCGGGTTGCCGTTGATCAGGAACACGCGGAGGCCACCCTGCTGTGGCCGATCGGGGGCGGGCTGACCCTCCTGCTGGTTCTGCTGATTCTCTGGCGCGGCGGTGTGCTGAAGCTGCTGGCCGAACAGCAGGGCGACCGCCCGGCGGGAAAAGCCACCATCCGCGTGCGAACCCTGATGATTCTGGCGGTGGTGGTCCCGACGCCGGTGTTGATCGGTGGTGTCGCCCTGTTGTTTTACCATACCTCGATGCAGGCCGCGGATCACATGGAGCAGCAGCAGGTCAACGAACTGGCCGAGCAGGTCCGCGAGCAGGTCAGCAGTTTTTTTGCCATTCCCCGCCAGGTCGCGGCCTTTAACGCCGACCTGTTCCGCTATGGCCTGCTGGACCCGAGCGATCCGGTGACCCTGCAAACCACCTTGCTGGCGCAGTTTCGGCAACAGCCCTTGCTGACCTTTTTGTCGATCGGCACTGCCGAAGGAGACTATTACGCCGCCAGCCGTCCGCCCCGCCGCGATGACAAGACCCTGCGTCTGTTGCGGGCCACCACCGCCGAAGGGCGGGAAATGAAGCTGTTCCGCGTCGATGACACCAACCAGCCCAGCCAGCAGGTTCCGACCTCGGGCAATGCCTTTTTCGACGCCCGCACCCGTCCGTGGTATCAGGCGGCCCTGAATTCGGAAACGCTGAAGTGGTATCCGGCCTATCGCTATGGCATTGATGACCCGAACGGCCTGTATGATGCCATCGGTATCGGCATGTCCGCCCCGCTGTACAGTACCGACCACCGCTTTCTGGGCGTCATTGCGGCAGATGTCTCGCTGTCACAGTTGGGAGCCTTTCTGCACAAACACCTGAGCAGTCTGGGCGGCGTTGCCTTTCTGGCAGAACATGATGGCACCTTGCTCGCCAGTTCGGACGACAGTGCCATCTATCATCTGGATGACACCAGGACCCTGCGGATTCGCGCCGATCAAAGCGATACTCCGGCCATCCGCACCGCCGGAGCCATCATGCGGGCAGCCAACAGCCCGGCGGACAGCCGTTCCATTGAGGTGAATGGTCAACGCCATCTGCTGAACTGGCAATCCCTGCAACTGCCTGACGGGCCCCTGCTGACCATCGCGCTGGTGATGCCCGAACACCGCCTGTCGAACGGCACCGGCAAAGCCCTGCACACCGTTGGGTCGCTGTTGCTGGTGGTCCTGATCCTGGGCGGTATTGCCGCACTGGCCTTTTCCTACTGGTTCACCCAGCCCCTGCTGGCGCTGGATCGCTGGGCCCGCCATCTGGGAGCCGGAGAATGGAACACCACCCTGCCAGTCGATAGTGCGATTTCCGAACTGTCCGGTCTGTCGCACTCACTGGGGACCATGGCCACACAGCTTCAGCGTCACGCCGCCGAGCTGGAACAGAAGGTGGCTGAACGCACGCAGGAACTGGCCGATGCCAACCGCCGACTGGCGCAACTGTCGCGCACCGATGGCCTGACCGGCCTTGCCAATCGTCGCCATCTGGATGAAACGTTTGCCAACGAATGCGCCCGTGCACACCGCAGCGGGCAAGCGCTGGCGGTGATGCTGATCGACGTCGACCTGTTCAAACCCTACAACGACCTCTATGGCCATCCGGAAGGCGACGAAGCCCTGCGGCAGGTGGCGACCGTCCTGCAGAGCAGTTGCCGCCGGGCCAGCGATCTGGCCGCCCGCTATGGCGGTGAAGAATTCTGTGTCCTGATGGCCGATACCGACCCGGCGGGAGCCATGGCACTGGCAGAACACATCCGGGGCGCGGTCGAAGCCCTGAGTCTGCCGCATGAAAAATCCGCGTGCGGCGTGGTGACGATCAGTATTGGTGTCGCCAGCTGGCTGCCTGCGGCGACGCCTCTGCCCGTGACCGAACAGACTCTGCTCCGTTGGGCTGATCAGGCCCTCTACCGGGCAAAAGAGGCGGGCCGCAACAGGGTTGTTGTCCATGAATCCTCACAGGAAAACCATCCGGCACAGGGCCACCAGCCTTTGGCCTGAACCACACGGTGTCCTGTCTTTTTATTTTTACCTCTAGGCCCTTGCCACAACCTTATAACCACTCCACAGTATGGGGCGGTTCTTGAACGTGCTTTTTCCGGCACGGTCACGCACCGGGGTATGGTCAAATACCCCTACGAGGAGTAGCCTTATTGCAGAGCACGGAAGCATCGTTTTTTTCGATCATTATGTTCAAAAAAACGAGTTTCCCAATCGAATGAGGTCTCGCTAGTATCAGCCTCGGTTCAGCAATCAACGCAACGGAGAGCGTAATGTCCCTGATTAATACCGAAGTGAAGCCGTTCCAGGCCAAGGCGTACAAGGACGGCCAGTTCATCGACGTCAGCGATGCCGACCTGAAGGGCAAGTGGTCGGTGGTGTTCTTCTACCCGGCCGACTTCACCTTCGTGTGCCCGACCGAACTGGGCGATCTGGCCGACAACTATGCCGAATTCCAGAAGCTCGGCGTGGAAATCTACAGCGTCTCGACCGACACCCATTTCTGCCACAAGGCTTGGGCTGACGCTTCGGACGTCATCAAGAAGATCAAGTACACCATGGTCGGCGACCCGACCGGCGCGATCTCGCGCAACTTCGAAGTGATGATCGAAGCCGCTGGCCTTGCCGATCGCGGCACCTTCGTGATCGACCCGGACGGCAAGATCCAGATCGTTGAAATCAATGCCGGTGGCATTGGCCGTGACGCCCTGGAACTGCTGCGCAAGGTCAAGGCCGCCCAGTACGTCGCCTCGCATCCGGGTGAAGTCTGCCCGGCCAAGTGGCAGGAAGGCGCCGCCACCCTGAAGCCGTCGCTCGATCTGGTTGGCAAGATCTAAGCCAGTCCGCGCTACGGGCGGGATCGTCTGATCCCGCCACCGGCTCCCCGCCCGGTCCCCCTTATTTCGGGGGCCAGCGGGGGCTGGGTCGCCTCCCCCGCCTGCCCTGTTCGTTAGTCCCTTTTTTTCATCTTTCACCGGCCATCAGCCGGTTCCCCCGTCGCGGGCGATGATCACGAGCGCGCCAGCCGGTGCGCCGACCGCCCCCCTGTATCCAGAGCACAAGGAGTCTCACCAGATGTTGGACAGCGGCCTGAAGACCCAGTTGAAAGCCTACCTGGACATGCTGACCCAGCCGATCACGCTGGTTGCCAGCCTCGACGACAGCGAAAAGTCGCAGGAACTGCGCAGCATGCTGGCCGATATCGCCGAGCTGTCCGACAAGGTGAGCTTTGATGACGCAGGCACAAATGCCCGTACGCCGTCCTTTGACATCGTGCGCAATGGCACCAATGTGCGCGTCACCTTTGCCGGTATCCCCGGCGGCCACGAATTCAACTCGCTGGTGCTGGCGCTGTTGCAGGTCGGTGGCCACCCGTCGAAGACCGCTCAGGACGTGATTGCCCAGATTCAGGGTCTGGACGGCGAGTTCCTGTTTGAAACCTACTTCTCGCTGTCCTGCCAGAACTGCCCCGACGTGGTGCAGGCCCTGAACCTGATGAGCGTCATCAACCCGCGCATCAAGCACGTTGCCATCGACGGCGCGGTGTTCCCGCAGGAAGTCGAAGCCCGACAGGTGATGGCCGTGCCGACCGTGTTCCTCAACGGCCAGCCGTTCGCTCAGGGCCGGATGAGCCTGGAACAAATTCTGGCGATGGTCGATACCAACGCCTCGGCCCGCGCCGCCGAAAAGCTGAAGGACAAGGCCGCCTTTGACGTGCTGGTGGTCGGCGGTGGCCCCGCCGGGGCTGCGGCCAGCGTCTACGCCGCCCGCAAGGGGATCAACACCGGGGTGGTCGCCGAACGTTTCGGTGGTCAGGTGCTCGACACCATGGCGATCGAAAACTTCATCTCGGTCCCCTACACCGAAGGCCCCAAGCTGGCCGCCGCGCTGGAACAGCACGCCAGGGAATACGACGTTGACATCATCAACGTCCAGAAAGCCGAAAAGCTGATCCCGGCGACGACTCCGGGGGGCCTGATCGAGGTACAACTGGCCAGCGGAGCCTCGTTGAAGGCCAAAACGGTGATCCTGTCCACCGGCGCCCGCTGGCGGTCAATGAACGTCCCCGGCGAAACCGAATACCGCAACAAGGGCGTCGCCTACTGCCCGCACTGCGATGGTCCGCTGTTCAAGGGCAAGCGCGTGGCGGTGATCGGCGGCGGCAACTCCGGCGTCGAAGCGGCCATTGATCTGGCCGGGCTGGTCGCCCACGTCACCTTGATCGAATTCGACAGCAAGCTGCGCGCTGACGCCGTGTTGCAGGCCAAGCTGCGCAGCATGCCCAACGTCACCATCCTGACCTCGGCGCTGACCACCGAAGTTCACGGCGACGGCAGCAAGGTCAACGGCCTGTCGTATAAGGACCGCACCACCGACCAAATCCACCGGCTGGAGCTGGAAGGCATCTTTGTGCAGATCGGTCTGGTGCCGAACACCGAATGGCTGAAGGACACCATCGCCCTCAGCCCGCGCGGTGAAATCGAGGTCAACGCCCGTGGCGAAACCTCGGTCCCCGGTGTGTTCGCTGCCGGTGATGCCACCACCGTGCCCTACAAGCAGATTGTCATTGCCATGGGCGAAGGGGCCAAGGCTGCCCTGTCCGCCTTTGACTACCTGATCCGTCAGGTGCCGGTCGACGCCACAGCCGCGGCCTGATCCCAGCCGCTTGCTCACCGGGGGGATCTCTCCCGGTGAGGCTGTCCCGGCCCGTCCGCCTCCCCCCCTTGCCTCGGGCGGGCCGGTCCACCGCCCTTTCTGCACCGGCGTTCTCTCCCGGGTGTGGAAAGGGCGGTTTTTTTTGGGGGGGGAGCTGATGGTAAGGGTCGCGGGGCCCTGCCCCGCCCCCGCTGGGGCCTGGAGGCCCCAGACCCCCGTTTTTGGAGGAGGTGGGGGTGATCGGGAGTGGCTGGTTCTCTCTGGCAGCGCCGGGAGGCGCTGCGGAGATCGTGTCACGGGCGCAGGATGCCTTTGCTGGTCACCTCGGCCAGCCAGCGCGGATATTCCTCCATGAGGAGGTCGAACAGCTCTTCGTCTGTCGGTTCCGCGGGGTGGGTGACTGAGAAGAAGTTCGCATTATCGACCACGCGGCCGGGCATGTCGTCCAGGTAGGCGAGGAAGTCGAAGCCGCGGGGGAGCCGTGTCGATTTCTTCATACTGACGAGGCCGCCCGTGGGCTTTGGGCCGATGGCCATGAAGGACCAGAAGATGGGTTCGGCGCTGGCTTCCCTGATGTTGGTCTCGGAAACCCGAACGTCCTGCGTGCCGCCGTCGGTGACGAACATGACATAGACGGGCTGCTGTCCCCAGTCTTTTTGAGACTTGTAGTGCTGGCGCACCAGTCCCATGACCTTGCCGTAATACGTCCCGGGTTCGAGAGGGTAGGTGCTGGACATGGTGGGGACGAAGTCGCGATAGTTGTCGACCGTCAGGGGGCCGTAGCTGTGGGCCTGGGTCCCGAACAGGAAGACATCGATTTCTTCGTCATCGTCGAAACGAAAACCGAGAGCCATGATGCGCTGGACGAGATGATCGATCTTTCTGGATCGATAGAGACCGTCCATTGAGCCGGAGATATCCAGCACGAGAGCGACCTTGGCCTTGTCTGTCTTGAGCTGTCTCTTTTCGAGGCTGACCTGAACTTTTTTGACGAGGCTGACGAGCTGCGGGTCTTTCTTCTCGATGGAGACCAGGCGCTTTTCGAGGGAGACCTTGGCAGCCGGAGCGTGGGCGGGCGTCGACGGAGCGTGCTCCTCGACGACGATGCCGAAATGGCGCGCGAGCGGCGCGAGGCCCCCTGCGAAGCCCTGGCCGACGGCGCGGATTTTCCATTGGCCGTTGCGCCGGTAGAGTTCACCGATGATCAGTGCGGTTTCGATCATGCCGGCGGTCGGCGCGTCGAAGCGTGCGACACCGTCGATCTCGAAAAACGCTTTTTGTGCCTGAGCGAAGCTGATGCCTTTGCCTTCCGCGTCATGCATGGTTACGGCGAAGGCGATGCGCTCGATTTCGGCGGGGACGAGGTCAAGGTCGATGACGAAGACGCCGTTGTCCAGCTTGACAGCCCCGTTGGTCGAGGTGGGCTGGTTGTAGAAGATCATGTCGTCGTCGGAGCGGACGTGGCCGTCGGCTTTGAGCAGATAGGCCGAGGCATCGACGTCCAGGCCGCCGATGCGCTCGGGCGCCCAACCGATACGGACGTGCGCGGTCCTGACGGGCACGGCGGCGTTTCCGCCTTGGGGCAGGATTTGCATGGGATTTCCTCCGGACTTGTTTTGGGACATGGAAAAACCGGCACCCGCAGGAGCGGGCGCCGGCATGGACCTGGGCGACTTTTTTGTCCTGGGTATCGTCGTCGTTGGCCGGCTTCGTGTCGTCGCCCTCATCGTCCTTTTCCGGGAAGACGAAGGAGGAGATGACGCCCAGGGCCAGGGTACCGATGACGACAGCCAGGCTCATCTCCGCTGAGATGTGCAGGAAATCCCAGTCGAAGGCGTGTTCGCCCGACTGCAAGGCCAGCTTGAAGGCGATGAAGAACAGCAGAGCGATGACTGACTTTTCCAGGTGGATGAGGTACTTGATCAGGGCTGCCAGAACGACGTAGAGCGAGCGCAGGCCGAGGATCGCGAAGATCATGGCGGCGTAGACCAGCAGCGGCGTTTCAATCCACGCCCCCGTGAGGGGGCGACCGACTACGGCATGGCCCCACGCGGGCCGGTCGTGTTTCAATCCACGCCCCCGTGAGGGGGCGACATCATGCCTGCGACGTTCCCTTCATCACTGTCTTGGAGTTTCAATCCACGCCCCCGTGAGGGGGCGACCTCGCGCTTTCCCGGTTGTTAATCACCTGATGGCGTTTCAATCCACGCCCCCGTGAGGGGGCGACTGTCGAGATTCAGGAGAGCGTCCCAGTGACGCCCCAGTTTCAATCCACGCCCCCGTGAGGGGGCGACAATCCCTGGACCTACGTCGGTGGCGACGCGGATGTTTCAATCCACGCCCCCGTGAGGGGGCGACGGGCATTCCTGAGTACATTCGGGAGCAGTCTAAGGTTTCAATCCACGCCCCCGTGAGGGGGCGACGGCACCCACTATAACAGACTGTCTTTGCTCGGGAAAAGACCCCTGTTGCGCGAACCTCTCCGAAATTTCCCGAAAAACATATGTTGGCATACAACACGAAAATCAAAATCGTTTCTTTTCAACAAGATAACCTAGCGCGAACCTTCCGGGGATTTCCGACACACTTGCGGTTCGCGCAAGCAGACATGACAGCCCGCTCCATGGCATCACTTCACAGCGACAGCCACTCGTTACACACGGCACCCTGAAAAGAAAAAAGAGGGGTTTGGGGACATTGGTCCCCAAGCAGGTCCGGGCAGTAGCCCGGCTGGGGTCCCCAAGCAGGTCCGGGCAGTAGCCCGGCTGGGGTCCCCAAGCGGGTCCGGGCGGCAGCCCGGCTGGGGTCCCCAAGTGGGTCCGGGCAACAGCCCGGCGCACCTCCCACGCGAACCCCGGTGCTCCCTTTAACTCACCACCACCTGATTGCGCCCGCCGTTCTTGGCGCGATACAGGGCCTCGTCGGCGCGTGCCAGCAGGTCGGCGATGGTGCGCGCCTGATCCTCGGCATAGGGCACATCAACCGCCACCCCGATACTGACGGTAAAGCGCAACTCGCTGCCATCCTTCATCGGCAGACGGATGGCCTCGACCTGCTGGCGCAGGCGTTCGGCCAGCACCACCGCCCCGGCGGCGGCGGTGTTGGGGAGGGTGATGGCGAACTCCTCGCCGCCACAACGCCCCAGAACGTCCAGCTCGCGGATGGCCCGGCGGCAGGCATGGGCGAAGCTCTTCAGCGCCTCGTCACCGACGGCATGCCCCCAGGTGTCATTGATCACCTTGAAGTGGTCGATATCCAGCCCCAGCACCGCCAGCGGACGGCCCATGCGGTGGGCGTGGTCCAGTTCGAGGTTTGACAGGTGGTGGAAATGGCGCAGATTGGCGACCCCGGTCAGGGCGTCACGGGTGGCGAGGATTTCCAGTTCTTCCATATGGATGCGGGAATCACTGTAGGTTTTCAGGCTGAGCGCCAGATCCACCAGCGCCCCGTCATGACTGAGGCGCACCGGCACCCGCCCGACCACCAGCCGCAGCAGGGACGTTTGCGGGTCTTCCAGTGCGGGCGGCTGTCCGCCCTGCCCGGCCACCGGATAGGCCCCGACCGCCAGCCGGTCTGGCCCCAGCGGCAGCACCAGCCGTTGCCATGTCTCGAAGTGATCACCGAACTTGCCACTGTACGACCGCCACAGCGGGCACTGGTTGCGCTGGGCATAGGTATATTCAAACTCCAGCATTCCGCGCTGGGAAGCGGGCAGAATCTCGCTCGGTAGCAGGTCGATCACCTCGCCGGTCAGGTCCTTGCCAAAGTTGGCGACAAAGGCAGCGCCATAATGCTGATAGCGGCTTTTGGCGCCGTTCATTTCGATGATCAGCATGTGGTCAACGTGCCCGGCAAAGGCCTCCAGCGGCTCGACCGGCGCGCAATCGCTTTGCCAGGCAAGAAACAGCCGGGCCAGCCGCTCGTCCATCACCGTACACAGGGTATCCCAGGGAACAGCCATCATCATCATCGACCCATTGCGCTGCAGAGTCGTGAGCTTACCCTTGGGAAAGAAGGGCTTGCAAGCCCTCGCGGTAGGTCGGATAGCGCAACTGCACCTCCAGCTCCTGTTTGATCAGGTCGTTGCGCACCCGGCGGCTGTCAGCATAAAAACTGCGAGCCATTGGCGACAGCTCGGCCTGATCAAAGGGAACATCCGGCGGCGGGTCCATCCCCAGCAACGCGGCGGCATAACGGAGCGGCTCTTCCGGCGGGGTTGGCTGGTCGTCGCAGACGTTATAGATGGCGCCGGAACGGGGGCGGGCGATGGAGGCCTGAACCACCGTCGCGATGTCCTCGACGTGAATCCGGCCAAACCACTGGTTTTCCTTGATGATGCAGCGGGCACCGCCTCGGCGGACCTGATCGAGCGCATTGCGCCCCGGCCCATAAATCCCCGCCAGCCGGAAGATGTGCGCCGCTGGCGTCAGCGCCTGCCAGTCCCGCTCGGCCCGGTCCCGCCGCGCCGAACGCGACAGGTTCGGGGCCACTGGCGTCTGTTCATCGACCCAGCCGCCTTGATGGTCGCCATAGACGCCAGTGGTTGACAGATAGCCGATCCACGCCGCACCACAGGCCAGCAGGTCATCACGGTGGACGGTCAGCACCGGGTCACTGTCATCGTCGAGCGAACGGGGGCTGCCGGGGGGAACCGACGACAGGACATGCGTCACGCCGTCGAAGGCCTGAGGTGACAACGGCGTTGTGCCGTCAAACTGCCACGGCGTCACCCCCAGCGCCGCCAGCGCGGCGCAGCCTTCGGCGCTGCGGCTGGTGCCGTGAACGGTCCAGCCCTCGGCCAGCAGCCGGGTTGCCAGCACGCGGCCACTAAAGCCCATGCCAAAGCACAACAGCGAGCGGTGCGTCATCACATCGCCCCTTTCAGCATCATCATGATCATCGTGACAGCCACAACGGTCATCGCCTGCACGCCAAAGAAGGCCGCCACCATGCCGGCACTCTGCCAGCCCGACAGCCCCAGCCCGACCCGCGCCGCCCGCCATTGGGCCAGCAGCACCGTCACCAGCACCGCCAGTTGCAACAGGCGGGCAGCCGGACTGCCGATGCCTTCCAGCAACAGCAGCAACACCGTTTTCATCAATTCCGCCCACATGGCAGGCACCAGAAACGGCAGTGCGTTGGGGCCGACATCCTCAAGGCTCAGTTTGCGCTGCAGGCGTTTGCCGTGCCAAAAGGCGGTCAGCGCAATGGTCGCCAGACTGGCCGCAGCCGCAGCCGCCATCGACGGCAGGATTGCCCCGACCATCGTCCACAGGACCGGATGTTCCAGCAGGTTGGCCAGATGGGCGGCAATCGCCGCCGGGACCACCGCCTGACTCAGGATAAAGACCCGCCAGTAGGCCCCCGACGTCAGGACAAAGCGGTTAAAGGCGCCAGCCCGGTCAAAGGCCAGTTCTCCGACTCCCAGCACGGCAGCAACCGTTTCCTGAACCGGATTGGGGCTCCCGACGGGGAGAGACGGATCTTTTGACACCACACACACCTTTTTGCCTGCCTGCACTCGCCAAAGGAGCGTGGCGCTGAAACCTCAGCCCCGCGACAGGGGCTGTGCGCTGAAGATAATAAGCGACAGGGGCGGCGGCTAGAGTGTTTTCCTTAAAAGTCGGTGCCGATGGCTCACAGCCCGGCAATCAGCAGCAACGAGCCATTGACAAACACAAAGCCGACAAACTCGGCACAGGCATAGGCAAGCAGAACACCTGCCGCCTCGATGCGCGACAGGCACAAGCCAAAGCGGGCCGCCTGCCAGGCGGTATAGAGCGCCACCCCGGACAGGGCAACCCGTGGCCACCAGTCCGGCCAGCCCGACAGTTCCATCCCGAACGACGCCACCCGCCAGACCAGCACCGCGCTCCACAGGACAGCGGCGATCCACAACAGCGGAATCAGGAACCGCAGGATCAGATGATCCCACTCTTCCAGCATGCCCATCACCATCATGATCTGCACCGCCGCCGCGCTGCCTCCCAGCACACTCAACCCCACCAGCGCCCCGTGATAGGCCACCAGCAGGCTGTCGCGCGCGGTCAGGGCGGCAAAGGCCACTTCGCCGGTCAGGATGATGCCCAGCACCAGCCAGAACACCCGCCAGAACGCTGCCGGGCTGAGGTCAAGCCTCCCCAGAGCCTCTCGTCGCCCCAGCAGCAGGCCGGTCAGGGCGGGAACAGCGTGGCGGGCGTCTCGTGTCAGGTCCATGATCGCACTCCCTGTGCACCGGATGTCCTACCACATCGGCAATCGCCACGCCGTTTTCTACCCTTCCTCTGGCGTATACGGCGTTTTTCTGCTTCTGTCCTGCTGACAGACCGGCGTGCCTGCCCCATGGTCAGCGCAGACGGCCCCATTCCAACAGCACCGAGGCATGTGGTGAACAAGACAGGCATGTGGATGATCGGCGGTATCGTGCTCGCGCTGGGGACGGCGCCACAGGCGGCCCGGGCGGCCGGGCTGGAAGAGATCAATCCCGAAGTGGAATACCGCACCTGTCTGGACATGGTGCGCAGCAAGCCCAAGGCGGCGCTGGAATATGCCGGGCAGTGGGCCGGGCTGGGCGGCGGCATTCCCGCTGAACACTGCAAGGCGTCGGCGATGGATGCGCTGGGCGAACATCACGCCGCCGCCACCTTGCTGGAAGATCTGGCAACGCAAAAGCGGGCCACCGCCGAAATCAAGGCCAGCCTGCTGCAACAGGCCGCTGCGGCGTGGAGCAGTGCCGGGCAAACCGAGCGGGCACTGGGGGTGCTGAACGCCGCCATCACCGTCAACCCGCAAAATTCCGACCTGTACGAAGACCGGGCAGTGCTGCTGGCCAACGACAACAAGCTGTGGGAAGCCATTGACGACCTGAACACCGCCATCGACCACCAGCCGCAACGGGTCAGCGCCCTCGCCCTGCGGGCTGCCGCCTATCGCCGGCTGCAGGTCTATGATCTGGCCGGAGCCGACATTCAGAAGGCGACCAAAATCGCCCCCAAAGACCCGGACCTGTGGCTGGAGGCGGGCAATCTGGCCCTGGCGACGAAACGCCCGAATGACGCCCGCCAGAACTGGATGACTGTTCTGCGGCTGGCCCCGGACAGCGCCAGCGCCGACGCCGCCCGCGACAACATTGAAAAGCTGGATGTGAAACAATAGGGTAGTGAGCGCAAAAGTGGTTCCGGTTTTGCACACAATCACTGCGACAGAACAAAAGATTAGAGCAGCGTTCCTGCGCCCGGTCACAGTACACGACAGTTGGTGGAAATCAGTGCAGGCTGCCGCCTGAACTGCTCGGGGGCCAATGCCCCCAAACCCCCATTTTTCTTTGAATTCAAAGGAATGGGGTCTGGGGCCGACTGGCCCCGGCGAGGTGTGGAGCAGCGCTCCACGTCCTTGTTCCCTAACTGTCGTGTCCTGTGGCACGCTGGTCCAAACCTGACCAGACAGGGGCCACCGCCCGGTTTCCCGTGATGGCAGCCCCTGTTTGATGGTGAGATCAGGCCGACCGTATCCCGTTCAGGAACTCTTCGACCGTCTGCCGCAAGCCGACCGCCTCGCGGTTCAGTTCCTGCGCCGCACCGTGAACCTGTCCGGCGGCGCTGCCAACATGGGTTGCCGCCAGCGACACCCCTTGAATGTTGCGGCTGACCTCATCGGTGCCATGGGCAGCTTCCTGTACGTTGCGGGAAATTTCCTGCGTCGCTGCCCCCTGCTCTTCCACCGCCGCCGCAATGCCGGCCGCAATGTGGCTGATCTGCTCGATGGTTCCGACGATCGCGTGAATGGCATCCACCGCGCCGCTGGTTTCCTGTTGTACGGCGCTGATCTGCTGACCAATCTCATCGGTTGCCCGGCTGGTCTGGTTGGCCAGCGATTTGACCTCGTTGGCAACCACCGCAAAGCCCTTGCCCGCCTCGCCCGCACGGGCAGCCTCGATGGTGGCGTTCAGGGCCAGCAGATTGGTCTGATTGGCCACGTCGTTGATCAGGCTGACCACCTCGCCGATGCGCCCAACCGCCTGGGTCAGTCCGGCCATGCTGCGGTTGGTGGCTTCGGCCTGCTGCACCGCCTGCGCGGCAATGGCGCTGGAATTCTGCACCTGCCGACTGATCTCGTTGACCGAGGCATACAGCTCTTCGGTTGCCGCCGCCACCGTCTGCACGTTGGTCGAGGCTTCCTCTGACGCGGTGGCCACTGCCGCACTCTGGGCACTGGTTTCCTGTGCCCCGCTGGACAGGGTTTGCGACGCCTGGTTCAGATCCTGCACCGAGGTCGAAACGGTCGCCAGCAAGCGATGGATCGAGGTGTCAAAGGTGCTGCACAGGCTTTCAATCCGCACAGCGCGCTCACCGCGGGCCAGTTCGTCCTGCCGCTCGCGCTCCTGCATCCGCGCCCGTTCGATGGCGTTTTCGCGGAACACTTCCAGCGACCGGGCAAACGCACCGATTTCGCTTTTGCTGTCGGTGTACTCGATGGTAATCGAGCTGTCCCCGTGCGACAGGCGGTCCATGTTCTGGCTCAGGCCGTTCAGCGGTTTGGCAATCGAACTGCGGATGACCACCGACAACCCGACCACCACCAGCAGGATCACCACCACGATGCCGCCCAGAATCGCCGCATCCAGCCAGAAGGTATTGTAAACGCTGTCCATATAGACACTGGCGCACAACACCCAGCCCCATTCGGGAATCACCACGATATAGGCCAGCTTTTCCACCGGCTCGTCGGTGCCCGGCTTGGGCCGCCAGTAGGTGATGAAGCCGTGGCCGTCCTTTTTCGCCGCTTGCAGGATGTCGGCCACAAAGCTGCGCCCGGTCTTGTCCACCTGCTGCTTGCCATCCGTCCGTTCCAGAGCCGGTTCGGTCGGATGCATGACGAACGTCCCGTCCATATCGACGATAAAAATGTAATCGTCTTCGGCAAAACGGATTGGCCGCAGGGAATTTTTGGCAAACACCTGCGCGCGGCTCGCGCTCATCTCGCCGCTTTTGTCTTTTTCGATGTAGCCCTGCACCACCGACGCCGCGCTGTCCACGATGTTGCGGGTGCTGGTCTGACGGTCGTGCATCAGCTCGCTGCGGATCATCAGCAAACTGACAAACATGATGGCAATCATGCCAACAACGGAAGCCGCGACGATCAACACCAGTCGCGTCGCGATAGTCATGTTATTGAGCACGGTCCTGGCTCCTGTGTTGTCTTGCCCACCGAAGACAGGGGCGAGATGGTCCAGTTCTTTGTGTCAAAGGCCGAGGGATCGGTCTGCTGAGGTCTGCAGCACACTGTCCCTTGTTGTTTTATGGCCTTTAAGGCGTCCTCCGTTCTCAACTGACAGTTCTTCTACACTGTTTTGGGGGTGTTGGTACATGGTTTGTAGACAGGGAATACTTTTATCCCGCCCCATCCATACAACAGTGCAAAAGGGGTAAAAAAGGCCACGATACCTGTCCATTTTCCTGCGCAATCAGGAACGAGACAACATATTGATATAACAAGATATTATTTTACCTTACCGTAAAATACCGGCCAATCCGCAGTGTGATGGCTGGATTTTTTCGTTTTTCAGAAAAAGTAAAAAAGGGCGCTCTCATATGAGAACGCCCTGATTGAACGGCACACAATTTCATATGTTGACGACTGATGAGAGCTGTGAGCGTGGCTCACAACACAATCCACGACAGTTGGTGGAGAATGGCGGACTACCGTCCACACCTCGCCGAAGCCTCAAGGCCCCGGCGAGGTGTGGAGCAGCGCTCCACGTTATTTAAGGCTCACAGTTCGAGAGCACTTTTCAGGCTTTTTATGCCGCCCGAATTCCTCCCAGGAAATCCTCGACCGTCTGACGCAGGTCTTCTGCCTCCCGGTTCAGGTGAAGGGCAGCGTCATGCACCTGTACAGCCGCCTCATCGACATGTCCGGCAGCCACCGATACCCCTTGAATGTTGCGGTTGACCTCGTCGGTGCCATGGGCGGCTTCCTGAACGTTGCGGGCAATTTCCTGCGTCGCGGCCCCTTGCTCCTCGACAGCGGCGGCAATCCCGGCGGCAATGTGGCTGATGTCCTCGATGGTCCCGGCAATACCCCGGATCGCTTCAACCGCCCCACGCGTTTCCTGCTGCACCGCACCGATCTGCTGGGCGATTTCCTCGGTCGCCCGGCTGGTCTGGTTGGCGAGTGATTTTACCTCGTTGGCCACCACGGCAAAGCCCTTGCCCGCCTCGCCCGCGCGGGCCGCTTCGATGGTCGCATTCAGGGCCAGCAGGTTGGTCTGATTGGCCACGTCGTTGATCAGGTTGACCACTTCGCCGATCCGCCCAACAGCCACACTCAGGCCTTCCATGCTGCGGTCGGTATTGTCAGCCTGCTGAACCGCCTGTGCGGCAATCGCACTGGATTGCTGGACCTGGCGGCTGATTTCGTTGACCGAGGCGTACAGTTCTTCGGTGGCTGCCGCCACCGTCTGCACGTTGGCCGATGCCTGTTCGGACGCCGCCGCCACTGCGGCACTCTGCACGCTGGTTTCCTGCGCTCCGGTCGACAGGTTTTTCGATGCCTGATTAAGCTGCGTCACCGATGTGGCCACTGTCCCCAGCACCCGCTGCATGGTCGAGGCAAACGACGCACACAGGTTTTCGATTTTGCCAGTCCGTGCCACCCGGGCCTGTTCTTCCTGATGTTCACGCTCTTGCATGCGCACACGCTCGATGGCATTGGCGCGGAACACTTCCAGCGCGCGGGCAAAGGCCCCGATCTCGCTTTTGCCGTCCGTATCCTCGATGGTGATCGCCGTATCCCCTTGCGACAGGCGTTCCATGGTACCGGTCAACACCGCCAGCGGCACGGTAATCGATCGCTGGATCAGCGCCGACACCCCGGCCACCACCAGCAACAGCACCACCACCATACCGCCCAGCCACAGGACGTCCTGCCAGAAAATCCGGTCGACATCATCAATATAGATGCCAGTCCCGACGACCCAGTCCCATTGCGGAACGGCACGGACATAGGACAGTTTTTGCACCGGCTCTTTACTGCCGGGCTTGGGCCACCAATAATCGACGAACCCCTCGCCTTTGCTGCGGGCCTGTTCGACCATTTCAGCGAAAAAGAGTTTGCCTTCCTTGTCCCTGATCTGGCTGCCATCGGTGCCTTCCAGCTCGGGCTTGACCGGATGCATCAGGAAGATGCCCTTGCTGTTGAGCACATACAGGTAATCATCATCCCCGAATCGCATCGCCCGCAGATTGGCCAGAACCGCCTCACGGGCTGCCTGATCGGTCATCTCTCCGCGTTTGACCTTTTCATCGTATGACCTGAGCAGACTGCTGGCCGTATCAATGATGTTGTGCGTATTGATTTTGCGGTCACTGAGCAATTCGCTGCGCAAGACCATCAGGCTGACCAGCATGACCGCCATCATGCCAACAATCGCTGCGCCGACGATCAGCGACAGGCGCGTCGCAATAGTCATGGATTTCAACATGTATGCATTCCTCTCTATCGGATCAACAGAGGGGGGCTGTTGGATCCTGACCGCTTACGGCTTTCGTTGCATTCAACAAGCTGGGGGAGCGGTTTTGTTCATTAGATATCACATATACTCACTGAGATTGGGTTAAGGTCAATGACTATGTCTCAAGGAAAACGTAGAGCCGAAAGCTGATAACTGGAAAATAGTCCAGATAAATAAACTTTATATGTTTATGGATATTCAGATAATCATGCACGACGATACCGTGGAATATTTTAATTTATCTTCAGGGTAGGTATCGCATTAGCGGAAAGTAGTAGCCGAAACACTGTAAACGTTAACACAAACAACAAACAGCACACATGAATGGAGTGAATATTCCTAAAACCCGGCAAGGGTGTGAACATCCCGCGCCGTCAGCCCCTCGGCCCGCATGGCCCGCAAGGTTTTGGCCTGATCCCGCTTGGCCAGCCGCTTGCCATCCGGGCCACACAACAGACCGTGAAACTGATAGTCCGGCGTCGGCAAGTCCAACAAAGCCTGTAGCAGACGATGGACATCGGTCGCCGCCCGCAGGTCTTGGCCGCGGGTGACCAGCGTCACCCCTTGCAGGGCATCATCAACGGTGACCGCCAGATGGTAACTGGTCGGAGTATCCTTGCGCGCCAGCACCACGTCCCCAAATATCTGCGGTTCCGCCCGCTGCACACCCTGCCTGCGGTCGGTCCACAACAGGGGACCGCCGGACATCTGCTGCGCCTGCTGTACATCCAGCCGCAGGGCATAGGGAAGACCAGCGTCCAGCCGTTCCTGCGCCTCGGCCCGTGACAGGCCCCGGCAGGTGCCCGGATACAGCACGCCATCCGGGCCATGGGGAGCGCGGTGAATGTCCCCCACTTCCCGCACAATGTCAGCCCGGGTGCAGAAACAGGGATAAAGCACCCCCAGTTGCTCGAGAGTACCCAGTGCTTGCCGATAGTCCTCCAGATGCTGCGATTGCTGGCGCACCGGCTGCTCCCAGTGCAGACCCAGCCACGCAAGATCGTCGAACACCGCTGCTGTGTACTCCGGGCGGCAACGCGTCTGGTCGATGTCTTCGATGCGCAGCAAAAAACGTCCGTTGACCGCATGGGCTGCCGCAAACAGGGCGGCATGCGCATGCCCAAGGTGTAAAAAACCGGTTGGGCTGGGGGCGAAACGGGTCACATCACCGGGCATGGGCTGTTCCTGTGGCGGTCTTTGGCATCCCCATAATACTCGAAAGGACAAGGGTCCGTCCCAGGGAAGCGCCCTTATCAATCATTGGCATAAATGCTTATACGCTACGAACATTGCCCAGGAACGACTCGACCGTCTGCTTCAGGGTTTCCGCTTCGGTATTCAAGTGTACGGCAGCATCGTGAACCTGTTCGGCGGCCTCCCCGACCTGTCCCGCAGCCACCGATACCCCTTGAATGTTGCGGTTGACCTCGTCGGTGCCATGGGCGGCTTCCTGCACATTGCGGGCGATTTCCTGCGTCGCCGTCCCCTGTTCCTCGACTGCGGCGGCAATCCCGGAAGCAATGTGGCTGATCTGTGCGATGGTGCCGGCAATCGTCCGGATGGCCTCGACCGCCCCTTGCGTTTCCTGCTGCACCGCCCCGATCTGCTGGGCGATTTCCTCGGTGGCACGGCTGGTCTGATTGGCGAGTGATTTTACCTCGTTGGCCACCACAGCAAAGCCCTTGCCAGCCTCCCCGGCGCGCGCGGCCTCGATGGTCGCATTCAGCGCCAGCAGGTTGGTCTGACTGGCAACGTCGTTAATCAGGTTGACCACCTCGCCAATCCGCCCGACAGCGCTGCTCAGCCCCTCCATGCTGCGGTCGGTGGCTTCGGCCTGCTGGACTGCCTGCGCTGCAATCGCACTCGACCGCTGGACCTGACGGCTGATCTCGTTGACCGAGGTATGCAGCTCTTCGGTCGCTGCCGCCACCGTCTGCACGTTGGCCGAAGCCTGTTCCGACGCCGCCGCCACCGTTGCACTCTGGACGCTGGTTTCCTGCGCCCCGCTCGACAGGCTTTCCGACGCCTGATTCAGTTGGACAACCGATCCTGCCACCGTTCCCAGAACCCGTTCCATGGTCGCAGCAAACGACGAGCACAGCGTTTCAATCTTGCCCGCCCGCGCCATGCGGGCCTGTTCCTCCTGATGTTCCCGCCGCTGCATCTCCGCGCGCTCGATGGCATTTTCGCGGAACACCACCAACGCCCGGGCAAAGGCGGCAATCTCGCTTTTGCCGTCAACGTCTTCGATGGTGATTGCGGTATCTCCGCGCGCCAGACGTTCCATGTCACGGGTCAGCACCCCCAGCGGCACGGTGATCGACCGCTGGATCAACACCGACAGACCGACAGCCAGCAGCAGGATCACCACCACGATGCTGCCCAGCCACATCACGTCGCTCCAGAAAATCCGGTCAACGTCATCAATGTAGATGCCGGTCCCGACAAACCATTTCCATTCCGGCAACGCCCGTATCGACGACAGCTTTTCCATCGGCACGTCACTGCCGATCTTTGGCCACCAGTAGTGGACGAAGGCCTCTTGCCCCTTCCCCGCCAGATCCATCATCTCGGCAAAGAAGGCCTTGCCCTCCCTGTCCTTGATGATGCGGGAGTCGGTGCCTTCGAGTTCGGGCTTGATCGGATAGACCAGAAACCGGCCCTGCTGGTCCATCACATAGAGATAATTGTTATCACCATACCGGATCGCCCGCAGGTCGGCTGCCACGGCAGCCTGAGCCGCCTGGACCGTCAACTCACCGCGCAGGACCTTCTGTTCATAAGACCGCACCAGCGTGGTTGCGCTATCCAGAACGTTGCGCGTGTTGGCCTTGCGATCGTCGATCAATTCACTGCGCAACACCATCAGGCCGACGATCATCACCGCCACCATGCCAATCACCGCAGCCCCCACGATCAGGGAAAGGCGGGTGGCGATGTTCATGGTTTTAAACATGTCTCTCTTCTTTTCCATCAGATCGGTGCCGACAACCGTGCCCACCGTCCACTTCGCCTCCCCTGTCCGAAAGATCACGGGGAAGGACAGGGTGTCTTTCAGAACTCAACAATTTCTTATCAGAAAAAATTATTGCGCAATAAACGGAATAAAGTGAAAAAGTTGCATCAATGGTAGATAGCAGAGGAAGGGCCCAAGGCGCGCCACAGCATAATTATGCAACACCCCCTTTTACTGCACCTCATGATAGAATATTGACCGCCTTCTGGACTTATAAATACATGGATGAAAGTATATTACTGGTGGAAAGGCAGGGGCCTTTTCTCGTAATTCCTTAGCCTTAAATCCACAGCAGACCAGCACGGATTTTCTGGACCCAGACCCGTCCTTTGGTCCGGGGCGGCCAGCCCGGTTAAACCTCGCCAAGACCTGTGCGGCAGTGCCGTAAAAAACATCATCAAAGTTTTACACACGACTTGGCGGCAAGAGCCGTAAAAGATACCATATCTTGCTTGCTACCGAGCCGCCGCCCCTGTGGATGCTTTTCCCGCAGGATCCCCCGACCGACGGCCCGTCCTGTTTGCCTGTCCTGCCTGCGGGGCTGGCGCGCTGCATGGATCGCCCTCCGACTCTTGTGCAGCACCATCACTGCGGCACGTCAAAAGGTTAGACCAGTGTGCCTGCGTCAGAGCGTTTTTCAGGAAGAATGATCCCCGGTTTTGCGATCCGGAATGCCCTCCCCCACCACACGCAGGGCACTTTCCGTCATCAACCGGCATCCCCTTTTCCCTGATGCCGCTCTGCCTTCCGCAGGCGAGCCAGAAATCTGGCGACCGGATCAGGGCCGCGTCCCCTGCCGGTTCGGGAGAACGAGGTGATGGACCGTGTTGGCTGTCTTTGAAAAATCCCCGGTATTGGTCCTCAATGCCGACTATCGCCCGCTCAGCTACTTCCCCTTGTCGCTGTGGTCCTGGCAGGATGCCGTCAAGGCGGTGTTTCTTGACCGGGTCAACGTGGTGTCAGAATACGAGCGCGAGGTTCATTCCCCGACCTGCTCATTCCGCCTGCCGTCGGTCATTTCCCTGAAAGAATATGCCCCGACAGCGCGCAAACCGGCCTTTACCCGCTTCAACGTCTTTTTGCGCGACCACTTTACCTGCCAGTATTGCGGCCAGCGGTTTGCGGTCCATGATCTGACCTTTGACCACGTTGTGCCCCGCTCACGCGGGGGGCGCACCGAGTGGCTGAACGTCGTTGCCGCCTGTGGCACATGCAACCTGCGCAAGGCCAACCGCACGCCGCAGGAAGCCGATATGCCGCTGATCAGGCAACCCTATCGTCCGAACAGCCACCAGCTTCAGGATCAAGGCCGCCGCTTCCCGCCAAACTATCTGCATGAAAGTTGGCGGGATTTTTTATATTGGGATTCCGAACTGGAGCAGTAAGCACAAGAGTGGGAGCCGCAAAACGCAGGCCCCACCATACAAAAAGGGCACCGTCTCACAGCGGTGCCCTTTTTGTATGGTGGGAAAAACTTACGCCGCCCCTTCGTCGCTGTCGCCCTCATCCACCTCGATCGGCACGCCCGGCTTCAGCTTGCCGGTGCGGATGGCCAGCGCCGATTTGACGTGCGCCACATTGGGGGCCGCAGTCAGACGGGTGGTCAGGAATCGCTGGTAATCATCCCAGTCACGCGCCACCACTTTCAGCAGAAAGTCGGTCTCCCCGGCCAGCATGTGGCACTCACGGACCTGTTCCCACTCGTTGACCAGTCCCTCAAAGGCGCGCAGGTCGGCTTCGGCCTGACTGTTCAGCCCGACGTGAGCAAAGATGGTCACGTTGTAGCCCAGGGCACCGGGATCAACGTCGGCGTGAAAGCCGCGAATGTACCCGGCCTCTTCCAGGGCCCGCACCCGGCGCAAGCAGGGAGGAGCCGAAATTCCGGCCCGGCGCGCCAACTCCACGTTGGTCATCCGCCCATCGTCCTGCAAATCGCGCAGGATACGGCGATCGATCCGATCCAGCTTGACTCGCTGCATGGCTTTTATGCCCCTCTCGTGGACTGCGGCCCGCACAACGGACCGGCTGAGTGTTTCATTCGCAGTTTACCCCCCTGCGCCTGTCGGATGTTTCCGCAGCGCCAGGGGTCTGATGCGTCCCGTGCCTTCGATTATTTGTTTCAAACGCAACGTTACGCAAGGAAATTACAATCTAGTGGGCCTTTATCGCAATGACAATACGTCATCACGCAATAAATTAACCCACCTGTTGCGTAGAGTTCCCGTCCGACGCGCCATGGCACCGGAAAAGGGCGGTTCTCCTACACCGAACCCCCCAAGAATGCCAGAGGGAAATGCCCAAAAAAGTGATAATTTTCGAACTTCGCGCAAAAATGGCTATTTTTACAGCATTAAAGGCCGCTTTATAAGTCGATTCGACCAACATAAGACCCATCTGATGGACGCTTTGGCGATTTTCGCCCGGCTCCGCTCCCCCACAGCCACCAAAAAAGCACCGGATACGGCCCGCAACGGCAACAGTCCTCTTTTCTTGGCGGAGAACGGCGCTTATCTTCTGCCGCAATCATTCCCGTTTTACCGATAAGGTTGCCGTTTCATCATGGCTGATCACAAGACCAAAGTCCTGATCCTCGGGTCGGGCGCAGCGGGCTGCACCGCCGCCATCTATGCCGCCCGAGCCAATCTGGAACCGATCATGGTTGCCGGACTGCAACCGGGTGGTCAGTTGACCATCACCACCGACGTTGAAAACTATCCGGGCTTTGCCGAACCGATCATGGGGCCGGAGCTGATGGAGCGCATGCAGCAGCAGGCGATCAACGTCGGCGCATCGCTGATCCACGACATCATCGTCGAAGCCGACCTCAGCAAGCGTCCGTTCGTCTGCAAGGGCGATTCGGGCGATACCTACACCGCCAACACCCTGATCATCGCCACCGGCGCTTCGGCCCGCTGGCTGGGGCTGGACAGTGAACAGGCCTATTCCGGTCGCGGCGTGTCGGCCTGCGCCACCTGTGACGGCTTTTTCTTCCGCAACAAGCCGGTGGTGGTGGTCGGTGGCGGCAACACCGCCGTCGAAGAAGCCCTCTATCTGGCCAATTTCTGCTCGTCGGTGACGCTGGTCCATCGCCGTGACAGCCTGCGCGCCGAAAAGATCATGCAGGACCGCCTGTTCAAGCATGAAAAAATCACCTGCGTGTGGAATTCGGTGATCGACGAAGTGGTCGGTGACGACAGCGGCGTGACCGGTGTCCGCCTGAAAAACATCGAAAACGGCGAAACCAGCACCCACGATTGCCACGGCGTGTTCATTGCCATCGGCCACAAGCCGAACACCGACCTGTTCACCGGCCAGTTGCCGATGGACGAGACCGGCTATCTGATCACCACCCCGGGCAGCACCAAAACCGCTGTCGAAGGTGTGTTCGCCGCGGGCGACGTGCAGGACCACATTTTCCGTCAGGCGGTGACCGCCGCTGGCACCGGGTGCATGGCGGCGATCGAAGTCGATCGTTTCCTGTCGGAAAAGGGCGAACTGTAAGGCCGGAAAGACGGTGCAGCGGGAAGCCCTGCGCCCTCGTCTGTCCGCCACCATTCCGCCAAAATGGTGCATCATAAAGCCGGGACTCGGGGTTTTCCCTGATCCCGGCTTTATGTCCTGGAGTTGTGATCCTGAATACTCACAACTCTAATATTTTGTTTTATCGCATTGTTTTTGCGAAAACCGGTTCCCACTTTTCGCACAATGCTCCATGCACAAAACTTGTAGCCCGTGCGCAAAAAGCGCATAACATTTTCTCAACCATGCCCACAGAGATGACGCCCAAACAGATGAGACAAGGGGGAAAGGCTTCCATGCCAGCACGACAGGGCACCATGATGGACTGGGACAAGTTGCGGGTGTTTCACACCGTTGCAGAAGCAGGCAGCTTTACCCACGCCGGTGAAATCCTGAACCTCAGCCAGTCGGCGGTCAGCCGCCAGATTTCCGGCCTGGAAGAGAGCCTGACCGTCTCGCTGTTCCACCGCCACGCGCGCGGGCTGATCCTGACCGAACAGGGCGAGTTGCTCTATCGCACCGTCCACGAGGTGTTTGCCAAGCTGTCGATGGTCGAGGCCCGCATCACCGAAAGCCGTGAAAAGCCGGAAGGCCCGCTGAAAGTCACCACCACCGTTGCCTTTGGCTCGGTGTGGCTGACCCCGCGCATCACCTCGTTCATGGAAGACTATCCGGGCATCGACATGTCGATGCTGCTTGATGACGGGGAAATCGATCTGGCGATGCGGCAGGCCGACGTGGCAATCCGCTTTACCACCCCCCGCCAGCCGGATCTGGTGCAGCGCCATCTGGCCACCCTGCACTATCACGTCTATGCCGCGCCCGAGTACCTGAAGAAATACGGCATGCCGAAAAGCCCGGCGGACCTCGACAACCACCGGATCATCATCTATGGCGATGACAGCAAGGCGCCGGTGGAAAACATGAACTGGCTGCTGTCGGCGGGCACCTCCACCCCGCGTCAGCCGGTGCTGCGGGTCAACAACATCTATGGCATTTATCGCGCCGTGCAGTCCGGGATGGGCATTGCCGCCCTGCCGGATTACTTCTCGACGGTGGCGACCCAGCTGGTGCAGGTGCTGCCGGAACTGCGCGGCCCCAGCTTTGACTGCTATTTCGTCTATCCGGAAGAACTGCGCCATTCCAAGCGGGTGACGGTGTTCCGTGACTTCCTGCTGGAAAAGCTGTCCGAGCAGGATTTCTAACCGATGAGCGAGATTGTTCTGCTGGTGTGCGAAACCTGCCGCCACCCGGAAGACCCCGCCACCACCCCGGCGGATGACGCTACTCCCCTGCCACGCAGCGGGGAAAAGCTGTTGGCAATGGCACGGGACCATCTGGCCGATGTTCCCGGTGTCCGCGTTGACAGCATGCGCTGCCTGATGGCCTGCCGCCGCCCCTGCGCCGTCCACCTGCGCGGGCCGGGACGGATGGCCTATGTGCTGGGAGATTTCCCCGCCGAGGACAGCAGCGTGGCGACGCTGGCCGAGTATATCCGCCACTACCACGCCAGCAGCGACGGGGTGGTGCCGTTCAAGGACTGGCCGCAAGGGGTCAAGGGACGGTTCATCGCCCGCATTCCACCGGTTTAGAGCATTGTGCGAAAAGTGGGAACCGGTTTTCGCAACAACAATGCGGCAAAATAAAAGGTTAGAGCAGTGAGTTTGCGCTCACTGCTCTGGCTCCCCCCAGATTCCGCCACTGGCCCGGCGCTCCCCCTCGGATTACCCTGTTCGCCCCCTTTCCGAGAGGATGCGTCCGATGAAGCTGATTGGCCTGCTCGATTCCCCCTATGTGCGCCGGGTGGCGATTTCCCTGACCCGGATGGGATTGCCGTTCACCCATGAACCGCTGTCCGTGTTCCGGGATTATGACGCCTTTGCCGCCTACAACCCGGTGGTCAAGGCCCCGACCCTGATTACCGATGCGGGCGTGACGCTGATGGATTCCGGGCTGATTCTGGAATACGCCGAACGGCTGGTTGAGGCCGATCACAGCCTGTTGCCGGGTGATCTGGCCGATCTGGCGCGGGCGCAGCGCATCACCGGTCTGGCGATGGCGGTGTGTGAAAAGGCCATTCAGGTCGTTTACGAATTGAAGCTGCGCCCGGAAGACAAGCGCCACCAGCCATGGCTGGAACGGATCAACGGCCAGTTGGACCACGCCTGCCGCCTGCTGGATGCCGAAGTGGCCGAAACAATCGACACCACCCCATGGCTGTTTGGCGAGCGCCCGTTGCAGGCCGACATCAGCACGGCGGTGGCCTGTCGCTTTACCCTGAAAATGCTGCCGTCGGTCCTGTCCAGCGACCGCACGCCATCGCTGATCGCCCTGTCCGACCGTGCCGAAGCGCTGGCCGGGTTTCAGGCCTGGCCGCACGACTAACTCAGAGCATTGTGCGAAAAGTGGGACCGGTTTTCGCAACAACAATGCGACAGAATAAAAGGTTGGATCAGCGTGCCTGCGTCAGGTCACAGTGCACGACAGTTTGAAAACAAGAGCGGGCTGCCGCCCGAACCTGCTCGGGGCCTGAGGCCCCGAACCCCCATTTTCTCTTTTATGATCAAAGGAATGGGGTCTGGGGCCGACTGGCCCCAGCGAGGTTTGGAGCAGCGCTCCATGATCCTGTTTCACAACTGTCATGTACTGTGGCGTCAGGTTTAACGCACGCTGATCTAACCGCCCCCTTCCTGCGCCAGTTTCCGGCGCAGGGCGGCGATGAACACCCGGACCTTTTGCGGCACCATCTTGTTGGTCGGATAGACCGCCCACAGGTGGATGTCTTCCGGGCGTGCTCCGCCCAGTTCCAGCGGCACCAGCCGCCCGGCGGCCAGATCATCGGCGGCGCGCCAGACCGACAGGCGGGCGATGCCGCCCCCCGCCAGACAGGTGGCGTGGCAGGCTTCGATGGTGCTGGCGGAAAAGCGTGGGGTCAGACGAATGTGCCGCTCGCCGCCCCGGTCAACGAAGGTCCAGTGCGTCACCCCCAGCAACGGCAGGCACTGATGGCGGGTCAGGGCGTCGATGTCGTCCGGCACCCCATGGCGGGCCAGATAGTCCGGGCTGGCGACCACCAGCCGGGGATTGTCGGCCAGCTTTTGCGCCACCATCCCGCTGTCGCGCAACGGCGCAATCCGGATCGCCAGATCAATGCCGCTCGCCACCAGATCCGGCAGGGTGTCGGTCAGCTCCAGCGCAATGCGCAACTGCGGATGCCCCTCCAGCAACGGCGGCACAATCGGTGCAATGAACTTCAGGCCAAAGGCAATCGACGCCGACACCCGCAGCAAGCCGATCGCCGCCCCGTCGGACGAGCGCAGGCGGACCAGTGCCTCTTGCTCGTTGTCCACCAGCGCCTGTGCATAGGGCAGAAAGGTTTCGCCTTCCGGGGTCAGCGACAGCGAGCGGGTGGTACGGTGCAGCAGGCGCACCCCCAACTCGGCTTCCAGCGCCGCCAGCCGCCGACTGGCCACCATCGGCGTCAGTCCCAAACGGCGGGCGGCGGCGGCCAGACTGCCCGCACTGACCGCCGCAGTGAACACCTGCACATCGTCGATATTCATTCTATCGCTAGCCGTTATAGAGGAGGAACAGAAAGCCAGACTACTGCCGGGAATGGAGATAATCTAGCTATAGAGCGGTGAGCGCAAAAGTGGAAACCGGTTTTGCGCAAAATCACTGCGACAAAAAAATTTAGATCAGCGATACCCGCAAAGGACCCCGCCATGTCACAGCCCGCCGCGCCCACCTTGCGCAAGACCACCCTGTTTGCCATGGCTGCCGCCTGCGGTCTGGCGGTGGCCAACATCTATTACAATCAGCCGCTGCTGGGGCTGATGGAGGCCGACTTTGACCATCACCCGGCCACTGCCTTCATTCCCACCACCACCCAGCTTGGCTATGCCCTCGGCCTGCTGTTGCTGGTGCCGCTGGGGGATATCGTCGAGCGGCGCAGACTGATCATGCTGCAATTCGCCGCGCTGGCGGTGGCGCTGGCCGGAGCGGCGCTGGCTCCGTCGGCGGTGCTGCTGGCGGTTGCCTCACTGGTGGTTGGCGCCAACGCCGCCGTGGCCCAGCAGATCGTTCCCTTTGCCGCCACCCTCAGCAGCCCGGACAAGCGCGGTTCGGCCATCGGCACGGTGATGGCCGGTCTGCTGTCCGGTATTTTGCTCAGTCGGACCGTCTCCGGCTTTGTCGGCGAACATGGCGGCTGGCGGGTGATGTTTGCCCTCGGGATTCCGCTGGCCCTGCTGGCGGCGGCGATGATGCGGCTGACCCTGCCCAAACATCACCCGACCTCGCCGTTGCCCTATCGGCGGGCGCTGTGGTCGCTGGGGCATCTGTGGCTGCAGTACCCGGCCCTGCGCTCTGCCACGCTGGCACAGGCGGCCCTGTTCGGTGCCTTCTCGGCCTTCTGGAGCATCCTCGCCCTGTATCTGCAAGGGCCGGAGTTCGCTCTGGGGGCCGATGTCGCCGGGCTGTTCGGGGTGATTGGCGCGGTCGGTATCTTTGCCGCCCCGCTGGCCGGGAAAATCGCTGATCGCCGTGGCCCGCATGTGGTGGTGTGGCTGGGGGCGGCGATCACCCTGCTGTCGTGGGGGGTGTTCGCCATCAAGGGCTCGCTGCTGGCGCTGGTGGCTGGCGTGGTGCTGCTGGACTTTGGCGTGCAAAGCGCGATGGTGTCGCACCAGCACATCATCTATGCCCTCGCCCCCGAAGCCCGCAGCCGGATCAACACCGTGTTCATGACCGGCATGTTTCTGGGCGGTGCCGCCGGGTCAGCCGCCGCCGCGCTGGCGTGGGCCGCTGGGCAGTGGTCGGGGGTGTGCCTGCTGGGGGCTGCCTGTGGTGCCCTCGCCCTGCTGGTCAAGGGCCTGAGCCGCCGGCCTGATGCACACGGTTGACAGTCTGTTATCCTTTCTGTAATCCAGACGGAACGTGATGGTTCCCTAATGGGCAAAGCCCAGGGGATTAAAACGGGAACACGGTGAGGACGACCCAATCGGGGCCGAAGCCGTGGCTGCCCCCGCAACTGTGAGCGGCGAGTCAGCGTCCAATGACACAAGCCACTGGAGAGTTTCTCCGGGAAGGCTGGACGCCAGACCATGACCCGCGAAGCCAGGAGACCTGCCTCACGTCGTCGCCCATCTGTCCGAGCGGGGTGCATCGGCAGTACGGAAGTTTCTTCCCGAGGTGGTGACATCACTCTACTCCCCGCCCGGAGTCTGTTTTCAGACTCTGCGCGGGGTGTTCGTCTGCGTCCGGCACGGTCCCTTGCGGTCTGTCCGGCGATGCCCCGTGCTGTGCCCTGACGTGGGGCATGGCATGGAAAAATGCGCTTAAAAACAGAGAGATGTGGAAGGGCCCGACGATCTTGGCGGACTGCGGGCCCTTCCGTGAACGGTCAGACCTGATGACCAGCCCATTCACACAGACGGAGTCTGTCGATGCCAAAAATGCGTCTTTTTGCTGCCGGAGTCAAAGAGGGAGGATCCGCACGCACCGCCCTAGAGCGTAGTGCGTTGCTAAAATTCCCCGAGTCTTGAATAGAAATATCAAGACCTTGGGGACGATCATACATGTCGATTGGTTGGGGGCAAGGAAAAGTTGAAGTCGAAAAGCACCGGCAGGAGATCCTCGATCTTCTTGCCGGTGGCTGGACTGCAAGGCGCATTTTTCTGCACCTTCAAGAGAGCAGGAATATTGCCGTATCATTGCGGGCTTTCTACCGTGCAGTCAAAGGACTTCTCCCGGCCCCTGCGGCCACTGTCGATGTAAACGACACTCCCCATTATTCCCCCGTTTCAGGCGTTCCCCTTCAGACACGGGCGGCGAGGAAGCCGCGTGTCGTGAAGCAGCCTGCCTCCCTCATCACCACCACAGCGCCGACCGCGCCTGTGCCGGAAGGGCCGTCTCCCGAACAGGAGGAGACGCGCTCCTCCCTGACAGGGATGGTCTTTTCCAGGGGCAAGCCGGGCGACGGCGCGGGCACCTGGTAAAGGAACCATCATGCTCGTCAATCTTATTCTTCAGGGCAAGGGCGGTGTTGGCAAGTCATTCATTGCCAGCCTGCTGACCCAGCATTACCTGGACTGCGGCGTTCAGCCGCTGTGTTTTGACACCGATCCGGTGAACCAGACCTTTGCCGGGTATCCGGCCTATAACGTCGATACGCTGGACATCATGGACGGGGCCGACATCAACCAGCGGTCTTTTGACCGGCTGATCGAGGCCATTGCGTCAGTCCCGGCGGAGGAGGACGAAGCTCCGCCGGTGGCGGTGGTGGACAACGGGGCGGCGACGTTCGTTCCGCTGTGTTCCTACATGCACTCCAACGAAATCATCCCGATGCTGCGGGACATGGGCCACGAAGTCCGCTTTCATGCGGTGATCACCGGCGGCCAGGCGATGGATGACACCATCGACGGCTTTGCCAGCCTGTGCCGCTATTTCCCGGATGTGGAGATGGCGGTGTGGATCAACGGCTTTTTCGGTGAGCCGGTGAAGAACGGCAAGAGCTTTGAGCAGTCGGGCATTTATGCCAGCAACGCCAAACGCATCCATTCGATCATCCATCTGCCCGCCCTGAAGAAGGAAACCTTCGGGCAGGATCTGGAACAGATGATGAAGGACCGGCAAACCTTCGCTGAAGCCATTGCCAACCCGCTCACCCCGATTGTGGTCCGCCAGCGCCTGAAGATGGTCCAGCGCGACCTGTGGGCCCAGATGGCACGGGCGAACCTGTAATGGCCGGGCCGTTTTACGACCCGGTGACGGGGGAAATTTTTGACGACGGGCCGGAGGCAGCGGGGCCGGAACCGGGTGTGGCGGGGGATGGCCTGCCAACCCCGACCCCAACACCGGCAGCGGAAACCGGCAGGCGGGGCTTTACCCCGCTGACCGCCTCGGAGGCGGCAGACCTGCTGCACCGCGAGCACCGGGTATCGGTGTCGGCGGATGATCCGCTGTTGATGCTGGTGACGCTGCACGGGCGCTGCCTGGCCGATCTGCAACAGGTGCTGGCCTTTCATGACACGGCAATCGAGGCGGCGATCACCGCCACGGCGGGTTCGACCGTGCGGGCGGTCAACGAGGCGCTGGAAGCCCTCAAGGACAAGACGGTGCGGGCCGGGCTGTCGAATGCGATGGCGCTGGTCGAGCGGCAGGGGATGGCGATGGAGGCCTTCCAGGGCACCACCCGGCGTCACCTGCGGGTAATGGCGGCGCTGACGGCGTCGTCGTGGCTGGTGTGCCTGCTGGCGCTGGCCCTGCTGTGGAGCGGGCTGAAATAGCCTGCGCTGATATCTCACGACGAAACAAGAGGATGACGACGATGAAAAAGGTACGGGCCGCCGTGATGGCGGCGCTTGCCGGGGCGGGCGCCCTGCTGACCACTGCCGCGCTGGCAGCGGGCGGCAAGGCCGACTGGGTGAGCAGCGGGGTGGGGGTGGTCGAGGACACCACCGCCGGTCTGATGAAGCTGGGAGCCCAGGTTCTGGGGGGTGGCGTGGTGGTGGTGGCGATCAGCCTTGCCATCATGCAGAAGTTTGATGTCAAGGTGATCGCGATCCTGATTGCGGCGGGGATCCTGATGATCTTCGGGCCGGACATGATCTATGCCCTGATGGGGACCTGAGCCATGAAAGCGCGGGCCGCCGTCTTTACCCATACCCAGTTGCCGCTCACCCTGTTTGGCCTGCCGCCACGGCTGACAATGGTCCTGCTGGTGCTGTGCGGGGCACCGTTTGCCCTGCTGTTCGTGCTGGGGTGGACCAAAACCGGCTATGTCGGCATGCTGGGCGGCAGCATTGCCGCGCTGGTGCTGGCCTTTCGCATCGGGCGGGCTGATCCGCACATCGAAAGCGTCTGGCTGACCAGCGGTGCCTTCTGGCGGCGGCGGCCTGCGCGCACCCTGCCCACACGTACCCTGATTGCCGGGTCTCCTGATCAGGAGGCCCGCTGATGGAAACGCTGTGGCCCTTTTTCGGCTCGACGGTCGGGCTGGCCACGCTGGGGGCGGCACTGGCGGTCCCGGCAGCGCGGCGACTGACCCTTGGCTCGGTGCAGGACGACTGGCTGTGCAACGAGCTGGAGCTTGACCATATCCAGGCCGATGGCCAGACCATCGCCTGCAAGTCGGGCACGCTGATGCGGGTGATCTCCCTGATGGGAGAAAGCTACGAAACCAAACCGTTTGAAGAACAGGTGGCGCTGTGTGCCGGTCGGCAGCAGATGCTGAACCAGATTGGCGAAATCGGCGCGGTGGTGCGCTGGTTCGGGGCCAAGCGGGAACGGGCGATTGTCCATCAGGCCACCTGGCCCGGCCCGGTGCTGGAAGACATCGGACAGGCCGAGGCGGCGCTGTTCCGCCGCTCGTATTCGATCCACTGGTACCTGATGCTGTCGGCGCGCTCGGCGCACACGCTGGACAAGGCGATGGCGCGGGCCTTGCCGCTGCTGTCGCCCTACCGGGCCGAGGTGCTGACGGCGGCGGCGGATGGCGAAGCCTGTCCGCTGACCGCCTTTGCCAACTATCTGGTCAGCGGCGAGGTCAGCCATGACCTGCCGCGCCTGTCACGCAACCTGTCGGGGGCGCTGCCCGCTGCCGATCCGCAGTTCCACGCCGATGGCAGCATCTGCATGAGCGTGCCGACGCCGCTGCACCAGCGTATTCTGGTGGTGCGCGGCTGGCCGGAAACGGTCGATGGCTGGCCGATGGGGCAACTGATGGCCCTGCCGGGCGAGCTGGACCTGACCCAGGTGTGCCTGCCCGAACGGCAGGAAATTGCCTCGCCGATGCTGCTGCACAAGCTGAAGGGCCTGCAATCGAACCCGTTTTCGTCCTCGGCAGCCACCGCCGACTTTGCGGCAGCCGCCGATATTGTCGGGGGTGGCGAAATCTGGTGGCGGACGCAGTTCCACATCACCCTGCGCCATCCGACGCAGGCCGGGCTGGACGAGCTGACCCGGCAGGCGAGCGACATCCTGTCGCGCCGCCGCATCCTGTATTCGGTGGAAACGAAAGGGGCGGCGGTGGCGTGGTTCAACCGCCTGCCGGAACACAACACCCTGCTGCGGCCCCTGCGGCTGTTTTCCGACGCCATCGCCGCCCTGTGGCCGCTGCCGTTCTCGCCGGTGGGCCGCCATGCCTGCCCGTGGGGTCAGGGACCGGTGCGGCAGTTCTTCACCGGCACCCGCCAGGCCTATGCCTTCCAGTTCCACATTTCCGACCGCCCGCAATCGCTGGGCAACTTTCTGGTCTTTGCGCCGTCCGGCTCCGGCAAGTCAACGGTCATCGCCCATCTGCTGGCCGGGCTGACCCGCCACGCCGGGGTGTTGTCCCTGATTCTGGACTCCAAGGAAGGCACCCGGTTCATGGTCGAGGCCTTCGGCGGGCTGTACCAGAACTTTGACAGTCTGGCGCTGAACCCGCTGGCGGTGGCCGAAGACAGCCGTCAGGGACGGCAACGGCTGTACCTGCTGCTGCGCTCGATGCTGGGCGAGGTGGCCGACGCGCCGGAAAGCGGGCCGATCCTTGATCACCTGATTGCCACCGCCCTGCAACTGCCGCCGCACCAGCGCAGCCTGTCGGCGCTGTTCGAGCCGTGCGTGCCAGCCCAGACCCGTCAGCGCGGCGCGCTGGCCGACTGGGTGGTGGACGGCAAGGGCAAGGCGGGGCGCTACAGCCATGTGTTCAACGCCGTCGAAGACAGTCTGGCCTCGTTGCTGGGGCAGGCTCCGATGGTCGGCATCAACATGAACGAAGCCCTTGAGGATGCGCGGCTGGCCCCGCCGGTGGTGGCGCACATCCTGGAAACGATCACCGCCTCGCGCCACAAGGGCTTTGCGGTGTTCATCGACGAAGCGGCCAACCTGCTGCGCAACGGGGTGTTTGCCGACTATGTGCGGGTTCTGTACCGCGAAGTGCGCAAGCAGGACGGCATTGTCGGGATGGCCTTTCAGGACCCGGCAGCCCTGCACCGCAGCGGCATTGCCGAGGCGGCGCTGGAAAACACCGCCACGCTGATTTTCTTCCCCAATACGATGGGGCGGAAGGCCGACTACGAGGTGTTCAACCTCAATGACGAGCAGAAGCAGTTCATTTTCCACAGCCCGCCCGGCTCGGGACGGCGGGTGCTGGTGGTGCGGCGCGATGCCGCCTCGGGCTACGAGGAAAGTGTGATTCTCGACGTGGACCTGTCGCAACTGGCTGACGGCGGGTGCCTGAAATACTTCCGCTCCGGCCCCGAGGTGGTGCAGCGGATGGTTGACCTGCAAAAGCAATGGGGGAGCGCATGGGCGGCGCATTTGTAAGAAACCGCAGGCCGTCGCGCCGTCGTGGCCGCCGCCGCTGGCTGGGGCTGGTGGTGGTGCTGGGTCTGGGGCTGCCGACGGCGGCGATTGCCGCCTATCCGGTGGTGGACGAGCTGGGGATTGCCAAGCTGCTGGAAATCAAGCGGCAGATCATGGAAGAGGTCAAGCTGGCAACCGAGCAGGTGAAGATCCTGACCGACAGCCTGAGCTTCCTGAAGGACATCAACGGGGCGATCAACGACGTGTTCGCGGCGATGGGGGAAATGTCGACCATCAAGCTGCCGATCACCTCGTTGCCATCGATCAAGCGGCAGGCCGAGGCCAACTGGCGGTGCCTGACCCAGATGGGCGACCTGGCCCCGGACCTTGACTTTGACGACATCGACTTCGGCAGCCTGTGCGGGGCGCGCTCGGCGATCCGGGCGGCTTACTTCCTCGACCCGGTGGCGCTGTCAAAGCTGTCGATGCCGCAGCAGAACAGTCAGCGGCAGGTGGTGCAGCAACGGCGGGAAAAGCTGGTGGCCGACGCGGTGTCCGAGGCTCTGGCGGCCTCGACGGCGGCACAGAAAAAGACCCTCACCGACATGGCCAGCACGCTGGACCAGCTTCAGGGGGCGCTCGACCGGGCCAAGACGGTCAACGACCGGCTGGCGGTGATCGGCCAGATCGAACTGGCCCGCTATCAGGGGGACATCAACGACTACGGCCTGCAAGCCAGCATGCTGCGCCTGCAAGGGGCGATGGCCCTGCGGCAGATCCCGGTCAGCTCACTGTCTCCGGCAGGCACGCCGTGATCAGGGCGTGCGGTCGGCGTGGGCGGCAGCAGTCTGCGCGGATGCGGCGTTCTGGCGCTTCTTGCGCCACTGCCAAAGGTCAAAGAAGAAGATGGCGATGAAAACAATACCTAAAAATGCAAGAGAGACCAAATAGGCTATCAGCTTCAACAAAACCCAAGCACCAACAAAAGTATCTATGATCATGTTGTCTTTGGGTGGCGGTTCAAAATACATCTCTCACCTCTAGAATGGCGTAACAGTGATGGCTTTTACCTGTTGGTCCTGCGGGGCCATGGATATGTACCTGCAAAAGGCAACCGCCTTTACGGGGAACCTGACCGAAGCCCTGATGCCTGCCATGCTGGCACTGTTCATGCCGCTGGCGGGCTGCTGGGTGGTAGTCACCGGTATCCGGCTGGTTGTGGAACCGGGGGCAGTAAAAGGAACGATTGCCCGTGACCTTTTTATCATGTTGCTGGCCTCGGTGCTACTGTCCGGGCAGGCCAACGGCCTGATCACTGCCGCCTACACCGCCAGCCTCGACATCATCGCCGGAGCAGCGGCCACTGCCTTTGACGTTGCCGGTGGCAAGCCGGTCGAAGGCTATGAAGGCATGTCGGCGCTGATAGCGGCGATGGAAAGCGCCATCGAGGCCGTGCTGGACGTTGCGTCAGGCATCAAGTCTGAAGGCGGTTGGAGTGATCCGATCCCCTTCATTCTTGCCGCCCTGCTGGTGGCACCCTTCATTGCACTGGTGGTGATGTATCTGGCCCATGTGGTGGTGGCGGTGTTCCGCATCGTCACCATCACCGCCATGGTGCCGTTGCTGGCGCTGTTCCTCGGCTTTGGCTGGGGACGGCAGATGGCCCAGGCGGGTATCAAGGGGGTGATCGGCTCGGGGCTGATCCTCTACACCTGCACGCTGGCGATGGCGCTGTCGGTGCAGGGCGTCACCAGCTTGAAATTCGCCACTGCCGAAGACAATCTTGGTGAGTTTGCTTCCTTCAGCAATCCCGAAATGCTGATGGCGATTGCGATGGGGTTCCTCGGCATCGCGATGATGCATGAAGCCACCGGCCTCGCCAACATGATCAGCGGCCTGCTGTTGCAGGGTACCGGCCAGCAGATGATTGTCAATGCCGCCAAGGGAGCCGGTAAGGCTACCGCCCGAGGGGCAATCAGTTTAGCTGGCAAAACCGTACACAGCGCAGGTAGCGCCGCAAGCCAGATGGTCAGCGACCGCGTCGCCCGCTGGCGCAATCCGAACCAGTAATTCCCGTCCTCACCTCCCAAGAGCAGGAGCCTGTTCCCATGCCTTTCCGTCTTTCTTTCCGTCTCGGTCTTGTGGTGGCTGTCGGCCTGCTGGCTGCGGCCTGCGGCACCACCGGCAAGACCGAGTTGCAGCAGGACCAGTCCGGCAGTGACCGGATGCTGCCATCCCCCTGCGCCTGCGAGCGTCTGGACTATCGCCCGGCGTCGTTTGTGTGGAGGGCTGCCTGATGAATGATCCGTTTGCCTATCAGTCGGCCCACCGGCGGATGGCGTGGCTGCTGCGGCTGTCCACCGCCACCAACGTGGTGCTGGGGCTGTGCCTGGTGGGGGTGTCGGGGGCGCTGACGGTGCTGATGCCGCTGAAGGAAGTCCGTCCGGCGCTGATCACCCTGAAGGGAGCCGAAGACCAGATCATCCACATCGAACCGCTGGAAAAGGGCGCACAGGGCTTCGAGCTGCTGCTGGAAGCGATGGCGCGGCGCTACGTCAAGAACCTGCTGGAAATCGACGACGCCACCCAGGGGCCGCGCTTCCGCGAAGCCTTCGCCATGACCACCCAGAGCTACTACAAGAAGTTCCGTGACGAGCGCATCGAAAGCAAGGCGATTCAGGAGGCCCTCGACAGCGGCCTGACGCGGGAAATCCTGATCGAAAGCGCCGCCAAAGTGTCGGAAAACAAGGGCATCTACACCTACGCGGTTGATTTCGTGCAGGTGGACCGGCGGCGCGGCGTCGAAGTCGAACGCAAGCCGCTGCGCGCCTATCTGGCGATGACCACCGCGCCGTCCAGCGTCGCTGCTCCCCAGCGCTATGACAATCCGCTGGGGATTGTGGTGCAGGACCTGACGCTGAAAGAAAAACGCCCGACCCCGTAACCCGCTGACCGCAGGATAACAGCATGTTTTATCGTCGCCTGATCATGGCGGCGGCCTTTGCCATGGCCGCCGTCACCGCCCCCGGCTTGTCCGTGGCCCAGACCCCGCTGGCTCCGCCCGGTGCGGGCGGGGCAGCGTTTCCGCCGCAGGACGGCAGTCTTGCCACCGGCACCGCCGTCCACACTCCCAAACCACCACAGGCTACTACGGCAGCGGCGGCCAGCCCGGCCCCGGCAGCCGCCCTGCCGCCGTCCCAGCAGGCCATCGCCCAGGCCGCCAACCAGCGCGAAGGCCTGTTCACCGCGCTGGTGCGGGCCAACGGCGGCCAGATTCAGGATGCGTGGGACAAGACCGAGGAAGGGGTCCACACCTTTGCCCTGCGCGGGCAGAGCACCGTCTACAAGGTGATTGCCCGCGAGTTCATGACCACCACCATCATCCTGCCCGACGACGCGGAAATCGTCTCCGCCGACCTCGGCGACCCGGCGGGGTTCTCGGTGGCGGTGCGCACCCGCAACATGCTGGCGATCCGTCCGGCGGGCTGGGGGATGGATACCAACCTCAACATCTATACCCGCTCCGGGCTGGTCTATCCGTTCTACATCAGGGCCGAAAATGCCCAGTCCTACAATGTGCCGGACCTGCTGGTGCGCATCGAAGGCAAGGAAAAGGCCTTGCAGGCCGGGGCCTGGCTGGTTGAGCCGACCGCCAGCCCGGCGTCGGTTGCGGCCAGTCCGGCAGCCGGTGGCGTCGGCGATGCTCCGTTGCCAAAGCTGGAAAAGGCGGTGGCCGGACTGAACCAGCCGTCGGCCCCGGCGGGCGACTGGGTGCGCGCCGTGCCGTTCGATCCGTCGCGCCTGCACGGCTTTGAGGACTACGAGCTGTGGGGCGATGACGCCCTGAAGCCGGTGCGGGTGTTCCGCGACGACCGCTTCACCTACATCCAGTACGACGGGCAGTGGGATGCTGCCGAGCTGCCGACCGCCTATGTGGTGGTGGACGGCATCGACGAGGTGGTCAATACCCGCGTGCAGGGGTCCACCTACATCGTCGAAGCGGTGGCCCCGCTGATCTCGCTGAAGATCGGCAAGCGCTTCCTGTGCCTGAAATACAACGGGAAGGACTGAGGCCATGGCCCTGTGCGACATCGCGCTGGCCGTTGGCCTGACACTGGCCGGGGCCTGTGCCCCGCCGGAAGGACCGCCGCCGCTGCCTGCGGGCGATGACAGCGCCTGGAGCTACCAGCCGCCTGCGCCGCCCCCGGCACCACCCCCCGCCCCGGCTCCGCCACCACCGCCGCCGCCGATGCCGCCGGTGGTGATCGAAAAGACGGTGATCCGCGAAGTGGCGGTTCCGGCTCCCGCCCCGCCACCGCCGCCGGTGGTGCAGGTGATCCAGCCGCCCGCCCCGGAGCCCCCACCGCCGCAAAATCCGCTGCTGCCGGAGCTGAGTGCCTCGGTGCAGGCGGCGGTGGACTATCGCCGTCAGCATGGCGGCCTGCAAGCCATCCCCGGCCCGGCGGGCAGCCCGCAGGCCGGGCCGATGGCCCCGCTGCCGGTGCTGGCCCCCTCCGGCGACCTGCCGCCGCTGACCCCGCCCGAGGAATACGAGGCCGAGGGCCGCGACAGCACCGGGCCGGTGGACAACGAGCGCATCCTGGCCGCCGACCGCAGCATCGCAGGGGTGCTGGAAACCGGCATCAACAGCCAGATCAGCGGCACCAGCGGCGGCCCGCTGGTGATCCAGGTCAGCCGCGATGTCTATGGCTATCACGGGCGGCTGATCCTGATCCCGAAGGGTTCGCGGATGCTGTGCCAGTACAAGGGCCCGGAAGACATGGGCTCGACCCGGCTGGACATCCGCTGCAACCGCATCCTGCTCGGCGGCAGCCGGGCGGAAATCTTCAACCTGAAGGCGCTGGGGACCGACCAGCAGGCGCGGATGGGGATTACCGGCGATGTCGATAGCCGGTTCCTCGAACGCTATGGCACCGCCTTTGCCCTCACCGGCATCTCGGTGGCGGTGCGGGCGGCCACCGCCATGGCCGGGTCGGCAGGCACCACCGGCAGCAGCTCGGAAAGCAGCGCCAACCAGAACAGCTCGATCACCACCGGCGGCGAGGAACTGTCGCAAAAGCTGGGCGAAATCACCGCCGCCGCGCTGGAAAAGAGCCTCGACCTCAAGCCGATCATCACCGTTCCGCAGGGCACCCGCATCACCATCCGCCCGTCGTTCGACTGGTACATCAAGCCCGCGAAATCCCCGTCTTCTTCATCCGCATCCACACAAGGGAGATAAGCATGCGCATCAGACGCCTGTTCCACGGCTGCACCGCCGCCGTGCTGGTGCTGGGGGCCTTCGCCCTCACCCGGACAGCCCCAACCTTCGCCCAGGCGGTGGCCGTCCAGCCGTCCGTCGTTACCGGTGCGATCACCAGCGCCATCACCAGCGCAACCGGCACCCCTGCCGCCACCCCCGACCCTGCCGCGCTGGCCGAGGCGGAAACGGTGGTGGTGCCGGTGGTGCCGCAGGCGCAGACCCCGCTGCCCGCCGATACCGCCCTGCCGGTGAAGTTCACCCTCGGCAAGGCGGCCATTGACGGCATCGACCCCAAACTGACTGACGGCGTCACCTTCGAGGGCTATGCCCGCAAGGTGCTGGTGCCGGTCAATGACGGCTCCACCCCCATCGGTCAGGTGCTGGTCACCGCCGTGTCAAAGGAAGAACGGGTCGAGGCCATCGACACCGAGGGCCTGAGCAGCCAGTTCAAGGTTGACGACAGCCAGCAGGACAGTCTGTGGCCGGACAGCCCGGTGGAGGTCAAGGGCAGCCGCGCCGCCCTGATTGCCGCCCTGCAACGGCTGGCTGGCGAGCCCGCCGAAGAGACGGCAGAAGAAAAGGCCAAAGTAGACGGCGAGAACGGCACCTCGGGCAGTGACGGCAACAGCGGCGCGGCCTCGAACGCGGCACAGAACGACGATCTGGCCAACTACAAGGCCCCGGACGCCACCCCCGCCACCAGCAGCGAAAAGGACCCGGTGACCTCGGTCACCCTGACCACCGAAGGCTGCCAGATCCGGGTGGACGAGGCGCAAGGCATCGCCATCCAGCAAAGCCGCACCGAAACCAGCGAAGACGGCGTGGTGACCGACCGTGGCACCTGTAGTGACGGTGACAAGCGCTACAGCCTGCAAAAGAACTACTCGGCCTGCGGCGATACCCTCTCGATTGCCACCCTGACCGCCACCGCCAACTATCAGGCCTATTACGTTGATGACGGCGGCACCTCGCACCCGGTCGGCAACTGCCAGCCGGACGCCAGCACCACCTTTACCATCAGCGAAGACGGCAGCGCCTGCGCTCCGACCATTGACCTGTCCGCCGGAACGGTCACCCCCAACACCGCGCTGGTCTATACCGACCGCAGCGGCAAGAGCGTGCAGGTGCGCGGCTGTCAGCCGTCCAGCAGCAAGACCTCGCTGTCGCTGATCCAGAGCTATGGCTCCTGCCCGGACAAGGTTGACCTCAACGCCCTGACCGTCACCCGCCAGTACCGCTATACCTACAAGGATGCCAACGGCAGCCTGCAAACGGTTGGCGACTGTACGCCGGGCACCAGCACCCTGCCGGTCAGCCGCTCTTATGACGGCTGTAGCGAGAAGGTCAACAGCAGCGCCGGAACCGTCACCCGCCAGTACCGGCTGGTCTATACCGATGCCGAAGGACTGCTGCACAGCCTCAGTGACTGCCGCACCGATGGCGACAGCGCGGTGGCGCTGAAAAAGTCCTATGACGCCTGTCAGGACGAGGTGGACCTTGCCGCCCGCACCGCCCGGCGGCGCTATCAGCAGGTCTATACCGACGCCAGCGGCACCCTGCATGCCGTCTCTGACTGCACCACCGACACCGAGGCGGCGGTGATGGCGATTACCGAAGACACCACCGCCTGCCCGGCACAGTACGATCTGGACAAGGAACTGGCGCTGCCGCAGGCGGTGCTGAAATACACTCCGGCCAGTGGCAAGACGGTGCAGGTGCGCGGCTGTGCCGCCGCCACCGACAGCAGTGCCCAGGCGCTGACCCGCAGCTTTGAGGCCTGCACCCCGCTGGTGGACGCCGGCAAGCAGACGGTCACCGCCCGCTATCAGCTGATCCATCAGGTCGATGGGGCCCAGCGGGTGGTCAGCGACTGCCGCGCCGACAGCAGCAGCACCAAAGCGCTGGTGAAGTCCTACGACGGTTGCCCTGCGGTGATTGACCTGACGGCGATGACCGCCACCCGCCGCTATACGCTGGGCTATACCGATGCCAAAGGGGTGCGCCAGACGGTTGGCGACTGCACCGCCGATCCGACGCAAACGATGATGATCACCGAAAGCGTGGAAAGCTGTCCGGTGGTGGTCGATCTGCCGGGCCGCAAGGTGCTGGTGCAGTCGTTGCTGTCCTATGACGATGCCGACGGCAGGACGGTGCAGGTGCGCGGCTGTGCGCCCGGCAGCCAGACGCTGGACATCACCGCCTTTTACGGGGCCTGCACCGATCAGGTCGATCTGGCCAGCGCGCAGGCGTGGCGGCGGTTCCAGTGGGGCTACCTCGACGCCAAAGGGGTGCAGCACACCGTCAGCGACTGCACCGTTGACACCACCAGCGTCTTTGCCATCAGCGAGAACACCGCCGCCTGTCCGGTGTCGATCGAGATTGACGCCCGGCGGGCGGTGATCCAGGCGGTGCGCTCGTACAAGGATGCCAGCGGCAAGACGGTGCAGGTGGCCGACTGTGCGCCGTCAACCACCAAAGCCGCCCTGCCGATGAGCCAGCAGGTGGCGGGCTGCTCGCTGCGCCACGACTTTACCGCCCGCAAGAGCGAAGAGCTGGGGATGTGGGTCTATACCCTCGACGGCCAGCTCTATCAGGCCACCCCCTGCCTGCCGACCGGGCGCACCTTTGACCACACCACCGTGACCTCGGCCAACGGGGCCTATATCTGTCAGCCGATCATCGTCGGGGCCAGTGTCACCGTGCAGGGCCGCGAACGGATTACCGTCGACGGCGTGCAACAGTACATCACCGACTGTGCCCCGGTGGCCGGGTCGTCGCAGAGCCTGCAATCAACCACCGACGGCTGCATGGATGTCGCCTCGTGGAGCCACGATATCGCCGGAGCGGTCAGCTATGGACAGGAGCGGTTCTATTACCTGCGCCCCAATGGCCAGCGCGAATATGTCAGCGACTGCCAGACCAGCAGCACCAGCTATGCGCACAATCATGGTTCGTCAGGCTATGAAAACCATGATGCCTCCCTCTATGCCTACCCGCTGACCACCATCAGCATCAAGGTGAACGGCATCGACCGGGTGATCGCGGTCAATCAGGTGCTGCCGGGGGCGCAACAGCTTCCCTACGCCGATGCCGGGCGGATGAACCAGGGCACCGGTGACTACAGCTATGAGGGCTGCACCAAATACGAAGACACCGTGCAGGTGGTCGCCTGGCAGCGCCCGGACGGCTCGACCTACAGCCAGCCGGTCGGGCCGGGGCCGCTGACCAGTCTGGGCGATGTCTGCACCTACATCCGTCCGGTCACGCGGGAATCGTGGGTGCCGCAGTTCAGCAATGGATCCATCGCTGCTGGATCTGGCTACAACGCTGGTATCGCTGGCAGTTGTCCGTTCAAGGCCACAAGAACGGTGCTGCGCGAAGACGGGGTGGTGGTGTCACGCACCGAAGCCACCAAGGCTGCGTCATCGACGTTGATCACAACCCCCGCCGGGTTCAATGGTGATGGACAGCCGCAATACTCGTATGAGTATCGGTGTTACACCAGTTCAGCCAATGAAACGGTGATCGCCGCCTGGCTCGTGCAGTTGGGGTGGTGAGCCATGGGCCACATCCCGTCTTCCTCTGCCGTCCTTGACACCGTCCTGCGCCCGCTGGCGCGCTTTTACGATGATCCGCAAACGGTTGAAATGCGCATGTGCCGACCGGGCGCGGTGATCGTCGAGCGGCGGGGCCACGGCAAGCAGCAGATCGAGGCCGCCGGGCTGACGCTGGCGGTGATCGAAGACATCTGCCGCACGCTGGCCAACATCAACTCGGTCAACTACAGCCCGGACAGCGCCCCCAAGCTGTCGTGCATCCTGCCCGGCCTGCCGGACGGCAGCCAGCGCCACCGCTTCGAGTGCCTGACCGGGGCCAGCGTGCAAAGCAGGCTGTCGCTGGCCATCCGCTGCAAACACCGCTTCACCCCCACCTGGCAACAGGTGGGGGCAACCCCGCAGGTCGAAGCCTTCCTGCGCCGCTGCATCGAGGCCGAGGCCAACATGCTGATCAGCGGTGCCACCAACACCGGCAAAACCACCCTGCTGAACAAGCTGCTGGAGTTCCTGCCCGCCGACCGGCGGGTGATCGCCGCCGAAGACACCCCGGAACTGGACATTGCCCGCTTCTGGGACGCCGTCGGCCTGCTGGCTGCCCGCGACGATGACGGCCAGCGCGCCGGAATGGTCAGTTGGCGGCAGATGTACGACCACCTGATGCGCGCAACGCCGGACCACGTCCTGTTCGGCGAAATCAGCACCATGAACGCCTATCCGGCGCTCGGGGCGCTGAACTCCGGCATCACCGGTTTCATGTGCACCATCCACGCCGCCAGCCCGGAACAGGCCCTGACCCGCAAGTTTGACCAGAACATCGCCTGGTCCGGCCAGTCCATGCCCCGCGTCCCGGAATTCCTCGCCGAGCTGATCGACGTGGTGATCCAGATCAAGCGCACCCACGACGGCATGCGCCGCATCACCGACATCTACCTGCCCCGCACCGCCTCGTGGGTGATGCGGGACGGGGTGATGACCGACCTCACTGTTTCAGGAGAAGAAAAGCATGAATGACGCCTCACGCAGCGATCTGCGGGTCGGTGTCCTGCCCGGACATTATCTGGACTCCGCTCCGTTCATGACCATCATGTGCTTCAGCCTGCTGGCCGTCACACCCTATCTGCTGCCCCTGCTGGCGCTGTATCTGGTGATCTGCACCGGGGTTTTGCTGGTTTCCCTGGCTCTGCTGCGCGCCGGACGCCGTCCTCCGCTGCACGGCGAGGCTCTGGTGATGCAGCGGAAAATCCCCCTGCTGACCTCATCGGCCCTGCCGCTGGCGGTGATCGCCGCCCTGCTGACCATCCATCCACTGGCTGTTGCCGCGCCGGAGCGTGTCCCGGCGGAGTGGGTGCTGGCCCTTGCCGTCATCAGCATCCAGATGTGCGCGCTGGAAGACTGCACCGCCACCATCGACCGGCTGACCACTGCCTCGGGCAACGACCACAGCGGGGAAAAGGACGGCGCAGCATGAACACCACCCGCCATTCCTCAGGTGCCGGGCAACCGTGGTGCCGTTCCGTCAAACTGACCGATGTCGCCACTCTCACTGTACGCCTGAAAACATGCCTACATTTTTACCTTGCCTCGTTGCCGGTCGGGACCGCCCTCAGCCTTTTGCTGCTGGTCACGTCCTTTTACCTGGCCTCTCCAGCGGACGCCATGCGCCCAATGGTTGCCATTGTGGCCTATATCACCCTGTGTGGAAGCCTGTTTTGCGGGGCAACACTCCGGGCGCTGAACACCCTGCGTGACCTGCGGGTGGTCGCTCGCTGGTACGGTGGCACCCGCACCCTGTCGCTGCTGGTCAATGCCTCCTATCCGCTGGCGCTGATGGCGGTGGTTGTTCACACCGTTGCGCCGCCGCATCAGGCCATCCCCCTGCTCGATACCCTCGCGCTGCACATCGTCATGAGCTGTGTGATGCGTGACGGGCTGGGCACGGTGCTGAGCGTTGCCGCTGCCGTTGAACATCCGGTCGGGGAGGCAGCGCCATGATCCGTCTGTTCCTGCTGCTGTCTCCGCTCCTGATGGCGCTGGTCACCGTCACCGTCTGGCGGCTGGTGTTCGGCTTTGATGTCCTTCAGCGCCCGCATTGGCAGTGGCTGAAGGGCTATGTCCATGATTACAGGACATTGCCGGAGTTCATCGCCTGGTCCGGCTATGCTGCCGGAGGTGGCCTGCTGCTGGTGCTGGTGGTGGCTCTGGGGCTCAATAGCCGAGCCAAAGCGCGCACCATCCATGGCGAGCACGACGCCGAAACCCTGCACGGCTCGGCCCGCTGGGGCCGCTGGCGGGATGCCCGCCGGGCCGGACTGACCGGCAAAAAGGGGGTGGTGGTTGGCGGCTTTTGCAGGGGGCGGCAGGTGCGCACCCTGCGCCATGATGGCCCCGAGCACGTCCTGTGCTTTGCCCCCACCCGCTCGGGCAAGGGGGTGACGCTGGTCCTGCCAACCCTGCTCGGCGAGTGGACGGACTCGGTGGTGGTGCTCGACATCAAGGGCGAGAACCACGCCAAAAGCGCAGGCTGGCGCGCCAGCCTCGGCCACAGGATCCTGAAGTTTGAACCGGCGGCTCTGCACGGCAGCGTCAGCTTCAACCCGCTGGCCGAAATCCGGCTGGGGACCGACTTCGAGATTTCCGACGCCCAGAACATCGCCATGATGATCATCGACCCCGACGGCAAGGGCTTGCGCGATTTCTGGATGAAGACCGGCTTTGGCTGGCTGACCGCCGGTATCCTGCACGTAATGTACCGGGTGATGAGCGAAAACCGCCGGGTGGCCAACCTGCGTGACGTGTCGCTGTTCCTGTCGGCCCCGACCCGCGCCCCGACCGAAGCAGGCGGCGATACGGTTGACGAGGAAGGTCTGACCCGCATGCTGAAGGCAATGATCGCCTTTGATCACTGCCTGAACGGCGGCCCGCGTGTGTCTGTCAACCAGCTGGTCCACACGGCGGCACAGGAGATGCTCGACCGTGCCCCCGCCGAGCGGTCGGGGGTACATTCCTCGGCGATTGTCGAGCTGGCGCTGTACCGCGACCCGATTGTGTCGGCCAACATCGCCCGCAGCGATTTCCGCCTGAAAGACCTGATGAACGGCGATAGCCCGGCGGCGCTGTATCTGGTGGTGCCGCCGTCCGACATCGACCGCCTGCGCCCGCTGCTGCGCATCATCATGAACCTGATCCTGCGCCGCCTGACCGCCGAAATGGCCCACACCGGCGGACCTCTGTACCGCCACCGGCTGTTGCTGCTGCTCGACGAGTTCACCAGCATCGGCAAGCTGGAAATCTTCGAGAAGGCTCTGGCGTTCATGGCGGGCTACGGCATCAAGGCCTTCCTGATCGTGCAGGACATCACCCAGCTCCAGAAGGATTACGGCAAGGAAAACAGCATCATGGGCAACTGCCATGTGCGCATTGCCTATGCCCCCAACACCACCGAAACGGCGAAAGTCCTGTCCGACATGCTGGGCAAGACCACCGTCGTCCAGGCCAAGCGCGGAGCCTCGCGCAAGGGGCTGGAAGTGGTCGGCAACACCTCGGACAGCCTCGCCGAAGTCGCCCGCCCCCTGCTGACCCCCGACGAGTGCATGACCCTGCCCGGCATCCGCATCCAGGGCAAAAAGGTCATCCCCGGCGACATGCTGATCTTCTCCGCCGGGTCGCCGCCGCTCTATGGCCGCCAGAAGCTCTACTTCCAGGACCGCGAGCTGCTGCGCCGGTCGGAGATGCCGGTGCCGACACGGGAGGCGGCGGAATGAAGGATCAGAAGCATGACCTGCAACGGCGGATACAGGGCGGGGTTTGCTCGCTGGCATCGCTCGCCGGATGCACCAGCATCTTTGCTTTGGCCCCGTTGACCACCGCGATCTTTGCCGCCAGCGCAGGCCTGGTGAGCTGTGCCTTCTGCCTGTTCCCGAACGCAGCGCCACCCCTCTTCTGGCTGCGCAAGGGAGCGGTGCTCACCTCGCTGATTGCCGTGGTCTGGTACCAGCAGGCCCGGCAGGTCAGCGGCCTGTCTGACAACGGCTTTTTCTGCCTGCTGTCGTCTTTTGGCCCCGTTCCCGCCGAGCTGTGGGTTTCCCTCGCCTTCGCCGTCATCGCGGGCGCACAGGCCGCACTGGCGGTGCTGACGCTCGTTTCCGCCCTGCCGCTCAAAAGAAAGGACTGAACGGATGTTTACCGCCAACCTTGTGTATCTCTCAGGTCGGGTGGGCAGCGAGCCGACCTTTACCCCGCTGTCGAACGGACGGCGGATGGTGGCCCTGTCCATCGCCAGTGAAACCAACTGGAAGGACCGAAACGGCAAGTGGCACACCGATACCGACTGGCACCGGGTCTGCTCGTTCATGCCGGCGGTGGTCGAAGGGCTGGCCCGCTTTGGCAAGCTGACCGGGCGGCTGGTCTATGTTCAGGGCGAGCTGCGCAAGCGGCGCTTTGAGGAGGACGGCCAGGCCCGCTACGTGGTCGAGATCGAGGCCGGACCAACCGGCGGCATTGCCGTCCTGCCGCCCGAGCGCACGCCCCTTGCCATGAACACCGTCATTCTCAGCGGGCGGCTGGGGGCCGATGCCGCCATCAAGACCCGCCCCGGCAACGGAGGCGGCAAGTTTGCCACCCTGTCGGTCGGCGTGGACCGGTCGTGGCAGGATGGCTCCGGCCAGTGGCAGCGCAATGTCGAATGGCATCAGGTGGTGACCACCGCCCCCGGCCACATCGACAAGGTGCTGGCCAAGGACGGCCTGAAGGGCCGGGTGGTGCAGGTTCAGGGCTGTCTGCGTGCCCGCGAATGGACCGACCCGAAGACCGGCGAAGTCAAAAACATCCACCAGATCGAAGCCGACGCCAGCGGCACCATTCTGGTGGTTCCCGAGTTGCACAAGGCGAAATCCTCCATGGAGTCTGCATCATGAGCCCATCCTTTTTCGACGACATCCCCACCCCTGATGATACCAATCTGCGGCAGGCTGCGGCCCTCGTGGACCAGCAGCTTGATGCAGGCCAGATGGTCGAGGTTGACCCCGAGCTGGCCGAGTTCATGGGCATCATCGCCGATGACGATTTCCCCGAAGAGGACGCGCGGGAGGCGCACCTGTTCCCCTATGGCCGTGACGGTGAGAAAGGGGGTGAAGCATGAGCGACGCACCCCGCAAAACCCCTCCTGCATCGCCGTTTCGTCAGAAGGTGGCGGAAGAACTGATCCGGCGGCTGGAAGAAGGCACCGCACCGTGGCAGCACTTCGTCAAGCCAGGCATCCTTAAGGATCGCCCGCATAACCCGGCCTCGGGGACCGTTTACCGTGGCGGGAACGAGGTATGGTTGTCGTTCCAAACCTTTCATGATCCGCGCTGGATGACCTACCGCCAGGCGCAAGAGGTAGGCGCACAGGTTCGCAAAGGCGAGCACGGCACCCCCATCGAGTTCTGGAAAACTCATGAACAGCGCCCATTGCTTGACGATGCTGGAAAGCCCGTCCTGGGCGAAGACGGTCAGCCGCAAAAGATCACCGTCCAGCTTGAACGCCCCATCGGCAAGATGTTCACGGTCTTTAACGCCGAGCAAATCGACGGCCTTGCGCCCTATGTCGCGCCTGAGCTGACCTTTGACCCCATCGCACGCGCCGATGCTCTTTTAGCCGGGGCCAATGTGCCCATTCACCATGACACCCATAGCCGCGCCTTTTACCGTGGCGGGAAGGTTGATGAAATCCACTTGCCCAAGCGCGAGCACTTTAAGGACGCCGCGCAGTATTACGCCACCGCCCTGCACGAGCTGGGCCACGCCACTGGCCATCCCAGCCGCCTGAACCGCGACCTGTCCGGGCCGTTTGGCTCGGAAAAGTATGCCCGCGAAGAGCTGCGGGCGGAAATTTCCTCGTTGATGGTGGCGCAGAGACTGGGGATTGGTCACGACCCCGGCAACCATGCCGCCTATGTGGCGTCGTGGATCAAGGCGCTGAAGGACGATCCAAACGAAATCTTCCGCGCCGCCCGTGATGCCGAGGTGATCCAGACATGGGTGATGCAGCCTGAAAAGCGGCAGGAACTGCACCAGCGCCATGCCGTCAGCCCGAAAAAGGCCGAGGAGCAACAGATGGACTCCACAACCAGCCGCGTCTATCTGCACGTTCCGTTCAAGGAAAAGGACGCTGCCAAACAGGCCGGAGCGAAGTGGGACAAGTTCGTCCAGCAGTGGTACGCGCCGGAGGGGGCCGACATGGCCACCCTTGCCCGGTGGCAGAAGCAGCCGGAAACCGCCGCCACCAAAGCCCCGGAAGCCGCTCCGGCGGATGAGGTGCAACAGCCGACAGAAAAGGTCTGGCTGGCAGTGCCCTATCAGGAACGGCTGGCCGCCAGGCAGGCCGGAGCAAAGTGGGACAAGGCTGCCAAATCATGGTATGCGCCGGAAGGCACCGACCGGGCGGCGCTGACGCCGTGGCTGCCGGTGCAGGCGCAGGCGGCTCCGGTGGAACGCTCGCCGGTCGAGCAGTTCGCCGAGGCCCTGCACGCGCACGGGCTGGAGCTGAAGGGTGCGCCGGTGATGGATGGCCAGTGGCACCGGGTGCCGGTCGAAGGCGACCGCCAGGGCCAGCTTTCCGGCAGCTATCGCGGCTTCCTTGATGGGGTGGCCAACGGGCAGATGGTCAACTTCAAGCAGGGCGGTGAGGCCATCCAGTGGACCGCCGCCTCGGTGGCAATTTCGCCCGAACAACGGGCCGCACTGGCCGCCGAAGCCGCCGAACGGGCTGCGGTCCGGCAATCCGAGCTGGAAGCCGCCCACGCCGCCGCCGCTCGTGCTGCTTATGGTATCTGGCGCAATGCTCCGCAGTGGGCCAACCGCGACAACAGCCCCTATCTGGCCGCCAAGGGCGTGGCCGGCTACGGCGTGAAGGTCGATGCCGAGGGCCGTTTGCTGGTGCCGCTGCGGGACAGTGACGGCCATCTGCACAACCTGCAAACCATCGGCCAGCGCAGCGAGGACGGGCCGGGGAAGATGTTCCTGAAAGGAGGCCGCAAGACTGGCCTGTTCCACCTGATCGACCCGCACAAGCAGGCGGGCAAAGCCCCGATGGTGGTGGCCGAGGGCTATGCCACAGCCGCCGAAGTCCATCAGGCCACCAGCCTGCCGGTCGCCGTCGCCTTTGACAGCGGGAATTTGCGCCCGGTGGCCGAGGCCCTGAAAGCCGCCTGGCCACAGGTGCCGCTGATGATCGCCGGGGACGACGATCATCATCTGGAGAATCGCCCCGGACAGTTCAACGTGGGCAAGGTCAAGGCCACCGAAGCCGCTCAGGCGGTGGCAGGGATGCTGGCCTTACCACAGCTTACCACAGCCCAGCAGGCCAAAGGCCTGACCGACTGGAACGACGTGGCCCAGGACCAGGGCAAAGCCGCCGTCGCTGCCGCCCTCGCCCCGCTGGTTGCCACCCTGCGCCAACAGCAAGGCATCCGGCTCCAGCAGGATCAGCAGCAAGCCCAAACCGCCCGCCAGAGCAAACAGGCCGGTCAGGGCATGGCTTTGGGGCTGTGACATGGAACTCCGCAGCGCCCTGCTGAAAGCCTACGTCACCCCGACCGAGAAGGAAGCCCTTGAAGCCGAAGCCGCCAGACGCGGCCTCACCCTCTCCGACCTGCTGAGGGCCGCCGCCCTCGCCGAGCTGGAGAAGGCCAGGGCCGAACAGGGCGAGTGACCCAAACAACAGACCCCGAGGGGCATGAGAATGCCTCTCGGGTCCATGGAGACAGTCATGACAGAAACGTCGAACCCCACTCATCCCACGCCATTGCAACGCTCGCTGGTTCAGGCGATGGGGAAGATTTTCCTGTGGATCAGGCAGGCTGCCAGCGAACCCGCCTCTGGTCGGGTTATTGCCGGGCTGTATGTCGATGTTCACCGGGCCGAAGGCCTGAGTAGCTGCCGCATTCCGGGGAATGTGCCCGACGGCCAAAAGATCGCCTTCGTCCTCTCTGACCTCGCCCACAACATGGCCGACGTTGCCAGCGGGGAGAATGACTTCTTCACTGCCGAATATTTTGCCCATGAATGCCAACGGGTCGCCCGGATGGAGTTCGGTGCCCAGTGCTGGGGGCTTATCTCTGCCGGGCTGCTGGGGTTGGCGGAAACGTTAAGAGTAGCGTTGGAAGAATGATGCTTTCAATCAAAAGGGAAATCATCTTTTTGCAGGCAACGATGTCCAGTACCACAAGCAAAATTAAAATCTTCTGCCCCATCTCTAGGGCACAAAAAAGGGATGAATGCGGCGTTGTAATGCATCAGCCAGATGGTTCTGCTGATCCCGTTGGAAAATCCTCGAAATCGGAATGGTTTTGTAAACCCTATTGAGGGCAAGGGAACAGGGTTTTTAATTCCATGAGAAAAACCCTGTTCTGCACTATGGAACTTATAATCTTTTTCCCAGTTGTTTTTATTAGCTATAATATCCGTATGGATATTGCTTGTCTCCCATAGCAGGAGAAATTTCTCTGGATCACATATTACGATTGCTTCATTTTCAGATAATTCGTATTGAACTTTCATGAATGCGGTCCGACCACCTTGGAGTGGTATCGTGCAGACATAAAATTTCCGCGCAGGTGATGTGCTGTATATTTGAAAGATGTTCATATTAGGACCTGCTCTGCCAATCAGGGTGGGGCTGTTATGATGAGCCCCGAAGAGCATGGAGATGCCCCGCACATATCCTGTCAAATATTTTCTACATTCGATCAGAGCGCTCATGGAGCAGCCCCCCCAATGAGCCATACTCCGTTCGGGGTGAAGTGGCGTGGCAGCTCCTTCCACAGCTCTGCATTGAATTTATATGATGGAATCGATTTATGATTATTGATATCGTATTACTATAATTCTACTGCATATTGCGCATTTGCCGTGGAGAAATCGTTAGTGGTTGAAATGAATGCATTTTCCTTCTTATCTCTTATTGCTGCGGGTGAATCATGAGGTTGCCCGGCGCACGGAAAAACACCCTGGGTAATGTTGGTGCAGTTTCCTGCTTTCGGTGTCCAGCGAAGACCTATGTGACACCGTCAGGAGAAACCTCTGTCGGGCGCACCGTCTATCAGCATTGCCTTATTGTCGGACTGGTGGCACGTGAACTGATGGCACGCCGCCGGGTGATTGCCGTGCCGGGGGCAGAAACACAAGCCGCCGAGCATGACATTGGCAAAGTCAGCCCTTTCTTTTACGAAAAAATACGTCAGGCCTGTACCGTTCCAAATGATCTGGTGGCGTTGCCGGGAATCAATCCGGCTTTGGAACGGCAATGGGGTGGTCATGCGACGGTTGGCATGGTGGCTGCCCGTGGGATGGGAATGCCAGGATATGGTCCCGCCATTATCGGGCAGCACCATGGCTTTTATCCCAATGCACAAAATTACACGGCGTCTGCCGAGATTTTTGGCGGGCCTGCATGGCAGGAGCAACGTGTCCAGTTGGTGCAGGCACTGCGGTCTGCCCTGAACGTGCATGAGCCGGTGATCACGGATATGTGGCAGGCGCGTTTGTTGACGGGGTTCACGACAGTTGCCGACTGGATCGGGTCAGGAGATTTTTTCGAGGACCCCGCCAGCGACTGGGAAGGTGCCATTTCTCAGGCAGTTGATGAAGCCGGTTTCCTCGGTCTGTCCGTGCGGACGGGGCTGAGCTTTGAAGACCTGTTCGGTTTTTCGCCCAATCCGGTCCAGCAGGCTTTTTCGGCTTGCGTCACCTCGCCCGGAGTGTATGCCCTCGAAGCCCCGATGGGCTTGGGCAAGACCGAGGCCGCCCTGTACGCGGCCTATCAAATACTGCAGAGTGGTCAGGCGGAAGGTGTTTATTTTGCCCTGCCAACACAACTGACATCCAACAAGATTTACGAACGCTTCCGGGCTTTTCTGGCGGCAATTTTACCGGATGGACAGCCCCGACGGGCTTTGCTGCTGCATGGACAAGCCTGGTTGACCGATACCCGGATGGGGGAGGATGCCCAACCGGGAGGAAGCTGGTTTGACCATCGCAAACGGGGATTGCTGGCTCCGTTTGCCGTTGGAACCCTGGATCAGGCACTGATGGCGGTGATGAACGTCAGTCACGGTGCGGTCAGAGCCTTTGGTTTGGCCGGAAAGGTGGTCATTCTGGACGAAGTCCACAGCTATGATGCCTATACTGGCGTGCTGCTGGATACGCTGGTGAGCGCCTTGCGCCAGTGGGGAGCGACGGTCATCGTGTTGAGCGCAACACTGACGCAAGACCGGCGTGCGGACATTCTGGGAGCATCAGTCTCTCAGGCGGCATATCCGTTGATTACGGCCTGTCCGAACGATGGCCCCGCAAGTGAAATTGCCTTGCCACCGCCACCGGCCTCACAGGTGAAGGTAACATCCTGCCCGGATGATGCCATGGCGCTGGAGGAGGCTCTGGCCCGTGCTGGACAGGGCCAGCAGGTGCTGTGGGTAGAAAATACCGTTGCCGAGGCACAGCAAAGATTTAAAAGCCTGGCAGCCCGCGCCAGAAGTCAGGGCATTGACTGTGGTCTGCTGCATTCGCGGTATCTGCAATCCGATCGACAGACTGCCGAAGCAGAATGGGTGAAGACCTTTGGCAAGGATGGGCGAGATCAGCGATCCCGCTGTGGCCGGATCTTGATCGGCACTCAGGTTGTTGAGCAGTCTTTGGATATCGACGCCGACTTTCTGGTGAGTCGCTTTGCTCCGACCGATATGCTGTTACAGCGGTTGGGGCGCTTGTGGCGCCATCGCGATACCCCGCGCCCGACCGGGGCCGAATGTACCGCCTGGCTGCTGGTGCCGGACCTGTCCCGTGCCGTCGAAGCCCCTGCGGTAGCATTCGGTCCGACTGCGGCAGTTTACAGTCCGTACGTGTTGTGCCGCTCACTCGAGGTATGGCACGAGCGGCGCGCCGTCTGTTTGCCTGATGACATCCGTAGTCTGGTGGAGAGCACCTATGTGGCCCGGGAAGAGCAAGGGAACATGGTCCGCTGGTTTGACGAGCTGGAACACGGAACCCGCACCAGAAAAGGACGGCGGGCATTGCGCCAGATGGCGCGCCTGACGCTGGTCGATGACCAACCTGTCCATTCAGATACAACCGCACGCACCCGCTTTTCCGACATTGAAACCTGTGATGTCCTGTTGGTGCAAAGCCTGCGGGCGAGCAAGGCGGCTTCCATCTGCCTGTTGCCGGACGGCTCACGCGCTGAAATTCCCCATCGCTTGCGGGATATCGACCGGCAGGCATGGCGCCAACTGGCTGCCCGCCTGATGCGGGCTGTTGTCCGGGTGCCGCAACACCATGCACCTCAGGCCGTGTCTGTCCGGGTCCTGGCATCGCATGGATTGGGGCAGTGTTTTTATCTCGGGATGCCGGATGATCCCGAGGCTTTGTTGCGGGTGGCGGTGATCGGTGATGATGGAGTTTTGTCCGCACTGGGCGGTGGACCGGCCCATCCAGACCTGAGGCTGCGGTATGACAGCGATTTTGGCTATCGCGTCGAAGAACGGGGATAAGGATAGAGCGTGACAAACCGTTTCAATTTGATCGATGAACCGTGGATTCCGGTGGCCGGGGCCGGGCGTGTCAGCTTGGCGGATATTTTTTCCAATCCGGATTTACGGACGTTTGGTGGTACGCCAGTCGAAAAAATAGCCCTGTTCAAGCTGGTGATGGCGATTGCTCAGGCGGCGCAAACTCCCGCCGACGAAGCCGCCTGGCAGGATCTGACGGCGGCAGGACTGGCCGCGCAGTGCCGGGAGTATCTGGCGGCTCATCACGATGCCTTCTTTCTGTACGGGGATCAGCCGTTTTTGCAGATGCCGACGATCAAGGCTACCGCATTGCAGGCATACGGTGCGGTCCGGCCTGATGTTTCAACCGGAAACACCACCGTCCTGCTGGAAACCCAGATCGAACGCCCTCTGTCAGATGCCGAACGTGCGGTCTTGCTGGTGACGCAGATGGGCTTCGCGTTGGGGGGGAAAAAGACCGATAACAGTGTGGTACTGTCTGCGGGCTATCGGCGCAAGCAGAATGACAAGGGAAAGCCTTCGACCGGAAAGCCGGGGCCCAGTGTCGAATTTCTGGGGGTTCTCCATTCGTTTATCGAAGGCCCGAGCATTCAGGACACGGTGCTGCTGAACCTGATGACGGATGATGGCATTGCACGCAGCCAGATGTTTCCGGGGGGAGTGGGTGTTGCCCCGTGGGAGGCCATGCCGACCGGCGAGGATTGTGGCGTGGCCCGTCGGCTGGTGCAGTCCCTGATGGGACGTCTGGTGCCGTTGTGCCGCTTCTGCCTGTTGATGGATGACGGGCTGCACTATTCCGAAGGTATTCTGCATCCGGGATATAAGGATGGTGTAACGGATCCGACCAGCACTGCGCTGTTGACGGGCAAAAAGCCTGCCGTTCTGTGGGTTGACCCCCAGAAAAGGCCATGGCGCAGCGTGACGGCCTTGCTGGGATTCATGAACGCCGGGGATGCCATGTTCTGCCGTCAGGTGCAGATTGGTATGGGCCGCGCCGTGCAGGGGGATAACCCGATCCGTTTGTGGTCTGGTGGATTGCGGGTCAGCAGCAATGCGGGCGAACAATATGTGTCTGGTGCAGATGACTTCGTGGAAAGCGATGTAACCTTGCCGCCCAATGTGAATGATGATCTGGGGTTTCAGGAACTGAAGTCCGAGATGGAGGCTTTGGATGCGGTCAGCCGAACTGTTTATGCCTCCGTCTCCAGGTATTGCGCTGAATTGAAGGTGGATGGAAAAAGCCGTGCTGCCAAGGCTTCCGAGCTGTATTGGCAGTTGTGTGAAAGGCATTTCGAGGACTTGTTGAACGCCTGTTATGCGGGTGAGAAAAAAGCAGAGGCCCTCTCTTCTCTTCACAGAATTTTTACAGAATGTGCGCTGCGGTCTTTTGATGGCTTTTGCCCTCAGGACACAGCCCGACAGCTTGATGCATGGGCCAAGGCCCGTCCAAAAGCCCCCCTGTTCAATCGTGAAAAGGCCCGTAAAGGGCGGTGATGGCAATGGCTGTCGCCACAATGTGTTTTCTGAAGCTAAAGGGATAACGGGTATGGAACTCCCCCAGCAGCACACCAGTACCGGCGATCAGCCGGTGAAAGACCGCGACAGCAGTTTTGTGCAGGCGGTGTTTGATCTGCGTGCGACAAACAAGGGACTGGCCGCCCGGCTGCGGCGGGCAGACAACCCCGGAACGGAATACCAGTGCTGGGATTTTCTGGTCCGTTTCGGGTGTAATCTGGAACAGGACCGGGACCGTGCTCCTCTGGCCCTGATTGCGGCTGCCATCTGCAAAAGTGATCAGGCTGGAAACGGCAATGCCGGACTGGGGACGGCTTTGCTGTCCTGTTACGACAACGAGCCAGAGGGGGCAGGCAAAGCGCGCCTGATGCGGTTGCTGTCCTGTGATTCCCTGACCGAGGTCTGCCGCATTCTGCGCCCTGTTCTGGCCCTGATTGCCAGCAAGGGAGCCGCCCGGTTGGACTTTGCCGGTTTGCTGCGGCAATTACGGTGGTTCGAGGCGGATCGTCAGCGTATCCAGGCCCGCTGGGCGCAGGAATACTATCGGACAGTTCCGTCGGAGGCTGCAATATGAGCATGATTGCGGCCGTTCTGCGGCTGGACCGCGCCGCTGTTCAGGCGTTGCGGATTACCGATCCCTATTCCTTGCACCGGGTGATTTACAGCCTGTTTCCAGATGTCCGTGATGATGCCGCCAAACAGGGCAGCACCCCCAGCGGCATCCTGTTTGCCGACAAGGGCGGGGACGCGCGGGGACGCAAGATACTGATCCTGTCTGACCGTTCACCTCAGCCCGAAAAACTGGGCGAATGGGGCGAGCTGGACAGCAAGCCCGTTCCGGCGGGGTTTCTCAATCACTCCCGCTATCGTTTCGAGGTGGTGATCAACCCCACCCGCCGGGACAGTGCCAGTCGCAAACTGGTTCCAGTGCGCCAGCGCCACGACATTGCCGAGTGGTTTTGTCAGGCCGCTGCCCGGTCATGGGGATTTGCGGCGGACGCGGATGGCCTGACGATCAGCACCGCCGATGTCTTGCAATTTCGAGGTAAGGGGCAGCAGCCAGTCACAATTGCCCGGGCGACCGTGCAGGGCACCTTGACTGTGACCGACGCTGATCTGTTCCAGCAAAGTTTCCAACGCGGAATTGGTCGGGGCCGAGCCTTTGGCTGCGGCCTTCTGCAACTGGTTCCGCTCGCCAACGATCTGTTTTCGTAATCAGGGGAAGCCTTATGGTGTCCAATCCGTATCAGAAAATCCGTATCGAGTACCATATTCTGCAATCATTCCCGGTGACCTGCCTGAACCGTGATGATGTCGGGGCACCCAAGACGGCGGTGGTCGGCGGCGTTACCCGCGCCCGGGTCAGCTCGCAATGCTGGAAACGGCAGGTCCGTCTGGCGCTGCAGGATTTTGGCGTCAAACTGGCCAGCCGCACCAAGCACGTTGCGCCGCTGTTCCGCACCGCCTGCGAACAGGCCGGAGCCTCTGCCGAGCAGGCCGAGGCTTGTGGTACGAAAATCGCTGACCTACTCAGTGATGATACCCTCCTGTTCATCAGTGACAGCGAGGCAACCAGTCTGGCGGCCTATGCTGCCGAGGTTGGCTTCGAGGCTGACAAGCTGAAGGATAAAGAGCTGGCCAAACGGGCGAAAAAGGCGCTGACCCCCGCGACCGATGCCCTTGATATTGCGCTGTTTGGCCGCATGGTGGCCAAAGCTGCCGATATGAACATCGAAGCGGCGGCCTGCTTCTCTCACGCCTTGTCGACCCACAAGGTCAGCAACGAAATCGACTTCTTTACCGCGCTGGATGATCAGGCCGAAGAGCCGGGCGCGGCGCACATGGGGACGCTGGAATTCAATTCAGCAACCTATTACCGCTACATCAGTCTCGATCTGGGGCAACTGGCGGCCAGCATGGAGCCGGATGATATCCGCACGGCTATTGCCGCCTTTACATACGCCCTGTATCAGGCTGTTCCGGCAGCTCGCCAGACCACCCAGTCCGGGGCCAGCCCGTGGGACTTTGCCCGTGTGCTGGTTCGACGGGGGCAGCGTTTGCAGGTGCCGTTCGATGCGCCGGTGAAAGCCAAAGGCGAAGGCTATGCCGCGCCCAGCATCGAAGCCCTGACAACCTATCTGGATAAAAAAGAACGCCTGTCCGGCTCGTTGTTTGGCAAACTCGGCTGCTATGACTGGGGGCTGGATGAAAATTTCAGCATTGATGATCTGGTACAAGCCCTGCAAAGCCATGTGCAGTGAAAGGTGACGTAATGGGGGATCCCTACCTTTTGCTATGGCTTGAGGCGCCGTTGCAGTCCTGGGGGCATGACTCCCGTTTCGGACGCCGGGACAGTCTCGACTTCCCGACCAAGTCAGGCGTGCTGGGTCTGCTGGCCTGCGCGCTGGGGGCTGGGGGGGCTCAAACCGAATGGTTGGCCCGCTGGGCAGACAAGGATTTACAGGTGCTGGCCTATACCCCTCGGGATTCCCGGGGGGCCGCGCGTCCCCGCTTGCCGCTGTTGTGTGATTTCCACATGGTCGGCAGCGGGTATGACGATCAGAACCCGTGGCAGAACCTGCTGATTCCCAAAAAGAGTGATGGCGGTAAGGCTGTTGGTGGCGGGACCAAAATCACCTACCGCTATTATGTTCAGGACATGGCCTTTGCCGTGCTGCTGCAAGGAACGGCGGCGGATATCGCCGATGCCGCACAGGCCTTGCAGGATCCGGTATGGGATTTGTATCTGGGCCGGAAAAGCTGTCCTCCGACCGAATTCATCTATCAAGGTGTTTTTCCTGATGCCAAGGCTGCCCGCGATGCTGCCGAGGCATTGGCCACCGACAGACAGCGGGCGTGCTCGTTCCGGGTCGCACAGGGTGAACAGGAAGGGAATACGGTGATCCGTCTGAACGACGTCCCTCTCCAGTTCGGGCACCAAAAGCGGTACCGTGATCGTCTGGTGACCATTTTTGACCAGCGAGGAGAGGTCTGATGGCTGACGGGCAGCGTTTATTGCTCAAAATCACCCGGGAAACGCTGCCTCAGGTCAAGGACCGCTACCCCTTTCTGTATCTGGAGCGTGGCCGTCTGGAGGTGGATGACAGCAGCGTCAAATGGATTGATGCCACGGGACAGGTTTTGCCCCTGCCCGTGGCAACGCTGAATTGCCTGATGCTGGGGCCGGGAACATCGGTGACGCATGAAGCGGTCAAAACCACCGTGGCGGCGAACTGTTCATTAAGCTGGGTTGGCGAGGATTGCCTGTTGTTTTATGCCGCTGGCCACCTGCCGACCGCAGACAGCCGGAATCTGAAACAGCAGATCGCTCTTGCCAGTACTCCGGCGGCGTCACTGGAGGTAGCCCGGGCCATGTACGCCACCCGTTTCCCCGACGCTGATCTACAGGAAAAAACCCTGAAGGAAATGATGGGGATGGAGGGCTATCGGGTAAAACAACTCTATCAGGCTAAAGCTGAAGAATATCAGGTTGGCTGGGCAGGGCGTAATTTCACGCCCGGAAATTTCCAGCTGAGCGACGTCACCAACCAGATCCTGACCGCGACCAACGCGGCCCTGTACGGCATTTTGTGCGCTGTCGTTCACAGTATGGGGTATTCTCCCCATATCGGCTTTATCCACTCGGGCAGCCCATTGCCTTTCATTTATGACATGGCGGATTTGTATAAGGAGCATTTGTGCATAGACTTGGCATTCCAGCAAACAAGTGATCTGGCCGGACGGTATGACCGCGCCAAAGTGTCTGCGGCATTCCGTGAGCGCGCTTTGGAAATGGATCTTCTGGCCGTTGTTTCCCGTGATATCACAACCTTGCTATGGCCGGACAATGCTCGTCGTCGTCGCAAATAACCTGCCACCAGCCGTACGGGGGCGTATGAAGCTGTGGTTTATTGAACCTCGGGCCAATGTGTTTGTGTCAGGGGTGAAGGATGCTGTGGCTCTGGAAATTCTGGACGATTTGTTCCGGCATTGTCCACCAGAAGCAGGGCTTTTGTGTTTCCGCTCCCTGCCAAAGCCTCCGGGCTACGAGATTCGGACATGGGGGGCGACCAGCAAGGATGTCACCCGGCTGTCAGGGTTGCAGTTGGTCGTTGAAACAATCTCTACCGACGTTCTGTTGTGATGTGAGGAAGGCTGTAGCCGTTTTGCGATGCTTTCCCCGTTTTATCCCCAGAAGTGCGAAACCCTTAAATAACGAGAAACACAAAATATTGATTGACGCTCGCTGCACTGACACATTTTATAGGTGTCTTCCCCACGCCCGTGGGGGTGTTTCTGGGCTGGGATACCTTTTGGCATAGGGGGGACCGTCTTCCCCACGCCCGTGGGGGTGTTTCCGGTTGGAGTACGCGGCCAAGTCCTATGGCATCGTCTTCCCCACGCCCGTGGGGGTGTTTCCGCTCGCCTTCGGGATCAGGCTTGCACGTCATTGTCTTCCCCACGCCCGTGGGGGTGTTTCCTTGCAAAGCTCGTTGACCAGATTGAAAACCTCGTCTTCCCCACGCCCGTGGGGGTGTTTCCCTGTTCGTCTGTTTCTTTGGCTTCGGCAACGCGTCTTCCCCACGCCCGTGGGGGTGTTTCTTGGCTAGCGTCGATCCTATGGCAATGCGTCGGGGTCTTCCCCACGCCCGTGGGGGTGTTTCCTTTTGCTGGCGTGGCCGACGCCTTCCAACGCCGTCTTCCCCACGCCCGTGGGGGTGTTTCCGCTTTTTCTGTCTTCTCGTCTGATGTTCTTCTGTCTTCCCCACGCCCGTGGGGGTGTTTCTGCCATTGACCAGAACCTGCACCGCATCGCCCGGTCTTCCCCACGCCCGTGGGGGTGTTTCTTTATCTCGGAAAGTACGCAGAGTTTACGGTTGGTCTTCCCCACGCCCGTGGGGGTGTTTCTGTGCGCGGGAAGACCGACCAAATACGATCCAGGTCTTCCCCACGCCCGTGGGGGTGTTTCTCGACCGATGGGGCGAGTGCCTTCGGCGCGGCGGTCTTCCCCACGCCCGTGGGGGTGTTTCTGTAGGCCTTGCTGTCGCTTCCCCACGCCATCAGTCTTCCCCACGCCCGTGGGGGTGTTTCCCATGGCGTAGGCGATGGCGAGATAAACTTTCGGTCTTCCCCACGCCCGTGGGGGTGTTTCCGTTTTTTTGTTCACTCGGCTGATCATGCGCCAGTCTTCCCCACGCCCGTGGGGGTGTTTCTACGAGGTGCTCGCCGCTGGCTCCAAGGTCGTCGTCTTCCCCACGCCCGTGGGGGTGTTTCTGGCGGTCCAGAGGCCAGTCTCCCCCAAGAGCGGTCTTCCCCACGCCCGTGGGGGTGTTTCTTGCCGAGACGGTGCCGCCGATGCGGGAGGCATGTCTTCCCCACGCCCGTGGGGGTGTTTCCCGGCTCGTGCCGTTTGTGCTGCCAGAGGATCGGTCTTCCCCACGCCCGTGGGGGTGTTTCCGGCAGCCATACGGGCTACATCCTCCAGATTACGTCTTCCCCACGCCCGTGGGGGTGTTTCTTGATCTGGTCTGCCTCGATATGGGCTTTGATCGTCTTCCCCACGCCCGTGGGGGTGTTTCTGCGTAAATTTGATGCGTGGCTTCGTGGAGAGCGTCTTCCCCACGCCCGTGGGGGTGTTTCCGGGCCTCCACCGTCCATCGCGGCAATGGAGCCGTCTTCCCCACGCCCGTGGGGGTGTTTCCCAGTAACGGAAAACGTTTGATTGCAGAGGCGAGTCTTCCCCACGCCCGTGGGGGTGTTTCCCTATAAGCCAAAGACTGTCGGGTGCGCGACCAGTCTTCCCCACGCCCGTGGGGGTGTTTCTTATTTGTTCTGCCTTTTGCCTCATTCTGTCGCGTCTTCCCCACGCCCGTGGGGGTGTTTCCCGCGTGGTCTGTAGCCCGACCATCGGGGCCAGGTCTTCCCCACGCCCGTGGGGGTGTTTCTAATAAACCGCCTGTAATCTGCGGTTTTTCATGGTCTTCCCCACGCCCGTGGGGGTGTTTCTACAGTGTTAAAGAGTAAGGTTCAACGACTATCGTCTTCCCCACGCCCGTGGGGGTGTTTCCCGCTCAACCCCCCGCGATAGTTGCGGCTCGCGGTCTTCCCCACGCCCGTGGGGGTGTTTCCCAAAGCAGCGCCCTTGTCGGTCAGTGCCTTGGGTCTTCCCCACGCCCGTGGGGGTGTTTCTGTGTGGGGGATTATCCAAGTCGTACACCTTGCGTCTTCCCCACGCCCGTGGGGGTGTTTCTGCAAAGTCCGGGGTGATTGGCGTAGGCGTCTCGTCTTCCCCACGCCCGTGGGGGTGTTTCCAGAAGAAGAGGCGATGGTGGCACTCATTCAAGGTCTTCCCCACGCCCGTGGGGGTGTTTCCAGGGGGGGGAGTCATGACGGCACATCACCGACGTCTTCCCCACGCCCGTGGGGGTGTTTCCGGCAGATGATAGACGCCACTTACTATCAAATGGTCTTCCCCACGCCCGTGGGGGTGTTTCCCCGGAGGTATTTTCCAAAGTCCGCACGGCGGGGTCTTCCCCACGCCCGTGGGGGTGTTTCGGGCATCTCGGCCTTCGCCCAGCGGTCTGCCGCGTCTTCCCCACGCCCGTGGGGGTGTTTCCAAGGCGTCTACCGAGTTCTGGGGCAGCGAGGAGTCTTCCCCACGCCCGTGGGGGTGTTTCCAGGACAGAGCCGCAAAGCGCGTCTGAGGCACCGTCTTCCCCACGCCCGTGGGGGTGTTTCTCGCCCCCTGCGGACCTTGCCAGTATGGCGACGGTCCTCCCCACGCCCGTGGGGGACCTCTTCCCAACATGCCTTTTCCCCACATCCCTACACCCCCATCCCCTGCTCCGGCCTCTGCCCCTTCTGCTGCCCGGCAGCCTTGCCAGCCCGGCCAGCGATAACCGCCTTCACTCCATCCATCGCACCGGCCAGAACCTTGGCCTTTGGCTCGGCAAGCTGGATGGCGGCTTTGGCCGGGACGTGCTGCAGGGTCTGTTTCAGGTCGCGCAGGGTGTATTTGCTGCCACTGGTCAGGATGATGGCGGTGCTGGCGCGGTCTTCGGGCTTGAGCGTTTTCCAGTGTTCGGCGGCAGTGTGCAGGTCGTAGGCCACCACCACCCGTTCGGCCTGGCGAAGATCACCGAGAACACTCAGCATCGGCCTTTGGCCCTGCACGCGGAAATGGCCGATGCCGGTCATCAGGTTGAAGCCCTTCACCTCTTCCTTGTCGTCCCGCGCTGGCACGATGACGGCAGCGGCGCGGTCGCCGGTGGTGGAGAGGTTGGCCAGCCGGATGTGCTCGGCTGCGGGCATGGTGCGCAGCTCGCCAATGGACAGCGGGCCGATGCGGATGCTGTCCTTGTCGGTCGGGACGGCAGACAGCGGCGTCCCTTGTTCCCAGCCTTGCCGCAGGTCGGTGGCGTCGAGGCGGCGGCGGTCGGCGGCGTGCAGGGTAGCGCGGGGGCTGAGGGCCTGTGCGCTGGCATCGGCATACAGGCGGCTGGTTTCGGCTTTCACGCTGGCATCGGCAATGTCCTTGCCCATCACCGTCGCCACCAGTCGGCGGATGGAGCCGGTCTTGCGGCCCACCATGTCCAGCCAGCGCAAGCCGCTGCCGTTGGCGTCGGTCAGGATGGCGATGTGCGAGGTGGCGGCGCGGTAAATCCGCGCGCCAACGGTGGCGGTGCGCAGGGTCCAGCCGTGGCGCTCGCCGACGCTTTCCATCACCTTGCACGGGTCTACCAGATGCTCCGGCTTCACCGTTTTGGCGCGGTCGCGGCGGCTGGTGATCTGCTGCAACACCTCGCGGGCCTCGTCGCGGTCCTGACGGCGGAGCCAGTCTTCAAAGCTGGCCGGGAACGGGTTGGCCTTTTGCAAGGCTTCACCGTCGCGGCGAGAGGCCTTGCGGATGACCGCCCGCTGTGCCTTGGCCGAGCGGTCGGCCCGTGCCTCAGCCTGTCGGCGCTGTGCCGGTGTTTCCCGTTGGCTGGCCTGCTCCCGTTCGCCGGCCAGCGTGGCGTCAACCTCGGCCAGAGCCTTGTCGCGGGCGGTGCGCAACACCGCCATCTCCACTGCCAGTCTGGCCGAGTGGGCCTTCTTGTCGGCTTCATACTCGGCGTGCAGGCTGGCCTTGCTGTGGGCGGGTTCCCAGGTCTGACGGGAGGACACGCCCTCTTTCGCCTGCTCCGGCTGCTTCTCGCCATGAAGGGGCTGCGGCTGGTGCTGCTCGGCAGCCAGAGGCAGCGAAGATGCTGCCGTTTTGGTCATCACCCGCGCCATCTGGCGGGCCATCTCGCGCCAGTCGGCGGCGGTTTCACGCGCCGAGAAGATCACCGCCTCATGCTTCTGCCGGGTCAGCGCCACATAGGCGGCGGCGTCGCGGTTGGCTTTGGTGTGGTGGACATAAACCCGGTCGATGGTCGCGCCCTGGCTTTTGTAGGTGGTCCCGGCGTAGCCAGCGGCAAAGCCCCCAAAGCGGGCCTTGCCGGTGAGCGGGATGGCAACGGTGGTGCCGTCCTTCAGGCGGGCGTACATCCTGCCGCGCCCCCAGCCGGTCACCGTGCCCCGGCTGCCATTGGCTACGCCCAGTGTCTTGTTGGTGGCGGTGAACAAAATGTCTGAACCAATCCCCAGCGTCTGCTCGCCCCGGTCGGTGGCCAGCGGGCGGGCGTCGGTTACCGCCCCGGTGCCGATCAGGTGGCGGGTGATCTCGCCGTTGAACCACGCCACATCGGCATTGGCGTAGGTGGCGATGAACTGGTCATGGTCGGGATGGGCGGCACGGTCGCTCTTCCACCGCTCCAGCAGGGCTTCACGGGCCTCGGCGTCGGTGCCGGTGATGTGCAGGCGGCCCGTCTCGGCATAGATCCTCATCCCCTGCTCGAATTCGCCACGGGAAAAGTGGGTGGCGGCCTTGTTCTGCTCGGCCTCTTTCTGGCGGGTGATCACCGACAGCTCGCCCGCATGGTAGTTGCGCCCCAAATCGGCGAACAGGCCGCCGCGCTCGACGGCGGGCAACTGGCGGTCATCGCCGACCATCAGGATTTTCGCCCCGCGCTCGGCAGCCAGCTCAAGCAGGGTCTTCATCCGGTCGTTGGACACCATCCCGGCTTCATCGAGAATCAAAACGGTGTTGGCGTCCCAGTCCAGCAGCCCTTTTTTAGCCGCGTACAGGATGCTGTCCACCGTCTTACCCTCGGTGAAGCCATCGGCAATCATCGCCTGAGCCACGATGTTGGTCGGGGCCAGCCCGATCACCCGGTGGCCGCTGTCCCGGTGAGCCTCCATCCACGCGCTCATCATGTAGCTCTTGCCGGTCCCGGCGCGGCCTTGCACCACCCCGATGCCGTTGGCCTGCAACCCGCGCCGGAAGGCGTCGAGCTGGTCCGGTCGCATGGTGCGTTTGGCAATTGCTGCCTCAATGGCGGCGGGGTCCAGCCGTTTGGCCGGTTGGCTGCGCAGCGTGGCGGCGGCGGTCTGGGCCTGTTCTTCCTCGGCCAGCACTTCGCGGGTGGTGAAGCGGGCCAGCGTGCGCTTGCCCGGCAGCTCTTCCGCCACCAGATGAACCGCCTGCCGGAACAGCTCGGCCTTGGTTTGGTTCTGCTGGTCGGGGGGAACATATTCCTTCAGGTAAGCATCAATGTCGCGCTCGGTGAACACCGCCTTGTCGCGGGTCAGCTCTTGCAGGATGGTCGCCACCTCCTGCGCCTGGGCGCGGCTGTCCTCCTGATAGGGGCCGAGGCGGCTGCTGGCTTCGGTTGCCGACAGCGAGAAGGAGGCTTTGGCGTGGGTGTCGCTGACCGTTTCGCTGATCACAAAGCCTTCGCGCTCGGCAGGCTCAAGGCGCAGGCCGACCAGCCGCAGGGTGTCGTGGATCTCCTGCCAGCTTTGGGCCTGATCGAGCCTGTCCTTCAGGGCTTCGTTGTCGCGCAGGTAGCGTTCGAGGGAGACTTCGCCGGTGAAGCGTTCGACCTTTTTCGCCCCCTCGGACAGGGAGCGCAGGAGCTGGCGGTCCTTGACCTCAATGATGAACGCCTCTTCGTTGACGTATTCGACCACATGTGGCCCGCGGTCGTGGGTCCAGCCCTGAGCTAGCTCGATCTCGCGGCAAGTGCGGTCAAGGGTGTAATAGTCGCCGCGTGGGTGGTGGACGCGGAAGGTCTCGGGGTGAACGCGGTTGATCGCCACATGCACATGCATGTCAGGGGTGTCGTTGTGGACGGCAGCGATGTACTGGTGGCCCTCGAAGCCAAGCGCCTTCAGTTGGGCGCGGACGGCCTCCTCGGCCTGCTCCGGGGTGGGCTTCTCGAACTCAGGCCACGACAGGATCAGGTGGTATAGCGGGTCATTGGCCCGGCTGTTGACGTCGGCCACCGCCTGCATCTCTTCGGCAGCGGTTTCAAGCGTCGAGACGCCGCCGAAGAAGGTGTGGACGGCCTTGTGGGCCTGCTCGATGTACTCTTGCAGGCCGACAAAGCCACGGCCACCGCCTTCCGGGGCCGGAACACGTTTGGCAATCATGGGTGATTCCGCTGGATGGTAGTGGGGAGTGGATGGGGTGGCGTTTCAGCACCCCATCCCGGTGGGCAGCACTCGTTGTGCTGTCAGTCAGTCGGCTCAATCAGGGACGGGGCCGACATGACTGTCTCCATTCTCAGAAAGGGTGGGACATCCGCATACATCGTCGTGAAGGCCTTAATGATCTGAGACTGTCCTTTGGAAATCTGGAGCTGGTCACAAAGGCAGAGAAAAGCCCACGTCGGAATAATCTGGACCAGCTTTTCTTCCACGTAGGCCATCTGAAAGCGGGCTCCTGACTGGTGGATCGACCGCCCAAGGTTTGTGATCTGCTCCGCGTCCAGACCAAGGGCCTTCCACAGGTCATCAACGACGCACCACGGGGTGTCGAGGAACTGAAGCGGAGAGGAGACAAACCGGACAGGCGCTTCACAGATATGGCCGGTATAGACCGACCTCGGGGTTGCGGAGTGCGGGAAGGGCATGGCGTGTCTTTCAGGGAGTGCGGGGAAATGATGGGGTGGCGTTTCACCACCCCCTTTGCTTGTGAAAAGGTGACGCCTTACAGCTCGCTTTCCAGCAACGCCCGGACATGGGCGGCATAGGTCGGGTGGCGTTTGATCGCTGATGCCACGGTTTGGTCGTCGAGGCCTTGCTTGATCATGCGGATGGCAATGTCCCAGTCCTTGCACTGCCGGTCAAAGTCGCGCAGCTCGTTTTGCAACTGGATGTGCTGGTGCTGAAGGTTCGCCAGCTCCTTCAGCAGTTTCTGCTCGCGTTCGCTGGAGCCCTGCTCCGGGCCAGCGGCATATTTCCCGGTCTTGCGGATGGTGGGCAGGATTACCTCGAACACCAGAGCCTCGAACTCCTGCGCTGCCGGAAGGGTGCTGGAAATCATCAGGCGAAGCACGTCAGGCTCGGACAGGACGCGGACCTTCTGATTTCCTCCGGCGGTCTGAAGGGGGTGCTGTTTTTGCACCCCCTTGCAGTGTGACCGAATGGCTGTGGTCGCATCGGCATAGCCCAGGACTTCCGCGACATCCTTGCCAACGAACCACGGCTCGCCGTCAATCTCGACCACACGAACGGCATGGCTGTTAAATTCAAACGGGATAACAGTGCTCATCAGTCTTCTCCTTGAGGTGCGCCAAGCCGCTCGGCCTGGCTGTTGAGGGTGGTGGTTGCGGCCTCCAGGGCGGCGAGGACATCGCGCACGGAAGCCAGCTCGCTGCCCATCGGCACGCGGGCAATGGTCAGGTCCTGCCCTTTGCCCTGAAAGACGCCGTCGCCAAACTCCATCCATGTTTTCAGCAGGTTGCCGAGGCGGGCGAGGTCGGAGCGGGTCTTTTTGACCTCGGCCAGAGCCTCGGCTGCCGCGCCAATCGCCACCACCGACGGCGGGCGTTTGCGGCGAAGCGCAGCGGTGCGCATCAGTCTGGGCAGTGTCATCCGGGCATTGGCCGAGGCCGTGGGCGGTAGTCGCTCGTTCCACTGCTCGGCCTGTTCCGTCAGCGTCGCCCATTCTTCCGGGGACAGCCGCACAGACACTTTGTGCGGTCGTGCCCGGCATCCAGAGCGGGGCTTGCCGTCTCCTTTTCGCGCCATGTCGCATCCCTTTTCCTGCCGTATCCAAAAAGCCCCCCCGCAGGGGTAACGACAGGGGACGGACGCCAACGGGCCTACCCTGTCGTTATTTTGTTTGACGGCAGGAAGTATAGGATAAGTAATTTCAGAAATCTCAGGCAAACTTAGGCAAACTCAGGCAAAAATCATCAATATTTATGCGATTTTTTGAGAGGTACTTAGGCAAACTCAGGCAATCTATGGCAAACTCCGACAAACATAGGCAAACTATGACAAACTCAGGCAAACTTTGGCACACACAATAACTTCTTGATCGTGTCGCAAAGTCCATGATCACTTTGAGGGAACCATCATTAATCAGAGACAGACATGACACCCCCCATCATCCGCATTGCGGTGTATGCCCGCTACTCCTCCGACATCCAGTCTCCGACCAGCGTTGCCGACCAGATCGCAGCGTGCAGGGCGTTTATCGAGAAAATCTTTCTTTCAGAGGCTGTGGAGGTGAGCGTGTTCGAGGATGCTGGATTGTCCGGGGCAACCATGCACCAGCGGGCAGGCATCCAGCGCCTGATCCGTCACGTTCAGGCCGAGCAAGTTGATGTGGTGGTGGCCGAGGGCATTGATCGCCTGTCGCGGTCGATTGCCGATATGGCGGTGCTCTTTGACCTGCTGGTACATTCAGGTACGCGCCTGATTACCATCCACGAGCACGAGGTGTCCGACCTGCATGTCGGAATGAAAGGCACCATGAACAAGCTGTTTCTGAAAGACCTCAAGGCCCGTATCCGGCGCGGGCAAGCCGCCCGCGCAAAGCAGGGCCGGGTGATGGGACCAGCATCATTCGGCTATCGCGTCGTCAAAGTGGTCGGCGGTGAAGTGGTCAGTGGCGTTAAGGAAATTGACCCAGCCGAAGCAGAAGTCGTCCGGCATATCTATGCGCGCTTTATCGCTGGAGACGCTCTTGCGACCATCGTTGCCGAGATGAATGAACGGAAAATCCCGCGTCGCCGCGCTGCCAAGTGGCTCGAATCGATGGTGCGCAAAATTCTTGCCAACCCCATCTACAAGGGGGAGATCATCTATCAGCGCACCACCAAAAGCCGTGAGCCGCTCACCGGCAAGCTGCATACCCAGCAGGTGCCCCGATCAGACTGGGTGTGCAGCCAGAATGAACAGCTCCGGATCGTCAGCGATGAGCTGTGGCGTGATGCCCAGGTGCGCATTGTTGCGGGTAAATCCAAGGCTGTCCGTCCTCTCAAGGAGATTGCCAGCCATCAGCGCGTGCTGACTGATTATGTCTTCTGCGGTGCCTGTGGAGCGGTCAAGCATGTCGCCCATGAGGGGCGTTACACCTGCTCGAACAACCGATATTACCGCACTTGTAAGAACGCACGCGGCACCAAGGAGGACGCTGCCCGCGAAGCCCTGTTTGCGGCTTTGGAAAAGACCGCGATGCACCTGCCGCCCTTGCGGCCTTCGATCTTGAAGGCTTACGATGCCGACATTCGGCGGAGGCATGACCTCGACCGTCGGCGAACCGAAGTTGCCGACCGCATCGGCCGGCTGATGCAGGCCGTCGAAGACGGTGTTGATGTTGCCTCCGCAGTGGAGCGCATCAAGGCGCTCCAGCTGGAGCAGACGAAGCTCACCAAGACGATCAATTTCGAGCAAATCCCCCACATAGGCACTGATCTGGAAATCCGTGATGGCCTGCTGCTCGGTCTGGACCGGCTCCGCTCTGAAATTGAGCGCGAGCCGGTGCGGGAGATGCTGTTGATCCTCAAGCCGCGCATCGTCATGACCCCGATCAGTGGCCAGTATCGGGGCGAGACGATCTCGATTGAGGTGTCAAAAGAGGTCGATCCATGGGCGCGACTGTGGATACAGATGAATAAGGGGTAATGGACCAGGCGACAGAGCCGTGGAGCAGGCGCACTCCGGCTCTGTCGCCTTTCACCCGCTTTAAGCGTATGTACCCTATGTTAGGTACAGTGTCTTTTCAGACCATACTGTACCTAACATAGGGTACAGTAAAAATTAGACCGTCTATACTTGCGAGAGAAAATAACTTCCAATCAACAATTGCTAGCGGTTTAATGATGTTTCAATCTGTCTAGAGCGCAGAGCGTTCTCCTGAAATATCTGAGACTGAAGCATAGGCCGCAATCATGAGCACAACAAATAAGTACACAAACGCCTACAGCCTTGATATGAAACAGTCTATGAATGCAGACGACGCATATTCTTTTCGTACGCAGGGAATGATCTCGGCATCAGATGCCTTCATTTGCGACTCTCCCGGCTGCAATGCGAAAATGACGTGCGTGAACATTGACAAACTTCCCCACCTAAGAAAAAGGGAAGTTCATTTCCGAACTGTTGGGGGTGCTGAGAATCATGATCCGACTTATTGCAGTTACCATTCATACATTGATGGGCAGAAAATTTCATACGTTGAAGGGAGCGGAATGCATGAGAATAAATTAAAGAACTTGGACAGAGATGTTGTATTTCTAGAGAAAGCACCTCTGCAGGCACCAAGAACAATATCAATTCCTAACGATTTAGATCATGATATTATCAAACGTCGATCTAAAGAAATGAACAAAGAAAAAGGATTATCTGAAAATATCACAAGATACTGTAGGGTGCGTCCAATAATTCAGCGTTATCTGAACATGGATAGTGATGCTAAAAACAATAATTTCATTAGAATTTCATCAGATAGAATTTCGTACAGCGACTTATTTTTCGATCTTAATTTCAAGCGTAGTATTACAGCGCTTGATAAAAAAATATATTTTGGAATGGGTTATATAAATTTAATTAAAGATAGAAATATTCAATTAAAATTTCATCATGAGCAAAAAATTGACAGTGTATGCAGTAGGCCGAGTATATTTATATCAATGGAACAAATAAATGCATATTCGGAAATGCGGCTGTTCACCGATATATTAAATAAATGCCTTGGATCCGGCGGCTGTAAGATTGATATATATGCTTATACCGCACCAGTTTTATCGAAGGATGGGAGATACATCAACCTCCCACTCCATTCTTTGGATCATGTATTTTTCTTCCCAAGAAATTATGCGGACGAAGAATAATATCTATCTGTTGACACATTTATACTAAATGGGCTGCACCACTCTATGATATCCGAGACGGCAGACTTGGCGCTGTCTAGAGAAATAGTGATGTCGAGCGTAATACTAGGAGCTATGTCATCCAGAAGGATATTATGAATTTCGTGCATCGATCCTATTGTTATACACAATTTAATGGTCATTGAATTGTGATGCGCGGCCTTTATATCGATACATATTTTTCTGCCAATAAGAGAGGCTGCATAATCCGAGTCGCTCTGCCAAACATAGAGAGATTTTGGAAGGAGAGCCTGCACTTCATCGACAGGGGGCATAATTGAAACATACTCAGAAAGCGCTACCTCCAACATTTCTATAAGCGTGGGTTTCATCGTCATGGCTGTTCTCCGGTTTTTTGTGTGCCCAGCGTCCAGTCACCGTTGAGCCTGATGGTGACAACGGTTTCCGGCTTGATGGTTTCCATCGGCAGCCCGATGGTTCCCTTGGCGTCGGCAATGGAGCCAAGGCAATGCCGCCCGTTCCTTTCCACGAACGCATTTTCATTCATGGCGAGGGCCACGTTCTGGCTCGAATCGAATGGCTGAACTCTGGTGACGCAGATCTCTTGCCGCATTGCATCCGGTCTGGTCGGAAAGGCGGTGGCAGAGACAAGGCTGTGAAACGGGAGCCTGGCAAAGTTGTTCGGGGAACTGACGGTATTGAGCGTCCGCAAGGTCACCTGATTACCCTTGGCCGTCTCGATAACGGCAAAGACCTGAGAGGATGCCGGGATCAGGGTACGCCAGCGATCCAGATCACTCTCTCGCCCGGCAAGAGCAATCGGCCCGAGCAGGATCACGCCGACCATGGCCGCCACGCCTGACCGCCGTAGCGCTTTCGTAACAGGCTGGTTCATCATGACGTCTCTCCCCACAATCTTTGCACAGCCTGCGAGACGCCTTCACCGTCCTGCATGGCTTCAATGATGTCTTCGAGTGAAGGCGCTGAGGGTTCGGCCTGCTCGCCCCATGCTGCTTTGAAGGCTTCCACGGACACCTTCCCGGACAGCCACCGCTCACGCTCAGGGTCGGCAATCCGCAGGCGTGGCCCGTCCTTCAGGCCATCGGGCAGGCACAGGGCTTGCCCGATGGTGATCAGGGCGCAAGTGCGCCCGTCGTGGACGGCATGCAAGGATGGGCCACGGGTCTTCGACGCATGCACCAGGGCAACCGATGCTCCGGCCTGAAAGTACAGGCTGAAAGCCGCTGCAAGATCGCAGGGGCGGCTGTGATGAGGACGCCAGACATGGACGATATCCCCACGCGGCTGCATGTCCGGCAGCCCGAGAGCGACCAGAAGCTGATCCACCTTGGCCGTAGAGAGCGCGGCGTGCCCCGACAGCCAGCGGCTGAGGTTGCTTGCGTCAACGTCAAAGCCAGACTGACGGGCTTGACGGACAAATGGCCTGATACCGCCATACAGGCCGCACGCAGCCCGCAAGGCATGCCGTCTGGCTCCGGCAATGTCAGCATCCAGCAGGGTGCCGCGAGACAGCGCAAGGCGGACCAGCTCAATGAGCTGGGCCTTGCTGAGGGAGGTGAGGTCAAGCATCAAACCTCCCGATCATTTCAGGTCGCGCATTTGCAGCGACCGCCTGATCCAGACGCACGTTCGCGCCTGCGGCATAGCCAGCGTCAAACGCCCGATGGTCATCCGGCTTGATAGTGTCCGTGCGGGTTGAAAGCGCCAACTCTCCCAAGGCCGGATAACGGCTCTTGATCCAGTTCGAGATGTCTGCCTGACGGTCCTGCCCGGCAAACGACATCACCTTTTCCGAGGCCGAGGCAACCCAGGCCTCTGCAAACAAATCTCCGCGCCGTATCTTGGTGGTGCGTTTCAGGTGTTTGGGCAGAACTGCGACATAGGCGGCTCTTTGCGCCGCAAGCTGCCTCAGCAACACCTGGAATGCATAACTGGCAATATCGGGGATGGGGGAGGCTGCAATAAATCTCCACTCTCCCTTCGCACGGCGATAGCCGTATGATTTGGTCCTCGGCTCATACCTCGGCTCATACCCTCCACTGGCGAAGAGGGTTTTGCAGCCAAAGGCCCGTGCGACAAGATCGACAAGATCGCTCTCCCAGCGGTTCGGGCGGTCGGCGACCGATGCTTTGCCCTTTGCTTCAGTGATGTCGGCCAGGCGAATGGCCGTGTCGGAAATTGAATGCTTCTCCATCAGCTCTTTGGCCTTGGAAAGCGCCGCCGCTGCTTCGGCCTCGTTCGGGGAGGCCGACAGCGCCAGCAGCTTTTTGATTTTGGCAACCATGCGGTCAGTGTCGGACATCATCGCCTCCCACCATCCGGTCGAAGGCAGCATTGAGCGCATCCACCACGGTGGCCCGCTGCTCTCTCAGCCTTTGCCATTCTGCGAACAAACGTTTTTCCTTGTTCATCGCCCTTTTCCATGTTTGCGGGTTGACGTAGGGTTTTCTCGACAGCGCCTCGACCAGCTCGGAAGCGCGGCTGCACGCGAGCCAGGCACGATCCACCCGGCCACGCAGCACCGCCGCCCGCACATCGAGCAAATCCCATTCGGTGATCGGTCGGACGATCTGCTTGCGCTCCAGCTCGACCAGCTCTTCTTTCGACAAATCCTGAACCGTGATCATCGCTCTCTCTCCTTACGGGCACTTTCCGGGGTGATGTCCTCGACATCACCCGCTGCCGCAGCTATCGGTGGGGAGAGGCGGTCAATAGTCATAATCATCGTCCTCAGCCTCCTCCTCCCGATCACCGACGTAGGCCACGCTGTCCCTGGTTACGTCGTGGTCAAAGAACGAGCGGCCATCCTCCATGAGGATCGTCACGGCTTCGGCCTCGTCGGTCGGGTTGTCGAAGTCCCAGATGTAAGCCCCGGGATCCTCAGCCGATCCGCAGTCGGCACCGTGCGGCATCCCGAGGCCGCAGCCGCACTCCCAGCACACGACCAGAGCGGTCGTCTCAACGACGACGGTATCGCTGGCCCAGGCCACATCAATGCCGCGCCTGGCCAAAGCGTCCTGCATGGCAGCAACAGAGTGGGTGCCCTTGGCAACCCAGCCGTACTCTTCTTCACCAGTGATGATCTGCTGGAGTTCGTTGATGGTGTTCATGATCGTCGCTCCTTACGGGCATTTTCCGGGGTGATGTCCTCGACATCACCCGCTGCCGTAGGCATCGGTGGGGAGGGGCGGTCAATGGGCAGGGGCCGGGCGGGGTAGCTCCCGAAAATCGCCAGATTTTTGGGGCATCCCGGCCCCTGACGGCGCTTGCGCCGCTTGCCATTGACGGCACCGGGGCGAAGCCCCTTTCTGTCCGCGAATGCGGGCAGAGCTTTCCCTGACCATTTCCAGTGGCGACATGCGGTTCTGCGTTGCAGGGAGATTGCACGATCCATTTTTGCCCTCCCTATGCGGCATGTCGGGTGATTGCAGGGTGATGCCCCCTGAAAACAACTCTGGCTCCGGGGCCGACAAGCTGCTTTGCTGCCCGGCTGAGTGGCCCGGCAAACCTCTGCTCGATCCAGTCGCAGTGCATGCGACTTGGGGCGGTAACGATCATCCGGTTGCCTGCCTGCGTGACCGAAGTCAGAGTTTCGACCCACAGACGGATGGCCGTCTCGTCCATCTCCAACCCCAGCACATCCCGCAAGGCATCCTTCAGGTCTGTCTGCTCGGAGGCTGGCAACGGAGCCTCCGCCTCGCGTGCGGGCGCGTTAGGTTTGTTTATTTTTTTATTCTCTAAGTTCGGTGGACAGTTTTGACCGCCTTCCGGGGACAGGTTTGTCCCCCTTTGCGGACAATTCTGACCGCCTTTCCCCGGGCGAAGGGGGACAACCTTGTCCGCCTTCTCGCGAGCTTCGATTGCCCGCGTGATGGATGCTTCGGTGGGGGAGTAAACGGTGTTGTGCCTCACCCCGTTCCCGCGCTGGACATCAAACCAGCCGCGCTCCTCAAGCTCACGCACAGCGCGCTGGATGGTCTTCACGCTTTTGCCGGTCGCGTCGGCAATGGTCTGGTAGGACGGCCACGCCTTCTCGGTGTGCCCGTTCATGTGGGTGGTGACGATGTAGAGGGCGATGGTCTTTGCGCAATCGCTCAGGCTGCCATCGCAGCTCAACGCTTGCAGCCATTGCAGCTTCACTTCGCGGATGGGGCGACGATCACTCATGGCCGACCTCCCGTGATCAGGAGGGAAGCCCGTAATGGTTGAATTTCTTTTTTTTGCGGGAAAAGCAGCACCGAAAGGCCGGACGCAATTTTTTGCAGAAAAGGCCCTTCCGATTCGCATTTCATCCGGCAGCAGACTTTCTGCCCGGATAAATTGCTGATCAGTGGCATAACCCCCGAAGATACATAGATAAATCCCCGTTTCGGGGTTTTCCGACCAGCACCGTGGTTGGTCGATGACAAGTAAACAGCCTCGACCCGAGACTGTATTACAACGCAATGTACTACAAAAAGCGACATGGCAGCCCTCCTTGCGGATGGTTGCGAGGTCAGAAAAAGGCAGCAGAAATCCGCTCGGAAACTTGTATTTCCGTTGACTTGAGCGTCAGTGGCCGGTACAAAGAACTTGCTAAGGGTTCTTTGGGTACCGGCCGCTTTCTTTCGGGAGAGCGGCCTTTTTTATGCCCCGTAACTACTCCTGGGTAGGCTACACCCTATTGCACTGTACTGAGTGGTGTGGTACCACAATGCAGGATTCGGGGATTATCCTGCGCTTACAGCTCTAGAGCAGCGTGCGTTAAATCGGACGCGGGCACGCTGCTCTGGCTTTTTGTTTTGTCGCATTGTTCTTGCGAAAACCGGTTCCCACTTTTCGCACAATGCTCTAGCCTCGCTGCTGGCGGCCCTGCTGCTGCTGTCTCCCCCCGCCCTTGCCGCCGATCCCGACGACAACGACGGGCAACCGGATGACCACGCCATCGTGGTCAGTGCCAACCGGGTGGCCACCGACAGCAGCAAGATCGGCAGCGCCGTCACCGTCATCACCGCCGAAGACATCGCTCGTCAGCAGGCAAACACGGTGGCTGAAGTCCTGCGCACCGTCCCCGGCCTGTCGATTGCCAATTACGGCACCACCGGCAGCCAGACCGATGTGCGCATCCGTGGGGCCGAAGCCTGGCACACCAAGCTGATCATCGACGGCGTTGACATGGCCGACCCCAGTTCGACCCGCCCGTCGTTCGACTTCGGCCATTTGCTGGCGTCGGACATCGAGCGCATCGAAATCCTGCGCGGCCCGCAAAGCCTGCTGTATGGCAGCGACAGCATCGGCGGGGTGATCAGCATCACCACCCGCAAAGGCAAGGGCAAACCAAAAGTCACTGCCAGCGCCGAAGCGGGCAGTTACCACACCTACAAGGGCAGCGCCGGCCTGTCGGGCAGCGAGGGCGCGGCCAGCTATGCCATCAGCGCCACCCGCTTTCAGACCGATGGCATTTCCTCGGCCGACCAGCGCAACGGCAACAGCGAGAATGACGGCTATCAGGCCAGTTCCGCCTCGGCCCGGCTGGGCTATCAGATCACCGATGCATGGTCGGTGGAAACGTCGCTGCGAGCGATGAATGACCGGCTGGACTATGACCGCTACAACAGCACCACCCGCCGCGCCGAAGACGACAACAGCTGGTTCCGCAAGCGGGACCGCAGCGCCCGGCTGGCCACCACCTTTTCGCCCTTTGGGCCGGTGCTGGAAAACACCCTTGCCTATTCGGTACAGGAATCCAAACGCGACTATCAGGACGGCGACCTGTCCGGCGGTTCGGCCTACTTCTACGACGGCGAAAGCCAGAAGCTGGACTATCAGGGCACGGCCCGCCTGAACGAGCACAATACGGTGGTGTTCGGGGCCGAGACCAAGACCGATTCCACCACTCAGGGCGGTGGATTTTCGTTGTCCGGCCAGCCGGAAGTCAGCACCGCCGGTTACTTTGCCGACTATCAGTTGTCGCCGTTCGACGCGCTGTTCCTGACCGTTGGCGGTCGTCTGGACGACCACGAGACCTTTGGGACACACACAACCTACCGCACTACCGCTGCCTATCTGGTCGAGGCCACCCAGTCACGCCTGCACAGCAGTTATGGCACCGGTTTCCGCGCGCCGTCGCTGTCGGAACTGTATCTGCCGGTCTATGGGACCCCAACCCTGCAACCGGAAGAAAGCCGGGGCTGGGATGCCGGGATCGAGCAATCGTTCCTCGACGGCAAAGGCTCGGTTGACCTGACGTGGTTCAACAACCGCATCAAGGACATGATTACCACCCAGACAGTGGGCGGTGTCACCACCTTCACCAACCTGTCATCCACCCGTACCCAGGGTCTGGAAGCCACCGCCCGCTGGGAGCTGTCCGACGACTGGCGGCTGTCGGGCAATTACACCTTCACCGACAGCCGCAACAACAGCACCGGCCAGATTCTGGCCTATCGCGCCAAGCATCAGGGCTCGCTTTCCGCCACCTGGCTGCCGCTGGACGGACTGGAAACCACCGCCAGCCTGCGCGCGGTCGGCAACCGCTATAGCAGCAACAATAACCGCATGCTGGGCGGCTTTGCGGTGGTCAACCTCGCCGGAGCCTATGAGCTGACCGAAGGCACCCAGCTTTATGGCCGGGTCGAGAACCTGCTCGACAAGACATACAGCGAAATCGACACCTACGGCACCTATGGCCGCGCCGCCTATGTCGGTGTGCGGACCTCGTTTTAACCCTCTGTCACTTCAGGGAGTCCTTGTTGATGACCGCTGTCAGCATCAAGCGTGAAGAGCCCGGTCTGGGGACCATCGAGTCCTTTCCGATCGCCACCGACGAACCGTTGCTGCACGGGCTGCTGCGCGAGATTTTTGCCGATCACTGGCAGGAAATCGTGTTCGGCACCCACGTTCTGGGGTCGGTGTTTGAAATCTGCGCCCCCAACGCCCCCACCCGGATCAGCCTGCACGATGGCTATCTGACGGTCGATTTTGGCCGCTGGCATTTCCATGTCTGCATCGGCGACCATCGCGGCAAGGGAGCGCCGGTTCCCCCGACCCCGGAGGTCAACCTGCATCGCCGCACCGGACGGGCCGAGTTTTACCGCATGCTCAACCGCGATGGTGCGGCCTATTCGTGGGGCCTGCGCCTGTACAACGGCGGCGGGGAGCAGCAGATCACCGTCTTTTTCCCCAACCCCTTTGCCACCCCGGAAAACACCCGTGCCCGCCAGCCGGACTGGTCACGACTGGCGATGTGGGATGATTTCCGCCGCCGCTATCTGGGGCTGGAGCCGGAAGACTGCGACCGCGCCGCCCGGAAGCCGAAATGATCCTGCGCCGGGCGATGGGGATGGTGCTGGTGGGGACCATGCTGTCCCTGCCAGCGCAGGCACAGGAAGACACACGGCGCGTTGCCTCCACCGCCCTGTGTGGTGATCAACTGCTGCTGACCCTGCTGCCACCCGCACGGATCGCCGCCCTGTCGGCGCAGGCGGTGGACCCCGGCCTGTCCGATGCGGCAGCCCGGGCGCAAGGCTTGCCGGTGCTGCCTGCCGATGCCGAAGGCTTCCTGTGGGCCGGGGCCGATATCGTCGTCGGCAGCGATCGTGGCGACAGTCAAACCTTGTCCCTGCTGCGGCGGTTGGGGGTAACGGTGGTCCGCATGCCGCCGACCAACAGCTTTGCCGACGCGATGGAGCAACTGCGCTCGGTCTCAACCGTCCTCGGTGCCGCCGAGGTCGGGCAGGCGCTGGCCAGTGACAATGAACAGCAGCTCGCTCGCCTGCTGGCCGAACGGCCAGCCGATCCGCCGCTGGCCGCCTATTACCGCCCCGATGGCGGCAGCTCGGGGCAAGGGACGTTCATGAACGAGGCGCTGACCCTCAGCGGCTACCGCAATCTGGCCGCCGAGGTCGGGCAGAGTGGCTGGGGGCGGCTGGATCTGGAAACACTGGTCCTGCATCCGCCGACCGCCCTGATCACCGCCTATTTCGATCGCCCCAGCTGGAGCCTGCGCCACAAGTTTTCCCACCATCCGCTGTTCCGCCGTCTGGCTGCCAGCCGCCCGACCATCGCCCTGCCCGGCTCGCTGGTCGCCTGTTCAGGCTGGCCGCTGATCAAGGGGATTGCCTTTCTGGCCGCTGCCCGCCCTCCTGCTGGAGACCATCATGACTGAACGACGCCTGTCCCTGCTGTTGCTGCTGGCACTGCTGGCCCTGACTGGCTGGGCGTTGACGCTGGGGACCGCCCCCCTGACGCCCTCGATGATGGTCGCCGGGTTGCTGCCGGACCTGTTCCCGCACGATGATCCCCGGCTGGCGATGGTGATGCAGGAGATCCGCCTGCCGCGCGTGCTGCTCGGACTGGTGGTCGGGGCGGCGCTCGGGCTGGCAGGGGCGGCGTTGCAGGGATTGCTGCGCAATCCGCTGGCCGAGCCGTCGATCATCGGCACCTCGTCCTGTGCCAGTCTGGGGGCGGTGCTGGCCTTTTATTATGGGCTGGCCGCTGATTTCAGTCTGGCCCTGCCGCTGGCCGGTATCAGCGGCGCGGCGCTTGGTACCCTGCTGTTGCTGGCTCTTGCCGGACCGGCGGCGTCGACCCTGACCCTGATTCTAACCGGAGTCGCCCTGTCCAGCATGGCCGGGGCGCTGACCTCGCTGGCGCTGAACCTGTCGCCGTCGCCCTATGCGGTGACGGAAATCGTCATGTGGATGATGGGCTCGTTGAAGGATCGCAGCATGGACGATGTCCTGCTCGCCAGTCCGTTTGTGCTGGCAGGCTGCCTGCTGTTGCTGCGGGCCGGACGCGGGCTGGATGCCCTGACGCTGGGCGAAGAGGCCGCCGCCAGTCTGGGCATTGCCCTGCCGCGCCTGCGGGTCCAGGTGATCGCCGGAGCGGCGCTGGCGGTGGGGGCGGCGGTGGCAACGGCGGGATCAGTCGGCTTTGTCGGCCTGATCATCCCCCACCTGCTGCGCCCGCTGGTCGGCCATCGCCCCTCTGCCGTCCTGTTGCCGTCAGCGCTGGGCGGGGCGGCCCTGCTGACCGCCGCCGACATTGCGGTGCGGCTGATCCCCGCCCGTTCCGAGCTGATGTTGGGGGTTGTCACCGCCATCATCGGCACGCCGTTCTTTTGCACCCTGATCCTGAAAGCCCGGAGACAGGCATGATGAGCATTCCCCTGCTGGAGGTTCACACCCGCCCCCTGCTGGCCCGCGACCGTCGCGGCGGCGGCGAGCGGATGTTGCTGGAGGCGCTACGCCTGTCGGTCGCCGCTGGCGAGGTGGTCGGGTTGCTCGGCCCCAACGGCGCGGGCAAGAGCACCTTGCTGCGCCAGATTGCCGGCCAGCAGGGAGCGGCGCAGGTACTGGTCAACGGACAGGATCTGGCCGGGCTGTCCGCCACCGCCCGCGCCCGCCAACTGGCCTATCTGCCGCAGAGCAGCGAGCTTCACTGGCCGGTGGCGGTGGCCGAGGTGGTGGCGCTCGGGCGGGTGCCACACCGCAGCGGGCGCGGTCTCACCAGTGCCGACCGTCAGGCCATCGCGCAGGCGATGGCGGCAACCTCGGTCAGCGATCTGGCCCGGCGTCCGATCACCAGCCTGTCCGGCGGCGAAAAGGCCCGCGTGCTGCTCGCCCGCGCTCTGGCGGTCGAGGCGCCGGTTCTGCTGGCCGATGAACCGATTGCCCACCTCGACCCCGGCCATCAGTTGCAGGTGTTGACCCTGCTCCGGCAACTGGCCGGACAGGGAATGGCGGTGCTGGTGGTGCTGCACGATCTCGGGTTGGCCGCCCGCTGGTGCGACCGGGTGGTCGTGCTGCACCATGGGGCACTGGTGGCCGATGGTCCGCCCACGCACTGTCTTGATGATGGCCTGCTGGCCCGCGTCTATGGCATTGCCGCCACCCGTGGCCTGCGTGATGGCGCGCCCTATCTGGTGCCGTGGGAGGCGGTTCGGCGATGAGAACGGGGATGCGGCTCTACCTGCTGGCAGGCAGCCTGTCGTTGCTGGCCCATGGCGGGGCGCTGGCCCTGCTGCTGCCACGGACCTCGCCACCGCTGGTCGTCGCCGCAGTACCCGTGGTGATGGAGGTGATGCTGGTTAGCACGGCTCCGGCCTCTGCGCCGGTTCCGGCAGCAGAGCCGGTGCCAGAGCAAGCGCCCATCCCGGCTCGGGAGCCGGAGCCGGAGCCGGGTGTTCATCCCGCCGCCCCTGCACCACCGCCACCGCGTCCCCCTCGCCCCATGGCAAAGGCCCGCCCCAACCCGGCCCCTGCCGTCCCGTCTGCAGCGCAGGCCGTCGCCACCGACAGCACGCCACCGGAAACAGCCCCCGCCGCACGCTCGGCCAGCATCAGCACACCGCCCGGCTATAGCCTCGGTACGGTGTCCACCCCCCATCCGCCCTACCCGTGGAGCGCCCGCCAGCGCAACAAAGAGGGCAAGGTGGTAGTGCGGCTGTTTGTTGATGCCTCTGGCGTGCCGTCGCAGGCCGAAGTTATCCACAGCAGCGGCGAAGACAGCCTTGATACGGCGGCACTATCGACCCTGCGCCGCTGGCGGCTGCGTCCGGCGCACAGCGACGGGGTGCCGGTCAGCGGGCAGATCGACGTGCCGATCCTGTTCCGCCTGCTGTAGGACTATTCCGCTGCTGCGGCTGCGCGTGGAGACGAGGACAACAGCCGGGCCAGCGCCGGGCCAACCAGCAACACCAGCAAAAAGCGCCCCACCTGCATGGTCATCACGAACGGCAGGTCGGCATGGGTCGAGGAGGCAATGATGGCAATCGAATCTGCTCCGCCCGGACTGGTGGCAAGGTAGGCGGTCATCGGGTCCACCCCGGCAAACAGCACCAACAGCCCGGCCAGCCCACTCGACAGCAGAATCAGCAGCATGATCGAGGCAAACACGCGCGGAAACACCCGCGCCGCATGGCGCAGCACGTCACGCGAAAAGCGTAAACCGATGCTCCAGCCGATGGTCGCATAGGCAAAGGCCAGCAGCGGCACCGGCAAGGTGATCTCCAGCAGCCCGCCCATTTTGGCCGCCACTCCGGCGATGATCGGCAGCAGCAGGGTACCGCCCGGCACCCGCGCCACCGCCCCCAGGGTGGCACTGCCCAGCGCCAGCGCCAGCGTCAGCCCGACATTTGCCCACGATGCCACATGCAACCAGTCCTGCCCCCCGGCACCCGCCGGGGCATTGCCGGACAGATGCGCCACCGCCGTTGTCGCCAGCGCGCAGCAGACCACCCGCAGATATTGCATGAAGGCCACCAGCCGCATGTCAGCGCCATAGGAGTCCGACATCAGGGTCATCACCGTTGCCGCCCCCGGCGCCGAGCCCCAGATGGCGGTATTGCCCGGCAACGCCCGCGAACGGGCCAGCACCCAGCCCAGCGCACTGGACACCAGCAGCGTCGAGACGATTCCGCCCAGAAACACCGGCCAGTCGAGCAGGATTTCCTGAAACAGGGTGGCCGGCAGGGCGGCGGCCACCATCACCCCGACAATCCCCTGCGCACTGGTCGCCCCCCAGCGCGGAATGCTGACGCGGGCATTGCCGACCGCCATCACAATGGCGGCCAGAATCGGCCCCAGCAGGAAAGCGGCAGGCAGATGCACCGCTTCCAGACCCCACGCCAGCACCAGCGACAACAGCACCAGCCCGGCCCATCGGCTGGCGGTTTGAACAGGAGAAACCAGCATCACCGCGCCACCGTCAGCGCCGCCACGGTGGTCATGCGGGCAATGCGTGGCAGGATCAGGCGACAGGTCATTTCGTGGGCTTCAGCGGTGGTGGTGGTCGAACAGGCGTCTTCCGGTACCACCATCGAATAGCCCAGTTCCCAGCCATGGCGTACGGTCGATTCAACCCCGAAATTGGTGGCAATCCCGGCCACCACCAGCGTATCAATGCCGCGCCGCCGCATCATCTGGTCAAGGCCGGTGCCGCTGAACGCGCCCCATTGCTGTTTATGAATGCGCAGGTCCCCCGGCTGTTCCAGCCCGTCGGCCAGCCGGGACCAGTCCGCAGGCAACCCGCCTGCCGGACGCGGCGACGGCTGATCGACCAGCCCCGGCGCAGCGTCGGAAAAATCAGCAGCGAAGCCCACCGTCACCAGCACCACCGGCGCCCCCATCGCCCGAAAGCGCTCGGCCAGAATCTTGCCGTTCGCCAGCACCTCGGCCGCCGGGCGGGGGGCACTGGGCAGGGCCATGATCCCCTGTTGCAGGTCAATCAGAACCAGCGCCGAACGGGAGGCCGACAGGGTGATCATGGGCAGGTTTCCTTGCGAGGCGTGCGGGGAGGGCTGTCAGGGTGAGCGTGTCTCCTGCCAAGCGTCAATCCCCTGAACTCCAGAGCCTCCCGAAAAGGCGGGAGGCCCTGCGGCCCCATCAGGCTGAAAAGCCCTTCTTTTCCGTCAACAAGGCCAGTATGCGAACAGGATCGAGCATGCTATGGTTGCGCCTGATTGTGAGGGGTTCGCTGTGATGGAAAAACCTGAAAATCATATGCAAGCTAATGATTCTCTGCTGACCCTTGCGGTTGAGGGCTGGCGTCTTGCCCGTCTGTTTAGCCGTGTGCTGGGAAAGCTGGATGCCGGGGAAGGTGGACGCTATGCCAACCAGATCCGCTATTTCCTGAAACGGGTCGAAGACTCCCTGCAAGCCGCCGACATGCGGCTGGTGACGCTCGAAGGGCAACCCTATGACCCCGGCTTGCCTGCGACAGCCATCAACATCGGGGACTTTGCTCCCGATGAGCACCTGATCGTCGACCAGATGCTCGAGCCGGTCATCATGGGCCCGCAAGGGGTCTTGAAGACCGGGACCATCACCTTGCTGAAAGTCGGTTGAGATGAGTCAGTACGTCGGCATTGATCTGGGCACCACCAACAGCGCCATCTGTTCCTATAACGGTGAACAGGTCCGTCTTTACAAAAGTCCCGAACAGGGCGACGTAACGCCGTCGGCCATCTTCATTGACCGGCGGGGCAACAAGTACGTCGGTTCCCGCGCCTATGACAACGCCCCGCGCAATCCGGGCAATTCCGCCACCCTGTTCAAGCGGCTGATGGGGACCTCGACACCGGTCAGGTTGACAGAGGCAAACCGTGTCATGACCCCCGAGGAGTGTTCAGCCGAAATCCTGCGCGCCCTGTTTGGCTATCTGCCAGAGGACATGCGGAATTCGGATGACATTGGCACGGTCATCACCGTTCCGGCCGCATTCAATGCCATGCAAAAACAGGCGACCATGGCTGCTGCCGAGCAGGCAGCCATCGGCAGGGTCGCCCTGATGCAGGAACCAGTGGCTGCCGTCATGAGCGTCATGCGGCAACGCCGCAGCGACGGCATGTTCCTGATTTACGATCTTGGCGGCGGCACCCTCGACATCGCCCTCGCCGAGAGCATCAACGGTCGGGTCAGCCTGTTGTCCCATGGCGGCATCGAAATGTGCGGAGGCCGTGATTTCGACCAGAAAATCCTCGATGGCATGGTCAAGCCATGGCTTGCCGAACATTTCGACCTGCCTGAGACAGTCTCAACCGATCCGCACTACACCCCCCTCCTCCGCATGGCAACATGGGCGGCAGAGCAGGCCAAGATCGCCCTTTCCTCCCGCGATGAAGCCGTCATTACCCTTGATGAAACACAGGTCGGCCTGCGCGACCGCCATGGCCGCGAACTTTACCTCGACATTCCGGTCACGCGGTCTGAACTGGACGTCCTGATTGCGGACAAGGTCACAGAGTCACTGGTCGCCGCCCGGGATGCCCTGGACAAGGCCGGTCTCAGTCCCCACGACATCGAACAGGTGGTGTTTGTCGGTGGTCCCACCCATTACAAGCCACTGCGCGACAAGGTAGCCTGCGAGCTGGGGATTGCCGCCTCAACGGACGTAAACCCGATGACGGCGGTGGCCGAAGGAGCAGCCATTTTTGCGGAATCGATCGACTGGTCATCCCGCAGCCGGGGCCGCAAAAGCGCGCGCGGTTCCCTGTCGACCGGCAGCGACCTTCAGATCGGCTTCAATTTTCTTTCCCGCGTCCCGGGCCACCGCACCAAGGTGCGGGCCAGCGTGAAAGGGCAAGCCCTGCCCGGTGCCGAATTCCAGATCGACAGTCTGGATACCGGCTGGTCATCCGGCAAGGCCCCCTTGAAGGATGGAGCCATCATTGAAATCCCGCTCGCCAAACCCGGCGAGAATACCTTCAAGGTGTTTGTGTTTGATGCGGCCGGTGGCCCTGTCACACTGGCCAGCGACCGACTGGTTGTCTCGCGGACCGCCGCCAGTGTCGATGCCATTCCGGCCTCGCACTCCATCGGCATCGAGGTCCGGAACCACACCGGAGGCCTCCCTGTTCTCGATTATCTGGTCAAGGAGGGGGACCAACTACCGAAAAAAGGGCAGAAAGTCTTCAAGGCCGAAGATGCCCTGAGGGCAGGCAGTACGGAATCCCTGCGTTTCAAGCTGTGGGAAGGCGAGATCAGGAACCCGATCAGCGACAACCGTTTTGTCGGCATGTTCGAAATTCGCGGCAACGATTTTGAGGACGGCGTCATTCCCGCCGGAGCCCGGCTGATCTGTGATTACGAGGTGCGCGACTCCGGCCAGATCGACATGGCGGTTTCCGTTCCCGATATCAGCGGCCTGTTCCACAGCCACCGGAACTTTTATTCCCCGCAGGAAGGACAGCTCGACTACAGCAAAGCCAGCCAGCGCATCGCCGAAGAAGCTCAGGCCACGCGCAAGCGCGTCATGGAAATCGCCAGCAAGCTTGACGATCCGCGCCTGATACTGGCGCAGGAAAAGCTGGACCGGGCCGCCAGCCTGGAAAGCCGGGATACGGACCCGGAAGAGGCCAAGAGGGCGATGGACGAGGTTCAGGACGCCAAACGCCTGCTCGCACTTGCCCGTAAGGACAACCTGAAAGCCATCCGGCAGATGGAACTGGACCGCGCCGTCACCCTGTTCGACAGCCAGGTCAGAAAGCTCGCCCGCCCATCCGAGGAACAGGCGTTTGATGCCCTGGCCATCACCGCCCGCAAGGCCATCGACAGCAATCATCCGGGTTTCGAGGCCTGTCTTTCCGAACTGCAAGACAAAAGCCTGACGATCCTGTGGCGACAGGACTGGTTTGTCGTCAACCAGTTCGAGCTGCGCACCAAGCAAAAGCACCTCTACATTGACGAAACCCTGTACCAGTCTTTGCTGGCACGTGGTCTTCAGGCCCTCAAGGACAACACCATCGACGCGCTGCGCGAGGTGGTCTACCAGCTCGACAGGGCTCGCACCGAGACGGCTGGTGGTGATGATCTCCTCGTCACATCCAACATTCTCCGGGGTTGAACCGTGATCCATGACAGCTGGCTACCGGTCGGTTTCCCCCTGACGGACACCTCCGCCATGAAGACCGTCATCCATGCCGGACCAGACTGGCAAATCGTTTCGACCCTCGAACACGGCCTTGCCCTGCTGGTGCAGGAACCCCTTGGCCGCCACTGGATCGACTGCGGCCTGATTGCCGAGGGACGCCTCCGCCTGTTCGGGTTTGGCCATCAGCGTTTTTTCGCGGCGTCATTTGCGCCCGACAACCGGGTGGCCCCTGTCCATACCTGCCGTCCGCCCACCCGCAAGGCAGAGGCACTCGGCTTTGCCATCTCGCTCAAGGCAACGCGGGATCTGGATCCTGACAGCCCCCTGCAGGACGCCCTGTACATTGAGCCATGGTCGCGCCTGCTGCCAACCTACAGCGATCAGGCACCCACCGAAGACCCACTCCTGTTGGGACAATGGCTTACCGGCGGCCTGACGATTCCGGCAACCGCTGTCGATCAGCTTTTGCTCCCCTTGGGCTGGATGCTGCCCCAGGACATCCGGGATGTTGTCAGCGCCGCAGGTCTTGCGGTCAGTGCAACAGGGCCGGACAGGGGGCAGACAGCCTCTGTCGCCCGGCGGACAAATCCCTTCAGCCTGCCGGGCCGTCCGGCTCTTGAAGCCTTCCTGCGCGAACACGTCCTCGACATCATCGACCATCGGGACCGGTACACCGCACTGGGGGTCGGCTTTCCCTCCGCCATCGTCCTGCATGGCCCGCCCGGTGGCGGCAAGACCTTTGCGGTGGAACGCCTGATTGATCATCTCGGCTGGCCCGGCTTTCAGATCGATGCCCAGAGTGTGGCCAGTCCGTACCTGCACGAAACCAGCCGGAAAATTGCAGCGGTCTTTGGGGATGCGGCACAGAACGCCCCGTCCGTGCTGGTGATCGACGAGATGGAAGCATTCCTGATGGAACGAGAGAGCGGGACGGGCCACCATCGTGTCGAGGAAGTGGCCGAATTCCTGCGTCAGATCCCCAAAGCGGCAGCACACAACGTGCTGATTGTCGCCATGACCAACCGTCTGGACATGATCGACCCGGCCATCCTGCGCCGGGGCCGGTTCGATCACGTCATCGAGGTCGGACTGGCCAGCGAACAGGATGTTGCCGCGCTGCTGTCTTCCCTTCTCTCCCCCCTGCCGCACGCGGGGGATGTCGATCCCGCCGCACTGGCGAGAAAACTGGCCGGGCGTCCCCTGTCCGACGTGGCGTTCATCGTCCGTGAAGCCGCACGGCTGGCCGCCCGGGATGAGCGGGACGCCATCGGGCAAACGGATCTTCTGGCCGCAGTGCGCGCAACCCCGTCCCGGGGCAACACCGAACGCCGTATCGGATTTTTGTGAGGAGCCGGTTGTGAAGACGGAACGTACAGGATTTGCCGGTTTCGATGATCTGGTATCGGATCTGTCGGGTCTGCCGGATCTATTGGTCCCGAAACCTGCCCCTGCGCCTGCCCCGGCGGACACTCAGGCAGCCCGGCACGCCCCCTCGCCACAACCGGACAACAAACAGTCCCCCAAACCAGAGAAAGCAATCCCTCGGGGATGGCGGACAGCCATTGTCCTCGCCCTGTTCCTTTTTGCCCTGTACGCTGTGGGCAGCATGATAGAAAAGCCACCGATCCCCGCGCAAGCGACGTCCCCTGGACAAAGTGCCGTGCAGGCAGCCCTGTCACCGCTCGAATCAGGCGAGCAACGCATCCCCCTCATCGGCAACGGGCAGGTTCTCTCTACCAGTGAGATACGCTATTGCGCTGCGCAAAAACTCCGGATCACCGGCGCAACCTCGTTCGTTGACAATACGTCAATCCTGCAGGTCGATCGCCTCAATGCCCTGATTCAGGACTACAACAGCCGGTGTTCAACCCCCCTCTCCAACTCGAATTTCAGCAGCGAAATACTCTCGGAAGTTGAAGGAAAAAGAGCACTATTCATTCTTCAGGGGAAATTTGATTTGTACAGCAGCATCAGACAGGCGCCCCTGCCCCTGCCCAAGCCACAACCCCCAAAAAAGTCGCCTGTTGACGCGCGGACTGCCAGCAAAGAGCCGCTGGTGGTTCCAGACAACGCAACACTGGACAGGTCTGGCCGTGACTGGACCTGCGACTACGGATACTCCCGGGAAGAATCCCGGTGCATCCTCATCATCGGACGAGCACATGCACGGCTGAACGCATCAGGGCATGACTTGACCTGCGAACCGGGCTTCAAGCTATCAGGGCCAATCTGCCAGCCAATTCTCCTTCCTGCCCATAGCCGCCTCGACATCTTCGGGCGCGACTGGGTGTGCGAACTGGGCTTTGAAAAAGCAGGTGACCAGTGCAACGAGATCGTCCAGCCGAAGTAGTAGGCACGCGATCCTGCCGAAACAAGCACACCGAAACAGGCATACCAGATGAAACGGGACCACCTTATGCCAGCAGATGCTCTTTCCTTGGTCAGCAGCCCCATGCCGATCCTGCTCAGCCCGTTCGCGGTTCTGGAAGTTTCGTCCCATGACACACGGCATCACATCGTTGAGGCTGCGGAAGAAAAGTCCCTGACGCTCGACGAAGACCTTTGCATGCAGGCGCGCACAGAGCTTGCCAACCCGCGCAACCGCCTCGCCGCAGAAATCGCATGGCTGCCGGGCCTTACTCCCCGGCACGCCGAACGGCTTGTCGGTATGCTGAGGGAAAACCCCGACCAGGTCTTTGAAGAAGAGGGCCTGCCTCCCCTGGTCCGCGCCAACCTGATGGCCTCGGCCATTTCCGTTCTGGAGCCATCCCGCAGCCTTGAGGATTGGGTCACACGGATCATCGCCTTTAGCCAGGCCGTCGAGGCAATCTCGGCGGATGCGGTGATGGCTGACATCGACAGGGACCGGGCCGAGGCCGGTTTCCCCGAGGTGAAGTCTGCCGACAGCGTCACAGAGGCCCTGCGTGATCGCCGCCAGGCCTATCAGGCCGGTCTGCGAGAGGCGGTCGACACGCTGCCATCAACAACCCTGGTCCAACTGGCAACCAGACTGGCCAACGAGACAACAGCATCCGGCACCAAATACTCGTCATGGCTGATCCACGCCTTCATTGACTTTTATGTTGCCGGTATCGACTCGTTCCTGAGCAAAGAGGGCGGCAACATCACCCTGCTGACGGATAAAATCGTCGAGGTAGCCCCCTCTGGCCCGACGGCGATCACCCCCTTGCTCGAGATGTTCAGTCAGGCGGCCCGCAACTGGATGTTTGTCACCAAACCAATTCAGGTGATCCGCCGGTCAATGGGCCTGTATGACCCGGCCAGCGACACCCTGGCCGAACGCATACGCTTGCTGATGCTGCTGCTGTTCAACGAATACACCATGATTGACGCTTCACGGCAGCTTCTTCGCCTCGGTCAGGAGCTGTTCGGGGACATCGAGACGCTTGCCAGACAAATGGACGCCGATGAGCGCCAACTGGGCCAGTCCGTGCAGGCCCTGGAGATTGTCCGCATCGAAAATACCCTGTACGACCTGTGTAGCACAGCGGAGAAAGCCCTTGAGAATCCGTCTGCGGGCACCGCAGCCGAAGCAGGCAGGCACCTGCTGGAACAGGGCAAGGCCACTCTGGCAGAGCTGGTCGCAAAGGGGGCAAGCAGCAACAAGGTCGAGGGTGCCGAAAATGCCATCGCCATTTCTGTCACCCATTGTGCCATTGCGGTGGGCAACGGCACCCAGGCATGGGGAGTAGCGGCCGGGTTGCTGGACGAAGCCCTGGGTCTGGCCCGCGACCTGCAGACCAGACAGGCCATCGACAGCGCCCTTGACGGGGCCCGACACAGCCAGCGCATCCTGAGTGGTCTTACGCCGGTTAAAAAGGCCCCACGCCTGTTCACCATCAATGGAAGCGGCAGGAGGCTCTATGGCCATCATGACGCCGAGGACGTCCATCACAGCTATATGGCGGTCTACTACATCGTGATCCTGGGCCTGCCCATCTTCCCGCTCTGCCGATACCGGGTTGTAAACGAACCGAACGGTGGATATCAGTTCATCGGCAAGGCCCCCCTCAGACCTTTTGATCGATGGCATCTGGCACTCACGATCACCGCCACGGCCGCCCTGTTGCTATGGGGGGTACTGGCATAAAGCCGAGGACTGTGGTGGCAACCCGTTACGGACCGTTGTCGCGGAAACACTCCTGCACCCAGTCCATGAACACCTGCACCCGTGGTGCCAGATGGCGGGAGCGCGGATAGAGCAGTGTCACCGGCACCGCAGGCAGCGGAAACTCCGGCAACAGCTCGACCAGCGTCCCGACCGCCAGCGCCGCTGCCGCGTGATAGCGCGGGATCTGGATGATCCCCAGCCCGGCATGGGCGGCGGCGGTATAGCTTTCTGCCGATGACACCGTCAGCGCCGTCGGCAGGCTCACTGTCCGCCGCTCGCCATCGCAGAGGAATTCCAGCGGCATCGGGCCGTTGACCGCGCTGCACCAGAATCCGATCATCCGGTGGCCGTCGTCGTGCAGGTGATCGGGGTGGGTTGGCACCCCGTGGCGGGCCAGATAGGCCGGAGCCGCCAATGTCACTTCCGGCAAGGTGGTGATCCGCCGCATCATCAGGTCGCACTCGCGGGGCACCCCGACCCGCAGGGCGCAGTCAAAGCCTTCTTCGATCACACTGACCAGCCGGTCACTTTCGCGCAATTCGACTGACAGGCCGGGATGGCGGGCCAGAAAGTCCGGCAGGTGCGGCAGCAGGAAAAAGCGCGCCAGCGTGCCGTGAACACTGGCCCGCACCACTCCTTGCGGCGACCGTCCGGAAAAGGATGCCTCGGCCACTTCGATATCATTCAGAACGGAGCGGCAGTGCCGGGCGTAGCGTTCCCCGTCCGGGGTTGGCCGCACATGGCGGGTCGAGCGCAGCAGCAGCGGCACATCCAGCCGGGCCTCCAGCATTTTGACCGCTTCGGTCACCGTCGAGCGCGGCAGGCCGAGGTCTTCGGCGGTGCGGGTAAAGCTGCACCGTTCCACCACCCGCACAAACACCCGCATGGCGTCGAGATGATCCATCGTGCGGCTCCTCTGTCCTGACCCTTGTTCAGAAAATACGAACAGAGATGCCAAAGCAACCGGGATTATCAGAACAATTGCAGCAGATAGAGTGCGACATCCCCCCAGCCCCCTGCACGGAGTTCAGTCATGTCCCCGCAAAAAACCGCTCTGGTGATTGGTGGATCGCGCGGTATCGGAGCCGCCACCGCCGAGCGTCTGGCCCGCGACGGCTTTGCCGTCGCCCTCAGCTACACCCGCAATGCCGCCGAAGCCGACGCGGTGGCCGCCCGCATCACCGCTGCCGGTGGACAGGCCCTGATCGTGCAGGCCGATATCAGCACCCCGTCCGACGTGCAGACCCTGATGGCCGCCCCGGTCGCTGCCTGGGGCGGGCTGGATGTAGTGGTGCTGTCCGCCGGGGTGTTTGCCACCGCCCCGATGATCTCCATCGATGACGCCACCATTGACCGGCTGATTGCCACCAACCTGACCGGGGCGGTGTACGTCCTGCGCGCCGCCGCCGGGCTGGTGCGTGACGGGGGGCGGATCATCACCCTGTCCACCAGTGTGGTTGGCAGCAACATGGAAACCTATGGCCTGTATGCCGCCACCAAGGCCGCAGTGGAAACCCTGACCCGCATTCTGTCAAAGGAACTGCGCGGCCGTCAGATCACCGTCAATGCGGTGGCCCCCGGTCCGACCGCCACCGACCTGTTCCTGACCGGCAAAAGCCCGGAGCTGGTCGAGCGGCTGGCCAAAATGCCGCCGCTGGAACGGCTGGGCACCCCCGACGACATCGCCGCCGCCATCGCCTTTCTGGCAGGGCCGGATGGCGGCTGGATCAACGGCCAGATCCTGCGCGCCAACGGCGGGTTGGTGTAGGGGCTATACCACCACGACGCCCTGCCGCTCTGCCACGCCAATAGTCGCGGTCACGCCGCTGTTGAAGTCAAGGAAGTCCATCTCGACACCATCACTGAAGATCACTCCCCGTTCCGGCATTTCCGAGGTGATGGTCATCACCTCGGCACCGGTGATGCGACCGATCACCAGCGATGCAGCGGTCGTCCGGCTGGGAAAGGGTTCCCGAACGTAAAAGTGCAGGTGGTCGGCATCCCACGGAAAAGACCCGTCGCCCGCCGTGTTGGCCGCCTCCTGCCGGGCTTTTCCGCCCAGGGCCGCCGCGGTTGCCGCCCATCCGGCATGGATGCTTTTCAGCCAGCCGGTTGATCCCAAGCCGGTCGAAACAATGATGCCGCTGGACGACTGCCGCTCTCGCTGGCCGCCGACCGTCAGGGCGTAGCGAGCCGAAACGTGGCTTTGCGGCCCGATGAACAGGTCGTTGACCGCATACAGCACGGCTCCGGTATTCAGCGTTGCGCGGGCCATGGTGATGGCTTTGAACTTTCGCCGCCCGGCCATGACGTCGGGGATGATCGTCGCAAGTTCCGTCACCCGGAACGGCAACAACGCCCCATCCCAGCGCCGGGGATCGGGATTGACCCCGATCACCGGCTGTCCGTCCAGATATTTCAGGGTGTTGGCGACCAGCCCGTCCTGCCCCAACACCACCACCAGATCATCAGGCCCGAACAGGAAGCTGGCCAGATAGCGGCGATCCACCTTGTGCACCAGACCAAAGCGACGCAACACCGTTTCGCAGGCCACCACCGCCTGCTGATACTGGGTGTCTTCGGCCAGGTAATCGGAAAAGTCACCTCCCAGATGTTCGATATAGAACTGCGCCTGCTGCCGGGTATTGAACCGCCGGATCAGTTCGGCAAGCCGTGTTTCACGCAGCAGCAGGATGATTTTACGGTCGGTTGCCTGTGCCATGGCTTACTCCTGCGGCTGCAACATTTCGCGCAGCAAATCCGGGGACACGTTCAATTGCCCGATCTTGGCGGCATTGTCGGCAAGGTCGCGGAAGGCCAGAGCCATCAATTGCCCCGGCGCCATCCCGACAGAGGTCAGTGCCTGCAGGACCTTGCTGTCGGCCCCGGCAAAGGCCTGCATCATCACCGCCAGACCATAGGCTTTGGCATCGGCCTCGGCGCGGGCGTTTTCCGATGCCAGCGCCACCAGCTCGCGGTTTTGCGTCTCAAGACCGATGTTCCCGGCCATCTCTTCCTGACGGATACGCAGCCTGCATTCCTGTACCGAGCGTTCGGCTTCCATCTGGGCTTCGCGCACCTGCCGCTTTTTGTGCTCCACCGCCACTTCAGTCGCCAGTTCGTTTTCCCGGATCGCCCGCTCTTGCTCCACGGCCGCATTGCGGCGGGCATAGGTTGCTTCATCGGCCCGCCGCAACAGGGCCTCGCGGGCTTCGGCTTCCAGCGCGCGTGCCGTCTCGGGCTTGGGCTTGATGGCCAGAATGGACAGCCCCAGCAGGTCCAGCCCCAGAGCCTGCAAGGTCGGGTGTTGCGCAACCGCCAGCCTGACCCGTTCGACCAAAGCCTCGCTGGACCCCAGCGCCTGCTTCAGGCTCAGGGCTTGCAGTTCGGCCCGCATCACCACCTGCACCTGCTCGATCAGGTGCTGTGACAGCGTCTTCGGATCCTCGGACACATAGCGGCCATCGGCATTCAGGGCGAAATTCAGCAGGCTGGCCGTGCGGCGCGGGTCAGCAATGCGGTAGGTGATCTGTCCTTGCACCGAGACGTCCTGAAAGTCGGCAGTCACCTCCTGAAAGATGAATGGCTCGTTCACACTGGCGGTCGGTACCACCACGATGGAGGACAGCGGGGCAAAATACCAGAACGACAATCCGGCTCCTTCGCGCTGCGGCTGGCCGCCCCGGTATTGCAGGACGTATTCGGTGGGCTGGGCCTTGATGAAACGATATCCGAACATGGGGTACTCCGTTGCTGGGGGACCAGCCCGCGCCGGTCGATGAACCCTAGCAAACCCCACTTAGTTTGATTTGTCAACTAAGTTAGTTTTATTTTACAACTAAGATGGTTTCCCCTACACTGACCGCTCCCTGCCGGGCCAGCGTGCGTTAAACCTGACGCAGGCACGCTGGTCTACCCTTTTGATCTGTCGCAGTGATGATGCGCAAAACCGGAACCACTTTTGCGCTCACTGCCCTATTGGCACATATCCATCATGACCTCACCCACCCCCAACCGGCCCCGACCAAATGTCACCGTTGATCTGGCGATCTTTGCCCTGATATCCGGAACGCTGAATGTCCTGCTGATGCAACGGGCAGCCCCGCCGTTTGCCGACACATGGGCTTTGCCCGGCGGTTACATCCATTCCGAAACAGATGGGGACATCGACGCCGCCGCCTACCGGGTGCTGAAAGACAAGACCGCCGTCAGCACGCCCTATCTGGAACAGGTCCAGTCGTTTGGCGATGGCCTGCGCGACCCGCGCGGCTGGACGGTCAGCATTGCCTACATGGCGCTGATTTCAGCGGATGCGGCGGTTTTGCAAAAAGGAGCCAATGCGGCCGATGTCGCCTGGTGGCCAATCGCAGGCGATGGGGTTGCCACCCCACTGGCGTTCGACCATGCAAAAATCCTTGCTACCGCCATCCGCCGGTTACGCAACAAGGTCGAATACAGTTCCCTGCCGGTTCACCTGTTACCGGCCTCGTTCACCCTGCCCGACCTGCAGGCCATTTATGAATGTATTCTTGGCCGTAAAATGGACAAGGCCGCCTTTCGCAAGCGCATCATCGAGGCGGATTTTGTCGAAGCGATTCCCGGTGCCAAGCGGCCAGCCAGCAACCGCCCGGCACAGATTTACAAACTCAAGACAGGCCGTTCGACCATTTTCCTTGATCGCACCCTGTGACGTCCGGCTTGCAAGCGACCGGGCCAAAATGGCAAGGCCGGTGGTTGCAGACACACAACCACCGGCCCCTTTTACCGCAGGACCACCTTTCGAGCATTTTCAAGTTGACCGTCTCCGGTCAACGGCCCGGAAAATGCGGCACGAAAAACGGAGAGTGTTTTCGCTCAATGTGAAAACGCTCTAACGCCCGGGGCGGACCATGCGGGTGATGATCGGGTTGGTCGGCAGCACCACCTCCAGCGACGGGCCATCAAACTGATAGGCTTTCGGCTGGCCGACCACATCGGTATCGCACTGGATGATCAGCCGGTAGCGATAGACCCCCGGCTCGATGTCCGGGCGCAGGATACCGGCCCAGTAGTAATAAACCGGCGTCCACTGGCTGCGCATCGCATCCGGGCCGCCATAGACCTTCAGTTCGCGGAACACCTTTTCATTGCGCACGGTGCCGTCCTCGTTGAGGAACAGGATGTTGGCAATGCGGGCCGATGCCGGCCAGGTGCCATCCGGGCGCTTGCTGGCATCGCGGGAATAGACCAGCCAGTTCAACACCTGCCCCTGACAACAGACGGTTTGCAGGTCGGCGGTGCCCTTGTTCTTGCTGGCCGGACTGTTGTCCATCACCCCGATATGGCCGACGGTGGTGCTGTCGCGCAGGATGGCCGCCACATCGACGCTGGAGACGATGTTGAGCTGCGGCGCTGGCGGAACGGTAGAGAGGGGCGTGCTCATTCGGCGGCCTCCGAAACAACGATGGGTTGGGCCTCGATCAGGGCGCAGTTCGGCGAGGTGGACAGGGTGTACAGGCTGCTGCCCAGCGCAAAGGTCAGGCCATAGGGCACCGGGGCCGTCACCGCCTTTTTGACGATCCCGACCCAATAGGTCACGGCGGTATCGGGATAGGTTTCGCGGCGGACCTCGCACACGTCATCGGGCACCGACAGGGCGGTGATCGCGGCATAGGTTTCGCATTCCAGCGAGGTCACCACCCACACCAGCGTATCGCCCTCACGCACGGCGGTATGCAGGCGATCGGTTGCCTCATGCAGCGACCCGGCGGCCTTGTTGTCGTCGATCATGACGATGTGATGATCCGGCGTCCCGGCGGCCAGCGCCCCGGCCACATTGACCACCACGGTAATAACGATCTGGCTCATAGCATGTCTCCGGCGCAGGACGTCTGGGAATCACAGGCAGCCTCGGCGTCGCTGGCAACCGCCTGCACCCCACAACAGGGAGGCAGCGGCAGGACAGCGCCGGCATAGGCCCCGGTAAAGCCGTTCAGTTGCGGCTGTAACACCACTTCCAGTTCCGCCGACATGGTGAAAATACGCGGCATCCACACCACGCGGCCGTCGTCGTTCACCTCGGGCTGGTGGATCTGGACATCCACCAGATACTGGTGACGACCGACCTTGCTGGTATCAACCGATGCACTCCAGTACCAGCCCTCGGTATAGGGATCGGGCGAGCCATACAGGGCCGGATAAATCACCCCGTCATCCACCGCCGGACCATAAAGGTTGGTCACCACCGGCGGAAAGGCGTTGATACTGTCCCGGCTGGCTTCATGGACTGCGGTCCCCGAGGCGGTCATCACCCCGCCCAGCAACGGCACCGTCGCCCCGTCCAGCGTCTGAACCAGCATCACCGGATGGGGTTGCCCAAAGGGACCTGACTTGCCAAACAGCTTGTTCAGGGCCGCAGGCGTTGCCGCATCCTGCACCGCCGCCGCCAGACGGGCGTTAAAGGTCTCTTCGCCATTGCGATGGCGGAACAGGCGCGGCAACGTCGAAGGCGGACCGGAAACACCACAGCTCAGCCAGTTCAGGATCGCTTCCGATGCCTGCCCGCCGCTGGCATCATGGGTGCCGATGACGTGGGTGACGTTCTTTTCCGGTGTCCCGGCAACTTCATCGACCCCAACCAGATGCTGGGTGTTGTCAATCAGATAGATGTGGCCGTCGAGCGTCCCGGTCGCCAGGGCCGCCGCGTTGTCGACCACCAGCATGATGGAAATCTGCATCGTCTCGTCCTTCAGCTACAGAATGCCATCGGCATGACAGGCTGCCGAATAAGCTGGATGATCAGCGGCAGCAGAGACCGGCGCTTCCGCCGCCTGCGGCCCGTGATAAACCGGCAGGTAGGCCAGCGATGCCCCGTCGAGCGCCACCAGCTTGCCGTCGTCTTCGCCAAAGCCGATCACCATGCGATAGGGATAGGTGGTATCCGGGGTCAGCCCGACAGGCGGGATCATCCCTTCCCAACTGCGCGCCCACAGCGGCGTCGGGCCGGGCAGTTCGTCCGAGCGCGGCAGGTCGGTCACCGACGGTGCCGGAACAGTACCGCAACCAAAGGTCAGCGAATCAATCCACACCGGCGTCTGCACGTCGATCGGGGTCATCGTCCAGCGTACCCACTGCCCCGGCCCGACCGGGCTGGACAGGGCAGGCGTCCCCATGCCACTGCCGGGAAACGGGCCGTCGTCATACAGGAACACCGACCGTTCGACCGGCTTGCCGACCAGCAGCGCCACCACATCGACGTAGACCTGAATGTTAAGTACCGGAAGCATTTGTCTCTCCTATACCCGGTCCACCACCAGGGGGACCTTGCCGACTTCAGTGCGGACCAGTTCCGGTCCGTTCGGCTCGACCAGCCGCAAACCAAAGCGATAGCCGGACTCGCGCAAGGTGGCCTCGGTGGCCTCCATGCCATCGAACAACGACATCGAGCGGATCAGCCCGGCGATCATCACCGGGGCTGCTCCGTCCGACCCCAGCGCCTTCGCCAGTTCCGGCAGCCTGTCGCGCAGACCGGGTGCGGCCACCACCAGCAGGAACTGGCGCGACGAGCGGGTGATCTGGAACTGGACGTTGGCGGCCACCGCGTCGATGTCGAGCAGGTCGCGCGATTTGAATTCCTCGCTGATTGCCGCCAGCGCGCGCGGGGCCGAATACTGGGTGTCGGCGATGTGCATGAAATCACCGCTGCGCCCGGCATATTCGAACTGCATCGCCCGCAGGCCCGCTGGCTGCTGATCAGGCTGGCGGTCGGGACGGCGGATCACCCGGTCACCGACCTTGTAACGCAGCACCGGAGCGGCATTGCCGAACAGGCGGGTGACCACCAGCTCGCCCTCTTCGCCTTCGGCCACCCAGCGGCCGTTTTCATCGACCACTTCGATCAGGTGCAGGCCGGGCACCGTCGTCAGCACCGGACTGTCAGGGTCCAGTTGCAAGCCGATGGTTTCCGCCTGAGTGGCCGCGAAATAGCTGAGAATCTTGAGGTTCGGGTAGGCCGCCTGCAGGTCGGCCCGCACCTTGGGCGTCAGCAGGCCGCTGCCATACAGGGCAATGTGCAGGCTGTCGCGTTCGGTCTGGCTCAGGACTTCGGCAAAGTCGGCCAGCAGGGCGATGCTCTGGGTAATGCCCATGATCGCCTTCGGGCCGGGATAGGACATCATCAGCTTGTAGACATCGCGGCTCATCGGCCCGGCCCCGATGTAGTTGACGCCGGGAATCTTTTGCAGCACCCCGCCGACCATCGTGCCGCTGCTCCACATCTGGTAGTCGGCCAGCGTGGTGGACACCCACTTCGGCCCCGGTCCCGGCAGCAGCGGCGCCATCATCGCCCGCCCCATGAACTCGCCCGCCCACTCATAGGTTTCCTGCAGCTCATCCAGCGGATAGACCGTCTCGGACGGACGCCCGGACGAGGTGCCGCCGCTGGCCACCACCTCGAACCCGCAGCGGTCAATCGGCACCACCATCCCGGCCCGCTCGCCGGTGAACAGGGTGCTGAAGGTGTCCTTGTCGGTGATCGGCAGGGCCTGAAAGGCCTCGTAAGTATCCACCGGACCATCGCCAACCGCAGCGTTGATCCGCTCGCGCCACAGCGGATTGACGCGGGCAACCTCCACCAGTTGCCGCAGGCGACGCTGAATCAGCCGGTCCTGCGTTCCCATCGGCATCATCGCCAGCGGACAGCCCAGACGCGACTCCGCCGCCCGCAACACCGACAGGAACGACGGCAACGCCAGTACGTCATCAATCGACGCCGGACACAGAACATCATCAGGGATCAGGGACGCCACAAGGTCATGACCGGCGCTTTGCTCTATCAGCATGGTTTGCTCATCGTCTGGGGGGAAAAAATCATCTCGGCCTCGGCGGTCACGCCCGCAGCAATGCCCCAGTCGGCGCAAATTTCACGGGCATGACGGCGCACCTCGCCAATCATGTCGATCACATCGTCCATGGTGATCTGATGGTTCATCATCACCAGCCGCAGCACCGTCACCCCGTCCAGTTCGACCTTTGACAGGAAATAGCGGCCCTCGGCGCGGATGCGGTTGCGCAGTTCCAGATGCAGGTCACCCAGCCGTTCGGCAGGCAGGCCCGCGGGGTGGTGGGTAAAGCACAGGATGTTGGCTTCGGGGCGATGCATCACCGCAAAATCCGGCTGCGCTGCCAGATAGTCGTGAGTCAGCTCGGTCAGCATCACCAGATAGTCGAGCTTTTGTTCAAACAGCCGTCGCCCGAACAGCGCCCACACCAGCCACAGGTTCAGGATCGACGGTCGCTTGGTGCATTCAAAATTCTTGATGCCGCTCTGGAACAGACTCATCTCGTCTTCCAGCGGATCAAACACATAGCTGGCCTTTTCCGGGAACGCCGCCGCCGCGCTGTCCGGGTCGCGGTAAAACAGCAGGGTACACAGGGCCGGGACGAACAGCGTCTTGTGGGCGTCCAGGCAGAACGAATCCGCCAGTTCCAGCCCGCGCAGGCGGGGCCGCAGGCTGTCCGACACCAGAAACGAGCCATTGTGGGCGGCATCGACATGCAGCCACGCCCCCCACTTGCGGGCCAGCGCCGCCAGTTCCGGCAGCGGGTCGATGGCCCCGATCGAGGTGGTCCCCGCCGCCGCCACGATGCAGAACACATCCAGCCCGCGCGCTGCCGCTTGCTCCAGCGCCTGCGCCGCCTGCTCGACATGCACCTGTCGGCGATCATTGAGCGGCAGGCGGATCACCTGATCCTGCCCGATCCCGATCACCCCGGCGATGCGGCTGACCGAAAAGTGCGCATCGCCACCAATGGCAATCGCCGGACGCCGCCCGTCGGCCTGCGGCTGAACGCCCTGCTGCCAGCTTTGCCCCAGCCGCCGGTTGCGCGCTGCCAGCACCGCTGTCATGTTGGCCAGCGACGCGCCCGAGGTGGTCACCATCTCGAACGTCCCGGCCTCCCAGCCGATCAGCGGCGCGAACTGCTCGGCGATCAGTTTGTCGGCCACATTGGCCAACTGTCCGGCTTCGTAATACGAGGCTGGTTGCGGGGCGATGGCGCTGACCAGATCAAAGACCGCCGAAACAGGCACAACAGAGGAAAACTGCCGGGCCATATAGCCGCGCGAGTTCACCTTGATGCCGGTTCGCAGATAAAGGTCGAGGATGTCGGCAAAACGGTCGGCATCAAACGCCATCCCGTCCACATCCACCGCTTCGTCCACCATCAGGCTGCGAGCGGCTGCCAGCAGGGCATGAGGCCGTTCCAGACGGACGCCTTCGATCTCCTGACTGGCCAGCAACGCCTGCACCTTGCGGGCGGCGATGGCCAGAGCACCGGTGAAGGCCGCTTCGCCAAAGGCCGGAGCCAGACCATCACAGCCACGCCCATGCGTTTCAGAGGCGACCGACGCAGGCAGCGAGACCGGCAAAAAGACATTTTCCAAGGGTTGCATAGCCAGCACTTTTCAACTGTGAGCCATGCACTGGATAAATACTATCTATAGGTGAATATCAATGACTCAATAACCAGCAAGTGTTTCCGTGCTGTGACACACATGCCCGAGAGGACAAAAATAAAGAGTTCCGGAAGGATAAATCAAACAGAGAGATATAAAAATAAAATTCGGCAAATGAAATTTTTCATGCCGAAATAAATGATGCGTCCAAAATCAAGATAAAAATAAAATGGCATCAATATGTATGTAATTAATTTTCTATACACTCGGCATATTGCCCATACAAATCATTTTGGCATTGCAGAAACCAGCATATTATTTTTGTTTGCAGCCCGATGATATCCCAACATCAAATATTGCCGCAGCGCCACATTTTTTGTTGCCGATCACCGGGAAGAGTAACGAGAGTCCCGCTGCCCAGGCCATGATCGCGGAACTGGGCCTGACCGGGCATCTGTTCACCCTCGACGCCCTGCACTGCCAAAAAAACATTCGGGATTGCCCGTAACACTGGTAACCACCTTCTGGTTCAGGTGAAAGCCAACCAGCCCGGTTTACTCAAAATCGCCCAAACCACCGCCAGCACCAACGATCCCGCCGACACTGCATTTTCGCGCAATAGGGTGCGATCCCGTCAGGAGGATCGCACCGTCGAGGCTTTCCAGGCCGGCGATGCTCTGGCCGGGACCGAGTGGCAGTCCTTCATCAAGACCATCATCCGTGTCACGCGGCGCACCTTGCTTCATTCCGCCGCAACCGGCCTGTGGGATCAGCGGGGCGAGGTTGCCTTCTACGTTTCCTCTGCCGCCGGTTACCCGGCGACGGCATGGGCCGCCGCCATTCGGGACCATTGGGGCATCGAGAACCGGAACCACCATGTCCGTGACGTTTCCTGCGACGAGGACAAAAGCCGCATCCGCATCAACCCGGGAATTATGGCCCGCGCTCGCAGCTTCGCACTCAATATCATGCGTAAAAACGGGGTCACCAACATCGCGCAAGCCCTTTGGAACGGGGCTCTCAGTCTCGATTATATCCTGGAATATGAGGCCATCTGATCAGCATTGAACAGCCCTTGATTTTTCCATGATATACATGTTGAGGTATTTATTTCTTGGTTGGTGGTAACAAACAAGAAAGAATGGCGACTTTTCGTTGTATATTTCCATGTCTTCTTCTGTTATTTTTTGTGAAATCGTCCATGTATTTATATTCTGTTGTTGCGCTTATTGTTTATTTATCTTTTGCAATCCTGCTGAATGAATATATATTGCTATTATGGTATTTTTTGACCGAATAGATTTTTTTATGCCGTTAAAAGATGTGGTTGTCGCCTTGTTGCCCTCAATGCGGAGTGTAATGAGAGGTCCTTCAGTGGGGGCATGGTACAGCCTGTCCGCGGGGCCAAGGCCGGGGATAAGGTAGGTGCTACGTTCCCTCGACTGGCGCGCAGCCCTGTGGCGCATCTTCAGCGTGGGCGGTGCTGATGGCGAGAAGAGACGTGAGTACAAGGAAGACGGATTTCATCGAGTGCCTGTCAGGAGCGATGTTCGTTAATGGAACATATATGGAACATTTTTTGACAGGGAAACTCATTTTCACGCATAAGTTGTTTCGGAGGGTATGCCATCGGTGACGGAGCCAGTTCCTTCGCTCAGCCCAACCGTCTGCGATAAATCAACAGAACGGGGTCCGGGGCCTTTCGGCCCCGGCGAGGTGTGGAGCAGCGCTCCACGGTCTTTTTGTTTCCTGTGCTTTTTCAAACGCAAATGCGTCGTCGCAGATGTGCCATCTGCTCGGGATTTGAGTCTGTTCCTTCAGCAAATGCGTCGTCGCAGATGTGCCATCTGCTCGGGGTTTGAGTCTGTTCCTTCAGCAAATGCGTCGTCGCAGATGTGCCATCTGCTCGGGATTTGCGTTACTCCGCCAGCGCCCAGTCGTTGCCGTTGACGCTCAGCATGCGGAACGAGTCCAGCGTCAGGCCCATGTGGTCGGTCGGCGACATGCCGAACGCACCGCTGACCCCGATGTACAGGTCGGTACTTTCCAGCGCGTCGCGCACCTTGGCGCGGTCGGTGGAGTTGGCTTTTTTGATCGCGTTGACGGTCAGCATCAGCCCGTCATAGGCATAGCCGCCAAAGGTCGAGGTATCCTGATTCCACCGTGCCTTGAAGGCGTTGTTGTAGGCGGTCACCACCGGCTTTTGCGGATCACCGGCGGGCAGCTTGTCGGGGATCAACTGCGCCGGAGACGGCAGGCGCACGCCGTTGGCGGCATCGCCCGCCAGCTTGAGGAACTCGTTCGAGGCCACCCCGTGCGACTGGTATAGCGGGATGGTCAGACCAAGCTGCTTGTAGTTCTTGGTCACCAGCGCCGCCCCTTGCCCCAGACCGAACACGAACAGCGCCTGCACGCCAGCGGTGTTCTTGATCTTGGTCAGCTGCGGGCTCATGTCGGTGTCTTTGGGGCCATAGGTTTCATTGGCCACCAGCGTGATGCCGTACTTGCTGGCAACCGCTTCGGTTTCCTTTTTGCCCGACTGACCAAAGCCGCTGGTTTCCGACAGCAGTGCTACCTTGCTGATGTTGCGCTTCTGCATGTCGGCGAACACCTTTTCCGCCGCCATGCGGTCGGTGTGCGGGGTCTTGAACACCCACTTCTTCACCGGGTCGACGATCACCACCGCGCCCGCCAGCGAGACGAACGGCACTTCGGCCTTTTCGACCAGTGGCACCATCGACATGGTGGAGCCGCTGGTGGTGCCGCCGACGATCACGTCCACCTTGTCGTCTTCGATCAGGCGCTTGGCAAAGCTGTTGGCCTTGGTGGCGTCGCTGCCGTCGTCATAGTGGACCAGCTCCAGCGGCCGCCCGAGGACGCCGCCGCCCTTGTTGATCTCTTCGACGTACATTTGCAGCGTTTTCAGCTCCGGGTCGCCGAGGAAGGCGGCGGGGCCGGTGACCGACAGCACCGACCCGATCCTGATCGGCTCGGCGGCGGTGGCCGGGCCTGCGCTCAGGCCAAGGACGGCCGCAGCCAGCAGGGAGGCAAGGGTTTTCATGGCGTTTCCTCCGGTTTCTTTTGATGTGTGTCTTGTCAGGGCAACAAACGATGAAAGGATGGTGGAGCGCTGCTCCACACCTCGTCGGGGCCTTCAGGCCCCGAACCCCATTCCTTTGATCATCAAGGAAAAAAGGGGGGCTTGGGGGCATGTGCCCCCAAATGGGTGCGGGCGATAGCCTGCCATCTCTTGTACCGTCAGGGCTTAAACGCGTTCGATGATCAGGGCGATGCCCTGACCCACCCCGATACACATGGTGCACAGGGCATAGCGGCCACCGCTGCGCCGAAGCTGACGGGCGGCGGTGGTGATCAGGCGGGCGCCGCTCATCCCCAGCGGATGGCCGATGGCGATGGCGCCGCCGTTGGGGTTGACGTGGGCGGCATCGTCGGGCAGACCCAGCTCGCGCAGGACGGCCAGCGACTGGGCGGCGAAGGCTTCGTTCAGCTCGATGACATCCATCTGCGCCAGCGTCAGGCCGGTCTGCGCCAGCACCTTGCGCACCGCTGGAACCGGGCCGATGCCCATGATGCGCGGCAGAACACCGGCGGTGGCCATCCCGACCACCCGCGCCAGCGGAGTCAGTCCGTGCTGCCGGGCTGCCTGTTCCGAGGCCAGCAGCAGGGCGCAAGCGCCGTCATTGACCCCCGAGGCATTGCCCGCGGTGACGGTCAGCTCCGGGCCGTTGACCCCTTTCAGGCGGGCCAGACTGTCGAGGGTGGTTTCCGGGCGCGGGTGTTCGTCGGTGGTGATCACCTTCGGGTCGCCCTTTTTCTGCGGGATGACCACCGGCACGATTTCGTCGATGAACACTCCGGCGGCATGGGCAGCGGCCCAGCGCTGTTGCGAGCGCAGGGCAAAGGCGTCCTGATCGGCGCGGGAAATGGCGAAGTCGGCGGCCACGTTGTCCGCCGTTTCCGGCATCGAGTCCACGCCGTACATCTGCTTCATTCGTGGATTGATGAACCGCCAGCCGATGGTGGTGTCGTACAGGGCGGCGCTGCGCGAAAAGGCGCTGTCGCTTTTCGGCATCACGAACGGGGCGCGCGACATGCTTTCGACCCCCCCGGCCAGCATCAACGCGCCTTCACCGGCCTTGATGGTGCGGGCGGCCAGACCGACGGCATCCATCCCCGATCCGCACAGGCGGTTGAGGGTGGTGCCGGGCACGCCGACCGGCAGACCGGCCAGCAGTGCGGCCATGCGGGCGACGTTGCGGTTGTCTTCACCGGCCTGATTGGCCGAACCATAGATCACGTCATCGACCGCTTCCCAGTCCACCGACGGGTTGCGCTCGGCCAGCGCCCGCAACGGGATGGCGGCCAGATCATCGGCGCGCACGCCGGACAAGGCACCACCGTAACGTCCGACGGGGGTACGGACGGCATCACAAATCAGGGCTTCAATCATCGGAACCTGCTCTGGCAGAAAAGGGGGATCAGATTTGCTTCGGGCGGTTGTCGATCACCCGTTTGGCCTTGCCGACCACCGTGCGCGGGATGGTGCCGGGGTCGAGCACCTGCACCTGGGTGCTGACGCCGACCATCGTCTTGATGTGCCGCTGCAGTTCCTTGCCCAGCGCCAGCACCCCGGCATCACTGAGCGCACTGGCCGAACTGGTTTTCAGCTCGCAATGGACGGTCATGGTGTCCATGTGGCCGTCGCGGTCGATCACCAGCTGGTAATGGCCGGACAGGTGCGGATTGGCGAGAATCTGTTCTTCGATCTGGGTCGGGAAGACGTTGACCCCGCGAATGATCAGCATGTCATCGGAGCGGCCGGTGATTTTGCTGATGCGGCGGAACGAGCGGGCGGTGGGCGGCAGCAGGGCGGTCAGGTCGCGGGTGCGGTAGCGGATGACCGGGAAGGCTTCCTTGCTGAGCGAGGTGAACACCAGCTCGCCCTCGCTGCCGTCGGGCAGGACCTCGCCGCTGACCGGGTCGATGATTTCCGGGTAGAAATGGTCTTCCCAGATCACCGGCCCGTCCTTGGTCTCCAGACATTCGCAGGCGACACCCGGCCCCATCACTTCGGTCAGGCCGTAAATGTCGATGGCGTCAATGCCCAGCTTCTGCTCGATCTCGCTGCGCATGCCTTCGCCCCACGGCTCGGCCCCAAAGATGCCGATCTTCAGCGAGATGTCTTGCGGGCTGATGCCCAGCTGCATGAACTCGTCGGCGATCACCAGACTGTAGGAGGGTGTCACCATGATCGCATCGGGGCGGAAGTCGAGGATTTGCTGCACCTGCTTGTCGGTCTGGCCACCGGACATCGGTACGGCAATGCACCCTGCCTTTTCAATGCCATAGTGCGCCCCCAGACCACCGGTGAACATGCCGTAGCCATAGGCGTTGTGCACCATGTCGCCGGGACGCACCCCGGCGGCGCGCAACGAGCGGGCGACCAGCGTCGCCCAGGTGTCGATGTCGCGGGCGGTATAGCCAACCACCACCGGCTTGCCGGTGGTGCCGGATGAGGCATGCAGGCGGGCGAGTTTCTGGCGCGGCACGGCAAACAGCCCGAACGGGTAATGGTCGCGCAGGTCGAGCTTGGTCATGAACGGAAACAGCGACAGGTCGGACAACTGGCGCAGGTCGTCGGGATGCACCCCCTTGGCGTCGCACTTCTGGCGATAGGGGGCAACGTTGTCGTAGGTGTGGCGCACCGACCATTTCAGCCGGTCGAGTTGCAGCGCGGAAATTTCATCGCGGCTGGCGGTTTCAATCGGGTCGAGGGGCGCGGGGACTCCGGTCATTTTGGACACTGTTCCTCTCCTGTAATCTTGTTTCTTGAGAGCTTTGAGGCCCGTCGGTCCGGCGTTCTGTGGGATCAGGTCTGATCAGGGGCCGGTAAGGACGTCGCCTTTGATGCGGCTGGATTTGCCGCGGAACATCGCGATGATGCTGCCATCCTGCCGGGTGACGGTGACGTCATAGACGCCGCTGCGTCCGGCGGTGGCACGTTCGGTGGCTTCGGCGCGCAGGATGTCGCCAACCTGTGCCGGAGCCAGAAAGTCAACATGGCAGGCCGAGGCAACGGTGGTGTGGTTGCCGCTGTTACAGGCATAAGCAAAGGCGGTATCGGCCAGGGTGAAGATCAGCCCACCGTGGCAGATGGCGTGCCCGTTGGTCATGTCTTCGCGCACCGGCATGTCCAGACAGGCGGCACCGGGCGCAATCGAAATCAGGCGCATCCCCAGCATTTGCGGGGCGCGATCGCGGGCCCACATGGCCGCTCCGACGCGGGTGGCGAGCTCCTGTGCGGTGATCTCAGGGGTATGTTCAGGCATGTGTTCAGGCATGGCAGGGCCTTCCGCTCAACAGACAGGATCGCAGATAGGGCGACAGGCGATAACGGTCCTCGCCATAGTAGGCCGCCAGATGGTCCAGCACCTGCACCACGGTGGCGACGCCGATACGGTCGGCCCACGCCAGCGGGCCACAGGGATAATTGGCCCCCAGCCGCATGGCGGTATCGGCGGCGGCGGCAGAGCAAACGCCATGGTGGACGGCATCACCGGCTTCGTTGGCCAGCATCGCCACCGTGCGCATCACCGCCAGCGCCGGAGAATCCGCCAGCCGGGAGACGGCAATGCCTGCCGCTTGCAACAGGCCGGTGAGGGCGTGCCGTGCCGCCGGGGCACAGTGCGGCGCACAGGCCATCGCCAGCCGGGAGGCCTGCTGATAGTCAAGAGCAAGGTCCAGCACCGCCGTATCGGTGATCCCGCTGCTGGCGGCGCGCTGGGCGGCGCTGCGGCCATCGGTGGGATAGAGCACGGCAGAGCCAACGCTTGCCAGCCGGTCATCGTCGGCAGGCTGGTGCTGGCAGGCAACGCCATGGGCTTGCAAACGAGCGGTCAGCGCAGCGGTAGCCGGGTGATCCCCGTGCAGCACAATGCCGTCCGGGGCGGGGCAGTGCGGTGCCACCTGCACGTCGGGGCGCTCGCCGCCGCGATGGTCATAAAAGCCGCGTCCGCTCTTGCGGCCAAGGAAGCCAGCGGCAACCAGTTCCTGCTGGATCAGCGACGGGGTAAAGCGCGGGTCATGAAAGAACGCCCGCCACACCGACGAGGTGACGGCGAAATTGACGTCGTGGCCGATCAGGTCCATCAGCTCGAACGGCCCCATGCGAAAGCCACCGGCATCACGATAGAGGGCGTCAAGGGTGGCGGTATCACTGACCTGTTCGTCCAGCAGCCGCAGGGCTTCGGCGTAATAGGGGCGGGCGACGCGGTTGACGATGAATCCCGGCGTCGAGCCGGTGCGCACCGGGGTTTTGCCCCACCCTTGCGCCGTCGCCATCAGGGTGTCCACCACCGCCGGAGCGGTGGCAAGGCCGTTGACCACTTCGACCAATGCCATGAGTGGGGCCGGATTGAAGAAATGCAGCCCGGCCAGCCGTTGCGGCGCATCAAGGGCGGAGGCAATGGCGGTGATCGACAGTGACGAGGTGTTGCTGGCGAGGATGCAGTCGGGGGCGGTCACAGCTTCGAGGCGGCGGAACAGCTCTTGCTTGATGGTCAGGTCTTCGATGATCGCTTCGATCACCAGCCCGGCCCCGGCCAGCTCTTCCACAGTGCCAACCGCCTGCAGGGCGGCGCTGGCGGCATGGGCGGTATCGGCGTCCAGCTTGCCCTTTTGGGCCAGCGTGGCAAAGCTGGCCCGCTGGCTGGCCACCGCGTCGGCGGCGGCTCCGGGGCGGCTGTCGTACAGGAACACCGGGTGCCCGGCACGGGCGGCGATGTGCGCGATACCGCTGCCCATCGCCCCCGCTCCGACCACTGCCACCGGTGTGGACAGAGGCAGTGCAGACATCATTCACCTGTAAAGTTGGGAGGTCGCTTGGCGGTGAACGCCGCCACCCCCTCGGCATAGTCCTTGCTCCAGCCCAGTTCGCGCATGCACATCCCCTCAAACGACAACTGCTGTTCCAGGGTGTGGTTCTGCGCGGCGTGCATCGCCTGCCGGGTGCGCACCAGCGCCTTGGTCGGGGCGACGGCCAGCCGTTCGGCCAGTTCGGTGATGGTGGCGGCAAAGGCATCATCGTCAACGGCGGCCCAGATCAGCCCCCAGTCGGCGGCTTTCTCGGCGGGCAGCTTGTCGGCCAGCAACGCCAGCCCCATCGCCCGCGCCATGCCGATCCGCTGCGGCAGGAACCAGGTCCCCCCGGTGTCGGGGATCAGGCCGATCTTGCTGAAGGCCTGCAGGAACGAGGCGGACTTTGCCGCCACCACCAGATCACAGGCCAGCGCCAGACTGGCCCCGGCTCCGGCGGCGATGCCGTTGACGGCGGCAATGGTCGGCACGCGCAGGGCGCTCAGGCGCAGGATCAGTGGCTTGTAATTGCGCTCGACGGTGTTGCCGATGTCGGGCATCTGCCCGGCGTTGATCTGCATCGCCCGGTCGCCCAGATCCTGCCCGGCGCAGAACCCGCGCCCGGCGCCGCTGATCACCAGTACCCGGATGCTGGTGTCGGTTTGCACCTGATCAAGGGCGGTGCGCAGCTCGGCATGCATTTCTTCGGTAAAGCTGTTGAGCTTGTCCGGGCGATTGAGGGTCAGGCGGGCTATGCCGTTGCTGACCTCGAACAGGATGGTGGAAAAGGTCTGGCTCATGGTGTCCTCGTTACAGTGGTGATCGATCACAGATGATACCGACGTTGGACCACACAGAAACGATCCGCCACAAAGGCCGAGTTGCTATAGGAGGCATTGGCCGCCGGATTACCCCCGGTGCCGTGATAGTCGGAATAGGCCGCCGACTGGTTGACGAACACCCCGCCGGTCAGGTTGATCGACAGCGCCACCCGACTGCGCACGGTGGCGGCGGTGACGGCATCGGTCATTGCCGGATCGCTGCTGTACAGGCCGACGGTCAGCGCGCCGTGGGTGCGCACGATGCGTTCGGTCAGGGTCGGCAGGTCGGCGCGGTTGGCAACCTTCACCACAAAGCTGATCGGCCCGAAACGTTCTTCCATATAGGCGGCTTCGTCGGTGGCGTCGCAGGACAGCAGCACCGGGGTGCGGACCTCGGCCTGTGGATAATCAGGGTTGTCGAGCTTTTGCGACGGCAGGATCACCGAGCCGAACCGCCCGGCGTTGGCGTCTTCGATGCGGGCGAGGGTGTCAGCGGACTGGATCGCCCCCAGAACGGCGTGGGCCACTTCGGGCTTGGACAGGAAACCGCTGATGGCCTTCGCCAGATCGGCGCACACCTCGTCGTAGCTCTTCGGGCCGTCTTCGGTGCGGATGCCGTCGGCGGGAACCAGAATCGCCTGGGTGGTGGTACACATCTGGCCGCTGTACAGCGACAGGGTGAAGGCCAGATTGCGCAGCATCGCCTTATAGGAGTCGGTGGAGTCGATCACCACGGTGTTGACCCCGGCCAGCTCGGCGTAAACCCGCGCCTGTCGGCAATTGCTCAGCAGCCAGTTTCCGAACACCGAACTGCCGGTGAAATCGACCGAGGCGACCGCCGGATGGGTGACCAGCGCCTGCGTGTCGGTGCGGGTTTCCCCGAGGAACAGCGACACCAGATTGGGGTCCAGCCCCTGTTCGCGCAGCACCTCGCGCAGCACCCGCACGGTGAGGGCGGCGGGCAGGATGGCGTTGCTGTGCGGCTTGATGATCACCGGGTTGCCGGTGACGAGGGCGGCGAACAGGCCGGGATAGGTGTTCCAGGTGGGGAAGGTGCCACAGCCGACCACCACCGCCACCCCGCGCCCGACGATCTGGAAATGCTTTTTCATCACCAGCGGCGGGTTCTTGCCCTGTGGCTTTTCCCACACCGCGTCGGCGGGGATGGTGCTCTGCTCGCGCCAGCCATAGGCGACCGCCTCAAGACCGCGATCCTGCGCGTGCGGGCCACCGGCCTGAAAGGCCATCATCCAGCCCTGCCCGGTGGTCATCATCACCGCATGGGCAAGGGTGAAGCTGTGGCGGTTGAGCCGGTCGAGCATTTCAAGGCACACCCCGGCGCGGCCATCGGGGCCGATGTCCTGCCATCCGGCCATCGCCGTTTGTGCCGCCTCCAGCAGGGTCTGCATGTCGCACAGCGGATAGCTGACCTCCAGCGTTGCCCCATAGGGCGAGCGTTCCCCGCCCAGCCAGCCGCGCTGTCCCGGCTGCTCAAGGGCGAACTGCTGGCCGAGCAGAGCATCAAACGCCTGCTTGCCTGCGCTGTCCGCGCCGTCGCCATAGGCCCGGGGACTGGGGGATTCGGCATAGGGCGACCAGTAGCCACGCTGATGGATGGCGTGAACGGCGGCATCCAGAGTGGCGCGGTGCTTGTCGAACATCGGATGGGACATGGCTTCCTCATAATGGCAGGTCGGCAGGGAGCTGGGCGACATGATGCAGGCGAGGACGGGACAGAGTGGTCGCCGGGGTTCCGTTGGGGAACCTTTTTATGATGCACATGTGGCGCTAAACTCTTTTTCCTGTGTATCGTATTTTTGGATACAGTGGTAACTGTTTTTTCGCCGGAATTTTTTGGCTTTAAAATAAATAAATGTATTTCAATGAGTTAGTTGATAAAAAAATTATCAATAAGGCAATTGATTATGAATTATGTAACTTTTGCAGCTGCGAAAAGAAAAGGTGCGCTGTGCGGTGCAGCATATTTTCTTTGAAAAAATGATACAGATAATGTTGACTCAATGAAGAAATCGGTATCATAAAAGAAGGGCGAGCAAACGACTCCTCCTGATCCGGGATCTGCGGTTTCCCCCGCCATCGTCCCGCCTGCCACCGGCATTTGCCACCGGCGCAGGGCTGCCACCGATCAGGCTCCAACAAAATCATCCATATCCTTTGTCTGTGTCCCAGGGAGGCACCATGTCTATTCTCAAAGAGCGCCTGTCCGACGTGATGGAACTGCCGCCGGAAACGCCGCAGCCGAACGTCTATCCGTTGTCCTGGCAGTCGCACACCGCCAAGCTGCAGGAAGTGTGGGAAGCATCGCTGCGCGAAAACTGGGACCCGGAAAAGCTGCCGTGGGATACCCTTGATCTCGACAGCTATAGCTGGGAAGAGCGCGAATCGATTGCCTACTGGTGGACCCTGCTGTCGGTGTTCGACGCGTCGGCCCCGCCGGTATTTGCCGAAGCCCTGGTCAAGACCTATGAGGTCCACGAGGAAGACCCGGTGCGCAAGTGCTTCTTCTCGGTCACCCGCGACGAGCAGAACCACGAAATCATGTGCGGTCTGGCGATCACCAAATTCCTTGGTCATCCCGACCCGCTGACCTACGAGCCGAAAACCGAGCTGGGCAAGCGCCTGCAAAAGAATGCCCGCTGGCTCTATTACAACGGTGGCCGTTACTGGACCGGCTACAAGAGCGCGGTGCCGCGCTATGATCTGGCAGTGCTGTTCAGCTCGTTCCTGATGGGGGAAATTGCGGCGGCGACCATCTTCAAGCAGATGTTCGACAACTCGCGCGAGCTGGTGTTCAAGGAAGCCTTCCGCAACATTGGCCGCGACGAAGGCCGCCACATGGCGATCTGCATGGCGGTGATGGAACGCGACTACCCCAAGATGGGCCCGGATAACAAGTCGGTGATCACCAAGCAGATCCGCGCCGGTTACCTGTTCCTGTCAGCGGTGCTGTTCGAGCCGCCGATGGACTTCTGGGACCTGCCCGCCGACTTCATCGACAACCAGCGCGAAGCCGAAGAAGTGGCACGCGGGGCTGGCTTCGGCATCCCGACCTACGAGGCCAAGAAGGAAAACTGGCGCAACGCCATCATCAACCTGAAGGGTGTGCTCGACCGTTACAACATCCCGTTCCCGGCCATCCCGGAGGTCGGCATTACCGGCGAAGAAGTGTCGGACACCGAGATGGACGACATCATTCCGGTGTTCTGATCGCGGATCAGAGGGAGTGACGGAGTGCTCTCCTGCGTGGTGTCGCGGGGGAGTGCTCCGGCGTTTGGAGCATTGTGCGAAAAGTGGGAACCGGTTTTCGCAAAAAACAATGCGACAGAACAAAAGGTTAGAGCAGCGTGCCTGCGTCAGATTGAATGCACGCTGCTCCAGGGTGGTTTCAACAAAAGAAAGGGCCAGACAATGGCACGGATCGTGATGCAGCCTTCGGGCAAGTCGGTGGACTGCACGTCGGGTGATACGGTGCTGATGGCGCTGGAAAAGGCTGGCTATGCCTTGCCGAACAACTGCCGCGCCGGGGCCTGTGGCGAGTGCAAGGTCAAGGTGCTGTCCGGGCAGTTCGATCAGGGGATGGTGCTGGACATGGCGCTGTCGCAGGATGAACGCCGCCATGGCTATGGCCTGATGTGCATGGCCAAGCCGATTTCCGACGAACTGGTGATCGAATGGGGCACCGAAGACGCCCGCCCCAAGCTGTTCCCGCCACGGGAAAACGTTACCTGTGTGGTGGTGGACAAGCGGTTGATTGCGGCGCGGGTGATGGAAATCCGCCTGCGGCCGGTGGGCCAGCCGATCCGCTACTGGCCGGGCCAGTACCTCACCATCGGTGATGCGCAGAACGGCATTCCGGCACGGGCCTATTCGATTGCCAACGCGCCGCGCCCCGATGGCGAGATCGTGTTGCAGGTGGCGCGGGCCGATGATGGCCGCACCAGTGTCTGGCTGCATGACACGGTGCAGATTGGCGGCGTGGTGAAGGTTTCCGGGGCCTATGGCACCTTCATCGGCGATCCGTCGGTTGATACGCCGGTTCTGTGTCTGGCGGCGGGGACCGGACTGGCGCCGATTCTGGCATTGGCCGAAGCGGCCCTGCGGCGCGGCTATCGCAAGCCGGTGACGCTGGTGATTTCCGCCCGCACGCTCGACGATGTCTATGGGCTGGGGATGCTGGTGTGGTGGCGGACCAAGCACCGCAACTTTGATTTCAAGATCACCCTGACCCGCGAACAGCACCCCGACCACCTGAATGGGCGGCTGGACCGGGTGCTGCCGATGCTGTTCCCCGACCTGTCGAAGCACAGCGTGTTTGTGGCGGGCAGTCCGGCCTTTGTGGAAACCTGTGTGGCAACGGCACAGAGCCTGAAGGCACAGGCGGCGATGACCCATACCGAGGGGTTCTTTTGTCAGGATGTCGTGCAGGATGACGCCAGCAGCGCGTTCGGATGATGAAAAACAGGACAGCTTGCGGCAGACGACCAGACAGCAGCTTGGCAGGAAAGGATGTTTATGATTAGGGTGGGGACGATTTCAACAGTTTTTGGTTGTGGCTGTCATGCTTGGGCCGATTGACCAGCACCTTGATGCCTTTCGTCAGCAACGCAGCGTGCAGGCAGGCTCCCTGATCATCTCGCTGTTCGGTGATGCGGTGCTGCCGCGTGGTGGCACCGTCTGGCTGGGCAGCCTGATCCGCCTGCTGGAGCCGCTCGGGCTGAACGAACGGCTGGTGCGCACCGCTGTTTTCCGGTTGGTGAAAGACGGCTGGCTGGAGGCGACCACGCAGGGCCGCCGGTCGAATTATGCCCTCAGCGACAGTGGACGGCGGAGGTTCGAGGACGCCTCGCGGCTGATTTATGCCGCGCAGGCTCCGGAGTGGGACCGGCGCTGGCGGCTGATTTTCCTGATTGGCGAGCTGACCGCCAAGGAACGCGAGCACATCCGCCGCGCCCTGTTCTGGCAGGGCTTCGGGGCGTTGAATGACGGCTGCTTCATCCATCCGGGGGCCGATCTGGCGGCGGCCTTTGACGGGCTGGTGGCCGATGGTCTGGGGCCGTACCTGAAAAACCTGATGCCGTTGCAGGCCGCCGATGCCCGCACCGGCCTGTCGGCGTCGAACAAGGACATTGCCGAACAGGCGTGGGATCTGGGCGACCTGTCGGCGGCCTATGAACGGTTTGCCGCCACCTATCTGCCGCTGCTGGTGGCGCTGAGCGGCGATGCCAGCGCCGGGCTGCGCGACGAAGATGCCTTTCTGGTCCGCACCCTGCTGATTCACGACTATCGCCGCCTGCTGCTGCGTGACCCGGAACTGCCGGAAGTCCTGCTGCCGACCGACTGGCCGGGGCAGCGGGTGCGCCTGTTGTGCAAGGACATTTACCGCCGCCTGCTGGGGCCGTCGGAACGCCACCTTGATCAGCATCTGTCGCTGGCTGACGGGTCGGTGCCGGTGGCTGGTCCGACTCTGCTGGCCCGCTTTCGTGATGATGATCCGTTGCTGTCCCTGCACCGGGCAGGGTAAAAGCTCGGCATCACCAACCTCAATTGACGCAGCGGGAGGCGGCCATGGACGACGAACTGGACGGAAAGCAGGGCGTGCAGTCGCTGGAAATCGGCATGAGCATCCTGAAAGCGATGGTCGCCGGGCACCGGTCGATGATGCTGAAAGACATTGCCGCCGCCGCTGGCATGTCGCCGCCGAAGGTCCACCGCTATCTGGTCAGCCTGATCCGCGCCGGGCTGGTCGAACAGGACCCGCTGACCTCGCGCTATGACATCGGCCAGTTCGCCCTGCGCATCGGGCTGGTGGCGATTGACCGGCTGGACCGCATCCGGCTGGGGGTGGCGGCGATTTCCGATCTGCGCGACCAGTTGAACCAGACGGTGGCGCTGGCGGTGTGGGCCGACCGTGGGCCGGTGATCGTCCGCTGGGAACGGCCCCGCCGCCCGATCACGGTCAACGTGGTGACCGGTGTACACCTGCATCTGCTGAACAGTGCCGGCGGGCGGGTGTTCGGGGCGTTCATGCCGAAGGCCAAAATCGATCCGCTGTTGGCCGATGAACTGAAAACCCTGACCCTGCCCGACGCCATCCGCACCCGCGCCCGCGCCGAGGCGATGCTGGACGAGGTGCGGCGCACCGGCATTGCCACCATCAGCGAAGGCTATTTCGCCGAGGGTGTCGAAGCCGCCGCTGCGCCGGTGTTCAACTTCAAGGGCGAAATCTCGATGGCGCTGGTGGTGGTCGGGGTGCAGGGCACGCTGGACATGGGCCTTGACGGCCCGCTGATTGCCGACCTGCGCCACGCCGCCACCGATTTGTCCGCGCGGCTGGGCTATGCCGGGGGAGCGGCGGCGGTGTCGCCTTCCGGCCAGTAAAAGGAATCCGGTGTCGGGCGGGCACCGAACACCGCTTGTCCGACCCGCACGATGGTGGCCCCTTCTTCGATGGCGGCGGGGAAGTCCCCGGACATGCCCATCGACAACTCGCACAGGTCAGCACCTTGCGGGGCATCATTGCGCGCCTGATCGCGCAGGCTGCGCAGCAGGCGGAAACAGCGGCGGACCTCGGTTTGATCGGCGGTAAAGGTGGCAAGCGTCATCAGCCCGCGCGGGCGCAGGGCATCAAAGGCGGTCAGGCTGCGCAGAAAGGCGGGCAGCTCGGCGGGGGCCAATCCGTACTTGCTGGCCTCGCCCGAGGTGTTGACCTGAATCAGCACATCCAGCCCCCGCCCCAGAGTTTGCAGCCGCCGTTCCAGAGCGGTGGCCAGCGACAGGCGGTCGAGGGAGTGCAGGCTGCTGGCAAAGTCGAGCATCTCCTTCACCTTGTTGCTTTGCAGATGACCAATCATCGCCCAGCGCACCGGCTCGCCAGCCAGCGCGGCGGCTTTGGGACGACCCTCCTGCACCTTGTTTTCCCCCAGCTCGCGGGCTCCGGCGGCGATGGCCTGCCGCACCCGCTCGGCGGCAACGGTTTTGGTGACCAGCAGCAGGCGGACCTCACTGGCCGGGCGACCGGCCCGGTCGGCGGCGGCGCGCATCTGCTGTTGTACGTCCTGCAGGGCGGTGGCGATGCTCATGGCAACGCCTCCAGCCACTCGGTCAACAACCGTCGTCCGGCCTGGCGCAGGGTGGCGCCATGCTGTTGCGCCTCGGCCCGCAGGCGGTTGGGGTCAATTCCGGCGGCGGCCAGCTCGCAGGCATGGCCGATCAACCACGACTCCAGGCCATTGCTGGTATCGGCTTCGGGGTGGAACTGCATCGCCAACACCGTAGTGCCGATGGCAAAGGCTTGTGGACAAACCGCCGTCGAGGCCAGCGCCACGGCAGCGGCAGGAACCTCGAAGGCATCGCCATGCCAGTGCAGCACCGGCACGCCGTCCAGATGACGCAGCGGACTGGCGTATCCGGCGGCGCCAAGCGTCAGTGGCGCAAAGCCGATCTCCTTCACCCCGGTAGGGGCAACACGGGCTCCCAGAGCATGGGCAATCTGCTGGGCACCGAGGCAAATCCCCAGTGTGGGCTTCCCGGCGGCCAGACGCTGGCCGATCAGGGCCTGTTCGGTGGCAAGGAACGGATAGGTGGCCTGCTCGTAGACGCCGACCGGACCACCGAGGATCACCAGCAGGTCGGCGGCCAGTGGATCAAGGCCGGACAGGTCCTGCTGCCCGACGTCGTGATACTGCACCTGATAGCCCGCCTGCTGCAACACAGCCTCGAAGGTGCCAAGGGTTTCAAACGCGACATGCTGAAGGGCGAGCGCCTGTCTGGTCATGGTCCTCTCCATGGTGGGCGGCGGGATTGCTGCGCCGGGACCCTTCAGGCACTATCGCGCCACCGGCCTGTTGCAAAGAGCCGGATGGTGGCAGAGAGGTAGGCCGGATGGGCAAAGGGGCAACACTGGTACTGGAGGTGAAGCCCGAGGGGCGCGAGCCGCTGTTTCTGGCGCTGGCCCGGGCCCTGATCGCAGATATCGAACGGGGACGCCTGCCGCCGGGAACGGCCTTGCCGGGAACGCGGGCGCTGGCGGCGTCGCTGGGGATGCACCGCAACACCGTGGATGCCGCCTATCAGGAGTTGATCCTGCAAGGCTGGCTGGTCAGTGTGCCGTCGCGGGGAACCTTTGTGGCGCGCGACCTGCCAGATTGCCCGCCGCTGCGCCCCGTTGATCCTGTGCTGCCCGATCAGGAGCATGCGGTGCGGCCTGCGCCTTTGCCGTTCAGCCTGTCAGACGGTACCCCTGATCCCCGGTTGGCGCCGGTGGTGGCGCTGGCACAGGCGATCCGGCGGGCGTTGCTGTCGCCCTCCTTTCTGTCCTGCCGCGACTATGGCGACCCCTGTGGTCATCCGTTGCTGCGCGAGGCGCTGGCGCTGTATCTGCGTGATGAACGGGGGCTGGCGGTGCGTCCGGCGCAGGTGATGATCACCCGTGGCAGCCAGATGGCGCTGTTTCTCGCCGCGCGGGCGCTGGGACGGGCAGGGGCGGTGATCGCGGTGGAAACGCCGGGCTATCCGCTGGCGTGGCGGGCCTTTCAGGCGGCGGGGGTGCCGGTGGTCGGGGTGCCGGTGGACGGTGAGGGGCTGGATGTCGAGGCGCTGGAGCGGCTGGCCGAAAGCCAGCCCGGACTGGTAGCGGTCTACCTCACCCCGCATCACCAGTATCCGACCACGGTGACGCTGGGGGCTGCCCGTCGTCTGCGGCTGCTGGATCTGGCCCGGCGCCATGATCTGGTGATCATCGAAGACGATTACGATCACGAATACCGCTTTGAAGGCCGTCCGCTGTTGCCGCTGGCGGCGCGCAACCATGCGCAAGACAGGGTGATCCACGTCGGGTCGTTATCAAAGCTGATCGCCCCCGCCCTGCGCATTGGCTACGCCATTGCCCCGCCAGCCCTGCTGGAGCGGATGGCCGGGCAGCGCGAAGCCATCGACCGGCAGGGCGATGGCCCGCTGGAGCAGGCGCTGGGCGAACTGCTGGCCGACGGTACCCTGCGCCGTCATGCCCGCAAGGCGCGGCGGCTGTATCTGGCCCGCCGTGACCGGCTGGTGAGCCTGCTGCGCGCCACGCTGGCGGATCGGACTGATTTTGCCGTTCCGGCAGGAGGTCTGGCGGTCTGGCTGCGTCTGCGCGGAGAGGCGGACCTGGTCGACCAATGGGTGGAGCGGGCGGCGGCCTTGGGATTGGCGGTGCTGCCGGGCCGTCATTTCTCCCTGTCGCCAGCCGACGCGCCAGCCGCCTTGCGGTTGGGCTTTGCCGCCCTGAGCGAAGACGAGCTGGAACAGGCCGTTGGGGTGCTGGTGCGAGCCTGCCCTGTGGGGTAAAGCAGTGAGCGCAAAAGTGGTTCCGGTTTTGCGCAAAATCACTGCGACAAAAAAATTTAGGCCAGTGGCATCGCGTCGGTCTCTGGACTGGAGGCCACAAGCCTAATGATCGGGAGGTCTCTTTTGGGGCGGGCAACTTTCGGGGCCGATTGTGGTGTACTGTGCCCTGCACCATTTTCGGTGCTCTAACTATTTGAAGCGTCGCCGGTTCTTGCTAAAATCAGTTTTCAATTTCCGTGTGGTGCTTTAGGGTGGCGGAGCCTTGATTTGCACCGGACTCTCAATTTCCGACCGTTGGTTTGTTGCACCACTCGTCTGCCGAATCAATTTTACAGCCTATGCTCCAGGAGATATTGAAAGTGCAACGGCCACATGTTTCTCATATCTTTTCGCAAGACCTTATTTACTGGATAAAGCGCAAGCTGGGGAAAGGCGACTACGTGGCATCTTTCCCAACCTGGAAAGATGCGGCAGACCATTCAACGCCATACACCACCGATACAGCGTTATATCTGGACAAATTTTTCTATCCAAAGCTGAATAATGTCAGCAGTTGTTTTCAGGACTGGAGTGTGGCGACGGCCATTTCGCTTGCGTGTCGCGGAAAGGAAAACAATGCCCCGGTGTCCATTCTGGACTTTGGGGGGGGCGTTGGCGTCAGGTTTCTGGAGATGCGGACCCTGTTGACCAATTTGGGAATTCCGAAACTCTGGCGCGTTGTCGAGCTTCCTGATCTGGTTGCCAGAATGAATGAAATTGACCTGCCAGAGAGGTTGGTCTTTGACACCGAGTTGCCTCCGGCGGGGACATCCGATGTTGTGATCGTCGATGGTGTTCTGCAATACATTGAAAATACCTATGACGCTCTCGATGCCTTGCTGAAGTTGTCGGCGAAGTATGTTGTTGTTCGGCGAACCCCTCTTGTCGCCAGCGAGACGGAAATTTTCATCGTTCAGCGGAACAGCATCAAGAACGATGGAACAACGGTTCCGCTTGTTATCGCAAAGAAATCAAAATTTGAGGAAACCATCGTCTCCAATGGCTATGCCATCGTGAATTGCTTTGAGCAGGAGCACGCGGACAAGACGTATTTCTCTGATTTCCAGTACATGACGTATTTTCTCGCAAAAGACCATCAGGGCTGCGAGCCTGCGGCGTAAACCATGCCCTCCGCCCGCTCATTCAGCGGCGGGACGGGCGGCATAGCGGGCGGCAATCCAGGCGCAGGCCATCAACTGAATTTGATGAAACAGCATGATCGGCAACACCACCGCCCCGATCATCGCGCTGGAAAAGATGGCGTTGGCCATCGGCACGCCGCTGACCAGACTCTTTTTCGATCCACAGAACAGGATGGTGATCTGGTCCGCCCGGTTAAAGCCCAAGGCCCGGCTGCCGATCAGGGTCAGCCCCAGCACGCACAGCAGCAGCAGGATATCCAGCAGCACGATCATCGCCAGGTTTTCCAGCGAGAACTGGTGCCAGACGCCTTCGATCACTGCATGGCTGAACGCCAGATAGACCACCATCAGGATCGAGCCGCGATCAACCGGCATCAACAGCTTTTTGCGCGCGCGAATCCACCCTCCGACCCACGGCTGCAACAGTTGCCCGGCGATGAACGGCACCAGCAGTTGCAGCAGGATGGTCTGTAGCGAGTCGAGGGAAAAGCCCCCCGCCGTCTGCCCGAGCGAAAACAGCAGCCCGACCAGCAGCGGGGTGATGAACATCCCCAGAATGTTCGACGCCGATGCCGAGCAAATCGCCGCCGGGATGTTGCCCCCGGCAATCGAGGTGAAGGCAATCGACGACTGCACGGTCGAAGGCAGCACGCACAAATACAGGATACCCAGATACAGCGGATGCGGCAGCAGGCTGTCAGGGATCAGCCCGATCGCCAACCCCAATAACGGGAACACCCCAAAGGTGATGGCCAGAATCAACAGGTGCAGCCGCCAGTGCAGCAAACCGGCAATCACCGTTTCGCGTGACAGGCGGGCCCCATGCAGAAAGAACAGCAGGGCAATGGCGCAGTCGGTCGCAATGCCGAACCCGTGGGCAAACGCCCCGTGGGCCGGGAACAGCGAGGCCAGCAGCACGCACAGCAGCAGGCCGATGGTGAACAGGTCGGGCAGAAAACGCCGCATGGGGGACTCCTGAGGCATCGGGCACAAGGGTATCTGTCGCAGGGTGTGCCTTATGGCAGATCGAAATACAAACAATAACGGTTATGATGGTTCACCATAAAAATAACCGGAGGCAGCGATGCTTGACCTGACCCATGTGCGCAGTTTCCTGATGGTCAGCGATGTCGGCAGTTTCAGTCTGGCGGCGCGGCGGCTGGGGCTGAATCAGTCCACCATCAGCCAGCATGTCCGCCGTCTGGAAGACCGCCTCGGGCGGCGGTTGCTGGTACGCGATACCCACCATGTGGCGCTGACCGCCGATGGCGAAGCCCTGCTGCCGGATGCGCGGCTGATGCTGGCGCTGGCCAGCAAGGTGGACCAGCATTTCAGCGCCGCCAACCTGCGCGGCCACCTGCGGCTGGGGGTATCCGAAGATCTGGTCGGGCGACAGTTGCCGCTGATTCTCGATGCCTTTGCCTGCGCCCATCCGTCGGTTGATCTGGCGCTGACGGTGGCCCTGTCGGCACCGCTGTTTGCCATGCAGGACGCAGGCGAGATTGATCTGGTGTTTGCCAAGCGGCGGGTGGGGGAAACGCGTGGCCGCTTTGTTTGCCGCGAGCCGCTGGTGTGGCTGGCCCGCGACCCCGAGCGGCTGGGGCAGGCCCGTCCGCTGCCGCTGATTGCCTTTTCACCGCCCAGCATCACCCGCGCCATTGCACTGGAAACGCTGGAGCGGGCGGGCATCCCGTGGCGTCTGAGCTGTACCTGCGAAAGCCTGAGCGGCCTGACCGCAGCGGCGCGGGCCGGGATGGGGGTGTTTGTGCAGCCGCGGCGGCTGGCTCCGTCGGGATTGCGTGAGGTTTCGCCGGACCTGCTGCCGCCGCTGGACGACGTGGAGTTCATTCTGGTGGCGCGCAAGGGGGCCGATCAGGCGCTGGTCCGGGCACTGTCGGACGAGGTGATGCGGACCATGGCCGGGATGCCGGTGGTGTGAGGTGAAAAAAACCGCCAGAGCCTCCCGGTACACCGGGGATGCTCTGGCGGGAAGGTGCGGGACACGCGCCCGACTGGAGGAGCGGGGCAGCGTTTCCCAGGGTGATCCCGGAGTGATCAGGACATGATCAGGGACATCGACCAACCTGAGCGCGGTGTCGCGCCGGGGTGGATAGATTTATGGATTGTGAAATTGATTTCGTCAAATGGAATTCGATGGGCTTTTCCTGTTGACGTAATTCATTCCGTTATTCAGAATTTCTGCAACGGGCATGATCAACCAAAACCAATCAAGGCCCGATCCATAAACGGGAGGCCACACCATGACAGCCCTGTCAGGGATACCCGCACCGGGACGACCGGTGCGAGGCGGCACAGCCGCGCGCGGAAAGGGAGGCGGCTGATGTTGGCGCAATTCCTTCAATACCTGTTTTCCGGCATTACCATCGGCGCCACCTATGCGCTGGCGGCGCTGGGATTCACCATGATTTACAATGCCAGCACGGTGATCAACTTTGCCCAGGGCGAGTTCATCATGCTGGGCGGCATGCTGGCGGTGATGTTCCAGCAGGCCGGTTTTCCGCTGCCGCTGGCGGTGCTGCTGGCGATCATCGTGCCGTCGCTGGTGGGCGTGCTGATGGAAAAGACGGTGGTCGAGCCGGTACGCTCGGCCGAGACGGTCAACATCATCATCATCACCATCGGGGCATCGCTGGTGATTCGCGGTGTGGTCCAGGTGGTGTTCGGCAAGGGGGCCTTCATGCTGCCGTCGTTTTCCGGTGACACGCCGGTTGAAATCGGCGGGGCGATGATCATGCCGCAGAGCTTCTGGGTGATCGGGGTGTCGGCGCTGGTGGTGATCGGGCTGTGGTATTTCTTCACCCGCACCCTGACCGGCAAGGCGATGCTGGCGACCTCGTTCAACCGCACCGCTGCCGAGCTGGTCGGCATCAACACCAGTTGGGTGCTGTGGATGAGCTTTGCCATGTCGGCGGCGGTTGGCGCGCTGGGCGGTGTGCTGGTGACGCCGCTGACCATGACCTCTTATGACAGCGGTATCATGCTGGGGCTGAAGGGCTTTGTGGCGGCGGTGGTCGGGGGTCTGGGCAGCGGTGCCGGGGCGCTGGTGGGCGGCTTGCTGGTCGGTGTGCTCGAAGCGATGGGGGCGGGCTATCTGTCGTCGTCCTACAAGGATGCGCTGCCGTTTGTCCTGATCCTGCTGATCCTGTTCTTCCTGCCGCGCGGGCTGTTCGGCTCCCGCCAGACGGAGCGCGTCTAGCCATGATCCGACCCGTCATTCTCCGACTCATGGCACTTCGACCGGCAACCCTTGGGCTGGTGGCACTGGCCGTGCTGGTGCTGGTGCTGCCGCTGGTGATCAGCAACAGCTTTTACCTTGATCTGGTGATCCGGATTGCCATCAACGCCATCATCGTGCTGGGACTGAACCTGCTGATCGGCTTTGCCGGGCAGATCAGCTTTGGTCATGCCGGCTTTCTGGGCATCGGTGCCTATGCCAGTGCGGTCCTGCCGACTCATTTCGGCTGGCCGCCCCTGCTGGCCCTGATTGCCGGAGCCGCCGCCGCTGCGGCATTGGCGGCGGTGATGGCCTGGCCGATTTTCCGCCTGAAAGGCCATTATCTGGCGATGGCGACATTGGGGCTGGGGATCATCCTCAACCTGATTTTCCGCAACGAAGCCAGCTATACCGGCGGCCCGGACGGCATGGCGGTTCCGGCGATGGAGCTGTTTGGCCTTCAGCTGTCACGGGACCGTCAATGGTACTGGGTGATTGCGGCCCTGCTGCTGGTCAGTGTGTGGGCGTCGCTGAACATCATCGACTCGCCGTTCGGGCGGGCGTTGCGCGCCCTGCATGGCTCGGACGTGGCGGCGCGGGTGGTGGGGGTCGATATCGCCCGCTACAAGATGGCAATCTTTGTGATGTCGGCCACCTTTGCCAGCATCATGGGCAGCATCACCGCCCACTACGTCGGCTTTGTCACCCCGAACATCGCCGACTTCTTCCACTCGGTCGAGCTGGTGACGATGGTGGTGGTCGGTGGCATGGCCTCGGTGTTCGGCTCGCTGCTGGGGGCGGTGCTGCTGACCATCCTGCCGCAGGCGCTGGCCACCTTTGAAGGATGGGAAACCGTGGCCTTTGGCGCGATCCTGATCCTGTGCATGATTTTCATGCCGCGCGGGTTGCTGCCGACGCTGGCCGCCCGTCTTGGCAGCCTTCGTTTTGCGGTTGCCCGCCTGCGGGCGGGTCGCTCTGCCGGGGAGTCCGACTCATGATGGCCCGAACCTCAACAGCCCCCGCCACGCCTGTCCTCAGCGTGCGCGACCTGTCGATCAATTTCGGCGGAGTGCGGGCGGTGCAGAACGTCAGTTTTGATATTGCCAGTGGCTGTATCTATTCGGTGATTGGCCCGAACGGCGCCGGGAAAACCACCCTGTTCAACCTGATCACCGGCGTTTATGTGCCGACCGCCGGAGAAATCCTGCTCGACGGCCAGCCGGTGCAGGGGCAACCGCCGCACCGGCTGGCCCGGCGCGGGGTGGCCCGCACCTTCCAGAACCTGCAAGTCTGCCTCAACATGACCGCGCTGGAAAACGTGATGGTCGGGGCGCATCTGCGGCTGGATCGCAATGTGCTGAAGGCGGCCTTTCGCTGGCCGTCCCTGCGGCGGGCCGATCAGGCCCTGCATCAGGAAGCCGCCGAACTGATGCGCTTTGTCGGGCTGGAGCATGCGCTGGAGGCGCGCGCCGATGCGATGTCCTATGGCGCGCTGAAACGGCTGGAAATTGCCCGCGCTCTGGCGATGAAGCCACGGTTGCTGTTCCTTGATGAACCAGCGGCAGGCCTCAATCCGCGCGAGACGCTGGAGATTGACGAGCTGATTCGCAAGGTGGCCGCCTCCGGGGTGACGGTGGTGCTGGTCGAGCACGACATGAAGATGGTGATGAGCCTGTCCGACCGCATTCTGGTGCTGGACTACGGCAAAAAGCTGGCCGAAGGCACCGCTGCCGAAATCCGCCAGGACCCGGCGGTGATTGCCGCCTATCTGGGAGCCGGAGCCGCAGGAGAAACCTCATGAGCATCCCTGAAACACCGGCCCCGTTGCTGGCGGTCAGCGGGCTGGAAAGTTGTTATGGCCGCATCAAGGCGCTGAAAGGCGTGTCGCTGGAGGTCGCCAGCGGCGAGCTGGTGGCGCTGGTCGGGGCCAACGGGGCGGGCAAGACCACCTTCCTGCGCACCCTGTCGGGGGTGCAGCCGGCCAGCGCGGGCCAAATCCTGTTTGCCGGGGAGGCCATCGAGCGTCTGCGCCCTGAGCAGCGGGTGCGGCGCGGCATTTGCCAAAGCCCGGAAGGGCGGCAGGTGTTCGGCCCGCTGAGCATCGAAGACAACCTGCGTCTGGGGGGCTACACCCGGTCCGCGGCGGAGGTCAGCGAGGACCTCGACAAGATTTATCAGTTGTTTCCGGTGCTGCGTGACAAACGCCGTCTGGCGGCGGGCACCTTGTCCGGTGGGCAACAGCAGATGGTGGCGATCGGGCGGGCCTTGATGGGGCGGCCCCGGCTGCTGCTGCTCGACGAACCGTCGATGGGGCTGGCCCCGCTGATGGTCGAGGAGGTGTTTGCCGTCATCCGTCGTCTGCGGGCCGAAGGCATGACCATCCTGCTGGTCGAACAGAACGCCTTTGGCGCGCTGGCGCTGGCCGACCGTGGCTATGTCCTTGAAACCGGTACCATCACCCTGACCGGCAGTGGAGCCGAGTTGTTGCAGAACGAACAGGTGCGCGCCGCCTATCTGGGATTATGAGACCATGAGCAACACAGACTATGAAACGCTGGAGATCGTCCGCGCCGGAGCGGTGGCGACGGTGTGGATGAATCGTCCGGCGGTCCACAATGCCTTTAATGAAACACTGATTGCCGACCTGACCGCCGTCTGTGCCGAGCTGGCCGGGGATGATCAGGTGCGGGTGGTGGTGCTGGCCGGGCGGGGCAAGAGCTTTTCCGCCGGGGCGGACCTCGGCTGGATGCAACGGGCCGGACAGGCATCAGAGGCTGACAACCTCGCCGATGCCCGCCGACTGGCCGAAATGCTGCGGGCACTGGCCGAACTGGGCAAGCCCACTATCGCCCGCGTCCACGGGGCGGCGCTGGGCGGCGGTCTGGGACTGGCGGCGGCCTGTGACATGTGCGTGGCGACGCCGCAGGCGGTGTTTGCCACCTCGGAAGTCCTGTTCGGCATCATTCCGTCAGCGATCAGCCCCTATGTGATCCGGGCGATTGGCGAGCGGCAGGCCGCCCGCTATTTCCTGTCTGCCGAACGGATGTCAGCCGAACGGGCGGGACAACTGGGATTGGCGCACGAGGTGGTGCCTGCCGAGGCGCTCGATCAACGGCTGGAGGAGCTGACCACCGCCTTGCTGCGCGGAGGCCCACAGGCACAGGCCGCCGCCAAGCAACTGATTGCCGTGTCCGGGGTGCGGGCAGTCTCGGATGCCCTGATCGAAGAAACCGCCCGCCGCATCGCCCGCCTGCGCTCCGGGGCCGAAGCGCGCGAAGGGCTGGGGGCCTTTCTGGAAAAGCGCCCGCCGTCGTGGCTGGCGGGGTAGCGGGTTTTTCAGGAGAGAACAGACAAGACCGGGCAGGGAAATCTGCCCGGTTTTTTCATGGAGAAACGCGTATAGAGAGTGTGGCGGTGTATTTGTTCTTTTTATGTTCTTAAGGGCGTGCTAGGGTTTTGACGGTGCCCGCTGGAACGGGGCTTTGGATTCGTGCGATGCAACCTATGAGGTATCATTGTAAAATGCAAACCCATAAATGTTTCCAGCGCCGTGCCCGATGGCCTCTTGTGTGGGGAATGGTGGTGGCCGTCGCCGTTTCCGGGATGATGCCGGGGCCAGGGCATGCCGAAGAACTTGCCGACAGCGCGCCAGCGGAGTCCCCCGCCAACACGGCCCTGCACAGCACCTTGCCCGGCCCGTTTCCGGCACAGGTGATCAAGGTGGTCGATGGTGACACCATCAGGGCCTCGATCCAGATCTGGCTGGGGCAAACAACGGTGACCTCCATCCGGGTGCGTGGCGTTGACACCCCCGAACTGCGCGGCAAGTGCGCCGAGGAAAAAGACAAGGCTCTGCAGGCGAAGGCGCAGGTCAGCCTGTGGGCACCACCTGATGCCGCAATTCAGGTGCTGAACGTCCAGACTGACAAATACGGCGGGCGGGTGGTGGCCGATGTGCTGTTGCCCGATGGCCGCCTGTTGCGGGATGCGCTGATCGAGGCCGGTCTGGCCCGGCCCTATGACGGCAGCAAGCGGCAACCGTGGTGTCCGTAACGATGCCCGTCTTTATGGGGTCGCTTTCTTTCCGGCCACCACCAGTCCGATTCCCGGCACGATCGCCAGTGCTGAAACACCCAGCAGAAGGGTGAACGGCTCACCGAGAAACATCGCCCCGCCCAGAGTGGCGAGTAACGGCATGCTCAACTGCAGGGTGGCGGCGCGGGTGACGGTCAGGTGGCGCAGGGGGTGGCCCGCACAAAGTTGCCTGCGGTGGCGGCAATCGGGTCGGTGGTCCCCCGGCCCAGCAGGGAATAGGCTCCCCAGGCAATGCCGGAGATGACCATCAGGGCGGCGCTGGTCAGCGGTGGCGCTCCCAGCCTGGGCAGCATCAGCACCACCAGTCCGCCGACCGCACAGGCCAACCCGACCCATTGCACCCCCGACAATCGTTCGCCGATGGTCAGGCCGTACAAGATCATGCTGATCTGGATCGAAGCGAACAGCAGCAGGGCGCAGGGCAACAAAGCTGACCGGATCGAGGGCAGTACATCAGGGATCTGTGGGCCTTGAATGTGGGCCCACAGCACAGGGCACCTGGAGAAAAAGAGTGGGCCGTCACCCACTCTTTTCATCGCTGGTCGTTACTGAACAATCTCGCCCAGCCGGTCAAAGCTGAACGGGGCTTCGGTCAGCACGCCGAACCAGTGGGTTACCTGCTTGCGCAGGGCCGGGGTGTCAATCGAGCGGCCCCAGAATGCCGGTTCTTGCAGATAGGCGGCCACCATCGCTGCCACACCATCCACGCCCTGATCCAGTTCGGCAATGGCGGTGATGCGGGCCAGAATCTCCGGTGCATCGCGTGGCGGCAGGGTTCCGGCAGCCGGGAAGCGGCCGAGATAGAACACCAGCCACGCCGCCAGCGACAACGACAGCAGGCGCGGATAGGAGCCGAACTCTTCGACGTAACCCAGCAGGCGGTCGAGATCGCGGGTCTGGTACTTCACCAGCCCGTTCAGGCTGATGTCGTGCCACAGGTGGCGGATGTAGGGATTGCGGAAACGGCGCAACACGGCGTCGGCGAAGTCCTGCAACTCGGCCTTCGGCAGGGACAGCAGCGGGATGATTTCCTCGCCCAGCAGACGATCGAGGAAGCGCGCCCCCACCGGGTTGGTCACCGACTCCCCCACCGTCGCAATACCGGCCAGCATCGCCAGCGGGCACAGGGCGGTGTGCGCCCCGTTGAGGATTGCCACCTTGCGCGCCTTGTAGGGGGTCACATCGTCGGTGATGATCGTCCCGGCATCATACTGCCCCAGCGGCAGACGCAAGTCCGGCATCCCCGGCTTGCGTTCGATCACCAGCAGGTGGAACAGTTCGCCGGTGGTCATGAACAGGTCATCATAGCCCAGTTCGGCGCGCAGGGCGTCAGCATCGGCACGCGGGAAGCCCGGAACGATGCGGTCAACCAGTGTGTTGTAAAAGGCATTGTGCTGCTCGACCCAGGCAATGAAGCCCGGCTCCAGCGACCATTCGGCAGCGTGCTGCAACACGATCCGGCGCAGCTCGTCGCCGTTGTGATCAATCAACTCGCAGGCCAGCAACTGCAGGCCCGCTTCCGGCGCACCGCCAAAGTGTTTCCAGCGTTCATGCAGATAGCGCGTCACCTTCGCCGGGAATGACACCGGCGGCGCATCGTCATAGGCCACCGTCGGCACATAGGCGATCCCGGCATCGGTGGTGTTCGACACCATCACCGTGATCTCGGGAGTCCGGGCCAGGTCCAGCACTGCCTCCCACTCGCTGTGCGCCGACAGTTCACGGCGAATGCAGCCGACCAGCCGGGACTCCGACACGGCGGCGCCGCTGTCATCGACCCCGCGCGACAGCACGGTATAGAGGCCGTCCTGTTCATTAAGGGTGTGCGGCATGCCCCCGGCAATCGGGCGCACCACCACCACCCCCCAGTCGGCTCCGGCGGCTTCGTTCAGGCGGTCCACTTTCCAGTCAAAGAACGCACGCAGAAAGTTGCCTTCGCCGAACTGGATGATGCGCGGGGTCGGGCGGGCTTTGCCCTGCGCCACCGGCAGGGCCGCACTCAGGCGGGGGAAGGTCGTCGTCATGGACGGGGTATCCTTTTGGAAAACAGACCACGGAGGACTTGGAACAGGGAAGATGCCAAAACCATGGCAAAGCAAGATCGTGGAGCGCTGCTCCACACCTCGCCGGGGCCTTCAGGCCCCGGACCCCATGAATTTGACAGTCAACGCAAAAGGGGGTTCGGGGGCATCGCTCCTCGAGCAGTTCAGGCGGCAGCCTGCACGTGTTCCCCAATCATCATCGACTGTGGCGTTTACCGCGTTAAAGCGTCACGCCGGACTTGAAGATCACCACGTCCTGCGCACCGTTCTTTTCGTTGCGCGCAAAGTCGCCGCTGGCGACGGCCAGAATGGCGTCGATGAAGGCGGGCAACAGCGCGTTGACCGTCGATGTGCCTTCGGCAATCGGGCCGGCGTTGAAGTCCATCCAGTGCGGTTTCTTGTCGAACAGCGGCGAGTTGGTGGCAATTTTCATCGTCGGCACAATGCCGCCCAGCGGCGTACCGCGTCCGGTGGTGAACAGTTCCAGATGGCAGCCCGCCGCCGCCAGCGCGGTCACCGCCACCCCGTCATTGCCCGGAGCCTCCAGCAGGGTCAGGCCCGGCTTGCGGATGCGCTGGGCATAGCGGATCACGTCGCGCACCAGCGCCTTGCCCGCCTTCTGGGTGCAGCCGAGCGATTTTTCTTCCAGCGTGCTGATGCCCCCGGCCTTGTTGCCCGGCGAGGGATTTTCATAGATCGGCTGGTCGTGGCGGATGAAGTAATCCTTGAAGTCGTTGATCAGGTGTACGATGTCGTTGAACACCTCGGGCGTTTCCGCCCGCTCCATCAACAGGTGCTCGGCGCCGAACATCTCGGGGACTTCGGTCAGCACCGTTGCGCCGCCGTGGGCACACAGCCAGTCGGAAAAGGCCCCCAGCAGCGGGTTGGCGGTAATTCCCGACAAACCGTCCGAGCCGCCGCACTTCAGGCCCACCCGCAGGCGGTCAACGCCAACCGGCTGCCGCTGATCGGTCTGCATGATCGCCGCCAGCTCGCCCATCGCCGTCAGGGCGGCGTCAAGCTCGTCTTCGACCTCCTGCGTCACCAGATAGCGCAGGCGTTGCGGGTCGGGATGTTCAAACCCGGCCTGAAACAGGGCGCGGGTGTTGTTTTCACAGCCCAGCCCCATCACCAGCACCCCACCGGCGTTGGGGTGGATCGCCAGCGCGCGCAGGATGTTGCGGGTGTTGTCCAGATCATCGCCCAACTGCGAACAGCCATAGGGATGTTCCAGCACCAGCACCCGCGACCCGGCAGGCAGCGCGCCGGTGGCCTCAAAGGTCTTGGCGGCGTTGCGGGCCAGACCGTTGATGCAGCCGACCAGCGGAATGATCCACAGATCGTTGCGGATGCCGATTTCCCCATTGCTGCGCACAAAGGCCGGGAAGGTCGGCATCGTGCCGTCACCGACCAGCGGGTCATCCTGCGCCCCGTCATACTGATAGTCTTCCACTCCCCCCAGAGTGGTCTTGATGTTGTGGGCGTGGACATGCGCCCCGGCGGCAATCGGCGCAATCGCCTTGCCGATCACCCCGCCGTACTTGATCACCCGCTGGTCCACCGCGTGATCGACCAGCGCCAGCTTGTGACCGCGCGGGATGTCATCCAGCAGGGTCAGACCCAGCGCGGGCAGGACCGTGCCCTTGTCCAGCGGCTCAAGGGCCACCACAACGGTATCGGCGGGATTGATTTTGATATACTGCGCCATCGGAAGATCTTTCGCTTACAGCACGTCAGGGAGGAGGAAAAACCGCAGGTGTCCCGAAGCCGATCAATGCACCAGCAACAGCGACAACTCGGGCACAAAGGTGATCAGCAGCAAGGCCAGCAGCAGGGCGAGGAACAGCGGTGCCCCCTGCTTGAGGAAGTCAACGATCTTCACCTTCGCCAGATTGCACACCAGCAACATCACCGTACCGACCGGCGGCGTCAGGCAGCCGACGGCCAGATTGACGATCACGATGATCCCGAAATGCACCGGGTCGATGCCGAAATGGGCCACCGTCGGCATCATCAACGGTACCAGCACGATCAGGATCGCGTTGCCTTCGACCAGCATCCCCAACAGCAACAGCAGCAGGTTGATCACCAGCAGGAACACATACTTGTTGTCGGTCAGCGAGGTGATGTAGACCGCCATCTGCTGCGCCGCCTGTTCCAGCGACAGGATCCACGCCAGCGCCGAGCTGGCCATGATCACCAGCATCACCGAGGCGGTTGACTTGAAGGTCTCGGTCAGGGCGTGCGAGACGTGGCTCAGGCGCATTTCGCGGTAAATCACAAAGCCGATCAGCAGCACCACACCCACCGCCACCGCTCCGGCTTCGGTCGGGGTAAAGATGTTCAGACGAATGCCGCCAATGATCGACACGATCAGCACCAGCACCGGCCAGGCATCCAGCAGGGTCCGGCGGGTTTCGCTGCGGGTCGGCCAGGTTTCACGCGCCGGTTTGTAGCCGCGCTTTTTCGACACGATATAGATGGTGACCATCAGCATCGCCGACATCAGCAGGCCCGGCACCACCCCGGCCATGAACATCGAGCCAATCGACACATCGGCCACCAGCGCATAGATGATCAGCGCAATGCCCGGCGGGATGATCGGGGTGATCAACGCCCCCGAGGCGGTCACCGCCGCCGCAAAGGCGCGGTTATAGCCGCTGCGCTCCATTTCCGGCACCAGCATGCGGGTCAGCATGGCGCAATCGGCGAGGTTCGAGGCACTGACCCCACCCAGCAGGGTGCTGAGCATCACGTTGGTCAACGCCATGCCGCCGGTCAGTTTGCCGACCAGCAGATCGGCCACCTTCAGCATCCGGCGTGCCACGCCGGTATATTCCATCAGCGTGCCGAGCAGGATGAAGAATGGAATCGCCAGCAGGGACATGTTCTGCGACGCCCCGATCAGACGCTGGATGGCGATTTGATCCGGGAAGCGGCTGAAGAAGATAAAGTACGCCAGCACGGCGGCGATGATCGCCACGTACAGGCGCATGTTGAGGGCAAACAGCCCCAGCATCAGGATGATGATAACCGGCCAGGACATCAGTGGTCTCCCCGCAGCAGAGTTCGCAGATCACGCAGCATTTTCGCCAGCAGGAACAGCACGATCCCCACCGAGCCAACCGGATAGGCGAGGTCAATCCAGAACCACGAAAACTGTAAAACGCCGGTCAGCTTGGACTCGGCAGCCTTGGCCAACAGCCAGCCCAGCCAGGCGCCATAGCCCAGAATGGCCACCGACAGGCCCGTGACCACCAGCGATACCGCCGCCTGAACCCGGGGCGGCAGGACATCAACCAGCACCGGAATGGTCAGATGCTGATCGTCGCGTTCGGTAACGATCGCCCCGATCATCACGATCCAGATCATCAGCAGGCCGGAGACTTCTTCCGTCCAGTGGAACGGTGCATCAAAGACGTAGCGGGCGATCACCGCCGCAATCGTCATCAGCACCAAGGCAGCCAGAGCCGAACCGGCTATGGCAGTTGCCATACGATTGATCACACCCATGGTGTTTACCCCGGAAGGGTGACCCCAAAGGGCCACCCATCTGTTGTTTGTCATGTGGAAAAGAGGGTGGTCAAAAACCCGTTGAGCGGGCGCTGGTACAGCCAGCCATCTGACCGGGGCGGTTCAGGAGACCGCAACCACGCCCATCACGGGCCTTACTTCAACTGCTGCTGAATGGTGTCATACAGACCCGGCGACCACTTGGGGAACTGGGTGTAGACAACCTTGGTCACATCCTTGAACTTTGCCACCTCCGGTTCGATCACCGTCACACCGGCTGCCTTCATCTTTTCGATCAGCTCGGCGTCCTGCTCGGCGGAAACCTTCTGGCTGTACAGACCGGCCTGATAACCGGTTTCTTCCAGCAGGGTCACCACGTCAGCCGGCAGGGTCTTGAAATAGGCTTCGCCGCCCAGCCAGATCGAGGTGTTGGTCAGATAGCCGACCTTGCTCAGGAACTTGGCTTCTTCGTGCAGCTTGGCGCCGTACAGCACCGACACCGGGTTTTCCACCCCGTCAATCAGACCGGTGGTCAGCGCCGGATAGACGTCAGCCAGCGGCATCGGGGTGGCGGTCGCGCCCATCGCCTCGATGGTCTTGATCTGCATCACGTTGTTCGGAACGCGGATCTTCAGGCCCTTCATGTCGTCCGGGGTGCGGATCGGCTTTTTCGCCAGAATGTGACGCACACCATAGAGATAGTTGGACAGCACCACGTGAATGCCCTTGGCCTTCAGGGCTTCCTTTTTCTGCAGGTACCACGGGCTTTCATAAATCTTGAACAGCTTTTCCGGGCTGTCGCTGAGGTAGGGGCCGAACAGGATGCCCAGATCCGGGTCATAGTCCTGCAGGAAACCGACATCGGCGATGGTGATGACGTTCATCCCCATCATTGCCTGTTCCATCACGTCCTTTTTGGCCCCCAGCTGCGAGCTGGGATAGAGCTTCAGCGCGACCTTGCCACCGCTTTTCTGCGCCACCAGATCGGCCCAGTAATGCATGACCTTGTCGAGCGGTTCGCCCGGATTGTTTTCATAGGCCACCATCACTTCGGTTGCCGGGGCCGCATTGGCTCCACCCACACCGGTCATCATCGCCAACGCGGTCAGCGCCGCACACAGCATCCGTTTCATTGCGTTCCTCCTGTTTCTTTTGTCAATCGGGCGCTTGCCCCGCGCCACCAGATTCGGACGATGGCCGGAAGGATTGGCCCGGCAGGGGAGACCCCCGGTCCGGTCGTCATGCCAATTCACCCGCCATCCTGTACATGCCCGTAGGCAGGAGATGACCCTCCCCCCGCCTGCGTAGAGGCATGCTGTTTTTACAGCTCGATCATCAGCTTGAGAGTGGTTTCCCGCTCGGCTACCCAGTACGGCAGGGCCTGATCGGCTTCGGCGAACGGGAACACCTTGGTGATCATGTCGTCGGGCGGGGTGCTCAGGGATTCCAGATAGGCAATCACCGCCTGGAAATCAGCCATCGTCGCATTGCGCGAGCCCAGAATGTCCAGTTCCTTGAGGTTGAACAGCTGGGTCTTGTAGGTCACCGGCTCCTTGGCATAGCCGATGTAGACCACCCGGCCAGTGAAGGCCACCATGTCAATCGCCTGAGTAAAGGTCAGCGGCAGGCCCACCGCTTCGATCACCACATCCGGGCCATCGTTGCCGGTCAGCTCGGCCACCCGTGCCAACACGTCTTCGCTGCCTGCGTCGATCACCGCGCTGGCGCCATAGCGGGTGGCGATGTCCAGCTTGGCGGCACCAACATCGACGGCAATCACCCGCGCGCCACGGTGCACCGCACCGGCAATCGCCCCCATGCCGATCATGCCGCAGCCCAGCACGACCACCGTGTCGTCCTTGCTGACCCGGCCACGATCCACCGCATGGAAGCCCACCGACAGCGGCTCGACCAGCGCCAGATGACGCGGTGCCAGCGTGGTGTTCAGGATCACCTTGCCATGGGGCAGAACGATGTATTCCGCCAGACCACCTTCCTGTTGCACGCCCAGCGTCCGGTTGCCACGGCAGGCGTTCACCCGGCCACGACGGCACGACGGGCAGGTGCCGCAGCTGGTGTAGGGCATGACGATGCAGCGGCTGCCAATGGCGAATTCAGCCGGAACACCGTCGCCCACCGCAGCGATTTCCCCGCCGATTTCGTGCCCGGGAATGCGCGGCAGGCTGACCAGCGGATTCAGGCCCTTGAAGGTGTTGAGGTCGCTGCCGCACAGGGCAACGTGGCGCACCGCCACCAGCACTTCGCCGGGGCCGGGAACAGGTTGGGCAATATCGTGGAAAACACAGCTGTTTTCGCCTGCAATCATCAAGGCTTTCATCATGGTATCCTTACGCGGTCACGGCGTGGAAAAGCGGTCAGACAGAGGGGCGGGTATGGGCGGTTTCCTGATCCAGCACCTTGGCACTGAAGCGGAAATGATCTTCGCAAGCATCGCGCAACAGCCGGTAGGAGCGGGCCTTGAGGGCGTCGATGATACTGCGGTGATGGTTGCTGGTGGTGCTTTCCAGACCCCGGTTGCTCTTGCCGATTTCGAGGTAGTACATCAGCGGCTGGGCCATCGCCTCGTACAGCTTGGCCAGAATCACGTTGCGGGACGCCACCACCATCATCGCATGGAAGCGAAAATCGGCTTCGGCCGCTTCGCGGATGGTCGGGGCTTGCTCCATCAGCAGCGCACAGCGTTCAAGATCGCGGATTTCGTCGTCGGTGATGTGGTCAATCACCTCGGGCAGCGTGCCGATTTCGATCAGGCGACGGAAATGCAGCACATCGTTGTAGGCCTGCGGGCTGCGGTCAAACATCTGGCTGACGATGCGGAACATCGCCTCGGCATCGGGGGCGCGCACACGCGGGCCACGCTGGGTCTTTTCCACCAGCCCATAGGCTTCGAGGAAAATCACCACCTCGCGGATGGTGTTGCGGCTGACCCCGAACCGTTCGGCCAGCAGGCGTTCATTGGGCAGCAGGTCGCCGGGCTGGTACTGTTCGACCAGCTCCAGCCGCAGCCGCTCAAAAATCGTTTTGACTGTCGAGGTTGCTGTCCCGGACATGACCACCCATTCCCCATGTTTTGATCTTGGGTCCTATTATTGGACCTTATGGGGCGGATGGTATCACCGGCACCAAAGCGGCAAAATCTCAAACTCCGGAAGAACGTCTGTTTTTGCAGGTGCGAAGGTTTTGCGACAGATCGTTGACACAGGTGGAAAGGGTCGGGTGAACATGAGCCAAAACAATGATATGAAATATTTTTTTCATGTTTCCCTCCCGGAGGCCATTCCGGGAAACAATCGTTTTCAGGCCCCGTGAGGGTGCATCGCACACAAACGATCTTCAACAGCCGCAAACAATACCATATTAAAATGATATTCTTTTTTGGTCCAATCATTGGACCAAAAGGTCAGAAGGTGAAGCGGGGTCAGGATTATTTTATGTCGTGAAAATGGCCTTTTGGTACATATTTGCCATCAAATCATGGTTGCACCGAATCGGGAGCGTTTTTTGCGTCTTTCATCGGTTGGACAATAGGACCATTTCTCCATAAAAATGGGGAGGTCAAAAGCGCATTTGCCGTCCTTTTGACCTCCCCGGTTCAGTGACCATTTATTGGGCCAACAGTCCCACCGGTATCACCGACCGGTCAATGATCGCGCCGGGATGGGCCACCACCACCGCCGCCAACCGGGCACCAACCGCCGCAGCGTCCGCAGGCCCAACGGTCCGGCGCGCCGCCAGATAACCGGCAGCAAAGCTGTCTCCGGCTGCCGTGGTATCGACCACCTGCACGCCAGAAACCGCCGGAACCGCCACCTGCTGGCCTCCCCAGCGCACCAGACAGCCGGGCTGTGCCAGCTTCAGCACGATTTCGGCAATCCCGAACGCCGCCACCCGCGCCATCACCGCTTCGGCCCCCTGATCGCCATACAGGGCACTCAGGTCTTCCTCGCCCGGCAAGGCAAGGTCGGTCCGTTGCAACATTGCCTGATAGGCCGCCTGCGCCTGTGTCCGGTCGGCCCACAGGCGGGGCCGCCAGTTGGTGTCAAAGGCCACCCGCCCCCCGGCCTGCCGGTAACGGTCGAGGAAGGCGAACAGCTCCGCCCGCCCCTGCTCGCCCCAGATCGCCAGACTGATCCCGGACAGGAACAACATCGGGCAGGACATCAACGCCTGTTGCAGGGCGGGCGTCTGCGGCAGGGTGAACAACTCGCGCGCCGGGGCAGAGTCCCGCCAGTACAAAAAGCGCCGCTCGCCAGTGGGGTCGGTCTCGATCATGTACAGACCCGGCACCCGCCCCGGCAGCCGCAAGACGTGCTGACAGCCGACGCCTTCGGCCTGCCAGGCGGCCACCATCTGCGCGCTGTGGCCGTCATCGCCCAGCGCCGTCACATAGTCCACAGCGGCCCCCAGGCGAGCCATATAGACAGCGGTATTAAGGGTGTCGCCGCCAAAGCCCAGCACCAGACCGCCCGGGCCTTGTCGCAGTTCCAGCATGCATTCCCCCAACGCGGCAATGCGACCGGTCAGGAGAGGGGGGAGCGTGCTCATCCAGACCTCCCTCAGACCGGCTGAGCGGCCACCGCCGCCCGTGCCAGCGCCTCGATATCCGCCCAGCGCCGCTCACGGACCGCCGCCGCCGGGGTCAGCCAGCTCCCGCCCAGCGCAAAGACGTTCGGCAATGCCAGCATCTCGGGCACCGAAGCCACCGTCAGGCCGCCGGTCGGGCAGAAACGCACGTCCTGCAACAGCGGCGCCATGCCCTTCAGCGCCGCCGCGCCGCCATTGAGTATCGCCGGGAAGAATTTCAGTTCCTTGAAACCGTATTCGCGCGCCGCCATCGCTTCGCTGACCGTCGCAATGCCCGGCAGATAGGGCAAGCCGGTGGTCAGCGCCGCTTCGGCCACCGCCGGGGTCAGGCCGGGACTGACCAGAAACTGCGCCCCGGCATCGCGCGCCTGCGCAAACTGTTCGGGCCGGGTCAGCGTCCCCAGCCCGACCAGCGCCTGCGGCAAGTGGCGGGCGATCTTTTCCGCACAGGCCAGCGCCGCCGGGGTGCGCAAGGTGACTTCCAGCACGCTCAGGCCGCCAGCCACCAGTGCCTCGGCCACCGACAGCGCCGTTTCAGGGTCATCCAGCACCAGCACCGGGATCACCCGGCCCGCAGGCAGCAGGGGTTCAATCGCAGGAACAGACATGATTCATCCTTTTCAGCGTGCCGAACGGCAACGCAGACTAGAGCATTTCTCGGCCTCCAAGGATCATGAGAAATGCTCTAATGATTTGTTATTTAAGCAAATACGTCGTCGCAGATGTGTCCATCTGCTCGGGATTTGCTCCGAGCAACAGGCCCGCCGACAGCCAGACTGCGGCAGACACCAAGCCGAGAGGATGCAATTCACCGGCACAGGCCACACGGAACGGGGCAAACAGGCCGGGGGTCATGTGAACCGCACACCAACGGGGCCAAACGGACGAACATCCGGCCCGGTCGGGACTCACATGCCGCCAAGGCTAGCCAGTTTCACCACCGCCGACAAGCCTGTGGAGATAAAAAAAGCGGGATATCAGGGAGGGCATCCCGATATCCCGCTGTCGTGCCGCGCCCCCTGCACCGCCATGCAGCCCCGACGCGGCCTGAAGCACTCCCTGTGGAGAAGACCGTCTTTCTCCTCGGCAAGTGCTTGTCAAAAATCAGAAATCAGAACTCCGCCACCTTGCCCCACACCGAAGAGCGGAACCGTTCCGGGCTGTAGGGACGCGGATCAACAATCGGCTCGGCGGCACCGGTGACGATGTCAGCCAGCAGATGCCCGGCCCCCGGTCCAATGCCAAAGCCGTGGCCGCTGAAGCCCGCCGCCAGAATGAAGCCCGGAACGTTATGGACTTCACCCATCGCCGGAACGCCATCGGGAGTGCTGTCAATGTACCCGGCCCATTTGGCGCTGATATCCACCTTGCCCAGTTCCGGCATCAGGGCCACCGCCCGGCGGTGGATTTCGGCGGCAGTGCCTTCGTCCACGGACGGATCAAGAATCCGCATCTTTTCCATCGGCGTCGGCTTGTCCAGCGACCAGCGCGACAACGTTTCATGACCAGACCGCAGGCCTTCCAGCCCGCCGGGCCGCAGGCTGCGCCAGCGCTTCATGAACATCGGCATGAACTCGCGGCCAAAGCGCAGACCCTGCAAGGTCATGTCCAGACGACCATAACCACTGATCGCCAGCGTATAGCCGCCATCGCCGCGGCGGGTGACTGAAACGTCCTTGGTATGCAGGGCGTCAGGAATCCCCTGCGCGCCCGGCGCCAGCGCCACGATCGACGAGCGCACCGACGCCTGCGGGAACACCACGCCCAGCTGACGACAGAACGACGATGCCCACGCCCCACCGGACAGGATCGCCACCGGCGTCCGAATGGTGCCCTTTTCCGTCACCACCCCGCTCACCCGGCCACCACTGGTTTCCAGCCCGCGCGCCGCGCAGCTCTGATGCACCGTCCCGCCCAGCGCCATCAGCGCCCGCGCCACCGCCGGAGCCGCCCGCGACGGATCGGCAATCCCGTCTGTTGGCGAGAAAATGCCGCCTTTCCAGCTGCGCCCGGTGGCACGACCGCGCTCATTGGCCTGTTCGCTGGTCAGCACATGGCTGGTGACGTTCACCGTTTTGGCAAAGTCGCACCACGTCGCCCAGCCCGCCAGTTCGGCTTCGTCGTTGCTGAGGTACAGCAGGCCGCAGCGGCTGAAGCCAACGCTCTCGCCGCTTTCGGCCTGAAACCGTTCCCACAGCTCCAGGCTTTTGGTTGAAATCGGCAGCTCGCGCGCATCGCGGTTCTGCTGACGACACCAGCCCCAGTTCCGGCTGGACTGTTCAGCCCCGACCAGTCCCTTTTCCACCAGCGCCACTTTCAGGCCGCGCTTTGCCAGATAATAGGCCGTAAACACACCAACGATCCCGGCACCGATCACCACCGCATCGGCAGACTCGGGCAGGGTCGGGGAGGATTCGATTTTCAGCAGAGGGACGCGCATGGGATTTTCTCCAACCGTTGCCCTCCATCATAAAGCCACAGCACCAAAGCGGGTGCTGCAGTTCCCCGTGATGCAGCATTTTATTTCGCAAAGCACCAGCTTTGCGGCGCTTTATGCGTCGGGCGTTCTCACCATTTTTGGTGGGTTTCCCGCCATTTGGCAGCATCGATAGACATTCCCCAGCGCTGTGCTATGGTTCGCAGGCAGACAGAGGCAGCATTTTATTTCGCCTGCTGCGTTGCCCCACTGCTCTACATCGTGCAGGCCGCCGACGGGAGGTGAATGTGCTGAAGCTGGACCGGATCGACATCAAGATTCTGCATGAATTGCAGAAAAACGGACGCATCACCAATGTCGAACTGGCCGAGCTGGTCAACCTGTCCCCCAGCCCCTGTCTGGTGCGGGTCAAGAAACTGCAATCCGAGGGCTATATCGAGGGCTATTCCGCCCTGATCAATGTCCGCAAGCTGGGCCAGACGCTGACTGTCTTTACCGAAGTCACCCTGAAAAACCACCGCCAGATTGATTTCGCCCGCTTTCTGGGCGCGGTGGAAAAGATCGACCAGATGGTCGAATGCCACCTGATTTCCGGCGGCTATGATTACCTGCTGAAATTCATCACCGCCGATATCAGCGAGTATCAGGAAATCATGGAAAAGCTGACCGACATGGATATCGGAATCGACAAGTATTTCAGCTTTGTGGTGCTGAAATCCCCCATCGTGCGGCCCCATATCCCGCTGACCAAGCTGTTTCAGTATTAGGACGTAGTGCGAAAAGTGGGAAAACAAAAGCGGGCTACCGCCCGAGCCCGTTTGGGGCCTGAGGCCCCAAGCCCCCATTTTTTCTTTTATGATCAAAGGAATGGGGTCCGGGGTTAGACCAGCGTGCGTTAAATCGGAAGCAGGCACGCTGCTCTAATCTTTTGTAGTGCCGCATTGTTTTTGCGAAAACCGGTTCCCACTTTTCGCACAACGCTCTAAAGGCCCCGGCGAGGTGTGGAGCAGCGCTCCACATCCTTCCCCGGCTTGGTTTTCCGCTCAGGCAGCCCTGATTTCGCGCAGGAACTCTTCCACTGCGCCCTTCAGGCTGACCGCCTCGTTATTCAGGTCCTGCGCCGCCTGATGCACCTGCTCGGCGGCTTCGCCGACCTGATTGGCAGCCTGCGATACCCCTTGAATGTTGAGGTTCACTTCATCGGTGCCATGGGCGGCTTCCTGCACATTGCGGGCGATTTCCTGCGTCGCCGCCCCCTGCTCTTCCACCGCGCTGGCAATCGCCGAGGTGATCTGGCTGATCTGGCCGATGGTGTCCACCACTGCCGTGATCGCCGCTGCGGCCCCTGAGGTTTCCTGTTGCACCGCGCCAATCTGCTGGCCGATTTCTTCGGTGGCGCGGCTGGTCTGGCTGGCCAGATTCTTGACCTCGTTGGCCACCACTGCAAAGCCCTTGCCGGCATCTCCGGCGCGCGCGGCTTCGATGGTGGCGTTCAGGGCCAGCAGGTTGGTCTGGCTGGCGACGTTGTTGATCAGGTCCACCACTTCGCTGATCCGCCCGACGGCAGCCGACAGGCCGCTCATACTGGTGTTGGTGGTTTCAGCCTGCTCGACCGCATGGGCGGCGATGATGCTGGATTGCTGAACCTGACGGCTGATTTCTTCCACCGAGACGTACAGCTCTTCACTGGCAGCGGCCACCGTTTGCACGTTGGTCGAAGCCTGTTCCGACGCCGCCGCCACCGCCGCGCTCTGCACACTGGTTTCCTGCGCCCCGGCGGACAGTTTCTGCGCCGCTTCGTTCATGTAGGAAACCGATTGGGCCACGGTACCCAGCAAGCGGTGGATCGACACGTCAAACGATTTGCACAGGGCCTCGATACGCACGCCGCGTTCAGCCCGGCTGCGCTCTTCGGCGCGCTCCCGCTCCTGCAGGCGGCTTTGTTCGATGGCATTTTCCCGGAACACCATCAGGGCGCGGGCGAATCCACCAATTTCACTTTTGCTGTCGGCGTGGTCGATGGTGATGCCGGTATCGCCCTGAGCCAGACGCTCCATGTTGCCGGTCAGCCCGATCAACGGCAGCGCAATCGAGCGACGGATGATAATCGACAACCACACCGATACCGCAATCACCAACAGCACCAGAACGGACGTTTTCAGGGCATTGTTGAGAAACGAGGTATCCAGATCATCAATGTAGACCCCGGTCCCGACGTACCAGCGCCAGGTCGGAGTCTGTTTGGTGTAGGCCATCTTTTCGACTTCCTTGTCCTGGCCCGGTCGGGGATACCAGTACGAGGTGAAGCCAGCGCCTTCCTTGCGGGCCAGTTCGACCATGTTGACGACAATCGGATTGCCCCGTTTGTCCTTGACGCCGGTCCCGTCGGTGCCTTCGAGATTGGCGCGCACCGGATGCAGCACATAGGCCAGTTTGTCATCGTTGATGAACAGATAGTTGTCGCCATCGTAGCGGAAGGCGCGCAGAGCCTGCTTGGCGGCAGCCTGCGCCTGTTCGGTGGTCAGTTCGCCCTTTTTGGCCTTGTCGGCATAGGCCTCGATCAGGGATGCCGCCCCATCGACCACGGCCTTCAACTGGGCCTGCCGTTCATGCAGGGCATCAGTCTTGTTGTTGAACAGGGCCACCCCTGTAATCAGGATCATCCCGACGACCGAGACAAGAACTCCCAGAGACAGACGCGTCGCAATATTAACATTATCTAATTTATTCTTTTTCATATGGTCCCCGTTCTTGCAACGACTCTGAGCAGGATACTGTATGCGAGGGATCTGTATCGTCACCAGTCTTCACAGCTACAGATCAAGACATTTCCAATCGAATGGCATGTCTTTTTTACCCCGGTTTCCCCTGATCTCACCTTTTACGCAGGACACATTTCCCGCATCCCAAGAAATCACATAGCACAGGCGAAGAAAGGCGACGATGAAAAATATAGAGTCCCCCATTTAGAGGGATGACGCGGTATAAATAAAAACCGTTACTTGCAAAATAGAACAGTCAGTACATTTTCATCACAGGCCAGCGACTTCGCGGTATATTCATATGCCAGCAAACAAATCGCCGCCCTGGACAGTGCCAGAGCGGCGATTGGGAACCGGTCATGCCACGGGCCAACGGTTATCGGCGGCAATAGGCCCGCACCAGCTCGGGGTCTTGCTCCAGACTGTCCAGCCAGCCCGGATCCAGCTTCGGCGTCGAGGAAAACAGCAGGCGCGAGTAGGGATGGTTTTCTGCCCGCCCGATATCACTCGGGGTCAGTTGCTCAACCTTTTCCCCGGCGTACATCACCATGATCTCGTCGCAAATGGCCTCGACCACCGACAGGTCATGGCTGATGAAGATGTAGGACAGCCCCAGTTCACGCTGGAGTTCCTTCAGCAGCTCGATCACCGCCGCCGCCACCACCGTATCCAGCGCCGAGGTGATTTCATCGCACAGGATCAGCTTTGGCTCTGCTGCCAGCGCACGGGCAAAGTTGACGCGCTGCTTTTGCCCGCCCGACAGCTCGGACGCCCGCCGGTGACGTACGCTTTTGGGCAAGTGTACCATGTCCAGCAACTGCTCAACGCGCTGGTCCCGCGCCTTGCCTTTCAAGCCGTGGTAAAAGGCCAGCGGTCGCCCCAGCAGTTCCTCGATCGACTTGGCCGGATTCAGCGCCGTATCGGCGTACTGGAACACGATCTGCAGGTCGCGCAGTTCTTCCCGGCTGCGATGACGGGCATCAGCAGCCAGTTCACGACCGTTGAAAACAATATTGCCACCCTTGCGCGGCAAAATTCCGGCAATGGCCCGCGCCAGCGTCGATTTGCCACAGCCGGACTCACCGATGATCCCCAGATTGCGCCCGCGATGCACCGACAGGCTGACCGAATTCAGCGCCCGCACCAGCGGCATCCCGTCGGACTGAATCGGGCCATAGCCCGCCACCAGATGATCGACTTCCAGCAGAGGATGCAGGTCCACCACCTGCGCTGCTTCGGCAGGCGAGCGCGGCACCGGCTCGAACGCGCCCAGCAACTGTCTGGTATAGGCATGCTGTGGACGGTGCAGAATCTGGTCGGTGGAGCCGATCTCCTGCACTTCCCCGCCGCGCAGCACCAGAATGCGGTCGGCAATCTGGGCCACCACCGCCAGATCGTGCGACACATACACTCCGGCAATACCGTTCTTGCGCATCACGCTCTTGAATGCCCGCAGCACTTCAATCTGGGTGGTCACGTCCAGCGCGGTGGTCGGCTCGTCAAAGATCACCACCTTCGGCTGACCAATCAGCGCCATCGCCGCCGACAGGCGCTGAAGCTGGCCACCGGAAACCTGATGCGGGTAACGGTCGCCGATGGTGTCGGGATTGGGCAGCGACAGGGCCCGGAACAGCTCGACCGCCAGCGTCCGCGCCGCATCAACCGGCATCAGGCCATGGATGCGGGTGACTTCGATCACCTGATCCATGATCGTCGCTGCCGGGTTAAAGGCGGCAGCAGCGCTTTGCGGCACATAGGCGACCTTGGTCCCGCGCACATCGGCACGGTCCTTTTCACTGAGCTGCACCATGTCCTGACCGTCAACGGTCACACTGCCGCCGCTGATCCGGCAGCCGGTGCGGGTATAGCCCATCAGGGTCAGGGCAATGGTGGTCTTGCCCGAACCGCTTTCGCCAATCAGGGCGACAATTTCACCGGGAGCAATGTCAAAGGACACCCCCTTGATGATCTCGACCGTGCGACCGGCGTCGGTTTTGGCGGCAACCTTCAGGTCGCGGATCTCTACCAGCTGGCTCATGCATCACTCCGATCGCGGATTTTTTGCGGCAGGTTGTCAATCAGCAGATTGACGCTGATGGTCAGGGTGGCAATCGCCAGACAGGGGAAAATCACCGCCGGAGCCCCGAACGACAGGCCACTGATGTTTTCACGCACCATCGCCCCCCAGTCGGCATAGGGCGGCTGCACCCCCAGCCCGAGGAACGACAGGCCCGACAGCAACAGCACGGTGAACACAAACCGCAAGCCAAGGTCGGTCAGCACCGGACCAAGGATGTTCGGCAGGATTTCCGACAAAATCAGGTACAACGTGCCTTCGCCACGGATGCGGGCGACGGTGACGAAATCCATGGTGTTGATGTTGACCGCCAGCGCCCGGGCAAAGCGGAACGACCCCGGCACATAGACGGCGGCCATGGTCAGCACCAGCACCGGCAGCGACGAACCTACAGCCGCCACCACCACCAGCCCGAACAGCTTGCTGGGAATCGAGTTCATCGCATCAAGGAACCGGCTGAGCACGGTGTCCAGCCAGCCGCCCGAAACGGCAGCGACCATCCCCAGCGTCACCCCGATGGAACAGGCCAGCGTCACCGAAGCCAGCGAAATCCCCACCGTATAGCGGGCGCCCATCAACACGCGGGACAGGATGTCACGGCCCAGATAATCGGTGCCCATCCAGAACTTGTCACTGATCGGGGCCAGATAGTCATAGTCGACAATTTCGCCGACCGGATAGGGGATCACCCACGGGGCGACCAGCGCCACCACCACCCAGAACAGCAGAACCGAGAAACCGATAATCCCCACCAGGTTGAAACGATAGCCGGGCGTCCGGCGCGGAGCAGTCGTGGAAACAGGAGTGGTCATCGCAACCTCGGGTTCGCAAGAATGGCAATGATGTCGGCAATGGTGGTCAGCACCAGAAAGCCAAGGCAAAAGATCATCGCGCAGGTCTGGATCAACGGCAGATCGCGGGTCGCCACCGCATCGACCATCAGCTTGGCTACGCCGGGATAATTGAAGATCGTCTCGACGATGATCACCCCGCCCAGCAGATAGGACAGCGACAGCGCCATGGCGTTGGCAATCGGCCCCAGCGCATTCGGCAGGGCATGACGCATGACAATCCGCCCCCGCGACGCGCCTTTCAGCAGGGCCATTTCGGCATAGGGGGTGTTGAGGGTTTCAACCACCGCCGCCCGGGTCATGCGGATCATCTGGGCCGACACCACAAAGGTGAGCGTAATCACCGGCATGGCAAACACGCGCAGCAATTCACCCAGCGAATGCACTTCATTGGCAAAGGCCAGCGCCGGCAGCCAGCCCAGCGACACCGAGAAAATCAGCACGGCGGTGGTGGCCACCATGAATTCGGGGATCGAGATCAGGCCGATGGTACACAACGTCACCACCCGGTCATACAACGACCCGCGCAGCATGGCCGAGGTAATCCCCAGAAACAGCGACAGCGGCACGGCGAACAGGGTGGTCACCGCCGCCAGCTTCAGGGTATTGATCAACCGCCCACCAATCAGGTCCATGATCGGACGCCCGTTGGCATAGGAGGTGCCAAAGTCACCGGTCAGCAGGCCCAGCAACCAGCGGCCATAGCGAAAAATTGCCGGATCATCGAGGTGCATCGCCTTGCGCAGACCAGCCACGGCCTCAGGCGTGGCGGCCTGACCCAACAGGATCGACGCGGTATCACCGGGGAGCATCGAGGTGGCAAAAAACACCGCAAACGACACGATCAGCAGCGTTATCACTGCGATCCCCAGTCGTCCGGCGATAAGGGAAAGAACCTGACTTTTCACACACCTGCTCCCTGGATTTGTACTGCTTGCTGCGAGGATGGTTCCCTGCCAGAGGACACCGCCTCGAAGGTACAGGAAGGGGGTCGGCCCCGGGTTGCTCCGGCGGGGGCACAAACGGCGCACGCACACGCACGGTCTGGCAAGTATCCTGCTGTTTCCTGACAGAAAACGACCCATTTCCTCGAACACTTGTTCATGAAACAGGAATGCCTCTAGCACTTATGCGCAACGGAAAACAGGAAACAATGGTCCGACAATCGTTTCATATCATATGAAACACCCCACCCCGTCCGGATGGGCTGGCGTCGGGAACGGGACCAGACCAGGCTGGCCCCGTCTCCTGATGACGCCCTGAGGGTAACGCGCCTTAGCCTTCCAGCCAGACGTACTCGGCAAAGGCATAGCCCATCATGCCACCCAGCGGATTCGGCTCCAGACCGTTCAGCTTTTTGGAGTGGGCGGCAACGTTGGCCATGTAGGTCGGGATGATGGTCCCGGCGTTTTCCGACACCAGACCCTGCATTTCGCCGTAGATTTCCTTGCGCTTGGCGTTGTCCAGCTCGGCACGGGCTTCGACCAGCAGCTTGTCGAACCGCTCGGACTTGAACCGGCTTTCGTTCCACGCTGCTTCCCCGGCATAGAACAGCGAGAACAGCAGGTCAGCGGTCGGACGCGGGTTGATGTTGCCGAAGTGGATTGGCGCCTTCAGCCAGTAGTTATCCCAGTAACCATCGGCCGGAACGCGCTGGACATCAAGCTTCATACCGATTTCCGACGCCGACTGTTGCAGGATCATCGCCATGTCGATCGACACGTCGGCAGCTTCGGAGGCCACCACCGGCAGGGTCTGCCCCAGCACCCCGGCCTTTTGCAGCAGGTGCTTGGCCTTGTCCGGATCATAGGCCTTGGCCTTCAGATCGGTGTTGCAATAGGGGTTGATCGGGGAAATCGGCTGGTCGTTGGCGATGCTGCCGACGCCACGCAGGGCGGCTTTCAGGATCTGTTCGCGGTTGATCAGGTACTTCAGACCGTCAACAAAATCCTTCTGGTTGCCCGGTGCCATGTCCAGACGGACATTGAGGTTGGTGTACGAACCGGACATGGTCTTTTGCACCACCACATCCGGGCGGTTTTCCACCAGACGGATCGAACGCGGGCCGATGGTGATCAGGTGGATATCGCCCGACAGCAGGGCATTGACGCGGGCATTTTCGTCCGGGATGCCAAAGAATTCAAAGCTGTCGACGTGGGCGCCCTGAGACTTGAAGTAGTTGGTGTTCTTTTTCATGATCGAGCGCACGCCCGGCTCGAAGGTTTCGAGCTTGAACGCCCCGGTGCCGACGCCCTTGCTGAAGTCGGTGGTGCCGTTCTGCACGATCATGAAGTGGTGCATCGCCAGAATGGTCGGGAAGTCGGCGTTGGCACTGGTCAGGGTGATCTGCACGGTGCGCGGATCAATCGCCTTCACGTCGCTCATCTGCTTGGCGATCTTGGCCACCTTGGAGCCAACCGCCGGGTCGAGGTGACGCTTCAGCGAGTAAACAACGTCGTCGGCATCAAGCGTCTTGCCATCATGGAACTGCACGCCCTTGCGCAGGGTGACGGTCCACACCAGCGCATCCTTGGTATCAATCGCTTCGGCCAGCTCGAACTGCGGAAAGCCGCTCTTGTCGAGGAAGGTCAGGCGGTTGTACAGCGAACAACAGCGCACATAGTCGGTCGACAGCGAGGCCTTGGCCGGGTCGAGGGTGTCGGCGTTCGACGACGAATAGCCCACCGCCTTCAGGTGCCCACCAGACACCGGGGTGGCCGCGACGGCCGACATGGCGCGACCCAGAATGGTCCCGCCGACCGAAGTCGCGATACCGCCTGCCGCCATCATTTTCAACAGGTCACGACGGCTGGCGCCCCGGCGGATAGCATCTTCCACCATGGCGTTATCGGCTGCGGTCCAGTTCACAATCTTAGAATCGGTCATCGGAGCTCCCCATGAATTGAACGTGAAACGTCATCACTCTGGCGTATGGCGGCCTGTCCCGCAGGGTCTTGGGCCTTGCCACTGATCCGCCGCTGGCGGACCCATGCCTTCCTGGTCTGTTCGCATCCCACGACCCTGTTTGTTTTTTGAGCGGGCCGCTTTTTTATGCCATTCCAGTGTCGCCATTTTGAAACACCAGAGCTGCCGAATTACAGCCCCCCCACGGCAGAATATGTTGAAGTTGGTGGCCGCGACAGTATTTCAAAAGGGGGGCGCGACGAGCACACCCCCCTTTTTCGCCCCTGTTACGCCAGAGCAGCCCGCACGTCCGGGTCTTCCAGCGTCTGGTCCAAAGTCAGTTTAGTCCGTTGAATAATCGCATCAATATCGCTGTCAGTGCAGCACAGCGGCGGGGCATATCCCAGCACGCCATCAGCAAAGGCACGGATCACCAGACCGTTGTTCCACGCGCGGTCGAAAATGCGGCGGGACGGCTGGGCGGCGGCAGGGAATGGCGTCTTTTTTTCCTTGTCGACCACCAGTTCAATCGCCGCCAGCATGCCGCGACCGCGCACATCGCCCACCAACGGGTGGTTTTTCAGGCTATTGAGGCCCTCCATCAGGCGCGCCCCGGCCTTGCGACCGTTTTCCAGCAAGCCGCCTTCGTACAGGCGCAGCACTTCCAGCCCCACCGCCGCCGACACCGGATGTGCCGAGTAGGTATAGCCATGACCGACCGCGCTGCTGCCTGCCCCGTCGGCCAGTGTCTGGTAGACGTGCTCGCTCATGAACACCGCCCCCATCGGCACATAGCCCGAGGTCAAGCCCTTGGCAACAGTCAGGAAATCCGGCACCACGTCGTCTTCCGAACAGGCAAACAACGGGCCGGTACGACCGAAACCGGTGATCACTTCGTCGGCAACAAACAGGATGTCCAGCTCACGGCACACCTCGCGCATCGCCTTCATCCAGCCGGTCGGCGGCACCAGCACACCACCCGATCCCTGGATCGGCTCGGCATAAAATGCTGCCACCCGTTCCGGCCCGCCCAGCTCGGCGACCTTTTGCCGCAACTGCGCCACCGAGGCAGCAATCACCGCCGCCGGGTCCGAGCCGACCGGATTGCGGTAAACGTTGTGCGACGGAATTTTATGCTGCCAGGCATAGGGCACACTGAAACCGGCATGGAAGGCTGGCAGGGCAGTCAGGCCCGCGCCAATGGTCGACGAGCCGTGATAACCCTGTTCCAGCGAAATGAACTGGTCCTTGGCGGCCTTGCCGCGCATGTTCCAGTAATAGCGGATGAAGCGGATGGTGCTGTCCACCGCATCCGACCCGCCCAGAGTGAAATAGACGTGGTTCAGGTCGCCCGGTGCCCGCTTGGCCAGTTCGGCGGCCAGTTCGATGGCAGGCTCGGAGCCCAGACCGAAATAGCCGGTGGCATAGGGCAGCGTACGCAACTGCTTGGCCGCCGCTTCGACAATGCTTTCATGGCCATAGCCCGCATTGACGCACCACAGGCCGGCAAAGCCGTCTACCAGTTGGTGGCCGGTGGAATCGGTCACCGTCGCGCCCGACGCCGACGCAATCACCCGCACGCCCAGCTGTTCATGCGTCCGGTACGAGGCAACCGGGTGCACCAGATGGGCACGGTCAAGGTCAATCAGGGAAGTGCTCACAATCATCTCTCCAGATCAGCCCAAAGCCTGATTGGCCAGGGCAAAGGTACGGGCAACAGCCGATCCGATCGGGGCAACCGGCTCGCCGCGCCGCATCACCACACCGCCGCCAACATGGGCCAGACCGATCTCGCTCAGCCAGGGGGACAGGCCGGTATCTTCGGTGGTATCAACACGCAGGAACGCACCGGGACGCGCAGCGATGCAGAAGGAAATCAGCGCCTTGGCCTGATCGGCAGAGGCGGCCACCACCGGCCCGATCACCTCGCCCCGGCCAAAGGCGCGCAGGGCGGCAAAGCCGACAATTGCCCCGTCACGGCGCAGGACCGCAAACCGCCCGACCGACCGCAAATAGGCCAGCAGTCCCGAGCGGTCGCCACCAAAAGCCGCCGTATCCAGCGCAATCAGGGCGGCCAGATCGACATCGCTTTCAAAGGCCACCGCGTCCGGGGCAATGCTTTCCGGCAGTGCGGGCGCACCTGCGGGGATGCCCTGATGCTGCATCACCGTGCCGGTGCGCACAAAGCCCAGCTTTTCGTACAGCGGCAGGCCATCAGTGGTGGCCACCAGCCGCAGCGGACGGTCAGCGGCCAGTTCAAACGCCGCATCCATCAACTTGCGGCCCAGACCGCGCCCGCGCATCGATTCATCAACGATCACCATGTTGATGGTCGCGCAATCAGTACCATAGCAGGTGGTCAGCACGGTACCGACCAGCCGTTCGCCGTCTTCGACCGCCACCACACCGGCACTGAGGTCCAGCGCCATGCGCCAGTCTTCCAGACGGTGCGGCCACACGGCTTGCCGCGACAAGGCCAGCGCACCGTCAAGATGCGACGGCAGGAATGCCACAAGATCAATTTGGGTTGCTTGCATGGGTTCAGATCCTCGTTACGACCTCCTTCTGTTGTAGCCGAAGACGCAGAGGAGATGGTTCCGTGGATCGGGGGGCAACGGCATAGCCAAGCACCGCAACGCACCCGAACGGCATCTTATGCTGTGCAGGCCGGGCATCTCCGTTCGCTGGGGACCCCTGAAGACGCGGCAATCATCCCGCCGCAAAACAGTCTGCCAAAACAGGCCCTTGATACAACACATTCTGCTTTGCAACCGGGCAATTCAGTCCTGCACGCTGGCACACCCCCCCTATGATGAAGTGCAAGGACAGAGCACGACCTGAGTATTTTCACGCCGGTTGCTCCCTGCCCTCCTTCCCCGCCTCTTCCCCGCACAACGAGCAAGGACTGTCGGCCATGACCACCTTCCGCCCGAAGTACATCACCTTTGACTGCTATGGCACCCTGATCAACTTCCAGATGGCCGAAGCCGCCCGTGACCTGTACGGTGCCCAGCTCGACGAAGCCCGCATGCAGCAGGTCATCAAGAATTTCTCGGCCTATCGTCTCGACGAAATCATGGGCGACTGGAAGCCCTATGCCGAGGTGGTGCACAACTCGCTGGAACGCACCTGCAAGCGCAACGGTCTGGAATTCCGCGACGAAGACGCCAAAATGATCTACGAGCGCGTCCCGACCTGGGGCCCGCATGCCGACGTTCCCGCCGGACTGGCCAAGGTTGCCAGGGAAATCCCGCTGGTGGCGCTGTCGAATGCCATGAACTGCCAGATCATGTCCAACGTCGAAAAGCTGGGCGCGCCGTTCCACGCCGTCTATACCGCCGAGCAGGCGAACGCCTACAAGCCGCGTTTCCAGGCGTTCGAGTACATGTTCGACATGCTGAACTGCAACCCGGAAGACATCCTGCACGTCTCGTCGTCGTTCCGCTACGACCTGATGTCGGCCCATGATCTGGGGATCAAGAACAAGGTGTGGGTGAACCGTGGTCACGAACCGGCCAACCCGTACTATGGTTACACCGAAATCGCCGACATCTCCGGCCTCGCCGGGGTGGTCGGGCTGTAACGCTCCCCTGAAGGACGCACCGCAGGACAGTGGTCCGGCGGTGCGTCCTCAAGACCAACTTTAGACACGGGCACAGGCCATGAAGTTCGAGTCCTATTGGCACGACAGTACCCCTCTGTTCACCAGCGCCACCAGCGGGCCGGTCGAGGGTGAGTATGATGTTGCAGTGATCGGCGGCGGCTTTACCGGCCTGTCGGCGGCGCGCACGCTGGCCAAGGCTGGCGCCCGTGTGGTGGTGCTGGAGGCCGGGCACGTCGGCTGCGGCGCGTCGGGACGCAATGGCGGGCACCTGAACAACGGGCTGGCCCACAGCTTCCTTGCCGCCAAGGCCCATCTGGGGGCCGAACAGGCCAAGGCGCTGTACCGCGCCCTTGATGATTCCATCGACACCATCGAACAGATCATCGCCGAAGAAAATATCGACTGTAATTTCCGCCGCTCGGGCAAGCTGAAGCTGGCCTCCAAGCCACAGCACTTCGATGCCATCGCCCGCAACTTTGACGCCATTCACGCCGAAGTCGATCCCGATACCGCCCTGCTGTCGCCCAAAGAGCTGGAACAGGAAGTCGGTGCCCCGTTCCATGGGGCCATGCTGTCAAAGAAAAGCGCCATGATGCACATGGGCCGCTATGTGGTCGGCCTCGCCACCGCCAGCGCCCGCCATGGCGCGGTGATCTTTGAACAGGCCCCGGTCACTGCCCATGTGCAAAACGCGGGCAAACACACCCTGACCACCCCGCGCGGCACCGTGCATGCCGGTCAGGTGCTGGTCGCCACCGGAGCCTATACCTCTGGCCCGTTCCCCTATTTCCGCCGCCGGGTCATTTCGGTCGGCAGCTTTGTCGTTGCCACCCGCCCGCTCAGCGATGCCGAAATCGCCAGCGTGGTTCCCGGCAACCGCACCTATGTTACCTCGATGAACATCGGCAATTACTTCCGTCTGGCCCCGGACAACCGGCTGATCTTTGGTGGCCGCGCACGGTTCTCCGCCACCTCCGACCAACGGTCGGATGCCAAAAGCGGCGCCATCCTGCGCGAGGCGATGGTCACTCTTTTCCCGCAGTTATCCACAGTCGATATTGATTACTGCTGGGGCGGGCTGGTGGACATGACCAAGGACCGCTACCCGCGCGCGGGTTATGTCGATGGTGTGTGGTACGCCATGGGCTATTCCGGCCATGGCGCGCAACTGTCGTCGCATCTGGGAATGATCATGGCCGAAGCGATGCTGGGCCGCGAAGACCGTAACCCGCTGAAAGGCCTCGACTGGCCCGCCGTCCCCGGCCATTTCGGCAAGCCGTGGTTCCTGCCGCTGGTCGGGATGTATTACAAGTTTCTCGACAAGATTCAGTGATCACCAGAGTCCCGGACCGGCATCAAAGGGGGCGGCAGCATCGTACAGGTGGCCGCCCCTTGCGCTCGTAGCCAGTCATGGAACGCCTGTACCGCTGGCGACAGGGCACCGGCCCGGTGCAAAATGAAATAGGTTCCCGAAACGGCCTGAGCCGTGGCAAACGGTGCCACCAACCGCCCGGCAGCGAGACAGCGGGCGGCAAACAGCACCGGCACCACCGCAACCCCCAGCCCATCCTCGGCCGCTTGCAGAGCCACAAAGGTATGATCCACCGTCAGGCGTGAGCTCAACGCCGACAGCGGCACGCCATAGGCGGCGCACCAGCTTGGCCACAGGTCTTCCCGCGCCCGGATGTCAATCACCGTTGCCCGCTGTAGACTGGCAAAATCCTTCAGCCCAAAACGTTCGACAAATGCCGCGCTGCACACCGGGATGCACCATTCGGTCATCATCGGATGGGACTGCAGGCCGGAAAAGTGCGTCGGGTCGCGGCGGATGGCCAGATCGAAATCCCCCGCCAGCGCCACCGGTCCGGTGGTGGTCTGCATCACCACCTCGTTGCCTGCCGCCTGCACCCGGAACGCTTCCAGCCGGGGCAGAAGCCAATGCATCGCCAGCGTCGGCAAACAATCGAGCCGAATCAACTGCGCCGACTGCTCGCGGCGCAGAATCTCCCCTGCCCGTTCCAGTTCGCTGAACGGCCCGGCGATCAGTCCGGCATAGCGGGTTCCGGCGGGCGTGAGGCTGACCAGCCGGTGATGGCGGGTAAACAACGCCAGCCCAAGAAAGTCTTCCAGCAGCCGTATTTGCCGACTGACCGCTCCGGGGGTAACGCACAACTCGTCCGCCGCCAGCGTAAAGCTGCCATGACGGGCAGCGGCATCAAACGCACGCAGGGCATTCAGGGGCGGCAGATGCATGACGCAATTTTTCTCACACAAGAAGACCACTAAACTCGTTTGAAGACCAGCCGGACCGCTGCCTACAGTAACAGTCAGCTCTGGTGTTCCTTGCGAGTTTATCATGGTTTCTTCCGCCGTTATCCTGCGTTCTGCCACCCCCGACGATCTGCCGGAGATTACCCGCCTGTACGGCCATTACGTCGCTACCTCCACCGCCACCTTTGATACGGAACCGCCCTCTGTTGAGAAAATGGCCGGGCGGATGGCGGCCATTCGCCAGATCAAGGCCCCCTTTCTGGTCGCCGAGATTGACGGCGAACTGGCGGGCTATGCCTATGCCACTGCCTATCGCCCGCGCCCGGCCTATGCCGGGACGGTGGAAAACTCACTGTATCTGGCACCGCATCACACCGGGCGAGGACTGGGCCGCCTCCTGCTGAACCACCTGATCGCCGACTGCCAGCAAACAGGCTTTCGCCAGATGATTGCCGTCGTTGCGGGCAGCGACAACATCGCCTCACTGGCCTTGCACCAGTCCTGCGGCTTTGTGGTGGCCGGACGGTTGACCAATGTCGGCTACAAGTTTGATCGCTGGCTGGACACCACCCTGTTGCAGAGGCCCCTATGAGGCCGCCCTTTCCGCCACATTGGTCGGGCTGGGGCCGGGGGACTACTGGCGGCAATGACCGCTGCCTTCCTGCCGAGACAGGCACAACGGCAACACGATAGCCCAAAAAACAAACCAGCGCCGGGAGGGGAACCGGCGCTGGCTTTCTTCTCATCTGCACGAGGCTGGTGTTCAGCCCAGCCCGCCGACGTGGAAGGTCTTCATTTCAAGGTATTCTTCGATGCCGCACTGGGCACCTTCGCGGCCCAGACCGGACTGCTTGACCCCGCCGAACGGCGCCACTTCGGTGGAGATCGCCCCGGTGTTGAGGCCGATCATCCCCGCTTCCAGTGCCTCGGCCACCCGCCAGGCCCGCTTCAGGCTTTCGGTGTAGAAATAAGCAGCCAGACCGAACGGCGTGCCGTTGGCAATCGCCAGCGCTTCCTGTTCGGTTTCAAAGCGGAACAGCGGGGCCACCGGGCCAAAGGTTTCTTCGTTGGCCAGCAGCATGTCGGCAGAGGCATTGGCCAGCACCACCGGCGTTGCGTACTGCGCTTCGGTCGGGGCGGTGCAGGTGGAGATGATCGACGCGCCCTTGTCCAGCGCATCGGCAACGTGGCGGTTGATCTTGTCGATCGCCGCATCATTGATCATCGGGCCGATATCGACACCGTCAACGGTGCCCGGACCAACCTTCATTGCCGACACTCGCGCCGCCAGCTTGCTGGCGAATGCGTCATAGACCCCGGCCTGCACCAGAATGCGGTTGGCACAGACACAGGTCTGGCCACCGTTGCGGAACTTCGACACCAGCGCGCCTTCAACGGCACTGTCAACATCGGCATCATCAAAGACGATGAACGGCGCGTTACCACCCAGTTCCAGACTCAGGCGCTTGATGCTGTCGGCAGCACCACGCATCAGCAGGGCACCAACGCGGGTCGAGCCGGTGAACGAAATCTTGCGCACCGTCAGGTTGGCCATGATTTCATCGCCAATACCGTTCGGCAGGCCGGTAACGATGTTGATTACCCCGGCCGGAATCCCGGCCCGTTCGGCCAGCACCCCCAGCGCCAGCGCCGAATAGGGGGTGAACTCGGACGGCTTGATCACCACGGTACAGCCTGCGGCCAGCGCCGGAGCAACCTTGCGGGTGATCATCGCGTTGGGGAAGTTCCACGGGGTAATGATCCCGCACACCCCGACCGGCTCTTTCAGCAGCAGAATGCGGCGGTCAGCGGTCGGCGACGGCACCGAGCCCCCGGCAACGCGGCGGGCCTCTTCGGCGAACCATTTGACGAACGACGCGCCATAACGGATTTCACCGCGTGCTTCGGCCAGCGGCTTGCCCTGTTCAAAAGTCAAAATCTGCGCCAGGTCTTCCAGATGTTCGATCATCAGGCCGTACCATGCTTCCAGCAGGGCGGCGCGCTCGGCATTGGTCTTTTTGCGCCAGCTGGCAAAGGCGACGTTGGCAGCCTCGATGGCCGCGCGGGTTTCTTCGGCGCCCTGATCGGGCACCGTCCCCAGCTCGGTGCGGGTGGCCGGATTGGTCACCGACACCGTTTGGCCGGATGCAGCATCACACCACACCCCATTGATCAGGGCTTGCTGGCGGAACAGGCTGGGATCGTTAAGCGACAACATGGCAGGCCCTCTATGGTGTGTGCGTTACGGGGGAAAGCGTCCGCAAAGATTAAAGACTGATCAGCACGCTCTTGCTCTTGCGGTTGGCCTGATAGGCCTCGCGCCCAAGGTCCTTGCCAATCCCTGATTGCTTGTAGCCGCCGGTCGGCAGGATGTGGTCGCGGGACCGACTGTAGCGGTTGACCCACACCGTCCCGGCCTGCAACGCCTGCGTCAGGCGGATGGCGCGCGACAGGTCGCGGGTGAACAGGCCCGCCGCCAGCCCATAGGTCGGGTGGTCGGCCAGCGCCAGGGCTTCGGCTTCGTCGTGGAAGCTCTGGATGGTCAGCACCGGCCCGAAGATTTCTTCCCGCACCGCCGGAGAGTTCTCGGTGACGTTGCCCAGCAGGGTCGGGGCATAAAAATAGCCCGGACGCTCGAGGCGCTCGCCGCCCAGCAGGCACTCCGCTCCGGCGGCTTTCGAGGCTTCGACAATGCTGCTCATGCGGGCAATCTGGCGTTCCGAGATGATCGGCGCGTAATCGGTCAGCTCGTCCCACGTCGGGCCGGGGCGGATCACCGTCATGCGGGCAATCAGGCGGGCAGTCAGTTCGTCGGCAACGCTGTCCTGCACAATCACCCGCGACCCGGCAACGCACGCCTGTCCGGCGTTGCCCAGAATGCTGCGCGCAATCGCGTCGGCTGTCTGGTCCAGATCGGCATCGGCAAACACCACCTGCGGGCTTTTGCCCCCCAATTCCAGCGTCATCGGCTTGACGCCGGTGCGGGCAATGTTGGCCATGATCGCCGACCCGGCCCCGGTCGAGCCGGTAAAGCTGACCTTGGCAATGTCCGGGTGGCCAGTCAGCGCATTGCCGGTGGTCGGGCCATCGCCCAACACAATGTTGATCAGACCGGCGGGCAGGCCCGCCTTTTCGGCCAGTTCGGTCATGTACAGGGTGGCGAACGGCGTCATTTCGGACGGCTTCAGCACCACCGCATTGCCAGCCGCCAGCGCAGGCCCCAGTTTCCAGCCCGCCATCGACAGCGGGAAATTCCACGGCGTGATCGCCCCGACCACCCCGTAAGGCTCGGTCATGATCATGCCTAGCGAGTTGCCATCGGTCGGCACCAGATCGCTGCCTTCCTTGTCGGCAAATTCGGCAAAGAACCGAATCTGCTCGGCAGTCACCGCGATGTCGCCCGCGATCAGATGGCCGACCGGGCGGGTGGAGGCCACCGCCTCCAGCTTCGCCAGCGTCTCGCCGTGCTGTTCGATCAGGTCGGCCCAGCGTTGCAGGATCTTGGTCCGCTCACGCGGACGCAGGGTACCCCAGCCGCTGGTCTTCAGCGCCTGTTTGGCGGTCTGCACCGCCTGATCCACCAGTGCCGCATCGGCAATCGGGCAATCGGCAAAGGCCACCGCATCGGACGGGCGGTAAAGGGTCATCCCCTCATGCGCCGCCACATAGGTTCCACCGATATAGTGACCCTGCGGCAGGGTCAGGCTGTTGGGGTCAAAGCTCAGCGACATGACTTATCCTTGTTGTGACTGATACGGCCGCAGGGAGAGGCAAACAAAAGGCTTATTCCATCACGGTGACGTAGATCTTGCGCACCGTCTCGATGGTCTTCCACACGCCGGTAAAGCCCGGCTTCATCACAAAGCTGTCACCTGCACGGTAGATCACCGGCTCGCAGCCATCGGGAGTGATCTCCACCACCCCGGACAGGATGTAGCAGAACTCAAAGGTGCCGCCCTTGATCGAGCGGGTTTCACCCGGCGTCGCCTGCCAGATGCCGGTGTGGATCATTTCGCCGCGCGACACGTCCAGCGGCCAGCAGGTGAAGTCCGGATCACCGGCAATCAGGCGTTCGGGCAGCGGCTTGCTTTCCTTCGGGGCGAAGGTCGGGGCGTAATCGAGCGTCTTCAGCAGGTCGGACATCTTCACGTCGGTCATCATTCGGTCCTTGTCGAAAAGAGGTTAGAGCAAATCCCGAGCAGATGGACACATCTGCGACGACGTATTTGCTTAAATAACAATATATTAGAGCGTTTGACCCAATTCAGAGAAAACGGAAAACGCTCTAATAGCCGCGCTGGCGGTCGATCTGACCCACCATCGCCTCGCCAGCCTGATGGCGGCGGATGTTGGCAATCACTGCCTGTGCCGCCGTTACCGGCTGGGTCACACTGGCAATGTGCGGGGTAATCAGAACCCGCGGATGGCTCCACAGCGGATGGTCGGGCGGCAGCGGTTCCGGGTCGGTGACATCCAGCACCGCGCTGGCCAGATGGCCGCTGTCCAGCGCCGCCAACAGCGCCGCCTGATCCAGTTGCGGGCCGCGCCCGACGTGCACCAGACTGGCCCCGGCAGGCAGGGTAGCAAACAGGCGGGCATCCAGCAGGCCGCGCGTTTCCGGCGTCAGCGGCAGCAGGCAAATCAGCACGTCGCACTGGGCGAGGAAGGTATCGAGGGTTTCGGTGCCGCTGTAGCAGGTCACGCCGTCAATGCTGCGCGGCGAACGGCTCCAGCCCAGCAGCGGAAAGCCGAACGGCCGCAAGCTGTCGAGCACCGCCGTCCCCAGCATCCCCAGCCCCAGCACACCCACGCGCCGCTCTGACGCCTGCCGCACCGGCAGAATCCGCCATTCCGCCCGCTGTTGCTGGCTGAGATAAGCCGGCAGGTTGCGATGGACCGCCAGCACCGACAGGGTGACGTATTCCTGCATCATCCGCACAATGCCGTCTTCGACCATCCGCACCACCTGCAGGCTGTCCGGCAACTGGTCGAGCGGGAACTGGTCAACCCCGGCGCCGATCGAAAACAGCACCTCAAGGTTCCGGTACCGCTCCAGATCCTTGGGCACCGTCCAGGTCAGAAGATAGCGCACCGCGTCGGGATCAACCGTTGCCGGGTCCATCGAAAAGGCAACATCCGGCAGGCTGGCCGCAAAGGCATCGGCAAAAATCTGCCCACGCACCGGATCAGAGTTGAACAGGAAGGTCATCGCGCTTTCTTTCCCTTGCCGCCGCCCGGGCGATCCGCCCAAGGCGGCCCGGCCCACACAGCCTTCATAGTCTGAGCAAAACACTGGGGCAGGCAGCGCAGCGAATGATGCCGAAAATGGCGGTTTTTCAGTCAAATATTGCAAAGGCCATTAAATCGAGAGCGGAATATATGGCACCGCTTCCTTTAGTCTCATCTTGACCCAAACGGCGCGTGCCGTATGGTCAGAGTGTCCTGCCGGTTGCACCCCGTCGGCCTTGCCGGAGACCATGAGGTATACCGTGTCCGAGTCTGTTTCCGAGTCCATGCAGCTTGAATCGTTCCAGCTTTCCGCCATCGATATCGCCGATGCCGATCTGGCCATGCTGCACGCCCTGTCGATCAGCGTCACCTGGCCCCACCGGGCCGAGGACTGGCAATTCATGCTCGACAGTGGTCGCGGCATCGCCGCCGTCGATGAAATCGGCCGGGTGGTCGGATCAGCGATGTGGTTCCCCGAGGAAGACAATTTTGCCACCATCGGCATGGTGATCACCTCGCCGCGCCTGCAAATGCATGGTGCCGCCCACTGGCTGATGGACCACGCCTTGCGCGACCTGCAAGGCTATCGTCTGGGCCTGAACGCCACCCGTCCCGCCGAGCGGCTGTACCGCTCGCTGGGCTTCCGCGATGAAGGGCTGGTCTATCAGCATCAGGGCGAAGTCCAGACCGCTCCCCCGGTTCCGGCGCTGGAGGCTGGCGAAGTCCTGCGTCCGGTCACGCCCGAGGATCACAAGGCCCTGATTGCCCTCGACACGCAGGCCTTCCGCGCCGGGCGCCGGGCACTGATGAACCGGCTGTTTCCGCTGTCAACCGGCATGGTGCTGGAACGCAACGGCAAGATCGTCGCCTTCAGCCTGTGCCGTCCCTTTGGCCGTGGCCATGTGGTCGGCCCGCTGATTGCCGCCAATGACCGCGATGCGGTGATGGTCCTGCGCCCGCATGTGGTCGCGTTGCAAGGAAAGTTCCTGCGGCTGGATACCCGCCAGAAAAACGCGCCGTTTTCGGACTACCTGCTGAGCTGCGGCATTCCGCTGTTCGACACCGTGACCACCATGGCGCTCGGCTGCTCGTGGACCACCAACCAGCAAGCCGGGGCTCCGCTGACCTACGGGCTGGTGGCGCAGACGCTGGGGTGAGGGCATCAGTTCGCTGTGCCTGAAGACGAGAAAAGCCCCTTGGCGTGAGCCGGGGGGCTTTGGTGTTTGGGGGTGGCGGGTGACCTGACTTCCTCTGTCAGTTCAATCAGCGCCATAATCTAAATACAGAACGGCCCCCTGGCTTGCGCCAAGGGGCCGTTCTGTATTTTGGTTGCGGGGGCCAGATTTGAACTGACGACCTTCAGGTTATGAGCCTGACGAGCTACCGGGCTGCTCCACCCCGCGAAAGTGCATGTATCGCGCTTGAAAGACAAAAAAGCGGCTGGCGTTTGT